>SKET01000003.1_pt1 | contig 424514 bp, 383 predicted proteins | sample 4841461 | NCBI WGS metagenome assembly SKET01 (sample SAMN11008802, study PRJNA524170) | human gut metagenome | biome: Human fecal sample; material: Feces; isolation source: fecal sample from pouch patient p5 | host: Homo sapiens | place: Israel: Tel-Aviv | collected 2014-02-13
GCATCCTATTATTATCCGGTACTTTTGATTGAGTATGCAGCTTAAGGGGGACATTCTTCCCCTTTTCAACTACATATATCTGTTCATTATAAAAAGATTAAATTTGTGTCTTGACAACTGAACCACTCTAGTGGCACCCTTTCCATTGTGCTTATTCAAGATTGCTATAAAGAAAAAGGCTATGGCACAGCGGTGGAAAGAACTGTCTTAGAGTACGGATTTAAAGAATTAGGATTATCGGTCATTTACGCTGATGTGGTTTTAAGAAATACTCGTAGCCAACATGTTCTTGAAAAAATAGGATTCGAATATTTACATGAAGATAGTTTTTTTAAATACTATAAATATACCCCAAAAGATACCAGCAATGCATTTTCTGTCAGGCCAAAGTATCCAAAGGAGTGATCCCTCTTTTGCAGCAGCGTTCCATAAATTGGTGCATTTAAGGTCTCGTCTTTTTCCAGCAAAGCAGAAAGTGGGGAACCATCTGTTCATAAAACGTCATCCAACTACCTCCATCGATTTCAATTTTTATTTCCTCTTTCTCGGTTTTGGCGCAGGCAATTCCTCATACATGGCCTTAAATAGACCTGTCAAAAATTGTTTACTATCAACCTCATCTACTAACAGCATTTCTTTTGCTCCTTCATAAGGCAATTCATAAGAAATTGTCGGCATATAGGAAATCGCTGAGCTTACAGGTTTGATCAGCAGTCTGTCGTCGTAGATACCACCAACGATCTTCCCTCTATAATAGAGAATAAACTCTCCCATCATTGCCCTGTAATTGATTTCTTCCAACTCAGACAACTGCCCTAAAATAAATTGCAAATATTCTTTACTTGATGCCATAATCCACATCTCCGTTTCTTTTTACCAACCTTCACAAAAAAACTTTATTTTAATCCATTCTGTGAAGTTCCCATTTTATATTTCACCAATGTTTCAAGCCTGTTATCTCTCCGAACACATGACTTTACAATGTTTCATATAACAAGCAATCCCATATTTTAATATTTTCTCCACTCCGTTTTCTAAAAGCGTCTCCTCATACTTCGTTTCCTCTACTTGTTTCAGGGCTTTTTCGCAGGCATTCAGAAGATTCCCGTCTCCGGCATACTTGATTTCAATGATGATCCCCATTTCACTGTCCTCTGTTTCTATCATAATATCACTGTACCCGTCCCCGGTTTCCCTGTTTGAAAATACTCCCCAGTCTTCTTTGACACCTAAAATGCCGAGCAAAATTCCATGGTAGAAATTCTCTTTTAATGATTTCTTCACAAATGTATCTTGAATACTGATTGTCTTTTTCAAGTACCCTTCAAAAAGACGTTCTACTTTTTCTGCATCTCCGCCTTTCAGTGCATCACAGAGCTGTTTTAACGTATCTCCGTCTTTTGCAACACCTTCCTTAAAATATTCCATGATCTGCGTTTTAAAAATATCCCGTACTTCCAGATTCGGAATTGCAAGTTTGTAATGACTGGCATCCAGTCGCTGCCTTTGTGTTAGATATCCGGTCATAAACAAAAGACTCCAGATATTTTCCACAGACTGATACATTTCCTGATAAGTAAGTTCCTGACGAATCTCTTTGACAATTTCTTCTCCCGCCAGCAAACGTTCAATCTCGCGCTTTGTTGTAATATTTCCTGACATTTGAATGATTTTCTTGACTGCCTCATTACTACTGGTATGAACCCAATAATTTTCAGGAAAAGCCGCAGCATTCTCTTTTATTTTATCACAATGATTCAATACATCCCATGGACAATAGACATCTGTACTACCAAACCGATATCCATCATACCAGTTTCTCATTTCTTCATAATGATCTTCCCGATCATAATACCGCAGCATTTCTTTGACATCCTCATCCGTAAATCCAAAGTACTCATCAAAACGCTCATCTGTAATCGACAACACTTTCAGGTTGTTCAGTCCCGTAAAGATACTTTCCTTCGATATTCGCATACACCCGGTCATTACTGCAAATTTCAGGCTGTTATTGGTCTTCAACGTCTGTTCCAGTAAATTACGGATAAGAAAAACCATCTTGTCATAATATCCGTTTTCAAACGCTTTCGCCAATGGAACATCATATTCATCGATCAAAAGGATTACTTTTGTTTCATAGTGTTTCTCCAAAAGTTCTGACAAATTTTTTAAGCTCCAAAAAAGCGTAGCCTCACTCATATTTTCATCAAGAATCGCTCGATATTCTTTCTTCTCGTCCTCGTCCAGTTTATCACTCATTTTAAGGAATCCTGCCTTTTGCACTGCTCCCTTTATGGTCTTGACAGTTAACTCAAATGCAGCCTCATAAGAAGCAGCATTGATGCCTTTTAGTGAGATGGAAATAACTGGATGCTTTCCTATATATTCTTCACATAACTTTTTATCTTTCGAAATCTTCAATCCATCAAAAATGCTCTAGTCGCCCTCTACAGAAAAAAAGTGTTCCAGCATACTCATATTCAGAGATTTACCAAAACGTCTTGGTCTGGTAAATAAATTTACCATTCCCCAGTTGCGGAGCAGTCCAGAGATCAATCCTGTCTTGTCTACATAATAAAAATCATCTTTGATGATCTGTTCAAAATTTTCTATTCCTATCGGGAGTTTTCTTTTCTCTCTGCACATTCTCTTCCTACCTCCTGACAACTATATTATAACAAATGTTTGCCGAAAATCCTATACTTCAGTCTGTACAATTCGGGTAAATTGTTTCTTGCTATTTTCATAATTCAAAATTCCACAACTCTTCATATGGATTTGTTTTTGCAAAACCGATCCGCACGACCCGGCTGCTGAACACTCCAAACTGCTCCTGCAATACCTGAAACGCTGCAAGCATCTCTTCTTTAGAAAGTTTCTTTCCAATCGTTGCGTGGGGAACCCATTGCATCGGACGATAACATTTGTGTACCTTGACATCCGCTGTTTTCAATAACTCCTTATAAACCTTCTCTGACAGTTCTTGCAGGTAAGTATTTAAAACCGGTGAAAGATACAGCACATTCGGGAAAAACGCTCCCACTGAACACCAGATAATCTCCCCGCTTTGAAACATATCTCTCGTTTCTTCAAACAGTGAGATTACCTGATCTTCGCTTCGCGTTTCAAATGCAGAAATCGTCAAATGCGGAGGTACATTTTTCTCGATCATAAATGGATTTCCGCTTCTTTTTGCAACCTGAGTGATGTATCCCTGCATTCGACTGGTCGTTTTTTCATCAAAATAAATCGATACTAAATACATTTACACTGCCTCTCTTCTGATTTTCCATCCTTTTCATATAAAAAGTGTCCGCTCCCACACAGGTCATTCGGACACTTTAATTTTTTCTTCTATATCGTTTAGTACAGCTTCGCTCCGACTTTCTTCGGCTCATACCCCGCTTCTTTTAACGCATTCAAGATCTTCTGCTTATGCTCGGTTCCGAATGCCTCCATCGTGATACGCAGCTCCACAGCCGCATTCCGGTTGGTGCTGACAAACTGATTATGTTCCAGTTTGATGACATTTCCTTTTTCGTTTGCAATGATCGATGCCACTCTTACCAGTTCGCCCGGCTTGTCCGGAAGAAGCACTGCAACCGAGAAAATACGGTCTCTCTGGATCAATCCATGCTGTACGATAGAAGACATGGTGATCACATCCATATTTCCGCCGCTTAACACGCAGACCGCTTTTTTGCCTTTCAAATTCAGCTGTTTTAATGCTGCCACAGAAAGGAGTCCTGAATTTTCTACGATCATCTTATGGTTCTCCACCATATCCAGAAATGCTCCGACTAATTCATCATCATCCACCAGAAGAATCTGATCTACATATTTCTGCACATATGGCAGATTCTGTTTTCCGACCGCTTTTACCGCAGTACCGTCCGCAATCGTGTTGGCACTTGGAAGTTCCACCACTTCTCCGGCCTTTAACGCCGCAGTCATGCTCGCCGCTTCTCTCGGCTCCACACCGATCACCTGAATCTTTGGATTGAGCATCTTGGCAAGTGTCGCCACTCCTGTGATCAGTCCGCCACCGCCGATCGGAACCAGAATATAGTCCACCGTCGGGAGCTCCTGAATGATCTCCATTGCAATCGATCCCTGCCCGGTCGCCACATCCAGATCATCAAAAGGATGGACAAACGTATAACCATGTTCTTCCGCAAGCTTGTATGCATACGCACAGGCATCATCGTAGACGTCTCCATAGAGGATCACTTCCGCGCCATAGCTTTTGGTACGGTTTACCTTAATCAGAGGAGTTCCGATCGGCATTACGATCGTTGCCCTGCAGCCATAACGTTTTGCCGCATACGCAACGCCCTGCGCATGATTTCCCGCAGATGCCGTGATCAGTCCTTTACTTCTGTCTTCTTCTGACAATGTGCTGATCTTGTAGTAGGCTCCGCGCAACTTATACGCTCCTGTATGCTGCATATTTTCCGGTTTCAGATAAATCCTGGCACCTGTTTGGGCGCTCAGATATTCGCTGTACACCAGCTTTGTCGGAGTCGTCACCTGTTTTACTACTTCACTTGCTTCTTCAAATTTCTCCAAAGTCAACATCTTCCATCCCTCTTTCTGTCATTTTGACATATTTTTATTCTTCTGTTTCTTCCGTCTTGGAATCACTGTAAAACAACGCATTGACAAATTCATCTGCATCAAACTTCTGCAGATCATCAATAGATTCTCCAACCCCGATATATTTGACCGGAATTCCAAGTTCTGACTGGATCGCCACTGCGATTCCGCCTTTGGCTGTTCCATCCATCTTCGTCAGGATCACCCCTGTGATATCTGCAACCTCATTGAACTCTCTTGCCTGAGCCAGTGCATTCTGTCCGGTGGTCGCATCCAAAACAACCAGCGTCTCTCTGTACGCTTCCGGATATTCCCGGTCGATCACGCGGTTGATCTTTTTCAGTTCTTCCATCAAGTTCTTTTTATTGTGAAGGCGTCCTGCTGTATCGCACAATAAAATATCCGCTTTTCTTGCGCGCGCCGCTGCCACTGCATCAAATACAACAGAAGCCGGATCTGCACCTTCCTGGCCGCCGATCATCTCTACTTCTGCACGGTTGGCCCATTCTTTTAACTGCTCTCCAGCAGCTGCACGAAATGTATCTGCAGCTGCCAGAATGACTCTTTTATGCTGCTCTCTGAATTTCCCTGCCAGTTTTCCAATGGTGGTCGTCTTTCCCACTCCGTTGACTCCGATCACAAATACAACGGACTGTCTCTCCTCAAATTCGTAAGCAGTCTCTCCCACATCCATCTGCTCTTTGATGCTGTCAATCAGAAGCTGTCTGCAGGCAGCAGGTTCTTTGATATGCTGCTCTTTCACTTTCCGGCGCAGATCCTCTATAATCTCCGTCGTAGTATGTACTCCAAGATCTCCCATGATCAGAGTCTCTTCCAGCTCCTCATAAAAGTCCTCATCAATTTTGGAAAATCCGTGAAAAATACTGTCCATTCCGGATACGATATTATCTCTTGTCTTTGTCAGACCTGAGACAAGTCTTCTAAAAAACCCTTTCTTCTCTTCCATATGCTCTCCTTCCTTTTTTCTGACATCAGGTCAGATCTTCCTCCAGCAGATCTACAGATACCAGTGTGGAAATTCCTTTTTCCTGCATGGTGATTCCATAGAGCCTGTCTGCTGCCGTCATCGTTCCTCTTCTGTGAGTGATGACGATAAATTGAGTATGTTTTGTCAGCTTGTGCAGATACTGCGCAAACCGGTCTACATTACTGTCATCCAGTGCCGCCTCGATCTCATCCAGAAGACAGAACGGAGACGGTTTCAGATTCTGGATCGCAAATAACAGCGAAATGGCTGTCAATGCTTTTTCTCCACCGGAAAGCTGCATCATATTCTGCAGTTTTTTTCCAGGCGGCTGCGCAATGATCCGAATTCCTGCCTCCAGGATATCCTCGTCCTCCATCAGTTCCAGCGTTCCCTTTCCGCCGCCGAACAGTTGCTTGAAGACCGCATCAAACTCTTTTGATATTCTTGCAAACTGTTCCTCAAACTGAGCACGCATTGCCGCGTCCAGCTCTGCAACAATCTGAATCAGCGTTTCTTTTGCCTCGACCAGATCCTCATGCTGTTCTTTTAAAAATTCATAACGCTCGGCAACCTGCTTATAATCCTCGATCGCATTGACATTGACGTTTCCAAGCTTACGGATCTCTCCTTTTAAAAACAGAATCTGTTTTTTCATAAATGCACGGTCTGTCAGTGTCTCATCCCTCAGCTTCAAAGCGCCATTGTAGGTAATCTCATACTCTTCCCACATATAGTTCATTTGTTTTTCGGACGCTTCCTCGTAATCCTCTTTCTGGCTTTCAAGTCTGAATAACTCTTTATCCAGCTCTGCCATATGACCGGACAGCGCTTCTCTTTGTTCCAGAAATGCCTTATGCTTCTGATTCAGCGCTTCTCTGTTTTCGGTCTGTGCCGTGATTTCTGTCTCAATTTCAGAAAATATCTCTGTGGATTCTTCGATTGTTTTTTTCAGCTCCTGAATCTTCTCTTCTCTCTGACTGATTTCTTCCGCTGTATTTCCTTTATTCTGATCCAGCTCTCCGGCTTCTTTCTCTAAACGAAGCATCTCCTGATCGATACGTGCAATATTCTCCTTGATAAAAAGATCCTGTTGCTGCAAACCTGCCAGCGATAAATGTACCTTTTCAGACTGTTTCAGCTGTGCAGCTTCTGCCTCGCGGTGAATTTCCAACTGCTTCTGCAATTCTTCGATTTTCTGATTCAGTGCAACTTCCAGTTTTTTTGACGCTTCCAGTTCAACCTGAATCGACTCCCCGTTTTCACGGATCTCCCGCAGCGATATTTCCAGTTCTTCCTGTTCTTTTGCATAGCTTTCACAACGTTGTCTGGATTCCGCCTGCTGCCTTTGCACCTGTTCCACATTCATCCGTGCCGTGTTCTGACGGACAGATGCTTCTGTGATCTTCTGCTGGATCTCGTCGATCCCGGCATAACACTCTGCTCTCTGTGTCTTGATCGCACTGATCGAGTGCTCCATCTCTTCCATGTCACGCTTTAACAACTTTACTGTTTTTTCAAACTCCTCGATCTCGCGGCGTCTGCTTAACAGATTGCTGGAGTTCTTAAACGCACCTCCGGTCATGGAACCTCCCGGATTGATCAGCTCTCCTTCCAGAGTAACCAGTCGGAGGGATTGCTTATATTTTCTTGCGATCCGGATTCCACAGTCAATATTCTCCACTACAATAGTCCGGCCGAGAAGCTGTTTGGCCAGGCCGAGGAAACGCTCTTCCACATGCACCAGGGTATGGGCAAGTCCGATCACGCCTGTTTCTTTTAGTGCATCTATCTGCCGCAGCTCTGCGCCGCCCTGCATACTTGTCAGAGGCAGAAATGTCGCGCGTCCGTACTTATTCTGCTTCAAATATGCGATCATCCGCTTTGCAGTCTCTTCATCGTCCGTCACAATATTCTGGATACTGCCTCCAAGCGCTGTCTCCACTGCAATTTCATATTCTTTTTCTACCTTGATGATGTCCGCTACAACACCGATCAGACCTTTTTCCCGGTCCTTGCAGCTCATAACACGACGGATGCTGTTTCCGTATCCGTCATATCGTTCTGTAATATTCTTCAGCGACTCCAGTCTGGAGGATTCTCTGTGATATGCAGTCTGACCGATCCGCAATTTTTCCTGCTTCTCATCCAATTGGCGCTGAAACTCTGCGATGTTCTGTTCATTGACAGAAATCAGATCCTGAAACGCTTGAATCTCCGCCGTGATCTCTTCGAATCCCCGTCTTTGCTGCTCTAATTCCCGTCCATACTGCTCTGCCTCACTGGACACTTCCAGAATCTCTCTGTGGATCTGAGCCCTTCTGGTCGTGATCTGCTGCTGTGTGGTATCAAAATGCTGGATCTTCGCCTGCGTCGATGCCCGATTGCTCAAAAGCCGCATAATCTCTTCTTTGCTCTGCTCGATTTCCATCGTCTCTTCTGCAATCTGTGACTGCACCTGGATCAGCTGCTCTTTTGCATCCGTATCCTGATTGGATATCCGCTCCAGCTGTCCGTGGATCGCTTCGCTGTCCTTTACAAATCCGGCTTTCTGCTCCTTCTTGGCATCCCACTCCTGCTGGATCGTACGGCGGCGATTCGCATAATGTTCTTCATTGATCCTGGCTGTATTGATCTGCTCTTTTAAAACATTGATCTGTCCTTCCAGCTGCTGCTTCAAAAGCGTTGTCTCATTCAGCTGGTTCTTCGATTTTTCGATCGCTGCATCAATCTCTTCCACCTGTGTCTCCACAGCCTGATATTGTTCTTTTGTTTCTTCATAGCGACTCTTTGCCGCTTCCATCTCATCAGAGGTAATCCGGACTTTTTCTTCCAGCCTCTGAAGCTGATCCTTTAAACGCTCTGTCTCCAAAAGAAACATATGAATATCATAAACCTTCAGCTCTTCCTTCTTCTTCAGGTATTCTTTTGCCACTGCAGACTGCTTTTCCAACGGTCCGATCTGTTTCTCAAGCTCTGAGAGAATATCACTGACCCGGGTCAGATTGTTCTGTTCTTCTTCCAGTTTTTTCAGGGAAAGCGTTTTGCGGCGCTTGAATTTTACAATTCCGGCTGCCTCATCAAACAATTCTCTTCTTTCTTCCGGTTTTCCGCTCAGAATCTTATCGATCTGTCCCTGCCCGATGATCGAATATCCTTCTTTTCCGATTCCGGTATCATAAAACATCTCATTGATATCTTTGAGTCTGCATCCGGTTCCGTTGATCAGATACTCACTCTCACCGGAGCGGTATAGTTTTCTTGTCACTGTCACTTCCGAATAATCCACAGGGAGCTGATGATCTGAATTGTCCAGTGTGATGGCTACCGAAGCATAACTCAACGGCTTTCTGTTTTCCGTTCCGGAAAAAATGACATCCTGCATGGAACCGCCTCGAAGCTGCTTTGCTCTCTGCTCTCCCAGCACCCAGCGGACTGCATCTGCCACATTGCTCTTTCCACTTCCGTTTGGGCCCACGATTCCCGTAATTCCATTGTGAAACTCAAATTTGATCCGATTGGCGAAAGATTTAAATCCCTGTACCTCAATACATTTTAAATACATAAAACACCCGCTTTAGTTTTGTTTTTTCAGCTTTAGAATTGCCTTGTAAGCGGCTTCCTGTTCCGCTGCTTTTTTCGTCCGTCCGCTTCCTGTTCCATAGACAGTCTCCCCGATCTTCACTTCCACAGTGAAAGATTTGTTGTGATCCGGACCTTCTTCTTTAATCAGGTGATAAGAGATTCCCTCTTCCATATCAGCCTGTACGATCTCCTGCAAAATAGTCTTGCTATCATAAAAGAGTTTTTTGTTCTCCAGATCTGTCAGGATAAACCGATGAATGAACTCTTTTGCATTAGTAAAACCACCGTCCAGATAAATCGCGCCGATCAGAGCCTCCATCGCATCCGATGTCACAGACGGCCGCTGACGTCCTCCTGTTGCTTCTTCTCCCTTTCCGAGAAGCAGATAACTGCCCAGTTCGATCTCCCGCGCACAAAACGCCAGAGAAGGCTCACACACCATACTCGCTCTTGTTTTTGTCAGCTTTCCTTCCGATACTTTCGGTGATTCAAGAAATAAAAATTCACTGGACACCAGCTCTAAAACTGCATCCCCTAAAAATTCCAGTCTCTCATTGCAATGATATTTTTCCAGATGCTTTTCATTTGTATAAGAACTGTGCATCATCGCCTGCTCCAGCAATGAAAAATCCTGAAACTCATATCCTATCTTTTTTTCCAGCTCTTTTAAATTTTTCTTCATATTTTTCCCTTTATCTAAAACTTTTTGTTCCGGCCTGAATAATACAGTTTGGGTGCGCGACAGAATCACGCACCCAAACCGATTGCCAGAGACAAAAATCTCTTCTTGCCTTTTATTCTACTACTTTTTTAATCTGGTCTACTGCATCCTGCACTGTTGAAATCTTTTCAGCCTCATCGTTGTCGATCTCAATGTCGAATTCTTCTTCAATTCCCATGATAATCTGGAAAATATCCAGTGAGTCAGCTCCTAAATCATCCACAAATGTAGTCTCCGGATGAATGTCATCCTTAGAAACATTCAGCACGTCTGCGATAATATCCTGTAATTTTTCAAATTCCATAGTTTTCTTTCCTTTCTTTGTCCCATTAATCTTCTTTTTTTTCTTCCTGTGCGGACTGGATCGATTCGCGGATCTTCTCGTTGATCTGCTGATTTTTAAATGTCACACACTGGATGATTGAATTACATACTTCTTTTGAAGTAGAACTTCCGTGAGTCTTGACGACCAGCCCATTCAACCCCAGAAGAGGAGCTCCTCCATACTCGCTGGCATCAAAATCCTTTAATGTAGCTTTCAGTGCCGGCTTCACAAGAAGCGCACCGATCTTACTGCGCAGAGACGTCATCATGCCGGCTTTGATCTTCTTCGTCAGAGCTCCGCCGACACCTTCATACAGCTTCAGGATCACATTCCCTACAAACGCTTCCGAAACGATCACATCCGCAGCTCCGTACGGAATATCTCTCGCTTCTACGCTGCCGATAAAGTTAATATCCCTGCAGTTTTTTAAAAGCGGAAATGTCTCTTTTACAAGCGCGTTTCCCTTTTCCTCTTCCGCACCGATATTCACGATTCCAACTGTGGGATTCTTCTTTCCTACCACATGTTCCATGTAAATCGATCCCATCTTCGCAAACTGCACCAGATGAGACGGTCTTGCATCTACATTCGCTCCGCAGTCAATCAGGAGAGATACTCCCTTCATCGTTGGGATCAGCGGTGCAAGCGGAGGTCTCTCCACGCCCTTAATCCTTCCTACGATCACCTGTCCGCCGACAAGAATCGCCCCGGAACTTCCTGCAGATACAAATGCATCTGCTTCGCCCTTTTTCACCAGATTCATCGCTACTACGATAGAAGAATCTTTTTTTCTCCGAATCGCCATGACCGGCGGCTCTGCCGTTTCGATCACTTCCGATGCCGGAATGATCTCAATCCGGTCTTTGGGATAAGTATATTCTGATAACGCCTTTTTCAGCAGTGCTTCCTGCCCTGTGAGCAGAATCTTAATATCATCTCTTTTATTAACAGCTTCTATCGCACCTTTTACCATCTCTGCGGGAGCATGATCGCCTCCCATGGCATCCAGTGCAACTCTTGTAATATCAGACATTTCTCTTCCTCCTAACGCTACTGCATACATTCTACTAAACATCATCCCAAAAATCAATATAAAAGGCTGATTTTAAGATACGAAAAATGGGGACTTTTTTGCAAAGTCCCCATTCCTTAATATCATTTTCAATTAGTCAACTGAAACGATTTCACGTTTGTTGTATGCTCCGCATGCTTTACATACTCTGTGAGGCATCATAAGCTCGCCACATTTGCTGCATTTTACCAGGTTTGGAGCACTCATCTTCCAGTTTGCTCTTCTCTTATCTCTTCTTGCTTTAGAAGATTTGTTCTTTGGACAGATAGACATAGGTTACACCTCCTTAAAATTCTTAAACAAATCACGGACAACTGACATTCTTGGGTCAAGAGCTGTATCTTCACAGTTACAGGTACCCATATTTAGGTTCTGACCACAAACGTTGCAAATGCCCTTACAGTCTTCACTGCATAGAACTTTCGTCGGCCATCCTATCAATATCTCATTATAGAGCATTTTGTCCACGTCAAGATGATATCCGCTTATGAAGTTTGATTCATCTAATCCTTCTCCCAGATCAGCATCCGAAACATTCAAATCAACATGCTTCGTAAAGTTCAGGTCAAACTCCTGCTTCACATCTTCAAGACATCTGTCACATGGAATCAGAATACATAACTCTGTATCCACATGAATAAGAAGCTCTCTGCCTTTCACATGCTCTGCAACAACATGAACCGGTTCTTTACTCACAATCGGAAATGTACCTGTTCTGGACTGAAACGTATCCATCTCCAACTGCACCGTCTCATCAACTGTCTTATGCTGTTCTGACAAAACGTCTGATAGGTTAATTAACATAATCATTACTCCTATTCATACCTAAACTATTATATCATGTTAATCCTATTTGTCAACAAGATTTTTATATTTTATTCACCGGCTTCTGTAAACAGTATCCTCCGCTGAAAAGGGCTGTCCGCTTTTGCGGGCAACCCTGCTGACTTTTTAAAATTTTCAGAAGCTTATTTGCGCACCAGTTCCAGTGTCTCGCGTGCAATCGCAAGTTCTTCATTTGTAGGAATCACAAACACTTTTACTTTGGATCCCGGCATTGAGAGCTCTGTTTCTTTTCCTCTGAGTCCTTTGTTTAATTCTGTATTGAATTCGATTCCAAGGTAACCCAGGTAGCTGCATACCTGTTCTCTTACGATATCATCATTTTCACCGATTCCTGCTGTAAATACAATGTCATCTACACCATTCATAACAGCTACGTATGCACCGATATATTTTGCAACTCTGTATGAGAATACTTCCATTGCGATCTGCGCTTTCTTATCGCCTGCCAGAGAGGCATCTGTCAGATCACGGAAATCGCTGGAAAGTCCGCCGGACAGTCCGTATACTCCAGAATCCTTGTTCAAAATCTTCATAACGCCGTCAACATCCAGATCCAGCTTGTGTGCCAAAAATTCCATGATCGCAGGATCGATATCTCCACAGCGTGTTCCCATTACAAGTCCTTCCAATGGAGTCAGTCCCATGGATGTATCTACGGATTTACCGTTTAAAACAGCTGTTACGCTAGATCCGTTTCCAAGGTGGCATACGATCGTCTTTGTCTCATCATATGCTTTTCCTAACAACTCAGCCGCTCTCTTAGAAACAAAGCTGTGGCTTGTTCCGTGGAAACCGTAACGTCTTACTTTGTATTTCTCATAGTATTCATATGGAAGTCCGTACATGTATGCTTTTGGAGGCATTGTCTGATGGAATGCGGTATCAAACACTGCTACCATCGGTGTGTTCGGCATCAGATTTTCACATGCTGCAACTCCGATCAGGTTTGCAGGATTGTGAAGTGGTGCAAGATCATTGCACTCTTCTACCGCTTTTTTCACTTCATCTGTGATCACTACAGAAGAAGCAAATTTTTCTCCACCGTGTACCATACGATGTCCCACTGCTCTGATCTCATCCAGGCTGTTTACAACACCTGTCTCAGGATTTGTCAGAGCCTCGATCACAAACTGGATCGCCTCTGTGTGAGTCGGCATTGCTTTTTCTGATTTTTCTTTTTCTCCACCTTCCGGCTGATAAGTCAGACGTCCGTCAATTCCGATTCTTTCACAAATTCCTTTTGCCAGAACCTCCTCAGATTCTGCATTGATCAGCTGGAATTTCAAAGAAGAACTTCCACAGTTGATTACTAATACGTTCATTTTTTTCCTCCTGAAAATTTTGTCATTTTATTCATTCTGATTTTAAGTTTTCTAAACAATTACTGTGCCTGAGCCTGTACTGCTGTAATCGCTACTACACCTTCGATATCCTCTGCGCTGCATCCGCGGGACAGATCGTTGACTGGTGCTGCAATTCCCTGTGTCAGAGGACCATATGCTTCTGCTTTTGCAAGCCTCTGTACAAGCTTGTATCCGATATTTCCTGCATCCAGATCAGGGAAGATCAGAACATTTGCATGTCCTGCAACCGGGCTTCCAGGTGCTTTGGACTCTCCTACTGCCGGAACGATCGCTGCGTCAAGCTGCAGTTCTCCATCCAGTTTCAGTTCCGGTGCCATCTCTTTTGCAAGTCTTGTAGCCTCTACAACTTTATCAACATCGGCATGTTTTGCACTTCCTTTTGTAGAATGTGAAAGCATTGCCACAACCGGCTCTTTTCCTGTCAGAGTTCTGAAAGATTCTGCAGAAGAAAGTGCGATATTTGCAAGCTTTTCAGGATCCGGATTCTGCTCCAGTCCGGAATCTCCAAAAATAAATGTACCGTCTGCACCCATATCGCAATCCGGCACTACCATTACAAAGAATGCGGATACTAATTTTGTTCCCGGTTTTGTCTTCAGGATCTGCAGACACGGACGAAGTGTATCTGCTGTAGAATGACATGCTCCGGATACCATACCGTCAGCATCTCCCATCTTCACCATCATAACACCGTAGTACAGATAGTTTGTCAGAAGAATCTCTCTTGCCTGCTCTTCTGTCATTCCTTTTTTCTGTCTGAGTTCTACCAGTTTTGCAATATAGCTCTCTGTCTTGTCGCTTGTAGCAGGATCTACGATCACAGCTCCTGTGAGATCAAATCCGGCTCCGTTCTTTTCGATCTCTTCCTTGCTTCCTACAAGGATCAGGTCGGCAGTCCCCTCTCTTAAAACTGCCTCTGCAGCCTGGTAAGTTCTTACGTCTTCTGTCTCAGGAAGAACGATTGTCTTTTTGTCAGCTTTTGCTCTTGCTTTAATTTCATCAATAAACGCCATTGTTTAAAGCCCCTTTCATTTGTTTCACTTGCTTTATTATAACGCAAATAAATTTTGTATACAAGTAGCTCTTATGTGCATTTTTAAGTACAATTTTCTCTATTTCTCTATGCTTTTCAGTAATATCGTCAAACATTTAACGAGTATTTTACTTATTTTTTTCAGGACTTTTCCGTTTTTTCAAGAAAAAACGGAGCTTTTTAGAGTCCACTCCAAAAAGCTCCGTTATACATCGTCTTTTTTCTGTCAATATATCTCAGATATGGAAAAACGCAGTTACGATCCGGAAATATACCAGAATCGTACAGGTATCCAGAATTGTAGTGATCAAAGGTGCCGCCATGATCGCCGGATCCAGACCGATCTTCTTTGCAGCCAGAGGCAAAACGCAACCGATCGTCTTTGCCATAACAACAACAGCAATCATCGTAATTCCGATCGCCACTGCCAGCATCACATCCTGATCGTACATAATATAGATGCGAAGCCCATTGACCATCGCCAGAATCAAACTGACTACAAGTGCAATCCGCACCTCTTTGAAGATCACCCGGAAAATGTCCTTGAACTCAATTTCACCTACTGCAATTCCCCGAATTACCAGTGTAGAACTCTGGGATCCGCAGTTTCCTCCTGTTCCCATCAGCATCGGGATAAATGTGATCAGAACCGGCATTACTGCCATCGCACTCTCATATCGCCCCAATATCTCTCCTGTCACAGTCGCTGATAACATCAGAAGCATTAACCAGAGACTTCTGTTCTTGGCATGTCGAAATACCGAGGTTCCGAAATAAGAGCCTTCACTCGGACTGACACCGGCCATGATACTGATATCTTCTGTCGCCTCATCCTGCAAAACGAACATAGCGTCGTCTACTGTTACAATCCCGACCATACACATCTCATGGTCAATGATCGGAATCGCGATCAGTCCGTACTTCCGGATTGTCTCTGCCACTTCCTCCTGATCATCCAGCGTCTTTGCGTAAATGACATTCTCATCCATGATCTCTTCAATCTTTCTGGATTCACCGGATGTTAAAATGTCCTTCACATCCACAACACCAATCAGCTTTTTCTTTTCTGTCACATAACAGGTATAGATTGTCTCTTTATTAATACCAACCTGACGGATCTTCAAAATGGCATCTGCCACAGTCATCTCTTTGTTCAGACTGATATAATCGATATTCATAATACTTCCGGCACTGTCTTCCGGATAATTCAAAAGCGCATTGATCTTCTGCCGCGTCTCTTCGTCTGTCGCCATCAACAGTCTGTCCACCACATTAGCAGGCATCTCTTCCAGAACATCTACTGTATCATCCACATACATCTCTTCCATGACTTCTTCCAGCTCGGAATCCGTCAGCGCATTGATCAGTACCTCTCGAGTATCACTGGTCATGTCTGTAAACACTTCTGCAGCCTCTTCTTTTGCAAGCAGTCTAAAGAGCAGGATCATCTGGCGTTTATCGATCTTTCCATATTCCAGTCCATCCTCCAGCATTTCCACAATATCTACAGGGTGCATGTTTTCCATTTCATCTTTTAATTCTTTAAACTCCCGCTTTTCCAGCATTGATAACAATACATCGTATTCCATAATCACATCCACCTTTTTTGATTTGTTCTTGCCGTCCTTTTATAGTATAATAGGTAATAAAATGATATACAAGGAGATTTTTATGAAAATTGTCGGTTTAATCACAGAATACAATCCTTTTCACAACGGACACCAGTATCATATCCAAAAATCACTGGAAGTCACAGGCGCCGATGCAGCCATTGTGGTAATGAGCGGAGACTACGTGCAGAGAGGGACTCCCGCCATTATGCCAAAGCATCTTCGTGCGGAAATGGCATTAAAATGCGGTGCCTGTGCAGTCTTTGAGCTGCCTGTCTGCTATGCGACCGCCACTGCAGAATTATTTGCGCTGGGAGCTGTCTCCTTTCTGGATCAGCTCGGCGTTGTAGATTACCTCTGCTTTGGCAGTGAGTGCAATGATCTTGACGGACTGACAAAAATTGCTGATATCCTCTGTGATGAGCCTGACGAATATACGAAGTTTCTCAAAGAAAATTTAAGAGCAGGTATGTCGTTTCCTGCTGCCCGCCAGGATGCGTTGTCTTCCTACATGGGAATTTCAGACTGTTCCTTTTTATTAAGTGATCCGAACAACATTCTGGGGATCGAATATTTAAAAGCATTGCGACGTGTGAAAAGCAGGATACAGCCATTTACGATCAGGCGCATGGAATCCGACTACCACGATCAGACGCTGCGCTCTACTTACAGTTCGGCTTCTGCCATCCGTTCTCTCCTTGCATACTCGAGTTCTGTACTCCAGACACAGCAGGTTACCGGAGAGACTTTCGAAAATACACCATTTTCCAGTATTTTAAATGAACTGGAAGATCAGGTGCCAAAAAGCTGCCTGGCACTTTTAAAAGATTATCACAAAGTGTTATATCCGGTTTATCAGAACGATTTTTCGCTTCTGATGAAATATAAGCTTTTGAACAAAACACCTCAGAGTCTCATTCGCTATATGGATGTTTCCGAAACACTTGCCAACCGAATCCAGAACAATCTGAATGATTTCTTTAACTATAAGCAGTTCTGTGAATTATTAAAGACCAGGGAGCTGACACAGACAAGAATCAATCGCGCACTTCTGCATATTATGCTTGGTCTGAAAAAAAACAACGTGAGAGAATATATGGAAAACGGCGGACATTTCTATGCCAAACTTTTAGGTTTTCGAAAAGACAGACAAGATCTGCTTTCTGTCATTGCCAAAAAAAGTGCTCTGCCGCTGCTCACCCGCCTTTCCGATACTGACAGTATCTCCGAAATCGGTCAGAAAATGCTCCGACATGATATTTTGGCATCCAATCTGTATCAGTCTGTGATCACGGATAAATATAAGACCGCTTTTCGAAATGAATATAAACAGCCAATGCTGAAGATATAGAAAAGGAGATTACATTATGAAACGTCCATTTACCAGACTGGAGAAAAAACAGTTACTAATCTTTGCTTTGATCGCCTTTGGCATTCCTTATCTGATGGGAATCCCGATGGCGTTCGGATATCAACGGGGAACTTCTCTGGATTTTTTTGCAAATGCCCAGATGTATTATCCGGCTGCCGGAGCCATTGTCGTCTTTCTTCTGACAAAAACAGAGTTTCCGATGCCCCGGCGGTTTTTCTATGGGTACCTTGTACTAACTGTACTGTTTGCCATCAGCTCTGTACTCAGTGTACTTATACCGGATGCCAACCTGTGGGTTATGGTCATCAATATGCTCACAATTGCCGGCAATCTGGCTCTCTGGGTTTTGTTTCTTCTTGACAAACGTGAAGTCCGCTTTATCTGGGGACTGACCTGGTCCGGGCCTGACAGCAGAAGACACTTTCTGTATGTAGTTCTGTTTTTCATGCTGTTTACAGGAAATCTTCTGATTTCCAGCTTCACAGACAATACTGCAGATTCCTTCCTCGCTCTTTTTGCTTCTCCGATGTTCTGGCTGTCACTGCTTTCTTTGTTTGTCAGCTTTTTCCTCGTCTTTTCCGCCTTTTTCGGAGAAGAATATGGATGGCGTTACTTTTTGCAACCGATCCTGCAGGAGCATTTTGGAATGCGAAAAGGAGTTCTCATCCTTGGTGTATTCTGGGGATTGTGGCATCTCCCGCTGAACCTGTTTTACTATGCACCTGATACAAGGCTTCAGAGTATTGCCGCACAGCTTATCACCTGTATTGCACTGAGCGTATTCTTTGCTTTTGCTTATATGAAAACAGACAACATCTGGATCCCTGTCATCCTGCATTTTATGAACAACAATATTGCAGGACTGATCAGTGGAGGCACTGTTTCCGGAGCTGTCATAGAATGGAAAGCGGTTTTGATACATCTTATTTTCTATAGTATCTTCTTCCTTCCATTTCTGGCATCCAAAGTGTTTCGGGAGTCAGAGACAGAAAAGAAATGATTGCATAAAATGAACATGGGAGATTGCACAAAATAGTTGCGTATCTCCCATGTTTCCATTTATACCTTTTCATTATTTTTTACTATGTGCAGCGTACCCCTTTTTAATTGAAAAACAACATCTGCCTTTTTCGCAATTTCATTTGAATGAGTAACAATGACTGCACATTTGTTCATCTGGTGTACACTGTCTTCCAGTATTTGCATAATGGACATTGCAGTTTCTTCATCGAGGTTTCCTGTCGGTTCATCAGCCAAAATAACGGGTGCTTCTGAAGCCAATGTCCTTGCAATCGCTACACGTTGTTGTTGACCGCCGGAAAGTTGTAACACATTCCGTTTCATTTCCTCTTTCGTCAATCCCATTTTTTCTAAAACCGGTTCCGGTGGTAATTTACTTGTCAATTTTACGTTTTCTAATGGTGTCATATAATCAATGAGATTATATGCTTGAAAAATAAAGGAAACATGGTTCCGACGATGATTTGCGAATCCTTTTTCCGTAATATCCTCTCCATTAAATAATATCTTGCCTTTGGTAGGACTATCTAATCCACCCAACAAAGAAAGTAATGTTGTTTTGCCACAACCAGACGGTCCTAAAATCGCATATATTTTTCCCAGTTCCATTTCTGCACTGATATTACTAAATATGTTCTTTTTCTTGTCATAGCTATAACTCAAATTTGAAAACGATAATATACTCATAATCACATTTCTCCTATTCCATTTTTGTTAAAATATCTTTCGGTTGTAAACGGATGACCGTATAGGAAGCAACAATAACCGCAAGACAAATCAGAATAACACCAATGCCAAATACTTTAAGCATATCTGATGTGGCAATCTGAACGGTCAATTTGGATATATTTTCTCCCAATCTGCTGACAATGAATGAACCGATTTGATTGGCAAGTCCAAAAGATAATGCCGTTGACGCAAACATAGATAGTATTGCAATCCATATATTTTCTGTCAGGAACTGTCCGACAATTTCTGCCTTGCTTCGACCAACTGCAAGTAAAACAGCAATTTCTTTCTTACGGCTTCTCGTCCACAAAACAAGGAACAATACAATAACAAACATGCCAATTACAGTAATTGTCAATACGGCTGTATCAACTATACTTCCAAAAGAAGATAATGGAGTAGATACTATGTCAAAATCTTCTGTGTTAATGTTAAAGGTAAAGGTTTTTCCTTTCACGTCTGGAAGATTTTTGATGGTTTCCATAAGCTCTTTGGTTTCCTCTGGAGAGTGCGTATAAATATCAAGATTGTCATATCCCTCCAATTTTTCATTTACTCCGTCATAAAACTTTTTCAGACCATCCATATCAATATAACCACTGTTTGCAGGAATCCCATCCGGTGTGATCGCCTGTTTTGTCGTACCCTCTGTACCACTATAAATTCCTACAATGGTAAAGGTACTTTCCGTTTTTCCTGTTTCAAACTCTTGAAAAGTAATTTTATCTCCTACAGAAAGATTGTTTTTGTCTGCCAATTCTTTTGAAATCAAAACTGTGCAAGAGTCATCAGGATTAATATGTCGTCCTTCTTCCAGTTTATATGTTCCATTTAAAAATTTTATATCTAAAGAAGAATCCAATACTGCAGTATAAGGGATTGACAAACCTGGTGCATTCACCATGCCCGGAATCGGCTCGAAATTTTCCGGAATCCCCCAATAGCCACCATCCATTTTAGCGTTATAGCTCACAACATTGGGAAGTTTTGAAATTACACTTATTATTTTTTCTGTAATACGGTCGCCATTATAGGTATATCCAGAAGCCCCATTTCCGAAATCCTCAGCCGGGCCAAAATTATTCTGATTGTTCATGTCAATTTCCATACGAAGGGAAGCACCTACAGTTTCCTTTATCTGCTTTGTTCCTTGCAAAATAGCTTTCTCGCTGGAAACTGCAATCAAAACAGTTGCAGACAGCAGAGTAAATGTCAAAAACAGAATCAGCGTACGTAATTTCTGTCTGACACAGTATTTTAAAGCTCGCTTAAAAAAGTTCATATAAATCCTCCTAACTCATTTTGGTTAAAATCTCTTTCGGTTTTAATGACAGGATCACTCCACTGCACACAAGCACTGTCAAAAGAACACCCAGATTTTCTAAAATGAGCAATATGACAAAATGCAGGAAATCTGGCTGCAAGTAGTTCTTATGAATCGTTGATTGTGTTATGAAATCAAACAGCAATGAATTTAATGTATCTGCAAGCGGAAGAAAGATAATGATTGCCACTAGAAAGCCAATCCACAGCAGGATCATTGCCTCTATCAGAAATTGCCCGATAATCTGCTGTTTCGATTTTCCCACGGCAAGTAAAATGCCGGCTTCCTGCATTCTTCCACGAATCCTGAATGTCAGTATCAGCATGAGTACCAGAAATCCCAATACTGCAGCAACCGCAAGCAGTGCGACAACGACCTTTTGCATACTTTAAAACTGTTCTGCAATCTCAGAATACTTGAAGTCATTCGTATTGATGACATGGTTGTTCCAGGCAATCGAATCAATCCCTTTTGTTTCTGATACCATCTTGTCAAGATGCAGTGGGTCGGCAATGAAAAAAGAAATCTCGCCCTCATAAACACCTTGTTCCTGCTCCTGCAAGTTGATTAACAGTTGACTATCTGAAAAAATAAGATTTTCGGCTTTTTTCGCTGTCGGATTTAACGCATTATCGGAAGCATTTTTTATATCGTAGATTCCTTTGATTTCCACTGTTTCATATGCACTTTTTTCTTTCATCAGGTCTGTATATACACCATCGTCTGAACCCAGTTTTGCATGGGTAAGGGTTATCTTATCTCCAACAGCAAGATTGTTTTGTTCGGCAAGGGCTTTACTGATAAGAATTTTACCGTTGTCCTCTGATCTGATATGTTCCCCCTCTGCCAGTTCGTATTCCTCATCCAAAAAGGCTTGGCACAAGCTGGAATCACGCACTGCTTTTACAGTTCCCATATTGCTTTCTTCACTGTGTCCTGTCCCTGCGAGAAATGACAGGTTTTCTCCCTTTACATAGCCGGAGTGTTCTGTATTGTAGCATTTCAGTTCTTTTCCAACGATAGAAATAACCCGCCGAATGGACTGCTCATCCATAACAGGTGTCCCCTTACTGGAAACCTGTCCGTTATTCACATCGAACTGTTCATAAGGTCTGATATTGAAAGAAGCTCCAATATCGGAACGCAAATCCTCAGAAACCTGCCGGATTCCCAAATAGACCGCACTTCCTGTCAGCAAGGAGAATGAAATCAATAGAAATACTATTCCAAGCAATAAATTTTTTCCTTTTTTGCGGGTCAGATAGAGAAATGCCCGCTTTCCTACATTCATAAAAACACCGTCCTTTCTTTATATCTGCAGTATAAGAAAGGACGGTTTCACTCTGATTTAGATTCCATTTAATTTTAATTTAGATTATGTGAATTTAATGTGATTTTGAAGCAGACACTGTCTTGCCGGTTCTCAATCGTATATGACAGACCATGCTGTTCCAAGATAATTTTTACAAGATATAGTCCCAACCCGCTTCCGCCGGTCAATTTATTATGTGATTTTTCCACACAATAGAATGGAGTAAACAGTTTATCCAAATCTTCATCCGGAATATTTACACCACTGTTTCTGACAAGAAGAGAATCAAAAGACAGTTCTAACCCCAGTTCGGCACCAACAGGGGAGTGCCGTATTGCGTTGCTGATGATATTATGGACTGCTTTTTCCAAAAGCAGCTCATTTCCCATCATCATAACATCTTCTGAAATATTCTTCTGAATACGGATATGTTTTTCATTGGCCAGTGGGATAAGATGTTTATATACACGTTTCAGAATATTGGAAAGAGAAAGAAGCTCCGTATGATTCGTTGTATTCATTTCCAGCTTTGATACCGACAGAATTTCCTTTACAAGCTGTTCCATATTTTCAATTTCTTTTAATGTTTCCGGAAGTATCCTTCTTGTGTCCTTATATCTCCCGATTTCCATAATCATACTTTCCACCTGCCCCTTGATTATGGTAATCGGGGTTTTCAATTCATGGGAAGCTGTCGCAAAAAAATGCTGACGCTGTTTGTTCAGTTCGTCAATATGCCCCATATCCCGTGTCAGTCAACAACTCATATAAAACAGCCTGTATTGCTGTTTCATCTTCCATAATCAATATACGTTCTTTCATGTAAGCACCACCTGAGAATTTATAGATTAAAGCAATTCTAACACAAAATGATTTAGATTTGATTTAAAAAATGTCCGAATAACCTATAAAATGAGGTTATTCGGACATTTTTCATAATACCAGCGGCAATCACCGGACTTTTTTCATACAGGTCACTGCCATAGCCCCTGGTCCGATGTGACAGGCAACGCTCAGAGAAAGCGGACCTTCTACAATTTCGTATTCCGGAAACTTCTCCGCGATCTCCTGTTTCCATTCCTGTGCCTCTTCTTTGCTGCAAGTATACGCCATTCCCAATACCATGTCTTCTCTGACCTCAGAAAAGCGTTCTTCCAGATCCTTTTCAATAGCTTTGAGCATGGTGCGTTTCGCGGCTTTCCATCCTCTTACTTTTGAAAATGCATCCAGTTTTTCTCCCTGAATCTGAAGCACCGGTTTCAGGTTCAATACCGTTCCGAGCGCTGCGGCAGCCGGTGTGATCCGCCCGCCTTTTTTCAAATACTTTAATGTATCCACTGTAATATAAATGCTTGCCTGCAATTTTTCCGCTTCCAGGATTTCTTTGATCTCTGCTGCAGATTTTCCCGCTTCTCTGAGTGTGATCGCATCTTCTACAGACTGCTTCTGTGTCACAGAAATTCTCTGGTTGTCCACTACACAAACCTTTCCCTCGTATTCCTGAGACAGAGACTGTGCCGCATGACAAGTGCTGCTCAGTCCGCTGGACATTGGAATGTGCACGATCTCATCGTACTCTTTCAGCAGCTCGTCCCAGCATTCCATGACTTCACCCGGAGATGGCTGAGACGTGGAAATATCCGAATTGTCTCCCAACCGTTTGTAAAACTCTTCCTGCGTCAGCGTAATATCTTCCAGAAACAGCTCCCCGTCAATAAAAAACGGCATGGGGATCACATAAATTCCCATCGATTTTCCCATTTCCTGCGTAATCCCACTGTTGCTGTCCGTTACGATTGCAATTTTTTTCATCTTTTCTCCCCTGTTTCTAGTTTTTAAAACTATGGATCGGTGCCGGAATTCTTCCTGCCCGATTTACAAATGCCTCACAGCCAAACTCATTCACCGGCATGATCGGCGCATAACCCAGAAGTCCGCCGAATTCGACAGTTTCTCCCACATCTTTTCCGATCACCGGAATGAGACGGACTGCAGTCGTCTTCTGGTTGACCATACCGATCGCCATCTCATCTGCAATGATTCCGGAAATTGTCGCTGCAGATGTCTTTCCCGGAACCGCGATCATATCAAGACCAACTGAGCAGACACAAGTCATGGCTTCTAATTTTTCCAGTGTCAGTGAACCTGCATTCACTGCATCGATCATTCCCTGATCTTCACTGACCGGAATAAACGCACCACTGAGTCCTCCTACATAAGAGGATGCCATCACACCGCCTTTTTTCACCTGATCGTTGAGAAGTGCCAGTGCCGCCGTTGTTCCCGGAGCTCCGACTCTCTCCAGACCAATCTCTTCCAGGATCTCTGCCACACTGTCTCCGATTGCCGGAGTCGGCGCCAGTGACAGATCGATGATCCCAAACGGGATTCCCAGACGTCTGGACGCCTCTCCGGCTACCAGCTGTCCTACTCGTGTCACCTTAAATGCAGTCTTTTTGATTGTCTCGCAAAGCTCCTCAAATCCTTTGCCGCGCACCTTTTCCAACGCTTTCTTTACAACTCCCGGACCGCTGACACCTACATTGATCACTGCATCAGCCTCTGTCACTCCGAGGAATGCGCCTGCCATAAACGGATTGTCATCCGGTGCATTGCAGAAGATCACCAGTTTCGCGCAGCCAAAGGAATCATGCTCTTTTGTCGCTTCTGCCGTTGCTTTTACCATCTCTCCGCAAAGCCGCACTGCATCCATATTGATTCCGGTTCTGGTGGAACCTACATTGACCGAACTGCACACTCTTTCCGTTCTCGCCAAAGCCTGAGGGATGGAACGGATCAGATTCTCATCACTTTTGGTCATTCCCTTGGAAACCAACGCAGAGTATCCTCCGATAAAATTAACTCCAACCTCTTTTGCCGCACGATCCAGTGTCTCTGCTATGGTCACAAAATCTTCCGGACACTTGCATGCAGCACCGCCGATCAGAGCAATCGGTGTAATAGAAATTCGTTTGTTTACGATCGGAATTCCAAATTCTCTTTCAATATCTTTTCCTGTTGACACAAGGTCTTTTGCAGTTACTGTGATTTTTTCATAAATCTTTCGGTTCAATTCATTCAAATCCGAATCAATACAGTCCATCAGGCTGATTCCCAGTGTGATGGTACGAACATCCAGATTTTCCTGCTCGATCATCTTATTAGTTTCGGAAACTTCATACATATTAATCATGGTCTTTATCCTCGTCTCTGCTTATTCTTATAATCTGTGCATCTTTTCAAAAATTTCTTCTTTCTGGCACTGGATCTTTACCCCGATCTCTTCGCCCACCTGCTCCATCTCATCACAGATTACTTTAAAATCTTTTTCGATTTCTGAAATATCTACAACCATCATCATATTGAAATATCCCTGTACGATCGTCTGGGAAATATCTAAAATATTGATCTTACTTTCTGCAAGGTATGTACACACTTTCGCGATAATTCCCACAGTGTCTTTTCCTACTACGGTTACGATACATTTTTTCATGGTTTTTCCTCCTCATGTTAAACGGTGATAATCTCTGAAATACTGTCCCTTTTTGCCACTGCCATATTCAAGTCTTCCCCTTTATATGCATTATCCCCTAATGTCACTTCCAGTTTGACAGTCTCATATGCCAGACTTTCATAATTATTTTCTTTGCTCAAATGCCCCAGAACAATATGTTTCAAATTATCATGTAGTATATCACAAAGGAGACGTCCTGACAATTCATTCGACAAATGTCCTTTATCTCCCATTACTCTTCGCTTCAGCGGATATGGATATGGTCCCACTTCCAACATATGCAGATCATGATTTGCCTCCAGAAGAACTGCATCCAGATTCTGGAGATGGGACACCGTGTATGCATCATAGATTCCCAGATCTGTCGCTACTGCCACAGATTTGTCTCTGCACTCCAGACGGTATCCGGTCGGTTCGTTGGCATCATGGGAAATTGCAAACGGATTTACCCGGATATCCCCCAGCATAAAGGATTCATCACTGTGTATCACATGATACAATCCTTCCGGCATGGCTCCCAGTCTGGAATACGCCTGAATCCCCGCAATCGTTCCCGGAGTTGCATAGATCGGGATCTCATATTTTCTGCTGAACACTCCAAGTCCCTGAATGTGATCTGAGTGCTCATGAGTGATCAGAATCCCGTCTAACTCCTCCCCTTTGATCTCCAGCTCCTTTAAACCGGCATCAATTCTTTTTTTACTGATTCCGGTATCGATTAGTAAATGTGTATTGTCACTGCCTACATAGATGCAGTTTCCACTGCTGCCACTGGCAATGCTGCATAATCTCATAGTATCTCTCCTATTTGTCGTCTTGTTTCTTCGATCTCTTTGCTGTTGTCGATCACCCGGGTACAGTTTTTCCGAAAATACGCTTCCGGACTCTGGCTGCGTATCATATCTGTAATTCTTTCATCACTATATCCCCGGGATGCTTTCAGCCGCTCTCTTCTTACCGATTCCTCTGTATAGATAAACCATGTTTCTTCACAGATTTTGGCATATCCTGCTTCCAGAAGAAGAGCAGCCTCCAGTACGTACAGCTCTGTCTTCTCTTTTCTTTTTTCTTCGATATCCAGAAGCACCTGCTGTTTTACCGCAGGATGGACGATCCCATTGAGCTGTTCCAGCTTTTCACTGCTCTGAAACACAATTTGGGCCAGTTTTTTGCGGTCCAGCTCTTCGTTTTCATCTAAAATCTCTCTTCCAAATGCTTCTACGATCGCTTTCCAGCAGGGAGTGCCCTTTCTCTGCAGCGCTTTTGCAACTTCATCAAGCTGTACTACAACTGCATGATATTCTTCCTCCAGCAGCTTTAAAACTGCACTTTTCCCGGAACCCACTCCACCTGTAATTCCAATTACCTTCATCACTATTTTGCCTCGTACCAGTTTTTTCCGACCTGCATATCCGCGATCAACGGCACATCTAAGGAAGCCGCTGTTTCCATCTGCCGTTTGAGGATCTCTTTCACTGTCTCGATCTCATCCGGATGTGTCTCGATCAGAAGTTCATCATGAACCTGCAGGATCATACGGGATTTCATCTGTTTTTCTTTCAGTTCCCGGTTGACTCCGATCATGGCAATCTTCATAATATCTGCCGCAGTTCCCTGGATCGGCGCATTCATTGCCACACGTTCTCCGAAATTCCTCTGCATAAAATTGCTGGATTTTAACTCCGGTATCGGACGTCTTCTTCCAAACAATGTAACGGCATATCCTTCTTCTTTTGCATGCGTCACGGAATCGTCAAGAAACTTTTTGATTCCCGGATACGTCTCAAAATAACTTTCAATATACTGAGACGCTTCTTTTCTCGTGATACTCAAGTCCTGACTCAATCCAAACGAACTGATCCCGTAAACAATTCCAAAGTTGACTGCCTTGGCATTTCGTCTCTGCAGATCTGTCACCTCGTCAAACGGAGTCTTAAACACCTGGGACGCTGTCATTCGGTGAATATCCTGTGCCTCCCGGTATGCCTGGATCAGATGTGCATCTCCGGAACAATGCGCCAGTATACGCAGCTCAATCTGCGAATAATCCGCATCAATAAATACATAGCCTTCCTGAGGCACAAATACTTTCCGGATCAGCCTTCCCAGTTCCATTCTTACCGGAATATTCTGCAGATTCGGTTCTGTACTGCTGATCCGCCCGGTCGCGGTAATCGTCTGGTTAAACGTTCCGTGAATCCGTCCATCCGGTCCGATATAATTTGCCAGTCCGTCTGCATACGTAGATTTTAACTTTGTAAGCTGACGGTATTCCAGAATCTTATCCACGATTGGAAATTCCGGAGCCAGCTTTTCCAGTACATCCGCCGCAGTCGAATATCCTGTTTTTGTTTTCTTGGCATGAGGCATCTGCAGCTTTTCAAACAAGATCACACCCAGCTGTTTCGGAGAATTGATGTTAAAATTCTCCCCTGCCATCTCGTAAATCTCGGATTCCAGCTGTACGATCTGTTCGCCCAATTGTTCTCCATATTTTTTCAGCTCCTCAGCCTCAATGCGCACCCCGGCCTGTTCCATATCAAATAAGGTAAATACAAGCGGCATCTCAATTTCCAGAAACAGCCTGTCCATCTGCTCCTCTTTGAGTTTTTCCATCAAATTTTCAGATGCCGCATAAGCAGTATATGCTTCATAACAGCTCTTTGTCCACTCATCTGCCTTGTCATCGATCATCAGCCCCAGCTGTTCTCTTGCCACATCTTCATAGGTATAATCATTTTTCAGCGGATTCAGAAGATAGGCTGCCACTGTTGCGTCAAAGCAGTTTTTCTGACAAACCGCGCCCAATACCGGGAGATATTTTTTCAGATCAAACATGACAAAACGCCCGGCAGAACGTGCCACATCCGAAAGCTGTGCAAACAATGCATCCATATCTGTATCCATACTGCATGCAATGGAATACACCTGATCTTTCCCGTATGCCAGAGCAATCCTGCCGTATCCTGACGGATGTGCGAATAACGGCAGCACATTCCCGTCACATTTGATCAGTGCAGCTCCCACACACTCTGCCTTTTTTGCCTCTGAGAAAATTCGCTCGATTTCTTCCTGCTCTGTTACTTCCCGGAATGCTTTTTCAACTTCATTTTCAGCTGCTTCCACATCAAACTTTCCGAGCAGATTTTTAAACTGCAGTTTCTGGAACCACGTATATGCCTCTTTGGTGAACATATTTCCATGCTTTGCATCTTCCAGAGAGAACTCCAGTTCTGCATGCGTATTAATGGTCGCCAGAACTTTACTCAGTTTTGCCTGTTCCCAGAATTCTTTTAAATTCTTACTTGCTCTCGGCGGCTTTAACTCCTCCACATGTGCATAGGCATTCTCCAGTGATCCGTATTCCACAATAATCTTGGTGGCAGTTTTCTCACCAACTCCCGGCACTCCCGGAATGTTATCCGCTGTATCCCCCATCAGCGCTTTTACGTCGATAAATTCTGTCGGTGTCACTTCATAACGCTCTTTGACATCTGCTGCATAGTAATCTTCGATTTCCGTGCGTCCGCCCTTTGTCTTCGGAATCCGGATCTTTACATGCTCCGTAGCAAGCTGCAGAGTATCTCTGTCTCCTGAAATAACAGCAACCTCCATCCCCTTTTCCTCACAGGTTCTGGAAATCGTACCGAGCAGATCGTCTGCCTCCAGTCCGGCTTTCTCGATGATCGCAATGTCCATCGCCTTCAGCACCTCTTTGATGACCGGAACCTGCTGACGGAGTTCTTCTGCCATCGGCTTTCTTGTTCCTTTATAATCAGCAAACATCTCATGACGAAATGTCGGTGCATGAACATCAAATGTGACTATCAGATACTCCGGTTTTTCTTCTTCCAGAATTTTAAACAGGATATTCAAAAATCCATACACCGCATTCGTATGAAGACCCTCCGCATTGGTCAGATCCGGCACTCCATAGAAGGCCCGGTTTAAAATGCTGTGTCCATCTATCAAAACAATTTTTTCACTCATGTCGATTCTCCTAATTTTACTTACAGAGATTACTATACACCAAATATCCTGTTTTTTAAAGGCTGTTTTTCTCTTCTTCTCTTGTCCAGCGCATCAAAACACCCTCGCATCCCGTCATTTCTTCTTTTTCAAATGCTGCCGTTTGAAACCCCTCCCTTTCATAAAACCGGACTGCTCCTGTGTTCTCTGCATAAGCGTGAAGTGTCAGCTCCTGCCGTCCCGATTTAGCAGCTTCCAGAAGCAAGCGGCCAATCCCTCTGGACTGAGATGCTTTTTCCACAAAAAGTCCCGCGATATAACTGTCCTGTAATCCCAGAAATCCAAGAACTGTCCCCTCTTCTTCATAAATCAGAATGTCGGCCTGCGGCAGAGCCTCTTTTACAGCTTCATACTGCCCGTTCCAATACTCTGCCGGGATAAAGCCATGAGCAGCAAGATTTGTCTCCAGCCAGATTTTCATTATGTGCTCTAAATCCTGTGGTTGATATTTACGTATCACGTGTTTCTCCCTTCATTACTAATTATAAAGAAGGCTGCAACCGTTTTAAGTCACAACCTTCCTTATTTCAGGACTGCTCATTTCCTGATCGTCCTGTTTTCTTTTTATTCCTGCACGTATTTCTCACGCAGTTCTTTTACTTTATCACTGTAGACTTTATTCTGTCTCTGCTGTAAGAGCTGGTTCCTGATCGAATTCTTCACTTCCTCGAAATCTGCAACTGCCGCATCCTTTTTCTCTTCCACTTTGATCAGATGATATCCGAACTGTGTCTGAACCGGTCCCACAATCGCACCGATCTCTGCTGTAAACGCAGCATCTTCAAACTCTTTTACCATCTGTCCTTTCCCAAACTCTCCAAGATCTCCGCCTTTTGTTCCGGACGGACATGTAGATTTTTCTTTTGCAGCATCTTCAAAGGATGTCTCTCCGCTCTGGATCGCTGCTAAAATCGCATCACATTTTTCTTTGGAATCTGTCAGAATATGTTTTGCGCGAACAGTCTCCCCTTTTGTAAACTGCTGCTTGTGCTCCTCATAATAATTTTTGACATCCTCTTCTGTCACAACTGCATCTTTCATCACTTCCCGCATTGTCATCTGTGCAAGGATATCTCTTTTGGCATTTTCTACCATCTCCTGATATTCTTCTGTCTCTTCCAGCTTCATCTCCCCGCCGAGCTCTGCAAACATATGAAGTGCTACAAACTGATCCAGACACTGCTGTCTGAACTGTGGATTGGAAAGATACGCCTGCTGCTCTCTCGGTACATTCTGCAGGAATTTTTCAAAATCAGATTCTTTGATTTCTCTTCCTGCCACAACTGCTACTATTTTCTGTTCCATAATTCTCTTTCTCCTTTATCTCGTATCGTTTTATTATAAACGGTATCGTGATAAATAGCAAAGCAAAATTTCTGTCTGATTCTTTTTCAGATTCCCTTTTTATAAAGTACAAACGAATAGATCATCGGGATCGTCACAACAACGACTATGATCACAATTGGTACCGTGTTGTTTTCAAAAAATACACTTCCCCAAAATACCAGTCCTGCCAGAATCCATAATTTTCCTGCCATTCTATGCGTACGATTCCAATTCTCCTCACTGTTCAAGGTCCATGGAAGTTTGATCCCCACCGTATAATTCTGATGATTCTTCGACATATAATTTCCCAACAGGATAAATATGCCACCCATCAAAATACTGACGATCACCTCCATATTCACATCCATGCCAAGTGCATATCCATAAATAGACAGATTAGACACGACAGACAGAACCGGAACGATCCAGAAGATCAGCGTCATCATCGCTCTTCCGATATTTTTCTTCTTGGGATCATTTAAGGTCACACCCAGGCAGAACAAATGGATGACTAATAATATGAGCGGGAAAATCACCACTGCAAACAGCTTTGTACTCCATCCATCTGCCCCTTCACTCCCGAAATGTGTTGCAATCTTTTCCGGCAGTCGATTCCAGAGCAGAAAACCGATCACCATTGGAAAAACAGTAACAATGCTGGTAATGATAACTTTTGATTTATTTTCTTTCATAATGTTGAATCCCCTTTCAAGTCTGACAGCCAGAGCATCAGCTCTTCCACCACAGAAATATTCAGCTCGTAATAAATGAAATTCTTGTATTTCGTTTCCCGTATCAGATCTGCCTTCTTCAGGATTTTCAAATGATAAGAGATCGTTGCTCCTGTCATTTCAAAATGTTTTCCGATTTCTCCTGCTGAAAGTTTTTCTTTCTTCAGAAGAACAAGAATCTCCCTGCGTACCGGATCCGAAAGCGCTTTGAAAGTCTCCGCAAATGCCATCGGCACCATCCTTTCCCGGAATCTATTTAGAATATTTTCTAAATTCCTTACAGACACTATAATCAATTTTTCTATCGTTTGCAACAGGTATTTTGAAATTTTTCTAAATACTTTTCAACTCTACTATTTTAACACTTTTCACATATCATATCGACAAACCAGATAAAAAAATGTATATTTATACCAGAAATTAACTTGTATAAGTTCGTGATCGGATGAACGTTTCTACCAACTGCCGTAACAGTTGACTACAGGTTTTTGGGATTCCAAAAATTTGTGGTTATCTGTTACGGCAGTTTTTCTCTGTTTTTGCCGGCGCCAGAGGAAACCATGATTCTGATATCTGTTCTTATACCCGTTCAAACAACAAAACCCAATCGGAGGAAATAATCTATGAACAGCTTATTAATCAAAAATGCTTCTGCTGTCATCACCTGTGACAGTAAAGACACCGTTATGGAACACGCCAACATCCTGATAAACAACGGTGTTATTTCTTACATCGGTCCCGAAGCACAGACCGCAGACGAAACGCTGGATGCATCCGGATACCTCGTTTATCCGGGACTTATCAACACGCATCATCATCTTTATCAGACATTCAGCCGGAATCTCCCTCAAGTACAGAATATGGAACTTTTCGACTGGCTCACCACCTTATATGAAATCTGGAAAAATCCGGATCAGGATGTTATTTACCACAGCTCTATAACCGGCATGGGAGAACTCTTAAAAACCGGATGTACTACTTGTTTTGATCATCATTATGTATTCCCGGACGGAAATTCCGATGCACTTCTGGATGCACAGTTTTCCGCCGCAAAAGACCTTGGGATTCGTATGTACGCTTCACGGGGCAGTATGGATCTAAGCAAAAAGGATGGAGGACTTCCCCCAGACAGCGTCGTACAGAATGTGGAGGAAATTCTGAGAAAATGACGTCTGGTATGCTCATGGAATTCATTTTCAGGATGAGGAATTACGTCTTCTGGCAGAAACCGGCACCGGTGTGGCACATTGTCCAATCTCTAACATGAAACTCTCTTCCGGAATCTGCAGAATTCCTGATATGTTGAAGCTCGATGTACCGGTTGGTCTTGCCGTAGACGGAAGTGCAAGCAATGACGGATCAAACCTTTTGGAAGAATTGCGTGTCGCTTTTCTGCTACATCGCCTGAATTCTAGTAGCCACGCACCAAGTGGATATGATATACTAAAGATTGCTACGAATGGAAGCGCTAAAATACTCGGACGAAACGATATCGGTTCTCTTGCTGTGGGAAAAGCCGGAGATATGTTCCTCATTCGTCGGGACCGCCTCGACCTTATCGGGGCAGATCTGGATGTAAAATCTATGCTTGGTACCGTTGGACTAAAAGGTTCTGTTGACTACACGATCGTCAACGGAAAAATGGTTGTCGAGAACGGGCATCTTGTAAACATTGACGAGGAAAAATTTATATCTGAAGGTCGGAAATCCGTCACAGACTATTTAAGCCGCTCCTAAGTACAGTGAAAAACAAGTTACTGATACACTGTACGAACTTCTGTATAAACATTTATAACCAATCACAGGAGGAGACACTCTATGAATCATTCTCAGAATTCAAAAACAAAAAGACAAAAAGACCGCGAAATGGTCTATCAATTAGAAGGACGTCCGGGGCTATCCACAGCTGTACCTCTGGGTCTTCAACACGTACTTGCAATGTTTACTTCCAACCTTGCTCCCATACTTATCATTGCCAGCGTCTGTGGACTGTCCGGAGCTGATACCGTAATCATGGTACAATGTGCAATGTTTGTTTCCGGACTGACAACTTTTATTCAGCTGTATCCCATTAAGCTTGGAAAAAACCGTCAGATCGGAGCCAATCTTCCTATTGTAATGGGTACTTCCTTTGCATTCGTACCTACAGCTTCGGCCATTGGAGCTGCCAGCGGAATCGGCGCTGTTCTCGGAGGATGTCTTGCAGGAAGTATGATCGAAGTTTTGATGGGATTTTTCTACAAATACATCCGTCGCTTTTTCCCGCCGCTTGTTGTGGGTTGTACGCTCGTGACGATCGGTGTTAATCTTCTGGACGTCGGAGTGGACTATTTTGCCGGTGGTTCAGGAGCCGAGGATTATGGTTCCATTCAAAACCTCAGCGTTGCATTCTTTGTTCTGCTGATCGTTGTACTGCTTCAGCGTTTCGGAAAAGGATTATTGAAAAATTCTGCCATTCTTGTCGGTCTGGTCGCAGGATATGTCCTCGCTTACTTTCTCGGAATGGTAGACACTTCTGCAATCGCAGATGCCGCATGGTTTGGAATCCCGCTTCCTATGCAGTTTAAACTGGAATTCCACCTTTCCGCTATTTTAAGCTTTGCCGCACTGTTCGTAACTTCCGGTCTGGAGACGATCGGCAATACTTCCGGTATCACCATCGCCGGTTTCGACAGAGAAGCTACCGAAAAAGAAACTTCCGGTGCAATCCTTGCAGATGCACTTGGTTCCACAACTGCTGCTGTATTTAACGCACTTCCAAATACAGCATTCGGACAGAACGCCGGAATTGTCGCCATGACAAAAGTAGTAAACAAATGGTGTATTGCTACCGGAGCATTTATTTTAATGATCTCCGGGTTTTTCCCAAAGCTTGGCGCTATTTTTTCAGCAATTCCAAATGCAGTCCTCGGCGGTGCAATCATTACCGTATTCGGTATGATTTTGATCAACGGTATCAAGATGATCGCCAAAGCAGGATTCAGTGAGCGCAACATTCTTGTCATGGGACTTACCTTTGCATTCGGCCTTGGTATGGCAAGCCATCCGGACGCAGTTGCACAGCTGCCATCCGCATTAAGATTTATCTTCAGTGATTCTGTAACAGGAACCTGTATTGTGGCAATCGTTGCAAACTTTTTATTTCCTATGAAAGACGAAGAAGATATTAAAAAAGCAAAAGAGGCTATGTTAGATTAAGGAATTCTTTCCGTTACATAACACTAAAAAACGCAGCAGATCTCATTAAAATGTCTGCTGCGTTTTATTTTAAATAAAACTATGTAACTGTTGTAATCGATATTCCAGCTCATATACTGCCCGGACAGCCTACAGTGTTCTCGCTACCTCAAATCCTTCTGCAATCGCATCCAGAGCTCTTCTTGCCGATTTTGCGTCTCCAATCACATAATATGGAAGCTTTCTCTTTTCACACACTTCTGCAAGCGGATGAGAATCGTTTGCCAAAAATCCAACCGCAAATACTGCACATTCACATGGAATCTGCGTTCCGTCTTCCAGCACAATCCCCTCTTCTGTAAATTTACATACTTTGCTGTTTGGCAAAAGTTTTACCTGTAACTGCTGCATTTTCATCATAACAGCTATCTTACGCAGGCTTCCCAGATCACTTCCGATACTGTCTTTCATCTCCAGAACAGTGACTTCACATCCGTCTGTCGCAAGCGTGTCTGCTGTTTCCAGACCAACCAGACCGCCTCCGATCACCGCTACCTTTCCTTTCGGACAGACTTCATGCCGAAGCACCTCCGGTGCAGATACATGCCAAAGCTTATCCATTCCCTCCAGATTGATGGTAATCGGAGAAGATCCGATTGCCAGGATCACTGCATCGACATCTGCCTGTTCCAGCATCTGCGCATCAACTTTTGTATTTTTATGAACCGTCACCAGTTTTTCTACCTGCGCTGCCATCTCCATCGCTGCAGATTTCATCTCAGCTTTTCCAGGCGCCTCTCCTGCAAGAAGGAATTCTCCTCCCAACTGATTTGTCGCTTCAAACAGTGTTACTTCATGTCCTCTTTCATGGAGAATCTTTGCAGCTTCCATTCCGGCCAATCCGCCTCCAATCACCCATACTTTTTTCGATGCTTCTGCTTTATTCAGATCATACTCTGCCTCGTGACCGATCATCGGATTTCTCATGCAGGTAATATGCGGACGGTTGGCCACATCACAGAATCCGTCATAGCAGCCCTGATTACAGCCCACACAGTGTACGATCTCATCCACTTTTCCCGCTCTGGCTTTGTTTGCAAATTCCGGATCCGCAAGCTGGGCTCTTCCTAGTACTACCATATCCACTTTATCCTGAGACAAAATCTCTTCTGCCAGTTCTGCTGTGTTGATCCTTCCAACACCAACTGTCAGCATGCCTGTCTCTTTGCGGATTCTGGCCGCATTTTCAATGTTAAATCCATTTGGCACATCGATTGGCGGCACCTCATACATGGATGCTGCCGTAATGATATTTCCTCTGGACACATCCAGCACATCGACTCCATGCTCCTTTGCACTCTTGCAGAATCGGATCACTTCCTCGATCGTCAGTCCGTTCTCCAACATATCATCCTGCGCAGTTCATCGATCACTTCCAACGGAAATCTGCAGCGGTTCTCAAAGCTGCCGCCATATTCATCCTCTCTGTGATTGAATCCTGCACTTAAGAAAGAATGCGGCAGATAATTACCGGCCTCCACAGCTCTGGCTGCCGCCTTTCCATAACATGCAATGACTTCCTGGATCTGTTCCTTTGTAATCGCTTTGATCGTATATGGTCCAAAATTCATATCTGAAACAACCAAAACCTGTGCTTTTGGATCCATGGAAACCGCGATAGATCCCTGCCAGAGCTGAATTCCCGCTTTTCCTCCATTCTCATGGATCGCATCTGTCAGTTTCTTATGTCCCTCAATCAGATGATCCTCACTGATGGATACAAAATGTGCCGGTGCACTCGGCGTATGTACGGCTGCCACCTCCACGATATTCAATGCGCATCCGCCCTTTGCTCTGGCTGCGTGATACGCAATCAGCTTATCTGTCACAGCTCCGTTTTCCTCCGCCATTCTGGTCCCCATTGCCGGCAGGATAATCCTGTTTTTCAGCTCCATATCCCGAATCCGGATCGGAGCAAATACATGTTCAAACATTGCATGCTACCTCCCTGTTATTTTATTTTTATTATAGGGCAGTCCAGCAAAAATAGATATGCAGATTTCTAAATATGATTATCAATTATTTACATTGATGAAACCTGCGGTATTCACTTGGTGTCTGATTCATGTACTTAGAAAAGCTTTGCTGAAAAGAGGAAATACTTCCAAAACCAACATCACTGCTGATCTGTGTAACTGTTCGGTCTGTAGCACTCAAGTAACTGCAGGCAATCCGGATCCTGATTTCTTCCAGAAGTTCTTGTATGCTTCGCCCAAACGTCTCTCTCGCTCTTCTTTCAATCAGAGATTCCTTCTTTTTCATCTCTGTCTCCATTTCTTTCATTTGAAATGGTTTTTGAAAATGCAGGAAAAGATATTCTAAAATCTGCAGTGATTCCTCCCCGGACTGCATTTGTGCTCCACATCCGATATTTTTCGTCTGATATTCTCTCACACTGACTTTCCTGTATCGTTTAAACACTCTGTAAAAATCTTCCACATTCGTAAATCCCAGATAATCACTGATATACTGAATGTTCAGATCCGGAAAATGCAGCAGAGCGCAGGCATTCAATACCTTTCCCATTTTCTGGAGCTGAAAAACTGTATATCCGCACCGGTTTACGATTTTCCGGTTCAGCGTCACTGCAGTCATACCCACGGTCTCTGCGTACTCTTCCAAAGAGACGGTCTTACTCGTATCCAGAAGTACTCTCTGGATGATATTCCACACCTCATCCTTTTGTATCCCCTCTTTTTTCTTCCGTTCCATCGCATACCGACAGTATAATACATAGAGCTGCATCGCAAGATAAATACTCATATTCTGCACCGAAAATCGCTGTTCTTTTTCTTCCGCCAACAGATCTTCCAAAACACGTTCTACTCTCTTTTGCTCCTCTTTATCCAGAAAAAGAAGAGACTGCACTCCGTATACCAGCATCTCATTTTCTCTTGCCTTGCGCTGTTCAAAACACAAAGACATAAACAGGCCAATATGAAAAGAAACCTTTACACAATGCAAAGGTTTTCTGATATTTTCAATCCGATAAAAAAGATGCATATACAGGCAGAAAAAACTACCTTCCTGAATCTGAAATTTCTCTCCGTTGATCCAGAGTTCTGCATCTCCACTGATTACATAATAAATTTCGGTCTGCTCATGAAACCGCTGCTCGACCGGCTTTTTAATCTCCATCTCTGTAATATGGACCTGTTTTTCTTTTAAATTATAGTAATCAATTCCGGTAAACCAGTCTTTCTGATACCACATCCTACTTCTCCTTCTGCAGCGGCTGCTTTTCCATCCTGTAGTTTTTCAGGAGTACACCTTTTCTGACAACCCCTTGTTCCTGAATGACCATATATCCTCTGGATTCAAAAAACGGTCTTGCCGTGATTGAAGCATGCGTTTCAACCACATTCTGATCTGCATAATGCTCCAGCTCGTCACAGATTGCAGAAGCGATTCCCTGATGCTGATACGCTTTGTGAACATACAGCCGGTCCAGATAGCCGGTGTCACTGATATCCCCAAATCCTGTGATTCCATTTTCCTCTTCTGCGATCACCGTGTAATGCTCTAAAAAGGACTGATTCCATTTTTCCAGATCCACATTGCCATCTGCCCATGCATCCACCTGCTCTTTTGTATAATCCTTTGTATTGACCGAATGAACAGTCTCATAAAACAACTCTGTAAGCGCCTTGCAATCTGCCGGTTTATAAACTCTTAAGATCAATTTAGTTTCCTCTTTTCTTTTTTCATTTTCAATTCTCATACTTTTTTACTCTGCCAGCGATAAATGCCTCCCAGAAGTCCATATTCCAAAATTATCATCAGATAAATTCCGGAAAGCTGCAGCAGCTCTGCCGCTGCAAACGCACCAACACCAAAGATCACAGATGCCGCAGCCGTAATCCAAAAGACCTGCCCTTCTTTTCCGATTCCCTGAAGATACAGCAGCCTGATCCGATATGGAATTTTGACCAGCACCAAAAGCACGATCATCCAAAGATAATCTCCCGCCCTGGCAATGATCATCTCGTCTGATAAAATCCAGTGAAACACTTCTTTTTGAAAGATTCCGCACAGCATCCCCACTGACAGAACAATCATGCCTGATAATTGTATCCCCGCTTTTTCATAACTTCTGACTGCCGCTTTCTTTCCTGCCGCATGATTTTGCAAGGCATAGGTCTGCGTTGCTGCCGCATACGCATACACAGGAAGCTCCAGCATCCCACAGACGAGATCCAGCAGCTTATAAACAGCCACATCTTCTGCTCCTAATCTTGCCACCGCTGCCAGAACCATAAATACAAAGATTGTACTTTCCAGCAATTCCTGTCCCAGTAAAGACGGATAGATTTTCCATATCCTGTATATCAATCCCCGGATCTCTTCTGCCCTGATCGTTTTTCTCCTTTGCCGTTCTTTCCAGTAAGTAATCTGATAAACCAATAGTCCGCAACCAAGACCAAGAATACTTCCCCAGGCGGCTCCTGCTGTTCCAAGACGAGGAAAGCCAGCTGCTCCGTATACAAGCACAAAATCGAAAAACAGATTTACTGTTATAGAAACAACAGTCACCCAAAGGGTAATCTTTGTATTCTGCCCGTTTTTAAAGTATACACTATATTGAAAAATCAACATATTCTGCAGTACGGTAAATGATGCCGGATAAAAGTACCCAAGAAGCTCCTGTAATTCTTTTCCCTGTTGTCTATATACCGCATAAAAAAATGGCTTTCCAAACAGGATACTTACAAGTACAACTGTCAGACCGATCAAAATAACAAGAATTTTACTTCCTGCAAATGCATTCTCAAATCCTCGCTCATCCTGCTTCCCTATCTTCTCTGCCGCAATAATGTGAAACGCCGAAGAAAGCATCCCCAGGGCTCCTGTCACTCCATACACAACAGAAGCTGCAATTCCAACTACTGCAAACCCCCGCACAGAATAATGTCCTACAATCGCCTGATCCAGAATCTCAAACAGACTGGTCAATAAATAATGCAGCAAAATCGGATATGCCATCCGATTGAGTTCCTGAAATTCTTTTCTATTTTTCATTTTCCTTCTCCTTTTGCTAAATCTACAATTTTAAAAGGAGAATATGTCTGTATCGCCTATTCTCCCAATAGGCCGATCACATGCGCATATGCCATAAAAACCCTCTTTTCTATCTGAAACTTTACTTCGCCTGTCTCTATTATAGTTATGTTATCTAAAATGTTCCTCAAATGCCTCTCTTGTGATTTCAAAAACACATTTATAGCGTCAAGTTATGTATAGAATTATATCTTTTTTCTTCTGTTTTGTCTATTTTAACATCATTTAATAACGGATTTCATGTGGCAGCTTCTTGTCCTTTTATCTGCTGTTTGTTATAATGAAAGACCGCCTGAAACTGGAAGGTGCCGTTTGTGGGATGGAAACAGGTGCCTGATTCAGATTTTACAGTGAAAAAATTTGAGAAAAGTGAGGAAAAAACATGAACAACCATCAGAAAGAACAACAGCTGGAAGAGCAGCATCTGGCACAATGTCTGAAAATCATTCAACAGAACATCCATTTATATGAGGACAAGGAAAGCCAGTACAAAAAAGAAGTGACAGAACTTTACCGGGCAACACGAAAAGGTGAAGGTGATTCCTATGGTATGTTGGTGGCTGGAAGAAATATTCTGGAACATACCCAGAATGCTCTCCGAAAAAACAGGGCCGCCTTTGATAAAGCCTATTTCGGAAGAATCGATTATCAGGATGAAACCTACGGTGTAACTGAAAGCCTGTATATTGGCAAAAATGGTGTGACCCTCGATTCCAATGACGTAATTATCGCGGACTGGAGAGCACCTGTTTCCAGCGTTTATTATGAAAACGAGCTGGGCCTGGGCTGTTATGAAGTACCGGGAAGCCAGCCGGTGGACATTAACTTACATAAAAAAAGGACTTATGACATTCAGGGCAGCCATCTGTTGGGCTTTTATGATGATGATGTAGCGGCCAATGATGAATTATTGGTAAAATATTTATCTCAAAATAAAGAAGCCGTTCTGGGAGATATCATTGCCACCATTCAGAAGGAGCAGAATGAGATTATCCGGGACACCCCTTTTAAGAATATCATTGTCCAGGGTGTAGCAGGCAGTGGGAAAACAACAGTGGCCCTTCACCGGATTTCTTATGTACTGTACAACTATGAAGAAAAATACAAACCTTCGGAATTTTGTATTGTAGGAAGCAGTGATATGCTGCTAAATTATATCAGCAGCGGTCTGCCGGAACTGGATGTCAACCATGTGCGCCAAATGCGGATGGACGTATTTCTGCCCTATCTTATGGGAAATACCTGGAAGAAAAAAATATCAGATCATCCAGGAAGATGCCATGGCTCCAGTAAAGAGCAAACTGGGATTCGTGGAAGCCCTGGAAGAGTTTTTAAAACTGTGGCAGACTCACTATCTGAATTTGGATACGATCAAAGACCGGGAACTGGGCGTTTTATTGTCCAGAGAAAATATGGAAGAGACCAAAAGCAGGAATCCCCAGCTTTCCCTGCTGCAATTGGAAAAGCTGTTGAATGCCAGACTTGCTTCCAGAATTAAATTTCTCTGTACAGAACGAAGGGAAGAATACCGGAAACAAAAATTACAGGAATACAAGAAATATTTTCACTCTGTCGACCAGAAATGGACTGCCCAGCAGATTTACCAGGAGTTTCTTCTCTGGTTCAAAGGAGCAGAAAATGTCCTGTCCCATGTGCAAAAGGGGAAATTTGACTTATATGATACGGCATGTCTCTGTCTCATCTGGAAACGGATTTTGAAGAAAAAAGATGAGGATGAATTCAGTCAGATTATTATTGACGAGGCACAGGATTTTGGCGTCATGGTTTATTATGTGATGAAGCAAGTCCTAGATACCTGTTATTTTACCATTATGGGGGATGTATCTCAGAACATCCGCTACGAAACCGGTATGAATGACTGGAAAGATTTGAAGAAAGTCTTATTCCAAAAAGAACAGGACAGCTTTTACCTTCTGGCAAAGAGCTACCGAAATACCATCGAAATTTCCCAATATGCAGGGAACGTCTTGGAAAAAGCCTCCCTGGGCAGTTACAAAATACAGCCTGTTATCCGCCACGGGCAGGAAGTCCAGATACATCGAGAAGAAGGGGACGCACTGGAAGCCCTGTTAAAGAACACAGTTGCAAAGGTACAGCAGGAAGGCTTTGAAACCATTGCCGTGGTATGCAGAACCGAAGAAGAAGCATCCCAGGTAAAACGGATACTGGAAATCGAAGAGGAGGAGCAGGACTTTCATAATGGTGTCATGGTGCTCACGGTAACCCTTACAAAAGGGCTGGAATTTGATGTAGTGATTCTCTGGAAAGCAGATGGTGAACATTACGGGGAGAATCCAAAAGAAGCAAAGCTACTTTATGTGGCCATCACCAGGGCGCTGCACCAGTTGTATTTCCTTGGGGATAAACCTCTCAGTGGATTGTTAGGGGATGAAACCCGCAGCCACATGGAATAGATTTATGAGACAAAAAGAGCCCTTCTGTACTTCCAGAAGGACTTCTTTTTGCACTAAAAAAAGCCTTGAAACTCAAGGCTTTTTCAAACTGCGGATGATGGGACTTGAACCCATACGTAGTCACCTACGCAAGATTTTGAGTCTTGTGCGTCTGCCATTCCGCCACATCCGCTTATACTCGGGAACTTTTTCAGCTCCCGAACAAAAAATATATTACCATAGATTTCTTGACTTGGCAAGTCTTTTTTAATTTTTTATCAATTTTTTTCCAATGTCAAAACAATCAAATGTTGCAAAGTAATCTGCTGGTCGTTCCGCACGACGAATCATCTGTACACTTCCATCTTCTTTCAGCAATAATTCTGCATGTTTTAGCTTTCCATTATAGCTGTATCCCATAGCAAACCCATGTGCACCGGTATCATGGATGACAAGGTAATCTCCTTTTTCAATTTTCGGAAGCATTCTGTCGATTGCAAATTTATCATTGTTTTCACAAAGAGATCCTGTAACATCATATTTATGGTCATGTGGTGCATCTTCTTTTCCCATCACTGTGATGTGGTGGTATGCCCCGTACATTGCCGGGCGCATCAGATCAACCGCACAGGCATCTACGCCAATATATTCTTTGTGAGTATGCTTTTCATGGATTGCTGTTGTGACCAGACATCCGTATGGCCCCATCATAAAACGTCCAAGCTCGGTATAGATTGCCACATCTCCCATTCCTGCCGGAACAAGAACCTCTTCATAGACACGGCGAACCCCTTCTCCGATGACACGGATATCGTTCGGCTCCTGATCCGGTGTATACGGAATTCCGATTCCTCCCGAGAGATTGATAAATTTAATGTGAACTCCTGTCTCCTTCTGAAGCTTTACAGCCTGCTCAAACAATACTTTTGCCAGCATTGGGTAATAGTCATTTGTCACTGTGTTACTTGCCAGAAATGCATGGATTCCAAATTCTTTTGCTCCTTTGCTTTTGAGGACTTTAAACGCCTCAAACAACTGCTCTGTTGTCATTCCGTACTTGGCATCTCCCGGATTGTCCATAATATCATTGCTGATCTTAAATAATCCGCCCGGATTGTAGCGGCAACTGATCGTCTCCGGAATATATCCGATCGTTTTCTCCAGAAAATCAATGTGTGTGAAATCATCCAGATTGATGATCGCCCCTAATTTTTCTGCCAGAACATAATCCTCGGCAGGGGTATCATTCGAAGAAAACATAATATCCTGTCCCTTTACTCCGATGGCATCTGACAACATCAGCTCCGTGTAGGAAGAACAGTCACATCCACAGTCATACTCTCTTAAAATGTCAATCAGAAATGGATTCGGACACGCTTTTACCGCAAAATATTCCTTATATCCTTCATTCCAGGAAAACGCCTCCCGAAGAGCCTTTACATTCTCGCGAATTCCCATTTCATCATAAAGATGAAACGGTGTTGGATAGGTTTTCACAATTTCATCCAGCTGTTCTTTTGTTACAAATGGTGTTTTATTCATAATACAGTTCCTCCTTTTTGTAATTGAATCAATTTTATCTCATTTGCCATTGCATTTTTAAATACAGTTACAAAATTCTTCTGTCCGGAATACAGACAGGTATTCAGGCTCCCCTTTCCATACTCCCCTGAAAGCACGCTCTTAGAATCCACGATCAACCCGATCTGCTGTCCTTTTTCCTCTGTCTGATAGAAAATTGCGTCTTTCAATTCATACGGGGCATCTGTCAGGATCACAACTTTCCGCTTCTTTTTCACAAGCTCTTCCAACGCCTGACGGAATGCGTCAAGATATCCTGCTGTACAGGAAAGATACACTCTTTCCCCCGCCTGTGCGATCAGATTCTTCGCCTTATCCAGAATATTCTGTTCTCCTTCAATGGTGATATATCCTTCTGTCTCCGCTTTCTTCTGTGGAAGGTTTCTCTCCATCCACTCCTGCTCCTCCTGCATCCTGCGGATACAGTTCCCGCAAAACTCCTCTACTTTTACCGGAATATAGCGCTTTGCAGACTCTTCGATCACATAGGCCGCTCCTTTTTCTGCCAGCGCTGCCAGAACAGAATACACATTGGACCGGGAAATCCCTGTCTCCTTTGCAATCTCATATCCTGTCTGCTTTCCTTTTACAAGTAATTCCACATAAATCAGAGCCTCCTGCCTTGTCAGTCCGAAATGAAGCAGGTATTCCACATACTGATTCTGTTCCATAGTTTTCTCCCGATCATGTTAGTAGTTCTTTCAAGAAACACTATATAAGAATCGAGAATGCTTGTCAATACAAAAATGCCGTTCACAGAAAAATTCTATGAACGGCATGTGTTATCCTGCCAATTTTATTCAATTGTCGCGATTCTCATCATATTACTGATTCCCTCACAGGCAGCATTTACATCCAGCGCAGGGATTCCGGCTGTCAATACAACAACATCTCCTGTCTCTACACATCGTTTTACTTTTGAAATCTCAATTGCCTCACTGCAGATATCATCTGTTGTATGACATTCCATTGATTTAAGAGCCTGTACGCCCCAGTAAATGGACATTCTTCTCAGTGCTCTTTCACTCGGAGTCACTCCGATGATCGGCTGGATTGGTTTTAAGTTTGACATCACTCTTGCTGTCGCTCCGGAAACTGTCGGTGTAATGATTGCTTTTGCTTTCAGATTCGCAGCTGCCAAAACAGAAGAATATCCGATTGCACTGGAGATTCCTCTCTTTAAGTGATCTCCTGCCTTATCCAGGATCATATCATAGTCCAGGTGCTGCTCTGTATTTTCGATAATGTGTACCATCATCTGCAATGCTTCTACCGGGTATTTTCCCTGTGCAGTCTCTCCGGACAGCATCACTGCATCTGTTCCGTCATAAACAGCATTTGCAACGTCTGTCACTTCCGCTCTTGTCGGACGTGGATTACGGATCATGGAATCCAGCATCTGAGTTGCTGTAATAACAGTCTTGAAGTTATTATTACACTTCTGAATCAGCATCTTCTGCAGGTATGGCACTTCCTCTGCCGGAATCTCAACACCCATATCTCCTCTTGCTACCATGATACCATCTGCAGCACGGATAATCTCATCAATATTGCGAATTCCTTCTGCATTCTCAATCTTCGCAATGATCGGAATATAAGGTGCATCCAGTTCTTTCAAAAATGCGCGGATCTCAAGGACGCACTCTGCATTGCGCACAAAGGATGCAGCGATAAAATCAATATCCTGTTCTACACCAAATTTGATGTCTTCTTTATCTTTTTCTGTGATTGCAGGAAGTCTTACCGGAACGTTCGGTACATTGACCCCTTTTCTCTCACCAAGCTCACCGCCGTTTACGATCTCACAAACAATATCCTGATCTACGATTTCTTTTACTTTCAGTCCGATCAGACCGTCATCGATCAAAATTACTGTTCCCTGCTGTACATCTTCTGCAAGACCTTTATAAGAAAGAGACACTTTTGTATCATCTCCTACGATATCTTCCATTGTAAGTACAAATGTATTCCCTTCCTGGAGGGTTACTTTCTTTCCGTCTTTCAAAAGACCTGTACGGATTTCCGGTCCCTTTGTGTCCAGAAGAATCGCTGTGTGCGCATGTTCTTCCTCGCGAAGCTCTTTCAGAAGATCCATACGGAATTTCTGCTCTTCGTGATCACCGTGTGAAAAGTTGAAACGCGCAACATCCATTCCGTTTTGAATCAACTTTCTCATAACTTCTTTGTCATTTGTATTAGGACCCATTGTGCAGACTACTTTTGTTTTTTTCATGTCATAACTCTCCTTCTAACTTATCCTTAATTCTTATTTCACATGCTGGTGTGTAAATAAATGATCCTGACAATACTCGTAATTTCCATTACACTTGGAACAGAATCGAAATTCCAGACTTGAATCATCCAACTCTGTTCTCCCACAGACAGCACAACGGTGTTTTGCACCATTTGCATAAGTCATATGCGGTCTTGTCTGTTGTCTGAATTTTGCTTTGCGCACCTGTTCTTTTGGTGTATACGGTTTTAAATTCCTGCTGGATAAAAAGAACACGACAAAATTTAAAAGTGATGAAATGATCACTATGCGCGATGCGGGATTGCCGGTTGCCAACTGGTACAGGATGTATACTCCATACACCAGTCCCATCCACTTGATCTTGATCGGAAGGATGAAATACAACAAAAGTTCCATATCCGGATAGCTTGCAGCAAATGCAAGAAAAATTGAGAGGTTGATATAATACGTACTGAAATATCCACCCAGGAAATCTGCCCCCGAGCTATACAGGATGTACAGCACAAACGCTCCCAGTACCGTAAATAAAATACCCGAAAAGATATATACATTATAGCGGAATGCTCCCCAGGTCCTCTCCAGCGTAGTACCGAGAGAATAGTAAAGCATCAGCATAATGACGATTTCCAGAAGACTGCCCTGCGGCGGTACCAGAATCCAGGATACGATCCTCCAGATCTGTCCGTGCAGAATCGCTCCCGGCTGCAGATACAGCCAAATCATCATATCGGGTATAAACAGACGGATTGCATATCCGATAATGTATGTCCCGATCAGGTACGTCGTCAGATTGTGAACGGCGTATCGTCCAAATTTTCTTTCCAGCTTGTTTAACCAGTTCAATGACAATCTCTCCTTATATATTTATTCCCTTACAGAGAGTAATTGTACAGTGAGCATTACTGTTTGTCAAATAATTGTTTTATTTTTTGCGTTAGGATTGTGTTAAATTTTATGAGATTTTCTATTTTTTCCTTAAAATCTTTTGTATATTTATGGTGAACACTCATAATTGTGTTTTTAGACTACTTGTCGTATAATATAAAATGTTGTAAAATAACGACTGCATTTAAATAAGTAATAACTACTATAGTAAAAGATGAGGAATTACTATGAAAAAGAACGAATTATATACTTTAGGGATCGATATTGGTTCCACCACGGTAAAAATCGCAGTCCTGGGAGCAGATAATGAAGTTCTGTTCTCCGATTACGAACGCCATTTTGCAAATATACAGGAAACACTGTCTGATCTTCTCGGACGTGCCATCTATAAACTGGGACCGATCCATGTTTCTCCTGTTATCACCGGATCCGGAGGGCTGACTCTTGCCACCCACCTGCATGTTCCGTTTGTACAGGAAGTGATTGCGGTTTCCACCGCTTTGCAGGATTATGCACCTCAGACTGATGTGGCAATTGAACTCGGCGGTGAGGATGCAAAGATCATTTATTTTGAAGATGGAAATGTAGAACAGCGTATGAACGGTGTCTGCGCAGGAGGTACCGGTTCCTTCATCGATCAGATGGCTTCCCTTCTTCAGACAGACGCCAGTGGGCTGAATGAATATGCAAAAAATTATACTTCTTTATATTCCATCGCAGCACGCTGCGGTGTTTTTGCGAAATCTGATATTCAGCCTCTGATCAATGAAGGAGCTTCCAAAGAGAATTTAGCTGCTTCTATTTTTCAGGCAGTAGTCAATCAGACGATCAGCGGACTGGCCTGCGGAAAGCCAATCCGCGGACATGTAGCCTTCTTAGGCGGACCACTTCACTTTTTATCGGAATTAAAAGAGGCCTTTATCCGTACTTTAAAACTGGACGATGAGCATATTATCGCTCCTAATCATTCTCATTTGTTTGCAGCAATCGGTTCCGCGCTGAATTCCAAACGGAATGTGGATATTCCTCTGCAGACACTTCAGAGCCGTCTGGCAAATAAAATCGAACTGGAATTTGAAGTGGAGCGTCTGGAACCCCTGTTTGCATCTTCTGCAGATTACGAGGAATTCACTTTCCGCCATGCAAAACATCAGGTTCCGGTCAAAGACCTTGCTTCTTACCAGGGAAAGGCTTTTCTTGGAATCGATGCAGGTTCCACTACAACAAAGGCAGCATTGGTAGGTGAAGATGGAACGCTGTTGTATTCCTTCTATCATAACAATGACGGAGATCCTCTGGGAACAACGATCCGGGCAATCAAGGAGATCTACAGTCAGCTTCCGGAAGGTGTCGAGATCGTTCACTCCTGCTCCACCGGATACGGCGAAGCACTGATCAAGGCTGCACTGCTTCTGGATGAAGGAGAAGTAGAGACGGTTTCCCATTATTATGCGGCCGCATTTTTCGAACCGGATGTAGACTGTATTCTCGACATCGGCGGACAGGATATGAAATGTATCAAAATCAAGAATCAGACGGTAGACAGTGTTCAGTTAAACGAAGCATGCTCTTCCGGATGTGGTTCTTTTATTGAGACCTTTGCAAAATCGCTGAATTATACAGTCGAAGATTTTGCACAGGAAGCCCTCTATGCCAAAAATCCGATCGATCTGGGAACACGCTGTACTGTATTTATGAACTCCAAAGTAAAACAGGCGCAGAAAGAAGGCGCTTCTGTTGCAGACATCTCCGCAGGACTTGCCTATTCCGTGATCAAAAACGCATTGTTTAAGGTCATCAAGGTATCCGACGCCTCTGAACTTGGAAAACATATCGTCGTACAGGGAGGAACCTTCTATAATAATGCCGTTCTGCGCAGTTTTGAAAAAATCGCAGACTGTGAGGCAATCCGTCCTGATATCGCCGGTATCATGGGGGCTTTTGGAGCTGCCCTGATTGCAAGGGAACGTTATCAGGATTATGAAGGCACTACCATGCTCCCGATTGAAGAGATTGAAGCATTGGAATACAAGACTACCATGACAAAATGCCGCGGTTGTACGAACAACTGCCGTCTGACAATCAATCATTTCAGCGGCGGAAGAAAGTTTATCACCGGAAACCGCTGTGAACGAGGACTTGGCAAGGAAAAATCCAAAAATCACCTGCCAAACCTGTTTGAATATAAGATGCAGCGGTATTTCGGATACACCTCGCTTTCAGAAGAAGAGGCTTCCAGAGGAACGATCGGCCTTCCAAGAGTTTTGAACATGTATGAGAATTATCCGTTCTGGCATACATTCTTTACAACGCTTGGATTCCGTGTCGTACTCTCTCCGTCTTCTACCCGAAAGATTTACGAGCTGGGAATCGAATCCATTCCGAGTGAATCCGAATGTTATCCGGCAAAGCTGGCACACGGACATGTACAGTGGCTTATCAACGAAGGGATCAAACATATTTTTTATCCTTGTATCCCTTACGAACGAAATGAATTTGAAAAAGCCAACAACCACTACAACTGTCCGATCGTAACTTCCTATCCGGAAAATATCAAAAATAACATGGATCCGATCGTAACCGGAGAAATTGATTTTATGCATCCGTTTATGTCTTTCCAGAGTGAAGAGACGCTTTCTTCCAGACTGATTGAAGAGCTTGGTGAAAAATTTTCTGTTTCCGCAGATGAGATCCGCACTGCTGTTCACAAAGCATGGCTGGAACTTGCTGCATGCAGAGAAGATATGCGTCGTAAAGGTGAAGAGACGATCAAGTTTCTGGATGAAACCGGCAATCGCGGAATTGTTCTTGCCGGACGTCCTTATCACACGGACCCTGAGGTCAATCACGGACTGCCGGAGCTGATCAACTCCTATAATATTGCCGTCCTGACAGAAGATTCTATCTCTCATCTGCACGAAGTAGAACGACCTCTCAATGTCATGGATCAGTGGATGTATCACTCCAGACTGTATGCCGCTGCAAACTATGTCAAGACAAAAGAAAACCTGGATCTGATCCAGCTGAATTCTTTCGGATGCGGACTGGATGCCGTCACAACGGATCAGGTGGCAGATATCCTGACCCGTTCCGGTAAGATCTATACCTCGCTGAAAATCGATGAGGTCAACAATCTGGGAGCTGCCCGTATCCGTGTCCGCTCCCTGCTTGCTGCCATCCGGGTGAGAGAACAGCAAAAGACCGAGCGCATCATCCAGCCATCTTCTATTGAGAAGATTCCATTTACAAAAGAGATGCGCAAGGAATACACAATCCTCTGCCCACAGATGTCACCGATGCATTTTGAGATTCTGGAACCGGCATTTCGTGCATCCGGATATAAGGTTGAAATTCTGCCAAATGACAACAAACAGGCTGTCAACATGGGATTAAAATATGTAAACAATGATGCCTGCTATCCTTCCCTGATCGTAGTCGGTCAGATTATGGATGCGATTTTATCCGGAAAATATGACACCGATCATCTGGCTGTCATTATCACACAGACCGGAGGAGGATGCCGTGCTTCCAACTATATCGGGTTTATCCGGCGTGCACTGAAAAAAGCAGGATATTCTCATATCCCTGTGATTTCACTGAATCTAAGCGGACTGGAAAGCAATCCTGGATTTAAGATCACGCCGCTTCTGGCGCTGCGTGGTTTGTATGGCGTCGTATTTGGCGATATCTTTATGAAATGTGTTTACCGGATGCGCCCATATGAAAAAGTGCCGGGAACAACCGATGCACTTCATGAAAAATGGAAAAAGAGATGTAAAGATTTTGTATCCAACGGATATCCTCACCGCCATACATTTAAAAAACTGTGCCGTCAGATGATTCAGGAATTCGACCAGATTGAAACACTGGATGTGAAAAAACCAAGAGTCGGAATCGTTGGAGAAATCCTTGTAAAGTTCCTGCCGGCAGCCAACAACCACCTGGTCGAGCTTTTAGAAAAAGAAGGCGCCGAAGCAGTCGTTCCGGATCTTCTGGACTTTTTACTCTACTGCTTCTATAACCAGAATTTCAAGGTGTCCCACCTTGGCATGAAAAAATCCAAGGCTGTACTCGGAAATCTTGGTATTCGTGCGCTTGAATGGTTCCGTGCACCTGCAAGCAAAGCATTTGAAGAAAGCACGCATTTTGAAGGACCTGCCAAGATCGAAAAACTCGCAGAAATGGCATCTGAGATTGTTTCCATCGGAAACCAGACCGGTGAAGGATGGTTTTTAACCGGAGAGATGCTGGAGCTGATCCACGGAGGCGCTGCAAATATTGTCTGCACACAGCCATTTGCCTGCCTGCCGAACCACGTGGTAGGAAAAGGTGTCATCAAAGAGCTCAGAAGAAGATATCCGACTTCCAATGTCGTAGCAATCGACTTTGATCCGGGAGCCAGCGAAGTCAACCAGCTCAATCGGATCAAGCTGATGCTTTCTACTGCAAATAAAAATCTGGAACATCAGCGCTGATAAAAAATACCACATACGCTTCCGGCTTTCAATCTTCAGGCAATTTCTGGACATATTTTCTATCTCTGCGTATAATAATAACAGGGATAGAGAAATCTATCATCGAAAATATTGTTCGCTTACCGGAAGCGTCTAATAAATGTCCGGCTCGAAAATCCAGCCCTATCGCAAGGTAGGGCTATTTTTATCTAAATGGTGGTGAAATTATGATTTATCAAGAAAGCTATGTTTATCATATCAAAGACGAATATTTAAAAAAAGTACAATCTGAACCATTGAAATTCCCCTAAAAAACAATCACATATTTTACTCTATGTTTTCATATGATAACACTGTAAACTTATCACAAGGAGTTCTCTATGAATAACGATTTAACCTGCAGCTGTAGCTGCACCCCCGATTCCACACCCACAGACACTTCTCCCGATTTTTTATATGCCCATCAATCTCCCTATCCACCCGTCTGCATCAAAGAACAAAATCCTTTATATGGAAGAATGATGCTGGATAACATGGGTGGACAGGAGTCCGAAATGTCCACGATTGGTCTTTATATTTACAACAGTATTTTTCTGACTTCCGATACTGCCCGCATAGCAGAAATCTTTAAGAACATCAGTATTGTAGAAATGCACCATCTCAAAATATTCGGTCAACTTGCCGATCAGCTGGGTGAATCCCCACGCCTGTGGACACATCGGCAAAATCGCATGTTCTACTGGACAGCCGGATATATCAATTATTTTACGGATCTTCCAAAAATTCTGCTCAGTGCGTTAAATGGTGAAAAGCAGGCAGTCCGCAAATATCGGGAACAATGTCAGCGAATTCAGGATGAAGACATCCAAAAATGCCTGAAACGCATTATTCTGGATGAAGAACTTCATATTGAAATTCTGGAATCCCTCTGCAAGAAATACCCTATTTAAAAAACAGCAGGTGCATCTTCTGGTTTTCTGATCAGAAGTACACTTGCTGCCCTTTTCTAAAATTCTGATGCATGCTTTTTAAAAAAATCATAATATGCCCGTACATTTTCCAGTTCTGTCCATCGTTTCACATCCACAGGCTCCTCATCCAGATCATAAATCTTTGCTCCTCTGATTGCCAGCACGAAAGGAGAATGTGTTGCGATCACAAACTGGCATCCAAAAAACCTTGCGGAATCTTCGATAAATTTTACCAGCTCTTGCTGTTTTGCCGGAGAAAGACTGTTTTCCGGCTCGTCCAATAAAAACAATGCATTTTCTGTCACCTTTTCTGTGAAATATAGAAATGCACTTTCTCCATTGGAATACTCTCGTACATTATCCATGAGTTCCGAACGGATAAACTGTGACTGTGTTTTTCTTCTCGCGTTATTCACTCGTTTCAACTGCTCATAATCATCCAGACTTTTCATCTGGAACTTTTCAAACTTCGTATCCAGATACTCTTCAAACAACATCTCCCTCTTCCGGTCAATCCCTTCATTCAGATTCCGGATATTTAACATGTAATCAAATACATCATCACTTGTAATAATCCTGCTGTCTTTCGGCAAATGCGCTGCACTCTCAAAAGAGCAAAGTTCCAGATAGTCTTCATAAAAGCTGGACTGGTTAAATGGTGCTTCCCTCAACAAATGCAGTTTTTGCGCGATAATATTTAACACGGTGGACTTTCCCGTTCCATTTCCGCCATATAAAATCGTAACAGGCTCAAAATCAATCTGCTCAAAACGATGCTTTGACAGAATTTGAAATGGATAATACGTATCATAACAGGTACGTTTCTGCCTGAGAAAAAAATCAAATTCCACTTCCGCGTCAGGAAATCTAAATTGCTCTAAATATACCATCGTAAGTCTCCATTCTACAGTTCCCGCTTCATACAGACTGCAATATACCCATCATTTTGCACTTCTTTCCCTGTTCTCACAAATCCATTCTTCTGCCAGAATGCCTCACTCTGGAGATTTCCTTTGGCAAATGCCAGTTGGATCGTTTTCTTTCCCAGCGTACGTATATACTCTGCATATTCTTCTATGATAATAGAACCAATCCCATATCCTTGTACATCATGATCTACCATAAACAATCCAATATAAACTGTTTCATCATCTGGAAATGCAAACACCATATCCATAATCGCAATCAACTTCTGCCCTTCAAAAAAACCAATATAATATTTTTCTGCGTCTGTCTTTCCCTGTGGTAAAGCTTTCATATCATTTAAAATACTCTCTCGTGTTACAAACGGAGGACAATATTCATAAAACATCGGATTACTTTCACTTAATCGTAAAATATCATCCATGTCCGTTTCCTGAAGGAGTCTGATTCTGTATCTGCGTGATACTTTCTGTAGTTCCATTTTATTTCACCCTCCCATAATCTTTTTCAACTCTTTTCGGCTGATAAATCTCCGATCCGATGGCTCCCACAACAATGATCACTGCACCTAAAATCTGAAGCATAGTCATATGCTCATGAAATACCACAAACCCGACCAGAGTTCCTACAACAACTTCCAGTGCAGAAAGGATACTGGTTGTAGTTGCTTCCACATATTGTGTAGATTTGACGCAGGATACATTCGCCACCATGGTACACAGAATTCCGATTCCAAATAAATTCCAGAGCAACACTCCTGTTGGTGTACTGCTCATATGGGAAGATACTGCACCAAAATCCATACCAAACATCAATACAACAGCTGCCCCGAGAAATCCATACACCAACAGTGTATCCCTCTCATAGTCTTTTGCAAAATATTTCGGGAGCAGAATCTGAAGTGCTACTCCGACACCATTGATCACTCCAGCTAAAATTCCAATTCCATCCAGCTTGATATCTCCGCCTCCGATGAGATTTGCTACAAATACTGCGCCGATCAGACAAATCAAAATCGTCACCATCTTGCTTTTTAGCAGTTTTTCTCCAAACATAAACCGTCCCAGGATTGCCACCCAGATCGGACTCATAAACATCAGCACAGTTGCCACACCCACCGGAATTCTGGAAACTGCCACACTATAGCTCACAAAGCTGATACTGTATGCCACCGCTCCGTAAAGAAGACAAATCACCAGCCCCTTCAAATTAATCTTTAGAGCCGAGGGTTTTGTAAACAGCAAAAACAGGAAATAGGCGCCACCTGCCAGTGCGCAGCGGAAAAATGAGATTTCAAAAGTTGTAAACGCATACCCGGTCAGTCCTCTTACAAACATCCCCATGATTCCCCACATTACTGCAGTGATGATTGCCAGACTGATTCCTTTGGTACGATTATTCATGATTCGCTTCTCCACTTCTGTAAATTACTTCATTTTCTTTGATTGTCATCCAGACTTTGATCTCTGCCAATTCTTCCTTTGGAGTTTCCAGAGGATTTTTCTCCAACACTACAAAATCCGCATATTTTCCACATTCAATGCTTCCTTTTTCATGTTCTTCAAAGTACTGATACGCCGCATAAATCGTAACTGCCTTCAATGCATCCAATACTGAAATCTTCTGATTTTCACCGATGACCCTTCCACCTCTTGAAATACGATTGACTGCGCTGCTTATCGTACGCATCATGTCCGGCGGGATCACAGGTGTATCCTGATGGAACGTATATTTCATTCCGTAATCTATAGCATCTTTCACCGGTGAAATCTGGCTGCCTCTTTTTTCTCCGAAATTTTGAAGATGGATATCTCCCCAGTAATACGTATGAGCCACAAAAAAGCTTGGGATCATCCCGATTGCCGCCATTCTCTGCAGCTGGTCTTTTCTCACAAGCTGTGCATGTACCATGACTGCCCGATGCAGATCTTTATCCGTTCTCTTTGACAGTGCTTTTTCAAACTGTCCGATATACTGCTCTGCTGCCGCATCTCCATTACAGTGTGCCAAAAGCTGCTGTTTTTTCTCTAAGGCAAGCTCAATATAGTGATTCAATTCCTCATCTGTATGGATCGGATAGCCGCAATAATTCTCTTCCCCTTCATAGGGCTTTGTCATCCACGCAGTCCTTCCCTGCGGTGAGCCATCCAGAAAAATTTTATATCCTCCCATTTTTAAATGACCGGTATACCAGTTTGCGTATGCCCTTTCTTCCTCAAAAAGATCTGCCGCCGTCATAATATCCGCATACCCTACTACATCCAGCTTCAACAGTCCATTGGCAGAGGCATATTTTAACAGCTCAAACAACGGTTTTCCTACCATTCCATCCTGAACCGTAGTCACGCCATAACTCGCATACATTTTCTGCGCTTCCCCGATAAGCTGCATCAGCTCCTCCATAGATGTCATCGGCAGTTTTGACTGAAACGCAAGAAACGCTTTTTCTTCCATATACCCGTCCGGGATTCTTGTCCCTGCGATTCTCCCATATTTTCCTCCCGGACAATCTTCTGTCTTTTCATCAATCTGCTGAATTTCTAATCCTTTGCTGTTTACCACTCCCATATGAGAGGAAGCATGGATCAGCAATACCGGATTTGTATGGCTGATCTCATCCAATACATATCTGTCCGGATGTCGTTTTTCCTCCAGAAAATTCTGGTCATAATTACAGCCTACGATCCATGCATCTTTGGATAAATTTCTTTTTTCGGCAAACATTTTCATGGCATCTACAATCTCCGAAAAATTTCCACACTCTGACAAGTCGCATTGTGTCATTGCATTGGCAGCTCCTACAAAATGAGAATGTGCATCCAAAAATCCCGGAAGCATCGTTTTTCCCTGCAAATCCACCATCTCGTCTCCATCTGTTTTATACTGCATCACATCATCCAGAGTACCTACTGCCTGAATACGTCCATTTTCCACGCAGACTGCTTCCGCATACAAGGCAGGCTCTCTCATCGTGATGATTGTTCCGTTATAATAAAAAGTTTTCATTGCATTTCCTCCCTGACATTCAAGATTTTTTATTGTATCGCAACAACATAATTGAATCTGTCAATTCTTTTATATACTACCCTTTTTTCATACTGTTCCACTTCTTTTATCAAAAGATGCAAATAAGAATAATACTCTCCGTTTAGCTCCTTTATCTGTTCAGGCGACAAAGTGCTTCGAATTTTCTGTTCTTCAGCCTTATTCTGAAACATCAAATCCCCCAAAATGATCCTTCCATCTTTCTTTAACACCCGCATCATCTCTGCTATTGCAACTCTTTTTTCTTCTTCATTCAAATGGTGAAATGCATAAGTAGAGACAATCACGTCAAATGTCTGATTTTCATATGGTATTTTCAAAAACTCTCCTAACCGTACATGCAGCTTCGGATATTTTTCTTTTGCAACTGCCAGCATCTGCCTGGATTGATCAATTCCAATGATATGATATTTATTTTGTAAAAATTTACCCTCCAAGTTTCCTGTTCCGACACCAATTTCAAGTATCTTTCCATCTTTTCTCTGAAAATTTTCCACTTCCTCAAAAACCATTTGTAATACTGTCTCATAATTCTCATAGATTTTTAATGCACCTGTGTCCCTTTTCACATCCTCATCATATGCCCTTGCCCAGCCATCAAAATCCCACTGGTCTTTCCACTCATTTTTCACCTGACAAAGCAGATTGCTCTGTTCAATGATCTTCAAAAAATCTTTTTCTAATTCCTGTTCTTCAGACTCTTCATATACTTTGTCTAGAACCGTTTCCAGAGATTTTCTAATTTCACTCAATCTGTGGATCTCATTATTGACTGCCATCCATTGGTTTTGCATATGTGTCAGATAATTTTCTTTCTTATTGCATTGTAATATATTCTGAATGGCTTCAATACTCAATCCCAACGAGCGATAAAGCAGAATCGTCTCCAAACGGAAAATATCCTCTTCGCCAAATTTCCGATACCTATTCTGCGACTCTCTCATCGGAGTCAGAAGTCCTTTCTTTTCATAAAATCTGATCTTGTTTGTTGTAATATGCAGTTTTTCTGCAATTTGACTGATTGTATATTCTGTTTTCATACTGTGATCTCTCCTTTTTGATTCTACACTCATTCTAAATCTTCACTTTGGGCGAAGGTCAAGAGATCTTCCAGTAAAATTTTATTTCACCCCCGAAAACAAATAAAACTGCTCTGTATCGATCAAAATATCGATGCTAAAACAAGTCTCCCATAGACGGCTCTCTTCTTTTGCAGACAACAGACCGGACGTAATCTCTTTTGGCACATTCGTGTGACAACCATTTATTTTCTCCCTGCATGCTCCATGTGCCACGATAAATCTCCCGCCTGGATTTAACAGCTCTGCCACCTTCTGTACTACCTTGTCTTTCTCCATAAAATGAGGGTATGCATTATAGATGATAATCCTGTCAAATGTCTCCTGCGTCATCTCGAACAGATCCCGGCACTGCAATTCAAACAAGGAGTCCCCCTCTACTTTGCGGGCAGCGATCTCGATCATCTTTTCTGACAGATCGACTGCTGTGATATGAGAAGGTTTTCGTTCCCGCAGCGCCTCAAACATCGCCCCTGTACCACAGGCAACATCCAAAACACTCATTCCCTCCTGAATATCACTTAAAAATGCGATCATACGTCTGATCTGATCGACCGATTGCTCCCCGTCATCCCAATGTGCGGCTCTTTGATTAAAATATGTTCTGATATCCATGGTAACTATCTCCTTTTCGGCTCTGCAATCCCTGCTTTCTGTAATGCCAGCACAATGACCGGAATAAAAATCAACTGAATCAGAATTCCTGGTATTCCTGTCAGAAAACTGGATGTAATAAAGATCTTGAAGCTATATTCTCCCACATTGAAAATAAGTGCTTTTAAAATACCGCTGACAATTCTCCCTGCCAGCATCGCTGTGATCAGCGAACCATATATTTTTACAATTTGCTTTTCTGTATGAATGCCGTACACACAGATCCCCGTAATCAATCCATAGACTGCCAGTTCACAAAGCATTGCCGGAAGGATTGCAGCCGGAGGCATTCCTGTAAACAGACTGGATAATACAGGCGCTAAAATCCCACATATCAGCCCATACTGCCATCCACAGAGCAGACCGCAGATCAATACCGGAATGTGCATAGGCAAAAAAATACTTCCCGCATTCTGAATCGTATGGAATGCCATCGGAAGAACGATCCCCAAGGCCACACACATTGCCGCCATCACTAATTTCTTCACTTGATTTTCTTTCATCTTGTTTCCCTCTCTTTTCTTTTGTTCTGATCTATTATATTTGTTTTCTATACACAATTTCCCCATTTTCTAAGGACTTCTGTGTGGTCTTCTGAAATCCTTTTCTCAGATAAAATAAGATTGCATCTTTTGCCGGTGTAATGTCTATGTATTTTCCATTTTGTTGTTTTAACTCTCTTTCAATCTGCTCATATGCTGCACTTCCATATCCCTTATTTCGATGCTCTGCATAGACAAAGAAATTTCCAATCAAACACTTTCCATCTTCATCTGCATAACAAATATAGTCACAAAATCCGATCTGTATTTTCTGTTTCATAATCTTACATATAACAAACGGATTCTGTTTTCGATTTTGCAGACACAAAATCTGCTTTTTATACTCTATACTTTCGATTTCCGGTAATATCTGTGACAATTCTTCCAAGGAACATACAGTCTTTAAACACTCCCGATAATCTTGGAGATAGTGCTCCCATTCTTCTTCCACATTATATCTGTTTATATAAATCATATATCTCCTCTTATTTATGATATGGCTCACCATTCATAATCCGATAACTTCGATACACCTGCTCCAACAGTATCACTCGCATCAGCTGATGCGGAAATGTCATCTTTGAAAAACTAAGTGCGTAATCTGAGCGTTTCAACACCTCTTTCCCGAGGCCGATGGAGCCACCGATCACAAATGCAATGCTGCTCTTTCCCTGAATTCCCAGTTTTTCTATTCTTTCTGCCAGTTCTTCTGATGTCAGCATCTTCCCTGCGATTTCCAGTGTGATCACATACATATCATCCTTGATATACCTTAAGATTTTTTCTCCCTCTTTGCTACGAATTCCTTCTTCCACAGTCTCACTTGCCTGATCCGGGGTCTTCTCATCCGATACTTCAATTATATCCAGCTTACAATATTTGCTCAGACGCTTGGAATATTCTGCGATGGCATCCTTTAAATATTTCTCTTTGATTTTTCCTACTGTAATCAATGTAATTTTCATGCTGTCTGTCCTTTTTTCTCTCTGTGTTTTCCTGTAAATTCCGAAACCTCAATGCAATACACTGCAACCCGCTGCAGCATATGCGGAAGAAATTCAATTTCGGCGCCCGCTTCTACGTGCTGCATTAAAAGCGTAAGTCCGTGTCTCTTTTCCTCCTCGTTCTCCACCATACGAATTCGTCCGTTTCCCATGATACTGGAAAATGCAAAAGAATAACTGCATGTATAATCTCCACGGATCACCTCATGGCCACAGTCCATTTCAATTGCTACGTTCGGGTTTTCTGCAAATGCTTCCGCTTTCCGTCCTTCCTTTGCACTGTGGATATACAATTTTAAGCCGCGCTCTTTCTGACAAAATTCATATCCGAAATTTACAGGAACAATAAACATCCCCTCCGCATCCATTGTTCCTATACGCACCACTTTACATGCATCCAACACTTTTTCCAGCTCTGCCGGATCCTTAATCTCTCTTTTTTCTAAACGCATCTGACGCATCACACATTCCTCCTGTCGCTTCTATCGTTTTAACCGATTCAATTCCACTTTTTCTTCTCTGCTCACCCGATAGGATTCCCGGATTTTCTGGATCGCTTTATTATGTGTAAAATCATCCATCTCATTTGCCAGCAGCAGTCTCTTTGTCTGAATCGGAAATTTGACATAACAGACTGATACAGCCCATGCCACTGCCATTTTCACATAATACCCCTCATGACTGGTATGATTCAGAATCTCAAGCACCTGCTCAATATAGGCTTCGTTAATGTAATGCGCCAGCAGGGATACGATAAAAAAACGGACTTCAAACTCCCTGCTGCTGTTCCGATACTTCCGGAGATAAGAAAACCACACTTCCTGCTCTTTTTCCATGAACTTATATCCCATACAACAGCTGTCGCAGACTGCCCAGTTATGAATCTTCGGAACAAACATATCAAGCGCCTGCATTCTCTGTTCGGTACTCATCTTTGCATACCCCAGAACAAGTCCGTATAACATAATTTCTTCATGCGCAGACCGTTCATCTATTTCTGTCTGTGCTTCTTCCAGATACTGTTTCGAATCTGTTTTTGCAATTCCTTTTGCCAGCTTTCGAAGAGCCGGCATACGAACACCGATCACATGATCGGTCCCTGGGATCAGCTTCTGATTAAACTGCTTATAGCTCTCTTCCCCAAGTTGATCTAACTCTTCTCTGATTTCTTTTATCATGTTGTACTCCTGTCATTTTTTGTCCCTTTTACTATACCATGTCACCCTAGAAACCTCCACATGAAAATAAGGAGTCACTTCGGGCTCCTCATTGCTTTTTTACTAATTTTTCAGGACGACTTTACCTGATGTCCTCCAAAAATTTTTCTTCCTCCCAGCAAAACTGCAAGAACCCCTGCCGCTGTCAGAAGAAGGTTGATGCTCCACATCGGAATTTCATTTCCAGTCACAGAAATACCCTGCATCGCCAACAACATTGCCACATTAAAATCTCCGCTCGGCATGATTGCTAAAAACTGATCAAACGAAAGTAAGCCAAAACGAAAGATCAAAACAATCGGCAGCACATAGATTAAAATAGAAATCAAAACACTGACAAACGAGGACGAAACTGCTGCGGAGACAAGCAGTACAAAACTGCTCAACAGAACTGCTCCTGCAATACCAAATACTACCACCAGTAAAAATCCATGAAAACAACTCACCTCCCATGGAACTTCCCAAAACAATCCTCTGCTTCCAAACTGAAGTGAGGCTTCAAATCCTTCTGTTCCATACTGCCAGAGCATAAAAAGCACAGGAATGAAAACTGTCAGAATCGTCAGCACAACAGAGAATGTAAAAGAAGCCATGATTTTCGCTGTAATACATTTTGTTTTCCCGTACTTTCCGGTCAAAAGCAAGGCATCCATTCCACACCCGTATTCCTCGGAAAACACCGGAGAAACTGCCACAATGATCAAAAATCCCATGATAAGGAACAAGGATTCTATCGAAAGGAGTGTTGTTTCCCACCCTCTGGTATATCCGATTTGTAACGAATTTTGAAGTTCAGGATTTGACAGAAGCGCTTCCTCCCAGATTGTACCTGCAGTTCCTGTGATCCAATCTGTCCGAAGCCGGTATTCCGCTTCATTCATTCCGGCATTTTTCGCTCCCTGCTTTTCCTGTACAAGCAACGCATCTACCTTTTCTTCTGTTACCGGACCACGGTATCGCTCCGCCATCTTCAACTCGTATTCCAAAGCTTCTTTTCCATGCAGATGCCTGCCATTCTGATCAAAAATATCCAGAAAATCCACTCTGGAATTACTAAGAAGAATCAGTATCAAAACTCCATATGCCAGCAGAGCGACCCGTATCAGTTTACGTCCCACAATCTTCTGAAACTCAAAACTCCATAATTGCCTCATTTCCATCCTCCTTAAAATAATACAGATACATATCTTCCAGCGTCGCATCCACGGATATTGCCGCTTCATCAGGCTTTGTATCCGACACAATCCGCAATTCGATCGCTCCGTTTTTTTTCTTCATATTTACAATCGTATACCGGTATTCTAATTCTGCCGCTCTCTTTTCATCCACTTCACATTCCCATACAAGTCCGTTCATCTGTGCTGTGATTTCCTCTGGAGTTCCTTCTTTCAGGATCTGTCCTTCTTTCATCAAAAAAATCTTGTCTGCAATATACTCCACATCCGAAACAATGTGCGTCGAAAGAAGTACAATCTTATCCTTGGAAAATGAACTGATCAGATTTCGAAACCGCACTCTTTCTTTGGGATCCAGACCTGCCGTCGGTTCATCCAGGATCAGAATTTCCGGTTCATTCAGCATCGCCTGTGCAATCCCGAGCCTTCGCTTCATTCCGCCGGAAAATGTTTTAATCTTTTTCCGGCGTTCTTTCTCCAATCCCACCAGTCTCAATAATTCTTCGGTTCTATTTTGGGCAAACGAACGGTTCAGACCTTTCAGCGCTGCCATATAAAGCATAAATTTTTCCGCTGTAAACTCGGGATAATATCCGAAATTCTGCGGCAGATATCCCAAAAGGCTTCGATATTCTTCTCCCATAACGTGAATGTTCTGTCCATCGTACCGGATTTCCCCGGATGTCGGATTCAAAATATCACATAACAGGCGCATCAATGTCGTCTTTCCTGCTCCGTTAGCGCCAAGCAGGCCATATACTCCTACTTTCATAGAAAGATTCAGACGATCTACTGCCCGCTTCGTTCCATATTGTTTTGTCACTCTGTCTAATTGAAGTTCCATAATTCATCCCATCCTTTTTTCTTTTTTCCAATGAACTGCAGATACTGTCTTGCTCCTATCACAGTCAGAAACAATGCTCCCAAAAAAGCCAAAAATAATACGTTTTCCTTCTGAATCCATAAAAGCTCCGGATGCATCTCACAGAATGTTTTCAGCTGCATGCACCCGATACACAGCATTACCGCTGCACCTGCCAGAATACTGTACACAGCCTTTGTTGAAACATGACGGATGATCCAAAAATAGATCGCTGTAGAAAACAAAAACGGAACAAACACTTTCAAAACACTTTCCATCATGCTTCCCTCTTTTAACTCTCCAATTTCCAAAACAATAACAAGTACCACTGCCTCTGTTACTCCTGTCAGTAAAATACGCATTCCAAAAATTTCCCTCAAATTATAGCGGCAGGACTGTTCCAGTTCTCCAACTCCATTCGAAAAACTTTTCAATATAGCCGGAAATCCGATCATCGCAAGGAGTGGAGAAAGTACATACCCAAATGTAATATACGATTCCTTATCTGCCGTCTGAGTTAATACGATTCCTGCCACAAGAAGGATTCCTTCCGTGATCCAAAACCAGATTGACAGATATTCTGCCTGGATCCAGATTCTCTCAAACAAATGCAGTCGTGGTAAAATTTTTTCCTTTGCGATTTCTTCCTGTGCTTTTTTTTGCATTTCAAAGTATTTCTCCGCCTCCACATCCGGTGGCTGATATTGCCGCATCTGCTCATAAAGCTTCTTTTCTTTTCGTGTCATCTACCATACCTCCTCTCCCAAAGCCCTCTTCATTTTTTCCATCCCTTGCCGCAGCCTAGATTTTACGGTTGCATTTCCTGTGTTTGTGATCTGCGCGATCTCTTTGATCTTTAGTTCATGATAAAACCGAAGAATCAAAACATCTCTCTGCATATCCGGAAGCTGAGACAGGGCATCTCTTACTCTTTCCGACATCTGCTTTGCCTGCATATATTTCTCCGGTGTTTCCAGAGATTCTCCCTGTACAAACTCTTTGGAAATTCCCGAAGGAATCTCCTTTTCTCTACGAAAACCGTCATAACAGACATTCCTTGCAATCTGAAACAACCATGCTTTAAATTTCTGCATTTCTTTATATTGTCCGATATATCGTATCATTTTCAGAAAAGTTTCCTGTGTGCAGTCATATGCGTCTTCTTTATTTCCTGTCATGTAATAAGAAAACCGGAAAATTTCCTGATAATATTTTTCAATCAGAATCTGACTGTCCTCTGCCTCTCCGGACTGAATCCTACGGATTACTTTTTTGTCTTCTATTGAGTTTTTATCAAGCATTTTTGCACCCGTTCTCCTTTCAGATTCTCAATTTGTAAAACGTTCTACATAAATATAACGCAGTTTATAACAAAAAGGTTTTAAATTCAAGAAAAAAACTGTTTCAAGTCCTCTTTTTGTGCAATGCTATAAAGACAAAAAAGGAGCAGGTACCGGTCATTCCATATATATCGGAATGACCGGTACCTGCTCCTTCTTTCACTCTACTCTATTCTGTTAAATTATAGAATCTCTCATTCTCTGTTATATTTCCATATTGGCAGCAGTCCCAACAAAGCTCCCGCCACTGCCGGTATGATCCAGCCAAGCCGAAGATCATAAAACGGCAGCTGCCGGCAGAATTCTGTAACAGGACCCAGCATAATTTTCACACTTTGCATCCCGTCTACAAAAGCAACACAGAACGCAAACAGCATTCCCAGTACATATACCATCTTTCGATTTCCAATCCACTTCTTGAAAAACGAAAGAATCACAAGCACAACGGTCACCGGATAGATCATCATCAGAACCGGAAGCGATACCTGTACCAGCATATCCAAACCGATGTTGCTGATCACAAAACTGAACAGACAGACAATTGCTGTGATCTTCTTGTATGACATATTCGGAAACAGTTCGTGGAAATAATCTGCAAAAGATGTTGTCAGTCCAATGGATGTCGTCATACACGCAAAAAACACCGCAACTCCCAGTACAATTCCTCCCACAGGACCCAGCAGGTCACTTGCCACTGCATGAAGCAGTGTGCCGCCGTTGGAAAATGGCGTCTGCGTCACTGCACCGATATACGTCAGCATATAATACACAACCGAAAGAATCAGCGCCGCCCCGGCTCCGCAGAACAACGTGTATTTGATGATATTCTTCTTTTCATGTACCTGAAATCCGCGGACCGCATTGATGATAATAATCGCAAACACCAGTCCTGCCGGACCGTCCAGAGCATAATATCCTTCAATCATTCCCTGAAAGAACGGAATTTCTGCATATGCTCCCCGAGGGGCACCGATGCTGCCATACTGAACCCGGCCATGCGGTGATTTTTCCATTAAAACACATGCCAGAAAAATCAGGACAATACAGATCAAAAGCACCGGAGTGAGGTATTTTCCGATCAGATTCACCACCTTTTTCGGATTCCCGCTCAGATAATAGGTCAGTCCGAAAAAAATTCCTGTCACGATCAAAGATACCCACCATACATTCGGCTCTGTCAGATACGGGCGCACTGCAAGTTCAAAAGAAACGCTTCCTGTTCGCGGCAGTGCAAACAAAGGACCGATCAGCAGATAAATGCAAACAGATAAAAAGATCGCAAACCTTCTGCCGACCAGCTCTCCCAGGTCACTGACTTCTGTTCCGACCAACACCACTGCGATCATCCCAAGCAGAGCGATCCCCGCATCTGTCACGATAAATCCTGCCAGCGCCTGGATATAATGTTCTCCGGCCTGCTGTCCCATTGCCGGCGGAAAGATCATATTTCCTGCACCAAAAAACACCGCGAACAGTGTCAGCGTAATGGACAGCACCTGCCTTGCTTTCATCCTCTCCATCTTAATTTTCTTTCAGGAACTGCTCTGCAAGTTCCACTGCATCTAAAATACATTTATCACACGGAGCAAGGATTTTTCCTGTTGCTACCCCTTTTAATTCTTTACAATAAACAGATCCATTAATCTCCTGGAACTTTGCAGCGTACTCTTTCGTCTTTTTGTAAGTGCTTGCCTTCGTCTTTCCTGCCTGCTCTGTTCCGCCGCTGTTTTTTAACCCGATCAGCATAAACAGTCCGGTCAGCGCTCCACAGGTATCCATCATACCCATGCCAAGACCAAAGCCTTCTGCAATTTTATACATCTCTTCTTCACTTACGCCAAATTCCCCGCAAAACGCACACGCTACAGCCTGTGTGCAGTTATACCCTTTTTTATGGTATTCCAGGGCAAGTTCTTTTTTTGTCATTCTTTTTCTCTCCTTATACATACAAAACACTCCGCATATCATCAGGTCCCGAATATTCGGAAGAAGAATCCATGCGGAGTTCTCTTTTACAGGTCTTGCCTGCTAGTTTGCTCTGTTTCTATTTTTCTTTGTTTTTCAGATACTCGTCAATTCCTTTTGCTCCTGCTTTTCCTGCACCCATTGCGAGAATAACTGTTGCAGCGCCAGTTACAGCATCTCCGCCGGCATATACGCCTTCTTTGGAGGTCTGTCCACTTTCTTCCTCTGCAACGATACATTTTCTGCGATTTACTTCCAGGCCTTTTGTGGTAGAAGAAATCAATGGGTTTGGAGAAGTTCCAAGGGACATGATCACAGTATCTACATCAATGTCATACTCAGATCCAGGAATCTCAACCGGACGTCTTCTTCCGGATGCATCCGGTTCTCCAAGTTCCATTTTGATGACTGTCATGCTCTTGACATTTCCATTCTCATCTACATTGATCTGCTTTGGATTTGTCAGAAGGTCAAAGATCACACCTTCTTCTTTCGCATGATGTACTTCTTCTACTCGTGCAGGGAGCTCTGCTTCGCTTCGTCTGTATACAACATGTACTTCTGCTCCCAGTCTGAGTGCAGTTCTTGCAGCATCCATCGCAACGTTTCCACCGCCGACAACTGCAACTTTTTTACCTGCAGCAATCGGTGTATCATAAGAAGAATCAAACGCTTTCATCAGGTTGCTTCTTGTCAGATATTCATTTGCAGAGAATACTTCGTTTGCGTTTTCTCCCGGGATTCCCATAAACATCGGAAGTCCAGCTCCGGAACCAATGAATACTGCTTCAAATCCTTCTTCTTCAATCAGCTGATCGATCGTTGTTGACTTTCCGATCACAACGTTTGTCTCAAATTTAACGCCTAATTCTTTTACTTTTTCAATCTCTTTTGCAACGACTTTCTGTTTTGGAAGACGGAATTCCGGAATACCATAAACAAGTACTCCTCCCAGTTCATGAAGAGCCTCAAATACCGTTACATCATATCCCATCTTGGCAAGATCTCCCGCGCAGGTCAGACCTGACGGACCGGAACCGATCACTGCTACTTTGTGACCGTTCTGCTCTTTGGCTCCTTCCGGTTTGATATCATGCTCCAGAGCATAGTCTGCGACAAAACGCTCCAGTTTTCCGATGGATACCGGATCTCCTTTGATGCCGCGAATACACTTTCCTTCGCACTGAGACTCCTGCGGGCAGACACGTCCGCAGATTGCAGGCAGTGCGGAAGACTGACCGATGATCTTATAGGCTTCCTCGATATTGCCTTCTTTTACTTCCTGAATGAATGCCGGAATATTGATGGATACCGGGCATCCTTCGATACATTTCGCATTTTTACAATTGAGACATCTGGTTGCCTCTTCCATTGCCTCTTCCTGATTATATCCAAGACAAACTTCTTCAAAATTTGTCGCACGTTCTTTCGGATCCTGTTCTCTGACAGGTACTCTCACCATTCCCTTTGCCATTAGTCGTCACCTCCACAATGTCCGCATCCGCCGTGATGGGTATCGCCTTCCTGTAATTTCAGCATCGCTCTTCCTTCTGCTGTTCTGTACATCTGACTTCTCTTCATTGCCTGGTCAAAGTCTACCAGATGTCCGTCAAATTCCGGTCCGTCTACACATGCAAACTTGATCTCATCTCCAACCTGAAGACGACATGCTCCGCACATTCCGGTACCGTCTACCATAACCGGGTTCATGCTGACGATCGTCGGAAGGTTCAGTTCTTTTGTCAGAAGACAGACAAATTTCATCATGATCATTGGTCCGATGGCCACACATTTGTCATAGTGTTTTCCTTCTTTTTCCACCAGATCCTTAATCACCTGTGTTACCATACCGGAACGTCCATAAGAACCGTCGTCTGTTGTCACATAGAGATTACCCGCTACTGCTTCCATCTCTTTTTCCATGATCACGAGGTCTTTTGTCTTTGCTCCGATGATCACGTCTGCATCTACGCCGTGTTCATGCAGCCATTTTACCTGTGGATATACAGGGGCTGTACCAAGTCCTCCTGCCACAAATAAGATCTTCTGTTTTTTCAGTTCTTCAATATCTTCCTCCACAAATTCAGAAGCACATCCAAGAGGACCTACAAAGTCACGGAAGGAATCTCCTGCTTTGAGTTCTGACATTTTTACAGTGGAAGCTCCGACTTCCTGTACCACGATGGTGATCGTTCCGGCTTCTCTGTCATAATCACAGATCGTAAGCGGGATGCGTTCCCCTTTCTCGTCCATCTTTACAATCACAAACTGCCCCGGTTCACAATGACTTGCAACCCTTGGCGCATGCACGTCCATCAGAAAAATATTCTCAGACAATTTTTCTGCTTTCAAAATCTTATACATGTTCTTCCTCCTTGTAATAAATCACCTTTCTTAATAATACGCCATTATTGGCATAATGGCAATAGTTGTTCGTGATTTTATTTTCATACTAAAAGAGGACAGACACTTCTTTTTGTACTGTGCCTGTCCCTCTCGTTCATTCACAAACGGTCAGTCTGATTCGATTAAAAATCAACTTCTGTTCCGTAATATGTACATGTGAATAATTTTTCCATTGTTGCAGGATCAATTGAACGAGGATTAGATCCTGTACATGCATCACCTACTGCCAGTTCTGCAATCTTAGCAACTTTTTCTTTGAATTCATTCTCTTCAACTCCAAACTCTTTGAGTGTCTTTGGAATATTCAGTTTTACATTAAAGTCATCGATCTTTTCAACCAGACTGTTGATGAGTGCTTTTTCAGAAGTTCCCGGAAGTCCCATTCTGCGAGCAACCTCAGCATAACGTTTTGCTGCAACCGGATCTTTTGCGTTGTATTTGATTACATATGGAAGATAAATCGCATTCGCACATCCGTGAGGAATGTGTCCTGTTGAGAATGCTGCACCTGTCTTATGTGCCATAGAGTGTACGATTCCAAGCAATGCATTGGAGAATGCCATACCTGCCAGACACTGTGCATAATGCATCTGCTCTCTTGCATCCATATCGCAGTTGTAAGATGCCGGAAGGTTATCCAGTACCATCTCAATTGCCTGCAGTGCAAGTGGATCTGTAAATGGTCCGTTCAATGTAGAAACATATGCTTCAATTGCATGTGTCAATGCGTCCATACCTGTATATGCAACCTGTTTAACCGGAAGACCAGCTACCAAATCCGGATCAACGATCGCAACATCCGGTGTAATGTTAAAGTCAGCCAGTGGATATTTTACACCTGTCTGATAGTTTGTAATAACTGAAAATGCAGTTACTTCTGTAGCTGTTCCTGATGTAGAAGGAATCGCTGCGAATTTTGCTTTCTGTCTCAATTCCGGGAAGTTAAATGGAATGCAAAGATCTTCAAATGTCACATCCGGGTACTCATAGAATGCCCACATTGCTTTTGCAGCATCGATCGGGGAACCTCCGCCCATTGCAACGATCCAGTCCGGCTCAAACGCGCGCATTGCCTCTGCGCCTTTCATAACAGTCTCTACTGACGGATCCGGCTCAACGCCTTCAAACAGCTGTACTTCCATTCCTGCTTCTTTCAGGTACTCTACTGCTCTGTCAAGAAATCCCTGACGCTTCATAGAACCGCCGCCTACTACAAGGATTGCTTTTTTTCCTTTCAGGTTCTTTAATTCTTCCAGACATCCTTTTCCGTGGTAAATGTCTCTTGGTAAACAAAATCTGCTCATTGTTCTGCATCTCCTTTGATTAAAGTCTGTTGTTTTCAACTAGAATCATTATACCACTGTGAAACTTTTCACACAACAAAACTATTGATTTTTTTCGTTAAATAATGCACAAAAAACCAGTGCTATTTTTGTAAGAAAAGCCAATTGCATTTTTGTAACACCTGTTTTTTCAAAAAATCAGCCCCATTACTGCGGCTGATAAATATAATTTCTCTTTGTAATCTGCGTCATTTTTCCGGTCTTACTTACCAGGACTGCACTAAATAATGTCTGCCCCTCCGGCATTTCAACCGGACCTGTATACAGCATAGATTCTGTTGTTGGTACAGATCCATCGATCGTATAATAAGCCGTATAGCCTTCCGGCACTGTGATCGTAATCTGAGTCACCGTGCTATACTGTCCCGTAGACGGTGTGACGACCGGTGCATCTGCCACCGGAAATTCGATCTCATACGTTTTGGACACAATCAAACTTGGTATTTTCTTCTCGTTATAGGCAATCGCTTTAATCTGCGTTTTTCCTTCTGTACTTAAAAGGATCGGTTCCGTATATTCTGTGCTTGCCGAAGTTGGATCACTTCCATCTGTTGTATAATAAATCGTTTCTCCAGATGCAGACAGCGTCACTTCCTGTACTTCGCTATATTTACCTTCATCCAGACTAAAAACAGGATCTGTAGAAATGTACGCTTTCAAACTTGACAATACTGCTTCATCCTCACAGTCTCCCAAAATTTCCGGAATTTTTTCCAATTGTTTTGACTCTTCATAAAAGCGGATTGCTGCCTGGTACAATTCTTGATTGGATGGATAAGAGGCAATCGCCGAGAGAAATACGGATTCTGCTTCGTCTTCCTCCCCCTGTTCCATATAGGTCTCTGCCAGACCTGAATATGCCTCTGGTTTTTGGGCATTTTTTCCGATTGCATGTTTAAAATATTTTTCCGCTGTCTGATATTCTTTCATCTGCAATGCATCATACCCTTTTGCCACTTTGCCGGCATAAGAATTCTGATACATAATATATCCAAACAACGCACCGAAAAGCAGTAAAAACAATAATAAAATCAAAAGTACCTTTCTTCGTCTGCGTATCAGCTGCTTTTTTCGCTCCTGCTGTTTTCGTCTTGCCTCTGCACGAGACCTGTTTTTTGCTGCACGCTCTCTTCTGGTCTGTATTTCATTCAACTCTTCCTGACTGAGCACCCGCGTTGCCTTTGACTGATATCCATTCTGTTTTCTGCCAAAATTGCGAACATCCTCTGTATGCATCTGTCTCGTCACATCCTCTACCGATCCTTTTACTTCCTGAGTAAGGACATCCTCTAAAGGATTATAATCTGGTACGATCTGAATGTCTTTCCCACATCTCGGACAACGCATCCAGCCTTCCGGAATAATCGCATTACAATGCGCACATCTCATATCTGTTCCTCCTAGTCACGCGCCGTCTGCACACAATTGTCCATCAGCATAGCAATCGTCATCGGACCTACGCCGCCAGGTACCGGTGTAATCGCAGATACTTTGGAATACACATCCTCAAAATCTACATCTCCACAAAGATGGTTGTTGGTATCCCTGTGAATCCCCACGTCGATTACGACTGCACCCTCTTTTATGTACTCTGCCGTGATCATCTTTGGACGCCCGACCGCCGCAATCAAAATATCAGCCCTGCGTGTTACTTCTTTGAGGTTTTCCGTTTTAGAATGGGCAACCGTCACAGTTCCATTTTCACGCAAAAGCAATGCTGCCATCGGTTTTCCCACGATATTACTTCGCCCAACTACAACGCATTCTTTTCCTGCAATTTCGATTCCTGAATATTTCAAAAGCTGTATAATTCCTGCCGGTGTACAGGATACAAATCCCTTTTCACCCAACCAGAGTCGTCCTACGCTCACCGGATGAAATCCATCCACATCCTTATCCGGTGAGATCGTACGTATGATTCTGTCTTCATCAATCTGTTTTGGAAGCGGTAACTGCACCAGGATTCCATGTACTTTTTCCGTCTGATTTAACGTTTCGATCAGCTTGACAAGCTCCTCTTCTGTTGTATCTTCATCCAATTCATACGATACCGACTCAATTCCAACATAAGCACACGCCTTTTTCTTGTTGTTTACATATACCGAAGAAGCCGCATCCTGCCCTACCTGAATCACTGCCAGACAGATCTTGGTGCCTCTTTCTTTCAGCACGGATACTTCTTCTTTCAATTTATCTTTGATTTCTTTTGCAATTCGTTTTCCGTCAATTATCTGTGCCATTCAATACTCCTTTAAAACAGTCCTGTAATTTTTCCGTCATCTGTTACATCGATGTTATTTGCAGCAGGGACTTTCGGAAGTCCGGGCATTGTCATCACCGCACCTGTCAGAGCAACGACAAATCCGGCACCTGCGCTGACATAAACTTCACGGATATGGATGTCAAAGTTTTCCGGACGTCCCAGTTTTTTCGCATCATCTGACAGAGAATACTGATTCTTTGCCATACAGATCGGGAAATGCCCAAATCCCATCTCTTCGATCTTCGCAAGCTGTTTCTTTGCAGCCGGCTCATAGACAACACCGTTTGCCCCGTAAATCTCTTTTGAAATCTTCTCGATCTTTTCTGTCAGAGAAAGTTCATCCTCATACAGTACATGGAAATTGCTTTCCTTATTCTCCAGTGTATCCAACACTTTTTCTGCCAGTTCGATTCCGCCTTCTCCACCTTTTTCCCACACCTTTGCAAGGGCGAATTCACAGTCTCTTTCTTCACAAAAGCTGCGGATAAATTCATTTTCCGCTTCCGTATCTGTAACAAAGGAATTCAGTGTTACTACAACAGGAACGCCGTATTTCTGAATATTCTCAATGTGTTTTTCCAGATTCACGATTCCTTTTTTCAGTGCTTCCAGATTTTCTTCGCCCAAATCCTGTTTTGCAACTCCGCCATTGTATTTCAGTGCCCGCACTGTTGCTACAAGTACCACTGCGTCCGGTTTTAATCCCGCTTTACGGCATTTAATATCCATAAATTTCTCAGCTCCAAGATCCGCTCCGAATCCGGCTTCTGTAATTGTAATATCGCTGATTTTTAAAGCCAGCTTTGTCGCGCGGACACTGTTGCAGCCGTGTGCGATATTAGCAAAAGGTCCGCCGTGTACCAGTGCCGGTGTGTGCTCCAGTGTCTGGATCATATTCGGTTTGATCGCATCCTTTAACAATGCAGTCATGGCGCCTGTTGCCTGAAGATCGTCTGCTGTTACCGGATTGCCTTCAAATGTATATGCCACGATGATTCGTCCCAGGCGGCGTTTCAGATCTGCAAGATCGTCTGCAAGACAGAGGATTGCCATGATCTCAGATGCGACTGTGATCACAAAATGGTCTTCTCTCACCATTCCATCCATCTTGTTTCCAAGTCCTACTACGATGTTGCGAAGAACTCTGTCGTTCATGTCCACGCAGCGTTTCCAGACAATATTTCTCGGGTCAATTCCCAATGCATTTCCCTGCTGAATGTGATTATCCAACATAGCAGCCAGCAGATTATTCGCAGAAGTGATCGCGTGGAAATCTCCCGTGAAATGCAGATTCAAATCTTCCATTGGGAGAACCTGTGCATACCCGCCTCCTGCTGCTCCGCCTTTGATTCCAAAACACGGTCCAAGAGATGGTTCACGCAGTGCGATGATTGCCTTTTTATTTATTTTTGCAAATGCCTCACCCAGACCTACTGTAATCGTGGTCTTCCCTTCTCCTGCCGGGGTCGGATTGATGGCTGTCACAAGAACCAGTTTTCCATCCTTGCGGTCTTTTACTTTCTCCCAGAGTTCATCGGAGAGCTTCGCTTTGTGCTTTCCATAAAACTCCAGTTCCTCTTCTGAAATTCCGATAGACGCTGCCACGTCTTTGATGTGCATTAATTCTGCTTCCTGTGCGATCTGAATATCTGTTTTCATCATTTCTTCCTCCACTGCATTATAAATTTTCCTGAATGTACTGTTCAAATTCTTCTTTTGTCATCAGTACTTTTCTTGGTTTTGTTCCGACTTCTTCTCCGACCACTCCTGCACTGGCAAGCTGATCCATAATCCGGGCTGCCCGGTTGAAGCCGATTTTAAACATCCTCTGGAGCATTCCAATGGATGCTTTTTCTTTTTCTATGATCAGCCGTCCTGCATCTGCAAAATATGCATCCTGCTCATTTGCATTATCCTGCACCCCTGCTCCCTGTATCCCCGGAACCGGTGACGGCAGATCGGAATTTACGTGCTCCTCCACTTCTTCACTGTAGGAGGCATTTCCGTTGTGTTCGATGAGATAGTCCACAACCTTCTGCACTTCTTTATCTGAAACAAAGGATCCCTGCACACGGACCGGTTTTGGATATCCTGTCGGATAAAACAGCATATCTCCCTTTCCAAGCAGTTTCTCTGCTCCATTCATATCAATGATCGTCCTGGAATCCACTCCTGATGAGACAGAAAATGCGATTCTGGACGGCATATTGGCCTTGATCAGACCTGTGATGACATTCACCGAAGGCCGCTGTGTTGCAATGATCAGATGCAGTCCCGCCGCTCTGGCAAGCTGCGCCAGACGGCAGATCGCGCCTTCTACTTCCCCGGGCGCCACCATCATCAGATCTGCCAGCTCATCTACAATGATCACAATCTTCGGCAATTTTTTCGGAACTCCTTCTTCTGTCATCTGCGCGATCTTTTCATTGTATCCTTTCAGATCCCGGACATTCTGCTGGGCAAACAGCTGATACCGCTTCATCATCTCAGCGACTGCCCAGTTCAGAGCGCCTGCTGCTTTTTTCGGATCCGTCACGACCGGGATCAGCAAATGCGGAATTCCATTGTAGACGCTTAGTTCCACTACTTTGGGATCCACCATGATCAGTTTTACTTCTTCCGGATCTGCATGGTATAAAATACTCATGATCAGCGTATTGATACATACCGACTTTCCGGATCCTGTCGCTCCTGCCACAAGTAAATGCGGCATCTTTGCGATATCTGCGATCACCGTCTTTCCTGAAATATCTTTTCCCACGGCAAACGGAATATTCGCTGTGGAATTTTTAAATTCCCCGGATTCTAACAGGTCCCTAAGCATCACTGCCGTATTCTCCTGGTTCGGGACCTCAATCCCAACGGCTGCTTTTCCCGGAATCGGCGCCTCGATCCGGATATCTGCCGCTGCCAGATTTAATTTGATATCATCTGCCAGACCTACAATCTTACTTACCTTCACACCTTGTTCCGGCTGCAGCTCATACCGCGTCACAGACGGTCCGCAGCTTGCATTTGTTACATGAACGCGAACCCCGAAATTCTGCAGGGTCTGCTCCAGTTTCTGAGCCGTGGCGCGCAGCTGGGCATCCGAGTCTCCACCGCCCTTTTTCCCTCTTGTCAGAAGATTCATTGGCGGAATCTTGTACACTTTCTTCGGCTGCTGCTCCTGCTCTTTGATACTCTGTTCTACCTGAACAGTCTCTGCTTCCACAGCTGCCGCACTCGCCTTGGTCTTCTTCCTTGTACGGACTGACTCTTCCGAAATATCCTCCTGCGGCATGTTACGCTCTTCTGGCGGTTCTGGTTCATTCTCCCATAATGGAGTATCCACTGCGCTCGCATCCGACGCCGTGCTTTCCGGACGATTGATCACAAAATCTTCAAATGGAGACGGCAGTGGCTCTGAAAAATCCGATTCCTGTGAAACAGTCAGTTCCCGCATATCCGGATCTTTTCCTGAAGAATTCTTTTTACGCTTTTTCGCTGTTGTCTCCTTTGGCACTTCACTTTCCTGGGCCTGCAGCGTTGTTGCAAAAGAAACACCCGATACTTTATGATCACTTCTTCTGGAAGAATCATTCGGTTCTGTCTTTGCTTCTTCTGCCTGTCTTCGTTTTTCTTCTCTGTTCTTCGCACGCCGGGCAGATGCTTCTCCCTGCCGGCGCTTCATATCTGCATACGCCTTTTTGCTTCCTTTTCCAAGAGGTGCAAGCAGAGAACGTTCTGTGATCAGAATCACACAGATTACCATAAGTACAACGAGTACCACATAAGCGCCTACCACACCAATAAACGGACACAGAATCTTCACCAGACAGCCCCCTGTAAGACCGCCCGCTTTTCTGTAATCACTGGCATACTGATAATAGCTCCACAGACTTTCTTTGGCATCAAAAGGATGCATCACCAGCTGGAAAAATGCACAGATTGCAAACAATAAGGCCACACATGCTGCAATTTTTATGTAGGCGTGTGTATTGCCTTTATTCGAAATTCCAAAAGCAACCACGCCAAATAAGAGAAACGGCAGAATATATGCCATCACTCCGAAAAAACCAAAGAGTACAGAAGAGATCGCACTGCCTGCAATCCCTATGACTCCAAAATTGCTTAAAAGCATCAGCACACAGACCGCAAACATGACCAGAATCAAAATTTCACTGTTCAGGGATGTACTTGCCTGATTTTTGGATGACTTTTTTCTTGTAGTTTTCTTTTTCCTTGTTGACTTTGCAGCCATAATACTTCCCCCTTGATAATTACACATACTACATCTAGTATAACATCAATTGAAAAGTGTGTCATTAACATTTTTTCTGCCGGATCATTTCCCGCAGCTTTTTCAATGCCATGCTGATTCCTCCAACCTCATCGATCATGCCTTCTCTGACTGCATCTTCCCCTTCTAACATAGTCCCGACATCTTTTACCAACTGTGTGGAATCCAGCATCAATTCTTCCAGACGTTCTTTGGTAATCTGCGAATGAGCTGCGATAAACCGGGTAATCCGATCCTGCGTCTTTTCCATATTACGATAACTCTGAATCACTCCAATAAACATCCCAGAGGATCTCACCGGATGCACGATCATTGTTCCACTCGGCACAATAAAAGAATAATCTGCGGAAACTGCAAGCGGTCCGCCGATGGAGTGGCTTCCTCCCAGAACCAGAGAGACCGTTGGTTTGCTTAAGGATGCGATCATTTCCGCGATCGCCAGCCCTGCCTCCACATCACCGCCCAGTGTATTGAGTAAAATCAAAACTCCATCCACTTCATCGTCATCCTCCACCTCTGCCAGTCTTGGAATCAAATGCTCATACTTGGTGGCTTTTGTGTTTCCGGAAACAGCCTCATGCCCTTCAATCTCTCCAATGATCGTCAGAAGCTGTATGTTCGCTTTGTGCCCGTTTCCATTCAGATTTAAGGTGCCGGTCTCCTTAATCTCTTCGTTTTTATCCAGACGTTGTTTTTGCTTCTCCTCATTTTCCATGATCTTCTACCTTCTTTTCTCTATTTTCAGGTCTGTACTTAGACAGCCGGATACTTTAGTATTCGATCAACCGCCCTTGTTTATACGGAAAATGATGCTTTTTCACGCAAAAATGGTATGGATGCCTCTTGTATACATCCATACCATCTTGAATTAACGAAGTGCCTGCTCGACATCCGCAATAATATCTTCTATATTTTCAATTCCCACACTGAAACGAATCAGATCCGGCTGAACGCCTGCTTCTACCAGCTCTTTGTCATTCATCTGACGATGCGTATGGCTGGCAGGATGAAGAACACAGCTTCTGGCATCTGCTACATGTGTCACGATCGCTACCATTTTTAATCGATCCATCATCTCAACTGCAGCGTCTCTGCCGCCTTTGAGACCGAATGTGATGACACCACAGGTTCCGTTTGGCATATATTTCTGCGCAAGATCATAATATTTGTCTCCCGGAAGTGATGGACAGCGCACCCACGCCACCTTTTCATGATTTTTCAGATACTCTGCCACCTTAACTGCATTTTCACAATGGCGCGGCACTCTTAAATGCAGTGTCTCCAGTCCGATGTTTAACAGAAATGCATTCTGCGGTGACTGGATAGAGCCAAGATCTCTCATCAGCTGTGCAGTTGCTTTTGTAATATACGCACCTTTGCCAAATTTTTCTGTATATACAATTCCATGATACGTCTCATCCGGAGTTGTCAGTCCCGGGAATTTTTCTTTGTGTACTTCCCAGTCAAAATTTCCGCTGTCCACGATCGCACCGCCCACACAAGCGGCATGTCCGTCCATATATTTTGTAGTAGAATGTGTCACAATATCCGCGCCCCATTCAAACGGACGGCAATTGATCGGTGTTGCAAATGTATTATCCACAATAAACGGCACCCCATGTGCATGTGCGGCATTTGCGAATTTTTCCAGATCCAGAACAACGAGGGCCGGATTGGCGATCGTCTCTCCAAATACTGCTTTTGTATTTTCCTGAAATGCTGCATCCAGCTCTTCCTGCGTACACTCAGGATCTACAAACGTAGCTTCTACACCCATTTTTTTGATCGTATGGGCATACAGATTGTAGGTACCTCCGTAAAGAGCAGATGCACAGACAATATGATCTCCCGCTTCCACGATATTCATAATCGCATAGAAATTAGCTGCCTGTCCGGATGATGTCAGCATTGCTGCCACTCCGCCTTCCAGATCACAGATTTTTGCAGCAACCGCATCATTGGTCGGATTCTGAAGTCTGGTATAAAAATAACCGGACTCCTCTAAGTCAAACAAACGCCCCATCTGTTCACTGCTTGTATATCGAAATGTTGTACTCTGATAAATAGGAAGAACTCTCGCCTCTCCATTACCCGGTTCATATCCGGATTGTATACATTTTGTCTCTGTCTTGTAATTACTCATTTTTCTCTCCTCCTACTGAATACAAATATTTCTTCTCCAGAGAACGAACCATCTTTGTGTACAATTCTCTGCATTCTTCTTGTTCGCCCGCTTCAATCAGGCGTACACACGGCTTTAAATACTTTTCCCAGATATCCGCATAAATTTCTGATGCGTCCGGACTGCGGTCAATCCGCTTTACGATTGTCGGAGCAATATTATAATACTCTTTTACAAGAATCTCTCCATCCTTTGTCCTCATCAGGTACTGATCTCTGTATTCTCTCAAAAGATTCAGTTCATAGCAGTCATCCGGCTTGTTCAGACTCTTACAGACAGCAGTTGTAATATAACAGAAAACTCCTTTTTTAAACCCATTCTCAATACTTGCAGCATCCGAGTGTCCGATTTTGCTGCCAGGCACCTTCTGATTCCATATCTCCACGATTGTCTCCGTAAATATCTTCGTCTGCGTACTCTGAATTTCCCCCATCAGCGGAACAAAAAAAGCTACCATGGCCATGTTGTGATCAATAACTGCCGCTTCTCTTTTTCGCTTGGAATCAATCTGAGAGAGCATATCCGATGCATATTCCGGAACATACCCCGCAACTTCCTGCATACATTTTTCAGATTTTTCAATCGTTTCTTTCACGCATTCCAGCAGTGTCTGATTTTCTTCTTTTAAAATTCCCATATCTGACTGATATGTTTTCTTCTGAAATCCCCGTACTTTTTCTCTGGTTTTTTCATACAAAACAATCAAATCATTCTGTAAGCTATTCTGACTCATTGGCATTCCTCTTTTTGTTGTATTTCCTTTTATACCATTGTTCAGTATAGCATATCTGATACTGCATTTCAATTTTTTTGCATAAAGAAACAGGTCTGTTGGATTTCCAGATACCGACAGACCTGTTCTTTATCCTTATTTTGCGAGAGCATAAGGCTTTCTTTTGAAAATACTTTTTGCTTTTCCGTCTACATGAGTCTCCATTTTGGAGTAAACACGAACCATATCATATTTAATCCGTTTTGCACTTCTTCTTTCTTTTACCATAGTGATCCCTCCAAACCATTGATAAACAACTTCTGATTTTATTCTAATGTATGTTTATTATGGTTTCATTATCACTATTTAAAATCTATGTAAGGTGTGCTTACTCATCCCAGTTGTGGTACACGTCCTGAACATCATCATCCTCATCGAGAAGATCCAGTGTTTTCTGGATATTTTTGATATCCTCTTCACTTGTCAGCTCCACATAAGTCTGCGGGATCATTGTCACTTCCGCATCTGCCATGACGATTCCTGCTTCCTCTAATTTCAGGCGCACTTCACTGAAATCTTCCGGAGCAGTCAGAATCTCAAAACTCTCCTCTTCTTCTGAAAAATCTTCCGCCCCAAAGTCCAGAGCCATCATCATCAGTTCATCTGCATCCATATCGCAGTCTTCTTTTGCAACGATGATCTGTCCCTTTTCATCAAACATAAAAGAGACGCATCCCGGTGTTCCTACATTTCCGCTTCCTTTTGTGAATGCATTTCTTACATTGGATGCAGTACGGTTCTTGTTGTCTGTCAGTGTCTTTACAATGATCGCTGTTCCGTTTGGCCCGTATCCCTCGTATGTGATGTGTTCGTAGTTGTCTCCCGAACCTTCTCCTGCCGCTTTCTTGATGTTTCTGTCGATCGTATCATTCGGCATATTATTTGCTTTTGCCTTTGCGATCACATCACGCAGACGGCTGTTGTTTGCCGGATCCGGACCGCCGCCTTCTTTTACTGCAACCGCAAGCTCTCTACCAAGCTTCGTAAAAATCTTTCCCTTTGCTGCATCATTTTTCTCTTTTTTGTGCTTAATATTTGCAAATTTTGAATGTCCTGACATTGCTCAATTCTCCTTTTATCTCATAAACTCGTTGTTCCATTTTATCACTCTTTTTTCGTTCTGTAAAGTTGTAACGCTGACATTCCCCGCCCATTTCCGTTATGTAGGAAGTTCCAGGCTGATGCGGATCGCTTCATTGACTTCTTCCATAAATGTTCCGTCCACATGGCAGATATACTCCTTCAGCCGCTTTTTGTCCAATGTTCTGATCTGCTCCAGAAGTACCACTGAATTTTTCACAAGCCGGTATTTTTTTGCACTGATTTCAATGTGTGTAGGCAGCTTTGCTTTGTTCATTCTGGATGTGATCGCTGCACAGATCACTGTAGGACTGTGCTTATTTCCCACATCATTCTGGATAACCAGCACCGGCCGCACACCGCCCTGTTCTGAACCGATCACCGGACTTAAATCCGCATAATAAATATCCCCTCGTCTGACTGTCACGTTCTATTCACACTCCGATTCTTATACTTCAATTTTCTCCCCCTCAGGGAAGTATACTTGAGTATTCCCGCTTTTATCGGATGTATTCAACTGACATTTATTTTTCCAAAAGGTTGCTTCCCTTATAAACCCGGGGAATTCTTTTTCCAAGACAGCAGACAAATTCATAATTGAAACGACCGCAGATCTCGCTAAGTTCCTCCACCGTGATCTCATCGTCTCCGTCTCTTCCGATCAGAACGACTTCATCCATAAATACAGTATCCGGAATATCAGTCACATCTACCATAAACTGATCCATACAGACACGTCCCAGTATCCGTGCTCTTTTCCCACGGATCAGGACTTCTCCGCGATTAGATAAGCCTCTCGCATAACCGTCCCCGTATCCTACCGGAATGGTAGCCACTTTCATTTTCTTATCTGCCGTAAAAGTTCCTCCGTAACTGATGGAAGCTCCCGGCTCTACTTCTTTCACAAAGCTGACGTGGCTGACCAGGCGAAGTGCCGGCTTTAAGTCCACAGTCTCTTTTTTTACTTCCTCTGACGGATACAGTCCGTACAACGCAATTCCCGCACGGACCAGATTTTGTTTCCACTGTGGAAAATCAATGATTCCCGCGCTGTTATCGCAATGGTATTGCGAAATCGAAATCCCCCGCTTTTCAACCTCATTTCTCATCCATACAAATTTTCTGTACTGCTCTTCTGAAAATGTTTTATCCAGCTCATCTGCTTTTGCAAAATGCGTAAACATTCCTTCCAGGCATACATTTGGAAGTTTTTCAATCTGCCCGATCAGATCTGCGCTCTCCTCTGTTGCCGGAAATCCGAGCCGTTCCATCCCTGTATCGATCTTGATATGAAAATACGCTGTTTTCCCCAACTTTCGGGCAAGATTCGAAATCTCCTGTGCCATATCCAGTGTGTATACTGTGGCGCGCACCTCTTCTTTTATCATTTCTTCATACTGATCCGGGAATACACATCCCAGCACCATCGTCGGTTTTTGAATTCCCGCTCTGTGAAGCTCCACTGCTTCTTCCAGAGTCGCAGTCGCATAGCCCCATACATCCGGATCGTCATCCAGCATACAGGCAATCGGAACCGCACCATGTCCATATCCGTCTGTTTTCACTACGGCAATAAATTTTGCGCCTTCTCCAACCCTCTTTTTCATCTGTTCCATGTTATATGAAATTGCATCCAGATCAATCTCTGCATACACTCTGCTGTGTTTTTCCATCATTATCTCCCCTTTTCTGTCTTTTTGATACAAGCTGCGATCCCCTCTGTCAGATCTTCTGCCAGAACGCTGTAAGCGCCTCTCCTCTCTCTGGCTGCATCTCCTCCACAGGCATGAAGATACACTCCCAGCACAGTCCCTTCATACACTTTCATATGCTGCGCCAGAAGCCCTGTGATCACTCCGGCAAGCACATCGCCGGAACCGGCCTTTGCCATCGCACTGTTTCCAGCAGTATTCAGAAACATCTGCCGGTCTTTTCCTGCCACAAGCGTACGTGCATCCTTCAGTGCACAAACAACACCATAGCTGTCTGTAAATTCTTTTAACGCAGCAAATCTGTTTTTCCCAAGTTCCGGGATGGTACACCCCAAAAGTCCTGCCATTTCTTTCATATGTGGTGTCAGTACAAATGGCTTTTTTTCTTTTGGAAGAAGTTCCATATGATCCGCCAAAAGATTCAAACCGTCTGCATCGATCACACATGGGACCTCTGCATATTTCATCAAATAAGAAAGTATCTGCCCGGCGGTCCTGCTTTTTCCAAGTCCGCATCCGATACAGATTACATCTGCCCACTTCAAAAGACTTTGCAGTTTTTCTTCCTCATATTCTGTATAGGTGGATACGATCGCTTCCGGTAAGAGCTGCTGCAAAATCGTCCGGTTCGATTCTTCTGTATAGATCTGTACCAGACCGCCACCACTTATATAAGCTGCACGTGCACTTAAGTATGCCGCACCAGACATCCCCTTACTGCCCGTGATCATCAGAATCTTTCCATAACTTCCCTTGTGGGAATTCTTTTTCCGATCCGGAAGAAATTTGGAAAGATCCGATTTTTCCAATGTGTAACAGACTTCCGGATTTTCTTCAAAAAGTTTTGTCCCGATCCCGATTTCCACAGGGATTACCTCGCCCGCATAATCGGATCCCGGAAACAAAACAGTTCCCAGTTTCTCACATGCAAAAGAAACTGTCAAGTCCGCATGAAATGCCGTTCCCAGCACCTGTCCGTCAAAAGAGCTGATTCCTGACGGAATATCGATTGCCACTTTCTCTGCATATATCTGGTTCATTTCTTCGATCACATCTTTATAATGCCCCTCGATCGTCCTGCTTAAACCTACACCAAACACAGCATCTATGACAACAGTATATTCTTTTGGGGGAATGTTTGTGACAACGGAAACACCCAGATTGGATGCGATCTGCCTCTGCTGTCTGCATTCTTCACTCATGGATGTTTCTTTCCCTGCAAAAACCGCACACACATCTTTTCCCTCCAGATAAAGAAGTCTTGCAACGGCGAATCCATCTCCACCATTATTTCCACTTCCGCACACAACAAGACAGTGATCCAGACTGATTCCTTTCTCTTTCATCACTTCCACTGTTTTCAGAGCTGCCCGCTCCATCAATACCAGAGAAGGAATCCCGATCTTTTGAATCGTATATTCATCCGCTCTCTGCATCCACGCTCCGTCTGGTAAATATCTCATACCCGATCTCCCTTCTGCTCCTGAAAAGAAAGGACGTGCAGCCAGATATTTTCCGACCACACGCCTTTGCACATGAACTGAGTTATTCTTACTTGTTTTGTTCTTCCCGGTGACGACTGACATTATATGACAGCTTCATCAGACTGTCTGAAAGATGTACGCTTTCTACGATCACATCTTTTGGCAGATTCAGATCTGTATGTGCAAAATTCCAGATAGCCTGGATTCCATTGTCCACTAATAACTCTGCAACTTCTTTTGCTTTCGATTTTGGAATCGTCAGTGCTGCAATCTCAATCTCATTGTTCTGAAGAAATTCCTGCAGCTCATCCATCATCCGTACCGGAATTCCGCGGATGGCAACTCCTTCAAGCCGGGGATTCACATCAAAAAGTCCTTTTAAAATAAATCCGCCTTTTTCAAAAGAGGCATAATTAGCAAGAGCCTGTCCCAGATTACCTGCACCTATGATAATGAAATTGTGGCTTCTGTCCAGTCCGAGAATCTTGCCGATCTCCGTATATAAATATTTTACATTATACCCGTATCCCTGTTGCCCGAATCCCCCGAAATTATTGAGATCCTGTCGAATCTGGGATGCCGTGACATGCATCTTCTTACTTAGATCGTTGGATGAGATCCTCTCCACCTGATCTTCCATCAAATCTCCAAGGTATCTATAATATCTGGGGAGCCTGCTGATAACTGCACGGGATATTTTTCTTTCTTCCACTGATTGTACCCTCCAATTTTAATCTTTTCTTATTATATAGAATTGTGAAAGATAAGTCAAACTTTTATATTGTATTTTGCCGTGTTTTCGTTATAATGAAATGGTGATGATTCGAAATAATCAGTTATTGTCAAAATACAGGAGGAATTTCATGATACTCGCATGTCATAATTTAAATAAATCATTCGGCGACCATCTCATTGTCCGGGATGGCTCTTTTCATGTAGAAGACCGTGAAAAAGCTGCACTTGTCGGCGTCAACGGTGCAGGAAAATCAACAATCTTCAAAATGATCGTAGGAGAACTGCCTCTGGATGAAGGAGACGTTATTCTGACAAAAGGAAAGACGCTTGGCTATCTTGCCCAGCATCAGAATCTGGATACTACAAACACGATCTATGAAGAACTAAAAACTGCAAAATCTGATATTATCGCTCTGGAGGCCCAGATCCGCGCCATCGAACTGGAGTTAAAATCTCTTTCCGGAGAGGAACTGACAAACCGTTTAAACACTTACAACCGGCTGATGTCAGAATTTGAATCGAAAAACGGTTACGCCTACGAAAGTGAGATCACCGGTGTTTTAAAAGGTCTTGGCTTTACAGAAGAAGAATTCTCAAAACCCACAGACACCCTTTCCGGCGGTCAGAAAACCAGGGTATCTCTCGGAAAACTTTTGCTCACAAAACCAGATATCCTGTTGTTGGACGAACCGACCAACCACCTGGATCTGAACTCCATCAGCTGGCTGGAGACGTATCTTCTGAACTATCCGGGTGCAGTTCTGATTGTTTCCCATGACCGGTTTTTCTTAAACCGCGTTGTGACAAAGGTCATCGAGATTGAAAACGGCTCTGTACGCATGTATACCGGCAATTACAAAGACTATGCACAGAAAAAACAGATGATCCGGGATGCGCAGCTCAAAGAATATTTAAACCAGCAACGTGAAATCAAGCATCAGGAAGCAGTCATTGAAAAACTGCGCTCTTTCAACCGTGAAAAATCAATCAAACGCGCGGAAAGCAGGGAAAAAATGCTCTCCAAAATCACACCTGTCGAAAGACCCGCAGAAGCGGCAAGAGAGATGCACTTTACACTGGAACCTTCCGAAGTCAGTGGAAATGACGTTTTAAGTGTCGAATCCCTCGGGAAACGTTTTGACAGTCAGGTGTTATTCCATGATATCAGCTTTGAAATCAAGCGCGGAGAGCACGTAGCGATCATCGGAGACAATGGAACCGGAAAAACAACACTCTTGAAAATACTCAATCAGGTCGTAGAACCGGATTCCGGAAGTTTTACACTGGGTTCTAAAGTTCAGATCGGATACTACGATCAGGAACATCATGTGCTGCACAATGAAAAAACTGTTTTCGACGAAATTTCCGACGATTATCCGACACTCACCAATACGCAGATCCGAAACACTCTTGCAGCATTTCAGTTTACCGGAGACGATGTCTACAAGCTGATCCGGGATTTAAGCGGTGGAGAAAAAGGACGTGTCTCTCTTGCAAAACTGATGCTTTCAGAAGCCAATTTTCTGATTCTTGACGAGCCGACCAACCACCTGGATATTACTTCCAAAGAAATTCTGGAGCAGGCACTCAACGAATATACCGGCACGGTTCTGTACGTATCCCACGACCGGTACTTTATCAACCAGACTGCCACCCGGATTCTGGAACTGGTCAACCAGACTTTTGTCAATTATATCGGAAACTATGATTACTATCTGGAGAAAAAAGAAGAACTGACCGCCGCATACGCCACCCCGGCTTCTGATCAGACAGTTCCTCAAAATACCACCGAATCGGCACCTTCAGACTCCAAACTAAGCTGGCAGGAACAAAAGGAATTGCAGGCAAAAGAACGAAAACGAAAAAATGAACTGAAAAAGACGGAAGACCGAATTGCTGTTCTGGAAGAACGAAATGTGGAAATCGACGAGCTGATGACGCAGGAAGAAGTCTATTCCAATTCTGTCAAATGTCAGGAACTTGCATTGGAAAAAGATGCAAACAATACCGAACTGGAAGAACTGTACGAAAAATGGGAAGAACTCGCAGAATAATCTGCGAGTCCTTTCCATTTCATTTTCTAATATCACTTCTTCCAGATAGGAGTCATTTCTTTTAATATCTCCGGTATTTTTTCATAAAAATTTTCCACATCAAACTTTCCATAGTATATGATATCCATATCCGCAGCTTTTCCGAGATAGATCATCTCATCTTCGTTCTGCTCTTGCAAATGAGGTTGTATATATGTGGACCACAGGTTTCGATTTAAATAAACCATTGCAATTTCCCTTTTTTCTGCTCCCTCTCCCACTGTTACAGGGTTACAAAAAACAGAGCCTGCCGAATCACTTCCTGCATAGGATAAATAGGCATCCTCTCCGACTATTTCCACTTCCATTTTCTGTGGATCAAACGGGATCGGCTCTTTCGGAAGCACCAGAATTGTATAAACTCCTGCCAGAAGGGCGCACACAAGAATCGCCCCAAGTATTGCTGCTGCGATCCTACGGTTGATCAATCTGTGTTTTAATTTCTGAAACAGTTCTTTTTCTGCCTGATTGATTTTTTTCTTATTCGGCAATATTATTTTTGCCCGCATTTTTTCCATTTCTTTTCTGCAGTCTTCACATTCCTTCAAATGTTCTTCTACCAGCTTCTTTGTATCCTCACTCACAATTTCATCTACATACAGCGGCATGATATCCTGTATTACATTACAACTGATTTTACTCATATCCCTGCTCCTCCATATACTCTTCAATTTTCTTTTTCGCTCTATAAAAAGTAACTCTCGCCCAGCCGGAACTTTTTTGAAATAATGTTCCGATTTTTTCATAAGAAAGTTCTCCAAACACCCGCAAATTAAACACTTCTTTATATGGTTCTTCCATATTGTGAAGGAACTTGTGAATCAAAAATGCCTTTTCTTCATTCACCAGATTTTCTGCAAAATGAACTCCTACATCTACTACGTTTTCATACTCTGTCCAATCTGCATCATGCTTTTTCGTCTGCAGTAGCTAAAATATGTATTCTTCGCAATTGTAAAAAGCCAGGCTCTGATATCCTTTCTCCCGTCAAATTGATTCAGAGATTTTAATGCTTTTACAAACGTCTCCTGCGCAATTTCTTCTGCTGTCACTTCATCCGGCGTCAGGCTGCGAACATATAGAAAAACTTCCCGAAAATACAGCTGATATATTTTTTCGAACTCCACATCTCCCCCTCCTTTCACCTTAATAACTGCTCACATTCTAAAACGTTACAAATCTTTTCATTTTATTATATAAAAAAAATACATACTTTACAAAATTGTTTTTTTGCCCTGTTTTATCTCGTGATCATTCTCTCACCCGGGGTATAAAAAACGGGGTGAAAAATCCGATGTAAGATTTTTCACCCCACTTTTCTATTTTCTTTTACAATCTCTTCGCGATTGCTTTGATAAATCCTTCACTGTTTAAGACCGTCGGATTCTCAATTGTTGTGATCAGTGCCAGATCTTTTGTCATCTCTCCTGCTTCGATCGTATCGATCGTAGCTTTTTCCAGTCTGTCAGCAAACTCCATCAATTCTTTGTTTCCGTCCAGTTCTCCGCGTTTTCTCAGCGCTCCGGACCATGCAAAGATCGTTGCCACAGAGTTTGTAGAAGTCTCTTCCCCTTTTAAGTGCTTGTAATAATGACGCTGTACCGTACCATGTGCCGCTTCATACTCATAATACCCTTCCGGAGAAACCAATACCGATGTCATCATTGCAAGAGAACCAAATGCTGAAGACACCATGTCGCTCATCACATCACCGTCATAGTTCTTACATGCCCAGATAAATCCGCCCTCTGATTTCATCACACGCGCTACGGCATCATCAATCAATGTATAGAAATATTCGATTCCCGCTGCTTTAAACTTCTCATCATATTCTGCATCGTAGATTTCCTGGAAAATATCTTTAAATGTATGGTCATATTTCTTGGAAATTGTATCCTTTGTTGCAAACCAGAGATCCTGTTTTGTGTCCAGTGCATAATTGAAACAGCTTCTTGCAAAACTTTCAATCGACTCATTGACATTATGCATTCCCTGTACGATTCCTGCGCCTGTAAACTCATGAACCAGCTCTCTTGTCTGCGTTCCGTCTTCTGCTGTGTAGACCAGCTCCACTTTTCCAGCACCCGGAATCTTCATCTCGGATCCTTTATACACATCCCCATATGCATGTCTTGCGATCGTAATTGGCTTCTTCCAGCTTTTTACACAAGGCTCAATTCCTTTTACAACAATCGGAGCACGGAAAACTGTTCCGTCTAAAATAGCGCGGATCGTACCATTTGGACTCTTCCACATCTCTTTGAGATCATACTCTTCCATACGCGCCGCATTTGGAGTGATCGTCGCACATTTGACTGCCACTTTATATTTTTTCGTCGCATTTGCAGAATCTACTGTCACCTGATCGTTCGTCTCATTGCGGTGCTCCAGCCCCAGATCATAATATTCTGTATTCAGGTCAATGTATGGCTCCAGAAGATCTTCTTTGATCATCTTCCAGAGAATTCTTGTCATCTCGTCCCCGTCCATTTCCACGATTGGTGTGGTCATCTTAATTTTTTCCATGTTCCGTATCCTCCTAAATTTCTTCGTATCCCTGTTTTTTCAAATTCTGCATCACATGCAGGATGTGTTCGTTTGCAAGCTGCTCTGCCAGATCTGCATCGTTGTCTCGAATCGCACGAAGGATCTGCTTGTGCTCTCTGATCGACTTTCTGGCTCTCTCCTCTGAAACGACAGAGTTTCTTCTTGCCTGCTGCACATATTTATGAAAATCCATCAGGACATGGCTTAAAATCCGGCTGTCCGATGCTTCATACAAAATCTTATGGAATTTGCCATCCAGATCTGTCACCTGGTCTGCATTATTTCCACTTACTTTTTTCATATGGAATTCTGATAGAAGAATCACTTCTTCCAGCTCATCCAGCTGTTCCTCCGTAATATGCTCTGTTGCCCATCTGGCACACAACCCTTCCAGCATAGAACGCAGGATATAGATATCTCTGATATCCTTGGATGAAATTCCGGTCACATACGCTCCTTTGTTCGGTATGATCGTGACCAGTCCTTCCAGCTCCAGCTGCCTGAGTGCCTCTCTGACCGGTGTCCGGCTTACCCCCAGCTCTTTTCCGAGTGTATTCTCCCGCAGTTCATCATGCTCTTTATATTTTCCGCTCAGTATGTCTTCGCGGAGTCTCTGGAACACACGGCTTCCCAGAGAATTATCCTGATATTCGCCCATTTTCTATCTGTCAGCCTCCCAGCTACAATTTTATATGCAGTTCCTTACATATACTATCTATTTTGGCAATTAATTCGTCATCTGTCAAGACTGTAACGCGACCTTCTTCATACTCCTTATCTACCCACTCTTTCAATCGGCTGACCAGTTCTGAATTTTTATCCACCTGACTGCCCTGCGGAAGTTTATAGTAGGCATTGATCCAGTAGGCGATTCCCGCCGCTCCGGATGTATTGGAAACAGAAACCAGCGCTGGGCGGTTCAGGAATTTGTCTGTATCAAATATATTATAGATCTCTTCATTTTTGAGCATTCCATCCGCATGGATTCCAGCTCTTGTGACATTAAAATTTTTTCCGACAAACGGTGTCCTCGATGGCACTCTGTATCCGATTTCCTTCTCATAATATTCAGCCAGCTCTGTAATAACCGTTGTATCCATTCCATCCAGTGTTCCTCGAAGCTGTGCATACTCAAATACCATTGCCTCTAAAGGTGTATTACCCGTACGCTCTCCGATACCAAACAAGGAACAGTTCACTCCGCAGGCTCCGTAAAGCCACGCTGTCGTCGAATTATTGACTGCTTTATAGAAATCGTTGTGTCCGTGGAATTCGATCAGTTCACTTGGCACGCCCGCATGTGTCATCAGACCATAGATGATTCCCGGAATAGAACGCGGAATCACTGCACCCGGGAAATTCACCCCATATCCCATCGTATCACAGACACGGATCTTGACCGGGATCTGATACTCTTCCATCAGCTTCATCAGTTCCAGACAAAACGGAATCACAAAACCGTAAATATCAGAACGTGTGATATCTTCCAGATGACATCTCGGCCGAACTCCGGTTTCCATGCACTCACGCACAACAGATAAATAATGTTCCATCGCTTCCCGCCTCGTCATCTTCAGCTTGTAAAAAATATGATAATCGGAACAGCTGACCAAAATCCCTGTCTCCTTGAGACCGATATCTTTTACCAGCTGAAAATCCTTTTTACTGGCACGGATCCAGCTTGTCACTTCCGGAAACTGATATCCTCTCTCCAGACATTTGTAGACCGCATCCCGATCTTTCTTGCTGTACAGGAAAAACTCACTCTGACGAATCTTTCCGTTAGGACCTCCCAGACGATGGAAATAATCATAAATCGTCACAATCTGCTCTGTTGTATAAGGAGCTCTGGACTGCTGTCCGTCTCTAAATGTCGTATCTGTGATCCAGATTTCATCCGGCATATTATGCGGCACAATACGGTCATTGAATGCAATCTTTGGGATTTCATCATAATGGAACAGATTCCGGAACACATTCGGCGTATCTACATCCACCAGTGGATACATGTGTTCTTCCAGTTCCAGAAGATTTGTGTGCTGATTCAAACGTACTTTTCTATTTTCCATGATTTTCTCCTCCGTCCACTCTTTAACACTCTACTTAGCAAAAGTTCTTGTATAATTGTATACACTCATACATGTATTGTCAATAGTAATTTTTCTTACTATAACTGCAAAAGGCAGATGCCCTGATCCTTTCAATCAGATAACATCTGCCTTTTTCTCACACGATCACTCTTACTTTCAGAACACCTTCTACTGCTTCCAGTGCTTTCGCAATCTGTCCGGAAACCTCGGATTCTACGTCGATCATCGTATAAGCATATTCCTTCTTACTCTTATTTGCCATCAGGGAAATATTCATTCCCTCGCCTGCCAGAAGTGCTGTAAACTGTCCCAGCATATTCGGGATGTTGCGGTGCAGGATTGTAATTCTTGCTCCGCTTCCTTTCACTCCCATATCGCAGTCCGGATAATTTACAGAATGTGTAATATTTCCGTTCTGCAGATAATCCATCACTTCTGCAACTGCCATTTTGGCGCAATTATCCTCGGACTCTTCTGTGGAAGCTCCCAAATGCGGAATCACGATCGCGCCTCTGACACCTACGATCTCTTTTGTCGGGAAGTCCGTCACATAACTGCGCACTTTCTCAGATACTAAAGCATCCACGATATCTTCCTGATTAACCAGTACATCTCTCGCAAAATTCAGGATCACTACCCCGTCTTTCATCAGACTGATGGCGTCTTTGTTGATCATTCCTTTTGTATCGTCCAGTGCCGGAACATGAACGGTCAGATAATCGCACTCTTTGTACAATTCATCCACGGATTTTGCATGATGAATATTTCTGGAAAGCTTCCATGCCGCATCTACGGATACGTACGGGTCATATCCATATACTTCCATTCCCAGATGTGTCGCTGCATTCGCCACCAGAACTCCGATCGCTCCCAGACCGATCACTCCTAATTTTTTTCCTTCCAGCTCCGTTCCTGCAAAAGCTTTCTTCTTCTTTTCTGTGATTTTTGCGATGTCTCCGTCTTCTTCGTACTCCTGCACCCAGTTGATACCTCCGATAATGTCACGGGCTGCCAGAAGCATTCCTGCAATTACGAGTTCTTTCACACCATTTGCATTGGCTCCGGGTGTATTGAATACTACGATTCCTTTCTCCGCACAACGATCCAGAGGAATATTGTTCACACCTGCACCTGCTCTTGCCACAACTTTCAGGTTCTCCGGCAGTTCCATCTCATGCATAGATGCACTTCTGACCAAAATTGCGTCTGCCGCCTCTGCAGCCTCTGTTTTTTGATAGTTCTCTGTAAATTTATCGAGTCCAATCTGAGAGATTGGATTCAGGCAATGATACTGATACATACTACGCATTTTCCTCCTCAAACTTCTTCATAAACGCAACGAGAGCTTCTACTCCTTCATACGGCATTGCGTTGTAAATACTTGCACGCATTCCGCCTACAGTACGGTGTCCCTTCAGATTTTCCAGTCCGGCTTCTTTTGCTTCTTTCACAAATTTGGCATCCAGATCTTTGTCTCCTGTCACAAATGGAACATTCATCAGAGAACGGTCTTTTTTCTCCACGGTTCCTTTGAACAACTTACTTTCGTCCAGAAAATCGTACAACAGTTTAGCTTTCTTTTCATTTTTCTCTTTCATCGCAGAAAGACCGCCCATCTTCTTCAGCCACTTAAACACTTTTCCGCAAATATAGATTCCGTATGCAGGCGGAGTGTTGTAGAGAGAATCCGCATCTGCATGCGTTTTGTATTTCAGCATCGTCGGTGTGCCTGGAAGCACATCTTCTGTGATCAGGTCTTCCCGGATAATCACGATCACAACACCTGCCGGTCCGATATTTTTCTGTACGCCTCCATAGATCACTCCATATTTTGTGACATCTACAGGCTCAGAGAGGAAACAGGAAGAAACGTCTGCAACCAGCGTCTTTCCTTTTGTATTCGGCAGTTCTTTAAATTTTGTTCCGTAAATCGTATTATTCTCACAGATGTATACATAATCTGCATCTTCTGAAACCGGAAGATCCGAACAGTCCGGAATATAAGAAAAAGTCTTGTCTGCAGAAGATGCGATCCGGTTTACGGTTCCATACTTTTCTGCCTCATCCGCTGCTTTTTTTGCCCACTGACCGGTCACAATGTAATCTGCCACCCGGTTCTTCATCAGATTCATCGGAATCATCGCAAACTGCTGAGATGCTCCGCCCTGCAAAAATAAAACCTTGTAATTGTCCGGAATATCCATCAGCTCTCTGAGATCTGCCTCTGCTTCCTGAATAATCGTCTCGAAGGCTTTCGAGCGATGACTCATTTCCATAACCGACATTCCGGTTCCTCTGTAATCTAACATTTCATCTGCTGCTTCTTTTAGCACTTCTTCCGGCAGCACTGCCGGTCCGGCTGAAAAATTGTACACTCTACTCATCTTCTTTTCCTCCTGAATTTCATTTTTATATTGAAACAAAGAAAATTTATTCTTCGTTCAAATCCATCTCATCAAACACTTCGCTGATCGCAGCTCCCGGCGCAACCATCGGCCACACCTTGTCATCCTGGTCGATCTGGCAGTCCAGCACAACAGGACGCTGCATCTTTACTGCTTTTGCAAAAGCGTCTGCAAACTCTTCTTTTGTTGTCACACGGATTCCTTCTGCTCCAAGCGCCTGTGCCAGCTTTACAAAATCCACCGCATCATCCAGGATTGTCTGGGAATAATGCTGATTGTAAAAGAGATTCTGCCACTGGCGTACCATACCAAGCACATGATTGTTCACCACGACCTGTACGATCGGAATCTGATATCTCGCAGCTGTTGCGATCTCATTCATGTTCATACGGAAACATCCGTCTCCGGCGATATTGACTACGGTCTTTTCCGGACAGCCCATTTTGGCTCCGATGGATGCGCCAAGTCCATATCCCATTGTTCCAAGTCCTCCGGATGACAAGAGCGTCCTTGGCTCTTTATATTTATAATACTGTGCAGCCCACATCTGATGCTGTCCTACTTCTGTCGTAATGATTGCATCTCCTTTTGTCTGCCTGTAAATCTCTTCTACGATATACGGACCGGTCAGCTTTCCATCCTCATACTGAAGCGGATATTCTTTCTGATACGCTGCAATCTGTTCCATCCACTCCGGATGTGACTGTTCCTCAAGTCTTGCATTCAACCGCATTAAAACTTCTTTCAAATCTCCGACGATTCCATGATCGATCAACACGTTTTTGTTCATCTCTGCCGGATCGATATCAATCTGCAAAATCTGTGCATTCTTCGCAAACTTTTCTGTATCGCTCGTTACACGGTCATCAAATCTGGCTCCTACCGCGATCAACAGATCGCACTCACTGACTCCATAGTTGGATGTCTTGGTTCCATGCATTCCGACCATCCCTGTGTAACGCGGATCTGTTCCCGGAAATGCTCCCTTTCCCATCAGAGTATCTGTCACCGGAGCATCCACCTTTTCTGCGAATTCACGCAATTCTCTGCTCGCCCCCGAAAGGACAACGCCGCCCCCTGCATAAATAAACGGCTTTTGGGATGCTTCGATCATCTCCACAGCACGTGAAAGTGCCTCCTCTGTGATGGTTTCCGTCTTTCTCGGCGGGAACTCTGCTTCCCGGGGAAGATATTCTGTCACGTTTGCTGTAATATCTTTCGGGATATCGATCAGAACCGGCCCGGGTCTGCCGCTGCGCGCGATCCGGAATGCCTTGCGGATTGTCTCTGCCAGTTTTTCCACATCCTTGACAATAAAGTTATGTTTGGTGATCGGCATGGTGATCCCTGCAATATCGATTTCCTGAAAGCTGTCTTTTCCAAGCAGGGAAACCCCTACATTACAGGTAATCGCTACGACCGGAATGGAATCCATATAGGCCGTTGCGATTCCTGTCACCAGATTCGTTGCCCCCGGGCCGCTGGTAGCCAGACACACTCCCACCCTGCCGGTTGCTCTTGCATACCCGTCTGCCGCATGCGCCGCACCCTGTTCATGGGAAGTCAGGATATGCCTGATTTCATTACTATGCTCATAGAGAGCGTCGTATACATTTAAAATTGCTCCCCCCGGATATCCGAATACAGTATCTACACCCTGTTCTTTCAGACATTCGATCACAATCTCTGCTCCATTTAACTGCATGATGCTCTCCTCCTAATTATTTTTCGGGATGTCCAGAATTGCGCCTCTGTTTCCGGAGGTAACCATAGACGCATATCTTGCCAGATATCCTGTCTTGACCTTTGGCTCCCTTGGCTGCCATGCAGCACGACGTCTTTCCAGTTCTTCCTCTGATACATCCAGCTCCAGTTTTAATTCCGGAATATTGATCTTGATGATATCCCCTTCTTCGACAAGCGCGATCGGTCCTCCAACTGCCGCTTCCGGTGACACATGTCCGATAGATGCACCTCTGGATGCTCCGCTGAAGCGACCGTCCGTGATCAGCGCAACCGAAGATCCAAGCCCATATCCTGCGATCGCAGAAGTCGGATTCAGCATCTCACGCATTCCCGGACCTCCTTTTGGTCCCTCGTACCGGATCACGATCACATCTCCCGGATTGATCTTTCCGGATTTAATCGCTTCTGTAGCTTCTTCGTCACTCTCAAAAATCCTTGCAGGTCCTTCATGCACCAGCATCTCTGCACAGACTGCAGAACGTTTTACCACACTTCCGTCCGGCGCCAGATTTCCCTTGAGTACTGCCAGACCGCCTGTCTCACTGTACGGATTGTCAATCGGGCGGATCACCTCCGGATTTTTATTGACACATCCTTCGATGTTCTCTCCCAGTGTCTTTCCGGTCACAGTCATACATTCTGTATGAAGAAGCCCTTTCTTGTTCAGCTCATTCATCACTGCATAAACTCCGCCGGCCTCGTTGAGATCTTCCATGTATGTATGTCCTGCCGGAGCAAGATGGCACAGATTCGGAGTTTTCTCGCTGATCGGATTGGCAAAATCAATCTCAAAATCCATTCCGATCTCATGTGCGATCGCAGGAATGTGCAGCATACTGTTTGTGGAACATCCCAGTGCCATGTCCACTGTCAATGCATTTAAAATCGCTTCTTTTGTCATAATGTCTCTTGGGCGGATATTCTTTCTTACCAGCTCCATCACCTGCATTCCCGCATGTTTTGCAAGCTGCAGTCTTGCAGAATACACTGCCGGAATGGTTCCGTTTCCTTTCAGTCCCATACCAAGAGCCTCTGTCAGGCAGTTCATACTGTTTGCCGTATACATACCGGAACAGGAACCACAGGTCGGACATGCCTTTTCTTCAAACTCGCACACATCTTCTTCTGAAAATTTTCCTGCCGCATAAGAACCGACTGCCTCAAACATGCTGGAAAGACTGGTCTTGCTTCCCTTCACATGACCCGCCAGCATCGGTCCCCCGCTGGCAAAAATCGTCGGAATATTCACACGGGCTGCTGCCATCAGAAGTCCCGGAACGTTCTTATCGCAGTTCGGGATCATAACAAGTCCGTCAAACTGATGTGCCATAGCCAGTGCTTCTGTAGAATCCGCGATCAGATCTCTTGTCACAAGCGAATATTTCATCCCAATATGTCCCATGGCAATTCCGTCACAGACTGCAATCGCAGGAACCATGATCGGTGTTCCTCCTGCCATAGCAACTCCCATTTTAACAGCCTGTGTAATCTTATCCAGGTTCATATGCCCCGGCACGATCTCATTATAAGAACTCACAATTCCGATCAACGGCCGGTCCAGTTCTTCTTGTGTCATTCCCAGCGCATTGAACAGGGAACGGTGCGGCGCCTGCTGCATCCCCTTTGTTACAGTATCACTTCTCATCTTCTATCATCCTCTTTCCTTTTTTTGAATTTCTGTTTTTTCTATTGGATATATGCACAGATCCTGTCACCCATCTCGCGGGTATTGATCTGTATGCTTCCCTCTGACATAATATCGATCGTGCGGTAACCGTCTCTTAATACACGCTGTACCGCTTCCTCAATGGCATCTGCTTCCCTGTCAAGATCAAATGTAAACCGAAGCATCATAGCTGCTGACAGAATCGTCGCGATCGGATTGGCAATGCCTTTTCCCGCAATATCCGGAGCAGAGCCGCCGCTTGGCTCGTAAAGTCCGAATTTTGTCTCATTGAGACTTGCAGAAGAAAGCATTCCAATCGATCCAGTCACCATACTCGCCTCATCTGAAAGGATATCCCCAAACATATTCTCAGTCAGGATCACATCAAACTGTGCCGGATCCTTCACGAGCTGCATGGCACAATTATCCACCAGCATATGCTCCAGAGTCACTTCCGGATATTCCTTAGCCACCTCTTCCACAACGCTTCTCCAAAGTCTGGAGGAATCCAGCACATTTGCCTTATCCACACTGATCACTTTTTTTCTACGCTTCGCAGCGATGTCAAATCCCCGCTTCGCAATTCTTCGAATTTCTTCTTCATTATATGTAAGTATATCGCAGGCAGTCATCACCCCGTCTATTTCTCTGGTGCTGCGCTCCCCAAAATACAGGCCGCCCGTGAGCTCCCGCATGATCATCAGATCAAATCCGTCTTTGATGATCTCCTCTTTCAGCGGACACGCTTCTTTAAGTTCTTCATACAATACTGCCGGTCTTAAATTTGCAAATAAATTCAGTTCTTTTCTGATTTTTAACAGTCCGGCTTCGGGACGTTTTGAAGGCTCCAGTTGATACCATGGAGAAGTCCTCGTATCTCCGCCGATCGAGCCCATCAAAACTGCATCACACAGCTTCGCTTTGCTGATCGTCTCATCTGTCAGTGGAACACCATGTACGTCAATGGATGCTCCGCCCATCAAAAGCTGTGTATACACACATTCATGTCCATAAACTTCTGCGATTCGATCCAGTACTTTCATCGCTTCTGTCACAATTTCCGGTCCGATTCCGTCTCCTTTGATCACTCCGATATTCAACTTCATAATACTCATCCTTCCAATTTTCAAAGTGTTATTCTAAATAATACCTCATTTCTTTTCTCATTTCAACCCTTTACCACACAAAAGTGCCAAAAAACAGAGCGAACTCTGTGAATTCCATAAACTTCTGTTTAAAAAAAGCTGTTCTACAGCCTCCGGCCATAAAACAGCTTCTCTTTTTTCTTATTCTGCGTTTGGTTTTTCAATCTGCGCGATTGCAGCTTTCTGCATCGGAATACGGCAGTTCTTATTGTTTCCAAACTCTACGATCACATCGTCATCTGTGATATCAATGATCACACCGTAAAATCCGCTTGTTGTCAATGCAGTATCTCCAACTTCCATAGAAGCCAGCATCGCCTGGATTCTCTTCTGCTCCTTTTTCTGAGGACGCATCATGAACCACCAGAGACCTCCGAATAATACTACATAAATTACAATAACACCTAACATCTTACCAGCACACCTCCACTTACCGTGATATACTCTTCATTTTGTCTCACACGCTTTCCTGCGTCCGACAATATTACCATTGTACACAAAAAATCATGATACTTCAAGTAAATTTTCTATAAACATTTGGAAAAGTGTCTATTTTCCGGATGTCATACCTTCGATTTTTTTCTTTTTGTATGCCTGATACTCTCCCGCTTCGATTGCTGCACGGATTTCCTCCATCATCGTGTTGTAGAAATACAGGTTGTGCAGTACACATAAGCGCATCCCCAGCATCTCTTTTGCTTTCAGAAGATGACGGATGTATCCCCTGCTGTAGCTTCTGCATGCCGGACACTGACATCCTTCCTCAATCGGTCTGTCATCCAGTTCATATTTTGCATTGAACAGGTTCAGCTTTCCATGGTTGGTATATACATGTCCATGGCGTCCGTTTCTGCTCGGGTAAACACAGTCAAAGAAATCGACTCCTCTGTCTACCGCCTCTAAAATATTGATCGGTGTTCCCACTCCCATCAGATAGGTCGGTTTCTGCTCCGGCAGATATGGAACAACCGCATCCAGGATCCGGTACATCTCCTCATGACTTTCTCCTACTGCAAGCCCTCCGACTGCATAACCGTCCAGATCCAGATCCACGATCTGTTTTGCATGTTCAATCCGGATATCTTCATAGATTCCGCCCTGGTTGATCCCAAACAGCATCTGATGTGGGTTGATCGTATCCGGTAGGGTATTGAGCCGATCCATCTCCGCTTTGCATCGCTTCAGCCAGCGTGTCGTTCTTGCCACCGAATCCCTCATATACGCACGGTCTGCCACGCTGGATGGACATTCATCAAATGCCATGGCAATGGTGGATGCCAGATTGGACTGGATCTGCATACTCTCTTCCGGTCCCATAAAAATCTTTCGCCCGTCAATATGTGAATTAAAATGCACACCTTCTTCTTTGATCTTGCGAAGGCCTGCCAGAGAAAACACCTGAAACCCGCCCGAATCTGTCAGAATCGGCTTGTCCCAGTTCATAAATTTGTGAAGTCCTCCCATTTTTTTCACCACTTCATCTCCCGGGCGGACATGCAGATGATACGTGTTTGAAAGCTCCACCTGGGTCTTGATTCCCCGGAGATCATCTGTTGAAACTGCACCTTTGATCGCCGCTGCAGTACCTACATTCATAAATACCGGTGTTTCAATCGTTCCGTGAACGGTATGAAAACGCCCCCGTTTTGCCCGTCCGTCTTTTTTGATCAACTCATACATAATTTCTTCTCCTTTATCTTCGTGAAAAAGGGGACCGCGCTCTCTCACGCTGCCCCTTTTTGTCTTTTTTCTATATCTGTTATGATTAGTAATGAATCACAACCGGTGTTCCCACACTGATCATTCCAAACAGAGCTGCTGCCTGATCCAGCGGCATATTGATGCAGCCGTGAGACCCTGCTCCGTCCTTATAACGCGTTCCGCCAAATGCAGCCTGCCAGGTTGCATCATGAAAACCAATTCCTGTCCAGGTTACGCGCATCCAATAGTTGACCGGTGTCTCATAAATCGGCTTTCCTGTACTTGGATCGGTCTCTCCGATCAGCACCTCATCTCTGGTCATCTCCAGAATGTCATACACCCCTTCCGGTGTGATCCTCTCCGGAACCGGAACCCCTGTCACCACATCTGTTTCCATTGCCACGCTTCCGTCTTTGAGATACCACATGTGCTGGGTACTTAGATCAACCTCGATAAATGTAGTGCCCCAGTCCTGTTCTCCATGAGATTTTGCTGCACCTCCGGTATAGTATGCCGGCTCTCCTGTGACTACTTCACCGTTTTTGATGCTGTTCTGCAGATTGACAAGCTCTGTATCTTCATCGATTGACCATCCATATGTACCGCCTGTTACAGTCGTTGCCTTGCCGGTCGGTGTTGTCAGATTTCTCGTGGTCCCTACCGTATCGTATTTGTCACCAAACTCTGTAAACCATGCTTTCATGGCATCATTATCAAAAACCACATTCATATTGTCATCTACGCCGATCCATGTGGAAATCAGAGTCTTATCCACAACAACAGATTCTGACATGGTATAGGTAATACTTGCCTTCAGATATTTGTTCATCGTATCACAGGCAGCCTGCACTTCCTTGGAATCTTTTGTGTATTTCGGACGTGCATAGCATCCTTCCTTCTCCATATCCAGTTCTGATCGAAATTCGGAAATATACTGGTTCACTTTTTCTTTCAATACATCCATATCTACTGCCGTTCCATATACTTCCTCTTTGATCACATAGGTATCACCCTGAAGCTCCGGTTTTGCGTTTTCTGCCGGAATCTGCTCTACTGTCGCTGCCTGCAGGTTCTGAATCTTTTCATTTAAAGCAGTTTCATCGAATGAAACTGCAATGGAAATCTTTTCTGATTTTTTTGAAAACAGCGCCAGCGGCCATGCAAAACCATTCTGCTTTTTCAACGCTTTCTCAATCTCATCGCTCTCTTTATATTGAAGAGAAATATCACTTCCTTTGATCACATCTGACTTACTGTCCTGTTCCTTAATGGTCAGTTTGTAGTCTTTTACCTGTTCTTTGATATATGCCTCCACAGATGATGCCGATCTTCCCGAAAAATCTTTTCCGTTGATTGTTGTATTTATATAGAAATGACTCATAAAAAATACAGAAATTCCAAGATATAAAAGCACCAGCACTCCGACGACTCCTCCTGCGATGATCCCCGCTTTTCTGACCGGAAATCCACCTGAAGTCCTACGAGACCGTTTCCTGTGTTTTGGGGAATTTCCTTTCGTCTCTTCAGAAACATCTTCAAAGTCTTCTTCTGTAAAAATCATGTCTTCTGTCTGCGGTCTTTTCGTTTTTTTTCTGATTTTTTCTTTCATCTGCTATTGCCGTTCTCCTTTCAGCCAGTATCTAGTCCTCATTATATTACGCTTTTCCTGAATTGTACAGAAAAAACATAGGAATTTCAAATAAATTTATTGCACTTCTATCTGCCCGATCCTGCCGTTCATGATCTAATCGGGCAGTTGCATAAAAATAAGGATTGCACGATAATATGTCTTCTTATATAATAGTTTTATATGCAAAAGAAAGGAGATTTTGACATATGAGTGGTTCATCATTTGGAACTTTATTTCGTATTACTACATGGGGGGAATCTCACGGTACCGCGATCGGTGTTGTCATCGATGGCTGTCCGGCAGGACTTCCCTTGTGCGAAACTAATATACAGGCTTTTCTCGATCGCAGACGACCGGGTCAAAGCCGTTATACAACAAAACGCAGTGAGTCTGACCAGGTAGAAATTCTCTCCGGTGTCTTTGAAGGCAGGACAACCGGGACTCCTATTTCCCTTCTCGTACGCAATCAGGATCAGCGTTCCCGGGATTATGGAGAAATTGCTTCCTATTACAGACCGGGACATGCCGATTACACATTCAGCAGTAAATATGGTTTTCGCGATTATCGCGGCGGCGGCCGCACATCCGGCCGGGAAACCATCGGACGCGTTGCTGCCGGAGCTGTTGCTTCTGCCCTTTTAAAAACCCTGGGAATCGAACTGATCACATTTTCAAAATCAATCGGACCTGTCAAAGTTCCCGAACAGGATTATCATTTTGAAGAAATTTCAGAAAATCCTTTTTATATGCCAAACAATGCATTGGCCGAAACAGCCGCTGAATATCTCAACGAGATGATGGCGCAGAAAGATTCCTGCGGTGGAATTATTGAGTGTCGTGTGACCGGACTTCCTGTCGGGCTCGGCGAACCGGTATTTGACAAACTGGACGCCCAGCTTTCCAAGGGTATCATGTCCATGGGCGCTGTAAAAGCAGTAGAAATCGGTGATGGTTTTCTGGCGTCTTTGGCCAATGGAAGCACCAACAACGATGCATTTACCCTTGAATCCGGACATCTCACCAAAAAGACCAACCATTCCGGAGGCGTTCTTGGCGGAATCAGCGATGGTTCCGAACTGATCGTACGTGCCGCTGTGAAGCCTACCCCATCAATTGCCCGCACACAGTCCACAGTAAATTTAGACAATGAAGAAATTGAAATCTCCATCAAGGGAAGACATGATCCAATCATCGTTCCCCGCGCCGTGGTGGTAGTTGAATCTATGACTGCACTTACACTCGCAGATCTTCTTCTGTGCAATATGTGCAGCCGTCTGGATTCCATCAAAAACTTTTACCAGGAGGAGAAAGATGTCTAATAAGCTGATCGATATTGTGAATGTCACAAAATCTTTTGATGAGAACGTCATTTTGGACCACTTAAATCTTTATATCCGTGAAAATGAATTTTTAACCCTGCTCGGTCCAAGCGGCTGCGGTAAGACCACGCTGCTTCGAATTCTGGGTGGTTTCGAGACTCCGGATTCCGGAGATATCATTTTTGACGGGAAGAACATCAACAAGCTGCCGCCCAACAGACGGCAGCTCAATACTGTGTTCCAGAAATATGCGCTCTTTACCCATATGACCATTGCAGAAAATATTGCATTTGGTCTTAAGATCAAGAAAAAGTCCAAACATTATATTGATGACAAGATCAAATATGCACTGAAACTTGTGAATCTGGAGGAGTTTAAAGACCGGTATCCGGATTCTTTAAGCGGCGGTCAGCAACAGAGGATCGCAATTGCCCGCGCAATTGTAAACGAACCGAAAGTGCTGCTTCTCGACGAACCGCTTGGAGCACTGGACTTAAAACTCAGACAGGACATGCAGTATGAGCTGATCCGTCTGAAAAACGAACTGGGTATTACTTTTGTCTACGTTACCCATGATCAGGAGGAAGCTCTGACCATGTCCGATACGATCGTTGTCATGAATCAGGGATATATCCAGCAGATCGGAACACCGGAGGATATTTATAACGAACCACAGAACGCCTTTGTAGCAGACTTTATCGGAGACAGCAACATTCTTCCTGCCACCATGGTGGAAGATAAGGTTGTCAAAATGCTGGGAGCCACCTGGCAGTGTGTGGACGTTGGATTCGGACGCAACAAACCGGTAGATGCGGTGATCCGCCCGGAAGACATCGATCTGGTCAAGCCTGAAGAAGGAATCATCGAAGGTGTGGTCACCCATCTGATCTTCAAAGGTGTTCATTATGAAATGGAGGTACTTGCCAATAATTACGAGCTTCTCGTACACAGTACCGATATGTTCCCTGTTGGCACAGAGGTCGGTATCCGTGTGGACCCATTTGATATCCAGATCATGAAAAAACCGGAATCTGAAGATGCGGAGGCGGCAGGCATTGAAGAGTAGAAAATTACTGAGCGGCCCATATTTATTCTGGGCTGTCTCCTTTATCATCATTCCACTTTTGATGATCCTGTATTATGGATTGACAGACAAAAGTGGAAATTTCACACTGATGAACCTGGCTCAGATCACCACACAAGAGAATTTAAAAGCGCTGGGACTTGCCCTTCTGCTTTCCTTTGTGAGTACACTGATCTGTCTGATTCTTGCGTACCCGCTTGCCATGATTCTGTCTGAAAAGAATGTCAATCAGACCAGTTTCATCGTATTGATTTTTATTCTTCCTATGTGGATGAATTTTTTACTGCGGACGCTCGCATGGCAAAATTTGCTCGAAAAAAACGGTGTCATCAACATGATCCTGCACTTTTTCCACCTTCCGGATCTTACATTGATCAACACACCGGGTGCGATCATCCTCGGCATGGTGTACAATTTCCTGCCGTTTATGGTGCTGCCGATCTACAATGTACTTTCCAAGATCGACAAGGATGTGATTTTTGCCGCCCGGGATCTGGGTGCAAACAGTCTTCAGACCTTTTCAAAAATTATTCTTCCTTTGAGCGTACCTGGTATTATCAGCGGAATTACCATGGTCTTTGTACCGTCACTGACCACATTTGTTATTTCCGACCTGCTTGGCGGAAGTAAGATCCTGCTTATCGGAAATGTGATCGAGCAGGAATTTAAACAAGGAAGCAACTGGAATACGGGTTCCGGTCTTTCCCTTGTGTTGATGATCTTTATTATTGCCAGCATGGCAATGATCGCAAAATACGATAAAGAAGGGGAGGGAAATGCATTTTGATAAAAAATACAGCCAAACGGATTTACCTGATCCTGATCCTCATTTTATTATATGCACCAATCATAACACTGATCGTTCTGTCCTTCAACAATTCCAAAACCCGGGCAAAATGGGGAGGGTTTACCGGAAAATGGTACATTTCACTGTTCCAGAATCCGGATATTATGAACGCACTTTACACAACCCTGATCATCGCATTGCTTTCTGCACTGATTGCAACCTTGATCGGAACCGCAGCCTCTCTTGGGATTCAGGCAATGAAACCGAAGATGCGCACTTTTATGATGGGCGTAACTAACATCCCGATGCTCAACGCAGATATCGTAACCGGAATTTCCCTGATGCTGCTCTTTGTTGCATTTCGTTTTACCCTTGGATTTTCCACGGTACTGCTGGCACACATTACATTCAATATTCCTTATGTAATATTGAGTGTCATGCCAAAATTAAAGCAGACAAAAAAGAGTACTTATGAAGCTGCACTGGATCTGGGAGCTTCTCCGATCTACGCATTTTTCAAAGTCGTACTGCCGGATATCATGCCGGGGATCATTTCCGGTTTTCTTCTGGCATTCACAATGTCACTGGATGATTTTGTGATCACACATTTTACAAAAGGACCGGGGGTGGATACTCTTTCCACCAAGATCTACAGTGAAGTGCGAAAAGGAATCAAACCGGAAATGTATGCACTGTCCACAATCATGTTTATGACAGTACTTGTCCTGCTGTTTTTGATCAACTTTACACCCAAGCAGAAGAATTCTTCCCCATCAGCCGCTTCTAAGCGCAGAAGACATCAGAGCATCAGCCACATCATCTTCAAGCGCGCAGTACCGGCTGCCATGATCCTTGTTATTGCCGCCGGCGGATTTTATTACGGTTCCAAAAACGGAGTGACCGGCGGAGACAATCAGCTGATCGTATACAACTGGGGCGAATATTTAGATCCGGACGTGATCCCGATGTTTGAAAAGGAAACCGGTATCCAGGTCGTTTATGAAGAATACGAGACAAATGAAATCATGTATCCGAAAGTGCAGTCCGGCGCCATCGCTTATGACGTGGTCTGTCCTTCCGACTATATGATCCAGCGTATGATCGAAAATGATCTGCTTGCCAAGATCAATTTTGACAATATTCCGAATATCAAATACATCGGCGACACTTATCTGGAACAGTCCCGCCAGTTTGACCCGGATAACCTCTACTCTGTCCCTTACTGCTGGGGAACTGTCGGTATCTTATACAACAAGACAATGGTAGATGAACCGATCGACAGCTGGTCCGTACTGTGGGATGAAAAATATAAAGACAACATTTTGATGCAGGACAGTGTTCGTGATGCATTTGCAGTGGCATTAAAATACATCGGCGCCTCGCTCAACTCCACGGATTTAAATGAACTGGAGGAAGCAAAGCAGCTTCTCATTGATCAGAAACCTCTTGTGCAGGCATATGTTATTGATCAGGTGCGTGACAAAATGATCGGAAACGAAGCCGCCATCGGTGTCATTTATTCGGGAGAAGCCATCTATACACAGGCAGAGAATCCAAATCTGGAGTACGTAATTCCAAAAGAAGGATCGAATCTCTGGATTGATTCCTGGGTAATTCCAAAAAATGCACAGCACAAAGAAAATGCAGAAAAATTTATCAACTTCCTCTGCCGGCCTGATATTGCCAAAATGAACTTCGACTACATTACCTACTCCACTCCGAATACCGGAGCACGAAAACTCATCGAAGATCCGGCCATCCGCAACAGCAAGATTGCGTTTCCGGAACCGGAAGATCTTGTCAACTGCGAAACATTCCGTTTCCTCGGGGACAAATACGATGCAATCTACAACCAATTGTGGCGGGAAGTAAAATCCAAATAGTATCCCCCTCCGGGCATCCCGTAATGCATGCCTGCGGCGGGCGGACTTACGTCCGATAAATAAAAATGAGCGTGTTCCAAACCATGTGGTAAACACGCTCATTTTGTCTTATCTTTTATTTTCTCGTATCAATAAATCCTTCACCGAACACTTCACTTGTCTCTGTCAGCATCACAAATGCATCCGGATCCACCTCATGTGCAGCACTTCTGACGGAGTACGCCTGAGAACTGGAGCAGGCACAGAGCAGCACATCCTTTTCCTCTTTTGTATAGGTTCCGATCGCCCGGATTGCTGTGGAACCTCTTCCGCTGATCTGATCGATCTTTTTAGAGACCTCTTCCGCCTTTGTCGTAATGATCAGGATCAGTTTACCGGCTCCCATGCCATACATGATCTTATCGATCACGACAGATGTCACAAATGCCGAGATCAGACCATAGAGAACTGCGTCCACATTTCCAAATACCGGCCATCCAAGCAGAATGATCAAAAGATCGATCGCCATGGTTACAAATCCGATTGACAAATGCGGCTTGACTGCTTTGATCGACATAGTCAGAAAATCGGTACCGCCGGAGGAGGATCCCCGCATATAGAACAACGCAAGCGCTGCTCCCAGGCAGACACCGGAAAACAGTGCCGCCATAAACGGCTCTCCTGTATAAGGCTTTGTATACGGAAAAATAAGATCCAGAAATATCGTACAAACAATCATGGTTCTTGCTGATTTGAACATAAACCTTCGTCCTACCAGCTTAAAGCTCAAAATGATAAGCGGAATATTCAGAGCAAGGGTTGTAATACCAATCGGAAATCTCCATAAATGATTCATGATCAGCGCCAGACCGGATAATCCGCCCGGTGCAAAATCTGCCGTTTTTGCAAACGTATAAATCCCAAGGGCATATAATACACTTCCCACAATATCATAAGAAATATCCAGTACAAGCTCTTTTCCATTGATCTTTTTACGCTTCTGTCCCATGTCTCTTCCCTTCTTTTCTCTTATACCGGGAAGCACCCTCCTCCGATAAATTCTCTGAGCAGCGAATTTGCCGGAACATAGTCACTTCCGATTCCGATAAAATAGTCAAAAAATTTCAAAAGTCTTTTCGCCTCAAGATATTCCGGTGAATCCTTTTCCACTCCGAACAAAAGAGGCTCCACATACTGTTTTAAAACAGCCAGTTCATACAACAGGGAAGAATTAAACATCACATCCGCTTCTTCCTGATACGGAAAAATATTCTCTTCCTCCCCTCTTCTGACTGACGACCACATTGCAAGCGTTTTCTGTGCAGAAGTTCCTCTTGTTCTGGCATCCCGCACCAGCCGCCGGATCAGTCTTCCGTCTGTAGAAGGAATCCGGTTGTGCTCATCAATATTCAACTGTGTCAGAGCACTGATGTAAATCTTAAACTTCCGGTCTGATGAAAGCTGACGGGAAAGCTCCGGATTCAAACAGTGAATTCCTTCGATCACAAGAATATCCTGTTCCTTCAGCTGTGTCGGAGTCGTGTCATAGCTCCTGCTTCCTTTCTTAAAATCAAAGATTGGAAGATGCACCGCCTCTCCGGCTAAAAGTGCCTGCATATCCTTATTGAACTGCTCGATGTCAATGGCCTCCAGGCATTCAAAATTGTAATTGCCATCCTCATCCCGGGGTGTTTTTTCCCGATCCACAAAATAATTGTCCACTGCGATCGGATGCGGTCTCATTCCCTGCGTCCGAAGCTGAATGGAGAGCCTGTGCGAAAACGTTGTTTTTCCGGATGAAGACGGTCCTGCAATCATCACCAGCTTTGTTTCCGGCTTCGCGGCAATCTGCGCGGCGATCTGTGCGATCTGCCGTTCCTGATAAGCCTCCTGCACAAGTACGATCTCACGCATATCATATTTTGTGACCATGTCATTAAGTGCTCCGACTGTCTCAATATTCTGAAGATCGCCCCACTGCACACTGCTCTTTAATACCTGAAACAGCTTTTCACGCGGTTCAAAGGCCGGGACTACATCCGGTTCCTTTCGTAGCGGCATCTGGAGTACAAATCCTTCATCATACAGATGCAGCGCAAAATTCTTTAAATACCCGGAATCCGGCACCATATATCCATAGTAATAATCCTCAAACTCATTCATCCGGTAGATATTTACCTTGGAAACCCTCCGGTATCCAAACAGCCTTTCCTTGTCATACATCCCGTGTCTGCCAAAAAGCTCTACTGCATCCGATGTATGCACAGAACGCTTCTCGATCGGAATTTGGGCTTCTGCAAGTTCATGCATCCTTGCATCAATCTGATCCAGAAACTTCTGATCCAGAACGACATCTCCGTCAATTGTACAGTAATACCCATTGCTGACGGAAAAATGGATCTTCACATTGCGGATCTTGTCATGTCCCCCGACATCATGAACTGCTTTGACAAGCATAAAACAGAGACTTCGACGATAAGTCTCATAACCGATCGGGTCTTTCACTGTCACAAATTCGATTTTACAATCCTGCTTTAATCGTTTGTTCAATTCCTGAAGACGTGTCCCGTCCACCAATGCTAGTACGATTTTGGCCGGGTATTCTTCCTGAAATTCTTCTGCGATCTTCTTGTAGGCAATTCCTCTCTCGTAACACTTTACCTTGTCCCCTGTCTGAACGGTACAAAATTCTTTCTCCATAAGCCTGCCCTCCCGTCTGGAATCTTACAATACCTGAAACGGATGCACGACCGGTGCGGTGATGATTTTAGCTGCAGGAAGTCTCTCTTCCAGAAACCGTTTCATATCTTCCATAAAAATATACTCTGTCCCATAATGTCCCGCATCAATCACCGAAACGCCCTGTGCCGCCGCATCCAGACCTTCATGGTGTCCGATATCTCCGGTTACAAGAACATCCGCTCCTTTCGAGACAGCCGGAGCAATGGCACTTTTCCCGGATCCCGGAGAAACCGCAAGTCTTTTTACCGGCTGCTTCATATCTCCAAACACCTTGACCGATCCCAGTTTTAATTTATGCTTCACATAAACACAGCATTCTTCCAGTGTCATCTCTTTTGGAAGGGATCCCACTCTTCCGATCCCCTCTTCTTTTGTCTGTGTATTCATGGTCACATCCAGCACTTCGGTATCTGTCAGTCCCAGAATCTGTCCGGAAAGCTCTGCCATGCCAAGCACATCATAATTGGTATGCATTGCATAATAGGAAATATCACTGCGGATCAGCTTTAACAGCCTGCGGCCGATAAAATCTTCATCCGTAATATGCTTAAGCGGCGAAAAAATCAGCGGATGATGGGTAATGAGCATGTCCGCTTCCTGCGCAATCGCCTCCTCAATGACCGCATCTGTTGCATCCAGCGCCAGATAAATCCGGCGGACTTCTTTTTCACTTCTTCCCGCCTGCAGCCCTACATTGTCAAATCCCAGAGCAGCACTCTTGGGATATGTACCCTCAATCATTGCCATAATGTCTTTACACTGCATAATACTTCAGTCCTTTCCTGATGCAGACAAGCTCCTCTTTGAGTTCTGCCTGTCTCTTTGTGATATGTTCCCCTCTCTGATGATCCAGTTTTTCCAGAATCTCTGCTTTTAACTGTTCTTCTCTCTTTAAATACTGCTCCAGTATGGGGTGGCGCATCTCCAAAAGTAATTTTCCGTATCGAAGCTGGGTTTCATCCCACTTCTCTCTTTCGCTTTCCTTTGAAGGAACCACACGCATCATCGGATAGTACTTTCCTTCATCCAGTACCATCTCTTCCTGCACGATCTGATAGCCGTTCTGCAGAAGAAATTCCCGCACCTTTGCGATCTCCGACTGGGGCTGCAAAATGCACTCTTGTAATGTCTCTGCCACAGCCTGTCCCTCTGTCAGAATCCTCATCACAAGTCCGCCGCCCATACCCGCGATAATGACGGCTTCCACTTCTCCCGGAGACAGTTTTTCCAAGCCATTGGATCTGCGCATCTTGATCTGCTCTTTTAATCCGGCTTCTCTTACATGCTCTTCTGCCCGGATCAGCGGACCTTCGTTCACATCCATTGCAAACGCTTTTTTTACTTTTTTATGCTCTGTCAGATAAATCGGAATATAGGCGTGATCCGTTCCGATATCTGCCACACACTCCCTGACTGTCACAAGGTCAGCCACTGCCTGCAGTCTTTTTGATAATTCATTCCTCATATCTTAGTCCAGATAGTCTCTCAGTTTGCGGCTGCGGCTTGGATGACGCAGCTTCCGGAGTGCTTTTGCCTCAATCTGGCGGATACGTTCACGGGTAACATCAAATTCTTTTCCAACTTCCTCCAGCGTTCTGGCACGTCCGTCGTTCATTCCGAAACGAAGACGAAGCACTTTCTGCTCTCTTTCTGTGAGTGTATCCAGCACTTCATCAAGCTGCTCTTTGAGCAGTGTCTGCGCTGCTGCCTCTGCCGGCACCGGTACGTTATCGTCCTGGATAAAATCTCCCAGATGACTGTCTTCTTCCTCACCAATTGGTGTCTCCAAAGATACCGGCTCCTGGGAAATCTTCAAAATCTCACGCACACGTTCTACCGGCATATCCAGTTCTTTTGCGATCTCTTCCGGCAGCGGCTCTCTTCCGAGCTCCTGCAGAAGCTGTCTGGACACACGGATCAGTTTGTTGATCGTCTCCACCATATGCACCGGAATACGAATCGTTCTCGCCTGATCTGCGATTGCTCTTGTGATTGCCTGACGGATCCACCAGGTAGCATACGTACTGAATTTGTATCCTTTGTGATAATCAAATTTTTCCACTGCTTTGATCAGTCCTAAATTTCCCTCCTGGATCAGATCCAGAAACAGCATTCCGCGTCCTACATAACGTTTTGCAATGCTGACCACAAGACGAAGGTTCGCTTCTGCAAGCTCTTTCTTTGCATCTTCATCTCCTTCCTCCATTCTCTGCGCCAGCTCAATCTCTCTGTCTGCACTTAAAAGCGGAACTTTTCCGATCTCTTTTAAATACATTCTGACCGGATCTTCAATGCTGACACCGTCCGGAACTGACAGGTCAATATTCTCCATATCTACATCATCCGCTTCTTCTGCCATGATCACGTCCATGTCTACGTCCAGATCATCGTCACTGCTGATACGCAATACGTCAATATTGTTGGCTTCCAGATACTCAAATACCTTTTCCATCTGTTCTGCTTCCAGTTCCATATCCGCAAAAAAGTCATTGATCTCCTGGATCTCCAGTATACTTTTCTTTTTCTTTCCCTGTGCTACCAGTTCTCTGAGTCTTTCCGTAAACTTCTGAATGTTTTCTTCCATGTGTCCATCCTTCCTCTGTCTGCAGCAAACGCAGACTGTCTTGTTTTATTTTATCCTTATTCAATAGAAATATGCAGTTTCTTCAAGTCATCCAGTTTTCGCTTTTCCTCCATCAGCTTCTGAAGTCCGATGATATCTGTCGGCTCCAGATGCATGGTCCTGTAATCGATACTGTGTGTCTTGACTTTTACGATTGTCTCCTGCAGTGCTTTTTCCCGTTCCTCTTTGGTCGTCAGCTTCTGGATCTTCGTATGAAACAACGAAGCTGCTTCCCGGTGTTCTTCTTCCTTTGTAAAATGATTCAGGATCTTGGCGGGATTTAATTCTCCTTCCTCATACTGGTGATATAAAAATTCTGCCACTGTATGGTACAGAGGTTCCGGAAAATCCTCCGGACTGATATACTTCTGAATGATTCCAAACAGTCTTCTGTCCTCGATCATCCAGGTAAGCAGAATTTTCTGGGAAATCTTCACCCCGTCTTCTTTCGGCTTCTCGCTGCCTGTGGCCTGCTTCGGACGCTCCACCGGCTTTGCCATTCCTTCTCTCACCGCCGTCTTTGCCACCAGTTTTTGCAGGCTCTCAACTGTGGCCCGATATGTACCCGCAACCGCTTCAATATAATTGTTCCGCTCCAGTTCATCCTCAAAGCCGATCAGACGCCTTGCAGCCTCCTGGAAAAATGCAGTCTTTCCTTCCGGAGAATTCATATCATACTCTTTCTCCAGCATCTCCAGTCCGAACATAAATCCGTTTCTCGCATTTCCGATCCTGCGTTCAAATTCCTCAGCGCCCAGATTCTTGATAAATTCATCCGGATCCTTATATGGATCCATCCGGATCACCTTTGCAGTGATCCCGGCCTCCTTCAAGATCGGAACTGCCCGAAGCGCCGCTCTCGTCCCTGCCTCATCGCTGTCATAGGTCAGATATACTTCCTGAACATACCGCTTGATCAATGCCGCATGCCCGGTCGTCAATGCAGTTCCCAGTGATGCCACTGCATTGGTAAATCCCGCCTGATGCAGCGCGATCACATCCATATAGCCCTCACACACCAGAAAATACGGCTTTCTTGATGTGCGCGCCCGGTTCAGTCCGTACAGATTACGGCTCTTGTCAAAGATCTCTGTCTCCGGTGAATTCAGATACTTTGGCTTTGCGTCTCCCATCACACGCCCGCCAAATCCGATGACCCGGTTGTTCACATCCATGATCGGGAACATCACCCGATTCCAGAATTTGTCATAAACACCATTTTTCTCATCGGTATTGATCAGTCCCGCCTGACGGATCAGATCTTCCGTATACCCCCTTTTTCTGAGGTAACGAAAGAGATCATCGCTGTACTTGCTGGAATATCCGAGACCAAATGCCTTGATCGTCTCCTCCGACAACTGCCTGCCGGTCAGATATGCATGCGCCGTCTTTCCCTGTTCAGACTTCAGCTGCACATAAAAATACTGCGCTGCCAGCTTGTTGATCTCAAGAAGCTGTGTCTTTCTGTCTGCCCTGGCTTTTGCTTCTTTTGAATACTCCATCTCAGGGAGTGCAACACCTGCCCTGTCCGCCAGAAACTTCAGTGCTTCCACAAATGAAAAATTCTCATAATCCATCAGAAATGTAAATACATTTCCTCCCGCTCCACAGCCAAAGCAGTAATACATCTGCTTTTCTCTGCTTACGGAAAAAGAGGGGGACTTTTCATTGTGAAACGGACAGAGTCCGAAATAGGAACTACCTTTTTTCTGCAGTCTCACATATCCTGAGATCACATCCACAATATCATTTTTTGTTCTTACTTCTTCGATTACTTCTTCCGAATAATACATGTCTGCCTCTTACTTCTCTTTCATTTTTGAGCATTTAAAATCCCCTACACTTATTATATTCTGCGGTCACATCTCTTTTCCTTTATTTTTTTGAAATTCTTTTTTCCAGTGCATCGATCACCGTCTCAAGCACTTTTAATCTGGCGTAATATTTATCATTTCCCTCTACCACGATCCATGGAGCATATTCTGTGGAAGTCCGGATCAGCATCTCATTGACCGCCTCCTCATACTGCTCCCATTTTTCACGGTTTCTCCAGTCTTCTTCTGTGATCTTCCACTGCTTTTCCGGATTTTCCTGCCGCTGTCTGAATCGCTTTTCCTGCTCTTTTTTGTCAATCTGCATCCAGAATTTCAAAACTACAGCCCCTGCGTCCGCGAGATCCTTTTCCATATCATTGATCTCCTTATATGCCCGTTTCCACTCTTCCTGCGTACAAAACCCTTCTATCCGCTCTACCATCACCCTGCCGTACCAGGTTCTGTCAAAAATTGCGATATGCCCGTCCTTTGGCATGTTTTTCCAGAATCTCCAGAGATAATGATGTGCTTTCTCCAGATCATTCGGCGCCGCTGTAGGATTCACCACATATCCCCTGGCATCCATCTTTTCTGTCAGCCGCTTGATCGCTCCTCCTTTTCCGGCAGCATCCCAGCCTTCAAACCCGATTACCACCGGAATGCGCTTCTGATACAGCTCTCCATGCAGCTTCTCGATCTTTTTCTGATATTCTTTGAGCTTTTTCCGATACGTTTTCCTGTCACAACACAAACTTAAGTCCACTTTTGCCAGCACAGATTCCTGAAACCCTTTTGTTGCTCCATCTATCAGACTTCTATTCTCAGACGCCTCTTTTTCCGCTTCCCGGATCACCTCTGCCGCCGTCTCCCTTGCAATCTCCCTGCGCCTGTTGTCAATCCCTGCTGTCAGCATCTGCGTGATCACGGTGTAGATTTTGACTGTTGCATAGCGTCTGTCTGTAGCCTCCACAATCGTCCAGGGGGCATATTCCGTATCTGTCCTCTGCAGCATTTCTTCTATCATGTCCTGATACTGATCATACTTTTCATTTTTCTTCAGATCTGCCTTTGTCACACGCCACGCCGTATCTTTAGACTCCATGAGTTTATCAAACCGTTTTTTCTGTTCCTTTTGATCGATATCCAAAAACAATTTAATCAGAAGTGTCCCGTCCTCCGTGATCTGTTTTTCAAAGGAACAGATCGAGCGATAGCAGTTTTCTATTTCCGATTCTCGCATTTTCTTTTCAAACCGGTCACTGAGCACCTTAATATACCAGCTTCCATCATATACTGCCATCCGGCCTCTTTGCGGTGTCTTCGTCCAAAACCGCCACAAAAAAGGGTGCATCGCTTCCTCTTTTGTCTCCTCTTTCACCGTAAATACTTCAAATCCCCTCGGATCCAGACTCTGAATCAGTTTTCCGATCTGCATTCCTTTTCCTGCGGCATCAAATCCTTCAAATACAATCATGATCGGAAGCCCCATTTCCTTACACTGTCTCTGAAGTTTTCCCATCTGCAGCTTCAAAGCAGTCATTTTTGCCTTGTATTCACTTTTTTCCATCTTCATTGTCAAATCTACTTTTTCTAACATGATTTGCCCTCCCGATCCTTTCTGTCTTAGTTTTCCCATCTGTTTCTTTTTTATCCTGAAACCAGAAAAAACCGCACGGACTTCTGTGAAATACACTGTATTTCATAAAATCCATGTGGTTTTTCTTTTCGTAACGGCTGACGATCACCCTCCATGCTGATTTTGCTCAAAAAATCAGATATCTTGCGTTTCTGATTTTTGTTTCATTTCCACCAGTACTTTTTTGAAGTTTTTTCGAAACAAGATCAACGTTGTCGCAACCGCGATCACGTCTGCGATCGGTTCTGCCAGAAACACTGCCTGTACATTGTCTTCCAGAAATACCGGCAGGATATAGATCAGCGGGATCAACACGATGATCTTTCGAAACATTGCCAAAAACGCTGAAATTTTAGAATTTCCAAACGCAATAAACGTCTGCTGACAGGCAATCTGTGCTCCCATCAGTACCACTGCCGCCATATAAATACGCATCGCCCATCTTGCAAATTCTGCCAGCTGCAAGTCATTGGTAAAGATCGTAACAAATACACCCGGAAGCAGTTCTGCTACTGCCCAGATACAGGCCGCATAAATCACTGACGACAACAACAGCAGACGGAATCCTTTTCTCACACGTTCTGGATTGTTGGCTCCAAAGTTATAACTGATGATCGGCTGTCCTCCCTGGGTCAACCCCTGCAGAGGCAGCATGGCAAACTGCATCACACTGGAAAGGATGGTCATGGCGCCTACTGCCAGGTCTCCACCATATTTTAATAAAGAATAGTTAAAGCACAATACCAGAATACTCTCTGTAGACTGCATGATAAACGGCGCAAACCCAAGCCCGATACATGGAACCATCAGATCTTTTCGAATTCTGAAATTCTCTTTTTTCAATCTCAGCACCGTATCTTTTCCAGAAAGGAAGCGGATTGCCCAGACTGCGCTGATTGCCTGAGAGAGCACCGTTGCCAGAGCGGCTCCCCGCACGCCCATATGGAATCCAAAAATGAAGATCGGATCCAGCACAATATTTGTCACTGCACCGATCACAACTGTCATCATACTGATCTTAGAAAAGCCCTGTGCGGCGATAAATGCATTGAGTCCAAGTGTCAGCTGTACAAAAATCGTTCCAACCGCATAAATGTTCAGATAGCTTTCTGCGTATCCGATGGTATTCTCACTGGCGCCAAACATCATCAGTAAAGGACGCTTAAATACAAGCACCAGAGCTGTCAAAACAACAGCGGTAATCACCAGTGCAGAAAAACAGTTTCCCAGTATCTTCTCTGCACCCTCATTATCCTTTTTTCCCATCAGAATACTGGCTCTTGGTGCGCCTCCCATTCCCATCAGTGCCGCAAATGCAGAGACGATCATAATAATCGGAAAACATACACCAAGTCCGGTAAGTGCTGCCGCACCCTCTCCCGGAATATGTCCGATATACATCCTGTCCACCATATTATAAAGTGCATTGACCACCTGTGAGATAATAGAGGGCACTGCCAGTACGAACAACAAGTGTCCGATCGGCTCCTTTCCCAGATCCACCTCTTTTGACATTTTCAGTTTCATAATGATGACTCCTTCCCTTTTGCCCGTTCTTCAAATCGCGCAAAAATCTTCTCCATTGTATTGGCCATATTTGCAATATCCTCTTCGGGAATCCCCTCAAGGATCTCCTGATCGATCTTCCGCTTGATTCCTCCAAGCTGTTCGATCACAGGAAGTGCATGTTCTGTCAGCTTTAGATGCTGCACTCTCTTATCATGGTCATCTGCCACACTGATGATCATCTCCTTCCCCAGCAGCGCATCTACACTTCTGCATACAAGCGCCTTGGAAACGCCGAGACATGTACATAACTGACTGTTCGTATCGATTGAAGGATTATTTGCCAAAAACAGCAAAATTGATATTTCATTCGGAGAATATGTCTCATTTCCCAACATTCTCCCAAACTCATCTGCATACACTTTCCTGATCTTCATAAACACAGAAATCATACCTTCCACTGTCATCTCTGCGCTCATTTTTCCACCTCCATTTGTTTACTTGTAAACTTTCTATTAGTATATCACGTTTCACAGAATTGTCAATTTTATATCACACACTTTTTTCAAATTTATAGTTGACATTTCAAAAACTCTATAGTATTATACTAAAAGTGATGTGCTTCACGTAAGTTTTTCATCATAATGAGCGGAAGTGTCGGAACTGGCAGACGAGCAAGACTAAGGATCTTGTAAGCATTGCGCTTGTGTGGGTTCAAGTCCCATCTTCCGCATATTATAAAAAGGTATGATTCCATGTTCGGAATCATACCTTTTTTGTTTATAATTTTCATGTTCTTTGTTTTTAATAGTTTCAACAAATTATAACATAGGAGTTTTTCTATACTCCAGGTAACGCTACGGCTTTGCATCAACCCTTCCACTTCCACGCTGCGTTAAATATCCCGTCATAAATAAAAGACTCCAGACGTTCTCTAAAGACTGATACATTTCCGGATAGATCAGCTCCTGATGAATCTCTTTTATGATTTCCCCGCCGGCAAGCAGAGTTTCAATCTCACGCTTGGTTTTAAGATTGTCGGACATTTGAATAAATTTCTTGACGGCATCATTACTGCTGGTGTTGATCCAATAGTTTTCCGGAAACACATTTACATAGTCTTGAAATATCATTTGCTCATAATACCCATTTTCAAATGCCTTTGCTAATGGAACATCATATTCATCAATTAAAAGAAAACCTTTTAATCTATAATGCTTCTCTAATAATTTTGACAATATTTTCAGTCCACCGCAAAATACAGTTTCGCTCATATTACTGTCCAAAAGTTCTCTATATACAGATTTATCATGTTCGCTCAGGTATTCACTATCTGATAGAAACTGGAATTCTTCCGCTGTTCTTTGCATAATCTGAACTGCAAAATCAAATGCATCCTCATAAGCAGCAGCATTGATTCCTTTAAGGGAAATTGAAATAACCGGATATTTCCCCATATACGCTTCACAAAGCTTTGTATCTTTTGAAATTTCCAACCCATCAAAGATACTCTTCTCTCCTTCTATGGCAAAAGGTAGTTTCCAGCCGTCAATACCTTTGTAATTCTCCTACCAGTAACCTTAGATATCCTAATCCCATAAAACAAAAGCACTTACAGTTTCCTGTAAATGCTTCTCTCATTATGCGGAAGATGGGACTTGAACCCACACGATCGCATTGATCACAAGATCCTTAGTCTTGCTCGTCTGCCAGTTCCGACACTTCCGCTTACCATAGCCTGTTTTGTTCACCACACGCTACATTTAGTATAATACTACTGATACGCAAAAATGTCAACTGATTTTTTTAAATTTTTCTAATTTTTTGAATAATTTATATTATTTCTCTTTTTCATTATAATCAGACTTTTAGAAACTGCGCAATTCCTCTTTGCAATTTCTCATCTGACAGTGTCACTTTCTTCTTCGAACAAAAAAGAGATCGACTTTTTCCATCGATCTCTCATCTTTTTTGTCTTTCTATTAAGCAAGTTTAGATTTTGCAAGCTCTGCTAATGTTGCAAATCCTTCTTTATCACTTACTGCAAGCTCAGCAAGCATTTTTCTGTTCATATCTACGCCTGCAACTTTCAGTCCGTGCATAAATTTGCTGTAAGATAATCCATTCATTCTTGCAGCTGCATTGATACGTGCGATCCAAAGCTGTCTCATCTGACGTTTGCGCTCTTTTCTTCCTGCGTAAGCAGATGTGAGAGCTCTCATTACAGACTGTTTTGCAACTCTGTACTGTTTAGAACGTGCTCCTCTGTATCCCTTTGCCAACTTCAATGTTCTATTATGTTTCTTCTTAGCGTTCATTCCGCCTTTAATTCTTGCCATTTCTTAATCCTCCTCTTATTACTTTTACAAATCTTACAGATATGGTAAAACTTTCTTCATGTTCTTTACATTTGTAGCATCAGTAATTGTAGCCTGTCTGAGATTTCTCTTTCTCTTTGTAGACTTCTTTGTTAAGATATGGCTCTTGTAAGCTTTATTTCTTTTCAGTTTTCCTGTACCTGTTTTTTTGAAGCGTTTTGCTGCCGCTCTATTTGTTTTAATTTTTGGCATGATAAATTCCTCCTTTAATGTACTGCCCTGCTGGACATATGTCCGTATTTTTTTATTTTAACGTTTTTCAGTTAAAACCATGCTCATGCTGCGTCCTTCCATTTTTGCCGGTTTTTCAACAACTGCCACATCTTCAAGCAATGCCGCAAAATCATCCAGAATATGCTTGCTTGACTGTACGTGTGCCATTTCTCTTCCGCGGAAACGCAAGGTAACCTTTACTTTATTTCCTTTTCCGATGAACTTCTTCGCATTGTTCACCTTTGTATTCAGGTCGTTTGTATCAATATTCGGTGATAAACGCACTTCTTTTACTTCTACAGTTTTCTGCTTTTTCTTAGCTTCTTTTTCTTTTCTTGTCTGTTCGTACTTGTATTTACCGTAATCGATAATCTTGCATACCGGCGGCTTCGCAGTCGGCGCAATCTTTACAAGATCCAGATTTGCTTCAGCGGCAAGTTTCATTGCCTCTCTGGATGACATAATTCCTAACTGTTCCCCATCCTCGCCAATCAGACGGACTTCTCTGTCTCTGATCTGCTCGTTAATCATTAAATCGCTAATGGTCGTATACCTCCGTCAAATGAATTTCCCTTAGGTTTCCCTTCGCACAAGCATAAAAAAAGAGTGAATCTCATATCCACCCAATCTCACTACATAACAGAGCCTATACAGGAAACTTTCTGCATGTAACAATATCAGACCAATAGTCACTCACTTGTGCTATGGTGAGAGTGGATACTCTACTTTGTTTTTCGCTTTGCGCAAGATATAATTTACCATACTTTCCTGCTTCTGTCAACATGTTTTCTCTATTTTAAAAACTTTACTGCTTTTTCACTTTAATTCACTAATTTAACTTGTTTTTTTTCACTATCCATGGCATAATACCACTTAATAACAGAGCACAATCTATTTTTAGTGTTCTGGCTAAAGTGAAAGAGTTGAGGAGGTTTCTATATGAAAACAAACAGAAGTAATTTTTCCGGCAAGATCGGTTTTATTCTTGCCGCTGTCGGATCAGCCGTAGGGCTTGGGAATATCTGGCGATTCCCGTATCTGGCCGCAAAATATGGCGGAGGTTCTTTTTTGATCTGCTATATCATATTAGCGGTTACATTCGGATTTACACTAATGGTAGCAGAGATCGCCATCGGACGCAAGACCGGTTTGAGTGCCATCGGCGCTTTCCAAAAACTGGATAAACGATTTGGCTTTTTAGGCATCCTTGCCGCAATCGTTCCAATCATCATCCTTCCTTATTATTCAGTAATCGGAGGATGGGTTTTAAAATACTTTTATGCTTTTATCACAGAAGGTGCTGCCACTGTATCCGGTGATTCTTATTTTTCCGAATTCACTGCAAGCACAGCATCCCCGATTCTCTGGTTCTCACTGTTCATTGCTCTGACAGCACTTGTCGTGCTCTTCGGTGTGGAAAAGGGAATTGAGAAAGTCAGCAAAGTGATGATGCCCATTCTTGCTGTTCTGACTGTTGGGATTGCAATTTATGTCCTGACCATGGACGGTGCCATGGACGGATTAAAATACTATCTGCTTCCGAATATGTCAAACTTCTCAGTCATGACCGTTCTGGCAGCAATGGGACAGCTTTTTTATTCCATGTCACTTGCTATGGGAATCATGATCACTTATGGATCCTATATGCCAAAATCTACAAATCTGGAAAGCTCTGTACGACAGATTGAGATTTTCGATACCGGATTTGCCTTTTTTGCAGGATTGATGATCGTTCCATCTGTATTTATCTTCTCTGGCGGAGATGAATCTGCCTTGAATGCAGGCGCCGGACTGATGTTCATCACTCTCCCGAAGGTATTTGCAAGCATGCCTCTTGGAACCGTACTTGGAACCGTGTTCTTTATCCTTGTATTTTTTGCCGCAGTGACCTCTTCCATCTCTTTGATGGAGACTATCGTTTCCATTTTTATGGATAAATTCAAATGGTCAAGAAGGTTTACCTGCATTCTGGTCGCTGTTTATTCACTGCTGATTGGAATTCCGACTTCCCTCGGATTTGGAGCACTTGACTTTATCAAGCCTCTGGGAATGTCCATTCTGGATGCTATGGACTTCATCAGCAACAGTGTGCTGATGCCGATCGTTGCCGTACTGACTTGCGTCTTCGTAGGATTCGTGATCAAACCGCAGGCCATCATTGATGAAATAGAAGCTTCTGATAACGGCGCATTCAAAAGCAAAAAAATGTTCACAGTCATGATCAAATGGATTGCTCCAATCTTCCTGATCGCAATTTTGATCAGTTCTATTCTGAATGCGTTTGGTATTATCACCATGTAATAAAAATCCCGCGGATTATTGCACCCGCGGGATTTTCGCTGTTTCTTGACAACTCTTTTTTACAGTTTCTCTATTTGCTTTCTTTTTGTTCTATCTTTTCTCACCCATACAGAATACAGCCACAACTCCCGGACCGGTATGACTTCCGATCACAGTTCCGATATTATTAATCAGAATATGATCTACACCCAGTTTTTCACGAACTCGTCCTGCCACATATTCTGCCTCTTCGATACAATCACCGTGGGTGATCAATACCAGATCATTTTCCCAGCCTTTTGCCTGTTCTGCTGCCATATCAACAATCTTGTTCAGAGACTTCTTACGTCCTCGTTCTTTCCCGATCACCTGAAGCCTGCCTTCGTTATCCACATGAATGATCGGCTTGATCTGCACCATGCTGCCAAGTACTGCCGTTGCTTTGGAGATCCTTCCTCCGCGGTGCAGATGATGGAGATCATCCACCGTTACATTATGACAGATATGAAGTTTATTTTCTTCCACCCACTGTGCAACCTCTTCCATTGTCTTCCCGGCTGCTTTTAACTGCAGCGCTTTATGTAAAAGAAGTCCTTCTCCCATGCAGGCGCAAAGCGTATCCACTGCAAGGATCTTTCTTTCCGGGTATTCTTCTGAGAGTTCTTCTGCCGCCATCCTCATACTATTGGCAGTTCCGCTCAGCCCCGAAGAAAAACTCAGATGCAGTACATCCTTTCCTTCTTTCACAAACGGCTCTAACATCTCTTTCGCCTCTTCCGGATTAACCTGGGAAGTCACCGACATCTTGCCTTCTCTGAGCTTGTTAAAAAACTCTTTTGCTGTCAGATCTTCCATATCTGTATACGTCTGCCCATCCATTGTATATTTCAGAGGAATCACCGGAACGCCTCGTTCCTTTAACCATTCCTTTGGCATATCCACTGTACTGTTCACTGTAATTATATAGTCCCGCATTTCCTTCATTCCTCCTGTTGTCTGATTTCCTTAATCATATCATTTTTTGGAACATTTCGCAAAATTTTTTTCATTTTTCGTCTGTATTTTAAAGCAGATCAAAGGTTCCTTTCCGGACATCTGATCTGCTTTTTCCACTAATTCAACTTGATATTCAAATAATTTCTTCCCGACAATGTCTTATTACATGCCAAAAAGCATAAGATCAGCAGGCATCCGACCAGAAAACCAACCCAATCAAACAATGCCGTCAGTACCAGAAGCATCAGACGCATAAATTTCAGCGCATATCCCATCTCAAAATTGGGCTGCGTATAATTGGCTACTGCCACAAACGCCATATACAGCATCACTTCTGAATTGAACCATCCGGACTGTACCGCAAATTCTCCCAACACCAGACCGGCGATCACACTGAGGGGCGTACTAAGCATACTTGGCGTGTTCAGCGCTGCAAGACGCAGACCGTCAATCGAAAGTTCCAGAATCAGAAACTGCAGCACAAGCGGAACATTGATCACATCCCGCACAGCCGTAAATTCAAACATACTGGGGATCCAGGACGGATTCATCATAAACAGCAGATATACCGGTGTCATAAACACGGTTAAAATTGTGATGATCAGCCTTGTGATCTTTAAATACATCCCTGTCACCGTAGGAAAATAGTAGTCATTTGCCTCCTCGATCATATCCAGAATGGAAGTCGGAAGGATCATGGCAGATGGGGAATTGTCCACCAGGATCACCACTTTTCCCTCCAACAGGCATGCCACTGCCGTGTCCGGCCGCTCGGTAAACTTGAATTTTGGAAACGGATTGAACCACTTTCTCTTGAACATAGCCTCTGCGAGCGTCTGCTGGTTCATTTTCAGGTCATCAATATGAAGATCTTCAATCCGCGACTTTACATTTGCTAAAAGCTCCTGATCCACCCGATCCGACAGATAGCAGATGGCAATATCCGTACGGGAGGTCTGCCCGGCTTCTGTCATCTCCATGATCAGATGCTCATCCCGGATCCGTCTGCGCATCAGCGCCGTATTAAAAACGATGGTCTCTACAAACCCGTCTCTGGATCCCCGAAGAGACTTATCCTTATCCGGCTCCTCCACACTTCTGGCAGGATACGTTCTGGTATCGATGGCAATGCACGATGCATATCCCTCAATAAACAGACAGCTTACCCCGGAGAGCACATTCCGAAGTACCTGGTCAAAATCAGACAGAACGTCCACCTCGATGTACGGCACATGGGTTTGCGAAAATGCCGCCGCATCCTCCGGCATATCTTCTTTTGTCACTCCCATAAACGAATCCAGCAGTTTCAGCATCGCTTCATCTTTCACAAAGCCGTCAATAAAATAAAGGATCGCCCGTCTTTCTCCAATTTCTATCTCCCGCCGGATCAGGTCAAAACTTTTCCCGATCGGCAGTGTGCGATCCATATACTCTATATTCTCCCGGAATGAATCGCTGATCTGTTTTGTATTTTTAATCACCATAGAATATCTGTCCTTTCCTACCCGGACTGTATGCCCACACAGTCTCTGCAATTTGCATGTTATTCTATGGTCAGTTTGCCCCGTTTGGGTTTATTTATTCAAAAAGCCCGCTTTTTCCATCTTTCGGATCACCTGTTGCTGTCTTTGCCATGCCAAATCCGGATTGATCAGCGGATTGTATGCGCTGGGCGCATTGGGAATCCCTGCCAGCATGGTACATTCATCAAAATTCATCTCAATGGGCTCTTTTCCGAAATATCCGCAGCACGCCTCTGTCACACTGTTATAGCCATTCCCAAAATAAATGGAATTCAAGTACAATTCCAGAATCGTCTTTTTGTCATATACTTTTTCAATCTCAAATGCCATAAACATCTCCGCCACTTTCCGGCTTATCTTCTTATCCTGGGTAAAGAACTGATTTTTTGCAAGCTGCTGCGTGATCGTACTGCCGCCTTCCACATAGGCTCCTGCCAGGATGTCGTGGTACAATGCCCTGCAGATTGCAATGGGGTCGATCCCCGGATGCCTGTAAAAACGCTTGTCTTCCACTGCCAGTACGGCATCGATATAATCTTCGGGCAGCTGTTCCAGTGTTGCATAGTCTTCTTTTGTCTGTATCTGTGCTCCCATTTCCTGTACGCTCATTTTGTCCAGGGCATCCTGACAGTCTTCATATCCACGCCATAGCATGAACACACCAACGCAAAACAGACATAAAAAAATGAAAGAACACAGTCTCTTGATCCATTTCATACTGTAACCATCCTTTTTCTGAAGTAACTCCTGGTTTCTAAGTCCAGTATATAAAATTGAACTGTATTCTTCCATAATATTTTCTTACAATTTTCTTAAAATTACTTACATTTGTGTAAGATTCGATGTTTTTTATTTGGTAGTACTTCCAAAACCGCCATTTCTCACATCTGTCACATCGTCATCCAGCGTGATTCCATATTCCACAAAGATTCCCTGCATAAAGCCTTCTCCCTGTGCGATATCAATGGTCTTCTCTTCATTTGTATCGTTGGTGATCTTGGAAAACATATGACCTTCATTGTCTGAATAAAAATAGTCGCTGTCGATGATCCCCACTGTATTATTCAGCTGCAGACGGTACTTAAAGCCAAGTCCGCTTCTCGGATAACACTTTAAGACCCATTCCGGTTCCATCTCCACCCGGATCCCGGTCGGAATCTTGATTGTCTCGCCCGGCGCCAGGATCAGACGCACCGGTGCAAAGAAATCGTATCCTGCAGATCCTGCGGTTGCTCTTCTCGGCAGTTTGATATTTTCGTAAATCTCTTCAATATTTGCTTCTTCATCCAGTCCAAACGTATCGATCCAGTCTTTCTTAAACTGCTCCAGACTTACTTTGTGAAATTTTGCGATTCTTTTCATTGTCTCTTCCTTTTCTGTTCGGTTTTATACGTCATGCAGCACGATCTTTCCTGTATTCAGACTGTTTTGTACATCGATCACTTTCTGATTCGCGCTTCCTTTCCAGTGCAGCTTTGTATCTTTTTGTGCCGCCTCAAACTTGCCGTCTACGATCACATCCAGATAAGAAACGATCTCTTCATCCTGGATCTGACTCCACTCATATCCGGTGTACAGCCACTGGGTCTTTTCCGGAAATTTCTGCCGGATTTCTTTGGCCAGCTCTGTGATTTCTTTTCTGTTTCCCGGAAACAGAGGATCTCCTCCACTGTAGGTGATCCCGCTGATATAGCTTTTTTCCAGCTGCTCAAACAGCTCTTTTTTTGCCTCTTCTTCAAACAGAAGTCCTCCATCCGGATCCCAGGTCACCGGATTCTGACATTCTTTACATCCGTGAGCGCATCCTGCCACCCACAATACTACCCGCAGTCCGTCTCCGTTTAGCATATCATCTTTTGTAATATTGTGATACCGCATGTTACATACTCTTCCTTTCTGCGATCTCTGCCATCTTGGCATCATTCAGCCGTGTATCTCCTTTGACTCTGGAATAAGAAAGATATCCGTTCATTCTCTCGATCTTTGTCAGATTGGTGCTTCCGCACACCGGACACACATCCATATCCAGTTCCTCATGCCCGCAGTCGTCACAGTAAGACAAGGAGAGGTTTACTCCTTCATAATATCCTTTTGCCATGGCGCGTCTTACCAGAGATTTAATCGCTTCTACATTGTAACTGATCGGATATTTGACATACTGGATCTTTCCTCCGTTGCTCAGATTCCAGAACCGGCCTTCCAAATCCTGTTTCTCGATCGGCGTAATATCCTCCGTCACATGGCAGTGAAAACTGTTGCTTACATATTCTCTGTCTGAAACGTTCTCAATAATTCCGTATTTTTTACGGAACTGCTGTACCTGAACTCCACACAGATTTTCCGCAGGCGTTCCATAGATGGCATACAGGTGTCCGTCTTCATTCTTGAACTCTTCTACACGCTTGTTGATATATTCCAGTGTCTCCAGAGCAAAGGCGCCATCCTCTGCAAGAGATTTTTTATTATGCAGCTGCTGCAGCTCATTGAGCGCTGTGATTCCAAAGGAAGCCGTCGCAGACTTCAGAAGCGGCTTGATCTTGTCATAGAGCCCCAGATTTCCGCCGTAGAAACCGCCCTCGCAGTATGCCAGCGGATTGGTCGATGCTTTCATCTCTCCCAGATAATCATAGGTTCTCTGATGCAGCTTGCGGATCAGATTCAGATAGTAATCCAACACCTCAAAGAACGGCTTTCCTTCCTGCTGCGCTTTTGCATAGATCATCGGAAGATGCAGACTGATGGCTCCAATATTGAATCTTCCCACAAATACCGGTGTATCTTTTTCATCAGCCGGCTTCATGCCGCCTCTTTCATACCATGGAGAAAGGAATGCGCGGCATCCCATCGGACTGATGACTTTTCCATATTTTTTATAAATACTCGGAACATATCCGTCCCCTGTCAGGCTCAGCCAATCCGGATACATGGTCTTTCTGGAACACTCGATTCCCGCTTCGAACACATCTTCCAGCGGTTTTCCAGGACCATGCAGGTTCTCGTCGTACAAAAATACGATTTTCGGGAACAGCACCGGTTTTTTGTGTCCGTCTTTTCCCTGTCCGTTCTTTCTCACTTCCAGCATCTTGATCGTTGCCAGCTTTCCATAAATGCTGGTACGGGTTCCGGCTGTCACTGTAATAAACGGATAGTCTCCGCGGCTGGAGGATACGGAATTGAACTTATATTCCCATCCCTGGAATCCCTGCTCCATCTCCTTTTCCAGATCTGCCCATGCCACTTTCTGCACGGTCTCTTCATCCAGACCCAGCCCTCTGTACTTTTCGATCAGCTTTTTATGAGATTTTTCTGCATACGGTTCTAAAATCTCGTCCACGCTTGGCACGGTAAAACCGCCATACTGCTGGCTGGCTGCGCTTAATACGATGTCCCCGATCACATCAAACGCCGTATCCAGTGTCTTCGGCTCGTTGTACCAGAGATTCCCCATCTCAAATCCGCCGCTTAATACATTCTTCACATCAAAAAGACAGCAGTTCATTGTATCTCTTCTTGCAGACATGTCATGAATGTAAATATATCCTTCCCGGATCGCCTGGATCTCTTCCACTGTCAAAAAGAATTTTTTATAAAGCTCTTTATTCAGTTCGTTGAAGATCAGACTGCGCTTTGTGGATACCAGCGCACTGTCAGTGTTGCTGTTTTCTTTATCCCCGATATACATGATGGACTGGCTCTTTTTATATACTTCATCCAGCATCTGTACAAAGTCCTGTTTGTAATTACGATAATCACGATAACTTTTTGCCACCACCGGATTTACCTTTTCCAGGGCTCCCTCTACCACATTATGCATCTCTGCAATCGGGACGTCCTGAATTCCCAATGTCTGTACCTTTTCTTCTACGAAACGACAGATATAGTCCAACTCCTCATCTGTGAAATTAATGAGTGCACGGTACGCAGATTTATTAACAGCCACAACTACTTTCTGCACGTTAAAATCTTCCTTTGTCCCGTCTTTCTTGATGACTCTGATCATACAACTTCTGCTCCCTTCGCTTTTGTTTTATCTATATTTAGTGTTTTTATCACACAGGATAAACTATATCATGTGTCAGCAACGAATATGTTATCACTTTGAGCAGTCAGAGTCAATACGGAAACTTTCACAAAAAGTCTCTCATTTACCAGAGCATTTCCTCTGTAATTTCCTTGACAGCAAATGCACCGCACATTGCCATGGTATCTCTTAATTCACCACCTGTTTTTGCAGTATATGCACTCACACCCTGCACTCCCGCACCATATGCCGCGGTCACAAACGGACGGGCGATCAGTGCCGCATCCGCGCCCATTGCCAGTGCTTTAAAGACATCTGTTCCTGTCCGGATCCCGCCGTCCACAAAAATCTTCATCCGGCCATCCACTGCCTTCACAATATCCGGCAGAACTTCGGCTGTAGACGGACATTGATCCAGTACTCTTCCTCCGTGGTTAGACACCACAATCGCCTGTGCACCGGCCTCGAGAGCCTTTTTCGCCCCTCTGACCGTCATGATTCCTTTTAGAATAAATGGAATTTCAGCAATTTTCACAATTTCTTTTAACTCTTCCACGGATTTGCTTCCCGCCGGCGGATTCAGATTCTGAAGAAACGGAAGCCCGGCCGCATCAATATCCATTGCAACAGCAAAAGCCCCTGACCGTTTGACCAGTTCCATTTTGTCACGAATCGTATCCATATCCCACGGTTTTACAGTCGGGATTCCCAGACCTCCCAGTTTTTGTACTGCCGCTGTGGCTTCCTGCATTACCCGTGCATCTGACCCGTCACCTGTAAATGCCGCAATTCCTCCTTCCATACATCCTGCCAGTAAAATTTCATTATATTCCTGATCCGTATATTTCTCCCCGTAATGCAGCTTCACAGCACCTACCGGTCCTGCAAAAAACGGGTAGGAAAACTCCTTTCCAAACAGAGTCACTGTCGTATCAGCCGGCTTCTTTTCACAGATCGTATCCATATTGATACGGATCTCCTGCCATTTCTGAAAATTTCGGATCGCCACATCTCCGATTCCTTTCGCTCCAGGTCCCGGCATTGTATTTTTGCACGCTCTGCCGTTACAGACTGCACACGCTTTACAGTACGGTCCGATACATGTCCTTGCCTGTTCGATCACTTTCTGATAGTCCATACTCGTCTCCTCCTCTTTTTTCTAAAACATCCCCGATTTCTCAAGCACTTCAAGAATTTCCCCGATCACGGGCAGATCAACTACCAGCGCCATTCTGATATACCCTTCTCCCGCGCTTCCAAACGCACTTCCAGGCGTTACCAGAAGTCCGGTCTTTTCCACAAGCTGCATACAGAAATCAAAGGACGACGCATAGCCTTTCGGAATCTTTGCCCACACAAACATTGTCCCCTGACTGTCCGGTACATTCCACCCGATCCTTCGCAGACCGCCGCACAGCGCACAGTTTCTTTTTGCATACTCCTGCCTCTGCTTTTCGATGAAATCGTCCGGCCCCGTAAGCGCCGCGATCGCAGCCTTCTGAATCGGCAGAAAGATGCCATAATCAATCTGGGAACGCAGCGTTTTAAACTTCTCTACAATCGCTTTATTTCCCACCACAAATGAGATTCTGGCACCCGTGAGATTATAGGACTTGGACAACGAATAAAACTCTACCCCTACCTCTTTTGCACCGTCAAAGGATAAAAAGGACCGCCCCTGTTCTCTTGTAAAAATAATATCCGAATATGCATTGTCATGGATGATCACAATATGATGCTCCTTTGCAAATGCGATCAGTTCTTCATAAAAATGATCCGGAGCACAGACACAGACCGGATTCAACGGATAAGAGACTACCATATATTTGGTTCTCTCCAAAACCTCTCCCGGGATATTTTTCAGATCTGGCAGATATCCGTTCTCCTCGCGGATTTCATAATATTCCACATTCGCACCTGCCATGATTCCGCTCATTTCAAACAGCGGATATCCCGGATTCGGAACCAGAATGGTATCCCCGGGATCACACAATGCCATTCCGATATGCGCCATTCCCTCCTGAGATCCATAAACTGACATAATCTCATCTGTCTGAATCTCCACTCCAAACCGATGCGCATACCGGTATTGGACTGCCTCTAAAAGCTCCGGCAGATCTGCCAGTGCATATTTATAGTTCTCCGGATCTTTGCACGCTTCTGTAAGTGCCTCCATCACATGCGGTGCCGGTGCAAAATCCGGTGTTCCCACTGACAGATTGAACACCCGTTTTCCTGCCTGAATCATCTCTTCCTTCTTTTCATTCAGCGCGGTAAAAATTCCCGGCTGAAACTGATTTACCATCGCTGAAAACTGCAGCTCTCTCATCCTGTTTCCTCCCTGTCTTACTTCTCCTCTAATTCTCTGATTCTTCTTGCACGTCTTCTTCTCTGTGCTTCCCGGCGCTTCCTTCTCTGCTTTTTCCGATATGCCACATAAGAGATTCTTGCTCCCACAAGAATCACAAACACTGCAGCGAGTACAAGCAGCACCTTCAAGAACAGCGGCAGTCCCTTCTGTTCGTTCTTCTCCACTGCCGTCACCTGTTTGCACGAAACTGCCGGTGCCTGAAATCCCGGCAGATATTCTCTTTCCAAGTCTACCAGCACTTTACCGTCCTTGATCGTAAGCGGAGCTTCTTTCCCTTTTGGAACACAGTCCCATAAATCTTTTGAAATCTCTACTTTCTTTCCATCAATAGTATGCACCCCTTTGGAAAGTACTTTTTTATATTCAAACCGTTCAAATGCCTGCTCCATAATCGCGTTTCCGACCAGATGACGGAGCTCTTCCCCAGTCTGATCTGACCAGTCAGACACACCCATCACAATCTCCACCAGACGCGTGTCCCCCCGTTTTGCAGTGGACGAATAGTTAAACCCTGCTGTATCGCTGGAACCTGTCTTCAAGCCGTCTGTGCCCTCCAGACCATACTTTGCCCCTTCCAGTGAAATCTGATATGATGTAAAATGCTCCTCATACGGTGTCCCCTCTTTTACGGTGATCTGGGGATACTTTGTGTGATTTAAAATATCCGGATAGGTCTTTATCAGATAAGTACACAGCATCGCATAATCTTCCGGTGTTGTAATGTTATCTCCATCAAGCGGCTGGCTCACCGGATGATACGGCTGCAGCAGATTGTTAGTAACCCCCACACAGTTGAAGTACTTCGTATTGACCATTCCAAGCTCCTGTGCCTTTTGATTCATACGCTCCACAAACCTGTCCGGATCCGACTCCACCATATCCGCAAGCATATACGTTGCCGCCGCAGAAGACGGCACAATGATCAGATCCATCAACTCTGCAACCGTATAACTGGCTCCCGGCTGCATTTTATTGTTGCTGAGCGCATACCTGCCTGCAATATCTGTATATCTTTCATTTACCTCTGCCGTACTCTCAAGTTCCAGATTCCCGGCTTTTATCTCCTCATATGCCAGAAGAATGGTCATCAATTTTGTCATACTTGCCGGCGGCCACTGTTTCTGTGCATTTTCCTGCCATAAAATTTGTCCGGTATTGATCTCCGTAATGATCGAACCTGCAGGCTGATACCGTTCCTCAAGCTGATAGCCCCTCTCTCTTGCCACATCCAGCGCACGCTGAGCCTGTACCTCCCCAGCCGGAATCAGACATTCCAAAAGGATGGTGCATAAAAAAGCACAAATCCCCCTCACATTCCTTTTTCTCATTCTCTTCGTTCCTCTCTCTGATTCCTCCTTAAAACGGTGTCCCCTCCAGATCATACGGCGTTGTCTGATATACATAATAATTCAGCCAGTTCGTATAAATATTATTCGCATGAGATCTCCAGATCAGTTCCGGCTTCTGGTTGGGATCGTTGTCCGGATAGTAATTCACCGGCATTTCGATCGCAAGCCCTTTTTTCAGATCTCGTTTATATTCTGCATCCAGTGTCATTCTGTCGTATTCCGGATGTCCCATCACAAAAATCTGCCGTCCTTCCTGTGCCATGCAGAGGAACAGCCCCGCCTCTTTCGAATCTGCCAGTATGGTCAGTCTCTCATCTGACTCCACCTGTTCCATCGGAATCTCTGTATGACGGGAATGAGGCGCATAAAATACATCATCAAATCCTCTCACCAGAGGGATCCTTCTGTTTCTCACCCGATGTCTGAATACACCGAACATTTTCTTTGGAAGCTGCACTTTATCAATCCCATAGTGATAATAAAGCCCTGCCTGCGCCCCCCAGCACAGATGCAGTGTAGATGTTACATGTGTCTTGGTCCACTCCATGATCTCCCGCAGTTCTTCCCAGTAGTCCACTTCTTCAAACGGAATCTGTTCCACCGGAGCTCCGGTAATGATAAATCCGTCAAATTTTTGGTTGCGGATCTCTTCAAAGGACTGATAAAACTTATGTAGATGGCTGGTGGATGTATTTTTCGATACATGTCCTGATACACGGACAAACACAACATCCACTTGAAGTGGTGTGTTCGAGAGAGACCGCAGGATCTGCAGCTCTGTATCCTCCTTTAACGGCATCAGATTTAAAAGCCCGATCTTGATCGGACGGATATCCTGATGCGCTGCCCGGTATTCGTCCATTACAAATATATTTTCATGCTCCAGTATCTCTTTTACCGGAAGGTCGTTCTGTACACGTATTGGCATAATTTATTCCCCTTTTTCTTCTTTCTTTTCTGTCGCCTCATCAGCTCTTGCATACTCGCCTTCATTATTTACATAACCGAACTGGTCGTACGCACCGGTATCTGTAGGCAGCGTATGATTTTCCAGCTGATGGTTCACCAGCATTTTTACAATATAATAGATGACTGCAAATGTAGGAACTCCCAAAATCATTCCCACAAATCCAAACATTCCTCCGCCAAACAAAATCGAAAATACCACCCAGAATGCAGACAATCCCGTAGAATCCCCCAAAATCTTTGGTCCGATGATATTCCCATCCAGCTGCTGCAGAAGAAATACAAAAACAATAAAATAGATTCCCATCTTCGGATCTGACAACAAAATCAGGACAGCGCTTGGAATTGCTCCGATATATGGTCCGAAAAACGGAATCACATTGGTTACTCCTACGATCACACTCACAAGCATCGTATACGGCATATCCAAAATGGAAAGTCCGACAAAACACAGTACTCCGATGATCGCAGAATCAATGATCTTTCCGATAATAAAACCGCCGAAGATCTCGTTGCTCTTGATCGTCAGATGAAGCACCATATTCGCTCTTGACGGACGCATGATGGCATATACAAGTTTCTTGCACTGGCTTGCAAACTTCTCCTTACTGAACAGCACATAAACAGATACGATCACTCCGATCAGAACATAGCATAATTCCTTGACAATGTTGATCACTCCCACTGTCAGATTCGACATCAGTACATTGACCTGATTGAGAAGGTCTGTACGCATCCATGTCTGCAATGCATCACTTGCTTCTTTGAGGACCGCCTCTGCCATCTGTCCAATAGTCGATTGATCTGTACTCATCACCTCTGTCATTTTCCCGATAAAACGATTCAACTGGCTCGGCACAGTAAGGATCATATCTCTTATACTGCGGTAGAGTTCCGGTATCATCATATTGCACAGCGCCACGATCAACGCAAACATTACAACGATCGCAAGCAAAATTCCTGCCCCTCTGGAAATGCCGCCCGCATTCTTAATGCGTGGAAATTTTCTCTTGATCCAGGGTTCAAAATACGTATCCACCAGCTTTACAATCGGGTTGAGCAAATACGCAATGACAAGACCATAAATAATCGGCTTTAACACCTGGTATATTTTCCCAAAAACTTCCGAAATATTTGTCATACGCAATAATGCAAAATAAAACACGATGCAGGCTGCGATCACCACAAATATCCGTACGTCCCTGCTGATCTGATGCCAGAATCTGGATGTCTTTTTGCTTCCAAATGAAGGCTGCGACGTATAATAGTCATTCTCCTTTTTCCCCTCTTTTTCAGGTTTTTCTTCCTCTCTGTTCATATATGTATCTCATTCCTTTCTGGTTTTGCAAGTATTTCCATTATACCCCTGTAACAGGAAGACCGTCAACCTTCAAAAAAGCGATGCCCGGCCATAAAGCCAAGCACCGCTTCTTCTCTTTCACTTCTTATCTGCACTGAAATGTGGCGCACTCTGTGCCGTCCTTATGACACGCACAGGAACCTTCCACGCTGACCTTTCCCGCTTCACATTTACACTGTTCATTGTACATGCAGTCAGTTGCTTTACAATCGATTCCGCAACGATCCGAAGGCGCTGTCGCATGATTTCCATATGCGTTCGTATAGGAATTTTCCATCCCCTGTGTTTTTCGCTCCTCAAAGCTGTCACAGCAGGTCTCCTTTGAAACCTTTGCCTGAGAACCACCTACCTGAATGGAATCCAGACGGCAGAGGAAATCCTGATTGTGCATACATGTCTGTACTGTACATTTTAATTCTGGCATGATAATACCTCCTTTTTATTTACAAAATCAGTATCATCATGCCCATTTCCAATTCTTTTATCCGGATTTTCAAAAAAATTTATTTTTCTTCTTTTGTCACTTCACGGATTTCTTTTTTTGCAGTCTCTTCCATGATTGCAGCAATAAATTCTTCCAGACCTTTCTGTCCTTCATCTCCTGCAAATCGACTTCTTACAGAAACCTTTTTCTCTTCCTCTTCTTTTGCTCCCACAACCAGCATGTACGGGATCTTCTTCATCTGTGCTTCGCGGATCTTATATCCGATCTTCTCGGCACGTGTGTCGATCTCGGCACGGATTCCGGCTGCATTCAACTGATCCAGAACACTCTGTCCATATTCCAGATATTTATCAGAGATCGGCAATACTTTTACCTGAACCGGTGCAAGCCATGTCGGGAATGCTCCGGCAAAGTGCTCGATCAGGATTCCGATAAACCGCTCGATGGAACCAAATACAACGCGATGGATCATGATTGGTCTGTGTTTTTCTCCGTCTGCTCCTGTGTATTCCAGTTCAAAACGAAGCGGAAGCTGGAAGTCAAGCTGGATTGTTCCACACTGCCATGTTCTTCCGATGGAATCTTCCAGATGGAAGTCAATCTTCGGTCCGTAGAATGCCCCGTCTCCTTCATTGACTACATACGGAAGTCCCAGATCATCCAGCGCACCGCGAAGTGCGTCTGTTGCCATTTCCCAATCTTCGTCACTTCCCATACTGTCTTCCGGACGTGTGGACAATTCTACATGATATTTAAATCCAAACAGACTGTAAACTTCATTGATCAGTCCTGCAACGCCTTTGATCTCGTCCTTGATCTGATCCGGTGTCATAAAGATATGCGCATCATCCTGTGTGAAGCAGCGCACTCTCATCAGACCATGAAGCTGTCCTGATTTTTCATGACGGTGAACCAGTCCCAGCTCTCCCATACGGATCGGAAGATCTCTGTAAGAACGCGGCTCCGCCTGATATGCCAAGATTCCTCCCGGACAGTTCATCGGTTTGATTGCAAAGTCTTCCTCATCGATCACAGTTGTATACATATTCTCTTTGTAATGATCCCAGTGTCCCGATGTCTCCCAGAGATGACGGCTTAACATAACCGGAGTTGAAATCTCCACATATCCGTCTTTTCTGTGAATCTCTCTCCAGTAATCCAAAAGAACGTTTTTGAGTACCATTCCGTTTGGAAGGAAGAACGGGAATCCCGGTCCTTCGTCTCTCATCATAAAGAGTCCCAGTTCTTTTCCGAGTTTTCTGTGATCACGTTTTTTCGCTTCTTCCAACATGTTCAGATATTCTTCCAGCTCTGCTTTTTTCGGGAATGCAGTTCCGTAGATTCTCTGCAGCATTCTATTTTTCTCGCTTCCTCTCCAGTATGCACCTGCAAGGCTTGTGAGCTTAAATGCTTTGACATATTTTGTGCTCATCAGGTGAGGACCTGCACACAAATCTGTAAACTCTCCCTGAGAATAAAAGCTGATTGTCTCGTCTTCCGGAAGATCTTCGATCAGTTCTACTTTATATGGTTCTTCTTTTTCTTTGAAATATTCGATTGCTTCATTTCTAGGCTTTGTAAACTGCTCGATCGGGAGATTCTCTTTTACGATCTTTTTCATCTCTTTCTCAATCTTTTCCAGATCATCTGCTGTAAACGGTGTCTCTCTGTCTACATCATAGTAAAATCCGTCTGCAACAGATGGTCCGATCGCCAGTTTTGTCTCCGGATATAATCTCTTCACAGCCTGTGCCATGATATGAGAGGCTGTGTGACGGAACGCACCTTTTCCTTTTTCATCATTGAATGTCAGGATATTGAGTTCACAGTCTTTGTCTACCACCGTTCTCAAATCTACCACTTCTCCGTCGATTTCTCCTGCTGTCGCCACTCTTGCAAGTCCTTCGCTGATGTCTGCTGCGATTTCAATCACTGATTTGCTGTTTTCATATTCCTTAAAGGAACCGTCTTTTAATATAATCTTCATAATCTCTCTCCTTTTCTCTTCTTTTTGCCTCGCCGGATTTTAAAAATAAACCCGTTCTCTGTCCGGATGCTCTCCGGACCATCCAATCTGAGGCATTGTCTCCAGACGATACATATCTTCTGTGGATATCTCAAATGAGAAGATATCCTGATTTTCTTTCATCCGCTCCATGGATGAGGATTTCGGCATTGGTATCACGCCATTCTGCAGTGCAAACCGCAAACAGATCTGTGCCGGTGATACATGATACTTCTCAGACAACTCAAGAATCAGCGGCTCTTCGAACACTCGTCTTCGTCCGATCGGACTCCATGCCTCCACAAGAATCTGGTTCTTTCTGCAATAGTCTACTGCTGCCTGTTGTGTATATCCAGGATGATATTCCAACTGATCGACCGCCGGAGTCACCTTTGCATTCTGCATCAGGTTCTCAATGTGGTGCGGCAGAAAATTGCTCACCCCAATGGCGCGGATCTTTCCTGCATGATACAATTCTTCCATTGCTCTCCAGCTCTCTAAATCCAGTTCCTTCCAGTTTTTGCAGTCCAACGTGGGCCGTGGCCAGTGGATCAGATACAAATCCAGATAATCTGTGTTAAGCTGCTCTAAGGTTTTCGCAAATGCAGCCTTTGTCTGTTCATATCCCATATCCTCTTTCCAGACCTTGGATGTCAGAAAAAATTCCTGCCTTGGAATCCTGCTCTTTTCAATAGCCTCTGCCACATATTTCTCCGTGCCGTAAACAGAAGCCGTATCAAAATGCCTGTATCCGGCACGAATTGCAGTACCGATGATATCCGCGCTGTTTCCTTCTGCGGCTTTATAAGTTCCAAATGCAGCACACGGAATCTTGACCTGGTTATTCAAAATACGATAATTCGAATTACACTCCATCTTTCTGGCTCCTTTCTCTTACTGCACAACCACGAGACCTCAAAATTAAAAAACGCCCCTTTTTGCATATCCTGCAAAAAGGGGCGAGATCATACTCGCGGTTCCACCCTGTTTGAACCGGTATTAAATACCGAAACCACTCATTTGTGATGATAACGGGATCACCGGGCTGTTTTCAGCCACTCAGAGGTAGTTTTCAAATGTTTCCGTAAGCGGGAGCTTCCAGCCTGCGACTCCCTTCTCTGTCTTCTTCCACATCCTACTCGTCTCGTCATTGTATTGAAATATTATATTCTCAACCTAATCCTCATTATAACATCACTTTTTGTTTTGTCAACCAGATTTCTTTTTTACTCTCTGAATCCACAGCCACACAGCCGCAAAAAACTCCCGTACCATATAGTTCAAAAACAAAATCCGGTTACATCCTGCCGCAATTCCCGTCAGGTTCTCATACCCTTCACTTCGTCCGATCAAAAGTGCCCGAAACAAGTGAAAATTATTTGTCACAATTCCAACCGGTGTTTTCAACTCCTCCAGATAAGCTTTGCTAAACCGCAGGTTTTCCCTCGTCGTCCGCGACTGATCCTCCAACATGATCTGCTCGTCTTTTACCCCATGTTCCCGCAAATATTGTGCCATCGCATAAGCCTCTGAAACATCCTCACCTTTTCCCTGACCGCCGGATACGATGATCTTCACCGAAGAACAGACCTGATGATACAATAAAGCAGCATCCAGTCTTCTCTTTAATGAATCTGTGATCCGCTCTCCCCGGACCTGCGCACCAAGCACGATCAGATACCGGCAGTTCTTCTTTCTTCCAGGCCTCATGGCACGTACAATAAAAAACTCCACCGCAAGAAAAAGGATCCATATTCCCGCCACACAGAAAAACAAAAGCTTTCGCGTCACTTCTTCTTTTGTCGCAGGAATCATCAAAAAGTGCCCGATCCCCGCCACCATCCAGAATCTGGCAAACGTAGAGTCCCATTTTCCGGTATAGAAACAGAGGATTCCATAATAAAAGAGAAACAGCGCCCCTGCCGTGATCAAATAAATTTCCATGCTCATCTCCTGTTCTTTTTCCGAAACATAAAAGGGAGACTCATCCGAGCTCCCTCTCATACGATATACTGCTATGCATTTCTTCCACAGCACATTTTATATTTTTTACCACTTCCGCATGGACATGGATCATTTCTTCCGATTTTCTTTCCTTTGCGGATCGTACCGGACTGTTTCTGCTCACGGTACAACTGTTTTTTCTTTTCTTCATCAAAAATAGCATTCCACTGTGGCAGTTCATATAACCAGTCTGCTTTTGCATCGATCATATTTTTGTATAACAGCTCTTTGTCAAAGATCAGATTCACTTCCGTATCCTCTGTCATCGTCTCAATCGGATTCGGCACTTTCAGACTGTCGTTGATTCCATCCAGAAATCCTACCATTGTCAGAACTTCCTGTCCATATTTTTCAGCCAGCTCTTTGACCGTACCTTTCACTTCTACATCAGGCTCTGTCAAAAGCTGCTCATAAATTCCTCTTTCAATGCTGAAATAACGACCCCAGAACTTCTCTAACTGCTCTTTGGACAGTTCTCTGTCATATGCCATATCTCTCCATTGATCTAATAAACATTTTTCACTCATTGTAAAAACTCCTTTTTCTTAGAAATTCAATCGTGGTTCTATTATATAACACTTTTCTCTGTCAGTAAACTACTAATTTTACCGCTGTATTGCAATCTTTCTATCTTTTGTATATAATAAATCTGCCGGAGCAAAAAGATGCTCCGGCAGATTTATAAAAAGATAAAAGAAAGGAATCTAATATGAAGAAATCAAAACGTATCATGGCACTGATCGGAGCAATCCTGCTGGTTCTTCTTTACGTCAGCACACTCATCTTTGCTTTTATAGACAGCGTTGTCTCTCAGAAGCTTCTGATGGCTGCCATTGCCGCCACGATCCTGCTGCCTGTACTGTTATATATCTATTCACTCTTTTCCCGTACATCTCATACGGATGACTCCGACTCGAACGAGTAATGTTCTTCTGTTAAACATACAGCTCTGCCATCGCAACGGCAGCATCCAGTTCCTGCTGCCTGCAGACTGTTTTTTTGTCTCTTTTTCTTTCGGTCTCTCGAATTTTCTGTCTTTTCTCCAGGTATTCTTCCATCGATATCATCTGTAATCTGTTCTGTATACTATTCTGACGCATAAAATACCTCCTTTTTCCGGCCTCAGCCTTATTATTTTATGATACTGCCCTCTGAAATATGTCATTTTTCTGCCTGCTTGACAGAACTTTTTTTGTCCCCCTGACACTCTTTTATCCTACTGTCAAATTGTGACGCCGATGTGGCTGATTTCTAAAGTTTTTCATAAAAATCTCTTAACATTTTTTTCACAAAAAAAGATGCTCCGCTGCCAGCTTTTGCTGGCAGATACGGAACACCTTCGTTCACCTTTTATCTTTTGCGATAAATGATATCGTCTCTTCCCGGTCCGTTGCTGACCATTGTGATCGGATATCCAATCTGTTCTTCAATAAATTCAATATACTTTCTGCAGTTCTCCGGCAGTTCTTCGTATGTCTTGATTCCGCGGATATCACATTTCCATCCCGGAAGTGTCTTCAATACCGGTTTTGCTTTTTCCAGGAGATGTGTTACAGGGAACTCTGTTGTCACTTCTCCATTGATCTCATAGCCTACACATACCGGAATCTCATCCAGATATCCAAGTACATCCAGAACTGTAAACGCTACATCTGTCGTCCCCTGCATCCTGCATCCGTATTTGGAAGCAACACAGTCAAACCATCCCATACGTCTCGGACGTCCTGTTGTCGCTCCGAATTCACCGCCGTCTCCTCCGCGGCGTCTCAGCTCATCAGCTTCCTCGCCGAAAATCTCGCTGACAAATGCACCTGCTCCTACTGCACTGGAGTATGCCTTGCATACTGTGATGATCTGTTTGATCTCATACGGAGGGATTCCCGCTCCGATCGCACCGTATGCCGCCAGTGTAGAAGAAGATGTTACCATCGGATAAATTCCGTGATCCGGATCTTTCAGAGAACCGAGCTGTCCTTCCAGAAGAATCTCTTTGCCTTCTTTGATTGCATTGTGCAGATACAGAGAAACATCACATACAAATGGTGCTACCATGTCTCTGTACTCTGTCAGTTCTTTATATAAGTCGTCAGGATTGATCAACGGTTTATGGTATAAGTGCTCCAGAATCACATTCTTCTGCTCTGCAACGCGAACCACTTTTTCTTTCAGAAGCTCGTCATCAAATAATTCGCTCACCTGGAATCCGATCTTTGCATATTTATCGGAATAAAACGGCGCAATTCCTGATTTTGTAGAACCAAAAGACTTGCCTCCAAGACGCTCTTCCTCGTAAGCATCAAAATTCTTGTGATAAGACATCACGATCTGTGCTCTGTCAGAAACAAGAAGTTTTGGCTGCGGTACGCCCTGTTTTACAATCTGCTGCACCTCTCCGAACAATCTCGGAATATCCAGCGCCACACCGTTTCCGATAATGCTGGTCGTATGGTCATAGAATACTCCTGACGGCAAAGTGTGCAGCGCAAATTTTCCATAATCATTTACAATGGTATGTCCTGCATTCGCTCCACCCTGAAAACGGACAATGATATCGGCTTCTTTTCCGAGCATATCTGTAATCTTGCCCTTTCCTTCATCGCCCCAGTTAGCTCCTACTACTGCTTTTACCATCTCAAATCCTCCTGCGTATTCATCGCTTTTAACTCTTAATTAGCAGTTCTTATGAATCACTGCCCTATGAATTATACTATACTTTTCTCATTCTGTAAAACACTTTTTCTTTTTTCTACATCAGAGGTGCGATCAGACGCAGCACTCTTCCGCAGATCCGCATAAAAATACCGGTATTTCCGATATCTGACGCTGTAACTTTACAGCTCTTTTTCAGTGTTTCCTGAAAATCTTTTTCAATTTTATGTACCACCGGATTGTCATACACAAAGATCCCACATTCAAAATGCAGATACAGACTCCGGTAATCCAGGTTCACAGTTCCTACTGTTGCCGTATCATCATCTGAGACAAATACCTTTGCATGCACAAATCCCGGTGTAAATTCATAAATATTAACTCCTGCTTCGATCAATTCCCGATAGTATGTCTTCGCCACCGCAAACGCATACCATTTATCCGGAATATGCGGCATGATGATGCAGACTTCAATTCCGCTCTTTGCTGCTCTTGTCAGTGTATCCAGCATGCCGTTGTCCAAAATCAGATACGGCGTCATAATATGCACATATTTTTTCGCATGATTCAAAATATGCACATACACTTCCTCCCCTACGTTTTCATGATCGTACGGACTGTCCCCGTAGGGGAGCACAAATCCGGTCTCCGGTTTTAATTCCTTTGCCATCGTCGTCAGATAGGGCTCAAATTTCTCTTTTTTTAATTCTGAAACATTCCACATCTGCAAAAACAGCATCGTCAGACTCTGCACCGCATCCCCCTTGATCATGACGGCAGTATCTTTCCAGTACCCGAACCGTTCTTTCCGGTTGATATATTCATCTCCCAGATTGATACCTCCTGTAAATCCTGTTTTTCCGTCGATCACACAGATTTTTCTGTGATCCCGGTTATTTTGTGTCGTCGAAAGTACCGGCCGGATCGGACTGAACATCTTACACTGAATCCCGAACCGACGGATTTTTTTCGGATAATCGGGCGGAAGCAGCGAAATGCTGCACATTCCGTCATACATAAACCGTACCTCTACGCCCGCGGCTGCTTTTTCTTTTAATATTTCCAGCACAGACCCCCACATATATCCTTCTTCTACAATAAAATACTCCAGAAAGATAAATTTTTCCGCCTTCTTCAATTCTTCCAGAAGCACCGGAAATTTTTCTTCTCCACATGCAAAATATTGCACTTGTGTATTCCGATAAGTAGGAAAATTCAGCTGATACTGCATATAATGCGCAAGGTTTGCATTGGCCGGCTTGCTCTCACGCAAGGCTTCAATCACCTGAGGCTCCTGCTGCATATATTTTGCTGTATCAAGCCGGAGCATACACAATCGCTTTCCGATATATCTTGTTCCAAGCTGAGACTTTACCCAAATATAGAAAAGGCATCCAAATGCCGGAAAAATCAGGATCAAAAGTACCCAGGTCATATTAAATGCCGGATTTCCTCTTTCATTGATAATATAAATTACGATCACTGCTGCCAGAACTGTAAATCCGCCGTACACATAGACGGCATAGTCATTCAGTATCGTTGCCACTCCAACCAGAACGATCAGCTGGATCAGAACAAGCATAAGGATCAGTGCTGTACGGCCAAAAACAATGCTGAACAACCCTTTCTTCGCTTTTTTCACTGCTTTATGTTCCATCTTTTTGTTTCACCCCTGCTTTTTTCAATGTCCCCAGTGTAGCACACTTTGTATTTCTCCACAATACAGCTTCTCAAAAGTTACTGTGAACAGTAACTCTCAAAGGTCTTGTAATTAACGGCGAAAAGTATTACAATGGATATCGATTCATAACATCTGCTGGAAAGGAGATTTTTACGATGAAAAAGTTTTTGAAATGGTTTCTTGGTCTTGCGGCTGTCGGTACTGCGATCGGTCTGATCATTGCTTATTTCTGCAAAGACAGTGACGCAGTTTCCGAGTATGATTGTACAGAAGATATGGAAGAAGAGGATTTTGATCTGGACAATGATTTAAAACCGGTATCGGAACGCGGATATGTGCATCTGAACAAAGCAGCATCCGATACTGCTGATACAGAAGAAGAACCTTCCCAAGAAACACAAGCAACTGATACTGAATCGGAAGAATAATGCAAAACAGGAACTGGCCACTTTTGAACAGTTCCTGTTTTTTACTTTATCGAACAAAGTCCGTCCGCCGCAGACATGTGCTGCTGGTTATCCGGATGAATATTCTCACTTCCACGCTTCTTCCAGCAATTTTACTGCTTCTTTCATCTTATCTTCACTGATATTGGCATATCCCAGCATGATCGTCGGTTTTAGCCCGTCAGGAGGATCGATATAATATTGCGAAAGTCCATATACTCGAACGCCTTTTTCCGCAGCTTTTCGAATCAATTCTTCTTCTGTCATATCACCGGCAAAATGCAGCAGCATATGTACTCCGGCATTCTCCCCCGATATCGTACAGATTTTCTGAAATGTTTTCAAACAGCCCATCAGCGTATCATGACGGCTCTTGTACAATGTCCGGATCCGGTTCAGATGCCTTTCATAATGTCCGTCCTCGATAAACTTCTGTAAAATCAGCTGATCTACCCTGGAAACCGTAGAACTTAAAAAACTGCTTTTTTTCTGAAACTCCTTTAAAAGCGGCGCAGGAAGCACCATATAGCTGACACGGATCGAAGGCGCGATGGACTTTGAAAACGTTCCGATATAGATCACCTTTTCCCATCGGTCATACCCCTGCAGCGCGGGAATAGGCTTCCCTTTGTATCGAAACTCACTGTCATAGTCATCCTCGATAATATAGCGTGCAGGGTCTTTGGCTGCCCACTTAAGCAGTTCCATCCTGCGTTTCATGGGCATTACGATTCCCAGCGGATACTGATGGGAAGGCATCACGAACGCAATATCTGCTCCAGAACTTTTCAGATTGGCCACTTTCATTCCTTTCTCATCCATATCCACTGTACATACATCATAAGACAGACTTTTAAAAAGCCGGTATGCCTGCTTGTAGGTCGGGTTTTCCAGCGCTACTTTATGATTCTGGCCGATCACTGTGGAAAGCAGCATCAGAAGATAGTCATTTCCTGCTCCGATAATGATCTGATCCGGATGTGCATTCACTCCCCGTGCCTGATACAAATATCTGCTGATCGCACTTCGCAGTCCGTACTCCCCCTGAGAATCTCCCAGACGGAACATCTCTGCCCGGTCATCTAACAGACTGTCCTTCGCAAGTCTTCGCCAGACATTATACGGGAAACTGTTCAGATCAACTCCGTTCGGTGTAAAATCATATTTCCACTCTTTTTTCTCTGTCTTTTCTTCTGCTCCCACCAAAGCAGGAACGACATCCAGACGATACATCCCTTCCAGTTCTGCCGCGAAATACCCTTTACACGGTACTGCTTCCACATACCCTTCCGAGATCAGCTGTTCATAGGCAAGCTCCACTGTGCTTCTGCTGACTTCCAGATATTTGCACAGAGAACGACTGGAGGGAAGTTTTTCCCCGCTGGTAATCCTTCCCTCCTGAATCTCTCTTTTAATATGCTGATAAATCTGCTCATACAGCGGTGTCTCAGATGCTGTGTGAAGATTTATAGTCAATTCATTCATAATTTCACGCTGCTTATTTCGGCAGTTTAAACGAACTCTTCAGTGACACGATCCGGTTAAATACCAGTGCATCCTCTCTGGAATCTTTTGCATCGATACAGAAATATCCCTGTCTTACAAACTGGAAGCTGTCATATGCTTTTGCATCCTCAAAATTCGGTTCTACATAGCAGTCTTTTAAGACTGTCAGGGAGTTCGGATTCAAGTTCATGGAACCATCCTCATTATAAACGCCTTTTTCTTCATCGATCAGATTCTCGTACAGGCGCACTTCCGCTTTTACTGCATACGGTGCCGGTACCCAGTGGATCGTTCCTTTGACTTTTCTTCCGGTAAATCCGCTTCCGCTCTTCGTCTGTGGATCATACGTACAGTGTACCACTGTGATGTTGCCGTCTTCATCCTTTTCAAATCCGGTACAGGTTACAAAATATGCCTGCATCAGACGTACCTCATTGCCCGGGAAGAGACGGAAATATTTCTTCGGCGGTTCTTCCATAAAATCATCTCTGTTGATATACAGCTCTCTGCAGAACGGAATCTTTCTCATACCAAGCTCCTCATTCTCCAGATTGTTGATCACATCCAGATATTCCACCTGATCTTCCGGATAATTGTCAATGACCAGCTTGATCGGATCCAGTACTGCCATCATACGCGGTTTTTTCAGCTTTAAGTCCTCACGGATACAGTACTCCAGCATCGCATAGTCTACAGAGCTCTGGCTTTTTGATACTCCGCACATATCGATAAACATCTTGATGGACTCCGGTGTAAATCCTCTGCGGCGAAGTGCTGCGATGGAAACCAGGCGCGGATCATCCCATCCGTCTACCACACCGTCTTCTACCAGTTTTTTGATGTAACGCTTTCCGGTCACAACATTGGTCAGGTATAATTTAGAAAACTCAATCTGTCTTGGCGGCATCTCAAACTCACACTCTCTGACTACCCAGTCATACAGCGGACGGTGATCTTCAAACTCCAGTGTACAGATTGAATGTGTGATATGCTCAATTGCATCCTCGATCGGATGTGCAAAATCGTACATCGGATAAATACACCACTTGTCTCCTGTATTGTGATGCGTCATATGTGCCACACGGTAAATGATCGGGTCTCTCATATTGATATTCGGAGATGCCATATCAATCTTTGCGCGCAGCACCTTCTCTCCATCCTTGAATTTTCCGTCTTTCATTGCCTCGAACAACTCCAGGTTTTCCTCAACGGAGCGTTCTCTGTACGGACTGTTCTTTCCAGGCTCTGTCAGTGTCCCTCTGTACTCTCTGATCTCTTCCGGAGTCAGGTCACACACATATGCCTTTCCTTTTTTGATCAGTTTTACTGCGCATTCGTACATCTGCTCAAAATAATCGGATGCAAAGTAAAGATGATCCTCCCAGTCAGCCCCCAGCCACTGGATATCTTCTTTGATCGAATCCACAAACTCCACTTTTTCTTTGGTCGGGTTGGTATCGTCAAAACGCATATGGAAAGTTCCGTTGTATTTTTTTGCCAGTCCGTAGTTCAAAAGAATGGACTTGGCATGTCCGATGTGCAGATATCCGTTCGGCTCCGGCGGGAAACGGGTGCACACATGATCGTAAACGCCTTCTGCAAGGTCTTTGTCTATTTCCTGTTCAATGAAATTTTTTGAAACTGCTTCGTTTTCCATAAATTCCTCCTCGTGTACAAACATTCTTCCGATTATCTTATCATAAATCCACCATTTGGACAAGGTACATGCTGAACATTTTCTTTACTTTGCCGCGCCAACGTGATATACTGATGAAGCTTCTAAAGAAAACTCCTTTCAGGGGAGAAAATATCGTATGTTTATGGAGGTTATTATGAAACGAGAACAATTTGGTTCCCGTCTGGGCTTTATTCTGGTATCTGCGGGATGTGCCATCGGACTTGGGAACGTCTGGAAGTTTCCATATATGGCCGGAAAATACGGCGGAGCAGCCTTTATTTTAGTCTACCTGCTGTTTCTGGTCATTTTGGGACTTCCGATCATCGTATGTGAATTCAGTGTAGGAAGAGCCAGCCAGAAGAGTATCGCTACTTCTTACAACGCACTGGAGCCGCCCCGTACCAAATGGCATTATGCACGCTGGGCAGCCATCGCCGGAAACTATCTTCTGGTCATGTTTTATTCCATGGTCGGAGGATGGATGCTCTACTACTGCTTCCGCATGGCAAAAGGAGAATTTACAGGGGTAACCGCTTCTGAAGTTTCCGAAAAATATGCAGGCATGCTTTCTTCCGTTCCTACACTGTCCTTCTGGACGGTACTGGTCATCCTACTGTCCTTTGGCATCTGCAGCATCGGTCTGCAAAAGGGTGTGGAAAAGATCATGAAAGTGACCATGCTCTGTCTTCTGGCGATCATGGTCATCCTGACGATCCGTTCTGTGACGCTTTCCGGCTCTTCGGAAGGACTTCGCTTCTTCCTGGTTCCGGATTTTAACCGCATGGTGGAAAACGGAATCGGAAACGTGATCTTCGGAGCCATGAGCCAGGCATTTTTCACCTTGAGCATCGGAATGGGAGGCATGGCGATCTTCGGAAGCTATCTGGACAAAAAACGCTCCCTTGCCGGAGAATCTGTCAGCATCGTACTTCTGGACACCTGTGTGGCGTTGATGGCAGGACTGATCGTGATCCCTTCCTGCTTCGCATTTGGGGTGGAACCAGATGCCGGACCGGGACTTGTATTCATCACGCTGCCGAACATTTTCACACAGATGGCCGGAGGACGGATCTGGGGCTCTTTATTCTTCCTGTTCTTATTCTGTGCGGCGCTGTCCACTATCGTGGGAGTCTTCGAAAATATTGTTTCTTTCTGGATGGATCTGTTCGGATGGAAACGGACGAAAGCGGTGGGGATCAATATTGTTCTGATCACCGTCTTAAGCATCCCCTGCATTCTCGGATTCAGCGTGTGGTCCGGATTCCAGCCTCTGGGTCCCGGAACAAATATCATGGATCTGGAAGACTTTATTGTCTCCAACAATATTCTTCCTCTGGGTTCTGTTGTATACCTTCTGTTCTGTACCCATAAAAACGGATGGGGATGGAAACATTTCATACAGGAGGCCAACAGCGGCAACGGGCTGAAGTTTCCGACAAAAGTCCGCTTCTACATGACCCATATCCTGCCATGGATCGTTGTGGTCATCTATCTGAAAGGATACTACGACATGTTCCATCCACAGGGTACTCTCACCTTTGTGATCTGGATGCTGATCGCACTGGGTTGTCTTGGATTTATCGCATATATTTCCAGCAGCCGGAAAAAACAGAAAAAATCATAAAAAACTGGTATCGGCAGGTACTTTTTCACACTGCCGATACCAGTACTTTTTTGTCTTTTTATCTCTTTTCTAAAAGGCGGTCTGCCAGAATACACATTGCCTGTACAATGATCGCCGCGTGATCTACTGCAATCTCTCCGCCTGTGAGCACCTGAAACTTTCGCTCCCGAATCAGCCCTTCCCTGCATGTCTCTTCAACTTCCGCCCGGGTATCCAGCCCCTTCTCTTCATTTGACACATGAAGCTGCCAGACTTTTCTGCTGACTTCTCCTGTGTGGACTTCCTTTTCTTTCAGGCAGAGGCTGCACCATGCCGCGTCCGCCGCATCATCCCCTGCCCGTACCGTGATGTCCTGCTCGTTCACAAGCGACAGATATGCCGTTGTGATCACACGGGTCCTCGGATCTCTGTCATAATCTCCATATACTGCAAACTGTTCCAATGGAAGATCTTTTACTCCTGTCTCTTCTTCCAGTTCCCGTCTTGCTGTATCCTCCAGATTTTCCCTCATTTCGGCAAACCCGCCGGGCAGCGCCCAGAACCCGATGCTTGGATGATTGCTCCTTCGCACCAGAAGCACTTTCAGCTGATTCACCTCCAGAAGCTCTCCTGTTATAGAAAAGATTACCGCATCTGTGGTACAGCTCGGTGTCTCATATTTGCGGGGATCATAATGCTCCAGAAACGTCTCCAGATCCTCACCCTGCCGGTTTTTCTCTTTTGTCCCGTAAAATTTTTCAATTTCTTTTAAAAACGCCGCCATCTGTTTTTGCCTCCTGTCCGAATCCTTCTTTTCCTAACAGTATAGGCGTTTTTCCATTTTCTGTAAAGAAATCTAAACCACTTATTTTACTTTTACATATGGAGCGGCTACACCTTCCTCTGTGTTTCCATATCCCGGATATATATCCAGATATAAGGAATCCAGCTGATCCTCATCCGCCACATAAACCAGTGTATATTCCAGTGTTTCTCCTGCTGCCAGCGGCCGGAAGAATGCATCTTTCATTCTCTGCACGCCTTCTGTATAGTAGATCTTGTCAAAATAAATCGGGAAAGATGCCCCGTTTCCGGCTTTCCACTGCAGGTTATAATTTTCATTCGCTCCCACCAGCTGATAATCTGCCCTTGACAGGCTTCCGTCCTCATTGGTCTTCATGTATGCCAGATCCGGAGCGATGCTGATTCCCCCGCTTGCATTCCACTCTGTCTGGAAATCAGAACAATTCTCTGCCTGCATCTTTACAACTACATACTTGGAATTGACCGTTTCTGCCTCTTTGTTTGCCATTGCATCCGTTGTACCCCATTCTCCTACATCGAGCACATATCTCTCATGCGGTTTCAGAGAGGAGTCTTCATTCACCCACAGAGCAACCTCATCTTCATACTGGGCATAGTTTTCTCTTGGAAACTGATCGACCGGCAGCGTATCCTGAATTTTGATATCCTTGACCGTAAACCGGATATCTTCAAACTCTGTTGAATTCTCATCTCTGAACGGATTTTTGATCTCCTCACCGATTGAACGCACGCCTTCTGCCGGAATCGTATTTCCCGCCTGCGCTTCCATTTCTTCCAGCCATTTCTTTTCTTCGATTTCCGCCTGGATCTCTTCCTCCGAAGGATATGGTACAGTCTCATCCAGAACGGTAACCTTCAACCCTTCTGCCACTTTTTCAATCTCTTCCTGTGGAAGATCGCTCGTATTGTGGATATAAATTCCATATCCCTCTTCTTCATTGAAAAGATATAACATTTTCTCTGTCTTCTCACTGTCCACATATTCCGAGTCCATCAAAAACAGATCCAGTTTGGTATTCTCTGTATCTGATGTCTTTACCCGGCTTTCCTTACGGAATTTCCGAAAAGAATCTTCATCCACTCTGGACATCTTGTAAAGCTCTGCCGCATTATACGGTATGATGGAAATCCCACTGTTGGTCTCTTTATTATGCCACTTTCCGCCATATGGACCTTCTTCCTGATATTCATACCCCTCCGGCATATAGGTCGGCTCCACCTTGATCTGATGCGCCTCTTTCTGCTTTGTATCCACTTCAATCTGATACTGGAGTGTGTCCCCCTCCTCACTTCGCGTTACATTGAGATATTTTGTCACCGCAAACACCGTGATGGAAAGCCCTGCCGTCAGTACTGCTGCCGCTGCCAGACCTGTCCAAAGTTTATATTTTCTGTTGTGTCTTCTCGTGGTCTGAATCCCAAGCTGTTCATACGCTTTTTTCATTCCCTCATCCACAGATTTCGGAACCTCCATATCCTGTCCCATAATTTTTTTCATCTCATCTACAGAATAGTCTTTCTTCATTTCACTGCCTCCTTCTTTAACACATGGAATACGCATGCTCAAATTTCTTTCGTCCTCTGGACAGCCTTGTTTTCACCGTATTCTCGTCCATCTCCAGTATTTGTGCGATCTCTTTGATCTTAAATCCCTCTCCGTAATACAAAAGAAGCACGATCCGGTATTTTTCATCCAGAGAGTTCATCAATTCCTGAAATTCATAATTCTGCATCTCCATACACGTATTCTCCTGTTCTTCAATCTGCTCCAGAGGATACACCCGCTTTCCTGCTGCCAGTATATCCTTGCAGTTATTAATCAAGATCCTGGTCAGCCATGTCTTAAAATAATCTGCATTTTTCAGGCGCCCGATGTGTTCATAGCAATTGATCACCGTCTCCTGGATCGCATCCGCAATATCTGCATCATCCTTTAAATAACTTCTTGCCACTTTATACATCCCGCTCTTACAGCGCTCCATCAGCTCCACAAATGCCTGATCGTCTTTCTTCTGTGCCTTTTTTACCAGATATTTCATCACCTCTCACCCCGCTTTCCTGCTGTTTTGAACTGCTTTACACTCATTAGACCGGATTTCCTTTTGAAAAGTTTCATCTGTTTTTCTTTTACTTACAAAAATCAGCCCCTTTTTACATGAGGCTGATCTTTCTCTTATTTTTCGATATCTTCTATTTTTGTCTTTCCGATCATAAGATTCAGGATTTCTACATCTGTCTGCTTCATTCCCGCTCTTCCAACATATCCGACTGCCTTGATCGTATCTTCCGGGCAGTCCATGACAAGCCCCTCTCCACTGCTAAACACCAGTCCGCGCATTGCCATCTTGTGACTTAAGATTGCAGCCTGCAGAGATGTTGCAATTTTCGCGGCACAGCTTGGCTTCGCACCGTCACATACGATCCCGCCTGCATCCGCGATCGTATTGACGACCGTATTCTGGATTTGTTCCAGATTTCCGCCGCACAGATACGTAATCCCTGCTCCTGCGCCTGCTGCCGCACAAACTGCGCCGCAATAGGCCGAAAGGGAACCGATATAACGCTTCTGATTCAGTGCTACCAGATTCGATACACACAGTGCACGATAAATCTCTTCTTCACTCTTTTTCAGCTCTTTTCCGTATTCGATCACCGGCAGAGAACAGGTCATCCCCTGATTACCGGAACCAGAATTAATAATGACCGGCAGGGAGCATCCGCTCATTCTGGCATCCGATCCTGCCGCTGCCGAAGCAACGGCCTTCCACTGTACAGTCGTCCCGAATTCCTCTGCGATCACCCGCCCAACCTGGGCACCCCATTCATGCTCCAGACCTTCCTTTGCAATTCTGGAATTGTACCTGATCTGCCGGGCAAGCACATCTCGTACCTCATTTAAATCCACTTCCTGCGCAAACACAAGGATATCTGCCAGATTCAACAGACTTTTATCCACCTCAATTTCTTCCCCTGACACTTCTTTCTTGTGCGCATACACAATTTTTCCGTTTTTCTCGATCCTTGTAATATTGGTATGCTCCTGCTCAATGATGACTGTCGCTTCATTTTCTCCGTTTACAACCTGAACTTCGATATACAGATTTGCCACACCTTCTTTTAAACAGCAGTCGCAAAATGATTCCCGAAGCAATTCCTTCGTTCTTTTGATGTCTGTCTGGGTCACGGCTTCTAACACTTCCAGCGCCTGAGAAGGATCACCGCCTGCAAGCCCCAGTACTGCTGCAGCTTCCACACCCTTCATCCCACCGGAATTAGGAACCTTCACACCTTTTACATTCTTGATGATATTCCCGCTGCACCAGACTGTCATATGCTCCGGAAACTCTCCCAGCACTTCCCTTGCTTTTGCCGATGCATAGGCCAAAGCGATCGGCTCTGTGCACCCCAGTGCCGGAACCAGTTCTTTTCTTAAGATTTTTACATAATTATCATAAATCGTTCTGTCCATAATATCTCCTTTGCTCCCGTATTCCTGCTATTTATCATACCAAATTCGTTTTTAAGACGCAACACGCAGAAAGTGCGGCAGATCACCACCCTTTCGGTCGCATCTGCCGCTCTCTCAATTCGCATAACCATACCTTTTTTCTTCCATACGCATCAGGCCTTTTCCCTCCAGATACCATTCAATCTCTGTCAGCAGCTGTAAAAATCGATACCTCTCTTTCTCATTCTGTAAATCCATTTTCCACATATCACCATACATCCGCTTCACCAGATTCCAGTCCCGTCTCAGAATTGCTTCCAGTTTTTCCAATCTGTCATCTCTCACTAAAATACAGATTTCCACATTGTTCTCCATGCGCTCCATCAGCCTGTAGAAGTAGGCATATTCTGTTGGCTCCATTTTGCGTGCAAAATCTGCCAACTCTTCCAGTGCATCTTTCAGTGGCTCCAGATTTTTCTTCATCCTTCGTCCCCTCCTGGTCTGTATGAAAACGCCACTTTCACTATCATTAAGTATACCATACTTCCGTATGGAATCTTTTCTGCGTTTTCCATTTTCCCGATCTTTTTCGACACGTTTTGTTACTATCTGTTTCCGATCAAAAGATTCCTTTCTGTAACCTGTTTCTCTGGACTTTCCCGGAACACAAGTATACAATAAGAATCAAAGTATTTTATTTCAGGAGGTATTGAATATGAATGCAATCATAGAAAATCTGCTTACCCGCAGAAGTACCCGCGCATTTTTACAAAGAGAAATTCCGGATAATGAATTAAACGAGATCCTGCAGGCTGCCATCTATGCCCCAAGCGGTATGGGCAAGCAGACCTGGAAGTTTACGGTTCTCTGCAATCAGGAAAAAATCCAGCAGCTGGCAGAACTCATCGGACGAAAACTTGGACGAAAGGGCTATGATATGTACCGTCCACAGGTTCTTATCATCCCTTCCAACCAAAAAGAAAATCCACACGGTATGGAAGACAATGCATGTGCCCTGGAAAACATCTTTCTGGCTGCACATTCCTTCGGAATCGGTTCTGTCTGGATCAATCAGCTCCGCACACTCTGTGATGACCCTGAAGTCCGTGCTCTCCTTGATGAGTTTGAAATTCCTTCCGATCATGTCGTGTACGGAATGGCTGCTCTGGGATATCCGGCAGACGCGCCCAAAAAAGAAATCCACAAAATCGGAGAGATCCGGATTATCAAATAAAACAGACAGGAGATTCTAGAGATGAGATTTATTATCCAAAGAGTATCAGAAGCTTCCGTAACTGTGGAAGATCAGACCATCGGAAAAATCCAGAAAGGATTTCTGGTATTGATCGGAGTTTCTGATTCAGACACACAGGAAACTGCTGACAAACTGATCAAAAAAATGATCGGTCTGCGCATTTTCGAGGATGAAAACGGAAAAACCAACCTTTCTCTTGCAGATGTAAACGGGAGCCTTCTTCTGGTTTCTCAGTTCACACTGTATGCCAACTGCAAAAAGGGCAACCGTCCAAGCTTTATCGAAGCAGGTGCTCCTGACAAAGCCAATGCCCTCTATGAATATATCATCACAAAATGCCGCCTGTCTGTTTCCTGCGTGGAAACCGGCGAATTTGGTGCAGATATGAAGGTTGCACTTGTTAATGACGGACCATTTACGATTATTTTAGATTCTGAAACATTATAAATGATTCTCGCGGACACGTATCTCCCAACGATGCGTGTCTTTTTTCTGCTTGCCGCAGCACACCTCAAATGCCCAGTTCGAATGATACGGCATGAGATATACCCGGAAAATAATACAGTGCGGCTCTTCCAGATCTTCACTGAAATGCACCTTTTGAAATGTATTTTCATCCACCATTTTCAACAACTTTTCTGCAAACTGCTCTCTGTTTTCTATCGTCCATCTGTTCGCATTCACCTCTACCCAAAGCCTGTACTCTCCATCTGTATGAGTGACTGTAGTAGACCGCACGTCCGGTTTCTGCTGGAAAAGGAACCACCCCGTCGCTGCCAGAACTCCTATGATTATGATATACTTGAAATCTCTTTTCTTTTTCACGTTCATTCTCCATTATAATTTTTATACAGGTGTATATTTCTACATCTATATTATATTGCATCTTATATTTTTATACAACTGCACATATACTTTAGGAAAGGCAGGTGTAGATATGAATAAGATAATCATTGATTTGGACGTAGTAATGAAAGAAAAAGGAATCAGCAAAAATTCCGTCTGCAAAAACTGCAATTTACAACGAACCCAATTAAACAACTACTGTAAGAATAAGATATCCAGAATTGATCTGAAAATTCTCGCCAGACTGTGCGAATATTTGAAATGCGATTTAACTGATATTTTAAAGCTGGTAGAAGAAGAGGAAGAAAATTCATAAAAATTGCGGCAGTATCTGTCTGATCAGAGATATTGCCGCAGTTTTTATTTTCTTTTTAATTTTTCATTTCTTTTTTATAGAACTATCACAGTTTACTCACACTTTTCGCCTATATTATATGCATACAAAGCAAAAAGCTTTTTCATATATACTTTTCCCCCTTTTTTCAGCCGGCGATGATATCCCGGCTTTTTCTTTTTGTATAAACAGGCAAAAATTTCTGTTTTCACAAAAACAGCGTGCCGCCAAAGAATGTCTGGAACTCTTTGACGGCACGCTATTTTCATCAAGCTGCCAAGGGGACTTGAACCCCCGACCTCCGCCTTACCAAGGCGACGCGCTACCGACTGCGCCATAGCAGCTTATGTGATAAACACAACACTAATATTATACATCAATTAGGTAAGCTCTGTCAATATTTTTTATATAATTTTGATAAATTTTCACCTTTTATTCCATCTTCATGAATCCACCATGCCTAATAGAATCAAGCATTGCTTCATAAAATTCATCTTCTTTTTATCTCAATTCATTTTTCAGCAATTTCTGTGCCTTGCTCTTAATCCTCTGCAGAGCATTATCCACCGCCTTGGGGCTTTTTCCGAGAAGCTCTGCGATTTTCCTGTAATCCGTTCCCATCAGGTGCAATTCCAGCACATGATTCTCCAGCGTACTTAAATTCTCCTTCAGCCGTTCTGAAAAAATCTCGGTAAACTCTTTTCCAAAATACAATGCTTCCGGATTATTTTCCTCCTGTGGTTCAATGGTATCGATCAGAGGAACCTTCTTTCCCTCCTCCACGGATTCTTCGTACAATGAAACATACGAATTCAGCGGAAGGTGCTTCTTTCTCTGAGATGCCTCGATCGCACTGTACATCTGCCTTGAGACACACAGTTCGGCAAAGCTTGCAAAGGATGTTCCCTGCCTGGTCTCATAATCACGGATTGCTTTAAAAAGCCCGATCATCCCTTCCTGGATGAGATCTTCATTCTCTCCGCCGAGAAGAAACATGGCTCTTGCTTTCTTTCGAACCATGGGCTTGTATTTATTCATGATAAAATCTGTGATCGCAGAGTCCCCGCCGCGCAGCTCTTCGATCAATTTTTCATCTGTCAGCATTTCATACCGGTTTCTCTGCATCATTTCCTCCATTTTATCCTTACATCGTTCTCTGACGTACAATCTCGTAAGCAAGTACTCCTGCCGCAACCGATGCATTCAGAGAATCAATCTCACCTTTCATCGGAATGCTGGCAACAAAGTCACATTTTTCTTTCACCAGACGTCCCACGCCTTCCCCTTCATTTCCGATCACCAGACCAATCGGTCCTTTCAGGTTCAAACGATACATGGATTCTCCGCCCATATCCGCACACACGAACCAGAGCCCTTTTTCTTTCAATTCTTCCATTGTCTTTGCCAGATTTGTGACTTTTGCGACCGGAGTATAGTTTAAGGCTCCTGCAGAAGTTTTTGCCACGGTCGCAGTCAGTCCCACTGCTCTTCTCTTGGGAATGATCACACCGTGTGCCCCTGCCAGATTTGCAGTTCGAATGATTGCACCCAGATTGTGAGGATCTTCGATATTATCAAGCAGAATCAAAAACGGATCTTCCCCTCGTTCTTCTGCCAGTTTTAACATATCCTCCACTTCCGAATATTCATAGGCAGCCGCATATGCGATTACACCCTGATGTTTTCCGGTCACGGAAATCTGTGAAAGCCGCTCTTTTCCCACAAAATTGATGATCGTATCATGCTTTTTCGCTTCTCTTACAATGGTGCGCACCGGTCCGTCCTGACATCCGTCCAGCACAAATACTTTATCGATCGGCTTTCCCGAACGAAACGCTTCGAGCACTGCATTTCTCCCCTCAATCACAAGGGTATGCTCTGTATTATCAAATTCTTTCCTATTTTCCTGCATCTTCTTCTCCCTGATTTTCTTTCAGACTTTCCAGTCCGATTTTTATAAGCGTCAGTAACCTCTCATATTGCTTTTTCAAATACAAATATCCGACCAGTGCCTCAAATCCCGTTGCTCTTCGATAATCTGTAATAGACTGATTTTTAGCAGGGGATATGGATTTTGCATTCCGCCCTCTTTTATAGACAGCATGTTCTTCTTCTGTCAGATGTTCCTGCATGGCACGCATCATAAATGACTGCGCAGATGCCTGCACATACCCGCTGGTCTCTCTGTGAAGCTTCTGAACCTGACGGTTTCCCTGATTGATCACCATGCTCTTGATGATCAGATCATATACACAATCTCCAATATAAGCCAGCACAAGCGGAGAATATGCGGATACATCCACCGGATCAAACTGCAGCATCTCTTCCATCAGATCTCTGAATTCAAAATTTACGCTCTTTTCCATTTTACCCCTTCTCTTGTATCTTCCAGAATGATTCCTTTTGCAAGCAGCTCGTCACGGATTTCATCTGCCCTGGCAAAATTTCTTTCTTTTCTTGCAGCCTGACGCTCTGCAATCAGCGCCTCGATATCGTCTGCCAGCATCTCCTGCTCTTTTTCTACGATAATTCCAAGTACATCTGTCAATGCGACAAGCTGGCTCAACAGGTTTTGCAGATATTCTTTAGAGCTTTCCCCGTCTGTATTTGTGTTGATAAATTTCACCAAGTCAAACACTGCCGCGATTGCATCTGCTGTATTGAAATCATCATCCATGGCTTTTTCGAATTTCCGGGTAAATTCCTGACTTTTTACAATCTTTGCCTGCTCTTTTTCTGTCATATTCTCTGTTTTTGCGCCTTCGAGCAGGAATTTCAAATGTTCTGCTGCTGTCACGATACGCTCCAGACCGTTCTTTGCTGCCTCCATCAATTCTGCACTGAAGTTCAGCGGACTTCTGTAGTGCGCACTCAGCATAAAGAAACGCAGTACCTGAAGATCATATTTTTCTCCGATCTCACGTACAGTAAAGAAGTTCCCAAGAGATTTGGACATTTTGCGGTTATCAATATTCAAAAAGCCGTTGTGCAGCCAGTATTTGGAAAAATCTTTTCCGTTGGCAGCCTCACTCTGTGCAATCTCATTTTCGTGATGCGGGAAGATCAAATCCTCTCCACCGGCATGAATGTCAATCTGCTCTCCCAAATACTTTTTGGACATTTCCGAGCACTCGATGTGCCATCCAGGACGCCCTTCACTCCATGGTGACTCCCATGCAGGTTCTCCCTCTTTTTTCGGTTTCCAGAGTACAAAGTCCAGAGAATCCTCTTTTTCATCTTCTCCCGTCACGAGAAGGGAACGTCCGCCGGACTGCAGATCGTCCAGATTTTTATGTGACAGCTTTCCATACCCTTCAAATTTTCTGGTACGGTAATAAACTGTTCCATTCTTTTCATAAGCATAGCCCTTGTCGATCAGCGTCTGGATCATATCGATCATGCCGCCGATTTCTTCTGTTGCCAGAGGATTTTTGGTGGCAGGCTTGACATTCATCCCTTCCATATCTTTTTTGCACTCTTCAATATAGCGTTTGGAAATCTCTTCTGCTGTCACACCTTCCTCGTTGGCTTTTTTGATGATCTTATCATCTACGTCTGTAAAGTTGGATACAAAATTCACATCGTATCCTTTATATTCAAAATATCTTCTGACCGTATCAAACACGATCATCGGTCTTGCATTTCCGATATGGATGAAGTTGTAAACAGTAGGTCCGCAGACATACATCTTTACTTTTCCTTCTTCCAATGGAACGAACTCTTCCTTTGTTTTTGACATTGTATTATACAGTTTCATCTTTTTTCTCCTCTCCCGTCTGTTCTGTTTTACATTGTTTCATACATCTCATTTTCTGTACCATCTCCGTCAGCTGATCGTGAAGCTCTCTGCTCTCTTTCTGAAGTTCTCTGATATCACTGAGCACCGGATCCGGAAGGTTGATTTGATCCATTTCACTTCGAAGCACCTTTTTGTCATCTCTCTTTACGATTCTTCCCGGAACTCCCACTACGGTACAATTCGGTGGCACCTCTTCCAGCACAACCGAACCGGCTCCGATTTTTGAATTCTCTCCGATTGTAAAAGAACCCAATATCTTTGCGCCTGCACTGACCATGACATTATCCTCCAATGTAGGATGCCGCTTTCCCTGCTCTTTCCCGGTACCGCCAAGAGTCACCCCCTGATACAAAGTCACGTTATCTCCGATCACTGTGGTCTCACCGATAATCACTCCGCTTCCGTGATCAATAAACAGCCCTTTCCCGATCTGTGCGCCCGGATGGATCTCGATTCCCGTTTTTCTGGCTGCACGCTGGGAAATCCATCTGGCCAGAAAATAATGCTTTTTCAGATATAATTTATGCGCTACCCGATATCGCAAGATCACCTTAAAACTGGGATATAACAGCACTTCCATACTCGATTTGATCGCCGGGTCACGTTCTTTCACCACCCGGATTTCTTCCCGGATATAAGACAGCATTCCCATATGACATCCTCCTGACTTTTCTGCCATTTTAAAACAAAAAAACTTCATCTCTACAACTTAGAGACGAAGTTCTTCCGCGGTTCCACTCTATTAAAAGAATCTGGTTCTTTCACTCATTGCACGTAACGTATGCGACACGTACCCTGCTACTGACACTCTTTGTGTGTTCGCAGAATCAGCTCCCGAATGCACTTCTTTGGCCGCTTTCCCGGAATTGCTTTCAGCCAGTGACAATTCCTCTCTGTGAGCGTATGACCAGATACTCTTTTCGTTCTAAGCCTTTGCTTTTATTTCTTAGTCCAGATTATATCTTATGCAAAATTTTCTGTTTTGTCAACTTCTTTCACACAATCTCATTCAAGAATACCGGAGAGAGCGGTGAAATTTTCTCCAGCTCACACTCCAGCTCTCTGCCAAGACATACGTCCGGATCCTTTCTTAGGTCCGCCGCACTTCGATAGCCAAATACAAGTTCCGTAAGCGCACCGATTGTCAGCACTCCCTGAGAATCCTCCGTCTCTGTGACCTGTATCCTGCCATCTTCCTGACTGCACAGCTTCCAGATCCTGCTGTTTCCAGTCAAGATCGGATCAATGACCGCAAAGGAACAAGAAAGACTTTCTCCCTCTTTGACCGTAAGCACTGATAACAAGGTCTCAAGATGCAGAATCCGTACCATGATCATCGGTTTCCTCTCCACAGACCTTGCACAAGGCTCCAACACTTCCGGACACGCCAGTACTTTGACCGGCTTCTCACTCAAACCGGATATGGAATCCCAAAATACAGTCTCATATCCCGGAAGGATCAGCGGTTCTAAAACTTCGCAGGTTTCCTCTTTTGCATAGCAGTAGATCCCCACCAGCTTTCCGTCTTTTTTCAGCATTCGGATTCCGCCGTTTTCACTCTGCTGCTCCAATACGCGTGTCTGATAGTAATGCGCGTCTCTCACTGCATATACCCGAGCCGTTCCAAAGAGCCGCTCCTTTGCAAACGCAGCCAGTTCTTCTGCCTGAAACATTGTTGCATCTTCCTCTTCGATCAATTCTGTCTCTGCCTTTTTTTCAAACACCGCCTGCCTCTGGCTGTATACAAACCTAAAATCATATGGAGTATAGATTGCCTCTGCTGCCGGCATCAAAAATGTAAACGGCTCTTTTTTCCCATACATCTCCTGCATCGCTTTTCGCAGAAGACTGCTCATATAACCCCGGCTTCTGTATTGTGCTCTTGTGGCCACTGCAATAATATAACGGCATAAAAACGGATGCTCTGCCACCTGAAGCTGATAAGGATTCAGCTGGAGCATGGACTGGATCTCTCCGTCTTCTTCAATCACCCAGATTTCATTCTCTTTTGTCTTGATAAAATAGTAATAATCCAGAAATGCCCTGGTATCGTCTGAAAACACTTCCTCCCACAGCTTCCGGGTCTTTTGGTGCTCCTGTTCTTCCAGTCTTCGAAGTTCCATCCTCGTTCTCCCATCTATGCTTTTTTGCACCCCTGACAGCCGGCACATCCACCTGTCTGCGCTGTCACATCCACACTGCTGTAATTCATCACTTTTTCCAGCATACAGATTGCCTGAGAGGAAATCCCCTCTCCGCTTCCGGTAAATCCAAGTCCCTCTTCTGTCGTTGCCTTGACATTAATCTGATCCGACTCAATTTTTAATGCTTTTGCAATATTTTCGCGCATTGTATCAATATAAGGACGCATCTTTGGTCTCTGTGCAATGATCGTTGCATCAATATTTTCAATCAGAAACTGATGTTCTTCTAAGAGATCGGCAACATGCTCCAACAGTCTGATGCTGGAAATCCCTTTATACGCAGGATCTGTATCCGGAAAATGCTTCCCGATATCCCCCAGTGCAGCCGCCCCCAGAAGCGCATCCATGATCGCATGGAGCAGCACATCCGCATCCGAATGTCCGAGCAGTCCTTTTTCATAAGGAATCTCTACACCGCCAAGGATCAGTTTTCTTCCTTCTACTAATTTATGCACATCATATCCCATTCCAATTCTCATATTTATCTGCTCCTTTCTATTTCTGACTGCTTTTCTTTTCTATTCGCTGTCCGATTGTTCTTCTGTATCAATCGGAGCTTCTTTTTCTTCTTTTGCTTCTTCCTTTTCCGGCATTTCCTGCTTGAACTGAATATCCGGAATCTCTCTTCGTGTTTCCTGTGAAGTTTCCATCGAATCCTCTTTCTCCACAATCTGAAGATCATCCTCCTGAGATTTTTCTCCTCCCCTGCTCATCTTCCATACGCTGCTGATCGCAGCACCTGCATATACAACCCCCACTCCAATAAACAAAACTGCGGCACATATCATCAGCGCCAGATTGTTCGGCTGCTCCTTGGTCACCTGAGAAATAATCTGAACCCCAAGAAATACCAGATACAATCCCGCCACGATCCGCAATACCATCCATGACTTTTTATTCATCTTCTGCCTCCTTGTAAGCCGGATATTCCGGCTTTCTTTTTCATTCTCTGATTGTAACAAAAAAGAAGCCCTCATTCAAGGACTTCTTTTTCAGTAGCGGAAACTGGATTTGAACCAGCGACACCACGGGTATGAACCGTGTGCTCTAGCCAACTGAGCTATTCCGCCATCTTTCATGGTATGGGGCCTACAGGGCTCGAACCTGTGACCCTCTGCTTGTAAGGCAGATGCTCTCCCAGCTGAGCTAAGACCCCATATCCGTCGGATGCGTTTCCCGCAACCGACTTTGTTAGTATACTACCTGTACCAGGGAATGTCAACCCTTTTTTCACATTTTTTGCAATTTTTCAAATTATTGCAACAAATTCTCCATTTATAGTGCCCAGCTGCCGTCTATAAAGACTGGAATTTCTTTTCCATCCTCTGTAATTCCTGTAATCTTCATGTCTTTTGTACCAATCATAAAGTCCACATGATTGATGGAATGATTCCCGCCGATCTGATGCAATTCTTCTTCATTCATCTTCTCTCCATCCTGAACGGTTGTCGGATAACACTCTCCCAATGCAAGATGGCAGGATGCATTCTCATCAAACAAGGTATTATAGAACAGGATTCCCATCTCAGAAATCGGAGAAGCGTACGGCACCAGCGCTACTTCTCCAAGACTTTTGGAACCTTCATCTGTATCCAGCAACTGTTTTAATGCATCGTATCCTTCTCTGGCATCAAAATCCACAACTTTTCCTTCATGGAACGTCAGACTGAAGTCTTTGATCAGATTCCCCCGATAACTCAGCGGCCGGGAGCTTACGACCTTTCCTTCTGCTTTTCTGCAATCCGGCATTGTAAATACTTCTTCTGTCGGCATATTTGCAATAAAACGCACTCCCGATCCGGATTCCTCGGAACCGCCTTCCCAGATATGGTTTTTCACAAGTCCTACTCTGAAATCCGTTCCGGCCTCATTCTCATAATGCAGCTCTGTAAACTGATACTTGTTCAAAATCTCACATTTTTCGGAAAGCAGCGCATCATGCTCTCTCCATGCCTGAACTGCATCTCCATCCTGAATCCTTACTGCGCAGAAGATCGCTTCCCACAGACTTTCCATGGCTTGTGCTTCGCTTTTTTCCGGAAACACTTGCTTTGCCCATTCTTTTCCCGGAACAGCTGCCACTACCCACTGCACCTGGCTTGACACCATCCGTTTGTAATACGGCTCCATCGCCTTGTCATTCGCTTTTGCAGCTGCCATCTGTTTTTCCCTGTCCACGCCTTTAAAAGCATTTGGATTCTCTGCTGTGATTGCAATAAATGCCGCTCCATTTTCTGCATAGCTGTTCATGGAATCTGCGCGCCACTTCGGAACATTTTCAAACACCTCCATCGGTGCATACTCGTATCTTAAGCGTGCAACTTCATCATCGCCCCAGTGTACGATCACTTCTTTTGCTCCTGCCTCATATCCGGCCTTTACGATCATCCGGCCAAACTCCCAGCATTCTGCGGGGCAGCGCAGGACCAGTTCCTGTCCTTTCTGGATGGCCGCGCCATTTTCTACGATCAATCTTGCATATTCCTGCTGTTTTTCCTGAAAATTCATCTCTATCTCACACTCTCCTTATTTCTGACATTCAATTTACTTCACTAGTATATCAGCTTTTCTGCCAAAAATACACCCTACCGGCTCAACAATTTTTGATAAGTAAAATCAATCAGAAACGCGCCCAGAGGAGCTGTAATAAGAATCGACACAACTGCCACTGTCAGAACGATATTCCCACAGGAAAGCCCCATGGCAAGCGGAATCCCTCCAATGGCCGCCTGAACAGTTGCTTTCGGCATATATGCGATCATGCAGAATGTCCGCTCCTTCCTGTTTAAACCGGTTTTTAAAAGACAGAAAAACACTCCCGCCATCCGGAATGCAAGCACACCAAAAATCAAAACAACAGCTGCAAATCCTGCAGACAGCGCATATTTAATATTCACTGTGGCTCCCACAAGAACAAACAGCATAATTTCTGAAACAACCCACAGTTTGTTGAATTTAACAGACAAACGTTCTGCCACTCTTTTCCGCTTTTTCTGAAGCGTGATTCCGACTGCCATCACAGCGATCAATGAAGCAAACGGGATCACATCCGCAAGCTGATCCTCCAATGTGACCAGAATAAACGAAACACACAGAAAGATCATCACCTTGGACGTATCCCGGATATGTATCTTTTCAAAAAACTTTGCCATCAGATACCCGACAGTCATTCCGACAACAATCCCCAACGCAATGGAAACCGGAATGTTCACAAAGCTTTTTACAGATACCGCATCCCCCTGTGCAAGACCAGTGAACGCTGTAAATAAGACAATTACAAAAACATCATCCACAGAAGCTCCCGCAAGGATCAGTTGAGGAATACCTTTTCCCGTCCCGTAATTTTCTTCCATAAGCTTCAGCATTTTCGGAACGATCACGGCAGGTGAGACTGCTCCTACAACAGTCCCCATAATGGCTGCATCCAAAATTGAAACCCCAAGCAGCCTCGGTGCCAGCAGAATCATCCCCAGAACTTCAAAACAAGCCGGAACAAAACACATCAGAATTGCCGGTCTCCCTACTTTTTTCAAGTCTTCCAGATTCAGTGAAAGCCCTGCTCTTGCCAGAATAATGATCAATGCAATCTTTCGAAGCTCAGACGAAATATTCAAAATGGAAGCATCGATCAGATTCAAAGCATATGGCCCCAATACGATCCCTGTCACCAACATTCCTAAGAGCCCTGGAAGATGCACTTTTTTACAAAGCCATCCCATCATCATGCCAAGCAACAGTATACACGCAATACTCATCAACATTTTTCTTTCTCCCTTATTCTTTTTATCCAAAACTCTTGGAGCAAAAAAACAAAAGAGATCTGAAATTCAGACCTCTCTCTTCGTAGCGGAAACTGGATTTGAACCAGCGACACCACGGGTATGAACCGTGTGCTCTAGCCAACTGAGCTATTCCGCCATATTCACTTAAATCTATGGGGCCTACAGGGCTCGAACCTGTGACCCTCTGCTTGTAAGGCAGATGCTCTCCCAGCTGAGCTAAGACCCCATAATTTGAAGCTGCTGTTTTCTCAACCGCAACTTGCTTGATCATTATACTATTGACTTTTTAGATTGTCAATACTATTTTTCTACTTTTTTCCACATTTTTTTATTTTTATTGCTTTTGTGTAGTTCTGGAAATATGTACAATCAAATAAACCCTTTCCTCTTCTGTAATTTCTTTCTGGAGCAAATCTTCCAAAAGCCGTTGCAAAAAAAATTGCATATGGATTACGAACCTGGAATAATTGATACTTTCTTCATAAAAAAGACCAAGACAAGAGGTGCAATAATCTCATGCTCCTCATTGTTCTCGGTCTTGCCTACATTACCAGTAACAGCCTTTGCTATTAATTACAAATTAGATTGTATCAGACTGTTACAAAAAATACAAGTCTGTTTTTCAAATCAAACCATTCTTTTATTTAAAATATTTCACACCGGATTCAAAGATCTTCAGATCCTGCTCTCCGTAGATATTGATTGCTACAGAATCACCGCGGCGTTCGGAATGTGCCATCTTTCCAAGTACTCTTCCATCCGGACTTGTGATACCTTCGATCGCACGGTAGGAGCCATTGACATTCCACTCTTCGTTCATACTGATATTTCCTGACGGATCGCAGTACTGTGTTGCTACCTGACCGTTCGCGAATAACTGATCCAGCCACTCTTCACTCGCTACAAAACGACCTTCTCCGTGGGAAGCCGGATTTGTGTAAACCCCTCCGAGCTCTGCACCTGCAAGCCAAGGTGATTTGTTTGTCACAACTTTTGTGTAGACCATCTTTGAAATATGACGTCCAATCGTGTTATATGTCAATGTTGGAGAATCCGCTGTCTGTCCTACAATCTTACCATAAGGAACCAGTCCCAGTTTGATCAGTGCCTGGAATCCGTTGCAGATACCGAGCGCCAGTCCATCTCTTTCATTCAACAGTTTTTCTACTGCTTCTTTGATCTTTGCATTCTGGAATGCAGTTGCAAAGAATTTTGCAGAACCATCCGGTTCATCTCCTGCACTGAATCCACCCGGGAACATGATCATCTGTGCCTGTCCGATTGCCTTTTCAAACTCGGCAACAGAATCACGGATATCCTCTGCATTCATATTACGGAATACTTTTGTGATCACATTTGCGCCTGCTCTCTCAAACGCCTTACGGCTGTCATACTCACAGTTTGTTCCAGGAAATACCGGAATAAATACGGTCGGCTGTCCGATCTTATGACTGCAGATATGAATATCAGATGTATGATAGAGCTTTTCTTCCACCACTTCATCATTATCTGCGGAAGATTTTGTCGCAAATACACTTTCCAGAGTGCCTGTCCATGCTTCTTCCGCTTCTGTCAGAGCAATTTCGGTATCCGCATAAACAAATTTCTGCTCTTCGAGAACCTCACCGATCACCGTGTATGCAATGCTCAGTTCTCCCACTTTGTCTGCCGGAACTTCTGCAATAATATCTCCAAATGCCGGCGCAAACAATTCTCCCGCATCCAGATTATGCTCGATCTTCACACCCAGTTTATTTCCAAATGCCATCTTACTTGCCGCAGCGATTACACCATGACGATCCAGCGCATATGCGGAAACAATCTTTCCACTGTGGATATCTGCTGCAAATTTGCCATACTGATCCATCAGCTGTGTATAAACCGGGAGGTCATACTGATCTTTTTCAATCTTCATCCAAACCAGTTTATTTCCTGACTTTTTCAGTTCCGGAGTAATAATCTCATCCTCTGTTGCCATGTCTACGGCAAACGATACAAGAGTCGGCGGAACATCAATATCCTGGAATGTTCCAGACATACTGTCTTTCCCCCCGATAGACGGAAGCCCGAATCCAAGCTGTGCTTCATATGCACCCAAGAGTGCTGCAAACGGCTGACTCCATCTCTTCGGATCTTCTGTCATACGACGGAAATATTCCTGGAATGTAAAACGAATCTTGCTATAATCTCCACCTGCGGCTACGATCTTCGCAACTGACTCTACCACTGCATAAATCGCTCCATGATACGGACTCCAGCTTGACAGATATGGATCAAATCCGTAGCTCATCATAGAAACCGCATCTGTTGTTCCATTCATAACCGGAACTTTTGCAACCATAGCCTGTGTCTCTGTCATCTGATACTGACCACCGTACGGCATAAACACGGAACCTGCTCCGATGGAGCCGTCGAACATCTCTACCAGACCTTTCTGAGAGCATACATTTAAATCCTTTAAGGTCTCCAGCCATTTTTCTTTTACATCCGTCACTTCTTCTTTTACGAACAGACTGTCTTTCTTTGCAGGAATCTCAACTTCTACTGTTGTCTCCTGATGTGCTCCATTGGTGTCAAGGAACGCTCGGGAAATATTGACAATTTCATTTCCTCTCCACACCAAAACCAGTCTCGGAGATTCTGTCACTACTGCAACTTCGACTGCTTCTAAGTTTTCTTCCTTTGCATAAGACATGAATTCTGCCACATCTTTCGGATCTACGACTACCGCCATTCGCTCCTGAGATTCTGAAATAGCAATCTCTGTTCCATCCAGACCTGCATATTTTTTCGGTACTTTATCCAGATCCACACGAAGTCCGTCTGCAAGCTCTCCAATCGCAACAGAAACACCGCCCGCACCAAAGTCGTTGCACTTTTTAATCAGCTTACTTACTTCTTCTCTGCGGAATAAGCGCTGAATCTTGCGCTCTGTCGGAGGATTTCCTTTCTGAACCTCTGCGCCACAAGTCTCAATAGATTCTTCTGTATGTACTTTGGAAGAACCTGTTGCTCCACCGCATCCGTCACGTCCGGTACGTCCGCCGAGCAGTACGATAATATCTCCCGGATCTGAATTCTCACGGATCACCGCACGTCTTGGAGCAGCTCCAAGCACTGCACCGATCTCCATACGTTTTGCCACATAATCCGGATGATAGATTTCTTTTACCAGTCCTGTCGCCAGACCGATCTGGTTTCCGTAAGAACTGTATCCGTGAGCAGCTCCTCTCACCAGTTTTTTCTGAGGAAGTTTTCCTTTTAAAGTCTCTTTTACAGATACCGTCGGATCTGCAGCTCCTGTCACACGCATTGCCTGATATACATAAGTACGTCCTGACAACGGATCACGGATTGCACCGCCAAGGCAGGTTGCCGCTCCACCAAACGGTTCAATCTCTGTCGGGTGATTGTGTGTCTCATTTTTAAAATTGATCAGCCACTCTTCTTCCACTCCATCTACTTTGATCGGAACAACAATACTGCATGCATTGATTTCATCTGATTCTTCCTGATCTGCAAGCTTTCCTTCTTTTTTCAGCTTACGCATCGCCATCAGCGCAAGATCCATCAGGCAGACAAACTTATCTTCTCTTCCTTTGAAGATCTCACTGTGGTCACTTAAATACTGTTTGTATGTATTGACGATCGGCTCTTTATAGTCTCCTTCACCGAATGTCACATCCTTTAACTCTGTAGAGAATGTCGTGTGACGGCAGTGATCAGACCAGTATGTATCCAGAACACGAATCTCTGTCATAGTCGGATTTCTATGCTCTTCTCCGTGATAATAATTCTGGATATGCTGGAAATCTTTAAATGTCATTGCCAGCCCAAGGGAATCATAAAGCGCTTTTAATTCTGCTTCCGGCATTGTCTCAAAACCATCAAATACTTTCACATCTTCCGGTTCCTCAAACACAGTCACTAACGTTTCCGGTTTTTCCATTCCTGTCTCTCTTGAGTCCACAGGGTTGATACAGTGATTCTTGATCGCTGCAAATTCATCCTCTGTTACGTTTCCTTCGATGACATATGTTGTCGCCGTTTTGATTACAGGAGACTCGTCCTCTTTAATAAACTGCACACACTGTTCAGCAGAATCTGCTCTCTGATCAAACTGTCCCGGCAGATATTCTACCGAAAATACATGATCTTTGTCAGATACCGGAAAGCTCTCAAGATAAAGTACATCTACCGGCGGTTCCGCAAAAATCCCATTACATGCTTTCTCAAACGTATCTTCTGAAAGATTCTCCACATCATAACGAATCAGAACTCTGACACCTGTCACAGTTTCAATTCCAAGATAACTTCTGATCTCATGTCTCAATTCTTTTGCCTGTACGGCAAATTCTGCCTTTTTTTCTACATATACGCGCTTTACGTTGCTCATATACAATCTCCTTTGCACTTCTTTCAAACATTAAGTAACTCTTTTTACCGTAATCTTACCACATTTTTTCTCATAAGTATAATTAATATAATTAAACTCACTCATAAGTACTTTTAATTTTTCTTTCATTTTCATCTTTCTTGGCCTGTCTGGCGAGAAACACACTGACTGCCAGAAAGATCAGCATACTGATAATGAAGATTCCCCCAATGCGCAATGCCATATCATAGAAAAAACCTTCCGGCAGCATCCGGATCATATAATCCTCAGCGGGATCAAACAACCACAGATCATTGGTAAAAAATATCTCATGGAATACCGTAAATGCTGTATTAAAATCTACAATCAGCGCTCCTGCCAGAAACGCGACTCCGGCTGTGGCGATCCCAAGACCGATCTGATATCCTCTTGCCAGAATCTTTTTCCAATTCGCCTTTGTCACCCAAAGTACGAAAAGACAGAGCATCATCACCGCCGCTGATACTCTTCTTACCATAAGACCACCAAGAAACAAATTTTTCACATCAGCCATATGCAATTTGTCCTGCTCATTAAAAAAGTCCTGCTCTTTTCCTTCTACCACTGTGTACACATCCAGATTTTCTCTGTCACCGATCAGATAATCCATCATCTCATAGGTCACATACATCACATCTTTCAGCTCCATATCAAGATCCGAGACCACATCATATTTCTTATATTCTTTTTCGTAAAATCCAAAATCTCCATACGCCGCAAATTGAAAGCTGCTGATCAGCAGCACCAGAATCAGCGCCAGAGAAAACAGGATTCCCAAAAACCATTGTACTTTTTTCACGCATTTTACCTCCCAGTCTTTTCTGCTTTCGTCATTTTTTCCATTCTTCTGCGATTCCTGTATATTTTACCACAATATAGATTGTAATTCATTCATTTTTGCCCTATAATACAGGGAGCACTTATTAGGAGGTCTAATAATGGATATTAACTATGAACTATATAAGGTATTCTATCACGTGGCATCTACTTTGAGTTTTTCCGAAGCTTCCAAACAGCTTTTCATCTCACAATCTGCTGTCAGTCAGTCTATCAAAACACTGGAACGCAAGCTGGATCAGGTGCTTTTTATCCGCAGTACAAAAAAAGTCCAGCTCACACCGGAAGGAGAAATCCTCCTTCGCCATATCGAACCTGCCATGCATCTGATCCAGCGCGGGGAATCCCAGCTTCTGGATGCAGCTTCTACCGGTGGACAGATTCGGATTGGAGCCAGTGATACGATCTGCCGATATTTTCTGGTTCCCTATTTAAAGAAATTTCACGAAGCATTTCCAAATGCCCACATCAAAGTTGTCAACCAGACATCCATCAAATGTGTAGAATTACTGGAATCCGGACAGGTCGATCTCATTGTGGTCAACTACCCAAACAGCTACTTAAGCAATGTCTCTTCGATCAAAAAGATCAAAAAATTTCATGATGTTTTTATTGCCAACCAGGATTTTGCAGAGTTGAAAGGAAAGAAACTTTCCTATCAGGAACTGTCAAAATATCCAATTCTGATGCTGGACAAGCACAGTACCACCAGTGAATATCTGCACCGCCTCTTCCAGCAGCATCAACTGGATCTGGTTCCTGAAATCGAGCTGACCAGCAATGATCTTCTGATCGATCTTGCACGAATCGGACTCGGAATCGCATTTATTCCAAATTTCTGTCTCTCTGAGCAGACTTGCGATCTCTTTGCTGTCCAGACAGAAGAAGAACTGCCAGAGCGTGAGCTTGTCATCGCTTATAATGAACAGGTGCTGACCTCAAAGGCAGCAAAAGAATTCTTAAGTTTTTTTGACTGATGTACAATTACGGACTTTCCCAGAAAGTCCGTATTTCTTGTTCCAGATTTTTCACACTTCCCAGTTGATACTGCTGCCACTCTCTCGGAAACACTTCCCGGTATCGCATTGCCCGAAATCTGTCATCCAACAACAGGATCACACCTCTGTCACTTTCCGTTCGGATCACCCTCCCGGCAGACTGCAGAACTTTGTTCATTCCCGGATACAGATACGCATAGTCAAATCCATCCATGTCAGCAGCATTAAAATACTGCTTTAAAATTTCCCGTTCTGTACACACCTGAGGAAGCCCTGTTCCGGCGATCACTGCTCCGATCAACTTGTCATCTGTCAGATCAATCCCCTCTGAAAAAATTCCGCCCATCACGCAAAATGCAACCAGACTTTTCTCTCTTTCCTGTTCAAATTCCTCCAAAAACTCTTCCCTCTGTTCTTCATCCATATACGAAACCTGACAGATACTGTCGACTTCGTGATCAACACACTCCAAAAAGCACGTATGTACCTCTTCCAAAAAACGGTACGATGGAAAAAACGCCATATAATTTCCTTTTTTCTGTTCTGCCATCACTGCAATATATCTGGCAAATCTCTGATATGTACTCTCTCCCCTTCTTGTATAACGGGTACTTACATCCGTTCCAATAAAAAGAAATTTATTTTCCTGCGGAAAAGAACTATGTGCATACACTGCATAATCATCTTTCTCAACACTAAGCAGCTTTTTATAGTAATGAACCGGAAGCAGTGTTGCAGAAAAGAAAATCGTACTGTTTCCCTGTTCCAGATAATTTTGAAGATTCACCGCCGGATTGACACAAAAAAGCTTGATTTGAAACCTTCCGTCTTCCATCATTTCCGAAAAGATCACATAATTTTCATCCATGATATCATGGATATTTAAAAAACTGCGCACTGCAAAATAAAAATCCAGCACCCGCTTTTTCTTTTCTGCATCCTTGCATTCTTCCAGATAATCTTCCAGTTTCGAAAGCACATTCATCAACTTTAACGCAATATGCGATACACTTTTTAAAATCTGATAATGCTCACACTCTCTCTTTAATTCCAAAAACTGCTGATTACATTCTGACAAACCCTTTGCCAGTTTCGGATCCTCTGCTTTTACCATTTTTCTTACTTCCAGTAAATCTTCTTTGTATAGAGATGCACTATACATCTCCCTTCCCCGCTCCACCAGATTATGCGCCTCATCGATCAGAAACAGGTATTCCCCTTTTCCACTTTCTGAGAAAAAGCGCTTTAAATGGGCCTGCGGATCAAACGCATAATTGTAATCACAGATCACCGCATCTGCCCAGTCGGACACATCCAGAGACATCTCGAACGGACAGACCATGTGCTTTTTCGCCTGTTCTTCCAGAACCTCTCTGCTCCAGTCGCCGGAATGTGTGATCAGATCAAAAACTGCATCATTCACTCTGTCAAAATGTCCTTTTGCATAAGGACAGGCATCCGGATTGCACTCTGCCTCCTCACAAAAACAGATTTTTTCTTTTGCTGTCAGCGTAATGGTCTTATACAACAGCCCCTTTTCTTTCAACAGGGAAAATGCCTGCTCTGCAACTGTCCTCATAATCGTCTTCGCTGTCAGATAAAAAATCTTTTCTCCCAGCCCTTCCCCCACTGCCCGCACTGCCGGAAATACAGTTGCCATTGTTTTTCCCACTCCGGTAGGCGCCTGGATAAACAGCTTTTTCTTTCGCAAGATCGTGCGGTATACCGAGGCCACCAGGTCACGCTGTCCTTCTCGATAGGGAAAAGGAAACTCAATCTGCCGGATCGAATCATTGCGTACATTCCGCCATTCAATTTCAAATTTTGCCCATTTTTCATATTGTGTCACCAGATCCTGAAACCACGTCTGAAGCTCTTGAAATTCAAATTCCTGGCAAAACCTGCGGATTTCCTCTGTTTCCATCTGACAATACGTCATCTGAACGTCAATGCACTTCAAAGAGTTCTGAACTGCATAAATATAAGCATAACATTTTGCCTGAGCCAAATGAACGGGAACGGGCGCTTCCAGATGTTCCAGACTTCGCAAAATCCCCTTGATCTCATCGATCAGGACTTTTCCGTCATCTTTCAAAACTCCATCGGCGCGCCCTTCTATCTGCAAAACAAACCCATCGCACGGCATCTGTATTTTAAGCGGAACCTCCGCTGTGTAATTCGTTCCCATACGGCTTTGTATTTTGCGGTGTATTTTACCGCCCAGCAGCATGGCATCTTTTTCCATACTGCCGGACACTCTGTTGTCAATGTCCCCTTCCCGCAGAATAAATTCTACAAGGCTGCGGACAGATATCCTTATGATTGTTTCCTCTTTCATGTTCTCTACTCTGCTGCTTTATCCGGTCTTGCAACCTCTGCGATCGTCTTGGTCAGACCAGCGATTCCCTGTAATTCGGACGGAATGATAATCTTGGTTGCTCTTCCGTCTGCTGCTTTGGCAAACGCTTCAAGACTCTTTAAAGTCAGTACTGCATCATCCGCACCTGCCTGTTTAATAAATTCAATTCCTTCTGCTGTTGCTTTCTGAACGGTACGGATTGCTTCCGCCTGTCCTTCCGCCTCTTTGATTCTCTTCTGCTTTTCTGCTTCCGCATTCAGGATTGCCGCCTGTTTTTCCGCCTCCGCTTCCAGGATCAAAGATTCTTTCTTACCTTCTGCCACCAGAATTGTAGATTTCTTTTCTCCTTCCGCTTTCAGAATCGCTTCCCTTCTTTCACGTTCTGCCTTCATCTGTTTCTCCATCGCATCCTGGATTGCAGTCGGAGGCATGATATTTTTCAGTTCCACACGATTCACCTTGATTCCCCACGGGTCTGTAGCGATATCCAGCGATGTGCGCATCTCCGAATTGATCGTCTCTCTGGATGTCAGAGTCTCATCCAGTTCCAGATCTCCGATGATATTACGCAGTGTAGTCGCTGTCAGATTTTCAATCGCTGCAATCGGGTTCTCCACTCCATACGCATACTGCTTCGGATCTGTAATCTGAAAAAAGATCACCGTATCAATCTGCATCGTAACATTATCTTTTGTGATCACGGCCTGCGGTTCAAAATCTACAACCTGCTCTTTGAGTGATACTCTCTTTGCCACACGATCCAGAATCGGGATCTTAAAATGAATTCCAACACCCCACGTCTCTTTATATCCACCCAGACGTTCCAGAATATACGCATGTGCCTGTGGTACGATTCGGATATTTGCTGCCAGAATCAATATCACCAATACCAATAAAACTCCTAATACCATCAATCCCATCCTCTAGTCCTCCTTATACGGTTCTACAATCAATTTTACGCCGGAAATCCGGATTACTCTTGCCAGAGTATCCTTTTCCAGAACTTCTTTACTGTCTGTCCTCACTGTCCATTCCATTCCGTCCAAAATTCCTTTTCCGGTCTGTGCAAGATCATCTACTCTCTGTGTAATTCTGACAATTTTTCCCACTGCCTGTTCATAGTTTGTCTTTTCATGATGTGCATTGACATATTTTACTGCAAACGGTCTCGTAAAATACACAAGCACAAATGAAACCAGGATAAACGCCCCGATCTGCCAGATCAGATCGACTCCCAGCAGCTCTAAAACCAACGCTGCCAGTGCACCTCCTGCAAACCAGATGGAGGTCAGACCCACAGTCAACAGTTCTACAATCAGAAGAATAACAAAAAGCGCCAGCCAGACGATTGCCTCTCTCTCCATATCTCTCCTTCCTTTCTCTTATCAACGCCACTTTGTTATCCTTATGTTAAACTAAGTCCTCCTATTATACAATAGTTTTTTACTGGAATTCTGTCACATTTTTACGATATTTGACCGGTATATGTGTTCGCTGGCATTTTAAATTTTCCCGTTCCTTGATCGAGATGGTTTTAAAAAATCCTTTCCACAATTTTTCATACTCCTTCTCGGCTTCCGTGATCTGCTCTGTCACATTCCGCTCTGGCACTTCTCCTTGTACCAGCACCCAATGCTTTCCGGCCGGATGTACCAGAAATTCCTGATGCGTATTGTCATAGATCACCCAGTTTTCCATCGGAAAACGATCTGCAAAATGCTCTGCGATACATGTCAGCACCCTGTTCTTCGGCTCTATCTCGGAAAACAAAACTCCGTTTTCCAGCTCCCGAAATCTTACAAACTCAATAAAATAATGGGCTTCATTCGAAACTCTGCGTTTCATTTCAAACACTTTTGCCACAGAGGGATTGCCCAGAAAATCCATAATCCTTTTACTTGGCTTTACCTGTCTCGCTGCCTGCATGACATGGAGTATCGCCTCTGCTTTCATCGCATCTTCACACAACAGGGCATAAGAAATATCCTCATAAGTCTGCTCTCCCATATGATCCCGTATCAGGCGTTCCACCGCCTGCGCTTTCTTTTCGGATGATACAACTTCTGCATATTCGCAGAACAGCTGCTGCTGTGTCTTTCCCAAAAGCCCGATTCCTACCTCTTTATTGCGGTTTTCTTTCCATGCGTCATAAATTGCCGAAAGCATCTCGGTTCTGTCATCTCTGCAAATATAAATCTTTTTCATATCCCTCTCCTGTCATACCATAGTCACGATCTGGTTCCCGGTAAAATTTACATCATCAAATAAGGATAACTGCTGATAATTCATCCCTGCAACACTGTCCGGCAAACGTTCTTTCGTATTCAAAAGATTCCTTGTAATATAATCTTCTTCTATTTTCGTTTTATACATCATTTTTCCACTGCACGTAATAAAATAGAGCGCCCGTTTTAATACCACTCCCATTTTCCTGAGGTCTTCAAATCCAAGAGATCCGAACCGCCTTGCTTTTACGATCCTGCCCGCTGATTTGTAACCGATCCCGGGAACACGCAGCAAAACATCATATGACGCCCGATTCACTTCGACAGGAAAATATTCCAGATGATTCAGCGCCCAGTTACACTTCGGATCCAGGAATATATTAAAATTCGGATTTTTCTCATTCAGCAGCTCATTTGCTTCAAACTTGTAATACCGCAGCAGCCAGTCTGCCTGATATAGTCTGTGTTCCCGAAGAAGCGGCGGTCCATCTGATGTTCTTGCCGGAAGTGCCTTGTCTTCATTGACCGCCACAAAAGCAGAATAAAACACACGCTTTAATCCAAATTTCTGGTAGAGTGACTCTGCCACACGCAAGATCTGATAATCTGTCTCCGGAGAGGCGCCGATGATCATCTGCGTACTCTGGCCGGCAGGCACAAAACGCGGCGCACTTTTATACAGCGTCAGCTCCTGTCTGTTCTCTTTGGACTTCTCCTGGACCAGCCGCATGGGTGCCAGAATATTTTTTCTTGACTTGTGTGGTGCCAGAAGTCTCAAGCTCTCGGCTGTCGGCAATTCCAGATTCACACTCATTCTGTCTGCCAGAAATCCCACTTTCTGAATCAGAATCGGATCTGCTCCCGGAATCGCCTTTACATGAATGTATCCCTGAAAATTGCAGACATGACGCAGCTTATACAAGGCTGCATAGATCAGCTCCATCGTATAGTTCGGATTTTTTAAAATTCCAGAACTTAAGAACAATCCTTCGATATAATTTCTTCTGTAAAATTCCATCGTCAATGTGCAGATCTCATCCGGCGTAAAAGATGTACGGATCACGTCATTGGAAGATCGATTAACACAATATTTGCAGTCATAAATACACTCGTTCGTAAATAAAATCTTCAGAAGTGAAATACACCTTCCATCCGCAGAAAAGCTGTGACAGATTCCCGCCTTGCTGCAATTGCCTATACCTGTGCCATCACCTTTCCTTTCTACGCCGCTGGAGGTGCACGCCACATCATACTTTGCCGCATCGGTCAGAATCTGAAGTTTTTCATAGATTGACATTTTTTCCTGAATAATCTCCGCCATATTTCCGCTCCCTCCAGAACATATGTTCTTTTTGTATTATAGCATTCAGAACATATGTTTGCAAGTTCTTTTTTAAGAAATTACCAGTACAAAAAAAGAACACTGTCTTTTCAGACAATGTCCTTTTTTGTATCTGATTATTCACAATCACGGATTTTCTTTCTCAGCGGAAGAACCATCGATGGAGAAACAGAAAGTTCATCCAGTCCCATCTTCAGGAATTCTTCTGTCAATTCCAGATCTGCGCCAAGTTCTCCGCAAATACCGATCCATTTTCCTTCTGCATGTGCATTCTCTGCAGCCATGCGGATCATCGCCAGCACTGCCGGATGATGCGGATCATAGAACTCGTCCAGTTTTGAATTCTGACGGTCGATCGCCAGAGTGTACTGTGTCAGGTCATTCGTTCCCACACTGAAGAAGTCAACTTCCTTTGCCAGTTCACGGCTGATCATAACAGAAGCCGGAGTCTCGATCATCACACCAAGCTCCACATCTTCTTTATATGGGATTCCCTGCTCTTTCAACTCTGCTTTCACTTCTTTGATCATCTCTTTGATCTTATGAATCTCTGAAACAGAAATGATCATTGGGAACATGATCGAAATATTTCCGTAAAATGCAGCTCTGTAAAGTGCACGAAGCTGTGTCTTAAAGATCTCCGGTCTTGTCAGACAAATACGGATCGCACGATATCCAAGTGCCGGATTCTCTTCTTTGTCCAGTCCGAAATAATCCACCTGTTTATCAGCTCCGATATCCAGTGTACGGATGATCACTTTTTTCCCTGCCATGTTTTCTGCAACCTGCTTGTATACTGCAAACTGCTGCTCTTCTGTCGGGAATGTCTCATTCTCCAGATATAAGAACTCACTGCGGAACAAACCGATTCCGCCTGCATCATTTTTCAGGACTGCACCAACATCAGATGCATTTCCGATATTTGCATATACATTGATCTTCTGACCACTCTTTGTGATGTTCTCTTTTCCTTTGAGCTGTTCCAAGAGTGCCTTTTTCTCAAGATCTTCTTCCCGCTTTTTCTGCATTCTGGAAAGTGTCTCTTCATCCGGATCAATATACAGTGTTCCTGTAAACCCGTCGATCACAGCCATCTTTCCGTCATACTGAGGACTCAGACTTTCACCCAGACCGATAACAGCCGGGATATTCATGGTACGCGCCAGAATCGCAGTATGAGAATTGGAAGAACCGTACATCGTTGCAAATGCAAGTACTTTGCTCTTATCCAGCTGTACCGTCTCACTCGGTGCCAGATCATCTGCTGCAATGATCGAAGGCTCGTCTGTCTGCTTGATTCCCTCGCTGACTCCGCAGAGGATATCCAGCACACGCTCAGAAACATCCTTTACGTCCGCTGCACGTCCCTGCATATATGCATCATCCATTGCCGCAAACATCTGCGCAAAATTGTCAGCTGTCGTTGCTACTGCAAACTCTGCATTGACTTCCTGAGAACGGATGATATTTTCGATAGACTCAATATAATCCAGGTCTTCCAGCATCATCTGATGAATCTCAAAAATCATAGCGTTGGCTTCTCCGACATCGGCAATCGATTTTTCGTACAATTCTTTTAACTGACGGATCCCCTCGGCTTTTGCTTCCTGAAATCTTACACACTCTGATTCTACATTTTCTACGTGTTCTCTTTTGATCACTTTCTGATTTCTTTTATAAAAAGAAAGTTTTCCGATGGACACTCCACCAAATACACTTTTTCCTGTTATTGTAATCATAATATTTTCCTCAGACTTTATGGGAATTATAAGTTTTCTTTAAAGAATGCTTCCAGTTCTGCGATTGCTGCATCTTCATCTGCACCATCAGCAGTAATTGTCACTTCTTCTCCTGTCTTTACTCCAAGTCCCATCACACCGAAGATTCTTTTTGCATCTGCAGATTTATCACCTTTTGCAATTGTTACGGAAGATGTAAATTCTCCTGCTTTTTTCACAAGCAGTCCTGCTGGTCTTGCGTGGATTCCTTCTGCGTCTGTCACTACATATTTAAATTCTTTCATAGCACTAAAACTCCTTTTGCCTTTTTTTCTTTGTAGTATATACTATCTTTCGCTTTTTTTCAACCTGTGTTCTGCAATAAATATGCTTTGTCTGACCAACGTTTTTTTAACATTTTGACCTAATTTTTCAGTCAAAAAGCGGTGTGGAAAGATATCGTTCTCCTGTATCCGGAAGCAATGCTACAATTGTCTTTCCGCGGTTTTCCTCTTTTCCGGCCTCCAAAAGTGCAACTGACAGTGCTGCTCCAGAAGAAATACCAACCAGAACTCCTTCCTTTTCTGCCAGAAGACGGGAAGCTTTGTACGCCTCCTGCTCTTTCACTTTACTGATGCGATCATAAACAGAAGTATTGAGTACATCCGGCACAAATCCCGCACCAATTCCCTGCAGTCCGTGCGGTCCCGGATTTTCTCCCGACAGCACCGCGGAAGACGCCGGCTCCACTGCCACAATCTCAATGGACGGATTGACTGATTTCAAATAAGCACCGGTTCCTGTGATCGTTCCGCCGGTACCGACACCTGCTACAAACAGATCCACCTGTCCTTGTGTATCTTCCCAGATCTCCGGCCCTGTTGTTTTTTCGTGCGCTCTTGGATTCGCGGTATTTACGAACTGACCCAGGATCACTGCATTTTCAATCTCCTGCTCCAGCTCTTTTGCTTTTTCAATGGCTCCTTTCATCCCCTTTGCGCCTTCTGTGAGCACAATTTCTGCGCCATATCCCTTCAGAAGTTTTCTTCGCTCGATACTCATCGTTTCCGGCATTACAAAGATTGCTCTGTATCCTCTTGACGCTGCAATCGATGCAAGCCCGATTCCGGTATTTCCACTTGTAGGCTCAATGATAGCAAATCCTGGTTTTAATGTACCGTTTTCCTCTGCCTCTGTGATCATCTGAAGCGCTGCCCGATCCTTTACACTGCCTGCCGGATTAAAGTATTCCAGCTTCACCAGCACTCTTGCCTGGAGATTCAGTTCTTTCTCCAGATTCTTTACTTCCAGAAGTGGAGTTCTTCCGATTAATTCTGTTACACTCTGATAAATTCCTGCCATATGTCTGTCCTCCTATATTCATTGCATCGTTTTTAAATGTAGTACATGCCCGCGTTCTGTTCCAGTTTTTCCCGGTATTCATCCGTCAGCATCTTTAACGTTTTCTGTTCCAGAAATGTATTGACTGTTTCATCAATCCTGCTCCATACAAGCTTCTCGATCGCCTCCTGAACTGCATCCTGCTCTTCTCCCGGAATCCGGTCTATGATTGAAAAGGTTCCTTCCAGTGCCTCCAGCACTTCTTTGACCGTAATGGACTCTGCATCTCTCGCCAGTTTATATCCGCCTCCGGCTCCTTTTACACTGACCACAATGCCTGCTTTTCTCAATGTTCCGAAAACCTGTTCCAGATAATTCAGAGAAATCTTCTGTCTGTTTGCGACCTGAACAAGCGAAACCGGAGCATTATTCGAATGAATGGTCATATCAACCAGGGCGCGCAGTCCATATCTTCCTCTTGTCGATACTTTCATGGCACTCCTCCTTTAATTCCTATCGATTTAGTAATGTTTTTTATTGTTATACCTCTTTTTTCCTACCATGTCAATATGTTTAATATATTTTCTTGAAATTATTTTATCCAAAAGATGAACACAGCAACTCCAAAAACAGCTTGAAACCATAACAAAAAGAGTACCGTCAGGCAGTAAAACCGCCCTCCGGCACTCTTTTTAACAGGTCTCTTTTTTCCTTACGATCTCTGCAATATCTGCAACTGTAACCTCTGCAGCCGTATCCAGTATCTGCTCCCACATCTCACCCCAGGTACTTTTCGTAGAGCAGATTTCGCATTCCATTCCACACTCGGTATTTTCAACAAGACAGGATACCGGTGCCAGCTGACCTTCCGCAGCACGAAGCACTTCCAATACAGAAATTTCTCCCGGCTCCTTCGTCAGGCAATATCCTCCATATGCACCGCGCACACTTTTTACAAGACCCGCCTCTTTTAAAAGCTTCATAATCCTCTCCAGATATTTTTCTGAAAGATTTCGCCTCTTTGCGATATCATTCAGACTTTCCAGACGATCCGGCATCAGATGCAGCGCAAGATCCACTGCAATTTCCAGTGCATACTGCCCTCTTGTAGACATTTTCATATTCCGGCTTCTCCTTTATCACTTTTTGCTTCCTCTATTTTAATAGAAATCCTGTGTAAATACAATCTCTCATTTTCAGTTTCTTTTGCACAAGATTCATAGAAAATGCTTTTATTTCTACACATTTCGACATTTTTTGTATACTTTTACAAATACCAAAAGAAATCATTTGACACTCATTGTTAAATATGCTAAAATGACGAAGTATTGTTTTGGATTAGATAAACAATACGATATACTTTATTATTTATTTTCAAATTTATGGAGGTAACACAATGACAGGTACAGTAAAATGGTTTAACAACCAAAAAGGTTATGGATTCATCTCTGATTCCGAAGGAAATGATGTATTTGTACACTACTCAGGACTCGTAATGGATGGATTCAAATCCTTAGAAGAAGGCCAGGCTGTTGAATTCGAAGTAACAGAAGGCGCTAAAGGACCTCAGGCAACAAACGTAGTAAAGCTTTAATCAGATTTTAGATGTACCTTTTAATTATATAATTCCAATTTAATATTTAAAAGTTATACAACAAAACGAGATTATAAAAAGAATCTGCTTCCCGATACGGAGGCAGATTCTTTTTATCGTCTTCTTTAGCACAGAGGATATTTTTCTGTCAGCTTCTGCACCATTTCTTTTACCTGTTCTACATTTTTCTCATCCCGGATCACCATTGCGATCATCTCCGCAATCAGGTCCATCTCCTGCTCTTTCATTCCTCTGCTTGTAACTGCCGGAGTCCCCAGACGCACACCACTTGTCACAAACGGAGAGCGCGGATCATTCGGGATTGTATTTTTATTGCAGGTGATATGAGCCTGATCCAGACGCTTTTCCAGTTCTTTTCCGCTGACATTGGTTCCAGTCAGATCCACCAGCATCAAATGGTTGTCCGTTCCACCGGATACAATCTTCACACCTCGCTCTAGTAATCCATTGCACAATGCTTTCGCATTTTTCAGGATCTGCTCCTGATACGCAACAAAATCCGGACTTAAGGCTTCTTTGAAGCACACTGCCTTCGCCGCGATCACATGCATCAGCGGACCGCCCTGAATTCCAGGAAAGATTGCTTTATTAAAATTGAATTTTTCATTCATCTCATTGCTGCTTAAGATCATGCCGCCCCGCGGTCCGCGCAGTGTCTTATGCGTGGTGGTTGTCGTCACATGTGCATACGGGATCGGACTCGGATGAAGTCCTGCTGCGACCAGACCTGCAATATGAGCCATATCTACCATCAGATAAGCTCCCACCTCGTCTGCAATCTCACGGAATTTCTTAAAATCTATGATTCTGGCGTAGGCGCTTGCTCCCGCAATGATCAGCTTCGGCCGGCACTCTTTCGCGATCCTTCGAACTTCCTCGTAATCGATCACGCCTTCCTCATTGACACCATACGGTGTGATCTCAAAATATTTTCCGGACATATTGACCGGAGATCCATGCGTCAGGTGACCGCCATGATCCAGGTTCATTCCCATCACTTTATCTCCAGGAGTGAGCATTGCAAACTGCACTGCCATATTCGCCTGTGCCCCGGAGTGCGGCTGCACATTGACATATTCACAGCCAAACAGCTTTTTCGCACGCTCAATCGCCAGATTCTCTGCCACATCTACACACTGGCATCCGCCATAATAACGTTTTCCCGGATACCCTTCCGCATATTTGTTCGTGAGCGGACTTCCCATCGCTGCCATCACTGCTTTGCTCACCCAGTTTTCTGAGGCGATCAGCTCAATATGGGAATTCTGTCTTGCCATCTCTGCCTGAATCGCTTCTGCAATTTCCGGATCTTCTTTTCTTATTTCTTCAAAATCATACATCGCATCTTCCTCCATTCTCTCCCTTTGCTGCGCCGCTTTATTCATGTGACGCAGCAAAGTAACAGTTGCCCTATTATACCATATCCTGCCTAAAAGTCAAACAAGGAAAGCTGATTGCTCTGCGGAAGATTTCCAAACAATCCCAGGTCTGACATAAATTCGATCACGGTCTTGCTCACCTTTGTCCGCTGTCTAAAATCATCCAGTGACAAATACGGTCCGTCTTTTGCAGCTTCCTCCACAGCCTCTGCCGCCTTTTCTCCCATCCCTTCGATACTGGAGAGGGGAGGCATCAGTTTTCCGTCAATGATCTGGAATTTCGTTGCCTTCGCCTTGTAAATATCCAAAGGCAGGAACTCATAACCTCTTGCGTACATTTCCTGCACAATCTTCATATCCTTCAGTACATCCTGTTCCTTGTTGCTCAGAGAATCTGACCGGCGTTTATAATCTTTCATGTAGTAATTCAGTTTATCCTTTCCCTGACACATCAGTTCATACGAAAATGCATTGGCACGAATCCCAAAATACGCACCGTAATAAGCCAGCGGATAGTTGATCTTACAATAGGCGATTCGATATGCCATCATAACATATGCCGCCGCATGTGCCTTCGGGAACATATAGCTGATCTGCTTACAGGACCAGATATACCAGTCCGGCACGTCCTTTTCCTTCATGGCTTCTTCCCATTCCGGCTTCAGTCCTTTTCCTTTTCGCACACTCTCCATGATCGTAAATGATAATGCGCTGTCCACACCTTGATTGATCAGATAGATCATGATATCGTCTCGGGTACAGATCGCAGTGGAAATCGTTGCCTTTCCCGATTCGATCAGAACCTGTGCATTTCCAAGCCACACATTCGTTCCGTGGGACAGACCGGAAATACGGATCAGATCAGAAAGAGACTGCGGATTGGCATCCTGTACCATCTGGATTACGAAATCTGTACCGAATTCCGGGATTCCAAGGCATCCCAGATTACAGCCGTCAATATCCTCAGGTTTGATTCCCAATGCACTGGTATCGTGAAACAGAGAAAGTACTTTTTTATCATCCAGCGGAATCTTTGTCGCATCAAACGGATTCTCGTCATTGTACTCATTCTCCAGCGCATCAGATGTAATGTACTCCTCCAGAGTACGGATCATGGTCGGATCATCATGCCCCAGAATGTCAAGTTTCAAAAGGTTGTGGTCAATGGAATGGTAATCAAAATGAGTCGTAATAATATCCGTAGTCATATCATTTGCCGGGTGCTGTACCGGTGTAAACTCATTGATGTCATGCCCGTGAGGCAGTACCACAATTCCTCCCGGATGCTGTCCCGTACTCCTTCGGATCCCCGTACATCCCTGTAAAATCCGGTCAATCTCACATTTCCGCTTCCGATGTCCGCGCTCCTCATAATAATTCTTCACATATCCAAATGCCGTCTTATCTGCCAGCGTACCAATGGTTCCGGCTTTGAACGTATGCCCTTCTCCGAAGATGACCTCTGTATACCGGTGCGCTTTTGCCTGATAGTCTCCGGAAAAGTTCAGGTCGATATCCGGTTCCTTGTCTCCTTTAAATCCAAGGAAGGTCTCAAACGGAATGTCAAATCCGGCTTTTACCAGTTTAGCCCCACAGTTCGGACAGTTTTTATCCGGCATGTCAAACCCGCATCCACCCACAAATGCGCGGACTTCTTCGGAATCAAAGTCACTGTAATGACACTCACTGCAATAATAGTGCGGACTCAAAGGATTTACCTCTGTGATTCCCGCCATAGTCGCAACAAAGGAGGACCCTACAGAACCTCGGGAACCTACCAGATAACCGTCATCATTGGATTTCCACACCAGCTTCTGCGCAATGATATACATCACCGAATATCCATTGGAAATGATGGATGTCAGTTCTCTCTCCAGTCTGGTCTGCACCGGTTCGGGCAGATTTTCTCCATAAATCTCATGCGCTTTGTTGTAACAGATATCTCTTAGATTCTGCTCAGAATTTTCAATGACCGGAGGGCATTTGTTCGGATTGACCGGAGAGATCTTTTCCACCATATCGCAGATCCTGTTCGGATTGTCGATGACGATCTCCCTGGCTTTCGCGGAACCAAGATAAGAGAACTCTTCCAGCATCTCATCCGTTGTCCGAAGATATAAAGGAGGCTGGGTGTCCGCATCTCCGAATCCTTTTCCTGCCATGATGATCCTCCGGTACACTTCGTCCTCCGGATCCAGAAAATGTACATCACAGGTCGCCACGACAGGCTTTTTGAATTTTTCCCCAAGACTGACGATCTCCCGGTTGATATTTTGCAGATCCTCTTTGGAATTGATATCTCCATACCGGTCACTGTCGATCATAAACTGGTTGTTTCCAAGAGGCTGGATTTCATAATAATCATAAAATTCTGCCAGCCTTGCAACAGCCTGCGGAGATTTCTGGTTCAGGATCGCCTGATACAACTCACCGGCCTCACAGGCACTTCCTATGATCAGACCCTCTCTGTGCTGATTCAAAAGACTTTTCGGAATCCTCGGTCTTCTCGCAAAATATGTCAGATGCGAAGCTGAGATCAGCTGGTACAGATTGAATCTTCCGATATCGTTTTTTACCAGAATGATGATATGGTGTGTTGGCAGCTTCCGGATGGCATTCACATTCATATCCCCAAACCGGTTCATCTCTTTGAGCGTTGTGATATTCCTGTCTTTGAGCATCTCTACAAACTTCACGAAAATTTCCGCCGTTGCCCCTGCATCATCCACCGCACAGTGATGATTTTCCAGAGAGATTCCCAGTGCCTTTGCCACGATATTCAGCTTGTATTTTGATAAGGTCGGCAGCAGCACTCTCGCAAGCGCCACCGTATCTACTGAGACAAAATCCGGTTCGATTTCCTGATATCTGCAATTCTGCTCAATAAAGCCCACATCAAACCCGGCATTGTGCGCCACAAGAACACCATCTCCCACAAATTCCAGAAACTCAGGCAACACAGTCTCAATATCCGGTGCATCTAACACCATCTCATCCGTGATACTGGTCAGCTGTGTGATTTCAAACGGAATCGGACGTTTTGGATTGACAAATGTACTGAATTTTTCTACGATAGCACCATCTTTTACCTTCACTGCCCCGATCTCTATGATCTTATCCTTGATTGCAGAAAAACCTGTCGTCTCGATATCAAACACAATATATGTGTCATCCAGTGTCTGCTCCCCGGCATTGACCGCGATCTCTGTCAGATCATCAACCACATATCCTTCCACTCCGTAGATCACTTTAAACGGATCATCCTTATCCAGCGTCTCGATATAATGATTGGCATCCGGGAACGACTGGGCAACTCCGTGATCAGTAATCGCGATCGCCGGATGCCCCCAGTCATGAGCTCTTTTTACGATGCTCTTCACCTCGGACACACCGTCCATATCACTCATTTTTGTATGACAATGAAGCTCCACCCGTTTGACCGGGCTTAAATCTTCTCTCGAAACAGTAAAGTCTCCAATCTTCTTAATTCCGGTAACAGAACCTATGGTCAGCTCCCCATCGAATTTGTCAATGGTCGTCACCCCTTTGATCTTCACAAAGGCCCCTTTTTTAATATCTCCCAAAAGCTCCGCCAGCTGATCGTTCCTTACAAACATCTTAACTGTAATCGTGTCTGTAAAATCTGTCACAGAAAACATCAGAATCGTTTTCTCGTTGCGGATCTCTCTTGTATCAAAGCTGATGATCTTACCATGAATAGTGATCTCACCCATCTCTGTGACAACCTGATCCAGAGTCAGAGGTTCATCTTCAAAATTCTTACCATAAACAAGAGACGGATCATCCCCCTGCTTAAGCGGACGCTGGAACTCTTTCTTTCTGAATTCTCCTTTTTTGAATCCGGATTTTGCACTCTCCTTCTTGCCGGAATCTGCTGTTTTCTTCTCTTTTGCAGAGTCCGTCTGCTTCTCTGAAATCGGCTTCTGCAAAATCTCTCCCTTTTGTCTTGCTCTTCTCTCAAAGATCGCATTGATTTCCTGCTGGATGCGCTGCTCATCATATTCCCGGCTCTGATTTTCCTCCTGCTCCCGGTAAAGTACACGGATTTCCGCCTGCATCCCAAATCTGCGGCTCAGTACCTCTTCCAGAAGCGTCACGATATATTCTTTCTTTCCTTCCGAAACAATGCTGTCTAAAAGCTCTACACATACGATTTTTTCCCCTTCGAAATGCAGCTCTGCCTGTTCAAACATACTGGCTGCCAGTACACTTTTCTTTTCCAGTTCCAGAACAAGACTCTCCTTGTATTCTGCAAGCAGCGTCTCCAGTGTATACAGCTCCGATAACACATAAAACTCTTCGATCTGGATTGCCACCGATGCCGTTCCAAACAGCTGCTCCTTGATACTCTGCTCCATTTTCCAGATCACCTTTTTCGGGATCAGATGATGACTGACCATATGAATATGCAAAAATTCTCGTGTAGAATTGGTCGTGATCTTTTTCACTTCCACATCCTGAAACAACATTTTCAATTCTCCATCTGCCCGCAAGGTCGGGAAAACCTCAAAAAATGTCTTTTCGTTCTTTACCTGTTCCAATTTAATAACTCCTGACGCAGTGTTTCTAACAATTCCTCTTCTTTTACTTTTCTTACGATCTCACCTTTTTTGATGAGAAGCCCTTCTCCGATACCGCCTGCGATTCCGATATCCGCTTCTTTTGCTTCTCCGGGGCCATTGACCACACATCCCATCACTGCCACTTTTATATCCAGATCAATGTCCTGCACCATCTTTTCTACCTGATTTGCAAGAGCGATCAGATCGATCCTGGTACGTCCGCAGGTCGGGCAGGAAACTACTTCTATCCCGCCTTTTCGCATTCCCAGTGTTTTTAAGATCAGCTTTGCGGTACGGATTTCTTCTGTCGGATCTCCGGTCAGAGAGACCCGGATGGTATTTCCGATCCCCTCATGCAGAATGATCCCAAGTCCTACGGAAGACTTGATATTTCCAGAGTAAACCGTTCCGGACTCTGTAATTCCAACATGCAAAGGATACTGGCATTTTTCTGCAATCAGTTCATGAGCTCTGACGCACATCAGAACATCTGAAGATTTGATGCTCACCACCAGATTGTCATACCCCATTTCCTCGATCATGCGTACTTTATCCAACGCACTCTCCACGATTCCCTCAGCCGTCACACCACCGTATTTTTCCAGCAGATTTTTCTCCAGAGAACCACTGTTGACGCCCACTCGGATCGGCACATTGTACTCTTTCGCCTTCTCGACTACTGCCTGCACACGCTCTTTGGAACCGATGTTGCCCGGATTGATACGGATCTTATCCGCCCCGTTTTCAATGGCAGCAATGGCAAGCCGGTAATCAAAATGAATATCTGCAACGAGTGGAATATGAATCTGCTTTTTGATCTCTTTCAACGCAAGCGCAGCTTCCATCGTAGGCACTGCGCAGCGGATAATCTCACATCCCGCTGCCTCCAGAGCGAGAATCTGCCCCACTGTCGCCGCCACATCCTCTGTCTTTGTATTTGTCATAGACTGGATCGCTACCGGATGACTTCCTCCGATCCATACATTTCCAATCCGTATTTCTTTTGTTCGATTTCTCAACATCTCCATTTTTTCCTCCTGTTCTCCCAAAAATAATGTTAAATTTACGGCGGATGAGAAATTTTTTAAAAATCCCCGCATCCACCGTCTTTGTCTGTTCCTTATTTTTTTGTAAATGTCATCTGGCTGCCATATTCCCGTTCAGTCAATGTCAGTTCTTTCTGCTCCAGATTATATTCATACGTACCGTCCAGCTTCTGCAGTGCAGTATCCAGTTTGGCTGTATCTACACCGGACTCCTCTGCTGCTTTCTGCAATTCGGCAGCATCTGTATGCAGAGTGATCACTTTCATATCTGTATCTACGCTGCACTCTACCGAAACTCTTACATCTGCTGATTCAAACTCCTCCGGCCACTGCACAACCGCCTGATCCTCTCCCGAGATCGTCAGCATCAGATCACTGTCCTCCCGTACCCACGTTCCTTCCAGAGGATTCGATGTAAATAATTTTATCACAAAGAATACTGCGATCAGAATAATAACCAGTGTGGATACTGATATCGCAGTCTTCCAAAGACGATTTCTTTTTTCTTCATCATTTTTTGCAAACATACTTTCTGTCATCCTTTCTTTTCTTCAATTTCATTATACGGATTTTCCATGGAGGTGTCAATGTGTTTCCCCGTTCTGCCAGACAGTGTCTTTTCGTCACTTTTTTATTCATTTTGTTGATATTTGTCACTTTTTGTCAATAAATGGAAGCAAACTGTTAAAATACACATTATTCAGGAGGTACATATGAAGTTTTCATCTACATTAAAAGAATTAAGAGAACAAAATCATGTCACCCAGAACCAGCTGGCTTCTCACCTAAAACTTACCCGCTCCACAATCGCGGGATATGAGACAAAAGGAAAGCAGCCGGACTACGAACGTTTGCTTCAGATTGCAGACTATTTTCACGTATCGGTTGATTATCTGCTCACAGGCTCTGAAACCAACGGTATTTCTGTTCCGCCGGATTCTTCCGAATACCGTCTGCTCTGTGCGTATCTGAATCTGTCTTCGGATTCCAGACAACAGCTTTTCGAATACACCGAATTTCTACAAGATCAGGATACAAAAAAGGGAAGGATGCCAAAATAAATTGCGCATTCTTCCCTTTCTTTTTTAATTTTTATTCTCCGCCAAGCTTACTTGCTGTAAACCATCCGAGACAAAATGTCACGATTCCGACTACTATCGTCAATACAGAGAGTCCGCTCCAGTCTACTTTTAACAAAATTGCGATCGGAGATGCCAGAATCAGACCGATGATCGCATAATATGCATGGATTTCCGCTTTCATAAAGATAAACTCGATCAGCTTTGCAATCAGAAAGATTCCGATCACAACGCCGATTCCAAACGGAATCAGAATTCCACACTGCACCAGGATCTTCTGGACATCAAATGCGATCAGTGCATCGATAAACTGATTGATCGTTTTCAAAATCGTATCATAATATCCGAGCAGCATCAGCATCATCGATCCGCTCACCCCCGGCACTACCATTGTCGCAGCCGCAACAACACCTACCAGGAATAATTTGATCACATTGACAACCCCAAAGCTCACATCCGCGGCAGCACCATTTGTCTCTCCTAAAAGTGCCATTGTGATCACGATTCCAAAGAAGATCAAAAACGGAATGATCTTTCCGACTGTCACAGAATGTCCTTTGACTTTCTTAAAAATAAACGGAAGGCTTCCGGCGATCAAACCGCAAAACGCAAAATTGGTCGGAATCGGATACACCTCCAGTAAATATTCAAAAAGACGGGACAACACAACAATGGCGATTCCGGCTCCTAAAAAGATCGGAATCAGAAGTTTCATACTTTTTTTGAATTCACTTTTTAAATGTGTGATTGCATGGATCAGATGATCATATAATCCCATTGCCACCATCATTGTTCCACCACTGACACCCGGAATGATATTTGCAATTCCAACTACCATTCCCTGTAAAATCTGTTTTAACATTCTTTTTTACCTTTTCCTCTTTCCTTACTATATTTTTTCAAAAATTCCAGCAGACTCTCCATTTCTTGTCTGGTGCCTACTGTAATTCTCAAATACTGACGGATTCTCTCGCTGTTCCAGTATCTCACATAGATTTTCTCCCGTTTTAGGGCCTCAAACAGTTCAGATGCCTCAAATTCCGGATGTGTGACAAACAGAAAGTTCGCTCTGGAATCTGTATATGTAAATCCAAGCTCTGCAAGCTCTTGTTTTGCCCATTCTCTTGTCTCTACGATCCGGTCTACACATTCGTGAAAATACGTTTCCTCCTTCACACTCTGCGCTCCGCAGAGCAGAGCCGCCTGATTCATTGTGTAGGAGTTGAATGAATATTTGGCATCGTTTAGATATCCGATCAGCTCCGGATTTCCGATTGCAAATCCGATCCGCATCCCTGCCATGGATCTGGACTTTGAAAACGTCTGCACAACCAGAAGATTCTCATAGCGGTCAATCAGCTCCAGCGCAGATTTTCCTGCAAAATCAATGTAAGCCTCGTCCACGATCACTACAGAGTCCGGATTGTGACGCAAAATATCCTCGATGAAATCCAGATCCTCATAAATCGCTGTCGGTGCATTCGGATTCGGGAAAATAATCCCTCCGTTCTCTGCATAGTAATCTTCTTTTACCAGACAAAACTGCTCATCCAGCTTCGGGCAGCGATACGGGATTCTGTATAACTGCGCCCATACTTTATAAAAAGAATAGGTAATATCCGGAAACAGAATCGGTTTGTCCGAGTTAAAAAAGGTCAGAAAGCACATCGAAAGCACATCATCTGAGCCAACGCCTACAAAAATCTGCTCCTTCCCGACACGATAAAACCTGGACAGTTCTTCCACTAGGATATCTGCTGCCGGATCCGGATACAGGCGAAGACTGTCCGCATCCATCTCTTTTAATACCTTCGCAACTCCCGGCGCCGGCGGATACGGATTCTCATTGGTATTGAGCTTGATCACACGCTCTTTCGGCTGTTCTCCGGGCACATACGGCTCTACTTTTCGAATCTTATCTAAAATTGCCTGATTCATCCTTACCCTCCTTGTACTCTGCTGCCAGCTTTGCAAATTCCGGCAGAGAATTTATGATCGTCTCATAAGATACACAATATGCCAGTCTGACATATCCCGGGCAGGCAAATGAGCTTCCCGGAACAATCAGAATATGATACTTCTTCGCTGCTTCACAGAACTGCTTTTCATCTGCAACCGGAGACTTCATGAACAGATAAAACGCTCCTTCCGGCTTGATACACGAAAATCCCAGATTGCGAAGCCCCTGATACAATACCTCTCGATTCCTGTCATAATACGAAATGTCCGTTTTTTCTTCCAGGCAGTATTTTACAAGCTTCTGCTGCAGTGTCGGTGCATTTACGAATCCGAGGATCCGGGTCGCCACGTTCGCTGCCCGTATCAGCATTTCACTGTCCGCCGCCTCATCCGGAATTACCAGATATCCGATCCGCTCTCCCGGAAGAGACAATGATTTACTGAATGAATAACCGACCACTGTATTGTCGTAATATTTTGTCAGATACGGTACTTCTGTTTTGTCATAGGCAAGTTCACGATACGGCTCATCTGAGATCAGATAGATATCCGTTCCAAATTCCTGCTGTTTTGCATTCAGAATCGCTGCCATCCTTTGTATGGTCTCTTCAGAATAGATCACTCCGGTCGGATTGTTCGGTGTATTCACAATCACAGCTTTTGTCTTTTCCGTGATTTTTTCCTCAAATTCTTTCAGTCTTGGCTGAAATGTCTCTGTATCCGGGGAAATCTCTACCAGCACTCCGTCAAAATTGCTGACGTAGCTTCTGTACTCTCCAAAATACGGAGCAAATGTAATCACCTCATCTCCCGGATTCAACAGCGCTTTTAAAATGACATTCAATCCACCTGCAGCTCCCACAGTCATCGTAATATTGTGTTCTGAAAATCCCGTGCCAAAACGCGCGTTAAGCGAATCCGCAACTGCCTGTCTTACATCCGCATACCCGGCATTGCTGTTTGTGTAGCCGTGCAGACGTACAGGATCCTCTGACTCCAGAATGGAAACGATTGCTTCTTTCACTGCCTTCGGCGCCGGCACATTAGGATTTCCGAGGCTGAAATCATAGACATTCTCCGCCCCGTATTTTTCTGCCATTTTGTTTCCTTCTTCGAACATTGCCCGGATTGCTGAACTGTTCGCCACCATTTGCTCCATTTTCTTTGAAATCATGATACCACCCCGTTTTCTTTTACTGACCTACGCGTTCTTTCTCGTCAGGATTCCTTTTTCTACCAGAAATGCCGGACGATATGATAATTTTGCTTTTCTCAAGCCTTCCGAACCGGCATCATCCTCCCGGTTCACATACTGATACCCGGTACATTCATGCTGTACGAACTGCTGATTGATCATCGGATATGCTCCGTCAATATCAGCAAACGCCTTTTCAATATGCACGACAAATGTATCTTCGCAGAGCTCTTCTCCAATCGTAAATGCAACAACCTGTCCATCCACACGAAGCACTCCGCCCCGCTGATCCAGTTCTTTATAAAGTCTCAGTGCATTTAATGCAACACACATCTCCGCATTTTTGCCCGGATCTTCCTCACATCCGTTCTGGTTTCTCCACTTCAACGCCATCTGGAAGCACTCTTCCATATTTTCATCATTCAATGGTTCATAGCTCCAGTTTGGATAAAGCTTCTGAAATTTGTTAATATGATTCCTCTTTCCGTGCAGCTTCTTTCCTGCCAGAGTCGCCAGTTTTTCAGACTCATACACATAATCTGCCTGGTCTCTGTCATATTCTAATTCAAACTCACCCGGAAACCACGCTTCTATCTGTGCGAAATTCTCCGCTGTCACGTTGTACAGCTTAAACGGATACCCCTGTTCTTCACTATACTTCATCAAAAATTCCAGCGCTCTTTTCACACAAGACTCTTCCCCTGCGGGATAAGCAAAGCCCGGATCGTCCCCTCCGTCACGGAACACCAGTGTATCCTCTATGACCGCAAATGTCACATCATAGTGGCGAGCCCACAAAAACACATCTACAAATGTCCTCTCACAGCTTCTACTTGGTGCCTTGTCAAAATAAGAACGGATCAGCTCCTGATCTTCCAGTGCCGGTCTTCTAAAAATAATTTCTTCCATAATATCCTCTTTCTAAATTTGTTTATTCCATAGTATGTCGCTGATATCTTGTTAGTATAGCATATTCTTTTGGGAAACGCAAAAAAGGATGACTCTTTTATATCTCATTGCTCATTTTCTCCTGTCTTCTTTCTGTAATAGTTCTTCTTGAATACTTCAATGTCCTCTTCATCGAAAAGACGTCTGCCTGTAGGAGTAATCGTGCAGGCGAGCCAGCCTCGATCGACATAGTCTCTCACTGTATTCTCTGATATTCTCAACTGCTTGGCTACGTCTCCTGTCTTTCACATCATGTAACACCTTCTTTCCACTTTTTATTTATAATAGTTTAAAATCATATCAATAAAACGAATTTGAATCTGAAGGAAATTTCTAATCTTGAGGAATTACAGAATCTGAAGAAAATGAAGAAAACCTTCACCACATGTTTGTAGTAAAGGTCTTCGTTAAGATTTTATTGAAATTATTTACGCTTTCTCAATACAGTAGCCAGAGCAACTCCAAGTGAAGCAAGACCTGTTCCTGCTACTGGAAGTGTAGCTGTTGCATCTCCTGTCTTTGGAGAAGTTGTTGTTGGTTTTGCTGTTGTCTGGTTGTTGTTTGTGTTGCTATTTCCGTTGTCTCCGCCGTTATCTCCTGTTGTGTATGTCAGTGTGACTGTTGGGAAATCTACTGAACCTGTAGAATACTTAGAATCGAATACAAATATCTGTCCATCAGTTGCATTATTTCTCTCTATACAAGCCTGCTGTGCAGCCTTTGTAATTGTAAATTTGTATACCGTATCTGAAACCTTCTCCTCGATAACATCCTGTGGATGCCCATCAAACCACGGAATATCCTGATATGGTTCAAAACCATCCTGCACACCATTTACTGTGTATGTGATTACGATATCCTGAGTACCATCGAATGTCGTAGAACTTGTTGTTACGTCTACCGTAATAGCCTTTACTTCTGGTTCAGCAACTTCTTCCTTGACAGTTGTGTCTGCCTGCGGTGTTGTCTGCTCTGCCTCTGTCACTGTTGAATCTACATCTGCTGCAAACGCCGTCACTGGTGCAGTCCCCAATACAACTGTCAGTGCTGTTGCAAGCATCAGGTTTTTCCATAAACTTTTCCTTCTCATGTTTTTTCTTATTTTTTATAATATAAAATATATTATATCTTAAATAGATTAACACATTGACTTCTAAAATACAATAGATACTATGAAAGGTGGTATTGTATGTTTAAATTAAAAAAAGAAGCTACTGAGTACGAAAACAAGTAAAGCTGTTTGATATAATAACTTTTCATTCTTACTTGGATACCAATCATACACCACGAATACAATATCAAGGTCTGGACAAACACAGAGCCACCCCAATACACCTTCCAAAAGCTAAGTATACAAAAAGACTGCCAGATACCTCTCGGTAAATGACAGCCTGTTCTGATACCCTATTTTGTTGTCAACATATTGTTACGGATTTCTTCAATCTGTTCTTTTGAAAAGCCTGTTGCTCTCATAATGACTACTGTATCTATTCCGTCACGAAGCAGGCTCTTAGCAATCTCCACATTAGTATCATGCCGTTCATTTCGTTTGGCAATATTTACAGCCTCTAATTTCTCTTCTTCTAAACTCTGGAATACTTTCGTCATGCTCAAATACCTCCTTACTGACTTCGCATAGTCTCTGTCTATAAATTTATCACTGCTCACCAAAATACCAGGATAACAAATGCCTGTGTGTTTTCATCTTCAATCTGTTTCGCCAAATCTACTACTTGCTCAATCACTTTCTGCTTCACTTCTTTGCCTTTCTTTGCAAGTGGAAGAATGATAAGCAGCATAAGTTCCTTCTCTGACAAAGTTTCATTGTTCTCCAGTTTCTTTTTAACAGATTGGTTTTTGATGATGTAGTGGAAACTGTTATTGAAAAAAATTACAGTTGACACAATGGACGATAAGTCCGCCAAAAATAGTATTACCGTAGAGAAAAAAACAGAAATCGGCTACATTTTCATTCTGTATACCGATTTCTATTTCTTTTTTATATTCTATTCATTCATATTGGCCAATTTTGCGCTTTGATCCGCTGCGATCAGACTGTCAATTACTTCATCCAGGTCTCCATTCAAAATCGTATCCAGTTTATGAAGTGTCAGCTTGATCCTGTGATCTGTCACACGTCCCTGCGGGAAGTTGTAAGTTCTGATCTTCTCAGAACGATCTCCTGTTCCAATCTGGCTTCTTCTCGCCTCAGCTTCTGCGGACTGCTGTTTTTCCAGTTCCAGTTCATACAGTTTGGAACGGAGCAGACGGAATGCTTTTTCTTTATTCTGCAACTGTGATTTTTCTGTCTGACTGTAGATCACAATTCCTGTCGGATAGTGGGTCAGACGCACTGCAGAGTCTGTTGTGTTTACACATTGTCCTCCGTTTCCGGATGCCCTCATGACGTCTATACGGATATCTTTTTCATCGATCACAACGTCCACATCCTCTGCCTCCGGCATCACTGCCACTGTGATCGTAGAGGTATGGATCCGTCCGCCGCTCTCTGTTTCCGGCACACGCTGTACACGGTGTACACCACTCTCGTATTTCATACGGGAGTATGCTCCCTGTCCTGTGATCATAAATACACACTCTTTGAATCCGCCGATTCCATTTTCATTGAGAGAGATCATCTCTGTTCTCCACCTGCGGCTCTCTGCATAATGTACATACATCCTGTATACTTCCGCAGCAAAAAGTGCAGCCTCGTCACCACCGGCACCGGCACGGATCTCCACGATTACGTTTTTATCATCATTCGGGTCCTTTGGAAGCAACAGGATCTTTAATTCCTGCTCCAGCTCTTCCACTCTGGCTTTGGACTCATTCAGCTCTTCCTTTGCCAGCTCGCGCATCTCTTCATCAGATTCTTCTTCCAGCATCATCAGGCTGTCTTCTATATTCTGCTTACACTGTTTATACTCATTATATGCCTCTACGATCGGAGCAAGATCACTTTGTTCTTTCATCAGCTTGCGGAAACGCTCCGGATCATTTGCAACACCGGGCTCCTGAAGCTCGCCCATGACTTCCTCATAGCGGATCAATAAATCCTCCAATTTATCAAACATCTTTTTCCTCGTCCTTTCTATTACTCATCCTACCTATCATACACGCCAAAGACCACCCGGTCAAGACCTGCCAAATCCTTTTTCACGCTTACGCCCGTATATCCTGCCTGTTCCATCAGATTTTTGACATCCTCACCCTGATCAGAACCGATTTCAAACAAAAGCCATCCCTTCTTTTTCAGGTATGCAGGTGCCTGTTCAATGATCCTCCGGTAAAAATACAGTCCATCTTCTTTTCCGTCCAGCGCAAGATACGGATCATGGTCTTTTACTTCCTCCTGCAGTGTTTCTATCACAGAGGTCCTGATATACGGCGGATTTGATACAATCACATCATAAGTTCCCTTTACATTTTCAAACAGGTCACTCTCCAGAAACTCTGCATCGATCTTCAGCTTCTCAGCATTTCTCTCTGCCACACACAGCGCTTCTTTTGAAAGATCCACACCAACACCTGTCACTGTCCTGGGCTTTAATTCATGCAGGAGACTCAGAAGAATACATCCGGAACCGGTGCACATATCCAGGAGTCGGATTTCTCCCATCTGTTCCTTTCTGCACACCTCTAACGCTGTTTCCACCAGTACTTCTGTATCCTGTCTCGGAATCAGCACATGTTCATTGACCAGAAATTCCAGTCCCATAAACTCCTGAACACCTGTCAGATGCTGAAGCGGAATCCGTGTACTTCTCTTTCTGATCAGCTCCAGATATTCTCGCTCCTCCTGATCGTGCATCGGGTGCTCCGGCTCCATATAATAAGAAGCCTTTGTAATTCCGGTCACATGTTCCAATAAATACCAGGCGTCCAGATCATACTCTTCCACGCCGGCTTTTTGTAAGCTCTGCGCTCCTCTTTTCCAGGCTTCCTTCCAGGTCATAAGGCACATTCCTCCTGTGTACACTTGTTTTCCCCAAAAGATTCCTCTGTCTTAGAAAAATTTTCTTCCAGATACGCCTTCCAGTCGAATACCTCTTCCACTGCCCGGATTGCCACTTCGATCATACTGTCATCCGGTTCTTTTGTCGTCATCATCTGCACCCACATTCCCGGTTTGCTCAAAACATTGACCACAGGATTTTCACTGCTTCCCGCCAGACGGATGATCTCATAAGAAACTCCCGCGATCACCGGCATCAGCGCAATCCGGATTCCTACTTTTAAGACCTGCGATTCTGCTGTGATAAAAAAGCAGAAAATAATACTGACGATCATAACAAAAAAGAGAAAACTTGTCCCGCAGCGCTTGTGCTGTCTGGAGCTTTTTCTTACATTTTCAACCGTAAGCGGCATTCCATGTTCAATACAGTTGATACACTTGTGCTCTGCCCCATGATACATAAACGTCCTCTGAATATCCTTCATTCTGGAGATCAAACCAATATACAAAAGAAAGACTACCATTCGGATCACACCTTCCAGCGCAGTAAGTACCCCTCTGGACGAAATATAATTCTTCAAAAGATCACTCAGGAAATACGGGAGGACCATAAAAATCCCGACCGCTGCCACGATAGAAAATGCCACCGTAAAGCCCATCATGATCTTTTCTTGTTTTTCCTGCTTTTGCGCCTCTTGTTCAGTAAGAACTTCCCCCTCTTCTTCCTCGAAAAAGCTGGCCGAATAGGTCAGAGTTTTCATTCCCAGCACGAGCGAATCGATAAAATTAAAAATTCCCCGGATAAACGGCACTTTATATACACCCTGCCAGGGGATGATGCCTTTGTATTCTTTGACGCAAACCTCGATCTGCTGATCCGGTTTTCTGACAGCCACTGCATACCGTGTCTTATTTTTCATCATAATGCCTTCCAGCACTGCCTGCCCGCCTATATTTGATGACTTCATACTGCCCTCCTGTTTTTCTGTATACGAAAAACAGGCTGAGATACATTCACCTCAGCCTGCCATAGTCTTTTCCTATTTAATACCATATTTCTTGTTGAACTTGTCAACACGTCCGCGAGCCTGAGCAGCTTTCTGCTGACCTGTATAGAATGGATGGCATTTGGAGCAGATTTCTACGTGGATGCTCTCGTTTGTAGATCCTGTTACAAATGTGTTTCCACAGTTACAAGTTACTGTTGCCTGATGGTACTCTGGATGGATTCCTTCTCTCATGATTTTCACCTCTCTATTTTAAAATATTATTCTAATCTCTAAACAGCTACACCATAATAGCATAGTTTTTTCTGTTTTGCAAGTTTTTTCAATAAGAAAACTTTATCTTTTTTCAATTTTTAATTTTTTGCTGCTTTTTCTTTTCCAATCAGGAAATACGGAACTGCCAGGAACAAAATACCGCCCACCATATTTCCAATGGTTACAACAGCCAGATTATAGGCATATCCGCCGATGCTGATATCGTACTGTGCCGGATTCAAAAGACCGATCATCATCAGAGACATATTTGCCACACTATGTTCAAATCCTGCTGTAAAAAATGTGATCAGACACCAGAACGTCATAATCAGCTTTCCTGTTTCTGTTTTCATTTTAATTCCGCACCACACTGCCAGACATACTAAGATATTACAGAGTATTGCCCGCATAAACAGCGGCAGCGGTTCTACAGACATCTTCATCGCTGTAGTATCTGCCATGATCGCCTGTACGCTTCCTGTACAGAGTCCTGTCAGAGAGTACATTCCTGCTACCAGAACAGAGCCTGCCAGATTCCCGAGCCAGCAGGTCACCCACACTGTCACAGAATCCTGAAATGTCACTTTCTTCTGAAACATCCCAACAGCCATCACAAAATTACTTCCTGTAAAGAGCTCTGCTCCTGCCATCAAAACCAGACTGAGGGCAACGCCAAAGCAGCCTCCCATAATAAACTTCACACCCGGCACGCCGCCTTCTTTTAACATTCCACCTGCTGTAAATGCCAGAAGAACGCCAAATCCAACAAACATTCCCGCCAGCATCGCTGAGATGAAGTATGCCCCTGTCTGCTGCCGCAGGAACTGGATTTTCTTTTTGGCTGCATTTCCTGCCATGTCAATTTCTTCACGAAACATCTTGATTTCCTCCTCAGTTTCTCATCATTCAAGTATTCTTGAACATCCCGCATTTTGTCACATTTTGCAGGACACCAACCAGAATATAATATCTGTTTTGTGAGTCAGAATCAAGTATTTTCTTTCGTACAAGAGTGATTTTAGATAAATTTTTGACGAATTACTGTCTGCACCAGCTCGGCATTCGTTCTTGTCCGCGAGAACATATTCAGCAGATTGTCCACTGCTTCATCTGCTTTCATGCCATTCATTGCCTTTCGGATGATATAAACTGCATCCTGCTCTTCTTTATTAAGCAGCAGATCTTCTCTTCTGGTTCCGGATTTCGGAATATCGATCGCCGGGAACACTCTCTTCTCCTGAAGTTTTCGATCCAGCACCAGCTCCATGTTACCGGTTCCCTTAAATTCTTCATAAACAACATCGTCCATCTTGCTTCCCGTTTCCACAAGTGCTGTTGCCAGGATCGTAAGACTTCCGCCCTCACGCATATTTCTTGCCGCACCGAAAAACCGCTTCGGCATATGCAGTGCAGCCGGATCAAGACCACCGGACAAGGTTCTTCCTGACGGCGGCACAGTCAGATTGTACGCTCTTGCCAGACGGGTGATACTGTCTAACAGGATCATAACGTCTTTTCCATGCTCTACCAGACGCTTCGCACGCTCGATCACCATCTCGGATACCCTCTTGTGATGTTCCGGCAGCTCGTCAAATGTAGAGTAGATTACTTCCACATTTGGTCCCGCGATTGCTTCCCTGATATCGGTTACCTCCTCCGGACGCTCATCGATCAGAAGAATCAGAAGATGCATGTCCGGCTCTCTTTTCTGAACAGAGAGTGCCACTTCTTTGAGAAGGGTTGTCTTACCGGCTTTCGGAGGTGATACGATCATTCCTCTCTGCCCTTTTCCGATCGGAGAGAGCAAATCTACGATCCGCATTGCAGTCGTTGCTCCGGGTGTTTCCAGAGAAATCCTCTGATTCGGGAAAATCGGAGTCAGATCTTCAAAATTATGGCGCTTTACTGCTTCTGCCGGACGCAGCCCATTGATGGTCGATACGTACAAAAGTGCACTGAATTTTTCAGACTGTGTTTTAATCCTTGTATTTCCTGTGATGATATCTCCTGTCTTCAAATTGAAGCGCCGGATCTGAGATGGTGACACATATACATCATTTTCACCCGGAAGATAGTTTTCACACCGGATAAACCCATACCCGTCCGGAAGTACCTCTAAAATTCCGTTTGCAGTACGCCCGCTGTCAAGCTGTTCGATATCCGTTCCCTCTTTTTTCTCTTTCACTTCTTCTTTTGCCTGTGCGTTGGCCTCTTCCTGTTTCTCTTTATCATCCTGCGCCAGCATTGCTTCGATCAGATCTCCTTTTTTTAAAGTGGAAATTCCTTTCATTTTTCTTGCCTTTGCCAATTCCCGCAATGTAGCGAGCGGTAACGATTCATATTTTTCTCTTGTCATAATTACCTGCCTTTCTCAAAATTCACTTTTCATTTATTCATTTTACTTTCAATCTCTTGGGGATCTTTGTCTGAACTGACTTAACTTGAACAATTTTGTAAAGTTTGTTTTTTTATTATAGCGCATCTTTTCCAAAAAAGAAAGTTTTTTTTGAAATCTTGCACCGTTTCCTTAACAGTGTTATGATTATGGAAGAATGTGTTCTGCACAGGAAATCTAAGAATCAGCGAGGTAAAAACTATGACAAACAGCGAAAAAGCATTACAGATGCACGAACAGTGGAACGGAAAACTGGAAACTGCAGCCAAAGCACATGTCAATTCCAGAGAAGATCTGGCAATTGCTTACACACCGGGTGTAGCCGAACCTTGTAAGGTGATCGCAAAAGATCCCGAAGCTGCTTACAAATATACAATCAAATCCAACACCGTAGCCGTAGTTTCTGACGGAAGTGCGGTTCTGGGACTTGGCAATATCGGAGCACTGGCAGCCATGCCTGTTATGGAAGGAAAAGCAGTTCTTTTCAAAGAATTCGGCGGTGTCAATGCCGTTCCGATCTGCCTTGACACGCAGGATACAGAAGAGATTATCAAAACCGTTGTCAACATTGCACCTGCATTTGGCGGAATCAATCTGGAAGATATTTCTGCACCGCGTTGTTTTGAGATCGAAGAACGCTTAAAAGAGCTTCTGGACATCCCTGTCTTTCATGATGACCAGCACGGAACTGCCATTGTTGTCCTTGCCGGTATCATCAATGCTCTCAAAGTAACCGGAAAGAAGAAAGAAGACTGCCGCGTTGTCGTAAACGGTGCAGGTTCTGCCGGAGTTGCCATCACAAAACTGCTTCTGACCTACGGATTTGAACATATTACAATGTGTGATATCAACGGAATCATCAGCAGCGCATCACCGAACCTGAACTGGATGCAGAAAAAGATGACAGAAGTGACAAACCTGGAAAACAAAACCGGTTCTCTTACAGATGCCATGTGTGGAGCTGACATTTTCGTCGGTGTCTCTGCTCCTGGTATCGTCACAAAAGAGATGGTCGCATCCATGAATTCCGACGCCATACTCTTTGCCATGGCAAATCCGGTGCCGGAGATCATGCCGGATCTTGCAAAAGAAGCGGGTGCACGCGTTGTTGGAACCGGACGCTCTGATTTTCCAAATCAGGTCAATAACGTTGTCGCTTTCCCGGGAATTTTCAAAGGGGCGCTGGAAGGGCGCGCCACACAGATCACGGAAGAGATGAAACTTGCTACAGCCAATGCCATTGCAAGTCTTGTTTCTGATGAAGAACTCAATGAAAACAATATTCTCCCGGAAGCATTTGATTCCCGTGTTGCCGACGTAGTCAGCAAAGCGGTAAAGGAACTGATCTGATCATGCGCTGGGGTGAAAAAAGATACCACTCTCTGGATTATGAATTAAAACAGATGTTCAAAGAAAAAGTTTACAAAATCGCCTTAAACGGCGGAATGACCTGTCCAAATCGTGACGGTCATGTGGGAACAGGGGGCTGCATCTTCTGCAGTTCCCAGGGGTCAGGTGATTTTGCCGGCTCTGCCAGACTTTCCATCGCCGAACAGATAAAACAGGGAAAAGCAGATATTTCTTCCAAACGTCCGGTGCACTCTTATATTGCCTATTTTCAGGCATTTACGAACACTTATGCGCCGGTGGAAACACTTCGCGCCCTTTATATGGAAGCCATTGCTGATCCGGAGGTGAAGATTCTCTCCATTGCCACCAGACCGGATTGTCTGGGAGCAGATGTCCTCGCACTGCTCGATGAGATCAACCACATCAAACCTGTCTGGGTAGAGCTGGGATTGCAGACCATCCATCCCGAAACCAGCGCCTACATCCGGCGCGGATATGAGCTTTCAGTATTTGAACAGGCAGTAAAAGAACTTCGTGCCATCGGCATCACGGTAATTGTTCATACGATTCTGTATCTGCCGGGTGAAACGAAAGACGATATGCTGGATACGATCCACTATCTCAATCATATGGATATTCAGGGGATCAAACTGCAGCTGCTTCATGTCTTAACCCACACAGACCTTGCAGCCGACTATGAAAAACACCCCTTTTATATTCCCGATATGCAGGATTATATTCAGTTTCTCGGTACCTGCATCGCACAGTTGAACCCCGAAATCGTGATTCATCGCCTGACCGGAGACGGGCCAAAAGACCTTTTGATCGCCCCTCTTTGGACAAGCAATAAAAGAACCGTATTAAATCAGCTTCACAGCCACCTGAAAGAACAGGATATCTGGCAGGGAAAGGAGTACTATGTCTGAAACTTATACACTGTATAAACTGATCGTATTGTGCATGCTGGATAAAGTGGATTTTCCATTGACAACTTCACAGATTTCCGAATTTATTCTGGAAAAAGAATACACAACTTATTTTAAGCTTCAGGAAACACTCGCTGAAATGGAACATTCCGGACTGCTCCGCGTGGAAACGACACACAACCGTACTCTGTATCATCTGACAGACAACGGTCTGGACACCATCCAATACTTTAAAAACAAGATTTCCCCTGCCATTCAGCGGGATATTGATGAATTTCTCAAAGAAAAGAAGTATGATCTGAAAGAAGAGGTTTCTGTCAAGTCCGACTACTATCTGAACACCAACCATGAATATGAGGTCTGCTGTCAGATTGTAGAAAACGGCTTCAGCCTGATTGATCTGAAACTCACGGTTCCTACCGAATCAGAAGCTGAAGCCATTGCCGGAAACTGGGCTTCCCAGAGCCAGGATATCTATACCCTACTGCTTGCGAAGCTTTTGTAAATGCTCTTTGATTTGTTTTTCATAGCCAAGATCGCCGGGTTCGTAGAACCTGGCGTTTTTGATTTCATCCGGAAGATACTGCTGTTCTACATAATGATTCGGATAGTCATGTGCATATTTATATCCGATCCCATGTCCCAGATTTTTAGAACCCTTGTAATGTGCATCCTGCAGATGTGACGGAACCGTGGTCTTATATTGCCGTACATTTTCATTTGCCGCAAAAATCGCATTGACCGCCGAATTACTTTTTGGCGCAGTCGCCACATACAGTACTGCCTGCGATAAAATAATCTGTGCCTCCGGCATCCCGATCCGCTCCACTGCCTGTGCTGCGGAGACAGCCACCGTGAGTGCCACAGGATCTGCATTTCCCACATCCTCTGCTGCACAGATCATGATCCTGCGGGCAATAAATTTGATATCTTCTCCTGCATACAGCATTTTTGCCAGATAATACACTGCAGCATCGGGATCAGATCCCCGCATACTTTTGATAAATGCGGAAATCGTATCATAATGATTGTCTCCGCCCTTATCATAGCGCACAACCCGCTTTTGAATACATTCTGACGCCACATCCAGCGTAATATGAATCTTGCCGTCCTCACTGCGCTCTGTCGTCAAAACACCAAGCTCAATGGCATTGAGCGCACTTCTTGCATCTCCGCCGGATACATCTGCCAGAAACTCCAGCGCATCCTCGTCGATTTCTGCATGAAAACTTCCCATTCCCTTATTCTCATCATAAACCGCACGTTTCAACAGAGTGCGAATATCTTCTTTCTCCAGAGATTTTAATTCAAATACACTGGATCGGGAAATCAACGCACCATTGACTTCAAAATACGGATTTTCCGTTGTTGCTCCGATCAAGGTAATGGTACCGTCCTCCACGAATGGAAGCAGATAGTCCTGCTGTCCCTTGTTAAATCTGTGGATCTCGTCAATAAACAGGATCGTTTTTTTGCGATACATTCCGAGCAGTTCTTTCGCTTCATTTACCACCTGCTCCATATCTTTTTTTCCCGCTACTGTGGCATTGATCTGCTTGAACTCCGCACTGGTCGTATGTGCAATCACCTTTGCAAGAGTCGTCTTTCCCGTTCCCGGAGGTCCGTAAAAAATGATCGATCCCAGCTTATCCGCCTTGATCGCACGATACAAAAGCTTGTCTTTCCCTATGATATGCTGCTGTCCTACCACTTCTTCCAGCGTCTGCGGACGCATTCTGGATGCCAGGGGAGATTCCTGTTCCTGTGTTTTTTCTCTCATATAATCAAATAAATCCATACTCTTCCTCCTGCCGGCTTCTGTATATTTCAGACACCGCTGATCTCGCGGATGACCTCTCCTGCAATCAAAAGCCCTGCCACCGGCGGTACAAAGGAAATGCTGCCCGGAAGTATACGGCGGGCTCCTTTGTCCTCTCCGGTCTCACGTCCGGACGTATCGACTGGTTTTTCCGGTGAATACAATACTTTCAGATGCCGGATCCCTCTTGCTTTCAGTTCCCGCCGCATCACTTTGCAGAGCGGACACATACTGGTCTTTGACAGGTCTGTGATTTCAAACAGTTCCGGATGCAGCTTGTTGCCGGTTCCCATACTGCTGATCAGTGGGATCTCCCTTCTCTGCGCCAGTTCCGCGATCGCCAGCTTTGCCGTTACCGTATCGATGGCATCAATGATATAATCCGGAGTTTCTTCAAACAATTCTTCCACATTATCCGGCAGTACAAAGGTCTCATAGGTCTTTACAACAATCTCCGGATTGATATCCCGGATCCGCTCCCGCATCACTTCCGTCTTCATCCGTCCGATGGTACTGTGATATGCGATCGACTGCCGGTTGATGTTCGTCAGAGAAACCTTGTCATTATCGATCAGGATCAGCCTGCCCGCACCGCTTCTTGCAAGTGCTTCGATACAGTGAGAGCCTACGCCGCCGACACCAAATACCATGACAGTCGCCTGCTTAAGTCTCCCCAGCCCTTCTTCTCCGATCAAAAGTTCTGTTCTGGAATATTCATTCATCTTATATATCTCCTCTATTTCTAAGGCAGAAGCAATCTGTCTGCCGTCACAAATTCAAATCCTTTTTCTTTCAGTCTGTCTATGATCTGCAAGGCCGCCTCCACAGAGGTTCCGTAACAGTCATGTAACAGAATCATATCATTTTCTTTTGCCTGCGTCACTACTTTGCTGACAATTTTCTCTGTATCTTTTACAGACCAGTCCAGCGGATCCACTGTCCACATAACCGGGATCATGGAAATTTTTGCGGAAAGTCCCTTTGGAAATTCTCCAAAAGGAGGTCTTACATATTCTACCGGATTTCCCGTGATCTTCTCGATCAGACGGTTCGTCTCCTCCAGCTCTTTGAGCGCTTCCTCTTCTTTGATCTTCGTCAGCTGAACATGATGATACGTGTGATTTCCAATCAGATGTCCGTCTCTTGCCATCTGCCTCACCAGCAGAGCATTGTCGCCTTTTTCAATATTCTCTCCGATCAGGAAAAACGTAGCATGCACATCCCGCTCTCTCAGCCCGTCCAGAAGTTTCTCTGTATACGCTGCACTCGGTCCGTCATCAAAAGTCAGTGCGATCTTTGGTCTGATTTCTTCTGTCTGCTCCACATCCGCACTCACAGACTGTACTTCCCTCTCTGCCGGAATATCCACAAACGGCTGAATCCCCAGCAACAAAAAAACATAGGTAACTGTCAGCACTCTCCCCATCCATTTCCAACGCAATTGACTCACAATCCTTTTTTCTCGTTATTGCCAGTATATGCGGCTTTTCCTGAATTTATGGCATGTGATTATTCCGGTACTGGGACGGACTCATCTGCATCTTCTTTTTGAATGCCTTGGAAAAATACAGATTATCTTCAAATCCTACCGAATACGCAATGGATGCAACGGAAAGCCCGGTCTCCCTGAGAAGATGGCATGCCTGACGGATTCGATATTCCGTCAGATATTCTTTTGGGGACTGCTTCTGATATGCTTGAAATGCACGAAAGAGATAACTTCTGCTGATCCCCGTATAATCCGCTACATCCTCCACCGTGATCGGATAGGAGTAACTGGATGCAATATAATCCTTTGCCCGCTCCACATAAACCTGCCGGAGGTCGTCTTTTTTCTCTTCTTTTTCCGCATAGTGAATAAACACGGACAGCATGGTATAAAGAGCTCCTGTCATAGCTGCTGCCGCTTCATATGTCGTTCCTCTCACCTGATAGATCTGCTCCAGCTGCCGCCAGATCAAATCTCCCGGAATCTTATCCCTTCCGATCACCGGCCGTTTTCTCGCAAAATCAGTTGCCCGTACCATCACAGCCGCATCGGTTCCCATAAATCCTGCCCATGCGTACTCCCACGGATCATCCGGATCTGCATAATACTTGACCTCTGTATCCGGATACAGAATAAAACTGTCTCCCTCTCCCAGATGATATACTTTTTTATCTGCCACATAGGTCCCCTTTCCCGAAATAATATGGTGGATACAATAATGATCCCGGATTCCCGGTCCCCACTGCTGCTCCGGTCCGCACTGCTGATATCCCACATTATAAACGGAAAGAGAACTCAGAAGATTATCTCCTACTTTATAGGAGTATTTGTATGTCTGTTCCACGCTCTTCTTTCCTTTCCCCAAATCTGTTCTTCGCCTCTATTATACAACATAATTCCATATATATGCACGTATTTTTTATAGACTTTTTTCAGTCTGATTTTTATAATAAACTTGTAAAAATACTCAGTCTCTATGGAAAGTGAGGAATCAACATCATGAAAGAACGTTTGATGAAAAAATTTGAAGAACTTTTCGGCAGCACAGAAGATGCCGGTTTTTATTTCTCTCCGGGACGCGTGAATCTGATCGGAGAACACACAGATTACAATGGAGGACACGTATTTCCATGTGCGCTGACACTTGGTACATACGGAATCGCCAAAAAGCGCAGTGACCGTATCTTGCGTCTCTATTCTATGAATCTGGATCATCTCGGTGTGATCACTGCCACTCTTGACGATCTGACCAACAAGCCGGAATACAACTGGGCAAACTATCCGCTTGGAGTTCTCTGGGCATTAAAAGAAAAAGGATACTCTGTAGACTGTGGAATGGATCTTGTGATCTACGGAAATATTCCGAACGGTTCCGGTTTGTCCTCTTCCGCATCCCTGGAAGTTCTGACCGGAGTAATCGCAAAAGATCTCTGCGGATTTGATGCCTTAAGCATGACCGACATCGCACTGATCGGACAGTACTCTGAGAACAACTTCAACGGATGCAACTGCGGAATCATGGATCAGTTTGCAGTTGCCATGGGCAAAAAAGACTGCGCGATCTTTTTGGATACCGGCACACTCTCCTATGAGTATGCACCGGTAGAACTGGAAGACGCCAAGATCATCATCACAAACAGTAAAGTAAAACACAGTCTTGTTGACTCTCAGTACAACCAGAGACGTCAGGAATGCAGCCATGCGCTCTCTCTTCTTCAGGAAGAACTGGATATCAACGCTCTTGGTGATCTGGACATCGATACCTTTGAAAAATTCAAAGAAGTGATCACAGATCCTGTAGAGCAGAAACGTGCGAAACACGCAGTTTATGAAAACCAGCGTACCATCGAAGCGGTATCTGCATTAAAAGCAGGCAACATCGAGCGTTTCGGCGAACTGATGAATCAGTCCCACATCTCTTTAAGAGATGATTACGCAGTATCCTGTGAAGAGATCGATATCCTGGTCGATCTTGCATGGCAGATTCCGGGTGTTGTAGGTTCCCGTATCACAGGCGGCGGATTCGGGGGATGTACCGTAAGTATCGTAAAAAATGACGCTGTCGATACTTTCATCAATACTATCGGACCTGCATATAAAGAAAAGGTCGGACACGAAGCCGAATTCTACACCGTTGATATCGGAAGCGGTGCACAGAAACTGGAGACTCTCTAAGAAAGAAGGAATTTATCCATGTTATATGAATCTATCAAAAAACTGGTACAGTACGGCATTGATACCGGACTGACTCCGGAATGTGAACGTATTTACACTACAAACTTACTTTTGGATGTATTCCATGAAGACAACTGGGAAGATGTCTCCTGTGATCTGACAGATCTTGTGCTGAAAGACATCCTTGCCGATCTCCTTAAGGAGGCTGTTACACGCGGCATCATTGAAGACAGCATCGGCTATCGTGATCTGTTCGACACCAGACTGATGAACTGCCTGCTGCCGCGTCCGGCTCAGGTTCAGAACGACTTCTGGAGACATTATCAGGAATCTCCGGAATCCGCCACTCAGTTTTATTACAAGTTCAGTCAGGACAGCGATTACATCCGCCGGTACCGGATCAAAAAGGACCGCAGATGGACTGTAGACACAGACTACGGAACACTGGATATTACCATCAATCTGTCCAAACCGGAAAAAGATCCGAAAGCCATTGCCGCTGCGCGCAATGCTTCTGTTTCGGCTTACCCGAAATGTCAGCTCTGTATGGAGAACGAGGGGTATGCAGGGCGCCTCGATCACCCGGCCAGAGAGAATCACCGCATCATTCCGATCACGGTCAATGACAGCAAGTGGGGATTCCAGTATTCTCCTTATGTCTACTACAATGAGCACTGTATCGTGTTCAACGGAGAACATACTCCGATGAAGATCGAGCGCCAGACCTTTGTCAAGCTGTTTGATTTTATCAAACAGTTCCCGCACTATTTCCTCGGATCCAATGCAGATCTTCCGATCGTAGGCGGTTCTATTTTAAGCCATGACCACTTCCAGGGCGGACATTATACCTTTGCCATGGAAAAAGCGCCTGTCATCCAGGAGTTTACTGTCAAGGGCTTTGAAGATGTCACAGCAGGCATCGTAAAATGGCCGCTCTCTGTGATCCGTCTGCAGTCTGAGGATGTGACCAGAGTGATCGACCTTGCAGACCACATTCTGCAGGCATGGCGAGGATATACAGATGAAGCTGCTTTCATTTTTGCTGAAACAGACGGACAGCCTCACAATACGATCACGCCGATCGCCAGAATGCGGGATGGAAAATATGAGCTGGATCTGACTTTGAGAAACAACATTACCACAGAGGAACATCCGCTCGGAGTATACCATCCTCACAAAGAACTGCATCATATCAAAAAAGAAAATATCGGTCTGATCGAAGTCATGGGGCTTGCTGTACTCCCTGCACGTCTCAAAGATGAGCTGGAGCTGTTAAAGACTTATATTCTTGAGAAAAAAGACATCAGAAGCAATGAGACCATTGCAAAGCACGCGGACTGGACCGAAAGTTTCCTACCGTCCTATCCGGAGATCAACGCAGAAAATGTCACGCATATTCTGGAACAGGAAGTCGGAAAGGTCTTCTGTCAGGTCCTGGAAGATGCCGGTGTTTACAAATGCACAGACGAAGGACTCGCTGCATTTGACAGATTTGTTGAGACTTTATAAAATAGATTTCGGGAAACAGTGACTAAAAAGAACATCTCCGCAGAACTCAAAAGTTTTCATACTTTGCTTCCACGGGGATGTTCTTTTTCTTATTTTTTCTTTTTCTTATGTTTCGTCTTTTTCTTTTTCACACTGTACCCAAATGTCCCGATCTTCTTCCCGAGAGACAGATACTCTCCATGCGAATATGCCATCAGTCCTGTCTTATTCAGCTCAAACTTATTCTTTTCATTCAAATACTGCTCATCAATCTGTACTGCCAGAACTTCCGCCAGAAACATATGGTGGCTTCCCAGTTTTTTCACTTCTGTAACTTTACATTCGATATTGACCGGACACTCTTCGATCACCGGTGCATACTGAAGCTTTTCTGCTTTTGCCGGTGTCAGATGTGCCTCTTTCCATTTGTCCACATCCTTTCCGGAACGTACTCCGCAATAATCGGTTGCTTTTGCAAGCTGCTCCGTTGTCAGATTGATAACAAATTCTCCACTCTCTTTTAACATATGATACGAATATCGCTCCGGACGGACAGAAATATAAACCATCGCCGGATTAGTGCAAATCGTGCCCGTCCATGCGATCGTCAGAATATTGCTCTTTCCGGACTTGTCCGCCGTACTCACCATCACTGCCGGGAGTGGATATACCATATTCCCGGCTTTCCATACTTGTTTTCCCATTTTTTGCTCCTTCTACTGCTGCAGTGCCGAAACCAGTGTCGGTACAAGCTGTTTCTTTCTGGACACCACACCCTTTAGCTCGATCATCTCCGGATTTCCTTTCAGATCAAACGCAGAGATCATCTTTTCTCTTGCTCCGTTTCCGGCGCATAAAAGTTCTGAAGATTCTGCGACAATATTGGTCAGCATAAAGAAGATCATATCCAGCCCCTGTGTCTTTCTTGCCTGTTCCAGATAAGCGGATACTTCTGTTTTGATCTCACGCAGCTCTTCTGCGCTCATAGAGCTGATCTGACCAACTCCAAAGTTGATATCGTTGACTGTAAACTGTTTGAAATCCAGGAAACAGATTTCTTCTGCTGTTTTTCCTTTCAGATTACTTCCTGCATTAAACATCTCCAGTGCCAGCTTCTCAATATCAATCCCTGCGATCTCTGCCAGTTTCCTCGCAGATCTTTCATCCAACGGTGTACAAGTCGGAGACCGAAACATCAGGGTATCGGAAATGATCGCCGAGCAAAGGAGTGATGCGATCACCGGCTCTACTTCTACTCCCTCTTCCTGATACATCTGATAAACGATCGTAGCGGTACATCCAACCGGCTGATTTCGGAAAAATACCGGACCCATCGTTTCAATACTGCTCAGACGGTGGTGATCGATGATTTCCAGAACCTCTGCTTCTTCCACACCGTCCACTGCCTGATTTTTTTCATTGTGATCCACCAGGATCACCTGTTTTCTGCGGCTGTTGAGCAATCTTCTTCTGGAAATGAATCCCAGGAAATCACCTGCCTCATCCAGGATCGGGAAGTCACGGAATCTCCTGCGTGCCATCACATCTTTGACATCATCCACATAGTCATCCATCTGGAAAGAAACGATCCCCTCTCTTGTCATAAACTGCTTCACCGGAATACTCTGGTTGATCAAACGTGCGACCGTGAATGCATCATGCGGAGAAGAAATGATCACGATTTCTTTTTCTTCTGCCTGTTTTAAAATCTCTTCTCCTACACGTGCTCCGTTACACACCACCATACAGCTCACATTCAAATCGACGGCATGCTGCTGTGCCTCCTGGCGGTCTCCTAAGATCACCAGATCATTTTCTTCCACAAATTCCGACATCAGCTTTCGGCTTGATGCAAGAATCCCGACTTTTCCGTTCAACACATAGCTGTGTGGATTTCCTGCAATGATGGTTCCATCAATGGTCGATGCAATATTCCGGTACTGCGTCCTTGCCTTGGAGAGAATCCCGCTGTCATACACATCCATGTAAGAAGTCGCGATATCTCCAATGGTAATCAGACCTTCCAGTTTGCTGTCCCTTGTCACAGGAAGCGTCTTGATATTCAGCTCTTTCATAGATTTCCACGCACTCTTGATGGAAACACTTCCCTTGATTCCTTCAATGTTACGCAGTTCTACATCTTTGACCTGCACTCTTAAGTCCGACAACAGCTTCGGTGCCTCAACCTGAAAATGATCCAGCACATACTGCGTCTCTTCATTGAGCTGTCCCGCTCGCCTTGGACTATAATCTTCTCCCGTGATCTTAGATTTCAAATCAGCATAGGCGATCGCAGAACAAATCGAATCTGTATCTGGATTTTTATGCCCTACTACATACACTTTATTATTACTCACTCCGTTATTCATATCAATCCAAACTTCCTTTGCTTATTTTCTTCTATAGTGGTTATTGGTGTGAACAGTAACCTATATGTAGCTTGCCATTTTTTCCAGATTTCGTCAACCCAAATTTCAAGATTCCATGTCTTTTTGATAAAACATATGCTATACTGTCTTTAATGCAAAGCAAAAATCTTCTGTTTTAAGAGATTTTTGTTTTAAAGTTTTAGAAAGTCGAGGTGCAGCGATGAGCGAAGAATTAAGAACAGAAGAATTACTGACAAACGAAGGACACACAGAGACAATGGCTGATTACGAAGATCATTTTGACGATGCCAATCCATGGAACAGGGTTTTGGAATATATGGAAAAGAAAACGATCCTCCCTGTTAAGATCGAAGGAATCGTAAATGGCGGTGCCATTGCCATGGTAGAAGGACTGCGCGGATTTATTCCGGCATCCAAACTCTCCCTTTCTTACATTGAAGATCTGGAGACTTACCTGCTCAAAGATGTGGAAGTTCAAGTGATCGATGTAGATCAGGCAGGCAACCGGCTTGTACTGTCCGCCCGTGAGCTTCTCAAAGAAAAAGAAAGAAAAGAAAAAGAAGCACAGATCGCAAGTATCCCAATCGGTACGGTTATGTCCGGTACTGTAGAGACATTACAGAACTACGGTGCATTTGTCAAACTGGAAAACGGTCTTTCCGGACTGGTACATGTTTCTCAGATTTCTCAAAAACGCGTCAAGAATCCTGCAGCTGTTTTGAATGTAGGAGATGAAGTTCAGGTCAAAGTCATCGGTATTAAAGACGGCAAGATCAGCCTGAGCATGAAAGCTTTGGAAGAACCGGAAGAAGAAGTTGTAGAAAAAGTTGAGATTCCAAAAGCCGAAGAGATCGGTACAAGCCTTGGAGATCTGTTCAAAAATATTCAGTTATAAAAATCTGTGATAAAAAGCCGCCGCCTCAAAGATTCAGCACTTTGAGACGACGGCATATTTCCGCACATTTCCAGCACAAGCCTTCTTTTCTTTCCCAGCCCCCTACAAATCGATTTCTTTCAAATACGGGTTCGTCACTTCATAAAATTTTTCTGCTTCTACTGCTTCTGCAATCGCAGTGTCGATCGGCATCTTGCCAAGTACCGGTACTCCCAGTTCTTTTGCAATCTCGTCAATATGACTCTCACCGAACACTTTGATCTCTTTTCCGCAGTCCGGACATTTGATGTAACTGTAGTTTTCCACGATTCCAAGAACCGGAATGTTCATCTGTTTTGCCATGTTGTACGCCTTCTTTACGATCAGCTGTACCAGATCCTGCGGAGAGGTGACGATCACAACTCCATCCACAGGCAGGGACTGAAATACAGTCAACGGAACATCTCCCGTTCCGGGAGGCATGTCAACGAACAGATAATCCAAATCTCCCCACATCACATCTGACCAGAACTGTGTCACAACGCCTGCGATCACAGGACCTCTCCAGATGACCGGTGTGTCCTCCTCTTCCAAAAGCAGGTTGACGGACATGATCCTTGTTCCATCCGGTGCGCTGCACGGAAGCATTCCCATCTCGTTTCCGATTGCCATCTCGTGCACTCCGTACATCTTCGGAATGGATGGACCTGTAATATCTGCATCCAAAATTCCTGCCGTATATCCTTTTTCGATCATCATACGTGCCAGGGAAGCTGTTACCAGCGATTTTCCAACGCCACCCTTTCCGCTGATGACTCCAATCACTTTTTTCACCTGGGAACCTACATTTGCCGGTGCTTTGGATGGCGCCGTATTGCCTGCATTCTGCTTCTGGCTTTCACAGGAACCGGAATGAGAACATCCTGCACAGGACTCTTCGGAACATCCTTCTGTATATTGTTCTTCCATTTTCATTACCTCTCTTTGTTCTATAAATTCATCTGTCTCCATCTTTGAAAACAGGATTTCAGACTGATTCTATTGTACCACAATTTGAGGATAATGCACACAACAACTTTTTACAGGGACTCCTCCAGATCAGAAAGCATCACATCCAGTGCAGTGATTCCGCCTTCCGCAGTGTACCATACTGCCGGATGTTCCAGATAGATGATTTTTCCATTTTTGTAAGCATCTGTCTGCATAACAAGTTCATTTTCCATAATTTCTTTTGCCGTCTGTGCCCCGTCTGCCCCGATTGCCTGATCACGATCCATCACGAAAATATACTCTGGGTTTTTCTCGACAACTGTTTCAAATGAAGCTTCATTTCCATGTGTTGAGGTACTTTCAGCAGCTGTCAGATTGTCAAATCCGATCTCCACTCCGATAATGGAGCATCTTCCGTCATTTCCCATTAAGTTAAAGCTTCCGCTTGTAGTCATTCCTACCAGTGCTGTATGCCCTTTTGCTTTTTCTGCCAATGCTTCAATTCTTTCATCAAAACCGGCTGTCTTTTCTTTTACTTCATCTTCCAGCCCAAACATAGAAGCAATCGTCTCTGCATTTTTTGTCACGCTTTTTACGACACCTGTCTCCACATCTGTCGAAAGGTATACAACCGGTGCAATTTCACTGAGCGCGTCATAGGAAGAAGCCAGACGTCCGCCGATGAAAATCACTTCCGGCTCACACTCCATCACAGCCTCCAGATCTGCCTCTTTGATCGTTCCCAGATTTGCAACCTTTTCATTATCCACATAATCAGAAAGGTACTCCAGAGAAGTAGATGCAGAACCTACTATTTTGTCTCCAACACCAAGATTATCCAGGATATCCAGTGCTGCCATATCCAAAACAGCGATACGTTCCGGATCATATGGTACTTCCAGAGAAATTTCTTCTCCGTTTGCATTCAGAGACTGGATCTTGATCTTCTCAGGTGTTTCCTGTTGTTTCTGCTCCTTTGCCGTTGTATCCGCAGAACTTCCTGTTGTTCCTTCTGCCTGCCCGCATGCTGTCAGACTGAGTGCTGCCACTCCTGCCAATAATACTTTTGCTAATTTTCTCATCTTCTTCCTCCATCTTTGTTTTCTTCCATTTTCTGTCATCAATAATATACCGATAATGGTTTTCCTTTGATATTTAAAATTTCAAAATCCACCTGGTAAATCTCAGAAAGGACTTCTTTTTGAATGACTTCTTCAACGGTTCCATATTTCGCGATTTTTCCGTTTTTAAATGCACAGATATAATCTGAATAAAAGGCTGCATAATTAATCTCATGAAGTACAAGGATCACTGTTTTTCCCAGCTCGTCACTTAACTTCCGCACCATCTTCATCAAATTCGAAGCATGATAAATATCCAGATTATTCGTCGGTTCATCCAAAAAGACATACTCCGTATCCTGCGCAATGACCATGGCGATGTATGCTCTCTGCCGCTGTCCTCCGGACAATTCATCCAGAAACCGGTCTTCAAACTCTTTTAGTTCCATATAATCGATCGCCTGTGCAACGATTTCTTTATCCTGCTTGGTCATCCGCCCTCCCGAATGCGGGAACCGTCCGAATGCAACCAGCTCTCTGACTGTCAGCTTCATCTCGATATGATTACTCTGTGTCAGAATCGCCAGATGCTTTGACAATTCTTTACTCTTCCAGTGCTCCAGCTTCTTTCCTTCAAACTCTACCACTCCTTCATCCTTTGCGATCAGTCTGGAAAGAATGCTCATCACAGTAGATTTTCCCGCTCCATTGGGACCGATCAGAGCAGTTACTTTTCCTTTTTGAATTTCAAAAGAAACGGAATCCACCACGGTTTTTCCGTGATACTGTTTTTTTACTCCACGTATCTTCACTCTTCTAACTCCTCCTTTTCCTCAACAGAAGATACAAAAAGTATCCTCCTCCGCCTACTGTAATAAATACACTGACCGGAATCGCATATACAAAGATCTGTTCCGAGATCATCTGCCCTGCCGCCAGAACAAACATCCCGAAGAAGACAGATCCCATGATCAGCTGCGAATGCCGGTATGTTTTCAAAAACTGTCTGGACAGATTTGCGATGATCAGTCCGAGGAATGAAATCGGTCCTACCATCGCTGTGGCGGTCGCGATACAGAGTGTCACTCCAAGCAGAAGTTTCCGGATGGCCCGGTCATAATCCACACCCAGATTGATTGCCTGATGTCTTCCAAGAGACAACACGTCCAAAAGCGCAAGTTCTTTTCGCAACACAAACACGATACCTGCCAGAACCAGGACTGCTGCCAGAATAATTTCCGAGTTGACGTTGTTAAAGCTTGCTACCAGCGTTGCCAGAAGGCTGTCATATTCATTGGGATCCATGATTCTTGTAAGCGTACTCTGAATGCTTCCGAAAAACGAAGTCAAAACCGTTCCGATCAACAATACATACAACACATTATAGTTTGTTTTTTTGAACAGATAGCTGTAGACCAAAACAGCTGTTGTACTCATTAAAAACAGATCGACCACAAAAGACACGTTCGCATTGACAGCGAGAAAACTTCCGGAACCTGCAAAGAATACCACTGCTGTGTGAATCAGCGTATACAACGAATTCATTCCCAACAGACATGGTGTCACAATCGTATTGTGAATAATGGTCTGAAATACGATCGTTGCCCCTCCGATGGCAGCAGATGCCACCAGCATGACCATCAGCTTTGGAATCCGGATTTTCATAGCATACCGAAACAGACGCTCATTTGAAAAGGAAACATCCACAAACAGATAGGCGATTGCTGCTGCCGCCACCAGTATCCCTAAAACAAGAAGCTTTCTGCTGTTTGTCTTATGAACTGCACTGTGCATCCTGTCTGCCTCCTTTCCCCAGAAGTATTCTTCTTCCTCCGTTTTTCAGTCGATACAGCAACAGTCCTACAAACAGGATGCTGCCGAGAATTCCTACGATCAGTTCGATAGGCAGTTCGTAAGGAGCGATCACTACTCTTGAGATCATGTCGCATACAAGAACGAACAAAGCTCCAAACAGCGCAGTGTCTGCCAGCGTTCCGCGAATCTTATCACCCTTAAACATGGTGACAATATTCGGAACGATCAGACCGATATAAGAAATCGAACCAACCACTACCACCACCGACGCCGTAATCATTGCCGCAATCGTAAGGCCCATAAAAAGCACCAGATTATAAGGCACTCCCAGATTCTGAGAGAATTCTTTTCCGATCCCCACAATATTGAAATGGTTTGCAAATACAAATGCCAGCACAACCAGCGGTACTGTCAGATACACAATCTCATATCTCCCGCGCAGTACCATAGAAAAATGCCCTACCAGCCAGGTGGACAGCGCCTGATTCATCTCGTATTGATAGGCAATGAAGCTGGTGATCCCTCCGATCACATTTCCAAACATGATTCCGACCAACGGTACCAGCACCACATCTTTAAAACGGATTTTCTGAACAAACCACACAAAAATCCAGGTTCCCAGAATCGCCGCCACAAACGCAAACACTGCTCTTCCAAGAAGTGTAGACTCCGGGAGAAATACCAGAGCCAGCAAAATTCCAAGCTGGGCCGAAGAAATCGTTGCTCCCGTAGTCGGAGACACAAACTTATTCATACAAAGCTGCTGCATGATCAGCCCTGCTGTACTCATTCCGATTCCTGTACACAGAATTGCCAGAAGCCGCGGAATCCTTGAAATCAGAAACAACCGGATCACTTCCGGATCTCCCTGCATCAGCGACGCCAGATCCGCATCCATTACCCCGATAAACAGAGAGCAGACAGAAACTACGAACAACACCGCCGCCAATATGATTGTCGATACATATTTTTTGATACCACCACCTCCATTAGTTTTTATTTACTTTTGTTAGTTTTAGCTAACATATGTGTAAAAAAATATGTCTTGTCTACTGACAAAAAGACTATACACAATTCACTCACATTTCGCAATACCTTACTTTTTAGTATGTATATGCTTTTTTGCATACCGATTGGCAAACCGGTGTGCCGCATCGATCAGTGCCCTGACCTCCACGCCTTCTTCTGAAAGACGGTAACGAATCACGGACGGCTTCTTTTCCTTGATCACTTCCCTGTATAAAAGCCTTGCATCCTCCAGTTCTTTCAAATTCGAATATAACACTTTTTCCGAAATACCCGGGATTTCCTTTTTTAACTCCGAAAATCGATTATCCCCCTGCAGAATATGCCACAAGATCTTCAGCTTCCATTTCCCTCCGATCAGACTGTGTGTCAGGATCAGCGGACAGTGATCTTTCTTTATTTTGATGTCTGCCATGCAAAAAAACTCCTTCCTAAAAATAATTCTTTACAAAAGTCACTTCTGCATTTTATAAGATTGCAGATCATTTTGCAAGATTTTTTTAGAAAGGAGCTTCCCCTACAATTCTTCTCTTGTTACATCCTTCAGCCATTTATAGCTCTTGTACCGGCGCCAGGTGATCGGAATCTTAATGATCTCATCACTCATCAGGATCATATACACCACCGGAACACTGCAGTGGAACACAAACGCTGCGAGCGCACCAAATAAAATGGAACATCCCCACATGGTAGACATATCCAGCAGCAGGCCAAACCGGGTATCTCCGCCGGAACGGAAGGTTCCCACGACCATCGTTGTGTTGAACGCCTGCCCTACCACAAAATAGGACATTACAAAGAACATGAACCGCATATACCCCTTTGCTGTTTCAGACAGAGTCATCGTCTCTGCCATAACCGGTGAGATCAGAAGGATCAGCACACCTCCCACAACTCCCATAATCACACTGAGCCATACGAACCTCTTTGCATATGCTTTTGCATGCTCATACTTTTTCTCTCCAATGGTTTTGCCCAGATAGATCGCTGTCGCACTGGAAAGTCCGAATGCTACCACCGTTGCGAGCTGTCTGGCCACCTGTGCGACCGAATTCGCCGCAACTGCAGCACTTCCCATATGACCAAGCACTGCCGTATTTGTCGCAGTTCCAAGTCCCCAGAGCACCTCGTTTAAGATCACCGGGAATGCGTATTTCAGAAAATCCATATTTAAAACGTGCTCTGTTTTAAAAAAGTAGGCGATCCTGAACTTGATATCTTTGTTCCACACTTTCGAGTACACACATACCAGTACCATCTCCAGGAGCCTGGAAACCAGCGTTCCAATTGCCGCACCCTGCACGCCCATGGCGGGCATTCCGAGAAGCCCGAAGATCAAAATGGCATTGATCGTAATGTTGCAGAGCAGGGAACACAAATATACCACCGTTGCCACAACGACCCGTTCCACACTTCGCATAATATAAAGATAAGTCTGTGTGATCCCCATAAAAATGTAAGAAAAACTAACAATCCGCAAATACTTCACGCCCTCTTTGATCACCTCTGGTTCACTTGTAAATATCCGCAAAAGCTGCTCTGGCATGATCTGCGCTGCCAGAAAGAATAATGCAGTCACAAAAACCGCAGCCCGCATTCCAAGACCCAAAATCTTCTCAATTGTCCGCAGATCCTTTTTCCCCCAGTACTGTGCGGTCAGAACCGTTGCTCCGGATGTCAGCCCGAACAAAAACAACGTCATAATATACTGCACCTGCCCTGCAAGAGAAGATCCGGACAGCGCTGTCTCTCCTACGCGCCCCAGCATCACCACATCCGCAGCCGTTACACCCACATTGATCAGATTCTGAAGCGCCATCGGAATGACCAGCGCCAGTACACTCAGATAAAAATGCTTCCAGTCAATCTGCAGCTCATTTTCCTTTTTTCTCATAAACATCTTTTCTCTCCCATAAATTCCTTTTTCTTGTTTTTCCATCCCCTTTGCCAAAATTTGAAAAACACATGGCAATTATAACATGTTTTGAGATTTATCATATACTATACAGAATAAAATTTTTCAAAAGGTATTTCTTATGACATCATGTAATTATGAAACAGACTATTCTACTGTTATCGGCGAGCGGATTTTGCCGTTCGTTTTTTTGCTCAATACGGAGACTTCCGTTTTAACCCCAAAACCGGGATAATACCAACGATTTTGCTATGATATTGCAGGTGTTGGAACAGACACACCTCTCTATGCAGACTTAAGCCATTTCCTGCTTGATATCTGCAGCGCGATCACGCAGGAAGATATCCTGGATGTTACGGTCGTAATCGACGGAAACCCCCAGAACGTAATCTGAGGTGAAAATGTAGAACTCAAAACAATCCAACATCCGGATCCGCCAACCGGATGTACGGGACTGAAATTCGATTTCCCACTGGATAAAGTGGATGGTGAGATGCAGGTCTGCTTTTCTCTTGTCAGACCTTATGCGGTCGGCCCAGTCAATCTCTGTCTTTTCGGCGGCGGTCAGACAACTTCCGGCCTGACCATATGCGGACCTTCATGCGGTTCCACAGAATCCTGTGAATCTACGTTTTACCAGAAAGAAACCGTTTGCGTTCCTGTAACGGTCTCCCCGTTTGCACATCCTGGAACCGCCAGAACAATCTGCTGTGACGATCCTGTCATCCACACCGGTCCGCAGTGTCCGGGCAGCAAAACCTCCTGCACATTTACTGTAACCCAGAGTCTCTGCATCCAGATCCCGATTGCTTTTGGTGCCGTTATTGAAACCGGCGAGGCTTCCGTCCAGTGCGGCGAGGCTTCCGAAACACCTTGCGACTGCTCCGATGAACCTTCCGTCGAAACTCCAGTTGAGAGAACCCAGCCGGAAACCAGAGAACGCAAATTTTTCACCCGCTAGACTATTTTTAAACCGTCTGTTTAAAAAATAGTCTGCAGTAACAGTCAAAGAGTAAAAATCCTTTCCAACCGGATTTTTACTCTTTTTCATGTTCTGTCTTTATATTATAATAAACAAAGAGATTATTTTATAAAGGAGCTGGTTTTTATGTCACTTCATACCTCCGATCTGGTACTCGTTCCCGGGCAGCAGCTGCCGCCGCTTGAAACCATATCCGGATTTCAGGTACGTCCCGGATTTTTTCGCTTTTTCGGCGCGACTGTGATTCCGGGCGGTGTAAACTTTACCATACAGTCTCACGGGGCAACGTCCTGTGAATTACTTCTGTTTCATAAAGGCGAGGAAGAGCCTTTTGCCGTCCTCCCTTTCCCGGAACATTATAAGATCGGTTTTGTATACTCCATGATCGTGTTCGGATTTGATATCGAAGAATACGAGTATGCCTACCGTCTGGACGGCCCCTATGATGAAAAACAGGGACTGCGCTTTGACCCTGCCAAGATTCTTTTAGACCCATACGCCAGATCAGTTACCGGACAGAGCCACTGGGGCTGTGTCAATCATGCTTCTCACGGCTACCGCGCCCGTGTCACACACAACAACTTTGACTGGGGAGACAGCCGTCACGCACAGATTCCCATGGAGGATCTGATCATTTACGAACTCCATGTCAGAGGATTTACGCAAGATTCCTCTTCCGGCGTCAAATGTCCCGGCACATTCCGGGGACTGGAGGAAAAAATTCCCTATCTGAAAGAACTGGGGATCAATGCTGTAGAACTGATGCCAATCTTTGAATTTGATGAGATGCGCAACGCACGGCTGATCGATGAAAATCAACTGATCGATTACTGGGGATACAATCCGGTCAGCTTCTTTTCTCCCAATTCCAGTTATGCCTCCAAAAAAGAGGAAAATAATGAAGGAACCGAGCTCAAGCATCTCATCCGCACGCTGCATGCCAACGAAATCGATGTCATCCTGGATGTGGTGTTCAATCACACCGCAGAAGGAAACGAACTCGGCCCGTGCTTTTCATTCAAAGGCTTTGACAACAACATTTACTACATGCTGACACCGGACGGATACTACTACAATTTCAGCGGATGTGGAAATACCTTAAACTGCAACCATCCGGTTGTAAGGGAGTTGATCTTAGACTGTCTGCGCTATTGGGTCACTGACTACCGGGTAGACGGTTTCCGTTTTGATCTGGCTTCCATTCTCGGAAGAAATGAAGACGGCTCTCCGATGAGTCAGCCTCCCCTTCTGCAGAGCCTTGCCTTTGATCCGATCCTTGGAAATGTAAAGCTCATTGCCGAAGCATGGGATGCGGGCGGACTCTATCAGGTTGGCTCCTTTCCGTCCTGGAGACGCTGGGCCGAATGGAACGGACGCTACCGGGATGACATGCGGCGTTTTCTAAAAGGGGATGACGGGCTTCATGAGACTGCTCTGAAACGGATCTTGGGTTCCCCGGATTTATACAATCCGCAGTACCGCGGGGGAAATGCTTCCGTCAATTTTCTAACCTGTCACGACGGATTTACACTGTGCGATCTATACAGCTATAATCAGAAGCATAACGAGGCAAACGGCTGGAACAATACCGACGGCTGTGATGACAACCACAGCTGGAACTGCGGAGAAGAAGGAGAAACTTCCAATCCCGAAATCCTCCGCCTGCGGCTGAAAATGATGCAAAATGCCTGTGCACTGCTGATGTGCAGCCGTGGTACACCAATGTTTTTATCCGGAGATGAATTTGCAGATACGCGATTTGGCAACAACAATCCATACTGTCAGGATAACGAAATCTCCTGGCTGGACTGGAGTCTGCTGTCCAAAAATCAGGCTCTGTTTGCGTTCTTTCAATATATGATCGCATTTCGTAAACAGCACCCGGCCATCCGCAGAGATCTGGAGCCGAGCTACACCTCATATCCTTCCATGAGCGGTCACGGACTCACCCCAGAGCCGCCTGTTCCTTCCTCAGATTCTCACACTGCCTGTGTGATGTTCGCAGGATTTGATGAAAAGACCGGACAGGAAGATCTTGTATTTCTTGCAGTCAACGCACACTGGATTGCAAAACAACTTGTGCTCCCATCCCTTCCAAACGGTTATGTCTGGAAGATTGCAGTCAATACCGGAGACTTGCTGCATCAGACATTTTCGGGGAACGATATGCCGACTGCAGGATAGACTGTTTTGCTGGGAGAGCGATCTGTTATCGTATTTACAGGCATAAAACAAGCAGAGACAGCCTCTCTATGAGACTGTCTCCGCCTGGCTTCATTCTGAATTTTATTCTTCCCCTTCAAAGGCTTCTTTTACTTTATCCATGAAACCTTTTCTTTTGGTTTTTTTCTCGCTTTTTTCCGGATTACTGTCATTTTGATGCAGTGAGTTTCCACTCAGTTCATCAAATCTGCGCAGTGCCTCTTTTGCCTCTGCACTGAGTTTTTCCGGCGTCTGAATCACCAGTGTCACATAGTGATCTCCACGCACTGCGGAATTTCTCAGAGACGGAACTCCCTTGCCTTTTAATCGTACCTTTGTATCAGTCTTTGTACCTGGCTTAACATTGTAGATTACCGCTCCGTCCACAGTCTGGATCTTCACATCTCCACCGAGCGCTGCCTGCGCAAATGAAATCGGCACTGTTGAGAAAATGTGCATATCCTGACGTTGGAAGATCGGATGTCTGGATACGTTCACCTCGACCAGAAGATCTCCTCTCGGACCTCCGTTTGTACCCGGCTCTCCTTTTTCGCGAATACGTACACTCTGTCCGTTGTCAATTCCTGCAGGAATGGTCACTTCAATCTTCTTCTTACTTGAAGTGTATCCTGTTCCGGAGCAAGATGTACATTTTTCCTTGATCACCTTACCGGAACCACCACAGTTCGGACAGGTCTGGACGTTCTGTACCGTTCCGAAGAAAGACTGACTCGTATAGACAACCTGACCTTTTCCTCCACACTTCGGACACGTCTCCGGAGAAGTCCCCGGTTTTGCACCTGTTCCTCCACATGTCGTACATGGATCTTTTAAAATCACTTCCAGTTCTTTCTTGCAGCCAAACACAGCTTCCTCAAATGTAATACGGATGCTCTTTCGAATATTCGCGCCTTTCATCGGGCCATTGTTCGCACGACCGCCTCTTCTTCCGCCGCCGCCAAACAAATCGCCGAAAATGTCTCCGAAAATATCTCCAAAATCTGCGCCGTTGAAGTCAAAGCCTCCAAATCCGCCAGCACCGCCTGCGCCGCCTTCAAACGCAGCATGACCGAACTGGTCGTACTGACGACGTTTTTCAGCATCACTCAGTACCGCATAGGCTTCGGATGCTTCTTTGAATTTCTTTTCTGCTTCGGCATCGCCCGGATTCATATCCGGATGGTACTTCTTCGCCAGTGCACGATACGCCTTTTTGATCGCAGCATCGTCAGCATCCTTGCTTACACCAAGCACCTCGTAATAATCTCTTTTTGACTCCGCCATAATAATCTACCTTTCATCCTTGATCCAACTCATAACCAAACAGGCGAGGGCACACCGCCGGAGCCTGAAAGACATGCCTTCCAGACTCCGGAAAAAGAGTGCTCTCTCCCGTCAGATTGGTCTCTTAAACTTCTTTGTAATCTCCGTCTACTACGTCATCTCCCTGGAATCCTTCCGGTGCAGGACCAGCTTCCGGTGTCGGTCCGCCTGCAGCCCCTGCTCCTGCTGCACCTGCCTGCTCATACATCTTTGTGAACAGTTTCTGTGCACTTTCCATCAGTTTGTCTTTTGCTGCTTTGATCTCAGCAACCTGTGCATCGGATGTATCTTCCGGTGTAGATTTTGCAAGGATATCCTTGAGCGCCTGTACATCAGCTTCTACAGAAGATTTATCTGCTGCATCCAGTTTGTCTCCCACTTCTTTGAGTGCTTTTTCTGTCTGGAATACCATCGCATCAGCTTCGTTTCTTGTATCGATCGCTTCTTTTCTCTTCTTATCCTGTGCTTCGAATTCAGCAGCTTCTTTGACTGCTTTGTCGATATCTGCATCGGACATATTAGATCCTGCTGTAATTGTAATATGCTGTTCTTTTCCTGTTCCCAGATCTTTTGCAGATACATTTACGATACCATTTGCGTCGATATCGAATGTAACCTCGATCTGCGGGATTCCACGTGGAGCCGGAGGAATTCCATCCAGTCTGAACTGTCCGAGGGACTTGTTGTCTCTTGCGAACTGTCTTTCTCCCTGTACAACGTTGATATCAACTGCTGTCTGATTATCTGCTGCTGTAGAGAAGATCTGGCTCTTCTTTGTAGGAATTGTTGTATTTCTCTCGATCAGTCTTGTAGCAACTCCTCCCATTGTCTCGATAGACAGTGACAGTGGAGTTACGTCCAGAAGAAGGATATCTCCTGCACCTGCATCTCCTGCAAGTTTACCACCCTGAACAGATGCTCCTAAAGCAACACATTCATCCGGGTTCAAGGATTTGCTAGGCTCTTTTCCTGTGAGGCGTTTTACTTCTTCCTGTACTGCCGGAATACGTGTAGAACCACCTACAAGAAGTACCTGACCTAATTCTGCTGCTGTGATTCCTGCATCAGAAAGCGCACGTGTTACTGGCTCTGCTGTTTTTTCAACAAGATCATGTGTCAGCTCGTCAAATTTTGCTCTTGTCAGGTTCATATCAAAATGCTTCGGTCCTTCAGCTGTTGCTGTGATGAACGGAAGGTTGATGTTTGTTGTTGTTGCAGAAGAAAGTTCTTTTTTCGCTTTCTCTGCTGCTTCTTTCAGTCTCTGAAGAGCCATCTTGTCTGTTGACAAGTCTACTCCTTCTTTTGCCTTGAAATCAGCCAGCATATAGTCTGTGATCTTCTGGTCAAAGTCATCTCCACCAAGTCTGTTGTTACCTGCTGTAGATAATACTTCAATAACTCCGTCTCCGATCTCAATGATGGAAACGTCGAATGTACCACCACCAAGGTCATATACCATGATCTTCTGCTCTTTTTCGTTGTCAAGTCCATAAGCAAGTGCTGCTGCTGTTGGCTCGTTGATGATACGTTTTACATCCAGACCTGCGATCTTACCTGCATCCTTTGTTGCCTGACGCTGTGCATCGTTGAAATAAGCCGGCACTGTAATAACTGCTTCTGTTACTTTCTCTCCAAGATATCCTTCTGCGTCTGCTTTCAGTTTCTGAAGGATCATTGCAGAAATCTCCTGTGGAGAATATTTTTTATCATCGATCGCTACTTTATAATCTGTACCCATCTCTCTTTTGATAGAAGAGATTGTCTTGTCTGCATTGGTAACTGCCTGACGTTTTGCAGGCTCTCCTACCAGACGTTCTCCTGTTTTTGTAAATGCAACTACAGATGGTGTTGTTCTTGCTCCTTCTGTGTTGGCGATAACTGTTGGCTGTCCACCTTCCATAACAGCTACACAGCTGTTTGTTGTTCCTAAATCAATACCAATGATTTTTCCCATGATTATTTCCTCCTTATTAGTTTGCCACTTTTACCATACTATGTCTTACTACACTGTCTCTGTACAGATAACCCTTCTGGAATTCTTCTGTAATGATATTCTCTCCAACTTCTTCATCTTCTACATGCATCACTGCATTGTGAAAATCCGGATCAAATTCCTGGCCAACCGCTTCAATCGGTTTTACGCCAATCTCTTCGAGTGTAGTCATCAGCTGTTTGTAAATCTTCTCCATTCCTTCTGCAAACGGGTTGGACTTTTCTTCCTCCGGTACAGCTGCGATTCCTCTTTCGAAGTTATCCACAACCGGAAGAATCTTTTCTATGATATCTTTCGCACCGATTTCGTACATCTGAGATTTTTCTTTTTCTGTACGCTTGCGGAAGTTATCAAACTCTGCCATCTGACGAGTGAGTCTGTCAGTCAGTTCCTCAATCTTCTCGTCTTTTTTATCTTTTTTGTTCTTACGACCAAATTTCTTCATGAAACCGGAACCTTCTTCTGTCTCTTCCTCTTCTGATGCTTCTTCGGCTTCCTCGGAAACTTCTTCCTGCTCTGCTGTTTCCTCCACAGTTTCTTCTGCCTGTTCTTCCTGTTCCCCGGTTTCCTTTGCTGCTTTTGCTTTCGCTTCTTCCACAGCTTCTTTGACCATCTCTTCTTTACTCATATTCTCTGCCACCAGCAATCACCTTCCTATTCTTTCGGGTCTTTATAATAAATTGCGTCCAACTCGCTCTGCAGAGTTTTCAGCGTCTTCATGACATGTTCGTAATCCATACGCTTGGGACCGATGATACCGATCGTACCTTTCATGCCTTCTCCCAATTCGTAGGTTGCTGTTACAACGCTGCAGTCTTTCATTGTCTTGACCGGGGTCTCATCCCCGATGTAGACCTGAATCCCGTGATTTTCTTCACTTGCCAGTGTCTCTGTCACCAGATCCGCCAGCTGCTGCTTCTCTTCAAATGCACTGATAATCTCCTGAGCACTCTGCTTATCGCTCAGCTCCGGATATTTGAAAATGTTCGTCGCACCACTCGTGTAGATCTCCATATCATCATCTACATGAATAATCTCCGCCACGGCATCCAGCACATCACTGATCACCCGGCTGTGAATTCCTGCCTGCTCCTTCAATCGTGCGATCAGACCAAGATTGATCTGTTCGATCGACATGCCGTTGAGTGTTGTATTCAAAAGCATATTCAGCTTCAGAAGCGTCTCACCGGCAAGCACCTCACCAACCTGTATGATCTTGTTCTTGATCACGTTTCCATTCATCACGATCACTGCCACGATCTGTTCCTGATCCACCTGTGAAAGCTGAATGAACTTCAATGTGTTCCGGCTGTTCACAGGAGCGGAAACCATCGTTGCATAATTGGTATTCACAGCAAGCACTTTCGCAGCCTGCTTCAGCACCTGATCCACTTTATCGGATTTTTCAAGCATCGTGTTGCGCAGCTCTGTGATCTCGTGCTCCTTTTCCTCCATCAGCATATCCACATACAAGCGGTAGCCTTTGTCGGAAGGAATCCTTCCTGCCGAAGTGTGCGGCTGGAAAATGTATCCCAGATCCTCCAGATCAGCCATCTCGTTGCGTATCGTCGCAGAACTCAAATTCAAATCCGTGTATTTGGAAAGTGTTCGGGAACCAACAGGCTCTCCGGTCTCCAGATAGTTTTGGATAATCGCTTTTAAAATCGTGAGCTTACGCTCGCCAAGTTCTGTATTCAATCCCATCAGACCTTCCTTTCTCTCACCTGAGGTTTTTCTTATTAGCACTCCTTTGTTTTGAGTGCTAACACCTTCCGTATATTAAGATAGCACCATGGTCTGTATTTGTCAACCATGTTTATATATTCTTTATACTTTTTATATTTCCCCTTGTTTCCAATTTATAACCCTGTACTTTTTTCACTTCTAATACAACAGCTTATTTCCTTTTTCGCAAATCTCATAAATCTCATCATACTTCGCTTCGATCATCGGCGTCAGTTTTTCCGTCTGGTTTCTCACAATTTTCTTATAAAGGAAATACGGTAGGATCCATCCCAGAAATCCGGGAATCGCAAAAATAATACACAAAAGGATTTTCGGCGGAACTGCTGTCACCGCAAACGTAGAACATGCAATAAAAGCAGTTCCGATCACTCCTGCTGCCAGCGCCCATATTGTCGCTTTCGATGTCTTACTGTTTTCCAGCGACTGAATTTCCCGGACACAGGCTTCAAAGTTTCGCTGCAGCCTTGTAAGCTCCGTTTTATTTACAATTTTCCGATCACGTTTCAATCGCAGAGTCATCATCTTCTCGGCCCCCGGATGACGACTCTGGCTGCTCTGCGGCAGATTGTCATCCGGTTCCCACCCAAAATTCTCATATCCATCTAACAAAAAAGAGGCCTGACTGCTGTTTGCACTCACTTCTTTATATTCATATGCCACAAAATTTCTCTGTGACTTTTCTGTCTTTTTCATAACTGACCAAACTCCTTTCCCGCCATGGGCAGTGTCACAATAAACGTACTGCCCTGTTTTTCTTCACTTAGGACCTGAATCTCCCCATCCATAAGCTCCAGCACCTGTTTTACCATTGCCATCCCCAGTCCGTTTCCCTCTTTGGAATGAGACGTATCTCCCTGATAAAATTTATCAAATATATGTTTCATGGTATTTTTGCTCATACCGCAGCCGGTATCCGATACAGAGATTGTCACCCCCTGCTCATCCGACAACTGACGAACCGTGATCACACCGCCCAGCTCGGTAAACTTGACCGCATTAGACAGCAGATTATTCCACACCAGTTCCATCAGATCCTGATCCGCATAAATTTCTGCCCGATCCTCCATTTCTACTTCCATCTCGATCTCTTTTTTCTCCCAGGCAGATTCATATTGCAGAATGCAGTCACATAACTGCCTGCACACATCATACACTTCTGCCTCCGGCTGTATTTTCTGGTTTTCCAGCTTATTCAGCTTTAAAATATTGCTGATCAGATCAGACAGGCGCGTTGCTGTATTTTCAATGGCTTCCCCATATTCTCTGCGCTGTTCCTCCGACAACGCATCCCTCTGCAAAAGTTCCGCATAATTTTTAATAATAGAAAGCGGTGTTTTCATCTCATGAGAAACATTTGACACAAAATCTGTTTTCAGCGTTTCAATGCTCCCTAGTTCTTCCACCATCTTATTAAAATCCAGAATCATGACATCCAGATAATCCCGTTTCTCCATTGTATGAAATGTAGGTACATAGACGGAAAAATCTCCGTTCGCCACTTTTCTGGTAGCCTCTGCCATTTTATACAGTGGTTCTTCGTAGGTTCTTTTTACCTTCCATCTGGTAAACAGCGTCAGTCCCATGGCAACCATTCCCCAGTAACACATCGGCACCACGGTCATCACCGCTTTATTCCAGCCTGCCGAATTCATAAACACGATCAGTCCGGTATGTATCCCCGACATCAGAAACAGAACCCCAATATAGATTCCAAATAAAGAAACCGGAAATAAACTTTGCTTTACTTTTCCCCTTTGTTCCTCTCGTTCTTTCATTGCAGCACCACCTTGTATCCAAGCCCGCGGACTGTCACAATCTTAAATCCGTCACAGGCTGACAGTTTATCTCTGAGTTTTGTAACATAAACATCCACAGCCCTCAGACTGGTATCTGTCTCCACACCCCAGAACTCGTCCATGAGCTGCGCTCTGGAAAACGTTTTTTTCGGATAAGACAAAAGCTTGTAAATAATATTAAACTCTCTTGTAGTAAGACTGATCTCTTCTCCGTCAATTTCTGCACTCATAGCATCCGCATCCAGTATCAGATTTCCCACCGTAATTTTTCTTTCCATCTCTATATTTGCCCTGCGAAGCAATGCCCTTACACGAAGAAGCAGTTCATCCAGTTCTATCGGTTTTACCATATAGTCGTCAATCCCGAGCTGAAACCCTTTCCGCTTGGACGGCAGATCATCTTTTGCCGACATAAACAGGATCGGAATCGTCTCATTTATCCGGCGAACTGTCCCGGCAAACTCAAACCCGTCAATCTCCGGCATCATAATATCAGAAATAATCAGCTGGTACACCGTATGATACATTTCCTCATATGCCGCAGCTGCCGACAGACACCCCTTCGCCTGAAAACCGCTGTCATTCAGATAGGTACATACAATCTGATTTAATTTTTCATCATCTTCCACTACAAGTATACGAATCATTTTTATCTTCTCCTTTTGTATCTCTTCCCATTTCCCTAAAATACAGGACGATCCTAACACATTTTTGTTTTCGTTTTGTTTTTGAATTATGTACAAATTGTAAACAAAAAACAAGGTGCGGTCAATTTTTTCTTCTGACGCACCTGTTTCTGACTCTTTTATTTTAAAGATTTGATAAATTAAATGAGACAAAGTAAATCCACAACTCCTTTGCAATCTCTGGTGCTGCATAACTCCATGCAATACTCATGCACATCCCGATTCCAACTGTACCAATCATTGCAATCAATACTGTAGCTATCGTCTTTTTGGACACTCTGCCTGCCTTGTTCTTTTCTTTCATATTCTCATACCTGCCTTTCTTTGTTTGATGGTATGAGAATAGCACTCTTTTGTTTATCCAATGTTTGATATTTGTTTCTGAATTATTAAAAGCTTCAAAATCTTTTCCTACAGCAGAAATTCGCAGAACACATAATTGCTGACATCAATCCCTCTTTTTGTCAGCCGGATTTTATCCTCTTTCACTTCTAACATTTTTTCCTGCTCCAGTTTTTCAATCACGTCTCCGTAGATTTCTTCTATCGTATTTCCAAAACAATTCTCAAACTGGATTCGGGAGATTCCCTGCATCTTTCGAAGTCCCAGAAACATAAATTCTTCCATGGCATCTTCCTTTGTCAGCACTTCGATTTCTTCCCGCAGATCTTCTCCTGATCCTATTCTTTCTATATAAGAGATCATATCTGTACAAAGATGGTATCTGGTATTGGAAATAAAAGACGAGGCTCCCAGACCGATCCCTAAATACTCTACTCTGCTCCAATACCCCAGATTGTGTCTGCACTCTTTTCCTTCCCGTGCATAATTGGAAATCTCATAGCGATGAAATCCATATTCTTCCAGAATTCCCTCTGTCCGCTCATACATCTGCCGCTCTGCATCTTCATCCGGAAGAGGCGGATATTTCTCCTGATCTGTCTGTCCTTTTCCATACCACTGATAAAATCGGGTTCCTTCCTCAATGATCAGACTGTACGCAGAAATATGCTCCGGATGTAATTCTGCCACCGTACGAAGGGTGTGCTCCCAGCTTTTTACAGTCTGTCCGGGAATGGCTGAGATGAGATCAATGTTGATATTATCAAATCCTGCCTGCCGTGCCATGTCATAGGATTCCCGAAATTCTTCATACGTATGGATTCGTCCCAGCATTTTCAGTTCCTCATTGTTGACAGACTGTAATCCGAAACTGATCCTGTTGATTCCCGCCTGTTTCCATCCTTCTAGTTTTTCTTCCGTCACAGTTCCCGGATTTGCTTCGATTGTAATCTCCGCATCCCTGTCGATGGTAAATACCTGTCTCAGCATTTTAAAAATCTCACCCATCTGCTCACACGACAAAATGGACGGAGTTCCTCCGCCCACAAAAACAGAAGATACCTGGTAAGATGAAGCAACCTCGCGGTATCTTTGTATTTCTTTTTTTAATGCATCCACATACTCCGCTTTGGCTGCATCATTTGCCGGTGCAGACAAAAAGTCGCAATAGGCACATTTCTGTACGCAAAACGGAATGTGGATATATAATTCTAATTTCTGCATCATACAGTCCTCTTTCTTATTGATAGGTACAGTATAATACAGTCCTGTTTATTTTGTCCATTCCAGAGAATCAATTCCATCCATTAAAATTGCCTCTCCATCCTGTCCCGTAACCTGAATATCTTCCAGCACAAGTGTCTTTATATTCCTTGCAAAAATTCCCATTTTGCAGATATTCTCATCGATCCCGTCCAGCATTGCCGGCTGTCCACTGACCGCTTCTTTTGCATAACTGACCTGCACATGTTTCATTTCCACCCGCTCAATTTTCTGTTCCGGGAGTCCATAGAAAAATGCTGCTGCCACATGACAGTTTTCTGCCTGAATATTTCTAAAACACAGTTCTTTAATCTGTGGAGTTCTCTCATCCACTGCAAGAGGTTCTTTACACTGTACATATTCGCTGTGTCCATCCGGATCACAAAAATAGAAACAATTGATCACAAACGGAGTCAGCACAGAATCCATTTTGATATCTTCAAACAAAACACCATCAATTATCGCATCTTTCCCACGCCCTCTTCTCGTTTTGATCCGAAGTCCGCGATCCGTATTAATAAACACACACTGTCTTGCCTGCAGATTCCTGATCCCTGCCGCCATCTCACTTCCCAGAGTGATTGAGCCATGCCCGTCCCGCATACAACATTGACGAATCCTCAAATTGGAAGACGGCACTTTGTACTTTGCTCCCACGGAAATCTTTCCGGACTTCACAGCAATGCAGTCATCTCCTACAGAGAACAGACATCCTGTGATTTCTACATCGTCGCAAGATTCCGGATTCAATCCATCTGTGTTTGGAGAATCTTTTGGTCCCAATACCGTTACTTTGATAAATTGCAGGCGGTTGGAAAAATACGGATGGATATTCCAGCTCGGACTGTTCTGTACCGTAATTCCCACAACCCTCACATCCTCACACCGATTCAGAAAAATCATACGCGGTCTTGCAGCAATCCGGATCTTTTTCGCCTCAAACCACCAGTTGTCCCAGGAAGCGTTTCCGTCAATCGTGCCTTCTCCGTAAATCGTCACATCTTTCACTCCGATTCCCGTGATGATTCCGGAGAACATATCACAGGCATCTCCCTCCCATGTTCCGAGAATGTATTCTTTGTCTTTATTTTCATTTTGGCAGGTTCCTTTTAAAACCGGAAATTTCTCACGCTCTGTGCATGCCGAAAGGACTGCCCCTTTTGCCAGTTCCATTGTAAGATGATCTTTTAAAAACAGACTTGTGATCCGGTATACTCCCTCGGGAATCAGCACACGACTGTTCTTCGGACATGCCATGATCGCAGCCTGGATATATGTCGTATCATCCTGAATGCCATCTCCCTTTGCGCCAAAATCACGCACATTCAGCGTATAATCCTGAGCCTCTGTACAAAACACGATTTCTGATTTTTCTTCTCCCTTTTGAACCGCAACACAATACTCTTTTTCAGGTTCCAGGTCATACAGAACATTCACTACCTGCTTTGTTTCTTTATAAAACTCTCCGTTTAGATAAATCTGACAAGGCTGCGCCATCTCATAGATACTTCCTTCACAGCATTCCAACACAGCTGCCCGTGCATGTTTCCAAATCAATTTTAATTCCATCTTGATCTCCTTTGTACATTTTTAATATATTGTAACAGCTTACATTATTCATTTTCACCTATTTACATTTTCATTTTCCCTATCAAACGTATGTTATCATTGTGTTTTTTAATTGTCAATTATCTATTTTGTACAATAACATTCAATATATTTATCAAAAATACACAATACACTTTTTTCACATCATATGTTATCATAATAACGAATTATTATTTTCCTGCTTTTTCTTTATTTTAAGCCTATGTTAGCACTTACATTAAGGAGGTATTCAAAATGAAAATTTTAGATAATTACATTAAACAGTTGATTGAAAACAGCACACCGCAGGAACCTGCATGGAATATCGAAAAAATCCGCGCCGGAAAACCGAACACCTGGAATTACATTGACGGCTGCATGATCAAAGCTCTGATCACTTTTTATGATATCACAAAAGATGAACGCTATCTGCAGTTTGCCGATGAATTCATTGATTATTTCGTACAGGAAGACGGATCCATCAAATATTATGATCCCAAAGAATACAATCTGGACAATGTCAATGCAGGAAAAACACTGTACCGCCTGTACGACCTGACCGGAAAAGAAAAATACCGAAAAGCCATGGATACAATTTATTCTCAACTCCTTGGACAGCCTCGTACAAAAGAAGGAAACTTCTGGCACAAAGAAATTTATCCAAACCAGATCTGGCTGGATGGTCTTTATATGGCTCAGCCGTTCTATATGCAATATGAACTTTCTTTTTGTAACGGAAATGCCTGCATGGACAGCTTCCGGCAGTTCCAGAATGTCCGCGAACTCATGCGCTGCGAACGAAACGGACTGTACTACCACGCATATGATTCTTCCAGAGAGATGTTCTGGTGCGATAAAGTAACAGGGCTTTCCAACAATTTCTGGCTTCGCGCTGAAGGATGGTTTGCAATGGCCATTGCCGACACCTGGGAGATCATACCGGAATCCATGAACTCACAACGTGATGAATTGAAAGAGATGTTCTGCGAACTGATCGATGCCATGCTTCCTTATCAGGATGAAGAGACCGGAATGTGGTATCAGGTGATCAACCTTGGAGGAATCAAGCCAAATTATCTGGAAACTTCTGGTTCTGCCATCTTCGCTTATGCCATCATGAAAGGAGTCCGACTCGGTCTTTTAGACGCTTCCTACTACTCATACGGATACCGCGCATTCGAAGGAATCTGCAAGAACCATCTGTCTGAAAAAGACGGTGTTCTGCAGCTCGACAATATTTGTCTCGTTGCAGGACTCGGAAATATTGACATGCGCGAAGGAACATTTGAGTACTATATGAGGGAACCAATCGTAAAAAATGATGCAAAAGGAGTTGCCCCTTTAATCCTCGCCTACACAGAAGTTCTGCTCCGCGAACAGAACGCAGCTTAAGGAAGGGGGATTTTAAGAATGTCTAATCTTCAAGTGGGAATCCGGCTTCACGATATGGAACCAACTTCTCTGGAAAACCGCCTTGCTCTTGCAAAGGAGCAGGGCTTTTCCTGCATTCACCTGGCTTCTAAAATTATTTACAAAGAATACGGCATTGACCGCCACGGGCTAACTCCCGGTCTTGCCGCGCATATCCGCCGGGAATGTGAGAAAAATAATTTAAATATTGCAATTTACGGGTGCTATCTCAATCTTGCCAATCCGGATCAGACACAGCTTAATGAGATCATCGAAGAATACAAGGCGAACATGCGGTTTGCTCACTGGCTGGGCTCACCACTTCTCGGTACAGAGACCGGATGTCCGAACACAACATATTCTTTCTGCCCTGAAGCACACGAGGAAGAGGCTCTTGTTTACTTTTTAAAAAATCTGAAAACTGTAGTTGATTATGCACAGCACTATAGCGTTACGATCGCCATTGAACCAGTCTGGAAACATATTATCTACAACCCGAAACGCGCCCGGCTGGCACTGGATTTTATCTCTTCCCCGCATTTAAAACTGATCTTCGATCCGGTCAATATGCTCTGGGAAGGAAATCACACCGATCAGAAAGTAATTTTTCACGAAATGCTGGAAAGAAACAGTTCTGACATTGCATTACTCCACGCAAAAGATTATACTATTGAGAACGGCACTCTTACGCCGTGCGCACCGGGAAGTGCCGGAAATCTTGATTACACGGAAATCTTACACTGGCAGCGTACATGCGCTCCTTTTTTGCAGGCAACGATTGAAAACAGTACGCCCGAAAATGCCGTAGATTCCCGCATATTCCTGGAATCTTTTTAAAGGAGAATTCATTTTATGAATATATACGACATCTCCCAGAAAGCGGGAGTATCCATCGCCACTGTTTCGCGGGTTTTAAACGGAAGTGACAAGGTCAGTGACAAAACCCGAAAGAAAGTCCTTGCTGTCATGGAGGAAAACAGCTATACACCGAACGCATTTGCCAGAAGCCTCGGCTTAAACTCTATGCACACTGTAGGGATTCTCTGCTCCGACTCCTCGGATGTTTATCAGGCGCAGGCCATTTATTATCTGGAGCGGGAGCTTCGCAAAAACTCCTATGCATCTATGCTCTGCTGTACCGGATACCAACTGCAGGAAAAGCAGAGTTATTTACACCTGCTTTTGTCCCGTAACGTGGATGCAGTGCTTCTGATCGGTTCTCATTTTATCGAGAATTCCCCGGAAGAAAACCGCTATATTCTGGATGCCGCCTCCAAAATCCCTGTATTCATCCTAAACGGAGAGTTAAAAGGAGAAAATATCTACTCCATTCTCTGTGATGACTATATGGCACTGAAGGATATGACCGACCTGATCTTTTCAAACGGAGCAACCTCTCCTATTTATCTGTATCGTACTTTGAATTACAGCGGACAGAAAAAGGTCAAGGGCTTTCTGGATTCCTGTTCGGAACACGGACTGGACATTTCCAAAAAAATTGCGTTTTCCGCACCCGGCAACCTGCACAAAGCATGTTCCATCTTGGAACAACTCGATGCAGACGGCACATCTTTCGACTGTGTACTGGCTGCAGATGATGAACTGGCTGCCGGCGCTGTAAAATATGCATTAAAAAAACATCTGCGCATTCCAGAAGATTTTCAGGTGACCGGATATAACAATTCCGTGCTTGCCTCCTGCAGCACACCGGAGATCACAACCATCGACAACAGGGTAGAATATATGTGCGTCACTGCCGTATCGCAGATGATGCAGGTATTCCAGAAAGAAATTCCGCCTTCCAGAACGATGTTTTCCGGAAATATTGTTGAAAAGCAGACGACAAAATGATGGCAGAAGCGTAAGGCTTCTGCCATCATTTTAAAAACTATTCTATCTTTCCACCTTCTACAACCAATTCTTCTTTGTACTCTTCTCCATAAGTAGCTACCAGCGTCTCATCATAATCTTTATGGAAGAACTGTTCTCCTTCCAGAGATTGAATTTCCTTATTGATCCAGTTTAACAACGTTTCATTTCCTTTTGAGACAGCTGGTGCGATTGTATCTTTATTTCCAAGCTGAGAGATGCCGACCGTATACCCCTTATTTTGCAGGGCAAACGCGATAACCTCTGTATTATCATTTGTCCATGCTGCTCCATTCCCGTTTTCCAGTGCATTCTTAGCGGTTGCATAGGAGTCATATTTCTGTAACGGAATATCCGGATAATTCTCTGTCAGATAAGTTTCTGCTGTTGTGCCGGAAATCACGATCATCTGATCACCCTTGTCCCAATCATCCAGACTCTTGATCACATGACTGTCCGGTGATACAACCCCCAGCGCTACGTTCATATATGGCAATGCGAAGTCCACTTCCCCTTTTCGTTCATCTGTTACTGTAAAGTTTGCCAGAATCAGATCCACTTTTCCCGTCTGAAGATACTCAATACGATTTGCCGCTTCCGTGGATACAAAGTTAACATCTACCCCGAGGTCCTCCCCGATCCGGTTCGCAAAATATACATCATAACCTTGATATGTTCCATTCTCATCCACATATCCAAAAGGATTTTTATCAGAAAAAACGCCTATGTTAATTGTTCCATCTTCCTTGATTTCCTGTAATGTGCGGTAAACAGCATCTGATTTTTCTGCTTTTGAAGAAGAATCCTCCGCTTTGCTGCCGCACGCTGTCACTGCAAAAACTGTGGATACGACCGCTGCAAGTACTGCTACTTTTTTTGATTTCTGCTTTTTCATAATCATAATCTCCCATCTGTTATAATTTCTCTTGATTTAACGTTTTACTGTGTGAAATGTAAATGTACTCAAAAATCGTTTTGCTCTTTCTGTTTTCGGATTTCTAAAAAATATCTCCGGCGGTTCCTCTTCGATGATCTTACCCTCATCCAAAAACACGACTCTGTCTGCAACAGCACGTGCAAACTGCATCTCATGCGTCACAATGACCATCGTGTTTCCCTGTGCTGCCAGATTCAATATCACATCCAGAACCTCCCGAACCATCTCCGGATCCAGAGCTGCCGTCACTTCGTCAAACAGCAGAATCTCCGGATGCATACACAATGCACGAACAATCGCCACTCTCTGCTTCTGTCCCCCGGACAGTTCTCTTGGAAACTTACCTGCCTGCTCCTGCAATCCAACTTTTCTCAGAAGTTTCATTGCCTCTTCTGTTACCTCTTCTTTTTTTCGTTTCTGCACTTTCATCGGTGCTAACAGAATGTTGTCCAACACTGTAAGATGCGGAAATAAATCATAACTTTGGAACACCATTCCGATCTTCTGTCTGATACTGATTAGCGATTTGCTTTTCGCTTCTATCGGAATATCTCCTAATTTAATGACTCCGCCCTGAATGGGCTCTAATGCATTGACGCATCGAAGCAGTGTACTCTTTCCGCAACCACTCGGCCCCACTACAACAATCACTTCTCCTTTTTTGATATCCAAACTGATATCATTCAAAACGATATGATCACCATATTGCTTGACCAGATGTTTTATTGTAAGCAATGTCTCTGCCATAGATCATCCCCTCCATCTCTTTTCCAAATATTTTGCAAATATACTGATCGGCCAGCATGCCATGAAATACAGCAACAACACAACCAGGTAAACTCCAAATGCTGCATTTGGACTGGACATTCTATTTGCTTCTATGATCTGTTGTGCGACTTTCAAAATTTCTACAACTCCCACCATCAATATCAGACTTGTCGTCTTGATCATTCTTGTCACCAGATTGATTGACAGCGGAACCAGCCTTCTTAATGTCTGCGGAATAATAATGTATCGATAGATCTGCACCCTGTTCATCGCCAGCGCTTCTCCACTCTCATACTGATGTCTGGGAACACTGATCAAAGCCCCTCTTACAAGATCACTCATCTCAGCGGTTCCCCAGAACGAAAATACGATAATCGATGCATTTTCACCCGACAAATCCCATCCAAATGCTCTGGTCGTACCAAAAAACACAAGAAACAGCAAAACCATCTGAGGCATAATCCTGACAATCTCAAGATAAATTCTTAAAATTACTTTTATAAGCGGATTGCTCCAGGTCATCAATACTCCCAGTACAATTCCAAAAGGAACACTGATCGCTACCGATATTATACTAATCTGCAGCGCTGTGCCAAGACCTGCAAGCAATCTGATTAAATTTTGTCCTTTCAGCAAGACATCAATTCCCAAATCCGGCATAGCGTACTCTCCTTTCCAAAAGACTTCCTGCTACAGATACCGGAAGCAAAATCAACAGATAAAATACAACCAGCAAAAACAGGCTTTCTGTCGTTTTATAATAAAGTCCGATCAAATCTTTTGCCGTAAACATCAAATCCATTAAACTGATTGCACTGAATACACTGGTTTCTTTCAACAAAAAAATAATGTTTGCCACAAATGCAGGAACACTGACAGAAACAGCCTGCGGAATGATCACATACCACATCACCTGCGCCCGGTTCATCCCCAGGCTTATCGCACTGTCTATCTGAATGTCCGCAACAGATTCCAGACCACTCCGAAATGTTTCTGCCATATAGCCGCCTCCCAGAAAAGCAAGGCCTACAATTCCGCAGATCTTCGGATCCGTCTGTATACCAATCTTCGGCAATCCATAATAAATAAAAAACAATTGCACAAGAAGTGGTGTATTTCTGCTGAGTTCTATGTACATCGCTGTTATTTGCCTAAAAAAAAGAATTCTCTCATACTGTATCACTGCACAGATCAATCCCAGTACCGTAGCACCTGCGACGCCCATAAAGCCGATTTGTATTGTAAGCCATGCCGCTCTTTCATACATGGGAAGGTATTTCAAAAGAATTTCCCAGTCCATTACATTTCTCCTTTCATTTTGTTGTATGCATATTACCACTCATTTCCTACAATGTCAATATATTTAGTTGGTTTTGTAGGATAAAGGAAATGCCGACTCATAACCTGATTAAATCCGGCTATAAATCGACACCCCGATCATAATTTACCTATCCAGTTCTCTTTGATTCTTTCGCAATGTTTTTTTGCAACTTGCCACCATACACTGTCTGCTCTTTTTCACAAACAAGACTTACATCGGCGTTCCCACCTCGATCAGATTGCCGTCCAGATCATAAAACCGGGCCACCTTCTGTCCCCAGCTATGTGTCGTAAGACGATTGACATACTGAATAGATGGATACAACTTTTCTAATTTTTGAACAAATTTTTCTATCTCACGCTCTTCAAAATATAGTTCGCAGGAATTGCTCTCTGAAATAATTTCTTTTTCAAGGAATTTCTTCCAGATTTTTTCTTCCTGCAGTACCAGACCTTCTGTTAAGATTATATTTCCGTCATTGTCAAGCACCATATCAAGCCCAAACAAATCATGATAAAACTGCTTTGATTTTTCAATATCTTTCACAACAATCAATATATTTTTTAATTTCATTCTGTTTTTTCTCCTTCCATATCCGTTCCTGTTGTATTTATAATTGGATTATACATAACTCTATATTTTTTGTATATCTTTATTTTTAGAACAAAAAGACGCCTCCATCCGGAAACGCCTTTTTGTTCTTTATTCTGCTACTGCTTTATGATGTTTATCTTTATATCCGATATTATTATTTCCAAAGCATTTTTCATATGGAACTCCTGTCAGCTCCTCCAGCGTCTTTTTCACCTCTGGATCTACATCTGACATTTTTCCGCCATTGTGGATACGATCAAGCTCTGCAATGACCACTTTATGTGTCTCCTGTGTCAGCTTCATCTTGACAGAACAGATAATTCCGAGAAGTGCCAGTCCACAGCATCCAAAGAGCATCACTCCAATGATTGCATTACATGCGGACTCCGGCTGTACACTTGCTCCTTCTTTAAATCCGAACGCTGCCAATGTAAATCCAAGAATAGAAACAATACTTGCACGAATCAGTTTTCCGGCCATTGTCATCGCCCCTGCATAAATACCTTCACGACGGCGGTTTGTTACAACTTCATCCACATCTGCCATAAATGTGTAGGATGTCCATGGAATATAATATACACCGCCTGTACCCAGACCAAACACGATCACAATCGCAATGATCAGAACTGTCATATGCGGAACATTGAGTACTGCAACTCCAATATATCCGAGGATTGCTGCGATTACAATGCTAAGCGCCCAGATAAACGGCTTCTTGAACCCTTTTTTCGCCACGATTTTCACAAAAATCAAAGTCGAAATCAGCTGAAGGATACTGCTTAAACTGTTCATTTCTGACACAAATGTAGATGGTCTTGAAAGTACATATACAACGAAATATGTAAATGTCGCTGTGAAAAGCCATTCTGCTCCAAATCCAAACAGATACATTCCAAGATGGTCACGGAATGTACGGATGCGAAGCGTAGAAAGGATGTCGATGAACAACTTTTTGAATCCTTCAAATACATTTGCCACACTCTCATCTTCCACTTCCTCATACGGACGCTCCCAGGAATTGAAATACAGAAGAATCATAGAAACAATCAGGATTGCTCCATAGGTAAGTCCTGTACAGAAAAATGGTGTCGGAGAATCCTGTCCGTAAATTCCGATAAACAGCCCAGGAAGAGCGGCTCCCAAAAAGTTTGCAATCTTACCAAACATCGCTTTTGAACCAGCCAGGTATGTACGCTGTGCAAAATCACTGGTCATCTCTACAGGAAGCGTATTGTACGGAATCATAACTCCGGTATATACAATTTCAAACATAATATAGGTACACAGATAATACCAGAAATTCATATTTTTTACCCACAGCAGAGGGTAGAGACACATCAGCGGAATTCCAATCATAATGAAGAAACGTCTTCTTCCGAATTTGCGTCCCAGTTTTGTTTTATAAAAACTGTCAGAAATAAATCCCATCAGTGGATTCATTATCACATCCAGATACGTTGCGAGCGAAAAGATCAACGTCGCCTGTGCGATTGGCATATTACAAAATGTGGTATAGAAATACAGCAGCCAGGAACCACTGATTGCCAGGGCACCACTTCCCAAAAGATTTCCTGTTCCATATGCGAAACGGGTAATCGGTGTAATTTTACGATTCTGTTTCATAGTTTCCATCCTCTCCTTTAGTAAACTTCTTTCAACTCAAACCCAAAATAGCGCACTGCATTATTATAGGAAATGTCTTTGATAATTTTTCCCAGCATCCGCTCATCATCCGGGTATTCTCCGTTTTCTATCCATCCTCCGATCAGCTCACAAAGAATTCTTCTAAAATACTCATGTCTGGAATAAGACAAAAAGCTTCTGGAATCTGTCAGCATTCCAAGGAAATTTCCAAGAAGTCCCAGGTTTGCCAGAGATGTCATCTGTTTGATCATTCCAGTCTTGTGGTCGTTGAACCACCATGCAGATCCCTGCTGAATCTTTCCTGCCACACCCGCATCCTGAAAACATCCAAGAATCGTTCCGATGGCTTCATCGTCATTTGGATTCAGGCTGTAGATAATCGTCTTTGGAAGGCTGTTTTTCTCGTTCAATGCATTGAGAAAATCTGCCATCTGTGCGGACGGTGCATAGTTATTGATACAGTCATATCCGGTATCCGGTCCAAGTTGTGCATAACGGGCTGCATTGTTGTCTCTCTTACATCCATAATGAAGCTGCATTGCCCAGTTTCTCTTTGTATACTCCCCTGCTGCAAATGCCATAAATGCTGTTTTAAATTTCAGTTCTTCTTCTTTTGTCAGCATTTCACCCTGTTTGCGTTTTGCAAAGATCTTTTCCAGATTTTCTTCTGTTTCCGGCACATACATCACATATTCCAGCGCATGATCGCTGGCACGACATCCCATTTCTTCAAATGCATCCATTCTCTTCTTTAATGCCATTTTTAAATCTGCAAATGTTTCGATCTGACATTCTGCAGCCTGTCCCAGTTTTTTCAGATATTCTGCATAATCCGGCTTTTCGATATTCATTGCTTTGTCCGGTCTCCACGCAGGAAGTACCTGTACCTCAAAGCTATCGTCTGCCGCCAGTTCTTTATGCCAGTAGAGGCTGTCTGCAGGATCGTCTGTTGTACAGATTAAAGTAACACCAGAACGGCGGATCAGATTCCGTACGCTCATGGATGGCTCCTGCAATTTCTGATTGCAGAGATTCCACACCTCTTCTGCAGTTTCTCCATTTAATACGCCATTATAACCAAAATATCTCTTTAATTCCAAATGACTCCAGTGGAACAGCGGGTTTCCCACAGCTTTTTCCAGCGTTTCCGCCCATTTTTGAAATTTTTCCCGTGCAGGCGCATCACCTGTGATATAGTACTCATCCACACCGTTCGAACGCATCTGTCTCCATTTGTAATGATCTCCGCCCAGCCATACCTGGGTAATATTTTCAAAACAGACATCTTTCGCAATCTCTTCCGGATTAATATGGCAATGGTAATCCAAAATCGGCATTGTTTCTGCAAAATCATGATACAACTTCTGTGCTGTAGGAGTGCTCAGCAGAAATTCTTCATCCATAAATGGTTTCATCTCTTATTCCTCCTGTTGATTTGTTATTTTCCTTGTTTTCTTGTAAGCCCTTACATTTATAGATTATATTTCTTCGTTAATAAAAAGTCAATCACTCTTTTGTTAGCGTTTTGCACAATATTTTTCTTGATTTTTTGTACATTTTTCCATTGACTTGTAATCAAAAAGGTTGTATTTTTAATTGTAAATGCTTACATTTTTATTTTCTTTCTATTATCATTATGGAGGTTTTTATGGATTCAACACACACTTTTATTCAGATTCATCCAAAAGACAATACAGCAGTTGCACTCACTTCTTTAAAGAAGGACAGCGTATTAAATCTGGATGGGCGCATGTATACTTTATTAGAAGACATTCCCCAGGGACACAAATTTGCACTGGAAAAAATCAGCGCCGGGAATGCCGTGATCAAATACGGTTCCCCGATTGGTTATGCAACAGAAGATATTCCGGCCGGTTCCTGGATCCACACTCATAATATGAAAACAGGACTTGGAGATCTTCTTCACTATTCTTATCAGAAAGAATTCACTTCTTTAGAACCACAGGAAGAACGGTTCTTTGAAGGATACAGAAGGAAGGACGGAAAAGCCGGTGTCCGCAATGAAATCTGGATCATCCCAACGGTTGGCTGTGTCAACAGTATCGCAACCTCTGTTGCTGCCAGGGCAAAAGAATTTCAGCCGGACAGCGTAGATGCGATCGTCGCATTCCCGCATCCTTACGGATGTTCTCAAATGGGAGATGATCAGGAGCACACCCGCCAGATCCTTGCAGATCTGATCCGACATCCAAATGCAGCCGGCGTTCTGGTCCTTGGCCTCGGATGCGAAAACAGCAATATTGAGGAATTAAAAAAATATATCGGAACCGTGGATGAAGATCGCGTCAAATTCCTGGTCGCTCAGGAAGTGGAGGATGAAATAGAAGCATCTCTTGCCTGCATCAGACAGCTCTGTGATTATGCCTCCACCTTCCAGAGAGAAAAAATTTCCTGTAAAGAGCTTGTCATCGGAATGAAATGCGGAGGTTCTGATGGATTATCCGGAATCACCGCAAATCCGACAGTTGGTGCTTTTTCCGATCTGCTCATCGCCTGCGGCGGTACTACAATCCTCACAGAAGTACCGGAAATGTTCGGGGCAGAGACTCTGCTGATGAACCGCTGCAGGGATGAAGCTGTTTTTGATAAAACAGTAGACCTGATCAATTCTTTTAAAAACTACTTTAAAAGCCACAATCAGACCATCTACGAGAACCCTTCTCCGGGAAATAAAAAGGGAGGTATCTCCACACTGGAAGATAAATCTCTTGGATGTACCCAGAAATCCGGTTCTGCCCCGGTCGCTGATGTGCTCTCCTATGGACAGCCTGTGCAGACAAAAGGACTCAATCTTTTGAGCGCTCCCGGAAATGACCTGGTAGCCTCTACTGCACTTGCAGCTTCCGGTGCACAAATTGTACTGTTTACAACGGGACGCGGAACTCCTTTTGCCTCTCCGGTTCCGACTGTAAAAATATCCAGCAATTCAAAACTCTATGAGAATAAGAAAAACTGGATCGACTTCAATTGCGGTGCACTGGTAGACGGCGGCTCTATCCCGGAGATGGGAGAATCTCTTTTTGACTATGTTCTGGAGGTTGCTTCCGGACGTCCGGTCAAAGCCGAAGAAGCAGGATTCCACGATATGGCGATTTTCAAACAGGGTGTGACTCTGTAACAATAGATGAATATGATTTTCAGAAAGGATAATTTTTGCTATGAAACAGTTAAATTACCAGACCTTACAGGATTTAAATTATGATGGATATTTATTAAACGAAGCTCCGGAACGCGTTTTACAGTTCGGAGAAGGAAACTTTATGCGCGCATTTGTCGATTTCTTTATCGATAAAATGAATGAAACTGCAAATTTTAATTCCAAGGTTGTACTGGTACAGCCAATTCCAAAATTCACAACTCCGAATGTGGGAGATTTTATCAATGAACAGGAAGGTCTCTACACACTGTATTTACGTGGTTCCGAAAACGGACAGAAAGTCTCTTCCAAACGGGTAATCTCCTGTATCAGCCGCTGCTTAAATGCATACAGCGACTATGAGGCAGTTATGGAATGTGCAAAAAATCCGGAACTGCGTTTCATCACCTGCAATACAACAGAAGCCGGAATCGTATATGATCCGGCCTGTCAGTTCACTGATACACCGGCAAACAGTTTCCCGGCAAAGCTGACACAGTTTCTGTATAAACGTTTTGAGGCATTTCAGGGAGATGTCAAAAAAGGATTTATCATCCTCTCCTGCGAACTGATCGACAACAACGGAAAAGAACTGGAAAAATGCGTCTTAAAACACGCTGCCGACTGGAATCTGGGCGAAGCTTTCACTGAATGGATCAAAAAGGCAAACCTCTTCTGCTCTACTTTGGTAGACCGGATTGTAACCGGTTATCCACGCTCTGATGCGGACGCTTTAAATCAGGAAAACGGCTATATTGACAAGGTGTTAAACACCGGTGAAATCTTCGGATTCTGGGTAATCGAAGGACCGCAGTCCATCAAAGAGGAATTCCCTTGTGATGCGGCAAATCTTCCGATCCTGATCACGGATGACCACAAACCATACAAACAGCGGAAAGTCCGCATCTTAAACGGTGCTCATACTTCCATGGTACTCGGTGCTTACCTTGCCGGACAGAACATTGTAAGAGACTGTATGAAGGATGATGTCATCCGTGGTTACATGAATCAGACAATCTATAAAGAGATCATTCCGACACTGACTCTGCCGGAAGAAGAACTGATGAGCTTTGCTGCGTCCGTGACGGATCGCTTCCAAAATCCGTTTATCGATCATGCACTGCTCTCCATTTCTCTGAATTCGACTGCAAAATGGAAAGCCCGTGTGCTTCCTTCTCTGGAAGGATACCTGGAAAAAACAGGACAGGTTCCCCCTTGCCTGAGTGCCTCCCTCGCTTTTTACCTGGCATTTTATAAAGGCATTGGATTTGTGGACGCAACTTTTACCGGAGATCGAAATGGCAAAAACCAGTATCCGATTTCTGATGATCCGAAAGTTCTGGAATTCTATGACGCACACAAAGACGATTCTGCCGCTGACTATGTTCACGCCGTCTTAAGTGAAACATCCTTCTGGGGAAAAGATCTGACAACACTTGCCGGACTGGAAGAAGCTGTTGTAAATGACTTTACTCTTACTCAGGAAAAAGGATGTTATACATTAATGAAACAGCTTGTGAATGCTGCAGAATAATCAAATGTATGGCAAAACAAAAACCTCACCATTTCTTTGGCGAGGTTTTTTGTATTTCTCTAATTTTCATCCAGCTTCAATACGCTCATAAACGCTTTCTGCGGAATCTCTACGTTTCCGACCTGGCGCATTCTCTTCTTTCCTTCTTTCTGTTTTTCCAACAGCTTTTTCTTACGGGAAATATCACCGCCGTAGCACTTGGCAAGCACGTCTTTTCGCATTGCTCTGACGGTCTCTCTTGCGATGATCTTGCTTCCCACTGCTGCTTGGATCGGGATCTCAAAAAGCTGTCTTGGAATTTCTTCTTTGAGCTTCTCGCACATCTTTCTTCCACGCTCATATGCTGTTGCACTGTGTACAATAAAGGAAAGTGCATCCACTTCTTCTTTATTGATCAGAATATCCAGTTTTACCAGCTCTGACTGCTCGTATCCCAGCATCTCATAATCGAAAGACGCATATCCTCTGGAACGGGATTTTAACGCGTCAAAGAAATCGTAAATAATCTCATTCAATGGCAAATGATAATGGATCACTGCACGCTTTTCTTCGATATACTCCATTCCCTGATACACACCCCTGCGCTCCTGACACAAATCCATGATTGCACCGATAAATTCTGAAGTCACCATGATCTCCGCTTTCACCATTGGCTCTTCCATATAATCAATTTCCGCTGGATCCGGCATATTCGTCGGATTGGTCAGATCAATCACTTCTCCGTTTGTCTTATGGATCTTATAAATAACACTCGGTGCCGTTGTCACCAGATCCAGATTGTACTCTCTCTCCAGACGCTCCTGCACGATCTCCAGATGCAGAAGTCCAAGGAAACCACAGCGGAATCCAAACCCAAGGGCCACGGAAGTTTCTGCCTCGAACTGCAGTGCTGCATCATTCAGCTGCAATTTCTCCAGTGCATCCCGCAGATCCGGATATTTTGCTCCATCTGCCGGATACAGCCCGCAGTACACCATCGGGTTGACTTTTTTATATCCTGGCAGAGGTTCTGCACAAGAACGTGCGGCATCTGTGATCGTATCACCCACACGGGTATCTTTTACATTCTTTAAGCTGGCTGTGATATACCCAACCATTCCGGCGCTTAATTCCTCACATGGAATAAACTGTCCTGCACCGAAATATCCGACCTCGACTACATCAGCCTGGGCTCCTGTTGCCATCATCCGGATCGTTGTTCCTTTTTTCACGCTTCCCTCTTTGATCCGACAGAATACGATTACCCCTTTGTAGGCATCATAAACCGAATCGAAGATCAATGCTTTTAACGGCTCTTTCGGATCTCCCTCCGGTGCCGGTATCTTCTTCACGATCTGCTCCAGCACTTCCTCGATGTTGAGTCCCGTCTTTGCCGAGATCAGAGGCGCATCATCTGCCTCGATCCCGATCACATCCTCAATCTCTTCTTTGACACGATCTGGCTCCGCACTCGGCAGATCGATCTTGTTGATAACCGGAAATACATCCAGATCATGATCCAGCGCAAGATACACATTCGCCAGCGTCTGCGCCTCCACTCCCTGCGCCGCATCCACAACCAGGATCGCTCCGTCACAGGCTGCAAGGCTTCTGGATACCTCATAGTTAAAGTCTACATGTCCCGGTGTATCGATCAGGTTAAAGATATACTCCTCCCCGTCATTCGCCTGATATACCGTACGCACAGTCTGTGCTTTGATGGTGATTCCTCTCTCTCTTTCCAGGTCCATATTATCCAGAACCTGAGACTGCATCTCACGGCTTGTCAGAAGTCCGGTCTTCTCGATGATCCGGTCTGCAAGCGTAGATTTTCCATGGTCGATATGTGCGATAATACAAAAATTTCGTATTTTATTCTGATCAATTGATGACACTTTCATTCCTCCAGTAACTCTGTCTTTTTCTATTTGCTTTTATTGTAATGTTTTTCTGTTTTTTGTGCAAAGATATACTATCATGCCTTTCTTGTTTTGACAAGAATATCTGCCGTTCAGGACGAGTATTTTACCAAAAACAGCTCCACCGCCAGCGTATCTGTCAGCCGTCCGGTCTTAACTCGTTCTTCCAGTTCCGCGCTCTCCTCCAGTACGGCACGCAGTTCTTCCATCTTAAAATACCTTGTCTGCTCCATATACTTTCCGGCTGCAAACGGGTGAAGTCCTGCCTTTGCCGCAATTTCTTTTCTTCCGTATCCCTTCACCTGCAGCGACTGCACATGAAACAAGATCCGGTACTGTCTCACCAGCAAAAACAAGATCCGCATCGGCGGCTCTTTTAACGCCAGAAGTTCATAATAGAGATCCAATGCCCTCCTTTGCTTCTTCTCCGCCACTGCATTGACCATCTCAAAAATATGATTTCCAATCTGATTGATACAGACTGCGTCAATGTCCTCCGGTGTAATCACATCCCGGTGCAGCGTATAGCAGAACAGCTTTTCCAGTTCTCCCTGGATATTCTGCATATCGGTTCCGACCTTTCCTAAAAAGTAGCCGGCCGACGCCTCCGACATCTGCTTTCCTTCCCGTTTGACATTGCCAAGGATCCAGCGTTTCAATGTTGTTTCATCCTGAAACGGAAGCTCCACGATATGTCCCTTTGCCTTCACTGCCTTATACAGTTTGCTGCGCTTGTCCACCTCTTCCTCCACAAAAATAAAATATGTGGTCTGAGGCATTTCCTTGATATAATCTGCCAGATCCGCACCCGAGCTTTTGAAGAATCCGGTATTTTCAAATACAAGTAACCGTCGCTCTGCAAAAAAAGGCAGCGTTTCCGCCAGGTCAATGACTTCCTTGATATCCACGCCCTTCCCTTCATAATAGGCGTAATTCATCGTATCGCCATCAGGAAGCATTGCCTTGACAAACCGCTCCTTATACTGTTTCTTCAGATAATTTTCCTCTCCATAAAGAAGATATATCTGCTTAAATTGTCCTGTTTTTAAATCTTCATTCAAACTTTTCATAATTCCTATTATATCGGAAACTTTTACTTTTTGCAAAATGTTTCTATCACAGCTTTTTCCCCTTTTATTTTTAAGGTGACCGCCCCGTACTCCTGCGTCCCATACAATTCGCATCCTTTTTCTCTGAGTCTTACGACCGTCTCCTTTGCCGGATGTCCGTACCGGTTGCCGATTCCCGATGAAATCCATGCATATTTCGGTGTCAGCTGCTGTAAAAATTCCGGCAGTGTCGAATTCTTAGAGCCGTGATGCGCGGCTTTCAGAATATCACACGTTGTTTTTCCATGTGCTCTCATCCACTCTGTGAGCTGCACTTCTCCCTCTCCTTCCACATCTCCGGTTAACAGCATCTCCAGATTTTTCCATTCCATCCACAACACCATAGACGCTGCATTTCCAGTCTCACCCTGATATTCCTGTGAAGGCGCCATACAAGTCAGGCTCATCTCTCCCAGGCTCATCTGCTGACCTGCCTCCATTCCAAATACTTTCGTGCCATTTTCCTTTGCCGTTTTTCCCAGCTTTTTCAACGCATCATCATGAAGCCTTACCGGCGGCAGCACCAGATTTTTGATTCGTACTCCAAGGGTCTGATTCTGAAGGATTTCCTCGATTCCACTCATATGATCTGCATCGCCATGAGAAATAAAAACATAATCCAGCTCTTTTACTCCCTGAGATTCCAGAAACGGAACAATTCGATACTCCCCGACTTTAGAGATATCGCTGCTGCCTCCATCTACAAAACAGGTTCTCCCATTGGGTGTTCTCAGAAAAATTCCATCACCCTGTCCCACATCCAGCATCGTCGCCTGAAACACCCCGTGATGTTTCATCTGACCGCTTGCTGCCAGACAGATTCCGGCCGCTGCCAGCATTCCCCACGCAAAACAGGTTTTTCCTGTTTTCTCTTTTCGAAACATCCAGTACAGACAGACCAGAAGCAATACTGCATAATACAGCACGATCCAGCTAACTTCCGGCTTTCCGGTAACAATTCTGGAAAACGGCAGTTTCATACTCAAATTGCAGCTCCATTCATACAGATTGAGAATTCCCCTGCATAAAAGAAATACAGCGCCTCCTGCCGGTTTGAAAAAAAGACACAAAAAAGAACCCAGAAGTCCTGCGCCCAGAACGACAGACATCAGAGGAATGATCACCAGATTCAAAAGAAGGGAATACGGGGGAAATTCATAATAAAAAGAAAGCATGACCGGAAAAAGAACCAGATTGACCGCAAGACTCGCCTGAAAGCTTTGCAGGATCTTTGACTTTGTTTTTCCCTGTCTCATCATTAACGGATACACTGCCGCCATTCCAAGCACCGCTCCAAAAGAGAGCAGATATCCGGCATCCCGAAGGTACATCGGACTCTCCAGCGCAATCAGCGCCGCTGCCACAGCCAGACTGGTAGCCATGTCATACGCTCTGCCGCACAGATCTGCTCCTACCCGGATGCCAAACATAACAAATGCCCGGATTGCAGATACCCCGCCTCCGATCATAACCGTGTAGCCAAGCAAAAACAAAATTCCCAGCACTCCCGCCGGTTTCACAGGACATCCCACTCTGCGTAAAAGCCCGTAAAATCCCATTCCGATAAATGACATATGAAGTCCTGATATCGCCAGAATATGGCCGATCCCACTTTTCTGATACAATGCTTTCATCTGGGCATCCAGTTCACTTTTCTCTCCCAGTAAGATCGCGCTCATGCTGTTTCCGTGACGTGCTCCCATCTGACTGACTAAAAGTCTCTTCCAGTTTCTTCTTAATTTTGCCAGCCATTCCCGGAATTTCCACGTTTCCTGATCTGTGATCCGGCAGTTTTTCACCCATATACTTGCGTGAAGTCCCTGTTTTTCATAATAAAATTTCTGATCAAAATTCCCGGGATTTCTCGCCTCTTTAAAATACGAAAGTTCCCCCTGAATCTGTATTTGATTTCCAAGTTTGATTGTTTGAGTTTCTTTTTGATCCTGTTCGATATAAATTAGAAGCTCCGGCTCTTGCAGCACCTTTGCTTTGACTTGTTCTTTGAATTGCTTGTTGACAGATTGCCTGTCAGAATTGGTATTATTCTCTTTTTGCAGCACCTGGCAGTCTCTCAGATAAAATATCCTGTAATCAGGCTTTTCCTCCCACCGCTTCACCTGCCCTGTCACAGTCACCTGTGAAGCATCCGGGATGATCCGGCGCAGTGTACACGGATTTGAAATCGCGGATTCAAACCAGATGTTCACTGCTGCCAGCAGAATCAGAACTGCCACTGCCGCCGTACAAAGCGGTCGTTTTCTCAAAACTACTTCTTCTCCTCATTCCATCCCAGGTCAGCCTCCAATGGCTGACTCAAATCTACAGTCTGCATATATTTGACATCGTTTTCGCCGTTAATGGATATCTGCACTTTCCTGACTCCGGTTCCCTGTGTCAGTGAATTGACCAAAGAATAAATCGTCACCTGCGGTTTGACATCATAGGCACCTTTTAAAAAGGTCTTATCAAAATTCACATAACAGATTCCATCCTTTGTTGTCACACTCAGCAGGTTGGTATCCGGATTGATCGTTGCTTTTGCGGCCGACGTCTCCGGGCCTTTCATCAGCTTTTCCACGATCAGCTTCTCCCTGGAAATATTGCTGTTATAGCGGACTTCCATTGTCTGCTCCACCAAAGCATCTCCTGCTTCATTGGAAAAATATAAAGTGAGCGTCCCTGTCTGATACGAACTCGGCGAAGCGCCCTCGCTTTGCACAAAATCATCTTCATTGAGATATCCGAGTACCTGTCCCGAGCTGTCAGTCAGATCCGCGCCTTCCACTTTGATCCAGACACTGTTGATTCCCTCGATCCTGACTAAAGATTTTACCAGAGCCGCTCTCACCAGAGTCTCTTCCACGGTATCCATTTGTTTATATTTTGCATTAAAATCCAGATACAGGATTCCTCCCTCCAGTTCATAACGCTTCACTTTCACATCCTTCGGAATCGGCGGCGTATACTCAATCTCCTCAGACGGCTTTTTCAACTCTTTTATCATTGCTTTTGCCGCCTTGAGCGGATCCTTTTCTTTGCTCTCATAGGACACTTTCTGAAGCCCGGTCCTGTCACTGTTTAAACAATAAATATAAGAATCTCCTTTTTTTACCTCCGTACGTTTGGCACAGGAAACTGTCGTGCACGCAAGACAGATTCCCAGAAAGATGAGGAGAATTTTTCTGACTTTTTTCATCTGCTCCCCCTTATGCTGCATAGGTCAGAGGAATCCGGACGGTAAACGTGGTTCCCTCTCCCTTACTGCTGTAAACTTTGATCGATCCTCTGTGCATGATCACTGCATTACGGGCAATGGCAAGTCCCAGACCTGTTCCTCCGATTTCTCTCGAATGAGACTTGTCCACCCGGTAAAACCGCTCAAAAATATGTGCCTGATCCTCTTCCGGAATTCCAATGCCGGAGTCCATCACCTTCACATAAAAGTACTTGTGATCCGCATTCAGGGAAACTCTTACCCATCCTTCATCCCGGTTATATTTGATCGCATTCTCTACCAGATTGGAAATGGCGAGTGTCAGCTTCATCTCATCGATCTCCGCAGAAACGGGTCGGAAGCTTTCCAGTACCACCTCGATTTTTTTCTTATCGGCAATCGGCTTCAGTCGTTTTAAGATTGTCTCCAGAAGCTCATTGATATTGATCTGTCTGATATTCAGTCCCTGTACTGTCTTGTCCATCTTGACCAGCGTCAGAAGATCACTGATAATATCATTTTCCCGATCAATCTCCTTTGCGATATCTCCCATAAATTCCTGATACAGCTCAATCGGCACATTTTCCTGGGCAAGCAGGGAATCTGCCAGCACTTTCATGGATGTCAGCGGTGTCTTTAACTCATGAGAGACATTGGATACAAACTCCTCTCTGGAATCATTGAGCTGTTTTAATCTTCCCAGCATCTTGTTAAACGCATCAGACAGCTGCCCTGTCTCCGAAAATGTCCCTACATGCAGCCATTCACTTTCATACCCTTCTGTCACATTCTCAATAGACGCAGTGATCCTTCCAAGCGGACGTACAAACCATCCTGCCACAAGTATCCCAAGGGACAATACGACCAGAAAGACTACGATCAGAACTGCGCCGCCCTGTGCGCGCAGCATACGGGTCCCATCCAGGACCGTATCCATAGAAACACTGGCCAGCATCACTCCTGTCACTGCCTTTTCTTCCGAAATGACCGGTGCGGTTACCTCGACGTACCGGTTCTTTTTGTCATAGTAGCTCGTGCTCTTGCCCTGCCTGAGACAACGGATCACATTTTCAGATACCATCGTCTTTCCTTCATCCAGACCATACGTATCCTTGATCACATCCAGGTTCTGGTTGATGATCATCACGCGTCCGTTATAAATATTGGTCAGTTGGGTTAAATTTGCATCGATCACTTCTGAAGACGGGTTGGTCAGATACTGATAACTGTTCAGCTGATTGCTTAGAATAGTACATTGATTCTGAATTTCTGCTGTTCTGACCGAAATGGCACGCTGCTCAGATGTTTTCACTGTCCAGACATAAGAAGCCAGACATGGGATCAGCCCAAACACCACAAACAACACGATCAGCCAGAACCGCATGCTTTTAAATATATGATTCTTTACTCTGATATGTAATTTATCCCTGGAAATAATAACCTACCCCCCATTTTGTGTGTACATACTTCGGCTCGCTCGGATTCAGCTCGATCTTCTCCCGAAGCCTTCTGATATGTACATCCACTGTTCTGGCATCCCCCGGATAATCCACACCCCATACAAGATCCAGCAGATTCTCACGGCTGTAGACTTTGTTCGGATTCATGGCAAGAAGCTCCAGCACATCATATTCTTTTGCTGTCAGATTGATCTCACGCTCTCCGATAAACACTCTTCTGCTCTCACAGTCGATCCGCATATTGCCTTTGACCAGAATCTTGGCAGTCTGCGCACTCTCCTCTTTTCTCGCAGTCCTTCTCATGATCGCTTTGATCCGGGCCTTGACTTCCAGAATATTGAACGGCTTCGTAATATAATCATCCGCTCCGTACTCCAGCCCGAGTATCTTGTCCATATCCTCACTTTTGGCAGTCAGCATGACGATCGGCATGTCGGAAAACTCACGGATGGCCTGACAAACCTGAAACCCATCCATCTTCGGGAGCATCACATCCAGCAGCACGAGGTCATACTCGCAGTTCTTTGCATACTGCAGTGCTTCCTCACCGTCATAGGCACAGTCCACCTCCATGTCGTCCTGTTCCAGACTGAACCGTATCCCTTTCACGATCAACTTTTCATCGTCAACTACTAAGATCTTCTTCTTGCTCATACTTTCTTCCTTCAACTTCCTGCTATACTGTAATATTATCTTTAATCTTATTATACAGACCTTCTTTGATTCCGCTGATCTGCATCAGCTCTTCTGTATTCTGGAACCTGCCGTTTTCTTCCCGATAGGCAATAATACTGTCCGCCCGGGACTCTCCTACACCGGACAACGTCATCAATTCTTCTTTTGTCGCCGTATTAAGATTGACTTTTCCATCCTGCGGCTTTGTTCCTTCTGCCGGACTTTCCCCCGGCTGTGCTGCTGCCTGTGTCTGCATCTCCTCTTTGGTGGGAATATAGATCTGCTCCCCATCCACAACAACCCTTGCCTGATTCACTGCATCCTGTGCAGCCTCGGCTGTCAGTCCGCCCGCCATGGCAATGACTTCATAAAGCCTGTCGTCACTGCCCACTTCATACACGCCGGGCTTTCCGACTGCTCCGCACAGATAGACAAAAATCTTTGTCTCTTTCTTCGGTTCTTTGTCTTCAACCTTCTTTTCTTCTGCAGAGGACTCTTCTTTCTCTTCCTGTGTCTCCTCCAGAGAAATCTCCTTAAGTTCTTCCCCCGACTCTTGCCCGCACCCGCTGATCAGGCACAACGCAGTCAAGATCATAACAACTGTATAATAAGCTTTCTTTTTCCATCTGTCCCTCATATTTCCTCACAATCTCAGACGCAAGGAATCCCCTTTTATATCGGACAGTAATATTGTAACGAAAAACGCTCAAAATTACAATAACATTTTTACAATCCTGTTACGCATTTATTACAATTCTGACGCTCTATTCCCACTGGAAGATTGCAATCCCGATCAGTGCCACGACAAGCCCTGCCAGCTTCCGGAATGCAAACGGCGATTTTTCCACACCAAACATCCCCAGAAGCTCGATCACATACGCCACGATCAGCTGGGAGATTACAATTAGAAGTGCAGCTTTTGCCGGTCCTAAGGATGCCATGCTCTTTACTACGGTCCAGGTAATCCCTGCTCCGATCACGCCTCCTAAGAGCATATATTTCGGTTCCACCTTCGCAAGTGCCGTCACATCCGCTCTTCCTGCCAGAAACCATACCGCCAGACATGCCAGAAAAGCACTTAACTGCACCCAGATATTGCTGACCCACAATCCGGTTGTCTTTGTCACCTGTGTATTAAATACACCCTGAACACTCATCAGCGCCCCGGAAAGAAGGGCAATTAAAAAACCAGTCATCGTTTTCTACCTCCTGAAATTTTTCTCAATTTCTTTTAGTATTTCCCGAATCCTAGTTTTTCATTTATCACTCTGTCAATGCTTTTGTCAATTTTGGGATCATTTCATCCACATGCTCTTTTTCAATGATAAGCGGAGGTACCAGACGCAGTACATTGCCCTGTGCCTGGATCACAAGAAGTCCTTCCTCAATGGCACGGTTATTTACCTGCGCGACCGGTTGCTTTAACACAATACCCTGCATCAGTCCGGTTCCTTTTCGTTCCAGCACGCCATCCACATGTTGTACCAGTTCTTCCAGACGCTCTGTCAGATATTCTGACACTTCATTGACATGCTCCACGATCTTTTCTTCCTCAAAAATGTCGATCACCGTCTTGACTGCCATACATGCCAGTGGGTTACCGCCATAAGTTGCCCCGTGATCTCCCGGCTTTAACGATGCCTGTGCCACTTTTTCTGTCATGGCAAAGACTCCCACCGGAATACCGTTTCCAATTCCCTTTGCCATAGTCAGAATATCTGGTTTTACCCCGAATTTCTGCCATGCAAACATCGCGCCGGTTCTTCCCATTCCGCACTGCACTTCGTCACAGATCATCAGAATATCGTTCTCATCACAGATCTTACGGATTCCTTCCATGAATTCCTGTGTAGCAAGATTGATCCCGCCTTCCCCCTGTAATGGTTCTAAAATAATTGCGCAGGTCTGATCCGTCACCAGCGCTTTCACACTGTCCAGATTATTGAATTCTGCAAAAGAAACTCCCGGGAGCATCGGTTCAAAAGGTTCTCTATACGCAGTATGTCCAGTCACGGAAACGGCGCCGAAGCTGCGCCCGTGGAACGAATTTTCCATGGCGATAAACTGATATCTGCCCGATTTTTTATTATACGCATATCGTCTTGCCGCTTTTAAAGCCCCCTCATTTGCCTCAGACCCGCTGTTCGTAAAAAATACCCGGTCCATCCCCGAAATCCGGTTCAGTTTTTGTGCTGCCTCTCCACAATTGGTATGATAATACAGGTTGGACGTATGATACAGCTGATCGATCTGGAATTTTAATGCCGCATTCAGCTTCTGATTTCCGTATCCCAGTCCCGACACTGCAAATCCGGCTGCAAAATCCAGATATTTTTTCCCGTTCGTGTCATACAGATAAACACCTTCTCCCCTCTCCAGCGCAATTGGAAACCGATTGTATACGTGTATTAGATTTTCTTCTGCTGCTTTGATCTTCTCATTCACCATCATAATACCTGCTTTCTTCTTCATGTAAAATTGCCGTACCGATTCCTTTGTTTGTAAAGAATTCCAGAAGCAGACAGTGCGGGATCCGCCCATCTAAAATATGCACTCTGGAAACGCCGTTTTCAATGGCATCAATACAATTATTCAGCTTAGGAAGCATTCCTCCTCCGATATAGCCCTCTTCGATCAGCTGTTTTGCTTCTTTTACCAGAAGCTCGGAGATGAGAGTAGCAGGATCCTTCGGATCTTTATATACTCCCTCAATATCTGTCAGAAATGCCAGTTTTTCTGCCTTCATGGCTCTTGCAATGGCACAGGCTGCATCATCTGCGTTGATATTATATGTATGGAATTCATCATCCATTCCTACCGGACACACGACCGGAAGAAAATCCTTCTCCAGAAGATCATGCAAAATCTGTGCATCTACTTTTTTGATCTCCCCGACAAATCCGATATCTTCTCCGTTGGAATATTTCTTTTCCACATTCAGAAGTCCACCGTCCTTCCCGCTGATTCCGATGGCGCGTACTCCCTGTCCTTCCAGAAGCTGTACCAGGCTTTTGTTCACTTTTCCAAGTACCATTTCCGCTACTTCCATGGTCTCTTCATCAGTCACCCGAAGTCCGCTGATAAACTGCGGTTCTTTGCCGATCTTTCCGACCCATTTACTGATTTCTTTTCCGCCTCCGTGCACAATGATCGGTTTGAAGCCGACCAGCTTTAATAAGGTAACGTCCTCGATTACTTTCTGCTTTAACGCCTCGTCTGTCATGGCGCTGCCGCCGTATTTTACAACGACGATCTTCCGGTTAAACCGTTGGATATACGGCAGTGCCTCGATCAGTACTTTCGCCTTCTCCAGATATTGATTCATATTTTCATTCATATTCTCACTCCTCCTGCCTGTCTTTTTTACTGAATATACATTGTACTAGCTGCGGTAATCCGCATTGATATCGATATATCCGTGGGTAAGATCACATCCCCATGCGGTTGCTGTTTCCTCTCCCTGTCCGAGATCTGCAATGGCAGTCACCTCCGGCATGGATAAAATCTCTGTGGCCTTTTCTTCACTGTAATCCAGCGCGACTCCGTTTTCGATGATCTTTAACTCTCCGGCGCTGCTTTTGAAATACAGATCTACTTTCTCCGGATCAAATTCGGCACCGGAATAGCCCATAGCACACAAGATCCGTCCCCAGTTTGCATCATGACCGGCAATCGCCGCTTTCGTCAGATTGGAGCAGACCACGGATTTTGCCAGTGTTTTCGCCTGTTCTTTCGTATCTGCACCTCTTACCGTCACTTCGAACAATGCTGTGGCGCCTTCCCCGTCTCCTGCCATTTTTTTTGCCAGTGTCTCGTTGACCTCATGCAGAGCTTCTGCAAATATTTCAAATTCTTTTGTCCCTTCTTTGATTTTTGGATTTTCTGCCATTCCGTTCGCCAGAAGAAGTACTGTGTCATTCGTTGACGTATCTCCGTCTACAGAGATCATATTATACGTTTCTTCCACATCTGCGCAAAGTGCTGCTTTGAGCGCTTTTCTGGAGATTACCGCATCTGTTGTAAGAAAAGCCAGCATGGTGCACATATTCGGATGAATCATACCTGATCCTTTGGCCATCCCTCCAATGGTAACGGTCTTCCCTCCAATCTCCACGGTCACTGCCACTTCTTTTTCCATAGTATCTGTGGTCATGATTGCTTTTGCCGCCGCATTTGCTGCCACTGCCCCCGACTGTTTTTCTTTTGCCAGAATCTGAATACCCTTTTTTAATTTTTCAATGGGCATCTGCATCCCAATCACCCCTGTCGAGCCAACTAGAACACCGTCTGCCGGAATTTCAAGAGCCTCTGCTGCAGCTTTCGCAGTCTCCAGACAACAGTGCATCCCCTCTTCTCCTGTACAGGCATTTGCGATTCCGGAGTTGATGATCACTGCCTGAGACTTGATCTTAGATTCCACAATCTGCCGGTCCCACTTCACCGGAGCCGCCTTTACTACATTGGTCGTAAAAGTTCCTGCCACTTTGCACGGTTTTACGCTGTATACAAGTGCCATATCTGTTCTGTTTTCATATTTGATCCCTGCGGCCGCTGCCGCTGCTTCAAATCCTTTTGCTGCTGTGACTCCGCCTGTTATTTTTTTCATCGTGCATGCCTCCTCATTTACTGCGCATTAAATGCTGTAATATTTTCTGTATTCAACACAAAATCATAATAGTTCAAATCCTGCCGCTCATTCCATCCGATGGTATTCCAGAATGCATTTCCGATATCGTTCTGCGTAAATGCGATCAGAGATACATTGCTGATTCCTTCTTCTTTTAAAGCTTCCATGGACTGTACGACCATTGCTCTCCCAATTCCTCGTCTGCGATACGCTTCATCCACACAGACGTGATACAGACAGCCTCGTCTTCCATCATGGCCGCACAAGATCGCACCTACGATTTTTCCGTCTTCTACCGCCACGACGCTGGTCGTTGGATTTCGTTTTAAAAATTTTTCCACGCCTTCCCTGGAATCATCGATACTTCGCAATCCAAAACCATGTATCTTCTTCCAGAGTGCATATACCTGCTCATAATCTTCAATCATCATTGTTCGAATCATCTTCTCACCTCTGCCTATAGGATCTTTACGGAAACATCGGAATCAATTCCAGGCCTTCCTGTTCCTTGTATCCAAACAAAAGGTTCATATTCTGTACCGCCTGCCCTGCTGCTCCTTTTACCAGGTTGTCGATGGCTCCCATCAGAATTATGCGGTTGGTACGCGGATCGATCTGAAAGCCAATGTCTGCATAGTTACTTCCTTCCACCCATTTTGTCTCCGGGCAGACTCCGTCATCCAGAATCCGGACAAACGGCTCTTTTCCATAATAAGTTTCATAAATCTCCCGGATTTCCGCCTTGGTGACTTCCTTTTTCAACGATGCATATTCCGTCACCAGAATTCCCCGGTTCATCGGAACCAGATGCGGTGTGAAGCTCAATTTCACGGTCTCATTCGCCGCATACCCGAGCTGTTCTTCAATCTCCGGGGTATGTCTGTGACTTCCAACTGCATATGCTTTGATATTTTCATTCACTTCGCAGTACAGATTTGCCACTTTTGCACCCCGCCCGGCTCCTGACGTTCCGGATTTTGCATCAATAATCAGTGTGTTCATATCGATCAGACCTTCTTTTGCCAGGGGGTAGGCTGTGAGAATGGAGCAGGTTGTGTAACATCCCGGATTGGCTACCAATCTTGCATTTTTGATCTTTTCCCGGTTGATCTCACAAAGTCCGTACACCGCCTCTTCGATAAACTGAGGACTTTTATGCTCTATTTTGTACCACTCTTCATAGACAGACACGTCTTTGATCCGAAAATCTGCACTCAGATCGATCACTTTTGTCTTTGACAGAATCTCTTCATTGATCAGAGATGCACACAGCCCCTGCGGGGTTGCCGTAAAAATCACATCCACCTGATCTGCCAGCGCGTCCATGTTATCATCCATACACTTCGCATCCACGATTTGAAAAAGATTGCGGTATACATCTGCATAATTTTGATCGATATAGCTTCTGGAACCGTACCATTTGATCTCTACCTCTTTATGTCCTGTCAGAATACGGACCAGTTCTCCTCCCGCATATCCTGTTGAACCGATAATTCCTGCTTTTATCATTCTGAAATCCCCTTTCTCACTTTATTCATATTTTTTTCATTTAGTATGCATTTTTTTGTATTTTATTCATGTTTGTGTATAAACAAAAACCACGTTTGCATAAGTATACATCTTTTTTGTATAATATGCAAGCATGGTTTTTTATTTTTTTATTTTCGGATCTGTCCGTTTCCGAAAATAATATATTTTGTTGTCGTCAGCGCTTCCAGTCCCATCGGTCCTCTTGCATGCAACTTCTGCGTACTGATCCCGATTTCCGCGCCAAACCCAAATTCAAATCCATCTGTAAATCTGGTGGACGCATTGACATACACTGCTGCTGCATCGATCTCATCCTGAAAACGCAGCGCACTGTCATAATCTTTTGTAATGATCGCCTCGGAATGTCCGGTATTATACCGGTTGATATGGCGGATTGCCTCATCCAGAGAGGCCACTGTCTTCACGGAAATAATGGCATCCAGATATTCCATTCCCCAATCTTCTTCTGATGCAGGCAGAATTTCTGTGCAGACTGCTCTCGCCTTCTCATCTCCGCGAATCTCCACCTGATGATTGTTAAGGCGCTTTACAATACCCGGCAATGCCTGCTCTAAAACATTTTCGTGGATCACAAGAGATTCGCATGCATTACACACACCAAGACGCTGTGTCTTCGCATTTTCAATGATTTCCGCAGCCATCACTACATCCACACTCTCATCCACATAAATATGACAGTTTCCGGTTCCTGTCTCAATTACCGGCACTGTACTGTTCTGCACCACAGTAGAGATCAACCCGGCACCGCCTCTTGGAATCAGAACATCAATATACTCATGCAGGCGCATCATCTCCGTGGCAACTGCTCTGCTCGTATCCTCTACAAGTAGGATCAGATCCTGGGATAATCTGGCTTTGCGAAGTCCGGCCTTGATCACCTGTACGATTGCTTTGTTGGAATTGATCGCATCACTGCCTCCCCGCAGGATCACTGCGTTTCCGGTCTTAAAACACAGCCCGAACGCATCTGCTGTGACATTTGGTCTGGATTCGTAAATAATACCAACAACACCGAGCGGCACTCTCTTTTTCCCGATACGCAGTCCATTCGGCCGGTTTTTCATGGAAAGGACTTCCCCGATCGGATCTGAAAGCCCTGCAATCTGTCTCAAACCTTCCGCCATTGCCTCAATCCGTGCTTGGGTCAGTCTCAATCTGTCCTGAAGTGCTTCGGACATCCCCTGTTCTCTTGCAGCCTCCATGTCCTTCTCGTTTTCTGACAGCAACTCTTCTTTTCGCAGACATAATTCTTCTGCCACAAATTCAAGCCCTCTGTTCTTTTCAACGGTCGTCAGCTTTGCCGCTGCCCTTGATGCTTCTTTTGCTCTGCATCCCAATGTCTCCATATACGTTTCCATACAGTCTCCTTTCCTGATACCATCTAAACCTTCTTTTCCCGTTTTGCCTGTCTGCGGAACTCTGCCCGTTCAGGCGCCACCTCTTCTGACATCTCTTTCTGATGCTGCTCTGATAAAAACAACGTTCCTACTTTTTTGCCATTCATCACATCATTGATCGAATAAATATTATCCCCGTTTGCAATGATCATATCTGCCCCTGCTGCAGTGGCAATTTTTGCAGCCTTGATCTTAGTTGCCATACCGCCTGTCCCGCAGTCACTGGATGCTCCTTTTGCCATGTTTTCCAGACTCCGCCCGATCTTGCCGACCGTATGGATAAATCTTGCATTCGGATTTTTTCGCGGGTCATCTGTGTACAGCCCGTCGATATCTGACATCAGGATCAGAAGATCCGCATCCACAAGCCGGGACACATATGCCGCCAGTGTATCGTTGTCTCCGAAGTTCCCATAAGAAAGTTCGTCCACCGAAATGGCGTCATTCTCATTGACGATCGGGACAACCTGCATCTTAAACAACTCATCAAATGTCTGTTTTGCATTTTTGCGGCATTTGGCATTTGTCACAGATTCTTTTGTGAGCAGAACCTGTGCCGTGAGCTGTCCGTATTCGTTAAACAGTTTTTCATAGATCATCATCAGCTTCCCCTGGCCGACTGCCGCACATGCCTGTTTTTCAGACTCCGTCTGAGGACGCCTGTCCATTCCCAGGGCATTTTTCCCAACTCCGACTGCACCGGATGAGACAACGATCACTTCTTTTCCTTTATTCCTGAGATTGATCAAAATACGAACAAACTTCTCCAACTTCTCCAGATTGATATTTCCTGTTTCTTCATAAGTGATCGTGGAAGTTCCCACTTTGATCACAATCCTCTGCTTATTCAGCAGTATGTCTTTTCTGTCCATCTTTTTGTACCTTCTTTTTTCATTCCTGTATCTTCTATAAAATGTCGATCTGACACATCTTCATCGCCTCCAGCGCCTGCATGTGACTCTCCACCGTCACTCCTGCACAGCAGGACGCATCCACCTGTACGGGAACCTCTGGCAGAAACGCCTTACAGAGCATGGCATTGGAGATCACGCAGATATCTGTACAAAGCCCGATCAGCGTAATGCTCTCGATCGAAGTCTCTTCCTGGATCTGCTCCAGCTTTTTCACAAGCTCCCTGCTTCCGAACGTCACTTTATCAACAGGCGCCTCTGTCAGAAGATCTGAGATCTCCTGTCTGATCTGCCAGCCTTCTGTTCCACGGATACAATGTCTGACCGGAAGTTTTTTTCCTTCTGCCGTCTCCAGATAGTTCTCTTCGTGGGTATCTCTTGTCGCAAACACAGTTCCATCAAATGTCTGTATCTTTTTCACTACTTCAGGAACAATCCTTTGCGCCTCTTCTGTGCCCAGAGAACCATCAATAAAATCATTCTGCATATCTACTACAACTAATATATTCATACACATTCTCTCCTAATCCACAGTTTACAATACCCTTATTATAACTGATATTGGATCGCTTTCCAACAACATATTTGCATCCGCTCTGTATTCCCCTTTTTATTTTATGCATACTTTTTGAATTTTATTGTATATTTTTCACTTTTTTCCGTTTTTCTATTGCATATTTATGAATTTAGGTGTATATTACTGATTAGCTTCTAAAGCGTAACGGTTTTGTCATACACGATTGGCAACAACATATCAGACAATAGAGATTTTTTAAGGAGGATATCATTATGAGTAAAGAAAAAGTTGTATTGGCGTATTCCGGAGGACTTGACACGACTGCCATCATACCATGGCTGAAAGAGAATTTTGATTACGAAGTCATCTGCTGCTGTATCGACTGCGGTCAGGGTGAAGAACTGGATGGATTAGAGGAACGTGCAAAATTATCCGGCGCTTCCAAACTCTACATCGAAAACATCATCGACGAATTCTGCGACGACTACATTGTTCCATGTGTGAAGGCCGGAGCAGTCTATGAGAACAAATATCTGCTTGGAACTTCCATGGCTCGTCCGCCGATCGCGAAAAAACTGGTAGAGATCGCCCGCAAAGAAGGCGCTACTGCAATCTGCCACGGTGCAACAGGAAAAGGAAATGACCAGATCCGTTTTGAACTCGGAATCAAAGCGCTTGCACCGGACTTAAAGATCATTGCTCCATGGCGTATGACAGATGTATGGACCATGCAGTCCCGTGAAGATGAGATCGAATACTGCAAAGCTCACGGTATTGATCTTCCATTTGATGCAAAACACAGCTACAGCCGTGACCGTAATCTGTGGCATATCAGCCACGAAGGACTGGAGCTGGAAGATCCTGCATGTGAGCCAAACTACGATGACCTTCTTGTTCTTGGTGTTTCTCCTGAAAAAGCACCGGATGAAGGAGAATATGTCACTATGACATTTGAAGCGGGTGTTCCGAAAAGTCTGAACGGAAAAGAAATGAAAGTATCTGAGATTATCACAGAACTCAACAAACTTGGCGGAAAACACGGAATCGGAATCGTTGACATTGTAGAAAACCGTGTTGTCGGAATGAAATCCCGCGGTGTTTATGAAACTCCTGGCGGAACGATCCTGATGGAAGCACATGACCAGCTGGAAGAACTTGTACTCGACCGTGCAACCTATGAAGTAAAAAAGGACATGGGAAATAAAATGGCACAGATCGTATACGAAGGAAAATGGTTTACACCGCTTCGCGAAGCAGTCCAGGCATTTGTGGATGTCACACAGCAGTATGTGACCGGAGAAGTAAAATTCAAGCTTTACAAAGGAAACATCATCAAAGCGGGAACAACTTCCCCTTACTCATTATACAGTGAATCCCTTGCAAGCTTCACAACCGGAGAGCTTTATGACCACCACGATGCAGAAGGATTTATCAACCTGTTCGGACTTCCTCTGAAAGTGCGTGCAATGAAAATGCAGGAATTAGAAAAATAGGATAAAATAAAAAGATGGCGAAAGCTCATACACGAACTTTCGCCATCTTTTATTTGAAAACAGCTGTTTATTCTGTCTCTCTGTCATTTGTCAGTTTTAATTGATCCAGTACAAAGAACAGAAGTCCCATCAGCATTCCTGTCACACAGGCAAGTACCATTCCGGAAAGCTGAATCCCACCAAATTCTACGGAAATTCCGGACAATCCTGTCACAAAGATCACGGATGTCATTGCCATATTTCTGGAACGACCGTAATCCACCTGCTCTTCTACCAGAATACGGATACCGGAAGTTCCGATCATTCCGTAAAGCAGGAACGAAATTCCACCGATAACCGGTCCAGGAATGGAATTAATCAGCATTGTCAGTTTTCCAATAAAGGAACAAATAATAGAAAGAACAGCTGCTCCTCCGATCACATATACACTGTATACCTTTGTCATTGCCATCACTCCGATATTTTCCCCGTAAGTCGTTGTCGGTACAGAACCGATAAATCCGGAGATCATAGTGGAAAAGTTATCTGCAAAAAGAGAACGGTGAAGTCCAGGTTCCTTCAGCAAGTCTCTGCCGATGATCTTACTCGTCACGATCTGATGTCCGATATGCTCGGAAGCGATCACAAGAAGAACCGGCAGCACGATGACGATTGCCTCCCACTTGAATTTCGGTGCAGAAAAATTCGGAATTGCCAGCCAGGACGCCGTACTCACACTTGAGAAATCGACAATTCCACAGATAACAGCGGCCACATATCCGGCAATGATCGCGATCAGAATCGGAATTACCGCAAAAAACTTACGGAATACCACTGATCCAAGCACTGCAACTCCTAAAGTTACAAGAAATACAATCACATTTTTCGGATCGATCACCTCGTCTTTTAATCCTGCATTGGATGCCGCAGTTCCTGCCAGTTCCAGACCGATCAGTGCAACAACCGGTCCCATGGCTGCCGGCGGCAGTACTACATGGATCCAGTCAGACCCGAACTTATAGATGATCAGCGCCAGAATGCAGCCCAGAAATCCGACTGCAACGAATCCACCCAGCGCATACTCGTATCCCCATTTGCTGATCACAACTCCTGCCGGAGCAAGAAATGCAAAACTGGAACCTAAATATGCCGGAGCTTTTCCCTTTGTGATCAAGATAAATAGCAGTGTTCCGATTCCGTTCATAAACAGTACAACTGCCGGGTTGATCCCGAACACAAACGGAACAAGCACGGATGCCCCGAACATGGCAAACATGTGCTGAATACTCAGTGGAAGCAGCATCTTAAAGGGCACTTTTTCTTCCACCTGAATGATTTTCTGATTTTCCATTGAAAAATCCTCCCTATCCTTTTCCTTTGTAGTTTCAATCTTTCCTATTGTACCAGATTCTCCTGCCGATAACCAGACTTTGTTTTGAGAAATATTTAAAGCACTTCCTCAAGCACTCTTTTGACATTCTGATACGAAAGCTTATCCAGCTGACGTTCCGTCATTCCTGCCTTTTTCAAAGCATCCCATACACACTCGATCTCTTCAATCCCGCGAAGCCAGTTCTGCCCTGCCTCAAATCCATCGAAATCTGTTCCCAGTGCCACAGAATCCTCTCCGGCTTTTTGCAGGATATGCATCCCATGCTTTGCAATATCCAAAACCTCCGCTGACCGATCGCTTTGTAAAAACTGCGGATAAAAATTAAGTCCCACAACACCTCCGCATTCCCCGAGTGCACAAAGCATCTCATCCGAAAGATTTCGCGGGTGCGCACAAAGTGCGCGGGCATTAGAATGAGACGCTATAATCGGTTTTTTGCTCAGCCGGATACAATCCCAAAAGCCACCGTCTGACAAGTGAGAAACATCCACCAGCATTCCTCTTTCGTTCATTTCTTCTACCATCTGTTTTCCAAAAGATTTCAATCCCTTTTGCATCTCCTGTGCATTTCTGCTGTTCGGATATCCGATGCAATTTTCATAATTCCATGTCAGTGTGATCAGGCGGACACCTCTCTGATACAGTTCTTCAAGGCGGTTTCTGTTTCCATTTAAAACGCCGCCTTCTTCCACGGTCAGCAGTGCCAGATTGAGTTCCTCCCGTTCTGCATATTCTAAATCTTTTGCTGTTTTTATAAGCTTTAATTTCTTATTTTCTTTTGTCTCACACTCCATACGGGCAACCATCTCCATCACCTTCTGGTATGCTTCTTCCCACTTTCCATCTGGCACGTATACAAAACAGGCAAAAAATTCAGCCAGCATTTTGGTCTGTTCCATTCTCTTTCGATCCACACAAAGACTGTTCTCTTCCAGCGTTTCTGCCGGCAGCAGCTTACTCAATGTATCACAGTGCATATCGATCCATTTTCTCATTTTCCTCTCCTTTTTTGTTCCTGATTTACGTATAAGCTCTTCTTTTTTTACATATGCTAAAACCACCACTATTATATGACAGGAGACGCAAAAATGAAATCTGAATCTGCAAAACCTCTGATCGGCATTGTTGTCTGCGGATTGTCGGACAACCGCCAGTTTGTATCCAATCCTTATATTCAGTCTGTCCGGTATTCCGGCGGCATCCCCATCCTGCTTCCGCTGATCCGCTCAGATTCCATGCTTCAACAATATTTACGGCTGTGCGATGGTTTTCTCTTCTGCGGCGGAAATGATATCACGCCTTTGTTATTTGGTCAAGAACCCAGAGAAGGCATCGGAAACACCAATATCACACTGGATCTATTTCAGATCCGCCTGATGAAGCTGATTCTGTCTTCTACAAAGCCTGTATTTTCCATCTGCCGTGGAATGCAGATTTTCAATACCGCCTGTCAAGGAACCATGTTTCAGGATATCCGATACCAACCAGGAGAATCTCTTGATCATATGCAGCGATCTGACTCCCGCAGTGATGTCAGCCATCCTGTCCGGATTGAAAGGTCTTCCAGACTCTTTTCCTGTCTTGGCCGCTCTGTTTACGTCAACAGCTTCCATCATCAGGCGATCGACAGGCCGGGAGTTGATCTGAAAGTCAGCGCTCTTGCCCCGGATCAGACGATAGAAGCCATCGAGCATTCTTCTCATCCTTTTGCCATTGGAGTTCAGTGGCATCCGGAATGTATGTTTCGAAGCAGCGAAAAGATGCGGCGACTTTTCCGTGGCTTTATTACAGCCACAAAAAAAGCGGAAGCCTGACTATTTGCTTCCGCTTTTTACATGTTATCTTTTTTACTGAGCTTTGCTTCCCAATGTCACATCAACTGTCTGTTCCTGATATTCTCCACCATCTCCGGGAACCTGAAGCGTCAGTGTTACCTTTTCGCCTTTCTTATAGTACTGGAGCTGCTCCTGCAATGACTCCATACTGTCAATTGTGATTCCGTTGAATCCTACAATGATACTTCCTTTTGTAATTCCTGCATCAGCTGCTCCGCCTCCGCGTGATACTTCGGAAATATAAACACCTGTCGGCATTCCATAACGCTGAGAATCAGAATCTTCTACATCCAGTCCTGTAATTCCGAGATATCCTCTCTCTGCCTCAGATACTTTTGTCTTTGTCTCCTGATTCATCAGGTTTGTAATAATGTCTGTGACATCTGAGATTGGAATTGCATAGCCGATTCCTTCTACATTCTCTCCGATCAGTTTTGCAGAGTTGATTCCAATGACTTCTCCATTTGCATTCACAAGAGCTCCTCCACTGTTTCCAGGATTGATCGCTGCATCTGTCTGAATCAGTTTTACATCAGAAGATCCTGTTGTCTCTCCTGTTGCACTGTCTGTTGTCTGGCTCTCTCTGTCTGTTGCACTGATCACTCCTGTTGTAACGGACTGTCCGTATCCCAGTGCGTTTCCGATTGCAATGGCAGGTTCTCCTACTTTCAATTTTGTAGAATCTCCAAGTGTCGCTACTGAAATTTTGTCCAGTGTATCATCCGAAATCTTATCCAGCTGAACTGCGATCACAGCCAGATCATGTGCGGAATCTGTTCCTTTGATATCTGCTTCCACACTGCTCTGATCGTCAAATGTCACTGTCAGCTGATTGCTGTCTGCAACGACATGATTATTTGTAACGATCAAAAGCTCTGAATCTGTCTTTTCAATGATAATTCCTGTTCCTGCACTGGTCACTTCCTGCTGGGAGGTTCCTCCAAAGAAGCTCTGCACCTGCTGAACACTCATATTTGTGATGGATACAATTGATGGCATCACAGATTCCACAACACTGGAAACATCCGATGTAACTACACTGGACGTCTTCGTCAGTGTCGCTTTATTCTGTGTTGTATTAGATACTTCTTTTGCAGCCTTCTGATCCAGTCCCAGCACTTTGTTTCCGACTACATTTGTTGTTAAAAATGTGGCACTTGAAACCACTCCGAACAGCAACGCGCATCCTGTCACCACAACGGCCTTTGGCATCTTCTTTTTTGGTTTTTCATGATGCTCCGGGTTCGGCTGACTGCTATAAGATGAATCATTCTGCGGTTCCTCAGAATGGTAATAATTGTATTGATTCTCCATATCAATTCCTTCTTTCTCTTGTATTTTATACTGCTATCATACCGTCCTTTTGTGATGAAACTGTGTTCAATCCTTTAACAATTCTTGAAACCAGCTTTATTTATTCTACTGTTACAGATTTTGCCAGGTTTCTCGGTTTATCCACATCGCATCCTCTTCCGACGGAAATGTAATATCCGAACAGCTGAAGCGGAATGATCGCCAGAGAATTTGCAAAATATCGATTGGTCTGCGGAATGTATACAACGTAATCTGCCGCTTTTTCAATCTCATGATTTCCTTCATTTGTAATGGCAAGAACAAATGCTCCTCTGGTCCTTACTTCCACGATATTGCTGATGCTCTTTTTGTACAGCTCTTTCTGTGTAAGAATCGCTGTTACCAGTGTTCCCTCTTCGATCAGAGAAATGGTTCCGTGTTTCAATTCTCCCGCAGCATATGCCTCTGAATGGATATAAGAAATCTCTTTTAATTTCAGAGATCCTTCCATGGAAATCGCATAATCGATTCCTCTTCCGATAAAGAATACTTCTCTCGCTGCCAGATAACGGTTGGCAAACTTCTGGATGCGATTCTTGTTATTTAATAACAGCTCCACCTGCTCCGGAAGTTTCTGAAGATCTTCAATATATCCCCGCATTTCCGAATCTGTGATTTTCCCTCTCACAAATGCAAATTTCATGGCCAGCAGATACAATGCGATCAACTGACTGGAGTATGCTTTTGTTGTCGCAACCGCAATCTCCGGTCCCGCCCATGTATACATGACATTATCTGCCTCTCTTGCGATAGAACTTCCGACAACATTGACAATTCCAAGTACCTTTGCCCCTCTCTGCTTTGCTTCACGCAGTGCCGCCAGAGAATCTGCAGTCTCTCCTGACTGGCTGATGATCACAACCAATGTTCCGTCCCCCATGATCGGATCACGGTATCTGAACTCAGAAGCCAGATCTGTTTCCACCGGAATCCGAGCCATTCCTTCCATCACATATTTTGCAGTAACTCCCGCATGATATGCAGATCCACAGGCCACGATCATGATTTTGCGGATTGCCTTGATTTCCTCATCAGACATCCCAAGCTCTTCGATCACGATATCATTTCCTTTGATGCGCGGTGAAAACGTATCCAGAATTGCTTTTGGCTGCTCATACATCTCTTTCAGCATAAAATGCTCATATCCGCCTTTTTCTGCTGCATTGGCATCCCACTCAATATGCTCAGGAGTTTTCTCGATTTCTTCTTCATCTACATTGAAAAACTGCATCGAATCTTTTTCCATACGTACAATCTCTTCATTTTCAATAAAATATACATCTCTTGTATATTTCAGCACTGCCGGAACATCGGATGCGATCACACATCCGTTTTCTGTCTCTCCCACGATCAACGGACTGTCTTTTCGCACTGCATAAAGTTCATCCGGATGATCCTGGAACATGATCCCAAGTGCATAGGACCCTTCTACTCGATGCATTACCTTTGTAATCGCCTGCAGAGGGTTTCCCTGATAATAGTAATCCAGAAGATGTGCCAGTACTTCGGTATCTGTCTCCGACACAAACTCATACCCTTTTTTCTCCAGCTTCTGTTTGAGTTTCAAATAGTTTTCAATAATTCCATTGTGCACAACAACAATATTTTTATTTTTGTTATAATGTGGATGTGCATTTACATCTGACGGTTCACCATGTGTTGCCCATCTGGTATGACCGATCCCGATTGTTCCCGGCATTGTCTGTCCGTCATGTGTCAGTTCACTGAGCACCTTTAAACGACCTTTTGATTTTTCTGTCTGAATCTCTGCTCCGTCATAGACTGCAATTCCGGCTGAGTCATATCCTCTGTATTCCAGCTTTGATAATCCATCCAGCAAAATCGGCGCTGCCTGCTTTTCTCCTACATATCCTACAATTCCACACATATCTTTCTCCTCCTTATACTCTCCTTAAAGTGACTATTTATAAATAAAATCGGGGCATACCACAGACTCTCCCTGTTGTTTGCCCCAATTTCTTATAAATCTATAAAATCTACATCATAGCTGTCTTTTTCTTCACGAGCAGACGATCTTCGTTTTGGCTGATACTCTGGAACATCATCCTCTTCTTCATCATAGTCCTCATACTCATCGTATTCGTCGTCATAATCATCATCTTCATACTCGTCATCGTCGTACTCTTCAAAATCATCCTCATATTCATCCGAATCGTCCTCGTATGTGTCGTAATCATCTTCCCCATATTCGTCATCATCTTCGTACTCTTCGTATTCATCAGGATCTTCGTCATCTGTTTCCTCTTCGTCTTCGAAGTCATCTACAAAATCATCCTCTTCGTCCTGATATCCTTTGAACTGTTTACGAGATTTTTTCTCAACAACTGCACGACTTCCTTTTGAATTCCCGATGGATTCATGCTCATCGTAGAATTCATCAAGTTCTTCATTTCTTCTGCGTAATTTCACGCCGACTACAATAATAATGATGATCAAAATTAAAATAACCGCCCAGGCTGCTGCTACAACAATCAGCACCTGATCCTGAAGAAAGTTTTTTACTTTATCTATCAGTGTTGTCGAAGAACTTGTACTCTTTTCTTTTACATCTGTGACTGGATATCTCTGGTACGTTTCATCCTTTGTATCATACTGGTAGAACGATTCCTCTCCTGATTCGTTCATCGCATACATCAGATAAAAGTCCTCACTCTCTGAATTCTGCCATACCGGGAAAGTCAGTGTGCCGACTGTCAGTTTTGTTTTCTTAAACTGAGACGGCAGTCCTTTTCCATCATTTGTTCCCAACAAAAAGATATAACTGGAATCTGTAATCGACACCATCTCTGTAATCGCAAATGAGTTATCTTTTTCATTGTAAAGTGCCATCACTGGGTCTTTGTCTCCCTCAACCAGATACACAAAATACTTTCCGGAAGTTTCCTGCAAAATCGCGTTTACAGTTTCTCCGTTATACTCCATCGTAGTTCTGCTGCATCCGTCCGGAACAAGCGCGTCGGAAAAATCATTGTAAATTGTGTATGTGACTCCGTCGATCTCTACACTTCCCGTTCCTGTGGCCACCGCAGTGGTCCCTGCTGAGCTCTCTGACGATGTTCCGTCCCCTGCCTCCACGGTAACTGTGGAATCACCTGTTGTCAGATTTAAAGTTTCATCAGAATACAGATAAGAGGTATAATCTGACACCTCCAGCTTTGTTGCTCCTTCTTTCAGCGCTTTAAAGACCATGGTATACTCCAGCTCTGAAACAGTTCCATCCCCGGTAGCCTCCAGCTTCACCGTTCCGTCCCCACCGGTTGCATTGGTTCCGCTGACAAACTCCAGTGCTGCTTTGTCATATGTTACTGTGACAAAACCATCCCCGATTGCTTCTCCACCAGTACTGATCTTAGCTTTGACTGTAACATCCTCTCCTACTTTTGCTGTAGGATCCGAAAACTGAAGCGTTCCTTCTGCCGCATGTACAGACACTGAAGGATACAGCATCAGAAAGCACACTGCAAACAAAAGAATCCCTATCTTTTTCAACGACTTCATGTACATCTCCTCTTTCCTGTCTCTCGACTTTTCTTCGTATAAATAAAAACTGTTTTTCCCTTATTCTAAGCTCTCTCCACCGGTATCACCACTGTCGCCGGTTCCGGTATCCGGTATCTGGGAATTACTGTCGCTGCTTCCACTATCTGTACCGCCGCCATCTGACGGAGGTACATAATCACCGCCGGTATCTTCTGTATACCCATTACCAGAGCTGCCATCTCCATAGCCACTGTCCTGATATCCGCCAGTTCCATAACTGTTATCTGTGTAGCCGCTGTCATATCCGGAATAATCCTGAGAATATCCATACTCATCATATTCTGTATCGTAAGATTCTCCCGTATCATACGTGGAGTTGGAAATATCCTCACTGATACTTTGTACCGTAGAAGACGGTGTATAATCGTTCTCTCCAAATAAGAACTGGTGCAGCTTCGTCACATCGGATGCCAGATCTGTCGCTACAACAGAATTTCCAACATCAAGATCAGCCGTTGTACTTTCATACGGAAATCCCTGCGTCTCTCCAAATTTATAAGACTTCACGTCTTTTGCATAAGCAATCGTCTCCGTCAGTGTAAAATTCGTCTTCACGTTGTCAAACACCTTATCAATGATCTTGTTGATCGTGGAAAGTTTTGCTTTCTGCGCTTTTATCGCAATCTGCTCCAGTACTTGCCGCTGTCTCTCTGTTCGCTTATAATCGTCACCGCCGCCGTATCTGAGACGGGCATAAGCCGTTGCCTGTACTCCATTCAAATGCTGCTGTCCTAACTGCGTAAACGGAGCTGAATCCACTCCTGTATTTTTAATCACTTCTACAACATAGTTGTTCAGATACGGAATGATGTCCATGCCATTTTCCGCTTCTTCTACATTAATATCAATTCCGCCAAGGGCATCTATCACATGAACTAAAACGGAAAAATCCACTGACACATAGTGCTCAATATTCAGATCCAGATTCTTATTGAGCATAGCAACCGCTTCTTCTTCACCGCCGTAAGCATATGCTGCATTCGCTTTATTGTAAGTTCCATCTGAAAGCTGCAGAAGCGTATCTCTGTACACAGAAACCAGCTTGATTTCCTTTGTCTCACGGTTCAGAGACGCCACCATAATCGTATCACTTCGGGATCCCATCTCCTCATCTGTCTCACGCGTATCCAGACCAAACAGTGCAACAGTCAGGTAACCGGTACCGCTGATCTCTGCTTCCTCCGAAATCGCAAGCTTATCCGGATTTAATGCAACACCGCCAATTTTTCCCCATTTTGCCGCAACCACTGCAACGGTTGCTGTAATCAGCAGGATCAGAACCCCCATCAGAATCGCCACTGCTTTTTTCCCTGTAGACCAGGATGCAAATCCTCTCTTTGCCCGCTTTCTCGAACGCCCCTTCTGTGAAGGTCTTCCGTTCGCAGACCGCCTTCCATTGGCAGAAGTGCTGCCGGACGGTCGTTTTCTCTGGGCGGACCGCTGTCTCTGCGTTTTGTCCCTGTCGTCTCCCATCTGATTTCTTTGCTCCGGACGGCGGCGCGGCTGCCCCGACCTCTGAGAACTTCTTCTGTCCGCTCCGGACATTACTGCTCTCGAACGCCTTCTTGTATCTCCCATAATTCTATCCTTTCTCATGGCATACATCATAGATTGCCTAAAATATGCACTTTAACATCATACAATATTTTCCTTCAAACATCAATGAAAAAACTGTGAATTTCAAGTTTCTCTCCAGTATCGTGGATTCATCGTACATTTCAAAATCAGCCACCGGGGCAGTTTCTTATAATTTTTCCCCAGTTTATATCCTATGTACTTCCACCCGCTCTTGCATACAAGAGATACCAGAAGCCATGGTCTGCCCGACTTCAACAGATATTTTGCTGTATCCTTCACCAGACGTATCCCTTCTCCTTCAGAAGGTACTCCTTCAAAAATCTCCGGATGATCTGCCTGTGAGACCGCCAGGTCAAAATTCCGGTGAAACTGCTGTCTGCAGTTATAATTGTGAGAATGGATCACTTTTGCATCTGCCGCATAATAAATCTTCCATCCCGCCTGAATCATCCTGCCTGCCAGGATCATGTCTTCATTGAAAATCGTTTTTCGTACAAATCCTCCAAGCCTTTCGTATACATCCTTTTGGTATGCTGCACAGACATTAGAGCAGAAATAGGTTTTGATTCCCAGTTTGGAAAGATCTTCTTTGGATTTCAATCTGCTGGTTTTCGGATAATTAAATTCTCTTGTATAGCGCTCAATAAACTGACAATCCGCTGCCGGCAGCTGTCTTGCATAAACTGCTGCTACGTTTTCATACGAAAATCCGTAAAGCAGACGCTCGATCAGAAATTGATCCGCCGGCATAGCATCCTGGGTCATGTAGACAAGAATCTCCGCATCTGACATCTCAGCTCCCAGATTTCTCGTACCACCGTGATCAAACTCTTCCGGCAGAATCCGGTGGATCTTGACTCTGTCAGAAATCGTATACAACTCTTTTGGAAAGATCCCGCTCTCTGTATCGATCAGATAGATCCGATTGACCTGAACACTCTGGCTTAACAGACGTTTTACCAGCTGTACGCATCTCTGATCCGGCTTATACGTAGGGATCAGCACATCCACTGTTCTATTTCCTTCCATGTGAACCTTTTCCTTTCCTGCGATATCCGACAAACCAGTACATCATCAAAGTCAGTGCCAGCCAGAACCAGGTCGTCGGATTACTGAACCAGGTCGTAAAAAAGGCAAGCCCCAGATAAATCGCAATCTGTCCATAAAACATATACGTCATCGGATTTTTCTTCTGACGCACCGGAATTGAAACTGCTGCTGCAGTCAGACCGATTATAAACGCAAACAAAGCGGTTCCGATGATTCCAAAATCATAGTAGGCATCATAAAACATCGTTAACGTCGTAAGCTCTGTTTTTGTGACAAAATCCGGAATTGTCACCAGCTGTGGAAATACAAATTTCAATCCCGTCAGTGCAAAAAACGGAAACAGCATCTGCAGTCCCCATGTGTGCGCTGTCAACTGCTCTACCATACAGTTAAAATTCTCAAAATTATTGGCTACATAAATATAAGGCTGTGTAATAAAAATCGGCATTTTGGAATTTTTCATCTCAAAAATTCCATTTAAATAAGTCACATTATGCCGTCTTGCAACTGTCAGAAGTACATACACTGGAATCATGATCAATAAACCTGTGACGATCATCTTCCATGTGATTTTTTTATACAACATCAGATACATCACTGCCGCAAAGCCAACCGCAAACAACAGCTGAAATCTGGAGACACATAAAATAGGAATCGCCACTGCCGTCAGGTTTCCTGCAATTAAAAGTATCCATGTCCTGACCGAAATTTTTTCTGTAACCTTGGTATACAATACAGTCAGTGCCGGAATCAAAATGCAGCTGATTGTAAAATAGTGCACTCCCGAAATATGAAAATAAGAATATGCATGAGGCGCTGAATTGAACAATGGAATATAACCTACCACCACTGCCTCCAACGTAAAACATGCAATGGAAGCTGCCATCAGTCCGAAGATGCAGATCAGAATCCGCTTTGCCGAGATCTCATCTCTTTTTACTTCCTGCCTCTGTTCTTTCGAAAAACGGCCAAGCCAGAGATCATATCCCAGATTGAAACACACATAGATCAGAAAAAAGGTCAGCCATGTCACATTGCTCCAGTCACTCTGCAGCCTGCTGAGCTTCAGGCATGCGATGCCTTCTCCGCCTACCCATGCCAGCGTAAAAAGCCCCCGCATATCCACAAGATTTTTTGTCTTTCTAAAATTCCATATAAACAAAAACATTGCCTCTGCCATCAGAAGTACTGCAGTCACATAATCCAGATGTGCCTTTGCAGCCAATACCGCTGCCGCATAAACTAAAGTATAAGAACTATATTCGATTTTTCTGTCTGCGATCATTTTTCGTAACATTCTTTTCCTCTTTCGCTACTGTGCATAATTTTCCGGATAAACCCCCGTCAGATAAGCCACATCCTGACTGATCTGCTGTACTTCGTCCGAAGGCTGGTATCCAGTCTCTCCAAAAAGCTGCTCATGGAGCTGTCTTACATTGTCCGCATGTCCGATCGCAACCGCATAAGAGCCTTCCAGTCCAATGACATTTTCACTGGTCGTAATATCAAACGGAAAGCCTTTTGTCTCTCCAATTTTGTATCGGAATATATTCAGTCCCAGTTTCATGATATCCGGTGTCGTCATATTCGTTGATATTTCCGGCAGTACCTGATCCAGAATCTTATTCCATTTTACCGGTCCTGCTGTCTTCAGCTTCTGAATCATCTTCTGCAATATGATTCTCTGGCGCTCTGCACGCTTAAAGTCATCTCCGGCTGTATAACGGATCCTGGTATAGGAAACTGCCTGTATTCCATCCAGATTGTGAACTCCCGGAGAATTCTCATCCAGGGTATGTGTCTGCCGTCCTACCACCTGTGAGGTTTCTGCCGTATATCCATTCAGCCAGAATATTTCCTCACTGGTCAGCTCTACTTCCACCCCACCCAGGATATCTATGATATCTGCAAGCGAATTGAAATTTACAGAAGCATATTTTGTAATATCCAGATCCAGGTTCCGGTTGAGCATTGCCACTGCCTCCTGCGGACCTCCAAAGGAATACGCCGCATTTGCTTTCTCATAAGAACCATCCTGCTGCTTTAGCAGCGTATCCCGATATACGGAAATGATCTTTACATCTCCGGTCTTATTGTTGATGCTGACAATCATAATACTGTCACTTCTCACGCCGCCACTTAGCTCTCCGTCTCTGGAATCCAACCCGAACAATGCCACATTCGTGTATCCCTTCGGTGTCTCATGTAGTTCCAGGCTGCTCTCATCCAGTGTATTATGGTTGAGATGATCCAGCTTGTACATCATAAATGCCGCCAAAACAAGAACCGCAAGTATCAGAAATTCCAGGACCAAAAACAGGATTCCCCGCCTTTGTCTTTTTTTATTCAATCGTTTTCTCTGCTGCAGCGATATTCGCTCTCTTCTGCGAAACATAGATCCGCCTCCGTCTTAGTATGCGTTTTTGTTGATAAATCCTTTCAGGAACGTCAGCAGGATAATCTTAAAATCCAGTCCCAACGTCCAGTTTTCAATATAATACAGGTCACACTCAATCCGCTTCCGGATCGAAGTATCTCCACGATAGCCATTCACCTGTGCCCATCCGGTCAGTCCCGGACGCACCTGATGCTTGATCATATATCTTGGGATCTCTTCCTTAAACTTTTCTACAAACAATGGTCTCTCCGGTCTCGGACCAACCAGGCTCATATCTCCTTTGAGCACATTGAATAGCTGTGGAAGCTCATCAATGCTGGTCTTCCGGATAAATTTTCCTACCGGAGTCACTCTCGGATCATCTTTTGTCGTCCAGCCCTTCTTCTCTTCGCTCTCTTTCTGTACGATCATGGAACGGAACTTATACATGTAGAACGGCTTGTTCTGCAGCCCGATCCGCTCCTGTTTAAAAATCAGCGGTCCCGGTGCAGTCAGCTTGATCAGCACAGATGCAACCAGCATCACAGGTGAAAAAAGAATGATCGCAACGATTGCACCAAAAATATCCACTGCGCGCTTCACAAACTTATTCAAAGCATTATTAAGCGGTACATGACGGATGTTGATCACAGGAAGTCCCTGAATATCTTCTGTATATGGTTTTGTCGGAATGATATTGTTATAATCCGGAATAAACTTTGTATGCACACCTGATTTTTCACACATATTTACAATATATTCCAGCTTGTGATACTCATCCAGTCCCAGTGTGATTGCAATCTCATCGATCTGATTCTGCGGAAGAATGACCAGCAGATTGTCGATACTCCCGATCACCTTGATCCCTTTATACTCCATTCCTCTCGGCTGGTGGTCATCCAGAATTCCCCGCACGGCATATCCCCACTCCTGGTTTGCAAGAATCCGGTCAATATACTGCTCTGCCGCGCGGCTGTAGCCAACCAGAATCATATGTTTCTGATTATATCCGTTCTTTCTCGCCTTGCGCAAAACCATCCTCACCATATTTCTGGCGAATACCTCCATGGTAATATTGACAAAGTAGAAGATAAATACTACCCATCTGGAATATCTGTCCGAAAGCTTTGCAAGGAAAAATACCATGGTCACACCCATCAGGCCGATCACATTCGCCTGTACTACATGCCAGGTTTCCAGCCTTCTTCCCTGTACCCGCTTCGGCGTGTAGAGCTGAAATGCGTAATACAGGATCAAATAGGACGGCACCAGAAAGAACAGTACCTTCATATACTCTCTCAGTGACAGATACCATGGATCCAGGTCAAATAATCCGCTCCGAAAACGGATATACCAGGACAGCACATATGCTACAATGATCACTCCTGCATCCAGCACAACCTGAATGCGGTTTAATAATTTCTGATTTTCTTTTATCATAATACGACCTTCCGTTATCTTACTTATAAAAACACATTATCTATGATATAATACAATACTTTATTTCAATGGACAAGCACAAACTTAATTTTAACAGTATTTTATTCATTTTTCCGTAATATTTTCGTAATTTTTAATAAACATATGTTTGTATAGAAAAACAGAACCGAATTTGATATAATACATTCGCGAAATAAATTACAGCAGTAATAGAAATGAGGAGCACATGAAAGTTACTATCATTATTCCCAATTATAACGGAAAACATTTTATGGAGCCCTGTCTGGCTTCTTTAAATGAACAGACTTGCCGGGATTTCAAGATCCTGATCGTGGACAATGCCTCCACGGACGGAAGTCTGGAATATATGGAACAGACTTACCCTGATATCGAAGTGCTGGCCCTGGATTCTAACTATGGATTCAGCCGTGCGGTCAATGAAGGGATACGTCACGCAGATACCCCGTACGTCATTCTTTTAAACAATGATACAACCGTGGATTCTCGCTATGTCGAAGAGATGATCCGGGCGATCGAGGTCTCTGACCGGATTTTTTCTGTGAGCAGCAAGATGATCCAGATGTATCACCCCGATCTGATCGACAGCGCAGGAGATCTCTATACCTTGATGGGCTGGGGGGTATGCCGGGGAGCCGGACGACCGGTTTCGAATTACACCGAAGATGATACGGTATTTACGGCCTGTGCCGGAGCTGCTATCTACAGACGAAGCGTGTTTGATAAAATCGGCTTCTTTGACGAAAGCCATTTTGCCTATCTGGAAGATATCGATGTTGGTTACCGTGCCATGATCTACGGCTATAAAAACCGGTTCTGCGCTTCCGCTCTTGTGTACCACGTCGGAAGCGGAACGAGCGGTTCCAAATATAACACTTTTAAAGTGAAACTATCCGCCCGCAACAGTGTCTGGCTGAATTACAAAAATATGCCGCTTTTGCAGCTGATCCTGAATTTCATCCCATTACTTTTGGGATATCTGGTGAAATATTTATTTTTCTGCAAAATCGGATTTGGAACAGATTACAAAAACGGAATCAAAGAAGGAATCCATGGTCTGTCCAAATGCCGCAAGGTTCCGTTTCGGATGGAGCATCTAGGCAGCTATATCCGGATCGAATTTGCCCTGATACGCCACACATTCGGTTATGCGGCCGACTGGCTGAAAAGAAAATTATTGCATAAATAGAAAACACCCTGTAAGGGAAGCCTGCACATACTGCCGGATCCCCTTACAGGGTGCTTTTTATTCTTTTTTAAGAAAATCTTGTCATATAGCCCGGATACTCCGCGTGCCCTGTGGCAAGCATCTCTCCGTTTACGGTAATGTGAATTTTTGCACAGTGGTAAACGTCCAAATACGTATTGCAGATGCTTCCGATCACCAAATATTCTGCAGAAGACCCCATCTCTTTCATGTAAGTTCCAAACTTTTCGGAAAGATCCAGATCAATGACTTGTTCTCCATCCTTTTCTTTCTTTGTAAAACTTAGAACTGTGGTATCCGATGGAAGAACTCCGGCTGCTGCCAACTGAGAAAGAACAGTTTCCGGTGTGATTGCCTCAAGCGAAACCTCTTTTTTATCAAAGCCGGACACATCCTTGTTCTGGGCATACACAGTAATTGTTCCTGCTCCCAGATTATTTACATCCTGCGTGTTTTCTGTCTGCTCCTGCTGTGTCTGGTCTTGTTCATTCTGTCCGTCCTGATTGACATCCTGATCAGATGTATCATTGTCCTGATCCTCTTTCTGTTCTTCCTGTGTTGCACTCTGCTCTGGAGCCGGCTCTTCTGTTTTTTCACAGGCTGTAATTCCAAACATCAGCACAACCGCTGTCAAAATTCCCAATACATATTTTTTCTTCATACTCCCATTCCCCCCTTAACGGATTTCTGACAAATATCTTTTCAATGCATCCTGCCAGGTCGGAAGCGGCGTGAAGCCGTTTTTCTTAAGTTTAGATTTGTCCATTCTGCTGTTGTGAGGGCGTTTTGCCTTTGCCGGAAATTTGTCGCTTGTCACCGGAACTACATTGACATCCATTCCTGCCTGCGCAAAAATCTCTTTTGCAAATTCATACCAGGTGATATATCCCCCTTCATTTGTCACATGATATTTTCCATAAGCATCTTTTTCCAGCATATCCACAAGCAGTCTGGCAAGATCATAAGTATACGTCGGAGTTCCTACCTGATCGTCCACAACTGTCAGAGTATCATGTGTCTCTCCCAGATTCAGCATGGTCTTGATAAAATTCTTTCCATTCACACCAAAAACCCAAGCGATGCGGACAATATAATATTTGTCCAGGAGACGTTCCACAGCCTGTTCTCCCTCATATTTGGTCTGTCCGTAAATATTCAGCGGCTGTGTTACTTTATCATCCGGCTCCCACGGACGTGTTCCTTCTCCCTCAAACACGTAATCTGTACTGATATAGATCATCGGGATATCAAGTGCCTTACATACTTTTGCAATATTCTCAGTACCTTCAGCATTGACTTTTCTGCACATTTCTTCATTGTCTTCCGCTGCATCCACTGCCGTCCATGCTGCGCAGTGAACAACGCTGTCTACCTTTGCCTCACGAATGACAGAATCTACTGCTGCTGCATCTGTGATGTCCATCTCTTCAACATCTACACCAACACCTTCATATCCCCGCTTTGCGAGTTCATTCATAACATCATGGCCAAGCTGACCTTTTACTCCTGTTACTAATGCTTTCATACAATTGCCCTCCTGTTCTCCTGCAATTTTCACATATCTTTTTTGATCTGGTTTAACATCAGTTCATACAACTGCCTATGCTTCTTCGTAATTACCTGAAGAATCAATCCGCACACCCAAAGCAAAATCCCAATCATTGCCAATACACCGGATACGATCAGTGTTGGAAAACGCTCTACTAATCCTGTCTCAAAATACTCCATTAAAACTGTAATAAACAGCCCAAGCGCTGTAAGATCAAAAATCGCTGAAAAGAATCCGAAAAATGTCATTGGACGATAATCTCTAAATAAATTTGCAATTGTTTTTAATACTTTAAATCCATCACTAAATGTATTTAATTTTGATTCACTGCCTTCTGGTCTGTCACGATATGTTACTGGAATTTCTTCTAAAAGGAAGTTCTTATCCAGTGCATGTATCGTCATTTCTGTCTCAATCTCAAATCCTTTTGATAATACTGGAAAGCTTTTCACAAATACTCTGCTAAACGCACGGTAGCCAGTCATAATATCTTTTACATTACTTTTGAAAAATTTGTTAATCAGACCTCTCACCATTCTATTTCCCAGATTGTGAAACGGGCGCTTATTTTCTGTAAAGTAGGTAGAGGAAAGCCTGTCACCAATTACCATGTCTACCCCTTTGTTTAATACAAGATCCACCATATGCCGAGCGTTTTCTGCCGGATATGTATCATCTCCATCAATCATAAGATAACAGTCTGCATCAATATCCCGAAACATACTACGTATTACATTGCCTTTTCCCTGCCGGTATTCATACCTGACCTCTGCTCCTGCTTTCCTTGCTATTTCATCTGTACCATCCGATGAATTATTATCATATACATAAATCGTAGCTTCCGGCAATGCTTTTTTATAATCTTCAATTACTTTTTTAATTGTTACACTTTCATTGTAACAGGGTATTAAAACTGCAATACTGCTCATTTCATCCTCCTCATTTTTCGGTAATTTCATATATTTTATAGGAATCTATCTCAGATACCAACCGAACTTTATGATCTTGTGTTTCTATTTTCTCCAGATCATTTCGTGTAAAAATATACTTTGCTCCCAATTTTTTCATATCATCTAACGTTAAATCAATTCTCAACCGATCCGAAATTTTTTTCGACATTTTAAATTCTGTACTTCCACTCTCTTTAATATACATCCCGATATGTGCATATCGGTTATAGTATTTTTCATATTTTCCGCTTTTATCCAATATTCTCCATCGTTCTAAATCCGGATAAGTATTTGTGCTGTTAATCGTAGGTGCACCTACCATAATCGGTGCATTTAAAAATGGAAGCTCCATCCCTTCAACAATCCACAAAGCCTGTTCATCACTCTCATGAATCTTACTGATCTCCTGTAATACAGGGACTTTTTCCACTGCATCAACACCGCTTCTGATCGGATTAACAAGAAATCCCGAAAAAAATACGGAACAACAAAATACCGTACACCAGATTCTTGCGGTCCATTTCTTTGGATACCTTAATAAACCAAAGCTCAAGACTACGCTTATGATCATCAACACTGCTAACGTCCATTTCGGAAAATAGTCCGGATTAACCCGATAGCATCCTCCCGCAAGAAGACCTCCTGCAGCCACTGACAGTATAACTGCTGTCCACAGCGGCACTGATTTTTCTAATTTAGAAATTGCCCGAAACATCATCAGCATTCCTACAAACTCCAGTATCACCATTGTTCTTTTATCAAAGGAAAATGACAAAAGTGTTATTTTAGCTAAAACTGACGGAAATCCTATAAAACAATAAATTCCAAATACGATACTGATCACACCTAAGATTTCCAGAAGTTTGTCTTTCTGCTTTTCTCTGAACCTCAATAAAAATGCCGGTATATAACAAACTGGAAACAATGCAAAAAATCCTGCATCTTCCACTACAGTCTCTCTGATTCCACCCTCTCCGAACATTGGGTAAAACAAATTACCAAGCCATAAAACGATATCTTCCCAACCAGACTCTCCGCCTACCCCGATTCGTTTTCCAGGATAAGCTGCATTCATAATTGCTTCTACTGTTTCTCTGGAACGATAAAAAATAACTGCCATAGCTGCACAAAAGACAGTGGCTGCAATTCCGATCATTATCCAGTCCCGCTTTTGCATTCTGCATTCTTGATAATTCTCCAGAATTGCCCAAATTCCAACACCGGCTATCAAATATGCCATTGGAATCTGCCATGCAGGATATATTGTCAATATAAAACCGCCTGCTGAAATCATAATACCTGCCAGACATAAAATTCTCTGCCATTGCTTTTCTGTTTTCATGTAACAACAAAGCAGCAAAATGGATAATTGAAAATATATCAGCATTTCCACAAATCCATTGATTGCAAACCACCATTGAACAGCCGGCGCAAATAACATCATAAAAGCATATGTAACCGAAAGCCCTTTTTTCTTTTCTGTCAATAACATTCCAAACTCAAAAGATACTAAAAAAAGAGCAATATATCTTCCACACCAAAAAAAAGCCATTCCTTTCCCAATTGAAAGAAACAAATATCCCCAGTAAAACGGTCGAAATAAAATAGCCCAGTCTGCCACAGGTTGTCCATAGATCAAAAAAACATCGGTCAGAGTTCCTCTCACCGTTTCGCTGAAATACGGAAACTTCCCAGATGCATTATGATATTGTGAAAACAACATCGGTGTCAATACTTCCCACTCATCACTTCGTATCCCTCTGGATGTTCCCAACAGCACACCTGTATCATGTCCGCCTAAAAATCCCATCATATGTTGTATAGATGAACCACTTAATTCAAAGACAATCCCAACTATAAGTAGGATACCTGCACAAACAAAACGATACCGATATACAAAATTTCCTACTGCTTTTCCTTTCCAGTACAGGCACAGACCAATAACAGAAAGGATCACTCCCATTTTTATACAGTTTTTATCAAGGAACTGCTGAGACATAACCACTGACAACTCCGTATCTAAATAAGAGCTTCCGACATTTTCTACATAATATATGTATGTAAAAATCATAACAGCAAGAATCATCCCTACCGTGATGATTCCTGCCATTTCAATCCCCTTCCTGATTCCTTTTTTCTTCATATATATTTATTTCCTTTAATCATCCCAAACGGAACGGACCGTATTCAATCGGGAAGTTTTTATTGTAATATGGATCTCCTTTCTTCAAAAGGTCTCCCCAATATTTCTGGAACAGAACAATCTCACCTTCAAATCTTCGGATTTTTTCAGGTGTATCCTCATATCCTCTGGATTTTGACTCATAATGATGCCATAAAGAGTGCGCATTGTAAACTACCAGTTTTCCGGTTTCCCGAACCTTCAAACAGAAATCAACATCATTTAATCCTACCTTGAATTCTTCTCTGAATCCGCCTACTTCTTCAAATGCTTTTCTGTCTACCATCATACATGCCGCTGTTACCGCACTATAATTACAGTTGATTCTCGGTCTTACCATGTAGCCGTAATCATCTTTATCAAGTCCGGTAAACACATGCCCTGCAAAGCCCCCGAATCCAAGCACGATTCCTGCATGCTGCACGGTATCATCTTCATATAAGAGCTTTGCTCCTACGATTCCCACATCTTCTCTCATACAGCAGCCAAGAAGTTCACTGACTGCAGTCTCATTGATTACTTCAGTATCATTGTTCAGGAACAGATAGTAATCACCCTTGGCAAATGTAACGCCAAAATTATTGATTGCTGCATAATTAAATTCATTTTCCCATTTTACAACTTTTACATTCTCATACTTCTTCTGTATTTCTTCATAATATGAAAATGTTTTTGCCTCTTCACTGTTATTCTCTACAATAATAATTTCAATATTACGATAACTGCTCTTTTCAAACAATGAGCGAATACACGTATCCAGATCCTGCGTATGATCTTTATTTGGGATAATAACAGAAACCAGTGGATTTCCCGTTGTTTCATAAATCACATGGTACATTCCCCATAACGGCATATGTTCAACTTTTACCTTTACACCGGTTCTCTCGAAATGATCTTCTATCGCCTTTTTCCCTGCTTCATATGCATACATCTTACTTGCCGGATTTTCAGCAACTGATCCGCCATGCATTCTCCAGTGGTATAAAATCATCGGAATATGCTTGATGCTTTCCGCATTTTCAATACAGCGGAACATCAGGTCATAATCCTGGGAACCATCATATTCGCTTCTAAACCCACCTATTTTATCTATAATTTCTTTCTTCACAACAAAAAAGTGTGTAATATAGTTGTGCGAATAAAACAGATCCGGGCTCCAATCCGGCTTAAAATTCGGATCCATATGTTCGGACAGATCACCTGACACCTTATCTTCATCCGTGTAAAGAATATCATACTTTTTCTTCTGAAGCGCTTTTGTTACTTCAAAAAGAGCGTTTGGACCAAGTATATCATCATGATCAAATAATCCAACATATTCTCCTGTTGCCAGCTCTAAAGCACCATTTGTATTCCCTGCGATTCCAAAATTCTTTTCCAGTATCTGATATTTAATTCTTGTATCTTTTGCAGCATATTCTGCAAGTACCTGCTCTAATTCCGGATTGCCTTCACTGCCGTCTCCAATACATAATTCCCAATTCGGATATGTCTGTGCAACTACAGAATCGATCATCTCACGCAAAAACGGAATCGGAGTGTTATAAGTCGGCACGATAATGCTGAATTTCGGCTGATATTCAAACACTTTTTTTCTCTGTTTTTTCAGTTCCTCTTCTGTCACTTTATGAGCTTCATACCACTCACTATAAGGGATTCCATTGACGTGAACGCCTTTTTTCAGACGGCTGATCAACTTTTTAGCTCCATTCTTCTTCAGATATGCACATCCTTTTACAATGTTCTCTCCATTAAGATTATGCAGTATCATCTTTACAGTACCAACCTGAGATAATCTTCTGTTTGCTTTTACAACTTCTTTGTAGACAATTTTTTTTCTTACAGAATTATATCCATCGCTGATCACAAATGTGTAAGTTTTATCCTGATCTCCAAGAAATTCCACAATAAATCCGCAATATTTCTTTTCTTTATCTACCATTCCAAGTTTGTACAAATCATCTCTGTTAACCATACGGACTGTCTTATCAACATCCTGACCTGACGCATCTAATATTTGATACTCCATGTCCCGCGCCTTTTTTTCAGAAATCGCCCATCCTCCGATGCTGTATTTCACAGCATCTCCTTTTTCTTCTGGTCTTACATACTCTAAATGATAAGAAATACTTCTTGTATCTGTAATCTTCTCTATCTTTGCTTCATTCAATGACACAATCTTCTTTTTCTCATTTCCGCTTACAGCATAAAGCTCCAATGCTTTTGGAGCTTCTACTTCTGGATTCACCGGAATGGTCATAGAGAATCCACACGACAATTCCGGCTGATATTTCGCCATTTTTTGTGTGACATCTCTTCTCGCAATCCTTTGTATATCAAATTTCACTGCTTTCCCATTTATCAAAACCTGATACTCAACTTTTTCTCCCGAAACCGAAAAACACCAGCCGCCAATGATAAAGCAGGATTCATTACCCATTTTCTTATATTTTATTGCGTCAATATAGGATTTGAAATTCATGCTGTTCCTCCAAACTGATGATTACTTAAAAAGTCTGTTTAAAAATGTGATCAAAAACACAAGATAAGCAATCAATCCTAACAATACAATAAATGTCTCCGTATTGAAATATTTCATTTGTTCCTTCATCACAAGCACCTGCGATGACTCTTTCCCGTTTATCGACAGCTTTCCGTCTTCGTTCAGACTGCGGTCCGTTGTCATAACAGTAACCCCGTGCTCTGATTTTATACTTTCTGTCTCAATTGTGAGAACATACTGTTTTCCTTTACTTTCTTCCAATTCAGAAAGTTTTAAAACCATATTTTTGCTATTATCTACTTCACCAGCTGTAAACTCGCCTTTTGCCACAACTTTTTCACTTTCCGTCTCTGTCAATGTCCACGCATACTCCGCTTCACATTCTTGTCCCAGATTACTCATTGTCAACTCCAGGCTGTTTAATCCATTCTGTGTACACGTAAACTGCTGGCTGACTTTACTTCCTTCTGTCAGCTCTCCCACATTTGTATAAAGTGTACTGTCAATGTTATTATCATAAATTTCTGCCGGCCAGGTTCTGAACGAATAAATAACGGCAAACAAAATACCTACGATTGCCACTATTACATATTTCCATTTTTTCATCAACTTTGCCTCTCTGTTATACTTGATATGCCTCTCTGTATTCCGGACATACCTCTTCTGTTGTTCCTGCTTTTACAATATGGCCTTTTTCTATCCAGATAGCCCTTTTGCAAAGCTTCTGCACCTGTTCAATACTGTGTGACACAAACAAAATAGAGGTATCCTCTTTCATCATATTCTGTATCCGTCTTTCACACTTTTCCTGAAAACGGAAATCTCCTACAGAAAGCACCTCATCTACAATCAAAAGATCCGGGTTTCCAATTGTCGCAATGGAAAATGCAAGTCTTGCCAACATACCGGAAGAAAAATTCTTAATCGGCACATTCATAAAATCCCGCAATTCTGAAAACTCCACAATATCCTCATAATGCTTTTGCATCTCCTGTCTTCCGTATCCAAGAATTGCCCCGTTTAAATATATATTTTCTTCAGCTGTCAGATCATGGTCAAACCCTGCACCCAATTCAATAAGCGGTGCAATACTTCCATATACTTTTACGCTTCCCTTTGTCGGTTTTAATACTCCTGCGATTGTCTTTAAAAGCGTACTTTTTCCACATCCGTTTAATCCAATCAATGCTACAGAATCCCCTCTGTTCATGGAAAAACTGATGTCCTGCAGTGCCCAGAATTCATCGAAGGATATCTGACCTTTTAGCCGTTTCACCAAATAATCTTTCATGCTGTCTATTTTTTCCGATGAAAGGTTAAACTTTATGGACACATTTTCCACATCCACAATTCTCTGTTCCATAGTCTTCTCCTTATTTTATGTTTTTACAGATTCAAGATAAAGGTATCCTGTTTTTTATAGAATACATACAACCCGATAGCCAACACGATTCCGGATATTCCTATCGCGGCCACAAAGCTTCCGATTGACGGCATAACTCCGTAAATCACAAGATCACGGAACATATTCATAATGATTGTCAGCGGATTCAAACTTACAATCGTATAGATCAGGGATCCTTCTGACAAAAATGTCATTGGATAAATAACCGGACATAAATAAGTCAGCGCTGTAAGGAAGACTCCGTATAAATGCATGATATCTCTGAATTTTACAGTCGCAGTCGCCAGTATAAGTCCAACTCCGGTTGCAAGCACAATCACACAAAAAAGAGGAATAATCCCCAGAAACAGCGTGTAATGTAACTCCATACGCATAAATACCATTACTAAAATCAGTGCTGCGAAAGATGCCATAATATTAATCACACTGGATGCGATCCGTGCAAAAGTAAACAGATATTTAGGAATATACACCTTCTTAATCAATGGCGCATTGTTTAAAATCGAAGTCATTGCACTTGATGTAGCTTCCGAGAAAAAATTGTACATTACCTGACCACTTAAAATGTATACAGGATAGTTTTCCACATTAAACCGAAGCAAATGAGAAAATACGATAGACAGCACAGCCATCATAAGCAGCGGATTCAGCAATGTCCAGAGTACGCCCAGTACAGATTTTCTATATTTAATCTTCACATCTCTCATAACGAGTTCGCCTAACAGCGGACGAAACTTCTGGAAATTTCTAACATACTGTATCATGTTGTGCTCCCCTTACTTCTTTAATTCTTTAATTCCGCCCCATTTCTGATCCTTTTCAGAAATTGTCAGTTCCATATCTTCCGGAATCGGCCATTCAATTCCAATATCCGGATCATTCCATGCGAGACCGCCTTCATCATTCGGATGATAAAAATCTGTACATTTATATGCAAATTCTGCTGAATCAGACAATACTACAAATCCATGCGCAAAATCCTTTGGAATAAAAAACTGTTTTTTATTCTCTGCTGATAACAGTACGCCATACCATTGTCCGTATGTTTTAGAATCTTTTCTCAGATCCACTGCAACATCAAAAACTTCTCCGCTCACTACACGCACTAATTTATCCTGTGGATAATTGATCTGAAAATGAAGCCCTCTAAGTACTCCTTTTTTGGAAGATGACTGATTATCCTGCACAAATTCCATATCAATTCCTGCTTCTTTATAATCATTATAATTATAGGTCTCCATAAAATAACCTCTCTCATCACCAAAAACTGTTGGAGTGATCACCTTCAGACCTTCTATCTCACATGTTTCTACTTTAATTTTACCCATAATAGTCTTTTCCTCCTGCTTCTAATTCTGATCGATATACTTTCCATCCAATACATCTTTCAGATAACGACCATACTGATTTTTCTGATAGAGTTCACATGCTTTCTGCAATTCTTCTTTATCAATCCATCCGTTGTTGTATGCAATTTCCTCTAAACACGCAATCTTTCTGTTCTGATGTGTCTCCACTGTCTTTACAAAATTTGTTGCGTCGACCAACGATTCATGTGTTCCTGTATCAAGCCATGTAAATCCCTGACCTAATAACGCCACATCCAGATTTCCTTTTTCCAGATAAATTCTATTCAAATCTGTAATCTCGAGTTCCCCTCTTGCACTTGGTTTGATCTGCTTCGCATATTCTACTACGTGGTTATCATAGAAATACAAACCGGTAACTGCATAATTAGACTTTGGATGTTCTGGTTTTTCTTCCAGAGAAACGGCTTTTCCATCCTGATCAAATTCAACAACGCCAAAACGCTCCGGATCATCCACATAATATCCAAATACCGTAGCTCCCTCTTCCTTTGCCGCTGCCGCTTTCAATCTCTTACTCAGACCATGTCCGTGGAAAATATTATCTCCCAAGATCATTGCACAGCTTTCTCCGTCAATAAATTCTTCTCCCAGCAAGAATGCCTGAGCCAGTCCATCCGGTGACGGCTGCACCTTATAACTGAGTTGAATTCCAAACTGCTTTCCGTCTCCAAGCAATTCCTCAAATCTTGGCGTATCTACAGGGGTAGAAATAATCAGGATCTCCCGGATTCCTGCTTCCATTAAAATACTGAGCGGATAATAAATCATCGGCTTATCATATATCGGCAACAGCTGTTTGCTTGTCACTTGTGTTAATGGGTATAACCTTGTTCCTGAACCTCCAGCTAAAATAATACCTTTCATCGTATTTCCTCCTAATATTATATATTTTAACGCAAACCAGCAGTATCTTTCGATACTGCCGAGTTCTGCTTATTTATCTTGATACATATCCTCGTAATACTTCTGATAGTCACCGCTTGTAACATTTTTCATCCATTCTTCATTTTCAAAGAACCATTTGATCGTCAGGCGAATACCGTCTTCAAACATCGTCTCCGGATACCAGCCCACTTCTTCTTTGATCTTGTCTGGTGCAATAGCATAGCGTCTGTCATGACCCTTTCTGTCTTCTACATAAGTGATCAGCTTTTCGCTGACAAGTTCTTTTCTTGGATCTCCTTCCGGCAACATCTCCTGTAACGTATCCAGAATGATATGAATAATCTGAATATTCTGTTTTTCATTGTGACCGCCAATATTATACGTCTCAAAAAGTCTTCCTTTTTCCTGAACCATGTCAATTCCTTTTGCATGGTCTTCTACATACAGCCAGTCTCTGACATTCTTTCCGTCTCCGTATACCGGAAGACTCTTGCCCTGCAGAGCATTGTTAATGATCAGCGGAATCAACTTCTCAGGGAACTGATACGGTCCATAGTTATTGCTGCAGTTTGTGATATTTGCCGGGAATTTATACGTATCCATATAAGATTTTACCAGCATATCAGATGATGCTTTACTTGCAGAATATGGACTGTGCGGATCGTATGGAGTTGTCTCATAAAAATATTCTCCCTCTTCTTCCAGTGATCCATACACTTCATCTGTAGAAACATGAAGGAATTTCTTTCCCTCCTTAAATGTTCCGTCAGGAAGCTCCCATGCTGCTTTTGCCGCATTGAGCATCACAAGTGTCCCGAGTACATTTGTCTTTACAAATACATCCGGATTCTTAATGCTTCGATCCACATGACTTTCCGCTGCAAAATGTACAACTCTGTCAATCTCGTTTTCTTCAAAAATCTTGTTGATCGCATCTGCATCACAGATGTCCGCCTTTACAAATGTGTAATTCTCTCTGTCTTCTATATCTTTCAGGTTCTCAAGATTTCCTGCATATGTCAGCTTATCTACATTGATGATGCGGATTTCGTTGTCATACTTTTTAAACATGTAATGAATGTAGTTTGATCCAATAAATCCGGCTCCACCGGTTACTAAATATGTTCTCATAATTTTAACCTCCAATATATTCTTTAGAATTATAACATTTCTTTAACATCTATGCAACATTTTTAATTGTATCGCTCATTTTTTCCATACAGCTTTTATTTTTCTAAACGGAGCTGTAGCTTTCCAGCTTTTCGAATTCTCGTACGCTTCAATCTGCATCTTGAGTCTTTCACATTCCTTGTGTACTTTTTGAAGTTCTTCTTTCAAACATTCTTGTTCTCTACGTTTTGCATTCTCTTCTCTTTCATTGTGATAAACTCGATTTCCCGTGAAATCATAGAAATCATGAACTGTAAAATCAAATTTCTGTTTTAATATTTCTGCATACTTCGGATACAGCTCCAAAAAATTATCTAACCCTGTGGGCAGGATATTCTGCAATTCCGGACATGTTTTACAGAGCAAAAATATTTTCTCACATTCCAATTCTTCTTTTGTACTTGACTCCGGATTTTTAAAATCCTGCCTGAATGTTCTGATAAACAGTTCATCTTCCATATCCTCAAAAAAATGACGCTTTATATTTGCAGCTTCATTTTCGTAACGGATCACATTCGGACCATATGTTTTACTGTTATTTTCCACTTCACTGTTTTCATGAATAAAGCGACGCATCGCCAACAGTCTTTCCTGCATAACATAAATTGGGTATTTCTTTGCAATTCGCACCCAATAATCAAAATCATGAGACTGCATATATGCAAGGTTAAAATCTCCTGTCTCCCGCATCAACTCCGTTCTCATCACCACTGAAGGATGTGACAGACAGTTTCCTCCGAAAAAGAACCGGTGCAAACAATCGCTCTGCCCCTGAAATGTAGTTTCAAACACACCTAGCAATTCCTTTTGCTGCTCATTGATGCTATTCCCATACTCGTCAATCAAATCAATCCATGCAAAACAAATCTTATATTCGGGGTTATTCTTTAAAAACGTAATTTGTTTTTCCAGCTTTTGGGGATACCAGACATCATCACTGTCTATCCTTGCAAGATATGCTCCTGTCACCTTTTGAAATCCATAATTTGTCGCATGACTGATATGCTCATTCTGCTCCAGACGATACAACTTGATTCTCGGATCTTTAATACTTTCAATCACGGAACAGGAATCATCTGTTGAACCATCATCTACAATAATCAACTCTAAATCCGTATATGTCTGTGCCAGCACACTTTTGATGCTCTCTCCAATTGTTGTCCCCCTATTATAATTCACCATTAAAACACTTACCAATTCCCTATCCATACCCTCTTACCTCGTATCCGTTTATTTTTAACCCAGCTTTTTATAAAATAACTATTGATTAAAATCTATACTATGTATTTTATCGTAAATCAGGCATAAAAGAAAGAATATTCTGAAATTCATTAAAAAAGAACCTCTTATGCTTCTTTAACACATAAAAGGTTCTTTTTCTCAAACAACTCAAATCATAGTTTCCGAATCGTTGTTTATTTGCTTGTCAACACTTTCACCATATCAACAATCGCATATCCGTAATTTTTATCACTTGCCCAGCCTACACCTGCCGGATTTTCCTTAATCCCCAGCCACTCTACATATTTTGCTGAGTTGCGGGTTACATATTTAAATCTGGGGTCTACGCATGCCGACTTCAGGTCTTCCGCAGAACCATATGCTTTCAAATGCTGGATCTGAGCTCTGATTCCTGTCCGGACATCAGAAAAACTCGCTGCCTGTCCCTGCGCATTTCCATCCAATGCTCCAAGTCCCGCAAAATTAAACTGCTCGATTTTCACAATGCCTCCAAATTTAAGCCATGCGCTTTCTTTCATTGCCTGTGCAAAAGCCACCTCAGCTTTTACACCTTCCGCCACAGCTTCTTCGTAATACATCTGACAGAAATCTCGAAGTGTCGGTGCTCCGCCTTTTCCAAGCGCCTCTGACGGGTATTGATTACCGCTGCTTTCATAATAGCGCATCATCTGTTCAACAGTTGTAGCCGTCTCCCCCATGATTGTAGTTAATTTTTCTTCATCCTGGTCGGATGAATCGCTGACCACATTATATGTAATTCCATCCGTAAATGTCATGATTCCAGTCTCTGTGGTAATATAGGTGTGGATATTATAGGTTCCTTTGTGATTTTGATGTTTACTTAACTCCACTGTTACTTTGTAAGTGCCATCACTCTGTTTCTTTGCTGAATACCAGATCAGATCACTTTGATCCGGCTGACTCCATACCGGAACCTGTACTGACTGAACCCCTGATTTTGAAGAAATATTTTTGACAATCACGTCAAACGATCCTTTAACAGAATTATAGTTTCTCACTTCTGTTTTCCCTTTTGGGCTTGACACTTCAAACGTAGTTTGTCCTAAATTTATCTGCTGTCCATTAACAACTCCATATACATGAACATTATACGTCCCTGCCGTTTTATGGCTGGATATGCTGACATCTGCTGTCCATACATTCGCACTTTCTTTGTTGCCAGAATACCATATCAGATCATCCTGATCATTTGCAACGCTCCACACTGCAAAGTTTACATCATCGATCCTGTCATATTTTCCCTGGTTTTCCAGTTTTACCTGATAAGTACTTTCTTTCTTGCTTGTATCTTTTGCCGATACAACAATTTGCTCATTCGTTACTTCCTTTGTTGTTACTCCTACACAAGACTGAACTCCGTTTTTCCCGGTCACATAGGCATGAACATTATACTTCGCATTTTTGATATCAGAAGGCACTTTAATCGTCACTTTATAAGAACCATCACTCTGCTTTTTCGTCTCATGCCATACAAGATCGCTCTGGTTTGCTTTGCTCCATACCGGAACCAGGACTTCCTTGATACCTGATTTACAGGAAATGCCTTTGACAGTTACTTCAAAACTTTTCTTTTCCACATCATATGTACCCACTTCCAGGGTTGCCTGCGCTTCTGAAACTTCAAATGTTGTCTGATCCAAAAAGATCTGCTTTCCATTTACAATTCCATATACATGAACCAGATATTTTCCGGCTGTTTTATGATTCTTGATCGAAGCCTCTGCACTCCATGTATTTGAAGACGTTTTTTTTCCTTCATACCATACCAGATCATCCTGATCGTTTCGTTCACTCCACACTGCAAAATTAACGCTTGTTGCTTTTGCTGCTTTGTGATTTTTTAAGGTCAGCTGATATGTCGTTTCTTTTCCGCTCTTATCCTCTGCTGTCAGTTCGTCCTTCGTTTCACTCACCTGCTGGGATGTCATCGCAACGAATGTCTGTACTCCATTGTTATCCATCACATATACATGAACATTATAGGTACTTCTGTTGTTGTGATGATTTGCAATATCTACATGAACTTTGTAAGTACCGTCACTCTGCCTGTCTGCAAAATACCAAATCAGATCGCCCTGATCCGGCTCACTCCACACCGGAACTCTGACAGATTCCACTCCTGCCGGAACTTCAACATTTTTCACAATAACATCAAAAGTTCCCTGATTTGCATTATAATTTTGAATCTCCACATCTGCACTTGGTCCAATCACCTTAAACGTTGTTTTCCCAAGGAATACCAGCGTTCCACTTGTCAGATTTGCATAGGCATGTACCTGATAAACAGCTCCAACCTGTTGATCCGGAATACTCACATCCGCTTCCCAGACTCCGTTCGATTTCTGCTGAGCTGTAATCCAGCGAATATCACTTTGATCCGCCTTGTTCCATACCGGAAACTGTACGACATCCACGTCATCCGGCATATCTGCAAACTTCAGCTGAACCCGATACAAATCACTTCTGTTGTCAACAGAAGAAACCTTTAACGTAGAAGTAGTATTACCCGAGACTCTGAATTCGGCCTGGCATAAATTCGATGTCGTATTCCAATTATATACATGAACATTATATTTTCCGGTAGACTTCTTATGATTCTGAATATCAAAATTGATAACTCTTGCAGTTCCCGGCAAAGAATACCAGACAAGGTCGTCCTGACCGTTTTCTTCACTCCACACTGCCACTTTGTAACCATTTCCAGAACCACTCACCTCAATCTGTGCAGTTCCATTAAAATCATTTTTATTTTTAATCTGCACAGTTGCCTGCTCGTTTCCGTTATTGCCTTTGCTGAACCCGTAAGTTGCTGCAATTCCTGCTGCATCCGCTTCTCCCAGTTTTTTCAGGAAATTCTCATCTTTCAATTTCGCGGCATCAGATGCACTGTCTAAGAATGCGTGTTCTACGATCACCCCTGTCATTCCATATTGTTTAGAAAGATAGTTTGTCGTAAAATAGTCATCTTTATTTCCATTCGAATCTGTCTCACCCGTGGTACCGTCTTTAATTTTTGCACCACGATTTGTTAATCCCAGTGCTGACAACTCACTCAGAATCTTATTTGCCAGATTCTGCCCTTCCTGATGGATTCCTTCATTATAGCTTTTGTTTGGATAGTAAACCTCTGCTCCCGTTCCCCCTCCTGTATTGAAATGAATATCTACAAACACGGCCGCTCCGAGTGCTGCTGCATCTTTAATTCTCTGATTCAGACAGTAGCTTGTACTCTGTCCCGGATATTTACAGGAAATAGAGTCTCTGTCCATATACACTGTAACTCCCTGATACTGCTCCAATGCCTGTTTGCAATACTGTGCCACTTTAAAAGTAAGCTCTTCTTCTCTTAGTCCATTACCGCCGGCTCCTGTATGCGTCGCATCATGCCCGGCACAGATCACCACCGTTTTATTGGCTCTTGCTTCTCTTGCAAGCGGTGATACAGGATCTGCCTCTCCCAGTACTCCTGCCACAGTCTCCTCAATGTTCTCTGTGTCTGCAGAAGCCTCGATCACATTGCCGTCTTCACTAAGTGAATATACTGCCACATCCGGTACTGCTTCCTCTGAAGAATTCTCCTCTTCCGGCTGTACTGTAACTGTATAACCCGCATCAATTTCTTCATCCAGCAGATTTACCGTAGAACTTACTCCCGAGCTCTGATATGTCAGGCTATCCAGCTGATACACATCTTCTGCTGATCCTTCCGGATAATCCTGTGTGAACAAAACTGTATTGTTCACAATTGCTGACGCCGGCATTTCAAACTGTTCACCTGTAACAACAGAACTATAATGCAGAACTGCAGATTCCAGCACCAGGTTCTCATCCGAAAATCCAACTGCTATATTCTGTGTCTGTGGCATATTGACCACTGATTCATCCACATACACATACTCCAGAATTCCTTCCGAAGTCTGCTGTGTTGTCTCCTGCTGTGTTGCCTCCTGCTGTGTGTCTGTTTCATCTAAAGTCTGCTGTTGCTCCTGTGATTGTATATCTGCTTCTCCTGCAACAGAATCCATCTCCCCAGCTGCCGCCACATTCATCCCAGCTGTAGTAAACACCATCATAAACACCAGTAACAGCGCAAGTACTTTCTGTACTTTTTTCATTCTTTTGTTTTAACCCCTTTCTCTTTTGCGTAATATCTATATATAAAAGCCTATGGCTGAATATTTGTCTCTTTGCAAATAAAAATCGGTCTTTTTTTCAATTCCATATATGCTTTTGCAAAATACTCCCCTAAAATACCGATACAAAACAGTTGAATTCCACCTATGAATAGCATAATACATACCATAGACGGCCATCCAGATGTCGGATCTCCAAAAATCAGTGTTTTTGCAACAATTACGATAATCAATATAAACGCAAGTACACAGAATACAATTCCCATGATCGCTGAAATCAGCAACGGTACTGTAGAAAAAGCAACAATCCCTTCGATTGCATACACAAACAATTTCCAGAAAGACCACTTTGTCTCACCTGCAACTCTCTCGACGTTTTCATATTCCATCCATTTTGTTTTATATCCAACCCAACCATACAGACCTTTTGAAAATCTATTGTATTCTTCCAGCTCCAGAAGACTGTTTACGAACTGGCGCGTCATCAATCGATAATCTCTGGCTCCATCTACAATTTCCGTATCTGAAATTTTCTTGATCAAATGATAAAATCTCCTTGCAAAAAATGACCGGATCTTTGGCTCTCCTTTTCTTGTCACTCGTCTTGTTGCCACCGAATCATAGCCCTCATCTTTGATATAACGCATCATTTCAGGCAACAGACTTGGCGGATCTTGTAAATCCGCATCCATGATTGTGACATACTCTCCAGAAGCATAACTTAATCCCGCATACATCGCTGCTTCTTTCCCAAAATTTCTGGAAAATGACACATACTTTATACATTCGTCTTTTTTTGCCAGTTCTTTTGCAACTTCAAGAGTTCTGTCCTTTGACCCATCATCTACAAAAAGAACTTCAAACTGGAATTCTTTCATAATGCTCATTACTTTTTTTATTTCATTGTAAAATAAAGGAATACTTTCTTCTTCATTATAACATGAAACAACTACACTTATCTTTTCCATATTTCTTCCTCATCAAAGCTATCTATTTTAACTATAACATATTATAGATTGACTTTCTATTTGATTTCTCCCATCTTCACTATAATTAAATCGCCATCTTTTTGAATCGCATCATTAGCTGGCCATTCCGGCATGTTTTTTGCAAAATTTGTAGCCCTCGCAATTTCCTCTTGAGTTGCACCATTCAACTCTATTCCTCTTGTTAATGCAAACGTACAAATCTTTCCTGTAGAATAATAATATTCTGGCTCCATCCATGCAAACATATTAAAATATGACATGCCTATAAAATCAATTTCGGGATAACAAGCATTATTCAACGGTGCCTTGCGCTCTCCGATAAATGCAATTTTACTTTTTTGCAGATCATAATCTTTTATATGACAGCGTGTAACAATTTCATTCAATGTGTCTACATCTTGTTCATATCTCACATCATCCGCATACCAAAATCTCAATGTTGTATATGTCTGACTCAATCCTACTGCAATTGCAGCTATCAACACTCCTGCTTGTATTGTCTTTCTTACAATTTTATTTATAGATTTCTTTTTCTCAACCGTTTCATCATCTCTCCTTCTTGTTAAATACACAAATCCCACCGCAATTACAAAAGGAAGAGTATATTGACTTCGATAAGCAAGTGCTACTCCCGCATACACAGTAAGCATAAACGGGCTGATTATTAACACCAAAATAGCCACCCATTTCCAAACAGGAATTTTTATAGCACTTTTGCACCGAATCACCAGCATAACTACAGCACATATGCTTAACACGACTGCGCCATATCCGTATATATAATGCTTATAAACAAAAAACACTTGTTTAATATGCTGAATTATATTAATTATACATTGCTCTGCAGAAACGTTTCCCCATAATACTTGTCCTTCAATATAGTCTCCTGAAGAAAAGAACATTTTTACAATTATGGAATTTAATATATAAGCACATCCAAATGGCACTACTGCCTTTACACACACCAAAAACAATTTTTTCAAATCGGTTTCTTTACATATCAAAATTCCAAATGCTACCGCTGCTATAAAAAGTGTCGTGTTAGCCTGATAACTTCCAAAACTCCAAACAAGACATCCTATAGCTAATAATAGCCTCCAGACTGCTCTGCACTTAATCCAGCTAAATGTAAGATATACTGCAATCGCTACTAATAAAATTGATATTGCTATATCAAAATTCTGTAATTTAAACACCCATTGCATCACCCATATTGGATGTGTCATAAAAAGTGCTGAAAACACGAAATAATTATATCTATTTTCTCTGCCTGAGATATATTCAAATGAATACGCAAACATCATTAAAAATGCAACAATCGCAAAAAAACCAAGTGTTGAGTTTATATAAGGATTATACCAACGTATTCCAAAAATTTTTTCTGTAAAAATCAATCCATATCTGCCAATATCTAACCAATTATAAACGCTTCTAGGCGTATTAATAAAAAGATCGGTATCCATAGTAACAGACAAATTAAAAATTCTACATCCATAGACCACTGCTACAATGGATATGTTAAAGATAAGTAAATCTATTCTTTTTCTACAAAATTCAAAAAACTCTTTCATTCTCTATTCTCCTAGTCCATATCCATGACTGAATCATCAATATTTTCTTTTCCTGCTATCTGTTCATAAAAAATAGAACGTTTTCTAATTTCCTTATTCAGGGTATCCATTCCCACTTTTTCTGCAAGAGCCGGCTCTGCTGAAAACAAATTTGTTCCGAGTCCCAGGCGATCCCCTTCAATCTGTGCTCCCAATGCCGCAATTGTCGTTGGAAACATATCCATTGTTGTCGCCATTCTGTTTTTCTGATTGACCGGAACAATTGGAGCATTGATGATCGTATTATATACACCTCGCGTATAATCTTCCGGCACATCCTGACAAAAATCACTGTCCATCGTCAAATGATCTCCTACAATCACAATCGTGGTATTCTCATAAAATGGCTGTGCTTTCAACCAGTTCACAAAATCCACGACCTGTCTGCTAGCGCAGGACATCACGTTTGCATACTGATTGCCCGGATGTTCATCCTGGCACAGATCACAAACATATCCATCTTCAAAATGGGTGTCAACAGTCAGCATCGTAAAGTTAAATGGTTGTCCGCTGTTAGCCAGATTTGTTACTTCCCGCCTTGCAAAATCGTACAATTTATGATCCTCATATCCCCACCACACTCGATAATCCGGAGGTATGAGACCGTTTTGCTGAGCGTAGAGCAAATCTTTCACTTCATAATTTCCATGTCCCTCAAAATACTGTTTTCTTCCGGCAAACTCCCCTTCTGAGCCAAACATAACAACCTGTTTGTAGCCTTGTACCGCTAACATATCACCCAGAACAGTTGCTCCCGGAAGCACTTGCACATCTTCCTGTATATTCTCCGCGCGTAGCTTTACCTTCAGCGGCAACCCGGATGTCTGCGCCACCATAGCTCCCATTGTCCACGTGGCACCATCAGAAGGAATCAGACCGCCCAGCATATCGCCCGTCGAAAAATTAACGTTTTCCATTGCCAGCTGCGTCATCTCCGGAATATCATTTTCTGCAAAAGCGCCGCCTACATCTGTTGAAGCGTACGTGGATTCCATGGACTCCATAAAAATGTACACCAGATTTCTCTTCTGCTCGGGAAATGTAACCGGAACCAACGCCGGATCCATATAATTCTCCTGCAAAAACATCGAGATCGTATCCTGATTTTCCAGATATTCTCCAACATCCAGTTCATTCCACACCATCTGTCCGGATGATACAATCAGTGCCATCGAACCTGCAACCGCTCCAATCTGTACCACCCATTTTGTAATCTTTGTTTTTCGCACCATTACGATTACCAATACCACAAAAAACACTGCCATCACTGCGGCCGGTATACAAGTCTCTACAAAATCCCAGAGTACCTCATGACTGGTGCCCTGGATCGGTGTCTTTAACTGAGCGACAAGCTCCTCCATAGACAGATTTGTCCATGTCGCCAGCATCCAGTTTGCCGCTTCATGAAGCAAGATTGCCAGAAATGAGAATAACACTGCTAACATACACAACAGCACTTTCATCACAATCTGAATCACCTTTATCATGTTTCCCAAACGAACAATCCCGATATTCACTTTCAACTGTTCTTCCGTTATATCCGTCAGATTCTTCTGCTCTTTTTGCGCCCCTCTCTCTAACTCTTTTTTCGGCTTCTTTCTATGCTTTTTCTTTAACTCCTGCAATCTTATGTCCTCTCCTTAATTCCAACTTTTATACTGACCACTTTTACGCGGCAAAAGGGAACGCAGCCTGATTTGCTGCGCCCCCTCTCTTATTTTTTCTTTCAGAATAACTTTTTCGGATAAACTCCTGCATGAATCAAAGCCTGCAATTCCGAAACAACGGAATCCTTATCTTCTTTATAAGTCACACCAAACCATTTATCTTTTGATGTCAACACTTTTACTGCAAGCTTTTTCTCCGCCAAAAGATCACCAATGATCGTCGGCAGTAAATATTCTGCTTTCAAGTTATCTGCCGGGGTATTTGCTACAAATGCCTCAAATCCACTTTCCAGAATCTGGAAGAACTCTGGCGTAAGTCCCCACATATTCATGGAAACGCTGGATTCAATATCGATTGGAATGTACTCTTCTCCCTTGTGAACGGCTGCTCCGCTCTCATATTTCTCAATATTGGACGTCTCCACAATATCTGCAAGATATCCGTTTTCATTTACTTTACAGACTCCGCGTGTTACCCCGCCGTTATCACTCAGTGTATTTTTCAAAACAAAGCTGACCATACAGATCTCATCCTTTGATGTTGTCTCTCTTGTAAGGTACTCGTACGCTTCCACATATGCCTGCTTTCCATAGTAATCATCTGCATTAATGACCAGAAACGGACTGTCTACAACATCCTTACAGCAGAGAATTGCCTGTCCGGTTCCCCATGGCTTTGTGCGACCTGAAAAACGTTCCCGATACGCCTGCGGAATATCATCTACCTCCTGATATGCGTAAGCAACCTCTACAACCTTTTCAATCCGGTTTCCGATCACTTCTTTAAAATCTTTTTCCAGATCCTTTCTGATTACAAATACAACCTTATCAAATCCGGCTTCCATTGCATCATAAATGGAGTAATCCATAATAATCTCTCCGTTTGGTCCCACCGGTTCCAGCTGTTTGATTCCGCCGCCAAATCTGCTTCCAATCCCTGCCGCCATTACGACTAATGTTGCTTTGTTCATGTTTTTCTCCTTTGCTCTGTAACCTTTATTCTCCCAGTCCATCCTCAATGATCCTGATCATCTCTGCAAGAGCTGCTGTCTCATCCGAGCCTTCACAGATCACTTCGATCTCATCTCCGCTTTTGATACATGCCCCAAGTACACTCAGTACACTTTTTGCATTGGCAGTGACCTCCTCATTTCGAGCCTGCTTTCTGACCGTGATCTTACTTGCAAACTGCATTGCTGTTTTGCAGAATAATCCTGCCGGACGTAAATGCAGTCCTGTAGGATTCTTGATTTTTGTCTTTCCACTGACCATTTTATGTCTCCTCCCTTATTTTTCCGATTTCTCCTGTGTACTGTCAGATTTCTTATCGGCTTTCTGATCTGTTTCATCTTCCTTTTCTGTCAGCTTTACTTTTATTGTAGGCTGTTTTTCCAATTCTACTCCGTCAGGCACTTCAATCGATACCGGAACCTCATACTCTCCTGTAGATTTACAGTCCTGCAGATCAATCGAAACTGCATTTGTAATATCCAGCTGATCAAGTGTTGTCTGTTCTCCGATAAACTTCAATTCGATCACTTCATCTGATTCAAACGTAAGCTCATATTTGTCTTTCAGATTATTAACCTGAATTCCTTCTACCGGGAATTCTATAATCCTGGAACCCTCCTTCTCAATCATAACAGTGATCAAAATCGTATTGGCATTCTCATCCACCAGTTTGATTCCCTCCGGAAGATACTGCGTGATATCCACTGTCTTTTCTACTTTTTTAGTAGCATCACTGACATCAATTTCCGATGTCGGAATTTCTATCTCCGATATCGTATCCAGCATCTCTTTTGTACCGCTGACTTGTATTGTCTGCGGCTCACAGGTCCATCCTGTGCAAATATAATTCTCTTTCAGATTCTCCGGCTGCTGATATGTAATCGGTACATCTTTTGTATTCAGCATCTGGATCTCTACCTGAATTCCCTTCTCCGTGTTCAGGTTATTGCTCAACTTGCTCTGATCCACAATATTGCCCTGACTGTCATAAAGTACCAGATTTCCCTGAACAGTTCCCGAATCTGCGCGTCCCGTTACATCCACTTTAACCACTGCTTTTTCAATGCTTTCTACAAGCGGTTCTGAGCCTTTGATCGTAATCTTTTCAGGATTTACAGTCATGTTGCCAATGATACATCCATTCTGCGGCGTTCCTGACACACTGACTGTCAAAGGAAATACCTTCTGTTTGACATCATTGATCTCCACTACCAGGTTATTCGGCGAAGCCTCAGCTTTACACTCACTGCTATATCGCTTTACAGAAACTTTGATCGGGATCAGACTGTTGATCTGCATTTCCTGCATGTCAGCAACCGCGCTGAAATCTGAAGATGTCAGTTTCTCCAGTATTTCACGCTTTGCCGTCACTTTTACACTTACATTCTCTGTCCCATCCAAAATCTGATACATTTTTCCTTTACTTTTTACAACCTGCTCGTTTTTTACTTCCACCGGAATATTATCAAACGTCTGTGTGTCAACAGGATCATCAATGTTTATCACGATCAGCCACAGAAATACAGCGAAGAACAGGGCAATCACTTTCAAGCTCAGATTTTCCATGTATTTATGCTTTTTCATTCCTGCGCCATCCTTTCCATTTTTTTGCTTTCTTCTCTGCTGATCTGTACTGAATCCGATTCAGTCGTTCTGTAAGCCTCTCCTTTGACACTCCTCTCTCTAATTGTCCGCCCATTGCAACAGATACCTGACCTGTCTCTTCCGAAACTGCGATCACCAGCGCATCACAGACCTCACTCATTCCGAGCGCCGCTCTGTGTCTTGTTCCCAGTTCTTTGCTGATCTGCATATTATCTGAAAGAGGAAGGTAACACGTTGCTGAGGTAATCCGATTTCCCCGTATGATCACTGCTCCGTCATGAAGCGGTGTGTTATGCTCAAATATATTGACCAATACCTGTGAAGAGATCTTGCAATCCAGTTCAATTCCCGTCACCTCATACTCTGTCAGATGAATCGCCTGCTCTACAACGATCAACGCTCCTGTGCAGACACTGCCCATCTCAAAGCATGCGCGCACGATCCCGTCTCGGGTTTCATCGGAAAAGCGCTGATTTTCTTTGCTTTTATCAAAAAGAGTAACATTCGTAAGAAAATTCTTTTCGCCCAGCTTTTCAAGAGCTCTTCTAAGTTCCGGCTGGAACACGACAACTGCCGCTATTGCAAGTACGCTGATCGACTCCTTTGCCACAAATAAAATCGTATGCATCTTAAAGATCGCGGCAAGCAAAAAGAATGCCCCCAGCATGATCATCCCTTTTAAGAGCATCCACGCTTTTGTATTCTTGATCCACAGCATGATCTCATACACGATCACTGTAATGATCAATATCTCTATCACATCTGTCAGGTGTACCGTTGGAAAGTATAAACCATTTATGTAATTGTTTAAAAAAATTCTGATCCGGTCTTCCATCCAGTCACCTCCTCATCCTATTCTCCAGAACCAGGTTTCTTGGTCCACAAATCTCCAAGACTTTTTGTAAGACTCAAGTCATCCTCCGGCTCGTTCTGATTCTGTCTCAATTCTTCATTTAAACTTTGCGTCAGCAGAAGCTCATCTACATTTTTCTCCAGATCTGCTTCCTGGATCTGGCTCGTATCAATCGCCACCGTTTCCTGAACCATCGGCTCCGGCTTCAGATTTACTGCTGCTTTTGCTTCCTTTGGCTGTTCTTCATGAGGCTCTGTAATATGCTTCACCTGTTTTTCAGGTAATGTAACCCCTACTTTCGGCACCGCTTTTACATAGTAGTAATACTCATCGTCCTCAAACTGTAATGTCTCTGTTCTTGAATAATCCACAGAAAGGAAGAAAAATTCTGCTATCAGACCTGCTGCTACTGTCACCACAAGATCCAGTAAAATAAAACTTGCCTGGAAGGAAACATCCAATGTCATACAGCCTGACACCTGAAGCACTGCCGCCACGATTGCTCCCGCAACGGAAGCTGTCTTCCACGCATGACTGATGCCTCTTGTTCTCACCCCATATACTACCATCATCGCCAGGAGCAGAACAACTACCATCATCCACATCTCTTTGTTGGCCAGTATCTGTTTTGTAAATACCATGATTCCATCCAGAAGTTCTTTTACCCCTCCGCTCTGAAATGCCGATGCCGTCAGCTTTACTGTGTGGAGCATATAATAAACAATCGTCCCCAGCATCATCGAAACTGCAAATGAAGGCGCTGCGAGCAACCCAAATACAACCGGGATCACATATGGGACCTTCAGAGCAACTGCTACTGCCGCCACTACCACCAGCCATGATTTTTTAGGTGTAAATCTTACATAAAAAATATACATCACCAGAAAAATTGCCAGACATAATCCCGCTACCGGCAAAGACAGTGCATACAGATGTACCAGAACAAGCAGGGCTGCTACAAGTGCCAGCATCCCGACCGGAAGAAAGGCCGTAACAGCAGCAAGACCAACTGTACAAACTGTAGAGGATAATGCTTTCATAAATCCTATATTGGAATTGATCAGTCCGAATACACATAATCCCAACACGAACTGCAGTATCTTTACAATATAAAAAGAATATCTGGCATAAATTTTTTCTATCTGATCCTTCCATACAAGTAATGTGCTCATATTATTTTTTCTCCTTCATGTTTATCTTTTCAAGACGGGACAGATCCCGATAATATTTTTTCACATGCTGCTTGGCAAGATTGTGTTTTCTCTTGTAGAACATCCTTGCACCGGTACAATAAAGAATCAAAAGAATCAGATAACCGCCTACTGCCGTTCCCATCAAGAGAAGAAGCTTTAGTATCGTAAGCTTTTCCAGAATCTGCTCCAACGTGCAGAATGCGATCAGTGCCGCTACGATTGCATAACCGATGGTAAACCAGATTGCCGTAGCCCACACATTCATACTCACATAATCCTTTTTATAATAACTGCTGATTTTCAGATCCTCTTCTGCTCCCTGCTTTTCATAAGAAGCCATCTTGATCATCAATCGTATTTTTCTTTTATCCAACATGTTTCCACCTCGATCCATTGCCTTTTAAACATCATTTTTAGTATATCATACTGTCAGAGTCCTTGTCCAATGCTTATGGTCAAAAAATATACTTTTTGTGCTCCTGCATTTTTCAACACCTTTGCCACTCTGTGTATGGTATTTCCGGTTGTATAAATATCATCGATGACCAGCACACATTTTTTCGGAATCCAGGATTTTGTGACACCAAATGCTCCTTTTAGATTTCGAATCCTGTCTCTGCTCCCAAGCACTTTCTGAGGTCGCGTTTTCTGAATTCTTTTTACTGCATCTTTGTTCACGGGAAGATCCAGCCTTTTCCCAAGTTCTTCCGCCAGAATTTGTGCCTGATTGTAACCTCTTATCCTCTGTCTGGATCTGTGAAGCGGAACTGGTATAATTTCTTCTATTTTCCATTGTTTCACAGCATCTCCTAATTCTGCAGCCATTTCCGCAGCAAAAATTTCTCCATAACATCTTCTGTTTTTGTATTTAAATCTGTAAATTCCCTGCGAAACCGGTGCTTTATGCACCCAGATACTCTTCCCGGCTTCAAAGGCATACTTCTTTTTTTGGCAATCACGGCAGTACTCCTGCTCTTCCTTTCTCAATGGCTTTCCGCATTTCATGCATCTTGGCTGACGGATATACACGATCTTTTCTTTACAGGAAGGACAGATTCCATACTTGTATACATTTTCGCAAAATGGACAAACTGAAGGGTACAACAGCTCTAAAACTCTTGTATACGCTCGTCCAAACTTGTGTATCGTTCCTGTTCGTTTTTGTTTTTTATCATTTCCTGAAATGTATCTTCACTCCCAACTATCGTTAAACATTTTTTTGCCCTTGTCACTGCTGTATACAATAAATTCCGATTATATAACAGCTTTGGTCCCGGAAGCAGCGGAATTACCACCGCCGGATATTCGCTTCCCTGGGATTTGTGAACCGTGATCGCATACGCCAGTTCCAGTTCATCCAACAGCTCAAACGGATATTCTACCTGTCGCTTCTCATCATACTCAACAGTCAGAGTTTCTTTATAGGAGCTGATCTCCCGGATGATTCCCATATCCCCATTGAAAATCCCCATTCCTTTATCTACCGTCACCCCATACTTTGTACAAACTTCCCACTCCAGCTGATAATTATTCTTGATCTGCATCACTTTATCACCGGTACGGAAAATCCTTCCGTTTGCTTCCTTTTCTTCCTTCTTCGGATCCGGAGGATTTAAATATCTCTGCAAAATCACATTCAGACGCTCTACTCCAAGCAGACCTTTTCTTGTCGGTGTCATCACCTGAATATCAAACGGAGATGCATCCACATATTTCGGAAGTTTCTTCTGGATCAGTGTGATCACAACTCCTATAATCACATCCGCCTCCTGCCGCTTCAGGAAAAAGAAATCACGACTTTTGTTATTTATGATCACGCGCTCACCCGCATTAATCTTATGCGCATTCAGTACGATATCACTTTCTCCCGCCTGACGGAAAATCTTTGTCAGTGTAACCACATGAAATTTATTCGATGCAATCGTATCTTTTAATACACTTCCCGGTCCTACCGACGGCAGCTGATTGACATCCCCCACCAAAATCAATCTTGTTCCGGGCACAACTGCTGTAAGGAGTGCATGCATCAAGGTCAGATCTACCATGGACATTTCATCAATGATCAGCACATCTGTTTCCAGTGGATTGTCGCGATTTCTTAAAAATCCATTGACATTTCCTTCTTCTTCTGGATTTCCGCTGACTTCAAGCAGACGATGAATCGTCTGCGCTTCATAACCTGTCGCTTCTGTCATGCGCTTTGCTGCACGCCCTGTCGGCGCTGCCAGAAGAATACTCATCCCCTCGCTCTCAAAAAACTGAATCATGGTGTTGATTGTTGTTGTCTTTCCGGTTCCGGGTCCTCCTGTCAGGATCAAAAGTCCATGCTTGATCGATTCGATCACCGCATGATGTTGCATTGGATCCAGTGAAATCTGTTCCAGCTCCTCCACTTTTCGCAGTCGTTTTTCCATCATATCTTCCGGCATCGCGCAGTCAATATCCAGATCATTCAGCATACGGGCAACATTCAGTTCCATATAATAAAAGCGGGACGGGTAGATACGGATCTCTCCTTCTATTTCTTTCATAACTGTCTTTCGTTCCATGCAAAGATCCATGATATATTTTTCAATTCCTTCAATCTCAACACCAAGAAGCCTGGAGGTCCTTACCTCTAAAACATTCTTCGGCAAATATACATGTCCTTCTGTCATGGACTGCTGAAGCACATAAAAAATCCCGCTTTGGATCCGGAAATCAGAGTCTGTATGTATTCCAATCTTTGCCGCAATCTCATCCGCAGTTTTAAACCCAACACCTTCGATATCATCCGCAAGTTTGTAAGGATTGGTTTCCAGGATCTCATACACTTTACTGCCATACTTCTGATAGATTTTTGCTGCCAGTGCTGTACTGATTCCAAAGTTCTGTAAATAAATCATCACTTTGCGCATTCCTTTTTTCTCATCCACCTGCAGCGCGATCTCCCTTGCTTTGCGTTCGCTGATTCCATTCACTTCTGCAAGCCGTTCCGGCTCTTCTTCTATAATACGAAAGGTGTCTGTTTTAAACTTCCTTACAATTCTTCCTGCCAGAGCTGCACCGACTCCTTTGATCGCACCGGAACCAAGATACCGCTCTATGGAGATCAGATCTTCCGGTTCCTTCATCTCGTAAGAACTGATTTTCAACTGGCTTCCGTAAATATTGTGATTCACATAATCTCCCTTAATTTCCAGGCGCTCTCCTTCGCTGATAAAATTCAGGGTTCCTACACAGGTTACTTCGCCCGCTTCACTTTCCAGCTGAAATACTGTATATCCATTTTTTTCATTGCGAAACACAATATGTTCCACGTATCCTGTTACAATCTCCACTTCTTCCTCCCATTTTATGCAGCCTCAACATTGTATACATGTATTCTTGCATATTTTTTCTGTTTAACAGTCCTACAATAGAAGACAGACTCCCCCGACATACAGAATCTTCATTCTGTTGCCGAAGCAGCCTGTCCCATCCTGATTTCTTCTCAGAAATCCTTCCTGCCACTCATAAATTCCACAAACTGTCCGGTTCCGATCGCTACTACTTTCATCGGATCTTCTGCCGTCATTGTATTGATACCTGTCTTTTCCTCTATCAGCTCTTCCAGACCTCGCAGCATTGCCCCACCGCCAGTCAGAACAATCCCCCGATCCAGAATGTCGGCAGACAGCTCCGGCGGAGTCTGTTCCAATACCGAAACAACCGCTTCCACAATCTTCCCTGATGTCTCGCGAAGTGCTTCTTCTGTCTCCGAGGAAGTCACTGTTACCGTCTTTGGAAGCCCTGTCACCAGATTCCTCCCTCTGACCTCCATACTCTCTTCCTCAATCAGAGGATATGTCGTGCCGACTTTGATCTTAATATCTTCAGCAGTCCGCTCCCCGATCAGAAGGTTATGCTTTTTCCGCATATACCGTACAATTGCTTCATCAAAATCATCCCCGGCAATTTTAATCGAGGTATGCACGACCGCGCCACCCAGCGAAATTACAGCAATATCTGCAGTTCCGCCTCCAATATCCACGATCATATTACCACATGGCTTTCCGATATCTATTCCTGCTCCGATTGCTGCTGCCACCGGCTCTTCAATGAGATGTACTTCTCTTGCTCCTGCCGCAAACGCAGCTTCTTCTACAGCTCTTTTTTCTACTTCTGTCACACCGCTCGGTACACAAATGCTGATTCTTGGCTTCTTAAACGTTCTTTTTCCGATTGCTTTTCTTACAAAGTACTGAATCATCTTTTCAGTTACTGTATAATCTGAGATCACACCCTGCCTGAGAGGACGTACTGCTACAATATTGCCCGGTGTTCTGCCTAACATCAGCCGTGCTTCCTCTCCGATCGCTCTTATTACATTCGTATCTCTGTCAAACGCTACTACAGATGGTTCTTTTAAAACAACCCCTTTTCCTTTCACGTATACAAGAACACTTGCGGTTCCCAAATCTATTCCGATATCTACAGCCATCTTTTCTCCTCCAGCCTTACAAATTCTTTTTCCCCTCTTTTGTATTTCTCAGTTCATTTATAATCTGTCTTCTCTTCGGCTTCAGATACTCGCATAGTTAAGTATAATAAAATTTATTTCACTTGGAAACCCCTTTTGCACATTTTTATTTTTTATTCAGAATTGCGGCAATATATTTGCCCGTATACGATTTCTCATTTGCTGCAATTTCTTCCGGTGTCCCGCTCGCTACGACTGTACCACCTTTATCTCCGCCTTCCGGACCAATATCGATAATATAATCTGCTGTTTTGATCACATCCAGATTATGTTCAATCACGATCACCGTATTGCCGTCACCTGATAAACGTCGCAAAATCTCTGTCAGCTTATGCACATCTGCAAAATGTAGTCCTGTTGTAGGCTCATCCAGAATATATACCGTCTTTCCTGTACTTCTGCGGCTTAACTCTGTTGCCAGTTTGATTCTCTGGGCTTCTCCTCCGGATAATGTCGTAGATGGCTGTCCCAGTCGGATATAAGACAGACCAACATCATTGAGTGTTTCCATTTTTCTCCGGATACTCGGAACATGTTCAAAAAATTCCAACGCCTCTTCCACCGTCATGTTCAATACATCATAAATTGTCTTTCCTTTATATTTCACTTCCAGAGTTTCTCTGTTATAGCGTTTTCCTCCACACACTTCACACGGTACGTATACATCCGGCAGGAAATGCATCTCAATCTTAATGATTCCATCTCCGCTGCAGGCCTCACAGCGTCCGCCCTTCACATTGAAGCTAAATCTTCCTTTTTTATAGCCTCTCGCTTTTGCATCCGGTGTTGCTGCGAACAAATCACGAATCAAATCAAATACACCCGTATATGTTGCCGGATTGGAACGCGGTGTTCTTCCAATCGGAGACTGATCAATGTCGATCACTTTATCTACCTGCTCCAGCCCTTCAATTCTCGTATGCCTTCCCGGAATTGTTCTTGCATGGTTCAGTTTTTTGGCAAGTGTTTTGTATAAAATCTCATTGACAAGAGAACTTTTTCCGGAACCGGACACTCCTGTCACACATGTCATGATTCCCAACGGAAACTTGACATCGATATTTTTCAGGTTATTTTCTTTTGCGCCTACTACTTTCAAATATCCGGTCGGTTTCTCTCTTTTTTCCGGAACCGGGATCTTGAGGCGTCCGCTCAGATACGCTCCGGTCACTGATTTTTCGTTTGCCATCAACTCTTGAGCCGTTCCCACTGCAACAACCTGTCCACCATGCTCTCCAGCTCCCGGACCGATATCCACAATGCAGTCAGCCGCCAGCATCGTATCTTCGTCATGCTCCACTACAATCAGCGAATTTCCCAAATCGCGGAGATGCTTCAATGTGGCAAGTAACTTGTCGTTGTCCCGCTGATGCAATCCGATACTCGGTTCATCCAGAATATAGGCCACACCAACAAGTCCGGAACCAATCTGAGTTGCCAGCCGGATTCTCTGCGCTTCCCCGCCGGACAGTGTCCCTGTCGCTCTGGCAAGCGTCAGATAGTCCAGTCCTACATCCAGCAAAAACTGAATCCGCGCTTTGATTTCTTTTAAGATCTGTTCTCCGATCAGCAGCTGCGTCTCTGTCAGTTCCAGCCCCTGTAAAAATTTCTGCAGCTTATCGATTGAAAATGCTGTGAGTTCTGCAATATTTTTCTCTCCCACAGTTACCGCAAGAGAACCTTTTTTCAATCTCTGACCTTTACATTCGGAACATGGAGTAATCCGCATAAAAGTCTCATACTCTGCCTTCATTGTCTCAGACCCCGTTTCGCGATAGCGGCGCTCCACATTTTTGATCAGTCCTTCAAAGACCACATCATAAACACCTTCTCCACGCTGTCCTTTGTAATGTACTTTCACAGATTTCCCGTTTGTTCCGTAAATCAAAACATCGTGAATCTCTTTCGGATAGTCCTGAAACGGCGTCTCCAGATCAAAATGGTATTCTTCACACAACGCATCCAAAATCGCACGTGTAAAGCTTGACTTTTCTGTACAGGACTGCCAGCCCATCACTGCGATTGCTCCCTGCTGAATGCTGAGTGTCGGATCCGGTATCATCAGATCCTCATCAAATTCCATCTTGTATCCCAGCCCAAAACAAGTCGGGCAGGCACCAAACGGATTGTTGAACGAGAAACTTCTCGGCTCAATTTCTTCAATACTGATTCCACAGTCCGGGCAGGAAAAACTCTGACTGAAATTCATCGGTTCTCCGCCAATGATATCTACAATCAGAAGCCCTTCCGCAAGTGAAAGTACGCTTTCCACGGAATCTGTCATTCGTTTTTCAATTCCCGGTTTCACAACAAGACGGTCTACAATAATCTCAATATTATGTTTGATATTTTTATCCAGTGCGATATCCTCTGACAATTCATACAGATTCCCGTCTACACGAACACGCACATATCCTGACTTCTTTGCCCGCTCAAACAGCTTTGCATGGGTTCCTTTCCTGCCTCTTACGACAGGAGCAAGCAACTGGATCTTTGTACCTTCCGGAAGTGCCATCACCTGATCTACCATCTGATCCACCGTCTGCTTTTTAATCTCTTTTCCGCATTTCGGACAATGTGGAATCCCGATTCTCGCATAGAGCAGTCGGAAATAATCATAGATTTCTGTCACTGTACCCACGGTAGAGCGAGGATTGTGATTGGTCGATTTCTGATCAATAGAAATTGCCGGAGAAAGCCCTTCTATACTTTCCACATCCGGTTTCTCCATCTGACCAAGAAACTGCCTTGCATAGGAAGAAAGCGATTCCATATATCTTCTCTGCCCCTCGGCATAAATTGTATCAAAAGCCAGGGATGATTTTCCCGAACCACTCAGTCCTGTCAGCACTACCAGTTCATTTCTGGGGATGTCAACATCTATATTTTTCAAATTATTCTCATTCGCGCCGCGTATTCTGATATACTGTCTGGCGTCCATCTTTTTTCCCATGTAAAATTCCTTTCCCATTTATATCGTAATTATTCGATCTCATTCAATATCTGTTTCAGCTCAATCAATTTATCTCTTAATTCTGCCGCTGATTCGAAATCCAGCTCTGCTGCCGCTTTCTTCATTCGCTTCGTAACTTCTCCGATCAACTTCTCCAGTTCTTTCCTGCTCATAGACTCTGGATCTTTCTCCAGCTTCAGTTCTTCTGCTGCTACTTTTTTGGAAATACTGATCTGATCGCGGACCGCCTTCTGAATGGTCTTTGGCGTAATGCCATGTTCTTCATTGTATGCCATCTGAATCTTGCGTCGTCTTTCCGTCTCATCAATTGCCAGACGCATCGAGTCTGTCACTTTGTCTGCGTACATGATCACGTGACCTTCCGAATTTCGTGCCGCACGCCCGATCGTCTGAATCAGAGAAGTCTCGGAACGTAAAAATCCTTCTTTATCTGCGTCCAGAATTGCCACCAGCGTAATCTCCGGAATATCCAGACCTTCTCTCAAAAGATTAATTCCCACGAGTACATCAAATACATCCAGACGCATATCACGGATGATCTCTGTTCGCTCCAACGTGTCAATATCGGAATGCAGATATTTTACGCGGATTCCAATTTCCCTCATATAGTCTGTCAGATCTTCTGCCATACGTTTTGTTAATGTTGTCACCAACACTTTATTTTTCCTGGAAATTTCCTGATTGATCTCACCGATCAGATCATCAATCTGACCTTCTACCGGACGCACTTCTACTTCCGGATCTAAAAGCCCTGTCGGACGAATCACCTGCTCTGCCCGCAGAAGCTCATGCTCCTCTTCATAAACTCCTGGTGTTGCTGACACAAACAATACCTGGTTGATCTTACTTTCAAACTCTTCGAAATTCAACGGACGGTTGTCTTTCGCAGAAGGAAGACGGAATCCATAATCTACCAGTGTCGATTTTCTCGACTGATCCCCAGAATACATTCCTCCAATCTGCGGGATCGTCTTATGAGACTCATCGATCATAATTACAAAATCATCCGGGAAATAATCAATCAGTGTATATGGAGCCTGTCCGGGCGCCAATCCTGCCAGATGCCGGGAGTAATTCTCAATCCCGGAACAAAATCCCGTCTCTTTCATCATCTCAATATCAAAATTTGTCCGCTCAGCAATCCGCTGCGCTTCTAACAGCTTATCCTGTCTTTTAAATTCTTTGACGCGCTCTTCCAGCTCTTCTTCAATCGCCTTGACAGCGCGGTTGATATTCTCTTTATCCACCACATAATGAGATGCCGGAAAAATCACTACATGCTTTAACTCGTCTTTGATCTCTCCTGTAAGAATGTCCACCTCTGTGATTCTATCCACTTCATCACCAAAAAATTCAATTCGGATCGCAACATCTGACTCATATGCCGGAATCACTTCCAAAACATCTCCCCGAACCCGGAATGTTCCACGATGAAAGTCCATGTCGTTTCTATCATACTGAATCTCAATCAGCTTTGCTACAACTTCATCTCTGTCCTTGATCATCCCCGGACGCAGAGAAATCACCATGTTCTGATAGTCTACCGGACTTCCCAGTCCATAGATACAGGAAACACTCGCCACAATGATCACATCTCTGCGCTCTGCCAGTGCCATCGTAGCAGATAACCGCAGCTTATCAATCTCATCATTGATTGCTGAATCTTTGGCGATGTAAGTATCCGAAGATGGGACGTAGGCTTCGGGCTGGTAGTAGTCGTAGTAAGAGACAAAATATTCCACTGCGTTCTCAGGGAACATCTCCTTGAATTCTCCGTATAACTGCGCTGCCAGCGTCTTATTATGTGCAATGACAAGCGTCGGTTTCTGAAGCTGCTCAATAACATTTGCCATCGTAAAAGTTTTTCCAGAACCCGTAACCCCTAGTAAAGTCTGGCATTGATTGCCTTCCTTGAAACCTTTTACCAACTGCTCGATCGCCTGCGGCTGGTCTCCGGTTGGCTTATATGGGGCTTTCAAAATGAATCTATCCATAGCAAAATCCTCCATGTGTGACTTTTCGTATGCTTACTGTCAGCCACATTTTCAAATATATTCGTAACGGAATGCAAAATACTCCGTCGAGTATTCATCATTTATTTATTCAAAATTTTTGTCTTCCAACACTGTTTGTAATTCTTCTTTACTAGGAAGTACCGTTTCGTATTTACTCGCAAATATCTGATTATTATCCTTAGGCAATGTCATTTCTACAATAGCATCCTTCTTATCTTTACAAATTATAATACCTATTGTTGCATTTTCATCGTCCAATTTAACTTTTCGGTCATAATAATTGACATACATCTGCATCTGTCCTATATCTTGATGCTTTAACTGGCCAATTTTCAAATCAAACAATACAAATCAACGCAATAAACGATTATAAAACACCAAATCAACTCTAAAATGCTCTTCTTCAAATGTAAATCTAACCTGTCTGCCTACAAATGTAAATCCTCTCCCTAATTCTAATAGGAACTTCTGCAAATTATCTATAATTCGATTTTCCAATTCCGTTTCAGAATAAGTAACCATTTCCGGAAGTCCTGTAAACTCTAAAATATACGGATCTTTGAATATATCTTCTGGCTTTTCAAGCATTTGTCCTTCTGTTGCAAGACGCATTACTTCTTCCTTATTTCTGCTCAATGACAAACGTTCATATAGCGAACTACCATACTGACGTGCCAATTCATCTTTACTCCAGCCATTTCTATATGCTTCTATTTCGTAAAAATGACGTTCTTCAATCTTACTTATTCTCATTAAAATAAGATAATGAGACCAACTCAAATAAAATTTTCTTCCTTCTTTTGTAGTCGGCAAGTTTTCAGATTGGGGAAACACCGTTTCCCCAATTGAATCTTTAGAATATACCAGATAAAATTTTCTCATCAATTTTAAATTATCATACGAGTAACCTCGCCCAAATTTTTGCGTTAACCTCTTTGATAATTCTTTTAATATGTACTTTCCATATGCTGCACGTTCTTTTCCATCCTGTTCCTCTTCAATAATCATTCGCCCTGCTTCATAATATGAGTATACCATCGTCATATTTACTGCAACTGATAATTTTTTTTTGCATTTTGGAATAACTCTATTACTTTATTATAAAAATTTTCATTTTGAATGTTATCCATCTATTCACATCCTTTCATTTTTCTTACTCTAATCTTCGCAAAACTCTATAATCTCTTCCTCTGATATCGGACAATAATCATTCCATCCGAAAAATCCATACTATTCGGTACTAAAGCACCAAATAGCACTCGTTTTTCCCCCCCTGACATTCCAGCTCACGAATTATTCCACCGCGATCTCCGGGAAGGACTCCTTAAACTCACCGTAAAGCTGCACGGCAAGGTTTTTATTGTTCACTATGATAAGCAGGCGTATTCTGATACTAATTCAAAGTGATCCACATTTTCTCCTTATCAGTATAGGCATATTTTGCTCACACTTATTCTCTGCCGCTATTATATCAAAATATAAAATAAAAGTACAGAGCAAAATCGAATGTTTGTTCTGTACTGTGCTATACTTTTTCACTATAACTTCTATTACATATTTACAACTCCTTTTTCAAATTCTGCCTCTGAACCAACAAAATGATCTGGTTCATACTCTCCATACGTTGTTTTCCATGCAACACAGCCGACCTAATCAATCTGTTTCGCTATCAAGTAACACATGTTCTAACGTCTCCTTAAAATCTTTTCTGATAAGATCTTAGCTCCCCAATATTTCTATATACATTTTCTCTTTTTCGTTGTTATAACAACATACTTTCCTTGTTCCATGCGCTATAATCCTCCCATAACTTGAAACACTATTCGAAATTTTTATCTTCGAACCTTATTGAAACCACAGGAGGATTATCAAAATGGAACAAAATATGTTTTGCTATCAATGTCAGGAAACAGCCGGGTGTACCGGATGCACAAAAATGGGCGTATGTGGAAAAACACCACACGTAGCCGCTCTGCAGGATCTGCTTGTCTGGGTGACGAAAGGATTATCTGCAGTGACAACGCAGATGCGCCGGGAAGATTTAAACGTGACCGGTGAAATCAATCAGCTGATTACCAAAAATCTCTTCACAACGATTACAAATGCCAATTTTGATCCCGAAATGATCACTTCCCAGATTGAAAAGACACTTCAGATCAAAAAAGAGCTTCTTTTACAACTGAAAAATCCGGAAAAATTGCCGGAGGCTGCCCGATGGTCTGCAGCCCCTTCTGAATTTGCAGCCAAAGCTGCCACTGTAGGAGTTTTATCAGCAAAGGATGAAGATATCCGTTCATTGCGTGAACTGATCACTTACGGACTGAAAGGATTATCTGCATACTCCAGACATGCCAATGTTCTTTTAAAAGAAGATAAAGAACTGGATACCTTCCTCCAACGCGCTCTCGCAGCAACGCTGGATGATACCCTGACCGTGGAAGATCTGGTGAATCTGACACTTGAAACCGGTAAATACGGTGTTTCCGGAATGGCACTTTTAGATCAGGCAAATACAGAAGCCTATGGAAATCCGGAAATAACAAAAGTCAATATTGGAGTCGGTAAAAATCCGGGGATTCTGATTTCCGGTCATGATCTGAAAGATCTGGAAATGCTTCTTGAGCAAACCGAAGGAACCGGAATTGATGTCTATACACATTCTGAGATGCTTCCGGCACACTACTATCCTGCATTCAAAAAATATTCTCACTTCAGAGGAAACTATGGAAATGCATGGTGGAAACAAAAAGAAGAGTTCGAGTCTTTCCACGGACCGATCCTGATGACAACCAACTGTATCGTTCCTCCAAAGGACACTTACAAAGACCGCCTGTACACTACCGGTGCGGCTGGATTTCCCGGCTGTCAGCATATTGACGACATACCTGAAAAAAACAAAGATTTCTCCAAGCTGATCGAACAGGCAAAACACTGCGCACCGCCTTTGGAAATTGAACGTGGTGAAATTATCGGTGGATTTGCCCATGCACAGGTTTTCGCTCTTGCAGATCAGGTTGTTTCTGCTGTCAAATCCGGGGCGATCCGGAAATTTGTTGTGATGGCAGGCTGTGACGGGCGTGCAAAAAGCCGCAGCTACTACACGGATTTTGCGAAAGCGCTCCCAAAAGACACTGTCATTTTAACGGCAGGCTGTGCCAAATATAAGTATAACAAACTGAATCTGGGTGATATTAACGGAATTCCACGTGTTCTGGATGCAGGACAGTGCAATGACTCCTACTCCCTCGCAGTAATCGCTCTGAAACTGAAAGAAATTTTTGAATTAAATGACATCAATGAGCTGCCGATTATTTACAATATCGCGTGGTATGAACAAAAAGCTGTGATCGTCCTGCTTGCCTTACTTTCCCTCGGGGTGAAAAATATTCATCTGGGACCTACACTTCCGGCATTTTTAAGTCCTAATGTAACGAAGCTTTTGATCGAAAATTTCCAGATTTCAGGAATTGATACAGTTGAACACGATATGCGCCTTTTCTTCGGTGAATAATCTGTCTCTCTGACCGTCAGAGAATGCACAAAAAGTGCAGAGCTCTTTTTCGCTCTGCACTTTTTCTTATCTTTTTATTCTGTTTCTTACAATTTTAACTCCTGGTACTGTACATGCTCTTCCAGTGCCTGTGTCATCTCCGCCATACGGCTCACATCCCCGATCAGGATCACGCCACAAAGACGGTTGTTCAGGAAATAGTATTTCTGATACTGTTTTTTGCCCATATCCTTCAATTCAATCGTCTTGTATACCAGATTTGGATTCTTTCCGTTGTCTCCTGCTGCAAACAATGCGGTTCTCATTCCGTGGAAGCTCAGTGCCGCCGGAACTGTCTCATATTCCATCTCTTCTCCTGCCGCATTCGCTCCTGCCACTTTTCCCTGTTCAGATGCTTCCGGCCAGATTGCATAGTTGAGACCGTCATACTGTGCACAGTCACCACATGCATAAATATCCGGCACATTCGTCTCCATTTTAGAATTGACGATCACCGCACGGTCCACTTCGATTCCGGCTGTCTTAGCCAGCGCCGTATTTGCACGGACTCCTGCAGATACAATCACCAGCTCTGCCGGGAAAGTTCTTCCATCTGTCAAAGTCACTCCTGTCACATTGTCTTCACCGTCAATAGAAGCAATGCTGACACCTGTGTAAATCTGCACGCCCTGCTGTTCGCTGATGTGCTTGAGCATCTCACCTGCCGCGTCGTCAAGCTGACGTCCCATCAACTGACAAGCCGCTTCCAGAACCGTCACCTGACAGCCGGCCTTCTTCAACTCCCAGGCAGCCTCCAGTCCCAGAACTCCGCCTCCGATCACAACAACATGCTCCACATCCGGCAGCATTGACGCTACCTTTTTCGTATCATCCAAACGGCGGATCGCGATCACACCTTCTTTTTCCACTCCTGCGATTGGTGGAATGAAACACTCAGATCCCAATGCGTAAATCAGCTTTGTATAAACAAACTTTAAACCGCCTTCCAGCTCGATTTCTTTTGTCTCTGGATGGATCGCAACAACTTCCATATCCAGAACCTGCTGAATATTCTGTTCCTCATACCATTCTGCATTCTGTACTGCAATCTGCTCCTCATCCAACTCTGCCATAATAGATTTCGTCAACATTGGACGATTATAGGTACGATATGGCTCATTTGAAATCATCAAAATCGATGCTGTTTTGTTTCTCTTTCGGATTTCTGTTGCCGCATTCCAGCCGGCAGTTCCATTTCCAAGAATTACATAGAAATCTTTTGTATCATTGGAGAAATCACTTTCCTGTACATCCACCGGAACAAAATTTTCTTTTCCAACTCCGCAGACCGGACACACTTCCAGTGAAGAATCAAAGATTTCTCCACAGACCAGACATTTTACAAGCTGACGTGCACCACTTTTTTCTACTCTTTTATTTTCTTTATTCTGAAGGATACATCCGAAATTATATCCATAGTCAAATGCGTCGATCAGATTGTCCTCGCCCGGTTTAAACCGCACACGAAATCCATCTGCTACTTTCATCCGCAGCTGTTTCAATCGTTCGATTATATGAGGAACGCCTTCCCCGCTCCATCCATAACTGCCGAATGCACTGGCCAGTTTTCCTCCATGTGTCCCTGCAAAGATAGAAGTCGTCAGATCCCAGATTGGCTTAAGTGCCTCTCCCACAATGGTAGGTGTTCCAAACAGGATTCCGTCTGCAAAACCGAGTTCTTCCAGCACTTTTGCTTGATCTGCCTCTACCATATCATAGCAGCGCACATCTATATCTCCGCTGGCCTTTATTCCTTCTGCGATCTTCTGCGCAAGCTGGGCAGTATATCCATAAGCACTTACATACGGAATGATCACTGTTTTCTTCGGATTTGGATTCACGACAGTACACCACTCTTCATAAGTATCCAGCATCCACGAAATCTTGTCATCGATCACCGGTCCATGTCCGGTACAGATCATACTCAGATCCAACTCCCGCACTCTTGCCAGTGCTTTAGACATAAACGGCTTAAACGGTCCGATAATATTGTCAAAATAATATTTTGTGGCACGCACATAATCGTCCCACTGTGTTACCTTGCTTAACAAAATATCATGGAATCCATAATGAGAACCAAAAGAATCGCAGGTCACTAAAATCTGCTCTTCTTCTATATAAGTGTACATCGTATCCGGCCAGTGCAGATTCGGCACGATCAAAAACCGCAGCGTCTTATTGCCTATCTTCATGGTCTCATTGTCTTTCACCGGAATCGCCGTAAATTCCCCGTTTACGATCTCTTTTAAAAATCCGATGGCACATCCTGTGGCAATAATCTTCAATCCCGGATTCAGCTCCAAAAGCCGCTCTACACTTCCTGCATGATCCGGTTCAGTGTGGTTGACTACCAGATAATCGATCTTTCTAATATCCGTGATCTCACTTAATTTTTCCAGATATTCGTCAAAAAACTTTGCTTTTGCCGTCTCGAACAGGATCGTCTTATCCCCTGCCTTTAAAATGTAAGAATTGTAGGTTGTGCCAAACTCCGTATACATAATGATATCAAACACCCGAAGCTGATCGTCCACAATTCCTGTCCAGTAAAAATCATCTCTCAATTGTAATGTCTCCATTGTCATCTCCTCCTTCTTTCGGAATGATTACAGGCACATCTTATAAATTGCTTCCACATCTTTTGCATTCAGCGGAACATACGCCTCCAAAAGGCCTCCAAAAATCACGGCATGCTCTGCCATCGCCTGAAAATGCTCCTCTGTAATCCCCAGTTCTGTCAGCGTCATCGGAATTCCCAAATTTTTCAAAAATGTTTCTGTCGCATCAATTCCTGCATTTGCCGTCTCAAATACATCTTCAGATTCTGCAATCCCCCATACATTTTTTGCATAATCCACAAATTTCTCTACGGTATCTTCATTCAGGATATAACGCATCCAGCGCGGCGTCAGAATTGCAAGCCCCACGCCATGTGTAATGTCATAATAGGCGCTCAGTTCATGTTCCATCGGATGACAGCTCCATGAGCAGCCCTTTCCTGTGGAACAGGTCCCGTTGATTGCCAGCGAAGACGTCCACATCAACTCTGCACGTGCTTCATAATTTTCCGGCTCACGCACTGCGATCGGCGCATACTGGATCACCGTTTTTAAAAGACCTTCACTGATCCGATCCGGAACTGCTGCCCTTCTGGTATCGAAATACACCTCCAGAATATGTGACATAATATCTGCACTGCCTGCTGCCGTCTGGCTTGCAGGTACTGTAAATGTATTCTCCGGATTTAAGATGGAAGCTTTCGGAAGCAACAGCGGATTTCCAAAGCCCAGTTTTTCTTTCGTCTTCAGATTGGTAATCACTCCGCCATTATCCATCTCACTTCCTGTTGCAGAAAGCGTCAGCACGGTGACAAGCGGCAGCGCTTTTTCAATCCTGTCAGGATGCAGGATCAGATCCCAGGCGTCTCCTTCATAATAAGCTGCGGCGGCAATGGCTTTGGAACAGTCCAGCGTACTTCCTCCGCCTACTGCAAGGATCACATCGATGTCTTCTTCTCTGCAGATTTCCGCCCCGGCATACACACTCTCAATTCTTGGGTTGGGCTCGATCCCGCCAAGTTCAAATATCTCAAACTCATGAAGCAGGTTTTTAATCCTGTCATAAAGTCCTGTCCGTTTGATACTTCCGCCGCCATATGTCAACAGTACCTTATTCCCATATGGGCGTAAAAGCTCCGGCAGCTTTTCTTCCTGTCCTTTTCCAAATAAAATTCTGGTACCAACACAAAAATTAAAATTTTCCATACTGCTCCGCCTTTCCTGTTATCATTCCATTATTTTTATCAGACAATCCCATTTTATCATTGAATGGGGAAAATGTCTTTCTTTTTCCCAAATATTTCTCATAAAAATAGAGTGGTCAAAAAACCACTCCATCTTGTGATACCTTCTAAAATTCCTTTTTCTCCATCACGTGCACACTGACCTGATACGAAATTCCCATAAAAACAACAAGCACAACCAAACCGATAACCCCAAGTGTACCCACACCAATCTCTGACACTTTTTCTAAGACAGCGGTCACATCGATATGGAGCCATTTGATCAGCTGACCGAATCCTGCGATCAACAGAAAAGCTCCAAGTCCTACCGCTACCACCGCCAGTCTGCCCTTTTCATTTCCACACTTCAACTGTACCGGAAGTGCCACTCCCAACAAAATCAATACCAAAACAAACGGCATTGCATAGGAAAGAAACAACGACACATCGATTGGTATCTCCCCGTTGATACACACATAGACCAGACTGCCTAACACGGAAAGAAGCCAGATCCCGCCGCAAAAGAGCAGGCCAAGCACATACTTTTCTTTTACATATCCTCTTTTCGATACCGGCAGTGTAAATAAAAAGGAATATCCTCTGTCAAACTCATCATAACTCAATGTTCCCAAGACAACGATGCAGCCGTACATGGGCATCAGACTCACAATATACGTCGGACTTTCCAAAAAAACAGTAAACACCACACACATCGCCAATAAAATCAGCAATACATTCTTCTGCATCTTCAAAATGCAGACGTCTTTTACCAGCAATCCTTTCATACTCTCTCCCCCTTGATCATCATCAAAATTGCTTCATCAACCGTCCCCTTTTCCACGACAACTTTCGGATAGTTTTCCAGATAAAACTGTTTCTGGTCTGTCAGAAGTTCGTGTCCAAACGGCGTCTTCTTCTGACAGAGAATGTATTGTTTATCCAGTGTCTGATACTGGGCTTCATCGACTTTCAGAACCGCATACTCCCCGAGAAGCACATCTGTTTCTTCATGGAGCACGATTTTCCCTTCGTGGATCATGTACAGATCATCACACAGCCCCTCCAGATCACTGGAAATGTGGGAACTGATCAAGATTGCACGATTCTCCTTCTCTTCCATATATTCCCGCAGAAGATCCAGCACCTCTTCCCTTGCCGCCACATCCAGCCCTGCTGTCGGTTCGTCCAGGATCAGCAGACTGGCATCATGAGACAATGCAAGCAGCACTTTTAACTTTGCTTTCATTCCGGTGGAAAACTCTTTGATCTTCTTATCCATGGGAATCTGAAATTCCTTGCATCTGGAAAGAAATCTTTCCTTCTCAAATTTCGGATACATGGCCTGCATCACAGATACCACATCTTTTCCAAGAAGAAACTCGCTGAATCCTGCATCCGAAAGTACCACTCCCAACTTCTGCCGTTCTTTTCCCGTCAGTTCCCGGCTGTTTTTTCCGAACACTTCCATAGTTCCGCCGTCTGTATGGATCAGTCCCAGAGCCGCTTTAAATGTCGTGGACTTCCCGGCTCCATTCTGTCCGATCAGTCCGGTAATACATCCCGGTCTGACTTCCAGTGAGCAGTCCAGTGTAAAATTTTTATACTGCTTCTTTACCTGTTCTAACTTCAGCATATGCTATCCCTCCAATATCAGCTCCAGCATCTCCCGGATATCCTCTTCCGACAGGCCGTATCTTTTTGCTTTGCGTATCACCTCGGTCAGCTCTTCTTCCACCTCCCGGCGATACTCTTCCATCATCATCTCTTTGTTGGCGGCAGCCACATAGGTGCCCTTTCCGTGTATGGTAACCGTAAATCCTTCCTGTTCCAGAGAATCATATGCTTTTTTTACAGTCAGTGCGCTGATCCTCAATTCTTTTGACAAGGTCCGGACAGACGGCAGATTGTCATCTTCTTTCAGCTCGCCGCTTATAATCTGTGCCTTGACCTGGTCTACGATCTGTTCATAGATCGGTACCATCGATGAACTGTTGATTATAATTTTCATATGTGCCTCCTTTATTTATAAACAGTATATAACAGTTTGCATCTGTTGTCAACTGTTGTATACTGTTTATTTTTTCATTTAAAAAAGAGAAGGCATTTCGCCTTCTGCTTCTGTCCAAAACTTATCTTTCTAATTTTACAAGATATTCCGTTGTATTTTCTTCCAGTCTTTTCCTACCTGTCACTTGAAATCCATGATTTTGATAAAACGAAATTGCTCTTTTATTCTTTTCCAATGCCCATAAATTGTCTGCACCAAATTCTTCTGTCGCATATCGGATCAGTGCATCACCAACTCCCTGACTCTGAAAAAATGAATCCACATATATTTTACTCAGTTGTGTCCCGTTCATCTCAATGAATCCTCTGATCACTCCATCGTCAAATACATATATATTTTCCATAACTTTCTCTTGTTTCATGGGATATTGCTTACATTCAGATATTTGCTTTTAAAAGTACGGTTCCCTCCGGAAATGCGGTTCGAAATACTTTTCTTACCAACGGACCGGCGATTAACAGCTGAAATGGAAGTGCCATAATAAAATTCTTTGGAATATTGGTCAGCCAGATCAGAAGTAAGCTTCCCCATTCTCCGCTTTTTATGCAGGCTTCCACACCTCCGTAAAATGACATAATGATCACCATCGGAATTACCATACAGCCGGAAACAGCGATCGCCTTTTGAAGCACACTGCTGTCCGGTTTAACCAGAAACCGAAATGCGAATGCTTTGGCCGGCCCTGATACGACAAACCAGTCAAACACCATCGCAAAAATATAAGCCACCGGGAAGCCAAGCCATGCTTCCTTTAAAGTCTCCACACCGAATTGTCCCATATGCAGCGTCACGTTGTAAACACTCATCCAGAGTACCATCACGAAACACATCATTACCGTATAAATCAAACTTTCTCTCTTATGCTTTGGCATATTTTTCTCCTTTTCTTACCTTCTTTTTTCATTTTGTCGTTTTGACTGTATTGTAAGAAAAGGACTGTCATTTTTTAGGAAATTTTACCACTGTTTCAAACACGATCTATCCAACCTGATGCTCAGATATTTTTCTTCAAGCTCCTGCCTGTAAAATACCGGTTTCCAGATTGTTTCTTTCACCGGATAAAAATGAGGGGATGAATACGCCACCTGATCACCGGATTCTATCGTCCCCGCCAGAAAAACGGATGTGGGACCAGACTGACCGCCGATTACAGATACCGATCTTTTACCATGTGCAGTCGTCCAAACGGTGTCCCCTTCTTCACGATCCTGCAGATAAAAATCATCCTTTGGCTGTGGTGCAAATTCATACGTAATCTTCAAAACATGCTCCGGAAATTTCAGACCTTCCATATCCGGAACCTCGATCCTCTCATCAACGGATTCTTTTATATTCAGTTCATAGTATTCTTTTGTCACCGGATGCATGACTTCCACTTTCTGATCGACAGCCCCCGCTTTGACTGCAAAAGACGTTCCTTCGTACCGCGTTTTTTCCGGCTTCACACTTAACTCCAACCTCTTCGGAATTTCTCCTGTCCATTCATAGAAATATCTTTGAAACTTCCAGAATCGTTCCTGATCACACTGATAATATTCCATCCACTTTTCAGCCCGCACATCCTTTGCTTCCCCCGCTTCCACCGGCACCCAATACGTTCCGTCTGCACAAAAAGGGATAACCTGTGTATCTTTTTCTCTCAACGTAATGTTTAAATATTGCATCACCTGTTCATCCAGATGATCCAGCTCCTCACAAGTATCGATCACAATTCCATGCTCACAAAAAAAGAGTCCTCTGACTGTAGCTTTTCGTGTTTCCCACTCGCACATCTGATCAACACGAAACTCCTTCCTGATTCTCCCCAGATTCTGATGTACAAATTCTCCTTCAAAGACATGTGTCATGTGTTTTCCTCCTGTCTACTCCCGTATCACATCTACCATCTGTTCTTTCAGCACAGACTGTCCGGAAATCACCACTGCCGCTGCACAGATTGCCAGGTTCACCAGGATCATGATCAGAACCGGCACAATCTGAATACCTGATTTTGGATGCAGATACAAAAATACATGTGTCATAAAATAGTATAACACTTTTTGTACCGCCAGATAAAGTGCGACCATCACAATACTGGAATATACTCCATACCGCAGCCCTTCTTTGAGCAGCATGATCCGAAAACCGGAATCCGTGATCCCCATCGCCCTTAAAATCCCGAATTCATGCTTTCTGGCTGCCACCAGATACTGCATACTGTTCATAATATGCAGAAGGCTGATCACCAGAAGGACAAGCGCAATTCCATAGAAGAACAGCATTTTCTGATTCAGATAAAAGTTCTGTACCTTGATCTGTTCCGTATAATCCTTGACGACACAGTCGGATACTCCGGAAACAACCTTGCGGATCTCATCTGTCACTGCGACCGCATTCGCATGTTCTTTCAATGCAATGCTGATGGTCCGGTATCCTTCGATGCCAAAATATTTCTGCATCTGTTCATTGGTCATAATAATGCTGGCTGCTCCATCCCCGTAAAACTGATCCACTCTTGCCAGTGTTCTGCTGACAACTGCCTGGACTTGAAAATTTGAATTCTGATACAGAGAGTCTTCCCCTTGAAATTTCAGCAATTCTGTCTGTGTATCCGCAGTCTTCGGTGTCCTTACTGAAAGCGCATCTCCGGGAGACACACTGATTCCATCATAATTTCCCTGTCCGTCCATCAGCGTCGCCAGTATCACCGTATCCTCTTCCCGCATTTTCTCCGGATCGATCTCTCCCTCCAGAAGATAGTCATTCAACTCCTTTAACATCCTGTCGTCATATCCGTAGATATTGACCTTTAATCCATATTCTCCGTTTGCTTTTCTCACCAGTCTTCCATTGAATTTTTCCACCATATCCGAATCTGCATCCAGAATGTTTTCCTCCGGATTCTCACTGCCCATATAATACTCCGGCCAGTGAAAAACATCATCTGACATCGTAAGCTCTCCCGCCATATACCGCACCGGTCTGACAGACTCCAATCCGCTTATCTTTTCCATCTGCTCTGCACATACCTTTGGAATCAGACCGGACAGTGAATCTGAATCTTCATACACCTGAATATCCGAACCAAGTCCGTCATCTGCCTTGAATGTCAGTTCATTGTTGATCTTTGCATTTTCTGTCAGATAGGCAGTTCCTAAAAAAAGAACACTCCCCACAGACAGAGACAATATGATTCCGATAAAAGTTTTCTTTCTTGAAAACATAAACTTCTTTGTCAGGATACCTGTGAGATCTTTTTGTTTCAGGCTGTAAATCTGCCGTTTCTTTGTCTGTGATTTGTCTTCTTTTGTGATCATTTCCCGCAGTGTCAGCGTTTCCATCCGCCTCACTAAAATCAAGCTTACAAATGTAAGCAGGCACAGCAGAAAGACCGCTCCAAAGAAAATCGCCTCTCCTGAAACCTGAAATGCGCCCGCCTGTGCACGTCCTGCCTGTGCAGCCTCTCTGGCCGCCTCTGCTGCGACATACATATTCGTATGCTGAATTCCCTTTGTCCGTACAAAAATACTGCCGATTTTCTGATAAATCCCCCATGCTGCTGCATTTCCGAGAACACATCCAACCGGATAAGCCACTGCAAAAATCATCCACAACTCACTTGTCAGCACACCAAACGTACATTTTGACTCCATCCCCAGTGTCTGCATGACACTGTACTGTGACATTCTTTTCCGTACTGATACCTGAAACAGACTGTAGATCACAAATGTTCCGAATACTCCTATCGCTGCCAGCACCGCTTTATCCTTCAGATTCCACTTGTCGTCCAGATTCCCCCAGATATAAGGCAATCCCGCTTCCTTCCAGTGGAGAATCCCGGTCTTCACTGCTTCTGCCGCATTGATACGGGTTCCATTTTTCAGCCATTCCACCAGCTCCCAGTTTGCCGCAATTTCCTTTTTGGAAATTCCAAATGTATCTGCAAATGCGCTCATCTGCCTGTAAATATCTTTGGATTCCTCAAATTTCACGTACAGAAATCTCCCATTTGTCCCATAATCCCGTGTCGGATCCACAAATACCTGCATCCGCTGCGTAAGAGCAGACGGCTGCTCTGACACAATTCCGCACAACGTAAATGTTTCTCCATCCAATGTAAATGTCGTGCCGATCTCCCTCGGAATATCCAGATTCCGAAGTGTAAATTCATCCAGCGCCGCTTCTCCTTCCTCTGCCGGATATCTGCCTTCTTTCAACGTTCTTCCCATCATAGAAAGATAACCTTCTTCTGCGTAATCCAGCTCGATCTCGTAAGGCTCTTCTATCACCTTGCGCATCGTCAACAAACCGACTTGTTCCACGCAGTAGCCCTGCTCTTTTTCCCCCGTCTGATACGTTTTCTCAAACTCCTCAAACCAGTCTGTGTCACAGCGCAACGTGTAGTGCCAGTCTCCGGATTTTGTGCGGGCATTTTCTCTTGCTGCATGATTTCCGCTCTTTTGAAGTGAACCGATTCCGGTAAACAGAGCACAGGACAAAACAATTCCCAGAAACAGAGCCATCGTCTGTTTTTTATAATATTTCAGATAGGACCAGGCAAGACGTATGATCTGCTTCATTACAGCTCACCGCCTTCCCCGTAAAATGCGTCTTCTCTCTGATACAGCCTGCCGTCCTCAATTCGGATAATCCGGTCACAGGACTGTGCCAACGCTTCATTATGTGTCACCATCAGCACCGTCTGATGGTATTTCTGACTGCTGGCTTTTAACAGGCCGATTACCTCCACCGCAGTTTTAGAATCAAGATTCCCGGTCGGTTCATCTGCGAGCAGAAGGGCGGGTTTGTTTGCAAGCGCTCTTGCAATTGCAGCTCTCTGCTGCTGACCGCCGGAGAGTTCACTCGGATATCGTTTCCGTTTCTCCCACAATCCCAGCTCGTTTAATAATCCCCTGATATACTCTCGATCCACATGGCTCCCTTTGTCAAAAGTAATCGGTAATGCCACATTGTCATACACATTGAGCACTGGCATCAGGCTGTAATTCTGAAATACAAATCCGATATTTCTTCTTCTGAAAATCGTCTGTTCTTTTCTCGTCAGACTCCCGATATCATATCCCCTGATACATATCCTTCCTTCTGTCGGAACATCCAGACCTCCAAGCAGATTCAACAATGTACTTTTTCCGGAACCGCTCGTTCCTACGATTGCAATAAATTCTCCCTGTTCTGCAGCAAAGCTGACATCGGAAAGTGCCTTTACCTGATTTTGATGGGAACCATATGTTTTCACCACATGCTGTACTTCTAAAATCTTCATTCTCTTCCAGTTCTCCTTTTCTCTTTGATACCATCAGTGTAACAGCCCCATCTTACAAAAATCCTACATCCCAAAAGAAAGTTCTGACAAAATTGTCATTTTTCCATCCGCAGAAATACCGAAAAGCAGCTTCCCTTTCCATAAACCGATTCCACCTGAATGTATCCCTTTTCTTTTTCTGCAATCAACCTGGACAAATACAGTCCAATCCCGCTTCCTTCCAGATTTTCTACGTCTTTACTCCGATAGAATCTCTGAAAGATCCGCGGAATCTCTTCTTTTCGGATTCCAATTCCTGTATCTGTGATCCGGATTTCTGCGTACATTTCATACTGATTAAGATCAATCTGAATCGTTCCGCCCTCACCGGTATATTTCACTGCGTTTTCCAGCAGATTTACAAACACTTCTGACGTCCACTTTGCATTGTGATAAAGAAGCAGATCCGGTATATACCCTGTTTTGATCAGAATCTGTTTCCTGGCAGCCTTTTCATACACCAGATTCACCGCATCCAGAATGGTCTTTCGAATCGGGCACATTGAAACCTCAAAGACCATGACATTCTGTTCCAGCTTCACCATTTTAAACAGAGAATTTAAGATCCATTCCAGTTTTTCACTCTGCGTCTGCATTTTTGCCAGAAACTTTTCTCTTGTCTCTGCGTCCTGATTTTCTTCCCTCAAGATTTCTTCGTACATCCGGATATTCGCAAGCGGTGTTTTCAGCTGATGAGACATATTGGAGATCAGACTTTTTACCTGCTCTTTTTCCTCTTCTGCCTGAGATACAGACATCTCCTGCATCTCCTGGATTTTGCGGATTTTCCCGGAAAGAGCCGACACTTCGCCTTCCTTCAAATCCGAAACAAGGATCGGATCTCCCTCCAGAATAGATTCCAGCATCCGATCTGTCTCCCGGTATAGTTTTTTCCGCCTGCGATACTCATACATCCCAAACAAAACACCGGCCACACATCCTGCTGACAGAATTCCTGTTATGATCGATTCCATACCTTTATCGTTTCTCCTCTTCTCTCCAGATATATCCAAGTCCGTGAACCGTCTGGATCCACTGCGGATTCTGCGGATCTGCCTCGATCTTTCTGCGAAGTCTCCGAATATTGACGGAAACGGTATTCTCATCCACAAACTTTCCGTCTTTGTCCCAGATCCGCTCTAAAATCTGTTCCTTTGACAATATCTGTCCCGGATTTTCCAGAAAATACAAAAGCAGTTTGTACTCGATCTTACTCAGCTCCAGCACTTCTTCTTTGCAGATCACCTGACAGCTGCTTTTGTCCAGACGGATTCCATTGGAGCTGATCCACTGTTTTTCACTCTTTCTGGAGAGCAGCTTTTTGATCCGCGCTTTCAGCACCGCGATAGAAAATGGTTTTGACATATAATCATCCACTCCCATCTCCAGTGCTTTCACCTCATCCAGTTCCGTATCCCTCGCCGTCAGCATCAGAATGAACACATCACTGCTTTTCCGAATCTCACTGCACAGCGAAAAGCCATTTCCATCCGGAAGATTGCAGTCTAACAGAATCAGATCGCAGGAAGATGTCTTCCATAGCTTTCGTCCTCTTTCTGCATTTTCCGCTGTCAGGATCTGATAGCCTTCCCCACTCAATGTATACTCCAACCCTTCCCTGAGATCTGCGTCATCCTCTATGATCAAAATTGTATCCATGTCTATTTCCCCTGTTTTTCGTTTTGTCTTTATTATAACAACAGGGAGTGGGGAAATCTATCTTTATTCTCGTTACTGTTCCATATTTAAATATCCGGAAAGAAAATCAAGACCAATCTCCAAATTCCCCTTGTACTCTCTTTCCCCGTTTATTATACTTAGTACAGAGTTTCTAAACCCATCAAAAAGAAAGGAGCATTTACCATGCTTTCAAAAGATTTATTACAGCAATTTGAAGATAATATCACAAGATTTGCTGAAAACATACATGCTTTCGAAAATGGAGAGATCGACCGCCAGACCTTCAAAGGCATCTCCGGAGGCTTTGGAAGCTATGCACAGAAGGAACAAGGATATATGCTGCGTCTTCGTCTTCCGGGCGGTCATATTACAAAAGAGAAATTAAAATTCCTTGCAGATAAGATTTCAGAACATCAGATTTCCCTGCTCAAGCTGACCACCTGCCAGACCATTCAGTTTCATGACTTGTCCGTGGACTCTGTTCCACAACTTATCCGTGATGCTTTAAAAGTCGGCATCATCACACATGGCGGCGGCGGAGACAACCCGCGTAATGTCATGGCAAGTCCTCTGACAGGCACTGCACCGGATGAGACATTCGATGTATTTCCCTATGCACAGGCTGTAGGAGAATATCTTCTGACCGAGATGCCCGGACTTCATATGCCCCGAAAATTAAAAGTCGGATTTTCCAATACCCAGGCCAATGAAGTACATGCTACATTCCGTGACCTTGGATTTGTAGCAAGAGAAAACGGAACATTTTCCGTTTACTGTGCAGGTGGATTGGGACCAAATCCAAAACTCGGCGTTCACATTACAGACAATGCAGATCCAAGCGAAGTATCCCTTTATGTCCATGCTATGATTCGTCTTTTTACCACATACGGCAATTATGAGTCACGCGCAAAATCCAGAACTCGCTATCTGCAGGATACCCTTGGCGAAGAAAAAATCCGGAACTATTTCCTCCAGTTTGTGGAAGACGCGCAAAAAGAAATGACTCCATGGCCTGTAGAACCAGTCCATCCGATTTCCAAATCTGCTGACGGCACTCTGTCCGAAGCACTTCTGACAGAAAAACGGGTACTCCCACAGAAACAGAACGGCCTGTACACGGTTTCTTATCATCCGCTGGGCGGACGGCTTGCACCTCAAAAACCGTCTGAACTGTATGCCGTGATCAAAGAGATGCCGGAAACCGAGCTTCGGATCTCACCGGACGGCACCTTGTATATCATCAATCTGACTGCAAAAGAAGTACCTGCTGTGTTAGAAGCCACAAAAGACGGAGCTGCTTCTTTATTTGAAAGCAGTGTCAGCTGCATCGGCGTTCCAATCTGCCAACACGGACTGCGCAATTCCTATGCACTGTTAGAGTCCTGCATTCAGCGGGTCCGCAAGGAACAGTTCGCCGACAGAGTCCTTCCATGTATCCATATTTCCGGATGTCCTTCCAGCTGCGGAAGCCATCAGGCGGGAAGTATCGGTCTTGTCGGACACTCCAAACGGGTGGATGGAAAAATGGAACCTGCATTCAAATTATTTGTAAACGGAGACAGCGAAGAACCTGGAGCACATCTGGGCATCGAAAAAGGTGTTCTTCTGGAGACTGTAATCCCGGAATTTTTCGCAGCTCTCGGAAAACGAATTTCCGCAGCAGACAGCACCTTTGACGTCTGGTATCCGACTCACACAGAAGAATTTGATACACTTGCTGCTGAATACGCAGAGAAGACACAATAGCTTCAAAATAAAAACCAGGCAGGATGCCTTCCTTTTTACGGGAACATATCCTGCCTGGTTTTTCTGATTATTCTGTTTCTATAAAATATCAATATGTTCGCCTGCAAGTGCCTTGTTCATACTTCGCACCGCACAGAATTTTCCGCACATGGAACAAGTATCCTCATGTTCAGGCTTTCTCTCATTCCAGATCCGTTTTGCCGTCTCCGGATCCATGGCACACTCCCACTGTGCTTCCCAGTCCAGATTTCTTCTGGCTTGTGCCATCCTGTCATCTGCCTGTCTTGCTCCCCGCACTCCTTTTGCAATATCTGCCGCATGTGCCGCAATCTTAGAAGCCATGATTCCCTGTTTTACATCTTCCAGATTCGGAAGGGCCAGATGCTCTGCCGGTGTCACATAGCACAAAAATGCCGCTCCTGCCGATGCTGCCACGGCTCCGCCAATCGCAGAAGTAATATGGTCATATCCGGGAGCAATATCCGTCACAAGTGGTCCCAATACATAAAACGGCGCTCCCTGACAAATGGACTGCTGCACTTTCATATTTGCCTCGATCTGATCCAGAGGCATATGTCCCGGACCTTCCACCATCACCTGAACATCCTTCTCCCATGCCCGCCTGGTCAGTTCGCCCAGACGCACCAGCTCCTCAATCTGGCAGACGTCCGTTGCATCTGCAAGACATCCTGGTCTGCATGCGTCACCGAGTGAAACTGTCACATCATATTCCCGGCAGATATCCAGAATCTCATCATAATATTCATAAAATGGATTTTCTTCCCCTGTCATACACATCCACGCAAATACAAGAGAACCACCTCTGGATACGATGTTCATTTTTCGCTTATGCTGCCGAATCTGCTCGATTGTTTTGCGCGTGATGCCACAGTGCAGTGTCACAAAATCCACTCCATCCTGTGCGTGAAGACGGACCACATCGATAAAATCTCTGGCAGTCAGCGTATCCAGATCCCTTTGATAGTGGATCACGGAATCATAGATTGGAACAGTACCGATCAGCGCCGGACACTCACTGGTCAGCTTTCTTCGAAATGGAATTGTATTTCCATGAGAAGACAGATCCATGATGGCATGTGCGCCCATCTCAACTGCCTGCATCACCTTCTGCATCTCCACATCGTAATCTTTACAGTCTCTTGAAACTCCCAGATTCACATTGATCTTTGTACGCAGCATCGAACCGATTCCTTCCGGATCAATACAAGTGTGATTTTTGTTGGCACAGATGACAACCTTTCCTTCTGCCACCAGCGGCATCAACTCCTCGGTCGTCATGTGTTCTTTTTGTGCCACGATCTCCAGTTCTTTTGTCACAATCTGTTTTCTCGCTGCTTCCATCTGTGTTGTATAGTTTCTCATATGCATTCCTTTCCATGCCCGCCGCGGAGTATGCAAAAAGCTGCTGCAACGCAAACGCATCACAGCAGCAATTTTTCTTCTCAGATCCTATCACTTTCTCTGTATATCCCTACGTTGGCATTATCCAAATCAGGTTACGGGTTTTAAGCAATCCAGCTTTCTCTCAGCCTGCTTTCTGCAAGCACCCCTTTTTTGTTTCTGTTGATATTATAAACACTCTCATTCTTGGAATCAAGTGTTATCTGAATTTTCTTTTTGCCCTTGAGGAAGCTCCTCGCGAAGTCCCAGTATCCCTTCAACCAGAATCTTTACGTCATCCAGAATATAATCAAATGCACCGGCCTGACACATATTGATCAATACCAGTCCCAGCGGAACTGCCAGAATCATACCAAAGACTCCCTTGATCTTATATCCCACATATAAAAGCAGCAGTGTCACCAGCGGATTCATTCCCATGCTGTCACCTACCAGCTTTGGCTGCAAAAGCTGACGCACTATCTGGGAAACTGCATAGATGATCACCAGACCGGCTGTAATTTTATATTCACCGATAAATACGGAGTAAATTGCCCATGGGATCAACGCAGTTCCCGTTCCAAAAAATGGCAGGAAATCCAAAAATGAAATCAGAAATGCAACCAAAACCGCATAATGAATTCCAAGCACAAGAAATCCGGCAAACAGGATCAAAAAAACAACACCCATGATCTTAAACTGCGCCTTGAAATATCCGCCTACTGCATATTTCAGATTATCCATCACCAGGATCATCCTCTTTTCCACAGACGGCGGTGCAATTTTATGAAACCATGCGATCACTTCTTCTCTCTGGATTGTAAAAAAGTAAGCTGCCAGTATCGCAACAATGAAAGAAATCAGATAGGACGGAAGTCTTTTTGCAAAATTCCCCGCAGCCGTCACCGTCGGCTCGCTGATTTTCGAAACAAGATTCCCCATATAAGTATCCAGATTCTCGACTATCGTTGTCCACCCATTCTGCACTCCCCGGGGAAGCCTGCTAAACGCACCGGATAAGGTATTTCCAATCTCGCGCATCCCCTCTTCCAGCTGTGCATAAATATCCGGAAAGTTCTGAATCAGATCTGTCACTTCCGCTGCAATCCTGCTGACTGCAAAATATCCCACTAAAACGATCAGCCCAATGACCATGATAACAATCATTGCTGTTCCCAGCTTCTTTACGATCTTCAATCGCTTTTCCAGCCAGTTCACCAGAGGTGTCGCAATGGCAGAAATGATCCAGCCCACAACGAACGGCATGAGAAATCCGATTGCTTTTACGCCCAGGATAATAAACGCAGCCGTTGCCAGTATACTGAACACAAGACTTACCGCCACTTGCCAGTAAGGTCTTTTTCGCTCCATAAAAATCTCCTTCCCGCATCGTGCTTTTCCTGTTTACTCTATCATTCTCCGAAATTATTCTTTCGTTTCATCCTCCAAAAATCTTTCCGGAAACAGATATTCCCGCTCAGCCAGATCCCAGATTTCGTCTCTTCCCTGCTTTGTAACCGAAGAAAACGGGATCACTTTTGTTCCCGGAAGCAGATTCAGACCTGTTTTTAACATCTTCACATGCTTCTGCACCTGACTGCGTTTTAATTTATCCAGCTTTGTAGCAATGATGATCGGCTGAAATCCCTGATCGACGATCCACTGATACATCATCTTGTCATTTGCCGAAGGGTCATGCCGGATGTCGATCAGAAGAAAGACTGCTTTCAACTGTTTTGATGTATGCAGATAGCGCTCGATCAGATTTCCCCACTGGATCTTTTCTTTTTCCGATACTTTCGCATACCCGTATCCCGGCAGATCCACCAGATAAAGTTCCTCGTTGATATTATAAAAATTAATCGTCTGTGTCTTTCCCGGTGTGGCAGAGATCCGGGCATACGATTTTCGGTTCATCAGCGCATTGATCAGGGATGACTTACCCACATTGGATTTCCCCGCAAACGCAATCTCCGGTTTCTCATTTTCCGGCAATTTACTTGTAATTCCACAAACAGTTTCCAGATTGATATTCTTTATTACCATAGTTTACTCCCCTCCGGATATTTTATCCTGATCTTCTGACACAAATGCTGCCTTCAGCACTTCCTCCATATGTTCTACAGGCAGGATCTCGAATCCTTTTGTGATTTCCTGAGAAAGCTCTTCTACATCTGCCAGATTCTTTTTGGGAACAAGAACTGTTTTTATCCCGGCATTTTTCGCAGCCAGAAGCTTTTCCTTTAATCCTCCGATCGGCAGTACACGTCCGCGCAGAGTCACTTCTCCTGTCATGGCAATATCTGCACGCACCTTTTGTTCTGTGATCGCAGAAAGCATTGCCGTTGCCATGGTGATTCCGGCTGACGGACCGTCTTTGGGCACTGCACCCTCCGGAATATGTACATGGATATCATATTTTTCAAAAAAGTCATCCGCAATCTGATAATCTCTGCTGACAGAACGAATATAGCTGATCCCGGTCCGTGCCGATTCTTTCATCACATCTCCAAGCTGACCTGTGAGCATGATCTCGCCTTTTCCAGGCATCACATTCACTTCGATCTGGAGAGTGTCCCCACCCACACTGGTCCATGCAAGTCCACGCACAATCCCGATCTCATCCGCTGCATTTGCCATCTGATACGTAAACTTCTCTTTTCCCAGATATTTGAACAGATTCTTCTCTGTAATTGTAACACTCTTTTTCCCGGTTGTAAGTATTTCTTTTGCTGCTTTTCTGCAAATATTACCGATTTCTCTCTCCAGCTGACGTACTCCCGCTTCTTTTGTATAGTTGGATGCAATCTTCCAGACTGCATTTTTGCTTATTTTCAGCTGTTCTTTCTTCAGACCATTTTTCTCCAGCTGTTTTGGGATCAAATGCTCTGTCGCAATGTGCAGCTTCTCATTCTCTGTGTAGCTGGTCACCTCGATCACTTCCATACGGTCCAGAAGCGGACGCGGAATCGTCTGCAGTGAATTTGCAGTGGCAATAAACAGCACTTCCGACAAATCCAGCGGAACTTCCAGATAATGATCACGGAATTTGTAATTCTGTTCACTGTCCAGTACTTCCAGAAGCGCAGAGAACGTATCTCCCTTATAGTCTGTGCTGACTTTATCAATTTCATCCAGAAGCATCAACGGATTCTTGACACCTGCCTGACGAATTCCATTTGCGATGCGTCCGGGCATTGCTCCTACATATGTTTTTCTGTGTCCCCGGATTTCTGCCTCATCCCGCACTCCGCCAAGTGAAATCCTTACATACGGCTTCTTCAGTGCCTTTGCAAGAGATTTGGCGATCGATGTTTTTCCGGTTCCCGGCGGTCCCACCAGACACAGGATCGGGCTCTCCCCTTTTTTCGTCAGAGAACGTACTGCCAGAAATTCCAGAATTCGTTCTTTGACCTGTTCCAGACCATAATGATCTGCTTCCAGCACTTCCTCTGCATATTTGATATCCTGATTGTCTTTCCCGGCTTTATCCCACGGCATCTCAAGCAATGTTTCAATATAGGTTCGTATCACACCGCTTTCTGCCGGACTGTTCAGTGAGCTTTTGAATCTGCTGATTTCTTTTTTCAGCTTTTCCTTCACTTCTTTTGGCGCTTTCAGATTCTTTGCTGCTTTTTCAAATTCTTCCGCATCGGACAATGTAGAATCATCCCCCAACTCCTCCCGGATCAGCTTCAGCTGCTCCCGAAGAATGTATTCTTTCTGATGCTTATCCACACGTTCCTTCACCTTTTGCTGCAGTTCATCTTTGATATCCATGATCTGCACTTCGTTGACCAGCTTAAACGCCAATGTCTCATATCTCTCCCAAAAATCCACTTTTCCGAGGATTTCCTGTTGATCAACATAATAAAAAGGCGTGTTTGCAGCAATCTCATCCACCAGCTTTTTCAGGCTTTTGATCTCCAAAATCTCTGCCACTGCTTCTTTTGACATTTTTCCGTTGCGAGCGGCATAGTCCAGAAAAGTATCTTTAAGACTCCTTGCCATTGCCTCTCCATTTAAATCATCCTGAATGACAAGATCGGACTCATCGATCACCTCGACCTCTGCCCGCAGATACGGCGTATCCTGCTGAAGCTGTTTTAAGATTCCTCTTGTTTCTCCTGAAACAAGTACCCGAACGATATGCTTTGGAAGCTTCATGATCTGTTTGATCGTTCCAACAGTTCCCACCTCGTAAACATCTTCCTGTATAGGGTCGTCTGTTTCTATTGATCTTTGTGCCACAAGAAAAATCTTCTGGTCTCCCGCCATGGCTTCCTGAATTGCTGCGATTGATTTTTCTCTGCTCACATCAAAATGTACTACCATTTCCGGCATGATAGTCATTCCACGCAGAGCTACCATCGGAAGGCTTTTTATTTCTCTGTTCACCTGTATTTTCCTCCTGCTTTTTGTTTTATCCAAAATCAAAACAAGCGGGTACATGGTCCTCCCTATGCACCCGCCTGTGTTATCTATGCACTTTCAGATGTCAGAAAAGATTTTCGCTCTTCTCCATCGCACTCATACAATGGCTGCCCCTTTCCTTCCACAACATCTTTTGTAATCATACATCCTTTGATGGTATCATCAGATGGTACACGGAACATTGTATCCATCATAATATCTTCCATAATGGCTCTTAATCCTCTGGCTCCCGTTTTCCTTGCCAGAGAGGTCTCTGCAATCGCATCCAGAGCTGCTTTATCAAACTCCAGCTTTACGCCGTCCAGTTCCATCAGCTTCTGATACTGCTTCACAAGAGAGCTCTTCGGTTCTGTCAGAATCCGGATCAAAGCCTCTTTATCCAGAAGATCCAGAGATACTGTAACAGGAACTCGTCCTACCAGCTCCGGAATCAGACCAAACTTCACCAGATCCTGCGGAAGCACCTGATGCAGCAGTACATCTACATCCTCCTCATGCTTCTTAGCTATCTCTGCATTAAAGCCGATCGACTTCTTATCCAGTCTGGTCTCAATGATCTTATCAATCCCTTCAAATGCACCGCCGCAGATAAACAAAATATTGGTCGTGTCTATCTGGATCAGTTCCTGATGCGGATGCTTTCTTCCGCCCTGCGGCGGAACAGATGCAACGGTTCCCTCAATGATCTTTAAAAGCGCCTGTTGAACTCCCTCTCCGGATACATCTCTGGTAATGGAAGGATTCTCAGACTTTCTTGTGATCTTGTCAATCTCATCAATATAAATAATACCATGCTCTGCACGTTCAATATCGCCATCTGCTGCCTGAATCACTTTCAGGAGGATGCTTTCTACATCTTCCCCCACATATCCGGCCTCTGTCAGAGCTGTCGCATCTGCGATGGCAAACGGAACATTCAGTATCTTTGCGAGGGTCTGGGCAAGCAGAGTCTTTCCGCATCCGGTCGGTCCAAGCATCAGAATATTACTCTTCTGCAGATCCACGCCCAGATCAGAACCTGCCATGATCCGCTTGTAATGATTGTATACAGCAACAGAAAGAACCTTCTTTGCCTCGTCCTGTCCGATTACATATTCATCAAGGAATGCCTTGATCTCCTCTGGTGTCAAAAGATTGATATCATCAAATTCTCTTCTGTCATCATCGTATTCAAACTCTTCTTCTATAATCTCCGAGCAGACCTCGATACACTCATCACAGATATAAGCGCCGTTCGGCCCTGCGATCAGCTTTCTCACCTGAGACTGCGGCTTATTACAGAAGGAGCATCTTACTATATCATCACTTGCTTTTCCTGCCATATCACTCTCACCTCATATTGCCGACACAACATTAATGTTTGGCAATTACCTCATCTATTAATCCATAAGCTTTTGCTTCTTCTGCAGACATGAAGTTATCACGTTCTGTATCAGCCTTGATCGTCTCCAATGGCTGCCCTGTGTTTGCCGCCATGATCTCGTTCAATTTCTGACGGGTTCTCAGGATGTGCTCTGCTGCGATCGAAATCTCAGTTGCCTGTCCCTGTGCTCCGCCGGATGGCTGATGGATCATGATCTCTGCGTTTGGAAGCGCAAAACGTTTTCCCTTCGCTCCACCGGAAAGAAGGAATGCCCCCATGCTTGCTGCCATACCGATGCAGACTGTAGAAACATCACATTTGATGTACTGCATGGTATCGTAGATTGCCAGTCCCGCTGTCACGGAACCTCCCGGGCTGTTGATATATAACTGGATATCCTTATTCGGATCATCCGCTTCCAGGAAAAGAAGCTGTGCTACGATCACACTCGCAGATACATCATTGACCTCTTCTCCCAGAAAAATGATTCTTTCTTTTAACAGTCTTGAATAAATGTCGTAAGAGCGCTCTCCACGGCTTGTCTGTTCAATAACATAAGGTACTAAACTCATTTGCTTTTCCTCCTTATTATGCTGACTTAATCTGCCGCTGCCTGCGGCCCCCTCTCACTGCGGATTCACGGTACTGTTATGTACCAGAACAGATTATCCCTCTACAGATTCGTTTACAAGCAGAGTGATTGCTTCCTGAACTGCAAGATCCTCTTTGATCTGTTTCTTCTCGTTCTCTCCCATAAACTCTTTGAGTTTTTCAACTTCCATCTGGTATGCTTCCGCCATTTTTGTGAGTTCTTCTTCTACACGCTCATCAGAAACTTCAATGTTCTCAGCTTTTACGATCGCTTCCAGAACCAGTCTTGTCTTGATGCTCTTTTCAGCCTGTGGTCTCATCTCTTCCATCATCTTCTCTGCTGTCATTCCTGTAAACTGGAAGTACTGTTCTACAGTCAGACCCTGCTGCTGAATGCGGCGTGCAAAATCATCTGCCATCTGTCTTACCTGGAACTCGATCATTGCTTCCGGAATATCCATCTGTGCGTTCTCGATTGCCTGATCTACTGCCTGGTTTTCTTTCTTTTCTTTTCCGGTTCTCTCTTTGCGCTCTTTGATGTTTTTCTTTACTTCCGCTCTGTATGCGTCCATTGTCTCACATTCAGAAACTTCAGAAGCAAATTCATCATCCAGCTCCGGAAGCTCTTTTGCTTTGATTGTGTGTACTGTACACTTGAATGTAGCATCTTTTCCTGCAAGCTCTTCAGAGTGATACTCTTTCGGGAATGTCACATTCACTTCTACTTCTTTGTCGATCTCAGCTCCGATCAGCTGCTCTTCAAATCCAGGAATGAATGATCCGGAACCGATTGTCAGCGGATAATCTTCTCCTTTTCCACCTTCAAATGCAACACCGTCTACAAATCCTTCGAAATCTAATGTTACTTCATCTTTATCCTGAACTGCGCGGTCTGTCACTTCGATTGTTCTTGCATTGCGCTCGCGCTCTTTTTCAATCTCTTCATCAACTTCCTTCTGTGTCACTCTTGTAGATACTTTATCTACTTTCAGTCCTTTGTAATCTCCGAGTGTCACTTCCGGTTTTGTAGCTACTTCTGCTGTGAAAATGAACGGTTTTCCTTTTTCCATCTGTACAACCTCGATCTTCGGCTGAGACACGATGTCCAGTTCACTTTCATCATAAGCTTTTGCATATGCGTCCGGAATCATGTTATTTGCTGCTTCATCATAGAATACTTCCGGTCCGTACATTTTTTCGATCATCTGACGCGGAACTTTTCCTTTACGGAATCCCGGAATGTTGATCTGTTTGCGCTGTTTTAAGTAAGCTGCCTGCAGTGCTTTCTCTACATCTTCTGCAGCTACTTCTACTGTAAGCTTCGCCATATTATGCTCTAACTTTTCTACCTGTAAACTCATCTTTCTATTTCCTCCTTGATTCGTACCATTCAAACGCAAATTGTATATTCGCAGTCATTGAATTAGTATAGCATAGTCACTTCAATATTTCCAGTACTTTTTAATAATAAACTACTCCATGCCCGATTTCTTCTGCCTTTTCCTTTCCGCACAGGAGCTCGATCAGCTTCAATGCGAATGGAATCGCGGTTCCCAGTCCCCGGCTTGTGATCATATGCCCGTCTACATTTACCGGCTCTTCATTTGTCTCTGCGTGAGAAAGCCCTGACTCCATGCCCGGATAACAGCATGCTTTTCTGCCTTCCAGAAATCCCAGTTCTCCAAATACAGTAGGCGCTGCACAGATTGCTGCCAGATAACGCTCTTTTGCATAAAATTCTTTGAGCAGCACACACAAATCTCTGTGTTCTTTCAAATGCTTTGTCCCCGGCATCCCACCCGGCAGTACGAGCATATCCATTCCCTCAAACTCCATCTCCTCAAACAGGGCGTCTGCCTCGACACCGATTCCGTGTGAGCCATGTACTGTCTTTTCTCCTGTGACCGATACGTTCGTCACAGTAACGCCTGCCCTGCGCAGCAGATCCGTAACCGTAAGTCCTTCGATTTCTTCAAATCCTTCTGCGAGAAATACCGCAATCTGTTTCATGATCATTTCCTCCTGACTTAAAATCTGAACCTGATTTTCATTTCTTTCATATGGTAAAAAGTGTAGCAAATCCCTGTTAAAAATGCAATGCCTCCCCGTTTACATTTTCCGTTTTTCATATTATGATGATACCGAATATCAAACAACAAACGATGTTTTCAAAGAAAGGAGTTTTTCATGGAAATCGAGCGCAAATATCTGATTTTATCTGTCCCCTTTGATCTTTCATCATATCCATGCCGCAAGATCGAACAGGGATACCTCTCCACTGCACCTGTGGTACGTATCCGCCGGGACAACAATGACTACATTCTGACTTACAAATCCAAAGGAATGATGATCCGGGAAGAATACAACCTTCCGCTGACAAAAGAATCCTATGAACATTTAAAAGAAAAAATCGACGGACGGCTGATCACAAAAAAAAGATATGTGATCCCTCTTAAGGATTTCCTCTTTATTGAGCTTGATATTTTTTCCGGAGACCTTGCGCCTCTGATGCTTGCGGAAGTAGAATTTCCGGATGAAGAGACTGCCAATCACTTTACTCCACCCGAATGGTTCGGCGAAGACGTTACCTTTTCTTCTTCCTATCATAACAGTACACTCAGTAAACTCTGATATCAACTTTTTGTGGCTTTTTGTTCTTTCGCTACGTTTTGTCGCATAGATATCTATTTATAGGGAAAATTGTTATAATTTACTAAGCTTTTAACAATTCCCTGTAAATGGAGGTACAGCAATGTCTAATATTCAGCTTGTTGAAAATTTATACCGTCTTCGTAAAGCACATCACTACACTCAGCAAGAGATCAGTGACTTGCTCAATATTTCCAGACAGGCTTATTCTAATTACGAAACCAGCAAACGGACGCCGGATCTGGATTCTCTGATGCGTCTGGCTGATATCTATGGAGTATCTCTCGACCAGCTGGTTAATCATCCCTGTACAAAAGACGGACTGATCCTCGAACAGAAAGGTCCCTTTACGTATGCCATGGAGATCGACACTGCCGATACACTCTATCTTACGCGGGAAGAAGTCGAACTGATCAAGGGATACCGAGCCATGAATCCGGAAGATAAATTACTATTGAAAAAACTGTTGTAATAAAGAAAAAGGAAATCCGTCAGCTCTAATCGGATTTCCTTTTTTTATTATTCTCCCAGTCCAAATCTCTCGTGAACTGCATTGATCGCACGTTCTACATCGCTTTCATTGATCAGAACCGTGATTCTTACTTCTGATGTTGAAATCATATGGATGTTGACTCTGGCATTTGTCAGTGCCTCGAACATCTTGGCAGCAACACCCGGATTACTCATCATTCCTGCTCCGACAATCGAGATCTTCGCTACACTCTCCTGAGAATTGATCTCCTGGATCGTCAGCGCTTCTTTATTTTCTTCCAGGATTGCCAGTGTATCCTGAAGATCATCCTCTGCCACTGTAAAGGAAATATCTTTTGTACCGTCTCTTCCTACAGACTGAAGAATGATGTCCACATTGATATTCTTCTTTGCAAGTGTATTGAAGATCTTGAACGCTGTTCCCGGTTTGTCTTCGATTCCGATGACAGAAATTCTCGCTGTATTTTTGTCAGATGCAACTCCGCTGATTAACAATTTTTCCACTTTTACTACCTCCTTGACCACCGTACCTTCTTCTCTGTTCATGCTGGAACGTACAACCAGCTGTACTCCATATTTTTTCGCCATTTCCACAGAACGGTTATGCAGGACATTTGCCCCCATGGATGCCAGCTCCTGCATTTCATCATAACTGATTTCTTTTAATTTTCTCGCAGAAGGAACAATTCGTGGATCAGCGGTATACACACCGTCTACATCCGTATAAATCTCACACGCATCTGCGCCCAGAGCCGCTGCGATTGCAACTGCCGTGGTATCTGAACCACCCCGCCCCATTGTCGCATAATCCTCATATTTGTTCACTCCCTGGAATCCAGTGACGATCACGATCTTCCGGTATCCCAGTTCGTGGAGGATCCTCTCAGACTCTACTTTCTTGAATCTTGCATTGCCATAGGTGGATGTACTGTGCATCTTCACCTGGAACGCATTCAGTGATACTGCCGGGATTCCCAGCTTATGGAATGCCATCGCCATCAATGATACGGAAATCTGTTCCCCTGTTGTCAGCAGCATATCCAGTTCTCTCCTGGATGGATTCGGATTGATCTCTTTTGCTTTTGCGATCAGATCATCTGTTGTGTCTCCCATTGCCGAAAGGACAACGATCACATCGTGTCCACTTTTATAATCCTCCGCGCAGCGCTCTGCCACACGAAAAATACACTCTTTATCTGCGACCGAACTGCCGCCAAACTTCTTTACTATCAGCATTTTTTCTTCCTCTCTGTTTACCGTTCATTGTCCATCTCAAAAAGATGGGAAAGAAGCCTGTGTCCTTCTTTCTCGAACAATGGGCTCTTATTGCCCAGCCTTTCCGAATACTCCGGCATTCCTTCTGCTTTCTTTCTGGAATCATATAAAAGATACGGAACCGGATTACCGGTATGTGTGCGGACACAGATCGGCGTCGGATGATCCGGAAGGACTAACATTCTGAAATCCATGCAAAGATCTTCCAGTTCCCCAACGATCGGTCCGATGATCTTCTGATCGATATTTTCAATCGCCTTGATCTTATCCGGAATACTTCCCTGATGTCCCATCTCATCCGGTGCTTCAATATGTACATATACAAAATCATAATTCTGCGCCGCCAGCGCGTCCACTGCTGCCTCCGCTTTTCCTGTATAGTTCGTATGAAGTCCTCCGTTTGCACCTTCTACGATAATATTGTCAAGCCCTGCTCCTACAGCAATCCCCTTCAACAGATCCACTGCTGAGATCATAGCTCCTTTTTTATGATATTTTTCCTCAAAGGAGGTCAGCATCGGCCTGGTGCCTGCCCCCCAGAACCATACGGAATTGGCAGGATTGAGCCCTTTTGCCTTTCGCTCCAGATTCAGCGGATGATTGCTTAAGATCCGGTAACTGGTCTCCATCATCTCCCGAAGTACCGCATCCTGAGGGAGATACTCCCCGATCCGCTTTGTCAGGATATCATGAGGCGCTGTCAATTCAACTACACTTCCAAATTTATGGATCAGCAAATGTCTGTAACTCGTGCCTGTATAAAACTCATACCCGCCTCTTCGCATTTCCTGCATCAGGGTCTCCATCAGAACAGCCGCATCCTCGGTACTGATCTCACTGGAACTGTGATCCAGAATATGTTTATCTTCATAGTTCTCTTCTTCCTCGGACAGTGTCACCAGATTGCAGCGGAAAGACACATCTGTCGGTGCCATATCCACCCCAATACTCAGTGCCTCCAAAGGGGAACGTCCGGTATAATATTCTTTTGGGTCATATCCGATCACGGAAAGATTCGCCGTATCGCTTCCCGGAGCCATCCCGTCGGGAACAGTCTGCACCATGCCAATCTCTGAAATCTGCGCCATGCGATCCAGATTTGGAGTATGCGCCTTCTCCAGGGGTGTCATACCGCCCAGTTCTTCCAACGGTTCATCTGCCATCCCGTCACATAAAACAACAACATATTTCATACGCACCTCACCCTTCTACTCTAATCCGGTGGAGAATGGACGGAAATTCTTTCTGGCACTGTTCAAAGTGTCCTTCTGTCATAATTTCTGTCAGAAATCCGAATTCTCCCTCCAACGATTCCACCTGTACAATCTCAATCAGTCCAAATTTACTTTCCAGATGTGCTTTCATTGCCTGTGGATCTCCCTTGATCCGCACAAAGAAACGCTTGCTCGTATCCGAGATCGGAAGCAGTTCCACTTTATCCTGATCCCACATCGTCATAATATTCCGGTTCAAATGCTTTACTTCATCTACAATATCAGAAACAACCGCACTCGCTGTCGGAAGCTTTCCTGCACCGCTTCCGTAAAACATTGCATCTCCGAGTACATTGCCATGTACAAAAATCGCATTAAAGACATCATTTACGCTATACAATGGATGCGAAGAGCTCAGCAGATACGGAGCAACGATGGCATGGATATGATCTTCATCCCTTCTGCTGCATGCAAGAAGCTTAATCGTCATTCCCATTGCCTTTGCATACATCATATCTTCTTTTGTAATCTGCGTGATCCCCTCTGTATAAATATCTTCAAAATCCACCTGCTGTCCGGAAATCAAAGATGAAAGAATCGCAATCTTCCGGCATGCATCATATCCTTCCACGTCCGCTTCCGGATTTCGTTCCGCATACCCTTTTTCCTGCGCCTCTTTTAAAACTTCCTCATAATCTGCTCCTTCATAAAACATCTTACTGAGCATATAATTGGTCGTTCCGTTTAAAATCCCTGTGATTTCTTCAATCTCATCTGCTGTCATTGAAGAATTTAACGGACGGATGATCGGAATTCCGCCTCCGACACTGGCCTCAAACAGAAAATTAATATTTTTCTCCCTTGCAATGGAAAGCAGCTCTGCACCGTGCTTTGCCACCAGTGCTTTGTTGGAGGTCACCACGCTTTTTCCGGCCATCAGGCACTTCTTCACAAAAGTATATGCGGGTTCGATCCCGCCCATTACCTCTACTACGATCTGAATGGAAGGATCTTCTGAGATCACCTGAAAATCATGTACGATTTTTTCCTGAATCGGATCTCCCGGGAAATCTCTCAGATCCAGAATGTATTTTACATGGATCTCATCCCCGGCTCTCTGGTCGATTCGTTCCTTATTGGTCTGTAATACTTCAATGACTCCGGATCCCACCGTGCCATATCCCATAACTGCTATATTTACCATATTCGCCTTCCTTCCTGTTCTTTTTTCTGCATCTGTCCTACTCTTCCGGGTTTTTCGGAGCACTTAAATATGCGTTGATAAACGGATCCAGGTTGCCGTCCAGCACACCGTTCACATTGCTGATCTCCATATTCGTACGGTGATCCTTCACCAGTGTATACGGCTGCATGACATAGGAACGGATCTGGCTTCCGAATCCGATCTCCTTGATCTCACCGCGAATACCGGACACTTTGTCTGCCTGCTCCTGCTGCTTCATCAGATACAGCTTGGCTTTGAGCATCTGCATGGCTTTGTCTTTATTCATGTGCTGAGAACGCTCATTCTGACACTGAACAACAATTCCTGTCGGGAAATGCGTGATACGGATTGCCGAAGAAGTCTTATTGATATGCTGTCCGCCCGCTCCGCTGGAACGATATGTGTCAATCCTGATATCGTCATCATTGATTTCAATATCAATATCTTCCTCAATATCCGGAATCACATCACAGGATGCAAAAGAAGTCTGCCGCTTTCCTGCCGCATTAAACGGAGAAATTCTGACCAGTCTGTGCACCCCTTTTTCAGAGCGCAGATATCCGTAAGCATTCTCTCCTCGTACTTCAAATGTCACGCCTTTGATTCCCGCAACATCTCCTTCCAGATAATCCAGAACTTCTACGGAAAATCCCTTTTTCTCTGCCCATCTGGTGTACATTCTGTAAAGCATGTTTGCCCAGTCACAGGATTCTGTTCCGCCTGCTCCGGCGTGAAGCGTAACGATCGCATGATCTCTGTCATACTCTCCGGTCAGAAGTGTCTGGATCCTCAGCTCTTCAAACTCTCCTTCAAAACGGAGCAGTTCTTCCTCAATCTCCTGCACCGTCTCTTCGTCCTGTTCCTCCTGACTCATCTCAATCAGAAGTCCCAGATCCTCATAATCTGCGTACATCTGCTCAATCTGCTTTACCGAATCCTGAAGACTTTTCAATACCTGCATCGTCTGTCTGGACTGATCCGGATTATCCCAGAATCCCGGCTCCTCGATCGTTCTTTCTAATTCCTCAATTCGTTCTTTCTTTGACGCTAAGTCAAAGTGAATCCCTCAAATCTTTCAGCGGCTCTTCGTATGCACTCAGTCTTACTTTCAGTTCATCTAATAAAACCACCTTGATCACCTCTTTCTTTTTTCAAAAATCTGTTTTAAATCAACATTGACTGTGTATATATTGCAGCACAATGTCTGATGCAGTATACACACAGTCAACAAAATATTCAGGCACTTACCTGGTTACTATTTTCTTCCGCAGCACTGTTTGTACTTCTTGCCACTTCCGCACGGGCATGGATCATTTGGATAAACCTTTTTCTCTTCCCGTTTTTTCGGAGTGTGTGATGCGCTGTCATCTTTGTTTGTTCCGGTCGCCTGTGCCACCTGCTCTCTTTCTACCTTCTGCTCGATCCGGATATGGAATAAGGTACGGATCGTCGTCTCTGCGATGGAATTGGTCATCTCGCCGAACATATCGTATCCCATCATCTTATATTCTACCAGTGGATCTCTCTGTCCGTATGCCTGAAGACCGATCCCCTGACGGAGCTGATCCATATCATCGATGTGATCCATCCAGCGTGTATCGATTGCCTTTAACAGTACCACTCGCTCCATCTCACGCAGCTGCTCTGCTTCCGGGAATTCTGCTTCTTTCTCCTCGTATGCTTTTACAGCACGCTCTTTCAATGTATGCTTGAGCTCTTTCTGTCTCATGTCCTTGACTTCCTCTGCATCCGGCATCTTCAGCATCGGAATCTCCCCGTGAAGTGTCAGCTCCAGTCCTGACAGATCCCATTCTTCCGAATCTGCATCCGGTGCGGCAAAGCGGTCTGTCATATTTTCTACATATTCTGTCATCATATTGTAGATGGTATCTCGCATGCTCTCTCCGTCCAGAACACGACGTCTTTCCTCATAAATGATCTCTCTCTGCTCATTCATAACCTGATCGTATTCCAGCAGATTCTTACGGATTCCAAAGTTATTGCCCTCGATCTTCTTCTGTGCTTTCTCAATCGCACTGGAGAGCATCTTATGCTCGATCTGTTCTCCGTCCTCTACACCAAGTGTGTTGAATACACTCATCAGACGTTCAGAACCAAACAGACGCATCAGATCATCCTCCAGAGAAATGTAGAAACGGGATTCTCCCGGATCTCCCTGTCGTCCGGAACGTCCGCGCAGCTGGTTGTCAATACGTCTGGATTCATGACGCTCTGTACCGATGATCTTAAGACCTCCGGCCTCTCTTGCAGCATCATCCAGCTTGATATCCGTACCACGTCCGGCCATGTTGGTCGCAATCGTGACTGCTCCGTGCTGTCCCGCATCTGCCACGATTTCTGCTTCCAGTTCATGATACTTGGCATTCAATACCTTATGCTGAATTCCTTCTTTTTTCAGCATTTTGCTGAGCAACTCTGAAACCTCGATCGTGATCGTACCAACCAGGACCGGCTGTCCCGTTGCATGCGCTTCTTTCACGGCTTCAACGACTGCGTGGTATTTTTCCTGTTTTGTCTTATATACTGCATCTTCGAGATCTTTTCTCTGAACCGGACGGTTGGTCGGGATCTCTACAACGTCCATTCCGTAAATATCACGGAACTCTTTTTCCTCAGTCAAGGCAGTACCTGTCATACCGCTCTTCTTCTCATACTTGTTGAACAGGTTCTGGAATGTAATAGTTGCCAGTGTCTTGCTCTCTCTTCTGACCTTCACATGCTCTTTTGCTTCGATCGCCTGATGCAGTCCGTCCGAATACCGTCTTCCCGGCATGATACGTCCGGTGAACTCATCCACGATCATAACCTCTCCCTCCTGAGTCACCACGTAATCCTGATCGCGGAACATCAGGTTATGCGCACGCAGCGCCAGAATGATGTTGTGCTGAATCTCCAGATTCTCCGGATCTGCCAGGTTCTCGATATGGAAGAAGTTTTCTACCTTCTTCACACCGTCTTCTGTCAGATTGACAACCTTTTCTTTCTCGTTGACAATAAAATCTCCGGACTCTTCAATATCTTCTCCCATGATCGCATTGATCTTGGAAAACTCACCGCTTGCTTCTCCTCTTTCCAGCTGGCGTGCCAGAATATCGCATGCCTCATACAATTTTGTAGATTTATTACTCTGTCCGGAAATGATCAGCGGAGTTCTGGCTTCATCGATCAATACGGAGTCAACCTCATCGATAACCGCAAAGTTCAGCCCTCTTTGTACAAGCTGTTCCTTGTAGATCACCATGTTGTCTCTCAGATAATCAAATCCCAGTTCGTTGTTCGTTACATATGTAATATCACAATTATATGCCGCGCGGCGCTCATCATTGTCCATATCATTGAGAACCACACCGACTGTCAGTCCCAGAAATTCGTGTACTTTTCCCATCCACTCGGCATCACGCTTTGCCAGATAATCATTGACTGTGACAATGTGAACTCCTTTTCCTTCCAGCGCATTCAGATATGCCGGAAGTGTGGATACCAGTGTCTTACCTTCACCTGTACGCATCTCTGCGATACGTCCCTGATGCAGGATGATACCACCGATCAGCTGCACCCGGTAATGGCGCATCCCCATACTTCTATATGCACCTTCTCTTACAACTGCATATGCCTCCGGGAGAATATCATCCAGAGTCTCTCCCTCTTTGAGACGTTCTTTAAACTCTCTTGTCTTATCCTTTAATTCCGCATCCGAAAGCGCTTTCATCTCTGGCTCCAGCGCCTCAATGCGATCCACGATCGGATAGATTCTCTTCAGCTCGTGCTGGCTGTGAGTCCCGAAAATTTTATCCATTAAACCCATAATCTGCAATCTGCTCCTTGTCTAAATTTACTCTGCCTACCATTCTATCACTAACTTTCCATGAATTCAACCAATTCATGTTTTTGTTCCGCTTTGTTTACATTTCATTTACAAACGGAGCAGATTTTTATAAGGAATTGTCCCTCCAAACAGATCCAGTGCACTTCCGATCGTAAAATCCAGCTTTCCATGTCCAAGACTTTTGAATTTTTCCAGTTCTTCCATACTTCCGATCCCGCCCGCATAAGTAACAGGAATCCCTTCCCATCTGCCAAGCAGTTCTACAAGCTCTCCTTCCACTCCGGAAGATTTTCCTTCCACATCCACACCGTGTACCAGAAATTCATCACAGTACTGCGCCATTTCATCAAGCAATTCCTCTGACAGTTTTTCTCTGGTAAACGTCTGCCACCGGTTTGTCACGATATAATAGTCATTCCCCTTTTTCCGGCAGCTCAGATCCAGAACTATTCTCTCTTTTCCGACCATATCTTTCAGTCGTCTCAAACGGCTGCGATCCACCTCTCCTTCACGAAATATATAAGAGGTTACGATCACATGGCTGGCACCCGCATCCAGATATTCTTCTGCATTTTCCGCCGTGATACCGCCGCCGATCTGCATCCCTCCCGGATATGCCGAAAGCGCCAGAAGCGCCTGCGCTTTCGTTGCCTCAAAATATTCGGAATCTCTGGAATTGAGCAGAATGATATGCCCGCCTTTGAGTCCATCCTGTTTATATTTTTCTGCATACCAGGCTGCATCCTGTTCTGAAGTAAAATTGGTCTGTGCCATATCGCCTTCATCTTTTAAGCTGCCGCCGACGATCTGTTTTACTTTTCCGTTATGTATATCAATACAAGGTCTGAACTTCATCACAATTCTCCTTTTATAGAAAAGTGCTGCAAAAACTTCTTCTGCAGCACTTGTTTATCCGGTATTCAAAACCTACTTGTTATTCTCCCGGTTCTGTGCGTTATGATCTTTGGTCATTCCATCCGCAGCATCATCTACCGCATCCGTGGCTCCCCTTGTCAGATCATCCACTCCATTGGTCACACCATCCACTACATCATTCACACCGTCTGTGACATCATCCACCACGTTGTCTGCCTTTCCGTTACTGTTGTCATCTGTACGGTTTTCATTTCTGTCTGTCTTGTCATTGTTGTCCTTTGTTTTGTCAGTTGCATCATTCATTGTTGTATCGTTCTGTGTATCTCTTCTGTTTCCACATGCAGTCGTGCCTAGAAGCATACAGGTACACATCAGCAATACAAGCAGTTTTTTTCTGTTTTTCATAATCTTCTTCCTTTCATAAAATATAGTCTTACACTGTTAAGTTTTCCTTTTTTTAATATTTTATGAATGGAATTTTTTTCTTTTTTATGCTCTTGGTCCTGCTGATTTCCTCAGTTTTTCCAATGCTCTTGACTCCAGCTGACGGATCCGTTCTCTGGTCACGCCGAGTATCTGTCCGGTTTCTTCGAGCGTATGTACATTACCGTCCTCCAGACCGTAGCGGAGTCTTAAGATTTTCTGCTCTTTTTCTGTCAGCGTGGAAAGCATCTCCTGCACTTCTTCTTTCTGTACCAGTGCCGCAACAGCCTCCTCCGGAGTCGGCTCCTGTGTATCTTCAATAAAGTCTTCCAGATTGCTGTCCTCTTCGTCTCCCACCGGAGTCTCCAGAGAAACCGGATTTTTGATATAGCTCTGCATGCGCTCTACTTCTTCTGTTGTCATATGCAGCTCTTTTGCAATCTCCTCTGCAGCAACTTCACGCCCGAGTGTCTGTTCCATCTTCCGCTCTGTTTTGCTGATCTTATTCATATTCTGAGCTACACGGACCGGCACGCGAATCTCTCTGGACTGGGAATCCAGCGCCCGCAGAATGGCTTCTTTGATCCACCATACCGCATAGGTGGAAAATTTACTGCCCTTTGTGTAGTCAAATTTTTCCACTGCACGCATCAGACCGATATTACCTTCCTGGATCAAATCCATAAACTGCATTCCTTTTCCGGCATAATGCTTTGCCACTGCAACCACCAGACGCAGATTTGCTTCCTCCATCTTTCGTCGTGCTTCTGTATCTCCTTCTGCGATCTGTCTGCCAAGTTCCAGTTCTTCCTCTGCTGTAAGCAGCGGTATCCTGCCGATCTCTTTTAAATAAATCTTTAACGGTTCCGTCATATCCACCGAATCCGGCACCAGATCCTCTGTCTCTGCTCCCAGATCCAGTTCTTCCCCCAACAGTTCCTTTTCTATCTCTTTACTCATATATTTTCATGCCTTTCTTTTCACGTAAGTCTCTGCTTATAGTTTTTCAATCACCTGACCGCTTCTGTAGGCTGCAAGCAGCGACTCCAGATCTGCTACCTGCTCTTTTAACTCGGTGCCGATATCTGTATTTCCAACGAGACGGCGTTCTGTCACCCGTTTCACTACCATGTAATCCGAATGAATATCGCTTCCCTTTTCCACCGCAGCCTCTTTCGACTCAAAAGGCTCATGGGCAACCAGAACAAGACCATAGGAGTTGTAGACAAGGGTATATCCTGCAATTCCCGTCTCTTTCTGATACGCCCTGGAAAAACCTCCATCGATGACCAGAACTTTCCCATTACACTTGATCGGACTTTCTCCGTTTTTACATTTTACAGGAACATGGCCGTTGACAATGTGGGCTCCCTCCGGGTGCAGTCCGAACTCTTCCAGAATCTCGTCTACCACCGCTTCTTTTTCCAGAAGTTCGTAGTACGGATTCTTTTTCTCCAGATGCGTCTCTTTTGCCTCGATAAAATACCGCTCAAAGGTCGCCATCTTGTCTTTTCCGAACAACGGAGAATCCGGATGCTGCCAGATGCACCACATGATATTCTTTCCCTGCTCTTTTTCCTGTTCATCCAGCGCGAAAAAGCCTTTTCTTACATAGCCTTCCAGTGCATCATACAGACTTTTCCCACGGTAGCTTTTTCCACAGAGCTGTACTTCCTTTAAAGATCCGTCCTCTCTAAGCGGTACGCAGCCGTGATACAAAAGATTGTTGTTATACACCTTGTATAATCCACCTTTGGCAAGCAAAAACCGCATATGATCCTGCAGCTTTTCACATCCTGCAAATGCTTTTTCCAGACGTTCCATAATCTCCTCTTCCTCTTCGGTCAGTTCATACGGAGCTGCCGGATCAATGGTCGGAAAGCTATCATCTTTTAACGGATATTCTTTTCCATCCAGCAGGATCGTGCCTTTTTTATAATCAATCCTGTGCAGCAGTGCACGTTCTTCCATCTGAAATTCCGGATGCTGAAGAATCAGTTTTCCTTCTACCTTAAACTGTATCACGGAAATTGCCTTGTGCATCCGAAGATTCATCTCCATCTCCGCCTTTTGCAGGCGTTCGCTTCCTTTGCGCCTGAAACAGGTACAGGGGTCGTCCCCATAAATGCGAAGTGCAAAATTCGCCAGAGGCAGAAGATTGATCCCGTATCCATCCTCCAGAATATCCAGATTCCCATAACGTGCACAAATCCGAATGACATTGGCAATACACCCTCTCTGCCCGGCTGCCGCTCCCATCCAGAGCACATCGTGATTGCCCCACTGAATATCCACTGAATGATAGGTCATCAGCTTATCCATGATAATATGCGGGCCCGGTCCTCTGTCATAAATATCACCGACAATATGTAAATGATCGATCACAAGCCTCTGGATCAGATCTGCGATCGCACAGATAAATTCTTCTGCCCTGCCGATCCGGATGATCGTCTGAATGATCTCATTATAGTAGGATTCCTTGTCATGAAGCTCCGCCTTTTCCGTGATCAGTTCTTCTATAACATAAGCAAAATCTTTCGGAAGTGCCTTGCGTACTTTAGAACGGGTATACTTACTGGCTGCCCGTTTGCTCACCTCGATCAGGCGGTACAGCTGAATTTTATACCAGTCTTCCATATGCTTCTCGGTCCGCTTTACCTGCTCTGTCTTCTCTTTTGGATAATAGATCAAAGTAGCCAGCTCCTGCTTTTCCCTCTTCCCAAGCGTATATCCGAATACATCCTCGATTTTGCTTCGCACCGCACCGGATCCATTCTTCAGCACATGGGAAAACGCCTCCCATTCCCCATGAATGTCCGTCAGAAAATGCTCGGTTCCTTTCGGAAGATTCAAGATCGCCTGCAGATTGATGATCTCTGTAGAAGCCGCCGCGATCGTCGGATACAAATCCGACAGCCGCTCCAGATATCTTGTCTCTAATTCTTTCATGACACTCCCCGCTCTTTACTCAAACTCTGATTAAAACTGAATCACATCACTCATATCATACATGCCGGCTGTTTTTCCCGCCAGGAACTTGGCTGCTTCCACCGCGCCTTTTCCAAACACGTTTCTGGAATATGCTGTATGCTTAAATTCGATCACTTCATCCATTCCTGCAAAGATCACCTCATGCTCTCCCACGATTGTTCCGCCGCGAACCGCTGAAATTCCGATTTCTTTCTCTTCTCTTTTTTTGCGGTACTGGCTTCTGTCATATACATACGTATATTCATGATCCAGTGCTTCATTGACAGAATCCGCAAGTGCCAGTGCAGTACCGCTTGGAGCATCCACTTTCTGGTTGTGATGACGCTCTACCAGCTCAATATCATATCCCGCCGGCGCCAGTACTTTTGCGGCATCTTTCAAGAGCTTCATCAGCAGATTGATCCCCATGGACATATTCGCTGATTTCAAAACAGCTGTCTGCTCTGCTGCTTTTTCTACTTTTTCAAGCTGGGCTTCAGAAAGTCCCGTGGTACAAAGTACGACCGGAAGCTGTCTGTTCACACAATAGTCCAAAAGCCCGTCCACTGCTGCCGCATTGGAAAAATCGATCACTACGTCTGCCTCTGCATCACACGCTTCAATCGATGAAAACACCGGATACGGATTCTGCACTCCCTGAAACTGATCCACACCTGCTACAATCTCCACTTTGCTGTCTGCTGCCGCAATTTTTGTGATTACCTGTCCCATTTTTCCATTGCAGCCATGCATGATTATCTTTATCATCCTGATTTCCTCCTCGTTCTGTATCTTTCATTTTCCACACCGGAAAACGTTATTCTTTCACGCTATACCGATCCGGACTTTGCAATACACGCCTGCAAAAGACAGACTTTGCCCGGATGGGTATACAAAAAAGGATATCACATTCTGGCTATTTGCTCAATCTATGATATCCTTTTAACAATTTTTTATGCTAACTGAATTCCGAACTCCTGCATTGCTTTTTTCAGCTGCGCGGTATGTGCTTCACTCAGCTCTGTCAGCGGCATTCTCAATCCGCCGACTTCCATTCCCATCAGATTCACTGCTTTTTTCACGGGGATCGGATTCACTTCGCAGAACAGTGCCTCAATCAGAGGAAGTGCCTTCAGCTGTAATGCCCTGCTTCCCGCAATATCTCCCGCAAAGAAGCTTGCACAGATATCATGTGTCTCTCTCGGAGCCACATTGGACAATACAGAAATCACACCTTTTCCGCCCAGTGACAGGATCGGAACGATCTGATCGTCATTTCCGGAATATACATCCACTTTCCCGTCTGTCAGCTGCAAGATCTTCGCTACCTGTGAGATATTTCCGGATGCTTCCTTGACTGCCACAATGTTGTCAGTCTCTTTCGCCAGTGTCGCTACGGTGGATGGCTCAATATTCACTCCGGTTCTGCTCGCTACGCTGTACAAGATGATCGGCGCTTTTGTCTCGGCCGCGATCGCCTTATAATGCGCAATCAGTCCCGTCTGTGTCGCTTTATTATAATATGGGGTTACAAGAAGTACGCCATCTGCACCGCTCTCGGCTGCTTCTCTTGACATCTCGACTGCAGTCCGTGTACAGTTGGAACCTGTTCCTGCAATGACCGGAATCCGTCCTTTCGTCTGTCTGATCGTAAACTTGATGCAGTCCATATGCTCCTCTTCCGTCAATGTAGACGATTCCCCTGTTGTACCGCAGATCACAATACTGTCGGTACCGTTATCACAATGAAACTGGATCAATTCGTCCAGCTTTTCATAATTCACACTTCCATCTGCATGAAATGGTGTAATAATCGCAACTCCTGCTCCTGTAAAAATTGACATATTTATCCTCCTGACCTTGTCGATTCTCTACTCAGTAATGTTTATGAAATTTTATCATTATTCAGAAGTGATGTCAACGATGGGAATGTGAAAAACGTCCTATTCCATGCACTCCAGCTTGCTCACAGATACTTCATAGGCTGTTCGTGTCTGTGTTTCGGTCTCGGAAATTTTCTTCACATAATCTCTGCTCTGGATTCTTCCCAGTATCTGTACATGCTCTCCCACTTCAAATCCGGACGCATACCGTGCATTTCTTCCCCAGCAGATACACGGAATGTAGTCCGATTTTCCGTACGGACGGTTCACCGCCAGAAGCAGGTCCGCGATTTCCCGTCCAAGCGGTGTTTTCCTGTACACCGGCTTTTTACAGATATACCCCTCCAGCAGAATGTGATTTGTTTTCGCCCCATCCAGTTCCTCGTCAATAAATTCTACCTCTCTTACAAACACAGACAGCACCAGGCGGTTTTTCTGTTCTTCATGCCGGTTATAAGAACGGAACTGCCCGGATACCTTGATCGCCTCTCCTGTATAATCCTGCGTCACATCGATCAGACGTTCTGAGATCATGAGAGGAATCCGGTCATTTGAATTACTCAGACGCTTCACAAGCACATCCGCCATATAGAATCCCTCTCCGAACACCTCGTGGCTGTATGTAAACCCGGATGCCACAACTCCCATGATGGTTACCTGATTGTTTTCAATAATCTTATCTGACATAATTTGTAGTACTCCCTTCCTCGTATGTGGTATTTTATATTTTTGAGTCAACTTAAGTCTATGACATCATACCGCAGTTTAGACCCGATTGTCCGAAAAACCGTTCGACAAAATCTATCGACAATTTTTTTATTTGCCTGTCACAAGAGTACTTGTAAAATCTGAAATTTATGATAGAATGAAAAAGTTGTAACAAGAGAACACACATTAACATAAGTAGGAAAGAGTGTAAAATTATGAAAACAAAACGTGAAGATGTTAGAAATATTGCCATTATCGCTCATGTTGACCACGGAAAAACAACACTCGTGGATGAGCTCTTAAAACAAAGCGGTGTATTCCGCGAAAATCAGGATGTTGCGGAACGTGTCATGGACTCCAACGATATTGAAAGAGAACGTGGAATCACGATTCTCTCCAAAAATACTGCTGTCTATTACAAAGGAACCAAGATCAACATCATCGATACGCCCGGACATGCGGACTTCGGCGGTGAAGTAGAACGTGTCCTGAAAATGGTAAACGGTGTCGTACTTGTAGTCGATGCCTTTGAAGGCGCCATGCCGCAGACCAAATTCGTACTGAGAAAAGCACTGGAATTAGACCTTCCGGTTATCGTCTGCATCAATAAGATCGACCGCCCGGAAGCCCGCCCGGATGAAGTGATCGATGAGATCCTGGAGCTTTTCATGGAACTGGATGCTTCTGACGAGCAGCTGGACTGCCCGTTTGTCTATGCTTCCGCAAAATCAGGAATTGCGGTCCTTGACCTTTCTGACGAAGAAAAAGATATGCAGCCATTGTTTGAGACGATCCTCGAATACATCCCGGCTCCGGAGGGCGATCCCGAGGCACCGACACAGATGCTGATCAGTACCATTGATTACAATGAATACGTCGGACGGATCGGAGTCGGAAAAGTAGACAACGGAACGATTCGTGTCAATCAGGATATGCTCCTTTTAAACCATCACGATCCGGACAAGCAGCAGAAAGTCAAGATCAGCAAACTGTATGAATTTGACGGTCTGAACAAAGTAGAAGTAAAAGAAGCCACGATCGGTTCTATTGTAGCGATTTCCGGTATTTCCGATATTTCCATCGGAGACACCCTCTGCTCTCCTGAGAATCCGGAAGCCATTCCATTCCAGAAGATTTCCGAACCGACGATCTCCATGCAGTTCATCGTCAATGACAGCCCGTTTGCAGGAAGAGAAGGAAAATTCGTTACTTCCCGTCACCTGCGCGACCGTCTTCTGCGCGAACTGAACACCGATGTCAGCCTGCGTGTGGAAGAGACGGAGAACGCCGACAGCTTTAAAGTATCCGGACGAGGCGAGCTTCACCTTTCTGTCCTGATCGAAAATATGCGCCGTGAAGGATACGAATTTGCGGTAAGCAAAGCAGAAGTTTTATATCACACAGATGAAAACGGCAAAAAATTAGAACCAATGGAGCTTGCCTACGTGGATGTACCGGAAGAATTTACCGGAACTGTCATCGACAAACTGAGTCAGAGAAAGGGAGAGCTTCAGAACATGGGCGTTTCCAGCGGCGGTTATACAAGACTGGAATTTCTGATTCCTGCCCGCGGACTCATCGGATACCGTGGAGAATTTATGACCGATACCAAAGGAAACGGAATCCTCAACACAAGCTTTAACGGATATGCGCCGTATAAAGGAGATATCCAGTATCGCAAACAGGGATCTCTGATTGCATTTGAGACCGGTGAGTCTGTCACTTACGGACTCTACAGCGCACAGGAACGCGGTACTTTGTTTATCGGACCTGGTGAAAAAGTCTATGCCGGAATGGTCATCGGACAGAACGGAAAAGCAGAAGACATCGAATTAAACGTCTGCAAGACAAAGCATCTGACCAACACCCGTTCCTCCAGTGCAGACGAAGCTCTCCGCCTGACACCGCCTCGTATTTTGAGCCTGGAAGAAGCGCTGGACTTTATCGATACCGATGAGCTTCTGGAGGTAACACCGGAAACCCTGCGTATCCGCAAAAAAATCTTGGATTCCAGAATGCGTAAACGCAGCAATTTGAAATAATCAGGAGACAACCATGAAAAAATATGCCAATGCCTTTTTGAAATGGATCACTTCAATCCTGGAAGTTGTCATCGCTTTGATCCTTGCAGTTACAATTATCATCATGACCTTTCAGCTGATCCTCTCATTTCAGCATTTGTCAGACCTGAATCAGTATCCAAATTATGACGATATGCTGACTACCTGTTTTAACCTGATCATCGGTGTGGAAATGATACGTATGCTGTATCTCCACACCCCGATCACAGTATTTGAGGTTCTGCTCTTTGCCATCGCAAGACAGATCATCATCGATCATGGATCACCGCTCAACAGTCTGATCGGCGTGATCGCCATTGCAATTTTATTTGCCACAAGAAAATTTTTGTTTATGACTTTTGATGAGTCCGAAAAGATTATTTTCCGTTCCTCTCAGAAAGTCAAATATATCAATCGTCTGATCCATGTCCACATTCCTTATAAGAATGATGAGACACTGCTGGATGTGCTGTTAAAGAAGATGAAGGAAGATGAAATTGAGATCGGAGTCGGTGCCTGCACTTACTTTTCTGATTTCGGTCTGCGCATCGTTAAGATCACCGATGGAAAAATTACCCGAATTGAAGTAATTCGTTCTATACAATAGAGGAATTCCGTGCTATAATGTTTACATAGTACAAAGAACACTTTATAAGGACAAGTTCTTTGTACAATATAAACAAAAGGAGTTGACCAGTATGAACTTTATTATTAGTGGAAAAAACATCGATGTGACACCAGGTTTAAAGGACGCTATTGAACAGAAATTAGGAAAACTTGAAAGGTATTTCACTCCTGAAACAGAAATTATCGTAACACTCAGTGTGGAAAAAGAACGTCAGAAGATTGAAGTGACCATTCCTGTAAAAGGAAACATTATCCGCTCTGAGCAGACCAGCGATGATATGTATGTATCCGTTGATCTTGTAGAAGAGGTTATTGAAAGACAGCTTCGCAAATATAAAAACAAACTGGTTGCCAGAAGCCAGGGACATCCTACCGCTTCCGGTTCCGGCAATAACTTTAAAAAAGAATTTTTCGAATCAGAAGATGACACTTCTGTAGATGATGAGATCCGCATTGTCCGTACAAAACGCTTTGGCATCAAACCAATGTATCCGGAGGATGCCTGCATCCAGATGGATCTTCTTGGACATGCTTTCTTCGTATTCTGCAACGCAGAGACAGACGAAGTCAATGTTGTCTACAAAAGAAAAGATGGTTCCTTCGGACTGATCGAGCCAGAATTTTCATAAGATAAAAAAGCTGCCTCAACCGGCAGCTTTTTTATTGTCACTTATTCAAATACGACCATCTCACCATCTACGTTGGCAAACCAGCACTCTCCTGTTCTGGCTATTCCGGTCTGACCATTTGTCGCTTCTGTGATCTCAGCGATCAGCTTTGACTCCTCCTCTTTCGGAATCAGGACAGTCAGATCTACTTTCTCTGTATACACACTGTCCAGGATTGTCAGCCCTCTTTGTCCCAGCAGATACTGAATTTTCCCCAATCCGGTATAATCTGTTGTAAGATTCAGTTTAAATCCATAGATTTTGGTAATAATCTGACTGTGGGAAATCCCTTCTCTTGCTGATTCGGTATACGCTCTCACCAAGCCTCCCGTTCCGAGAAGTGTCCCGCCAAAATACCGTGTCACAACTACAAAAATATTGTGAAGGCCCGCTCCCCGGATGACCTCCAGAATCGGTTTGCCCGCTGTACCGCTCGGTTCCCCATCATCACTGCAGCGCTCTGTCACGCGTTCTTCTCCGATTACATAGGCCCAGCAGTGATGCCTTGCATCCCAGTACTTTTTCCGTATCTGTTCCAGATACTGCATGGCTTCCTCCTCCGAGTGCACCAAAAATACTTCCGCGATAAACCGGGACTTTTTTTCCACGATCTCGCCCTTGCCGCCCTGATATACTGTCCTGTATTCCATCTGTCTCCCACCTTGCTTTTTCCATGCCTTTTGTTTGTTTCAGGTTTTTTCTGCCTGTTCTTTCTTAATTATATATACTATGCCTTTGGAACAAACACAAGAAAAACTGTGCAATTCTTAAATTTTTTTTATAAGAATATGAACTTTTTCTTTTTCCTTTGCTTTAAAAGAGCAAATTTGATATAATGAATAGAATGAATAAAGGAGGATATTATTCATGAATTACGGAAAAGAAAGCCTTTCGAAGAAGAAAAAAAATGTATCTTCAAAGAAAAATATGAAAAAGAAACGGGTCGGCGTCCGTGTCTTTAAGGCCGTTGTCATCTGTTTCCTTCTCATCTGCATCATCGGTGCCGTAGGCGGCGGTCTTTTCGTCAAGAAGATCATTGACGATGCGCCAGAGATCACTCCTGCCAAAGTCAAACCAAGCGGATATAAATCCCAGGTGGTTGCGGCATCTAACGGTCAGAATCTGGGGCAGTTCCGAGAAGCCGGATCCAACCGTGTCTACAAGACCATTGACACAATTCCAAAATATCTTGCCAATGCATTTGTAGCGATTGAAGACGAGCGTTTCTACGAGCACAACGGAATCGACCTGCAGGGTATCCTGCGCGCCGGTCTTGTAGGTATCACAAGCGGAGACTTTTCAGAAGGAGCCAGTACGCTCACCCAGCAGCTGATCAAAAATAACGTGTTCCCGAATTTCACGAATGAAAAAACGTTTTTCGACAGTCTGGAGCGAAAACTGCAGGAGCAGTATCTTGCCCTGGAAATTGAAAAGCAGATGACCAAAGAAGAGATTCTGGAAGCCTACATGAACACCATCAACCTGGGACAGAACTGTCTCGGTGTTCAGTCTGCCGCAAAGCGCTACTTTAACAAAGATGTCTCAGAGCTTACACTTTCGGAGTGTGCAGTCATCGCCGGGATCACCCAGAACCCGACAAGATACGATCCTGTGACTCATCCGGAGGAGAACGCCAAACGACGGGACATTGTACTGAACAACATGCTGGAACAGGGCTACATCACCCAGCAGGAATTTGATGAGGCCAAGGCAGACCCTGTCTATGACAGGATTCAACCTACTGCAGTCGGCTCTGATGCGGAAAAACCGAACACATATTTTATCGATGAGCTTGCAGAGCAGGTGTTAAAAGATTTGCAGGATCGTAAATCTTACACTGCAACACAGGCACATAATCTGTTGTACAGTGGCGGTCTGACGATTTATGCGACACAGGATCCGACGATCCAGCAGATCTGCGATGAAGAGGTTGCCGATCCAAGCAACTATCCGTCTACCATCGAATACGGACTGCAATACGCACTGACTGTTACACGTGCTGACGGTTCTGTTGAAAACTACAGCCAGAACAATGTTGGAGATTATATTCAGGCAGCATGGGGACGTGAATATCCACTTGTCTTCTCTTCCCCGGATGAAGCCAATCAGGCAGTTGCAGAATATAAGACAACGCTTAATATCCAGGAAGGGGATACTGTAGACGAAAGTATTACAATCCCTCCACAGCCTCAGACTTCTGTTGTTGTAATGGATCAGTATACGGGAGAAGTCAAAGCCATTGTCGGTGGCCGAGGGGAAAAAACAGCCAGCTTTTCTCTGAACCGTGCGACCGATTCTTACCGGCAGCCAGGTTCCTGTTTCAAACCGCTGGGTGTTTATGCTCCGGCGATCGATACCGGAAAATATACTCTGGCTTCTCTGATCGAAGACTCTCCGTACACATACAGCGACGGAACTCCGGTCAACAACTGGGATGGCAAGTATATTGGACAGGCTACTGTCCGCTATGCGATCCTCCACTCCATGAACGTTTGTGCCGTACGTACTCTAACTGATATCGGTATCGATACAGGTATGAAATATCTTGAGAACTTTGGATTTACTACACTGGTAAGCAAAGAAGATGATCCGGCACACAACGATTACAACCAGTCCACTGCACTCGGTGGTATCACAAACGGTGTTTATAACATTGAACTGACCGCTGCCTATGCTGCACTGGCCAACAATGGAGTGTACACAAAACCGATCTTATATACAAAGGTTTTGGATCATGACGGCAATGTCATTCTGGACAACAGTACTTCTGAGACTCATCAGGTTGTAAAGGATTCCACAGCAGCACTTCTGACGAATGCTATGCAGGATGTTATCAAACGTGGTACCGGTACAGCTGCACAGCTTGCAAATGGAATGCCTGCATCCGGAAAAACCGGTACTTCCGAATACAGTACTGATCTCTGGCTTGCTGCTTACACACCGTACTATACATGCTCTGTCTGGGGTGGATATGATTCCAATAAACCAATGGAGAATATCTATAATCAGACCTGGCATGAAGTCATGTGGAAAAATATTATGGACCGCGTCGACACTACACTCGGTCTTCAGGTAAAGAACTTTACCATGCCTGCATCTGTAGAGCAGAAAACAGTATGTTCTGTCACTGGTCTTCTGGCGGTCAGCAGTTGTCCTTCCTACACGGAATATTTCGCAAAAGGAACCGGTCCGACGCAGAGCTGCTCCGGCCACTATGAGGAAAAAGAGGATGACAAGGATGATGACGATAAGAACAAAGAGGATTCCGATTCTCAGAACAGCCAGGATTCCGAAGATAATGAGGATTCCGGAAATTCCGATCAGTCCGGTGATAACAACAACAATTCTGGAAACAATGGAAACAACAACGGAAATAATAATGGAAACAGCGGTGGAGATTCCGGCACAGTAACACCTCCGGAAGAATAAACAAAAAAGAAGAGAAGCAATCAGGCTCATACCTGAACTGCTTCTCTTCTTTTTATATTACCAGTTCCTGCACCTTCTGGTACTGCATCTGCTGTATCAGATTGTAAATCTGTTCTTTCTCTTCTATCGGTGCTGAAAAGCTCAGTCCGCATCCGGCCGTGATCTCCCTGGGAACCGGAATCAGTCTTCCCCCGATCTGCCGCTTTTTTGCCTCGCTTTCAAATGCCATCGCAGCTGTTGTCGTTTCAAATGTCACTACGATACGTAATTCTTTTGGTCTCATCTCTCTTCTCCCGCTGTCATTTCTTTGATTGCCTGTACTGCTTCTTCCACCTGTTCTTCACTGAGAAAATGAGAAAAACTAAATCGTACGATTCCCTGTTCCTCTGTATGAAGTGCCCTGTGCATCAGGGGTGCGCAGTGTGCCCCGGGACGCGTCTGAATCCCGTACACCTCGGAAAGCTCATCGCTGACTGCAGAAGAGTCATAATTTCCGATATTCAAAGCAACGATCGGCGCCCGTTCCATACTTGAAAAATCTCCATAGATTTTTACGGCATCCAGATGTTTGATCCCCTCATAAAACTGCAGCATTCTCTGACATTCGATCCTTTTGATCTGTTCTGTTCCTACATTCAAAATGTAGTTTAATGCTGCATGTAATCCTGCAATCCCATGCCCGTTTAACGTCCCCGCCTCCAGTACAGTCGGCATCTTTTGGGGCTGTGTTTTCAGAAAACTCTGCACTCCACTTCCCCCGGTTTTAAACGCAGGCAGGTGTACAGATTTTTGTACGATCATCCCCCCTGTTCCCTGTGGTCCCATCAGGCCCTTATGTCCGGTAAAGCAGAGGATATCAATAAAATCTCGTTCCATATCGATTGGAAATACTCCTGCTGTCTGAGACGCATCCACTAGAAACAACACGCCGTATTTTTTGCACAGTTTTCCGATTTCTGTCAGTGGATTTAAGTTTCCTGTCACATTGGATGCATGGGTACAGGCAAAGATATCCACACCATTTTGAAACAATTCTTCCAGCTTTTCCAGAGAAAGCCGCCCCTTCTCATCCACATCCAGGATCTGCAGGCTGCACCCTCTCTCTTTTGCCAGATACACGGGGCGTAAGACACTGTTGTGATCCATTGCTGTCGCCGCCATCCGTACCCCGGGAGCTGTCAGCCCCTGAATTGCAATATTAAGAGCTTCCGTAGCATTACTGGTAAACACTACCTGCTCCGGTCCTGGTCCGTGAAATAATTCATTCAGCAGACATCTTGTCTCATAAACCATGCGGGCACTGTTCAGACTGGATGCATGGCTTCCTCTGCCTGCATTTCCCATGGTCAGGATCGCATCATACACTGCCTGCGCCACTTCTCTTGGACGATAGTAGCTGGTCGCCGCGCTGTCCAGATAAATCATGGCTTCACAACCTTTTCTGCCTGCAGCATCTTTTCACAGATCACATACATATTTGTAACACTTCCCACAGAAAGCTTCTCCGTCAGTCCGTAATGATTCAGACACGTTCCACAAGTCAAAATCTCCACTCCCTGCGATTCCAAAAGCTTCAGATCTTCGAGGGATTCGGAGCCTTCTACCGGAAGTCTGGCGCCTCCATTATACATAATGACTGTATCCGGAAGCTTTTCCTGACTCGTGAGCGCATAAATAAAGCCTTTCATCAGTGCCTTTCCAAGAACTTCATCCCCCTCTCCCATGCAGTCAGAAGATAACACAACGATTGTATTTCCTGTTTTTTCGGAGACCGGCTGACACGGGATACATTCTGCAGTCTCTTCCCCCGCTTCATCCACAGCCCCTTCTGCCTTTATAAAAACCCGATATGTATGTTCATCCTGTTGTTCCCAGGAACATTCCAACTGTTTTTGTTTTGCCATTTTCTCCAGATTCTGCACGGCAATGGCATTGTCCACCAGTGTCTCTACGATATCTGATTCTGCCATCTGTGCCAGCATTTTTTTTGTCTCCACTACCGGGATGGGACACTGTTTTCCTCTTGCATCTACCATATATTTTTTCATGTTCTCTGCACCTCTATCTCACTTCTATTTTTTTCTCCCTTTTTTCTGTGACTTCTCCCACAATTGCACAGGGCAGTCCCAGAGCCTTCAACTCTTCCAGACACTGCTCCGCATCACTTTTTTCTATGCTGACAAGCAGCCCGCCGGATGTCTGCGGATCAAATAAAATCTCTTCCATTTCAAACGGAACATCAAAAAACTGCACGTTTTCTCCCACATGGTTTCTGTTTCTCTGGGCTGCTGCAGTCAGGTAAAATTCCCCTGCATAATCAAACGCCTCCGGAATATATGGAACCTGACTGCTTTCGACGCGGGCAGAATATGCATCTCCCAGCATCTCCAGGAGATGTCCCAGAAAACCAAATCCAGTCACATCGGTACAGCCGTGCACCTGATACTTTCTCACTACTTCTGAGGCATACTTGTTCAGGGTGGTCATGGAACGGATTGCCTGCGCCATTGCTTCTTCGGATGCTTCCTGGATCCGGTTTGCAGTACACACGATTCCAACTCCAAGTGGTTTTGTCAGGATCAGAACATCCCCCTCCCCGCATCCATTGTTTGCAAACACCTTGTCCGGGTGTATGGTCCCCATTACAGAAAGTCCGTATTTGACGTCTGTATCCGCAATCGAATGTCCGCCTGCCAGAACACCGCCCGCCTCTTTGACTTTTTCTCCGCCACCCAGCATAATCTGCCCAAGTATGTTCAGATCCCAGTTTTCCGGAAAGCAGACAATATTCAATGCGGTTTTGACATCTCCGCCCATGGCATAAATATCACTTAATGCATTTGCTGCCGCGATCTGTCCGAATGTGTAGGGATCATCCACCATGGGAGGAAAAAAGTCCAGCGTCTGCACCACTGCCAGATCATCTGTCAGTTTGTACACTGCCGCATCGTCTGAACTGTCATATCCGATCATCAGGTTTTCGTCCCTCGTCTTTGGTATCTTTTCCAGAACTCTTGCCAGGATTCCCGGGCCCAGTTTTGCCGTGCAGCCCCCGCCTTTACAAAACACAATCTCTTCTTTGTCACTCATCTTTTCTTCTGCCTCCCTTTCATTTTCTGTCATCCGATCACTGCCGCACCGAGCGCACCAGTGCGCAAAACGCCTCCAACTGTTTTAAATTGATATTCACATCATCCCCCCTTTTGCTCTGTTTTTATTATACTGCATTCCCGGAAAAGAGACCAGCTTATGATCGATTTCTCCAATAACAAATTCTTATCTTTCTACATTTCACACATTACGATCACTTTCTGGGGCGTTGTCATCGGCGGTATGCTGAATGTCGTATTGGTATAATAGACTAACAGCTCCATGTTTCTCGGACTGCAGGTAAACCTCTGCCCGTTCTGTGCCATGATATTTGTCACAGGACTTAGATTTAACCGAAGTGAATTATCTTCTGCCACCAGATTTTCATCAAAGAAATTCAGCATCACATTCTGTTCTCCCCGAAGCACTGTCACAATCTCTGCCCGGTATTGAGGAGGATAAATTGCCGGAACCGGAAGGCTGGTATCATAAAACGCGGCAACCCGCATTCCTCTTCGCAGCCTTACATTTTCGATCACCATTGTATCCGCCATCACGGTAAAGCGTACTTCTCCGTTTTCTGTATCCAGACGCAGAATCTGGCTGCAGCAGGAATCCCCTCTTTGAATCTCCCTTATCACACCGTTTATTTGTCCATATGTCTCATATGCCATTTTACGCACATCCTTTTTTCCTTATATTATGTCTTTTTCTCCGTATTGTTCACACTTTCTTCTTGTACTTTTCCCTGAAATTATGCTATACTGTTTTTCGGAAATCAAAAAAGGAAGCGAACGCAAATGAAAAGATCTGACAGAACATCTTTTTCAATTTCATATAATCGACAGACAGGCTGATGTGCAGCCTGTTTTTTTTCGCTTTACCATAGTAGCTTAACGCATAATTATTTCAAAGGAGAGTGTCAAAACCATGAAAACCAATATTTTTAGGCCAAAAAATCTTTTCATGATTTTCCTTGGCAACACCACCATGGCACTGGGAATCGTCATGTTTGTTCTTCCCAACGAGTTGATGACCGGAGGAACCACCGGACTTTCTCTGATCATAGATCATTATCTGCATCTGCCGATTTCTGTCTTTGTGTTTATCTTCAATTGCATCATGTTTTTACTCGGTGCGCTGATACTGGGATTTGATTTTGCCCTGACCACACTGATCAGTACCTTTTACTATCCGATTGCACTTGGATTTTTCCAAAATATCCCTTCGCTTTCCACAATCACGGATGACCGGATGTTATCCAGCATCTTCGGCGGACTCTTTATCGGATTTTCACTGGGAATCGTCATACGGTGCGGAGCTTCTACCGGAGGCATGGATATCCCTCCGTTGATCCTGAACAAAAAATTCGGACTGCCTGTTTCTGTAATGCTCTATGTATTTGACTTTTTGATCCTGATCGGTCAGGCATTGTTCTGTGACAAAGAGGCCATTCTGTACGGAATTCTTCTTGTCATGACCTACACCATTGTACTGGATAAAATTCTTGTCATCGGCCAGGCTCAGACGCAGGTCAAGATCATCAGCCAGAAATCCGATGAAATCAATGAAGCCATTACGCGGAAGATGGATCGGGGATCTACGCTGCTTCATACAGAAACCGGATATCTTCATTCCAGACAAAATATGATCCTGACCGTCATTTCCAACCGGGAGCTTTCAAAACTCAATCAGCTCGTTATGGAAATCGACCCTACTGCATTTATGATCATCGGAAAGGTAAATGAAGTGCATGGAAATGGATTCACGCTGCCGAAAAAACATGCCGTAAAAACAGAGAAATAACGCATGACCACAGAAAAAAGGACAACTGATTTTGAGGGCTGTACTCAAAGTCAGTTGTCCTTTTTCATGAAACAATCTTATAAATTTTTCAGCAATTTATCGATGCTGACCAGTTTTACACTGAGTACAAAAATCTCAGCTGCAACTGCCAGCTCTTCCGGTGTCGGATAAGACGGAGCAATACGAATGTTGCTGTCTTTTGGATCTTTTCCATATGGGAATGTTGCTCCGGCGCCTGTCATCACAAGCCCTGCTTCTTTCGCTTTTGCAACGATTGCTTTGGCACATCCTTCCATGGCATCAAAGGAGATAAAGTATCCGCCACGCGGAGCGATCCACGAACCAATCTCGAGTCCTCCCAGTTCACGCTCTAATGTGTTGATAACCGTCTCAAATTTTGGTCTCATGATATCTGCATGTTTTTTCATGTGCTCGACGATTCCATGAATATCTTTGAAGAATCTGACATGGCGAAGCTGATTTACTTTGTCATGGCCGATCGTCTGCACTTTCATCATATTGCGGATGTCTGCAAGGTTCGCATCAGAAGCCGCGATTGCTGCGATACCGGAACCCGGGAAACTGATCTTGGAGGTAGAAGAAAACTTGTATACCATATCCTGGTTTCCTGCTTTTTTACATTCCATCAGAATCTCGAGCAGGTAATCCTGTTTGTCTTCGTACAGATGATGTACACAATATGCATTATCCCAGAAGATACGGAAATCCTCTGCTGCCGGCTTTAAGTTTGCAAAACGATACACTGTCTCGTCAGAATATGTGATTCCCTGTGGATTGGAATACTTCGGTACACACCAGATACCTTTGATCGCCGGATCTTCACTGACCAGTTTTTCCACCAGATCCATATCCGGACCTGTTGCTGTCATCGGAACATTGATCATCTCAATTCCAAAATGTTCTGTGATTGCAAAATGTCTGTCATATCCCGGAACCGGACATAAAAATTTCACTTTATCCAGCTTGCACCATGGAGTACTTCCCATGATTCCGTGTGTCATCGCACGGGCTACTGTATCATACATCACATTCAGACTGGAATTTCCGAATACGATCACGTTGTCTTTTGGTACTTCCATCATATCTGCCAGAAGCTGTTTTGCCTCTGCGATTCCATCCAGGCCACCATAATTTCTGCAGTCCACACCGTCTTCACAGACAAGATCTGTTCCACTGTTTAAAATGTTCATCATCTCCATAGACAGATTCAGCTGTGCTGCTGCCGGTTTTCCTCTGGACATATCCAGTTTCAGCCCTCTGGCTTTTACCTCTTCAAACTGAGCCTGAAGCCCGCTTTTTAATTCCAATAATTCTTCCTTCGTCAAATCCTTATACGCCGTCATTGCAAGATTCCTCCAATTCTTTTATCACTGGTTGTTATTCTATCGACTTTTTGATGTTTCGTCAATCCTTTCTTGCAATTTTCTGCATTTTCCCGCATATTTTCATTGGAACGCGCCTATTTTTGAAGCAATTTATATGTATTCATTCATTTTTCTCCCTGATATTGTCTGATCAGTCCGCTGGACCACACGATCAGCTTTTCAGAAAGCTCATCAAAACTGCCTTTCACTTTTCCGCTTTTCTGCTTCATCTCGATCGCAATATACAAAATCTCCCGATCCAGTCCGTTCAGCTTCGGAAACAGCTCGGCTTTTCTTCTCAGATAATTCCCGGTCTTTAAAAAATATTCCGCCTGGATTGTAAATACCGATGTCTTATATAATTCCATCAGAACTTCCCGACTCTGCTCATGGAGCATATTGTGACAGGAGGCATGATACAGATTGCAGGCTCCCGTATGAACCGCCCGTCTCACGTCTGCCATATCCAGCTTTGCCACGATCTCATCCAGACTTCCTTTCAGCGGCATCGTGTCCTGACAAAACTGAAAAAGATCTGCTTTAGACCAGTTCTCCAGCTCTTCTCGGCCGGAAATAAATCCGCAGATCTTTTCCCGGTACGGAAGACGATTGAGCATCCCTCTGTAGATCCTCAGATCTGCCGGAAGAAGCGTATCCAGGATCAGAACTACATCAATATCACTCTCTTCTGTGGCTTCCCCTCTGGCATAACTGCCCTGTACCCCGATAAACCAGATGCGGTATCCAAATGTACTTACCACTTCATGCACATATTTTTCCAGCCAATTGTAAATTTGAAAACTCATATCTGATTCCTCCATGTCTCTTTTTCTGCCATCGAACGCCTCTTTTTATCAATTACTTCTATTATATGTAATTTTTATTCCCGCCGCAAGAAGGTTTTGGTTTATCTTTACGCCCCGGTACTCTGATACGCTTTCATCCCCTTCTTCCACACCAGAACGTCAATGACACCCAATATGACACAGGCACCTGCTATATATAGCAAAATCCCTCTGCTGCCCGCTCCCAGCATGCAGACTGTCGGATAATAATTCGCCAGAGCGATCGGAATCAGCGCACTGACGGCTACCCGGATCACGGCATGGTAAATGTCGATCGGATATTCGATCAGCCGCTCCAGATTTTCGATCAGCGTGATAAACATATTAGACTTAATGAACCAAAAGGATAAGGTTGACATAATAAAAATAATGCTGAAATACGCAAACACCGCCGTAACCAGTAAAAATACAAACAGTACGATGCTCTGCCATCCGTGAAACATATGCAGTTTATGACTTGTCCGGATCAGCAGAAAAATTCCGACCAGATACTCATCCAGAGGATATTCCGCATTGTATCTTCCGGTACTCAAAAGCTGGAAAAATGTATTGAGCGGTTTTAAAATAAAAAGATCAAATTTTCCGTTCTGGATCCAGTAACTGATGCTCAATGTATTGATAAAAAACGTATTGTAGATGGCTCTGACCAGATAGAAAACTCCCAGGCACCACAGCACTTCTTCTTTACTCCACATTTTCATCGCATCGACCTGACTGAAAATGATCTCGATATTAAACACACCGACCAAAAGTGCCAGGACGCTGGCAAGATTGATCGCCAGAAAATCCAGTTTGTATTCCAATACAGTCAGCAGATTGATCTTAAAATACATTCGATAGCAATCCAGATACCATCGAACCTTTTCTATCATTTTACGTGTATATGACATGATTTTCTCACCCTCCCTGAATCACGATCCGTCTCATTGCATTCTTGTTCATCAGCCTGCACAGCAGAAACAATCCCGCGATCCAGCCCAACTGAAGCAGGATTCCTCCGGCAATCTGTGCCCCGTTTGCTTCTCCCATTACAATGGTCAACGGAAAATAGTAAATAGACTGAAACGGAAGCACCATACAAAATCCCCTTAGAATCGATGGGTAAAATGCAAGCGGAATGAACATTCCGCTGAAAATATTGACACAGGCCATTTTCAGCATATAAAGCCCGATGTTTGAGTGACTCCAGAATGTCAAAATTCCCAGCATATAATTTAAAATACTGAACAGAATATAAGAAAAAACAACCGCCGGCACAAAGAGCAGCCATCTTTGTATCGGTATCACAGACACTATTTCTCTGTTTTTTATACAGTACGGAATGAAAACCAAAAGCAGCACAAAGGCATTAAGTAATCCTTTCCCCAACTCCTGCATGGAATATTTGACTCCCAGATTTAACGGCGTCAGCAGGGATGTAACGATATTTCCGCTTTGAAAATCGTTCCCGATCTCCTCATCTGTTCCGCCGCCCAATAATCGCTGAAGCAGCAATGTCATCACTGTGTAGATCATGATACTGTTATAAGAAATACTTCCCACTTCCTCTTTCCCCTGATACACAGCTGACCAGATTGCAACTTCTACAACAAATAAAAGAACCGTGGAAAAGATACCGATACAAAAATTAGTACGGTAGACCAGTTCTCTTTGTATTCCAACTCTGATCAATGCAATATATTTTTTCATCGTTTTTCGCCTTTCGTATTTATTTTTGTACAAGATTGTAAATAAAATCTTCCAGACTCTGTTTTTCGATTGAGATATTTTCAACCGGCATTTTATCAATCAGCTCTGTCATTGCTTCTTTTTCCGAAAGTCTCTGTTTATCGATCCGTATTTTCAATCCGTCCTCCAGATACTCCACAATCTGTAAGCCCGGATTTAATTCCACATTCCCGTCAAAGGCTTCTGCAAACTTGATCATCATATAGCTGTATCTGGACAGATCCGAAATATTTTTCACCTGATCATCCAGTATGATCTCACCACTGTTGATGATCATGATCCGGTCACAGATCCTCTCCAGCTCTGCAAGATCATGGGAGGAAAAAAGAATCGTCACATTCCTTGCAGCATTGATATGTTTCAGATATTCTTCTATATTCTTCTTGATCACAATATCAAGTCCGATCGTTGTCTCATCCAGAATCAGCAATCTGGGGGAATGCAATGTGATCACGGCAAATTCACATTTCATTCTCTGTCCCAGGCTCATCGTCCGTACCGGTACGTTTAACAGTTCCCCAATCTGCAAAAACTGTTCCAGTTCTTCTAAAATTTCCTCATACCGTTCGTCCGATACCCGGTATATTTTCTTGTTTAACTCCAGAGAGTAAATAAAGGGCAGATCCCATACAAGGGAACTTTTCTGTCCGAAATTCGCCCCGATATATTCTGCATTTTTCTTGCGGAACTGAAAACTGTCCCTTCCGAACATTTTCGCTTCCCCGCTGTCCGGAGAAAGAATTCCCAGCATGGATTTGATCAATGTGGATTTTCCTGCACCGTTTAGTCCTACAATTCCGACCATCTCTCCTTCTTTGATCTGAAATGAGATATCTTTGATTGCTTCTTTGGTCTCGAATTTACTGCTTTTGAAGATTCCTTTCCCGCTTTTGATTTTCCTGCGGTATGCTTTTGTCACGTGGTTCATTTCTATGATTGTGTTCATATTTTCCCTCATTCCTTCTTGATTTTAAACCGTAATCTGCAATTTCTCCTATTATATTATACCCCCCGCAAAAACTGCGCAATAAAAAATCTCTGCTCTTTAGCTTTCATCTCTATTATGATTCGTGCTTTTTCATGGTTCAAATGGGTATATAAGTTGTCAGAGATATCGAAACATGATAAAATATCACAGACATTCACACGAAAGGAGTCCCCTATGTCCTCTTATTCACAATCCGACATTTATCACAGTATCTTCTCAGACATTTACACTGTCTTTTGCGGAATGCAGGACTGCCCCCCTTCCTATTCCTTCGGGCCGGCAGTCCGGGACTGCTACCTGCTTCATCTCTGTCTGGAAGGAGAAGGCGTATTTTACTCCGGTGAAGAACGCTATCCGATCAAACAGGGGCAGGGGTTTCTCATTCATCCCGGCAAGCTGACTTTTTATCAGGCGGATTCAGTGAATCCCTGGAGCTATCTCTGGGTCGGTATCGGCGGTCATGATGCAGAAAAATATCTGCGGCTTGCCGGTCTTTCTGCCAGAAATCCGATTTTTTCCTGTACCCAGATCGATACCGCAAAATCCTATATCCTGGACATGATGAAGCATCACGCCTTAAGTGCCGCAAATGAGATTTACATCCAGGGAATTCTGATGCAGTTTCTCGCCCTTCTGGTGGAGGACGCCGGATGTACGGTTTCTCCTCAGCAGAATACATCCAGCGTATATATTAATCAGGCGATCTCCTACATCCATAAAAATTATCAGAATCCACTCACTGTACAGGAAATCGCGGACTATTTGTCTTTGAACCGGAGTTATCTGACGGAACTGTTTCTAAAAACCGTACAGCTTTCCCCGCAGCAGTTCCTCACTCGGTACCGGATTACAAAATCCGAAGAGCTGCTCCAGTCAAGCAGCCTGTCCATCCAGAATATTGCCTATTCCTGCGGATATTCCAGCAGCTTTTCTTTTTCCAAGGCATTCCGTAAAGTAAACGGTCTAAGTCCTTCTGAGTATCGGAAGCAAAAAAGAGGGGGATGAAAAAATCAATTCTTTTGCATCCCCACCCCTTCATTTTTATTCTTCCTTTGCTTTCAGCAGATAAAGACGAGACTGGAAATCTCCGTTCTCTCCATTATACTGCTCCGGATTTTGTCCGGACGCCACGTCTGATACGATCAGTCCGGCCTGCATCAGCTCATCTCCGTACAATGCCATTTCCATATTCGAAATCTGATACGGAAGCTTCGGATCCAGTCCCTGCAGTCTGACGCTCCGATATCCGATATTGATCGGCTCCAGGAAGCGATACCATCCCACAATCGCTTCTTTTTTGTCCTCAGACACAACCATCCATGCCATTTCATTTCCTGCAAACGGGCTCTGAAGTCGATAGAATGTTCCATACTGGATCAGGCTTCTGTGTTCTTTCATAAATGCCGTCTGTTTTTTGATTGCCTCCCGCTCTGCCTCTGTCAGACTGTTCGGGTTCAGCTCATATCCGAAGGTTCCAAAATACGCTACATCCGCACGCATTTTCAAAGATGTGTTGCGAAGCACCTGATGATTCGGCACTGCTGATACGTGAGATCCCATACTGCTCACCGGATAGACAAGGGACGTTCCATACTGAATCTTACAACGTTCCACTGCATCCGTATCATCCGATGTCCATGCCTGCGGCGCATAATACAGCAACCCCGGATCAAAACGGGAACCGCCGCTTGCACAGGATTCAAACAAAATTTCAGGGAATCTGGCAGTCAGCTTCTCATATAACCGATAAACACCCAGAATATACTGATGCATGACCTTACCCTGATCTGCGGCACTGGCTGTATGGGAGTATACTTCTGACATACAGCGGTTCATATCCCATTTGATATAAGAAATCGGCGCATCCTCCAGGATTTTTTCCATTTGTCCATAAATGGCATCCACCACTTCGGCTCTGGAAAAATCCAGAATATACTGATTTCTTCCATGGGAAATATGACGTCCCGGAGTAGACAAGATCCAGTCCGGATGCTCTCTATAAAGATTGCTGTCCTTGTTGACCATTTCCGGCTCAAACCAGAGACCGAATTTCATGCCTTCTGCCGCTACCTTCTTCGCGATTCCTGCAATGCCATCCGGCAGCTTTTCCAGATTCGGATACCAGTCTCCCAGAGAAGAATGATCATCCTCCCGTTTTCCGAACCATCCGTCATCCAGTACAAACAATTCGATTCCAAGCCGTTTCGCCGTGCGTACGATCTGAAGGATCTTTTGCTCATCGAAATCAAAATAAGTCGCTTCCCAGTTATTGATGAGAATCGGTCTCGGTCGGTCTCTCCAGTATCCTCTTGCCAGGCGTGCACGATACAGACTGTGGAATGCCTGACTCATCCCGTTCAGTCCGCGATCGGAATAGACCATCACCGCCTCCGGTGTCTGAAACTCATCTCCGTTTTTCATTTCCCAGGAAAACCGGTCCGGATGAATTCCCAGCGTCACTCTTGTGACATCGTATGTATCCACCTCTGCCTGCACCAGAAAATTCCCGCTGTAAACAAGACTGAAGCCATACACTTCCCCGCACGCTTCCGTGGTATTCTCCCGACGCAGTGCCAGAAACGGATTAAAGTTACTGCTGCTGCATCCGCGCATACTGTAAATGCCCTGAATCCCATACTGCAGTTTTCGCTCTGTCACTGCACGTTCTCTTCCCCATGCTCCGGTCAGCTCGATCATTTGATAGTCGTGATCCGGCAGATCTACACTGCAGCTCATTGCCCTCTCCAGCACGATCTTCTCTGCTCCGTGGTAAATCACCTTTGCACTTCTTGTAATCACCGGAAGCTCTTCAAAAATCGTATAGTACAAGATCAGTGTGGTGTGGATCAGCTCATCTTTCAGTTCGATTTCCAGTGTCTGTGCCTCTTTGGAATCTTCGGTATAGGTAGCCGGCAGTCCTGCAAGCGCGGGCTTCCCGTCATAAATCCGATGTGTCTGATACACAAAATCCGTAATACGGCTTCCGTTCTCCTGCAGAATCTCCACCGCCGGATACCGCATATCCCCTGCTCCATAGGACGGATATTCCTGCTTGATATGTTCCATCGAGAATGTGGAATCCCCTTCGTAAGTACATACAGCCATTGGGCGGTGACGCAGCTCCAGCAGATGGGAAAAACTCTCCCTGTCATGCAGCTTTTTCCCAAAATACAGCTGTCCTAACTGTCCATTTTTTAAGATGGTGATCAGATAGCTGATTTCTTTGTTGTAAAGATGAAATTCCCGGGATCCTTCGTGATAACAAATGCTCATATTTCTGGTTCTCCTCTCCTGTTTCTATTTTTTATTATAAAGATTTCGAGGGGGACTGCCAGACTGTAATGTTGGAAAAACATATCCAAATGTTGGGTTCTATTTTATAACAAAAAGTGATCGGAACTTTCGTCCCGACCATCTTTTGTCTACTGTACTGTCGCAATATCGATCAGTGTCAGTTTTTTAATATCTGTATTTTCAAGACTGGTGATCAGCGCCTCAGCGGTATCGATCGCTGTCAGTACATTGACACCTGTCTCAATAGCGTTTCTTCGGATGACAAATCCGTCTCTGGAGTGCTCTGCCCCCTGCGCCGGAATGTCGATGACCAGATCGATCTCGTGTCCTAAAATGAGATCCAGAAGGTTTGGCGACTCCTGCTCGATCTTGCGGACCGGAATTGCTTTCACGCCTGCTGCGTTCAGCGCTTCTGCCGTGCTCTTTGTAGCAAAGATACGGTATCCAATCTTTTCGAATCTGCGTCCGATCTCCACTGCCTCCGGTTTGTCTTCGTCACGAACTGTCATGATCATGTTCTTGAACTTCGGCAGTTTGATTCCTGCTCCAAGGAATGCTTTATAAAGTGCCTCGTCAAATGTCTTGGCAATTCCCAGACATTCTCCTGTGGATTTCATTTCAGGTCCAAGGCTGATGTCTGCACCGCGGATCTTCTCAAAGGAGAATACCGGCATCTTCACTGCCACGTAATCTGCTTCCGGCTGCAGTCCCGGTGTGTATCCCAGTTCTTTGATCTTGTTTCCGATGATCACTTTGGATGCAAGCGGTACGATCGGAATTCCAGTTACTTTACTGATATAAGGAACCGTACGGCTGGAACGAGGATTTACTTCAATGACATACACATCATCTTCTCCACATACGATGAACTGAATATTGATCAGACCGATGACATGGAGAGATTTTGCAAGTCTTCTTGTATACTCTGCAATCTTGTCTTTTGCTTTCTGCGTCAGGCTCTGTGCCGGATATACAGAGATACTGTCTCCGGAATGGATTCCTGCACGCTCAATGTGTTCCATGATTCCAGGAATCAGAATGTCTTCGCCGTCACAAACTGCATCGACCTCGATTTCTTTTCCCTGTAAATATTTATCCACCAGAATCGGATGATCCTGTGCGATTCTGTTGATGATTCCGATAAATTCATCGATATCATTGTCATTGATCGCAATCTGCATTCCCTGTCCACCCAATACGTAAGAAGGTCTTACCAGAACCGGATATCCAAGTCTGTTTGCAACTTCTTTGGCTTCTTCTGCAGTAAACACCGTTCCTCCTGTCGGACGTGGAATCTCGCACTCTTCCAGGATCTCATCGAATAATTCACGGTCTTCTGCTTTGTCTACATTCTCTGCAGAAGTTCCAAGGATCGGAACTCCCATCTTCATCAGAGCTTCAGTCAGCTTGATCGCTGTCTGTCCACCAAACTGTACGACTGCACCGTCTGGTTTTTCGATATCCACAATGCTCTCTACATCTTCTGGAGTCAATGGCTCAAAATACAGCTTGTCTGCAATGTCAAAGTCTGTACTTACCGTCTCCGGATTGTTGTTCACGATAATTGTCTCGTAACCTTCTTTTGCAAATGCCCATGTACAGTGCACAGAACAGAAATCAAACTCGATTCCCTGACCGATACGGATCGGACCGGATCCAAGTACCAGAACTTTTTTCTTATCACGAGTCTCTTCTACTTCGTTCTCACTTCCATATACAGAATAGTAGTATGGTGTCTCTGCTGCAAATTCTGCTGCACACGTATCTACGATCTTGTATGCTGCAACAATGCCGTTTGCATGACGCATATCGTGAATCTCACGCTCTGTCTTTCCTGTCAACTGTGCGATCACGTTATCCGGGAACTCCATCCGTTTTGCTTCTTTTAACAACTCCGGTGTCAGCTCTTCTGATTTCAGTGCATTTTCCATCTCCACAATGATTGCAAATTTATCAATGAACCACTCATCGATCTGTGTGATCTCGTGAATTTTTTCGTAGCTTACACCGCGGCGGATTGCTTCTGCGATTCTCCACATACGCATATCATCCACGATCTCCAGCTGCTCTGTCAGTTCTTCCACAGACAGATCTGTGAAATCATAAGACATGAGGCTGTCTACATGCTGCTCCAGAGAGCGGATGGCTTTCATCAACGCACCTTCAAAGTTATCGCAGATACTCATCACCTCTCCGGTCGCTTTCATCTGTGTTGTCAGTGTTCTCTTCGCACTGATAAACTTATCAAATGGAAGTCTCGGAAGTTTTACCACGCAGTAGTCCAGCATTGGCTCAAAGCTTGCATATGTCTTCTGTGTAATCGCGTTTTTGATCTCATCCAGTGTATAACCAAGGGCAATCTTTGCTGCAACCTTCGCGATCGGATATCCTGTCGCTTTGGAAGCCAGTGCAGAAGAACGGCTTACACGCGGGTTTACCTCGATTACACAGTATTCAAATGTCTCCGGGTGCAGAGCATACTGTACGTTACATCCACCCGTGATATTCAGCTCACTGATAATATTTAAAGCGGAAGTACGCAGCATCTGGTATTCTTTGTCCCCCAACGTCTGTGACGGTGCCACAACGATACTGTCTCCTGTATGCACACCAACCGGGTCAATATTTTCCATATTACATACCGTAATGCAGTTTCCGTTTCCGTCACGCATTACTTCGTACTCAATCTCTTTCCATCCTGCAATACAACGCTCTACCAGAACCTGTCCTACACGGGAAAGACGAAGTCCGTTTTCCAGGATCTCCACCAGCTGTTCAGAATCATGTGCGATACCGCCGCCGCTTCCTCCCAGTGTGTATGCCGGACGAAGTACAACCGGATATCCGATCTTATTCGCAAATGCAAGACCATCTTCTACGTTTTCTACGACCAGAGAAGCTGCAACCGGTTCTCCGATCTTTTCCATCGTTGCTTTAAATTCCAGACGATCCTCTGCCTTTTTGATCGTCTCAGAAGTTGTACCGATCAGGCGGACATTGTGTTTTCTTAAAAATCCTGCCTCTTCCAGTTCCATTGCCAGGTTCAGACCGGCCTGTCCTCCCAGTGTCGGAAGTACGCTGTCCGGCTGCTCTTTTAAAATCAGCTGTTCCACAACTTCTACTGTCAATGGCTCGATATATACTTTATCTGCGATATCTTTATCTGTCATGATCGTCGCCGGGTTGGAGTTTAACAGAACAACTTCAATCCCCTCTTCTTTCAAAGAACGGCATGCCTGTGTTCCTGCATAGTCAAACTCTGCTGCCTGTCCGATGATGATCGGACCGGACCCAATTACTAATACTTTTTTAATACGACTGTCTCTTGGCATTATTTCGCTCCTCCCATCATCTCAATGAATCTGTCAAACAGGTAACCGGAATCCTGTGGTCCCGGGCATGCTTCCGGATGGAACTGTACGGTAAAGATGTTCTTTCCGACATAGGCAAGTCCCTCGTTTGTTCCATCGTTGACATTCGTAAATGCAGGCACTGCCACATTTGGATCTACATTTTCTGCATCTACCACATAGCCGTGGTTCTGGGAAGAAATGTATACACGATTTGTCTGAAGGTCTTTCACCGGATGATTTCCGCCGCGATGTCCATATTTTAACTTGTGTGTAGTCGCACCTGTAGCAAGAGCCATGAGCTGATGTCCAAGGCAAATTGCAAAGATCGGAATATCTGTATTGTACAATTTTTTGATTTCTTCAATAATAGAGGTGCAGTCTGCCGGGTCTCCAGGGCCGTTTGACAACATGATTCCGTCAGGATTCGATGAAATGATCTCTTCTGCAGTTGTGTGGGCCGGGTATACAGTCACTTCGCAACCACGCTGATTTAAAGATTTGGCAATATTATTTTTTGCTCCTAAATCCAGCAGTGCTACTTTCTTTCCTGTTCCTTCCAGAACATATTTCTCGCTGCATGTTACTTTAGAAACAACATCACCTACTGTGTAGGCCTTCAGCTTTGGAAGAATCTCTTCCAGATTGTAATTTTCATTTGTAGTAATCATACCATTCATGGTACCTTTTTCCCGTAAAATCTTTGTCAGAGCACGTGTGTCCACGCCTGCGATTCCAGGAATATCCTGCTCTTTCAAAAAGTCCTGAATCGTACCTTCACATCTGAAATTGCTTGGCATACGAGACAGCTCTCTTACAATATAACCATCCGGCCATGCTTTTCTTGATTCCATGTCCGGTGTGATTCCATAATTCCCAATCAACGGATACGTCATTACGACTGCCTGTCCCGCATAAGAAGGGTCTGTCAACACCTCTAAATATCCTGTCATGGAGGTATTAAACACGATTTCACTAATCATATCTCTTGTCGAACCAATGCTTGTTCCTGTAAACACGGTTCCATCTTCTAAAATCAGAAATGCCTTCATCTGTTCACCTTATCCCTTCGTAAATTTTCTCAAATTGTAAAGATTATACTACATACCCGGGAATATTTCAACCTGTTTTTAGAAAATTAAAGTGTCATCAATTTTATCGTAATGCCTGCGAATCCATTTCAGCCCTTTTTCCATATTTCCTTCTTCCAGGGCATTTACAATTTCTTCATGGATCTGGCACCAGTCCTCATTTTTTGCTTCGTTTTGTACATGTGCGATTTCTTCTTCACAAAGACCGGACAAAGATTCCATCACTGCGACAAGCAATTGATTCTCTCCTGCACGGATCAGCTCCTGATGGAATCTTCGGTCATGCTCTGCGGTCTTTTCCGGTATCTGCATCTCTTTGATTTCTGCTTTCAGCCTCTTTAAAACTTCCGGATTTTTCAACCGCACTGCCTGTACAAATGCCTCCTGCTCCAGGATTCGCCGGATTCGGCTGACTTCCCTGTAGTTGCTCTGTCCGGTGAGCAGCATCATGGAAAACACATTTCCCAGACTTTTCTGCGGCATATTCACCAGAAAATTTCCTTTGCCCTGTCTGCTCTCCAGCATTCCGGTATGTTCCATTGTGCGAAGCGCCTCCCGGACAGAATTTCGTCCCAGATTCAGACTTGCCGCCAGCTCCCGCTCAGATGGGATCTTGCTTCCGCAGGAAAGTTTTCCTTCTTGTATCTGCTGTTTCAGATATTCGATCACTCTCTCATATGTTTTCTCATTCATTCCCTAAAAAACCTCTGAATCTTAAATATTCTGTCAATACCTCAACTGTACCTTCGATCCCCAAAACGCCGCTGTCCAGACACAGTTCGTAATCCTGTGCCAGTCCCCACTCCTGCTTTGTATAATATTTATGGAAAGAAGCTCGTCTGCTGTCTGTATCCTCCAGAAATTTCTTTGCCTTTGTCTCGGAAAGTCCTTCCCGCTCCATGATTCTCTGCACACGGATCTTGGGGTCTGCATGGATAAAGACACGGACTGCTTCCGGATCTTCTCTGAAAATATGGCCTGCGCATCTTCCTATTATAATGCAGGACTCTTTCGATGCCAGCTCCCGGATTCTTCGAAACGGAATCCGTCCGACCTCCTGTTCAAACTGGCTCATAGCAATGGCATATAATAAACTGTTTACCGGCTCTTCCTCATAAAATGACTGCACCTCTTCATAATCATCCGTACCTTCTGCAATCTTTTGAAGTTCCGATTTTCCATAGCATGGAATTCCAAGTTTCTCTGCCAGACGTTCTCCGATTTTTCTTCCACCGCTTCCGGATTGTCTCCCAATGGTAATGATAATATGTCTCATATATTTTACCCCCTTATAAACATCCTGCAAAAACAGATGCAAAAATCACCGTTAAAAGTCCTGCCACTGCAATAGCCAAACTACTCATAGCTCCTTCTACCGGCCCCATCTCCATGGCTTTTGCAGTTCCAATTGCATGGGAAGCGGTTCCCAGTGCCAGCCCTTTTGCCACTGGTTCTTTGATCCGAAATACCCGGTACACCACATCTGCGATTATATTTCCCAGTACTCCGGTAATGATGATCACTGCAACGGTGATCGTAACAATTCCCCCAAGTTCTTCCGACACTCCCATTCCAATTGCTGTTGTAATTGATTTCGGAAGCAGTGTCACATACATATCATGAGAAAGCCCGAATAAATAAGACAGGCCAAGAACACTGAGTATACTTGTCAAAACTCCGGATAAGATTCCCGCCGCTACTGCTTTTAAATTCTTTTTCAGTAGATTTAACTGCTGATATAACGGAACTGCCAGACAAACGGTTGCCGGCGTGAGCAGGTAACTCAAATACTGTGCACCCTGATTGTAATCATCATAAGAAATATCCCCTACTGTCAGAATCGCCATAACACACAAAATGGCGATCAAAAGCGGATTAAAAATTGCCATCTTGAACTTTCGTTTTAAAAGCAGCCCCACCTCGTAACCGACCAGACTGACTGCTGCACCGAAAAATACGGAATGTACTAAAAACTCTCTCATCTTACTGTCTCCTGTTCTGCTTTCTCTTTCTTCTTTTTGCTATTCTGTATGACAGCCTGCGTCACTTTTGCAGCCACTGCCATTACCAGGACCGTAGTCACGACCGTGATCACACTGATTGGAATCCACACGGGCTTCAATACTCCCCATGCATTCAAAAGACCGACTCCTGCAGGAATAAACATGACCGGCATGATCTCGATCAAAAAGACTGCCGCATCAGAAACCTGACTCAGCTTGAGCACCCCTGTTTTCAATGCCGCCAGCATAAGGATAAGCCCCCACACGCTTGCCGGAACAGGTAATGGCAGCGCAGCTTTTAACAGTTCTCCCAAAAAAGAAATCAGCAGGATGATTACAAATTGTCTCAATATTTTCATTTTCTCATTCTCCCTTATAACCAACTGGTAGTACCAGTTGATTATAAAAAAGAATTTTCTCGATGTCAAGAATTTTTCATACGGAATCATTCCTAATTCAATTCTGCGATTCTGGAAACTCCCACATAAATTTGTGAAATCTTATACCAGGTCCGGTAATCCACGGTTCCTGTCTGCGGCAGACCAAAAATCTCCTGAAACTTTCTGACCGCCTCCGCAGTTGCCGGTCCATACACTCCGTCCGTCTGAATCTTTGGCAGCGCCGGATACGCCCCCGCGATCACATTGAGCTGTTCCTGAAGCTGACGCACCTTTGCTCCGCTTGCCCCGTTTTCCAGTGTGTAGCCCGGCCAGGAAGACGGGATTCCGGAAATTTCTTCTGCTGTGTTGATATACATATCACTTCCATAAAAATAGCGAAGAATCTCAATCGGAGTATAGCCCTGATCTCCCAGCTCCTTTGACCCCCACTGCGTCAACCTTTTCTCAAGAGCGTACAATTATTTTTCTACCTATTATAAAGAAGTAAAAATGGTACAATATTCACCCCTCAGAGAACGATCTCCGAGGGGATTTTATTAGAACAACTGGAATCTATCGATTGCCTGTCCGAACGCTCCAGCATATCCGTCCTGTCCGTTTCCAGTCTCGTTATCATACTGCCATGACCAGTAAGCTCCATTTACAGGGCTGACACGGTACTGGGCTTTCTGGTAGCCGTATTTTGCCGCATAATCTGCTGGAGTATTGTAGTACACCTCGATTGCGTCAATTGGCTGTCCTGTACCGGCATAACCATTATTGTGATCTTTCCAGTTGCATCCTGTCACATAAGGTAGCCACCCTCTTCCGCTCACGTGGACTCTGTATTTTACGGATCCCTTGTCTACCTTGATAGCCACGTCTGTGATTTTCTTACCCTGAATTCCGGCAAAGTCTGTAAGATTCCGCACAAACGGCAAGATGCGTCCGTCCTCCAGTTTGACGGCGTAAGTAAATACTACTTCCGGCTGCTGCGACGCCGATACCTGTCCGGATCCCTGTCCTCCAGATACATAAGTTGGCGGAGTAACATTACCACCCATGTACTCCTTAATCCGTTTGATAAAGTAGGATTTTGTAGCTTCTCTGCCACCGTGAATCTCCACAGATCTGTGAGGGCAAGATGTAGCATACACTTCCTGATGTAGCCTTATCGTGCTTGTACTTGGTGTGATTCCATATTGCTTGCACTTCTGTGCTGCCAGCTGCAATGCTTTTTCCTCATTTGCTTTAAATACATCCAGATCACCCATACTCTGACACGTTTCGATGCCGAGATAATTTAAGTTCCCGTTTGCGTCTCCGCAGTGCCAAGCGCAATTCCAGTCATCCTCTGCCTGTAAGATGCCATCCTGTGCTACATAATAGTGCGCAAATCCATTTTCAAGCGGATGTGTCTGTAACCAATTTCTGTAAAATGCTGCATTGGCGTTCTTGCTTCCAGCGTCATTGTGAAAAAAGATACCTACCGGATTTCTCCCTCTGTTTCCTGCTACTCCACGACAAATACTCATATTTTCTCCTTTCCGTGCGACGTCGCACAATAAAAGAGGACGATTACTCGCCCTCCTGCTCCTGTGATTTATTTGTTAAAACATCCAGTGCTTTTTTTAACGCTTCCGGATATTTCACACCCATAATTCCAACATTTTCCAAAATCGAGATACCCTCATTTGCTATAAATGCCAGTACTACGGCTGTGCGGATGTAGTCTACGCCGAGAGTGACATCCAGCCGATATGCAATAAGTACGATCAGCAAGGACACCCCTTTTCTGCACAAACCTTTCCACGCAGAGTAGCTGCTTAGCGCACCGTTCTCCGATTTGTTGCTCTTTTTCCAAAAGGCAGCGATCAGTAACCCGAGTACAAAATCTGCACCCATAAAAATAAGTAATGTAGTTAAGTCCTCAGACCATCCTCCGATCAGATTTACGAAACCTCCTGCAATAGCTCCGAATACCATGCATAAAAACGCTTTTACATTTGCTAACTGTTCCATTTTCTTCATATCCTCACTTTCCTTTCTGTTTTTAAAATATAAAAATAAGACCGCGATGGTCTTGCTCTGATCTCCATATTCCATCTCCAATCTTTAAGCCTGTACAAGAGCTTTTATCTGGTCTAAGATAAATTGCTTCGTATCCGCTACATACTCCACTTCCATACCAGCTCCAGAGTCATTCTGAATAACTGTAGATGGGTAGTTGGTGTAGAGTTTTTGGTATGCTTGCATTGTTTCTTCTGGGATGTCGGTTTCGATTGGGTTTATTTGCTCGATAATTTGGACGTTATTATCGATTAACCACTTCCTAAATTGGGCAGCATCTTTTCCTCCTGGTAATCTACTTGCTTTTACTCTGATGTATATATACTCTGAGTATCTTGTTTCTGGGTTTGTAGATATACCCTCAATATCATTTATATGTTGCATATTTGAGCCATTTTTTGCTACAAATGCATTACATAGTACAGCTCTTTTGTAGATGTTTTTCGTATCATTACTATTTGGATTTAAAAGGTCGAAACAATAATATGAATCGGAAGAATAGCTTTCATGATAATGTGGATTACAAATATTAAGTGGAAATTGTCTAACTCTCTGCACATACTTCCCACGCTTGAAATCCATCTCATCACAAACCCACTGTTGACCGTTAGAATCTGTGTAATTACCGCCAGAATCTACTGGGAGACCCGGTAAGCCGTTTGGAGTGGAGAGTGAAGCTTGTTGGTGTTGAAATGGTTCAAAAATCTCATCGGACTCCCCTTCATTTAACAACATGATTTTCGAAATTCTTCCTTCATTCATTCCAATCTCTTCTATATCCATACTGAGTGTGTATTCACCGTAATTCAGATAAGAAACATCTATACTAATACTTCCTTCAGATCTATCACCAGCGAAAGCCAATCGGATTCTATTAAAAGTACCGTTAATGGAAAATATTTTCTCCGTCTTTCCGGTATTGCTCACGGGAATTTCTTCCAAAAACTTATCTCCTTTGTATTTTTGTATTTTTACATAAGATTTGACAGTGTTGTTTTTAGCATTATTGACTAGAGTTCCTGTGTTTTCATCAAAGCTCGCATTTAACACCGAAGTGACTTTGCATAGATTTTTTCTCAGCACTCTAATCCCAATAGCTCCACCATCTCCACAGCTTTTTATCGGTATCGGATTATCTGGTGTGGGCGACCCGTTTTGCTCACTCTTCCCATGTAGCTTCAATCCCTCAAAAAACGCGTCTGCCGAATCTCCGACAGCGATACGCTCCCCTTTAGCACTGTTGATAATCGCTCCCGCCTTCATCTGTCTTAAATCTGCGATATCAGCTTTGTTGGTCTTAATCTGCTCTCTGTCTGCAATGACTTCCTGTGCCGCATCCTGCACAGCTTTGATCTGCTTTGTACCCTCTGCTGTAACTGCCTGTACTACTTCTTTGGATTTGTCATCCACGATCTGCAACAGTTGTGCGATAATGTCTTTTTCTTCCTGTTCGATTACTGGATTGTCAACTTCCAGCCCTTCCAGTACGGTCATTGTGGCGAGTGTAGTATTAAACTCTTTTTGGATTATACCATCAGAGCCCGTGAGACGCATACAGACAATAAAACGGGTGTCCCCTCTGTATTCAATCGCTGTTTTTCCGACTGTCCACGAAAACTCGATCTGGTCACCGGACACTTTTTTATCCGTAACAACATACCGGTCTTTCGTTCCTCTGGCATTTTGGTAGTTTACACTTATAGTAAACGCAGACAGATCTGTACCTTTATAAACTTTCGGAATCCGAAACTGTATCACTTTTACATCTTTATCGTGCTCGACACCAAGGACTTTAAATTGTTCCGGTATGCCGATAATTCTTAGGTCGGAGTCAATCACGCAGATATCTTCTGCTTGCGACTCTGCCACAACTGCCGCACTCTTTGTCTCCTGTAATAACTTCTCTGCTTCTGTCATTCATTCGGTCTCCTTTGCCTTACAATTTTCCTGTTTGTTGTTATCTTGTATCCATCCCGAATTCCTGTAAGCTGCACGTAAAAATCCTGAAAGTCTAATGCTTTTGCTGGGATTTCGCATTTCCCGTTTTCTACGATTGTCGGGTATTCTTTTCCGAGATTAAAAAAGGACGCCGCAACTCGGCACCCTGTCCACTCGGAATCAAATACAAACTCTGCTTGTAGATATCCTTCTGTTCCGGAGATCAATCCTGTAAAATCACATTCCGGATCAGGCTCAAGCATTTGTCCATTTGCTATAAATCTTAAAATTCTCATTTTTTCGCTCCTTTACTCAATTCCGCTTAGTTTTCCGTTATCCAAGTAGTTGTAAGTGTCCTTTCAAGGTATGCTTCATTTTCCACATCTATAGTTATTAAACCATCTTTTTTAATTACGTACCTACCTGTTCCGAATATTACTCCATTACTAACCTCGCTTATCGAAGATAATACCTCTATTGCAGGTTTGTATCCATCAGGAATGCTTGTCTCCACTATATTTTCGAATCGTCCCTTTCTCGGAAACTGTGCTTGCATAGTAATTGTACAGGTTACAACAAAAGCAGTTCTTATGAGCTCGATTCTCATGAAGTTGGAAGAATTTAGTTCGATGAAAGGGCCTTTAATTATTCCTGAATCGTATTTTTTGTACGAAGATAACCCAATTAATGGATTATTTCCGTTCTTCGCATATATATCTCCGTCTGATAACACGAGCTTTGAACGTCCTCCGGTATTTCGGTTTATATAAGTAAGCCCCTGCATGGAAAAAGTCATATTTGCAGGATTCCCTCCCGAGTCCTTGCCGGAAAATGCAAGTGACGCGGTATTCAGCTCCATCGTACTGTCAACAACTCCATTATCCATTAATTTGCTTACGATTTTGCCGGAATTAGCATCTATAAGCATGTTCCCGTCCATGCTCTCTATCTCTCCCGTTCTTATTTTCCCCAAGTCCGCCGTAATCGCACTAAGTGTTTGCACGTCCAGATTCTCGACCGATACGTAATGCAGCACCCAACGACTTCCATCCCACCGTTTAATCGGCTCTCCGCTTGCTGTCTGCCAGAGCTGTCCAGCTTTTGGATTTTCCGGAGCTGTTGGAGACACGATAATGCCGGATGTTCCGTCCTCTCCATTCTGGCCATGCACTCCGATGATGACAGGCGTTGTCTTGGTAGAGGTTCCATTTGTGTAAGCGATTATCTCGTAGCTCCATAAGTATTTTTTTGTTTCCGTCATGGTCTGCATTGTCGTAGTCCATCCCGGCGTATTCACCGTAATTCCAGAGTTTTTTTCGCTTGCCAGATAATACTTTGTAACATTCTTAATCCCTACACCGTCTGCGCCGTCATGTCCGTCTTCGCCTTTAATCTTAGTCCAAGCATACTTTTTGTAGTCTGTACTGTCTGCCTGTGTAAAATCGGTATACTGCCCGATATAGAGCTTATTTGTACCATCCGTGGTGGAAAATCCCGTCTTGCCATCTGCACTGTTTGCGTAGGCGATATGTAGATACGGGGTCTTTCCATCAGCTCCCGGCTTTCCGGGTGTTCCGTTTTCCCCGTTTGCGCCTTTGATCTTGCTCCATGCGTATTTTGTTGGGTCTGTGCTGTCGTTCGGAATAAAATCGACATACATTCCGATATATTCCCGATTACTGTCAGAAACAGAAAAATCTTTAGACCCATCTGCGCTGTTTGCATAAGCAATGTGGGTGTACTGTGTTTTTCCGTCCTTCCCATCTTTTCCCGGGATTCCCTGATCCCCTTTAGGACCCTGTATACCATCCAATCCCGGAGCGCCTTGTGGACCCGGAGGTCCCTGTTCGCCTTGCTCTCCTTTCTCACCTTGCGAACCCTGTTCTCCATCCATTACATCTGCGATCGTAACCTCGTAATATCCACGCTTTACTCCGCTTTCGAACGCCGTAAAAGAGTACACTGCTTTTACATCCACATCCTCTGCATTAACCGTAACACTCTTGCCAACGTAAAACTCTGTCCCATCTTTACTCCACCGGATTTCCAGATTGCCCGTGACGTCCACGCCGTTATCGTAAGCGTAAGCTGTCAGAGTAGTGCTGCCGATACCATTTTTAAAGATGATGCCATTGTTGGTGGAGATGGAACAAGTGTAGACCTTATTTTTGTTGATAAGATCTTCCATCCTCTGCAACAAGCTATCCGAAATTTCGGATGTAAGCTCTTTGTAGTTTGTAAATACCGTCTTTGCAGTTTTTGGATTGGTAAGACTCCTGATCTGTTCTGATACTCTTGCCTGTAGATAAAGGACTGGTGTCCACTCCTGATCCTGCATCCTTACCGTATCCCCGATGTTGGTGTCAAAATATCCGTCCACCTCGTAAGTCACCACCGGTTCGGATGCTGTTTTAAGATCAGACAGAGCCATGCTATAGAGCTTGTCCTTGCTGTCTGTATCATACTCTTTCCGCATCAGGATATAAGCATCCTCTTTATTCACGATATTGGACGGAAACCGGTCTCTTGCCTGTGGTGCCCGGATGATCGCACCGTCTGTAAAGTACTCGATATTCCCGTTTTCATCGTATTCTTTCTTGTCAAGACCATTGATTGTCAGACCGTCCTTTCCGGTCGGCTGGATGCATGTATATAACTTTTCTGCATCCGTGGTCTTACGGATTCCGGTAATTCCTTTCCCGTACCGCAGTACAATGTCATTCCGGTATTCTCCGACTCCGCTGTCTGTATCGGAGTGTTTCCGATATACATTCAGCACAATCTCTTTTAAGGAGTAATCGCTGTTAAGCACTGTCTCAAACTCGATCTCCGCAGAAAATACATTAGCCAGAGAGAATAATCTCTTTAATACGGACGTTGTACCTGTCCATTCGTTGGTGATCCGCTTATCTGACACCTCGTTGAGACCCAATTTAAGTGTCCTCTCCGCGTCAAATACGGTAAGGTACTCTTCAAAGCTCATTGCTTTTCCAGCTTTGTATTCCCCTGCATCCTCGTTGATTAGCTCAAAAGATAACGACCACGCCGTAGCTGTGATCGTCTCCTCTGTCTGCTCAGTGTTTACGATGTTTAGATAGTAGGATTTCCCTTTGCGTATAAACGCCACCTTATTCCCGGCGGCAACATTCTCTGCATCCTGATGCTTTGCGGACACCGTAAAGGTGTAAGTATTTGCCGCACCCTGTAAGTATTCGTGCAATTCGTCTTTCCAGTAGTGCATGGACTTCTTGTGCTGATTGTCCATAAACGCTACTGGTGTGTTATTCGCGCTTAAAATCGCGATCCTGATGTTATCCACTATAAATACACCTCCCGTATTTTCGCTTTAATCTGTGGCGGTGGAGAAGAAAAGGAAGAATAGCAGAACTGCACTTCTGTTGTTCCGGGTGGCACTTTTGGATAATTGGATCCATTAATCTCATCTCCCTTAGCCACCATCCCATTAACGTAGACCTTCGTACTCTCCCCGTCTATAGACACCACATCTCCGGCACGGTACCGGTTCGGCACATCTCGGTATTTTTCCACGTTATCCTTACGGAACCAGATACTTTTTAAATAATTGTGCGTAACCAGCTGATTTCCAAGATCTCTACTTCCCCACTGCCCGATCCAGACCTGTATCTTCTCACACACCATGTCTTTAATCTCCGGGATAGTAAAGTGGTAATACTTCCCGTACCAGAAAATACGCAACTTGTCACCCTCTTTTAAAAAGTCATTGTGTCCGCCGCCCATTTTTAAATTAAACGGGTTATCCTCGTAGGATGTCGGCTGGAAATCCAGTGTCTTAATTTTCTTGTTTTGAGGGGCAAACCAGTCCACATGCGCCGTATTACCAACCGTATCACTCTTGTTAATAGACATGGCACATATCACCTTGTTATCTCCAGTCAGGAATGCAATGGTCTGCGCTCCTGTCTGCCCCATCAAGCCGGTTTCGAACCAGTGCTGCGTGTAACAGTAAAAGTTTTTTGCGCCACGTCTGCCCTCGCTGTCCACCGGAATAGTAAGTGTTTTCATTCCACCGTTCCAGTATCCAGATGTGACTTGTCCACCTTTTAATGCCATCACGTTGTATCCGGCAACATTCCTTACTTCAAGCGTCCCCTGTGTGGTGTTTTCTGGATTTTGGTAAGAGGTGCCGTGATCGTCTTGAAACAGGCTGTATCCATCAAACAGGTTTTCAGACGCTTTGTAATTCTCTCCGTCTGTTTCCTCCTCTTTTCCAAGCTGGATCACCCCGTACTGGCTCACAAGTCCGATGTATCCGTTTTCATGCTTGTGGGTAATCTCATAGTCCACGTCTGCCCATTCTGTGCCGTTGTTTTGGATGGTAATGGTCTGGTATCCGTCTTGCTGTACACCGTCAAATTCAAATTCGCCGACAGAGTACGCTACCCCATCCGGGATAAGCCATGTAATTGTTCCCTCTCCCAGAAATTCTGTTTCTTCGCTGAATTCTAAAGTACCACTTGGAATCGCATAAAAGCATTTGTTCGGAACATTTCCAAACACTAACTTTTTTGGTTCATCTACTTTTAATGCTTTCTGTAAAGCATCGTAATTCTCTTCCAGATTACCCTCAATTGTAAACGGCATCACAATTTGTTTGTTCTCGTATGACGTGTAAGCAAAATCACTTCCATTCTGTTTTTCTGCCTTCACAAACGATGGATTCCAGTCAGCACCGACAAACGGTGTAAATCCCTGTAGTACTTTGATGTACTTTCCTAATTCGATGTCATTGAACTTCACAGAAAGTGTCATGTACGTTCTCCTTTCAGTAATTTCTTAAAATCTGTAATTCTTTGCTGTTCTGTCAGCATTGGAGCTGCTGTTTCTTTAATCAATTCTCTTCCATTCAGTGTTGTGCTTACTTCGATCGGACGTTTTGCCAGATCAGAAAGTCCTGCCACTGCACTCATAATCGCCTGATTCTGCTGCTGAAGATTTCTGATTTCTGCGTTATCCATCTTGTACTGCATAACAGATGTTGCTGGACGATTTGCCACTCTGGATGCATTAAAAGCCATGACCTCTCGCATCCGTGCTGAAACAGCGGACAGATCGATAGATTCCAGTGCTGCGTTTGAAATATTCCGGGAAGATTTTACAACTGACTTTTCTTCATCCTTAATACCCAACGCCAGACCTTTACTGAAGAATTGACCAAATTCCCTTGTCTTTTTGGATGGAGAACGCTCATCAAGTTCCCTTTTCGCTGCTGCCAGTGCAGAAGAAGCAACTGCGATAGCTGCGGAAATAGCCGCGGAGCTTCCAGCCGAAATACCATTGGCAAGACCATAGGAAAAATTCAATCCCTGATCGTATGCCTCGCTTTTCATTCCAACGCCCTTTAAACCAGATACCGCTCCGTCTCCCAGGCTTTTACTGGATGACTCCGCATTTTTCTTTCCGGAATCAATCCCGCTCTTTAAACCATCACCAAGTTTCTTTCCTTCTTGTTTCCCTTTTTCGGAAAGCTTGACATTTGACAATGCCACCGCTGCATTGCCGCCTAATGTAGATGCCGCCGCATTTACCGATCCAGAACCACCAACAATTCCATTTGCCAGCGCGTTTGCAATCTGACTTCCCATTGCCTGCGCTTGTCCTGATACATTTGCAGATGAAAGTCCTGATAAAGCCGCATTTTCCAAACCTGATGCAGCCGCCTGCACAACTGGGGCTTGACCGCTCAAAGAGGATGACAGTCCAAAACCTACGTTGTTTCCAAATCCTGCCGTAGCTGACAACATATCCATGCCATTCAGTCCTTGTGGAATCTGACCGCCTAAGGAAGCCGCTGCCGTCAATACGGCATTGGAATTCGCATACAGTGCATCAATCAGAGACTGCGTTGCCTCGCTTCCTTTACTGGAAGGAATAGTTGTTGTATCTGTACTACTTGCTCCTGTATTGATCTCATTTATAGCACCTTTCGCCGCCTCATTGATCGCAGTCTTTCCACTGTTTACAGAATTTGCGGTGCTGTCTGCCGCCTCTTTTCCTTTTTGAGCCGGAACCGTAGAAGTATCTGCCTCTGCCGCTCCCTCACTGACGCCACCCTCGATAGTGTCTTTTGCTGCTTGCTTCACTGGTTCTTTTCCCTCTTGTAAAGCGTTCGTTGCAGCTTCTGTGGTTTCTTTCGCTTCTTGGGCTGCTGCTTCTGGATTGCCTGAGTTTCCGAGTAATTGATTGATTTCATTTTGCCAAGCTTCAATCTGAGCTGTGTTATTGGTAGTCCCCTTTTCGTACTCGATTTGAGCCATGAGCCACATTGCTCGACTGCCGTCTACCATCGTCTGAGTGATACCTGAATTACCATCCTCTGCTGCAAGGCGCATTTCTTCATATTTTTGTTGCCAAGTCTGCACCTGTTTAGAAAGTTCTGCTTCATTTTCTCCAGTAGATCGTATCAAACCGTCTGTCAGTGCTTTGATTGCAGCTTCCATATTGGCTGTTCCAGCTTCTGCTGCTCCCATTGCAGCTTCATAATTTGCAATAACAGCCGTGTATTCGTCATAAGCAATCTTAGCATCATCAAACGCTTTCTTAGCTTTTTCTAATTCTTCATTCGCTTCCATCTGCGCCTGTTGGAGTCGCATAATTTCAAAAGATCCCGCGGCTTGTTCCGCAGTCATAGAAGATTCCGCTTCTCTAAGTTCATCTGTTGCTTGCTTAGCCCTTTTCCTAACTTCGATATAATCATTGTATGCTCTGGCTAATTCATCCTCTGCTTCTGCCTGTTTTTTAACCGCTTCATTAAAGTCATCTTCGTAAGCCAATAATATTGCTTCTGCTTTTTTCTTCCGGATGACCTCATCAATGGATTGCGTTAACTCACCATACTTCTGTATCACGCCATCTGTCGTTTCAATCTCTACGCCAAGCGCTTCGGATAATGTGGATGTAATAAAGGCTGCGCGTTCCTCTTGCCCTTCCATTATCTTTCCATTTTGGTCAACAATTCCCTGCAACTCATCCCATAGTTGCTGATAATAACCAAACTGCGTCTGAATTCCGGCAACTTCCTCTTGTCTTGCAGCCTGAGTTTCTCGGATTGCTTCTGCCTGTTCTGCCAGTTTTTTATTGGCTTTATCTGTAGCAGACTCCGCTTCTTTCTGCGTCAAAGCATAAACGCTAAGACCTGCTGCCAGAGCTGCTACTGCAGAAATCACAAGACCAATCGGATTCGCTTTCATAGCAACGTTCCAAAGAGTTTGTGCTTTTGTGGCTAAATTCACCTTTCCTGTAAACATGCCAACAACTGCTTGCCCCGCTGTAAGTGTAGCGTTTGTTGCAACACCACTTTCCATAGCAAGAAGCTGTGCAGCATAGTAAGCGTCTACTGCTGCAGAAGCGGTCTTCCATGCTTTTACACCTTTTTTTAATACAGATGTTGTTTCATTGACAACTTTATATCCTTTAAATGCAGTAAAAGCTGCCGTTGCTGATGCTGCGATCAAGTCCAGATTCTCTCCTGCAAAGTCCAGTGCCTTTGTCAATGGCGGGAGTGCTTTATCAGCCAGATTTCCAACAGCATCTACTACATTATCCAAGGTGTCCGCTGCCGTCTCTGCTGCTTCTCTCAACCCTCCATCACTCAATGACTCTGTCACTGCATCAATCGCATCCTCAACCGGTTCTTGCAGTTTATCCGGCAACAGTTCTGCCAAACCGGATGCCATAGACTCCGCCATCTCTCCGGCCGCACCGAGAATCCTTCCTTTGTTCGAAGCAATTCCAGAAGCAAATGCTTCTATAAAATCAACTGCTGTATCCACCATTTCTGGGGCGTGTGATGCTGCTTCCACTGCAAGATTGGCAAATTCATCACCGGCTGTCTGTATTGCTTCATTCAGACCACCGTTATTGAAAGAATCCGTGATATTGTTGATGCTTTCTGTTGCTGTCTTTGCTGCATTTTTCAGATTGTCTGCTACGCTGTTGTAAAACGCCAGACCTAATGTTTCTGCTGATCCACTAAGTTGTTCCAATGCACCGGATAGATTGTCCTGCATTGTTTCCGCTGCCTCTTTGGCTGCGCCATCACAGTTTTTATAGGCATTTGTCAGTTCTCCGAGAGAACCTTCTCCCTCGTTAATCAATGCAAGCATACCGGACAATGCTTCTTGTCCATACAGGGTGACCAGATAATTATTTTTCTGCTCATCCGTCATTCCCTCTGTTGCCTGCCTGAGCATTCCAACCTGTTCAGTCAGAGACTTCATTTTCCCGTTGGAATCATAGAAGGAAATTCCAAGTTCATCCATAGCCTCAGACATGTCTTTCGTTGGCTTTGAAAGCCGTGATAACGCACCTCTTAAAGAAGTACCAGCCTGACTTCCATTCACTCCGGCATTTGCCATGATTCCGATTGCCGCTGCTGTCTCTTCCAAACTAAGTCCTGCTGCCCTTGCAAGAGGCGCTATGTACTTCATTGCCTCTCCGGTATCTGCTACAGAGGAATTCGTACGGTTTGCATTCGCCGCCAGAACATCCGCAACGTGTGCTGCATCGGATGCCGCCAGTCCAAATCCTCTTAACGTTGATGCTGCAATATCCGAACTGCTCGCCAGATCTTCACCGGATGCCGCTGCCAGATTTAAAAGTCCCGGCATTGCACTCATAATCTCGGATGTAGTAAAACCAGCTGCTGCCAGATTCTCCATTCCCTCTGCTGCCTGACTGGCAGAAAACGAGGTGTCAGCACCTAACTGCATTGCCTGTTCCTTTAATTGCTCAAACTCTTCTCCTGTTGCTCCGGAGATAGCCTTAACTCTAGACATCTGAGATTCAAAATCAGAACCCACCTTGATTGCCGCTGCTGCAACTCCACCAAGTGCTGCTGCAGTTCCCGTGATCGCTACCGTTGCCGCTTTCATCCCTTTTGCTGTTATACTCCCAAGCTTTGAAAGTCCTTTTTCTATCCCGGAAGAATCCAGATCTGTTTCAATTACAACTTTTCCATCTGCCATTTACTCACCACCTCGTGTTAAAAATTTGTATAAAAAGAGCACCTACCATTTCTGATAGATGCCCTGATTACTGTATTTAATTATGAACTCTGATCTAATAGGCTCTTCCTGTCCGTCCTGAAACAAAAGCATACATGTAACCTATGTTTTCCTCATTCATTTTCTCTATTTCTGAAGGTTGTAATACTGTACACTGATATCTGTTGATGCAAATTCTTTATCAGTCATAAATTCAAGCCTTGCTTTTGCGCCTGATGCAAAATTATCAACATTCGCGTATGTTGTTTCAACTATTACGCCTTCTGCGTCAAGTAAGTTAATTGTCAATGATAATGAACTAAAACCGAGCCCAGTGGCATTTTCCACCACAGTCGAATATGTCTTTAATCCATACTCATCTTTTTCCAGTGCAAACTGAATTCCTTTTGCAAATGTCTCTACGGTTTCTTTTGTGGTCTGTTCTTCTGTAACAAGCTGTGCATTTGTAACAAGATCGTCCAGTATGGATTGGTATTTTTCAGATACACTCAATCCATAATCTTCTTTCAATTGTGCGATTATCTGAGTTCTCAAATCATAAGAACTTTGCCATATCTCTGAAAATTTCAAATAATCTACTGTAACATACTTCATAGCTTCTTCTTGATCTTTTAAAGCATTTATATATTGTATAGCAAGTTCCTTTAACTTACTGTCTTCGAATTTCTTATCCTCATATTCGCTCAAAATATTAAGTTCCGCCTGTGTCCATTTAGAAAATAGTTCTTTCTGCTCGTCTGATCCATCTGTATAAACTTTATCTTCATCAGACTCATTCATTTTCCATCTTGTTTCAAGAGCTTTTGCTACATCCTTCATAAAGTCTTCGTCAGCATACTGCTCTTCTTTCTCCTTAGATCCTGAATTTGTGTTTCCACATCCTGTCAGCATCCCCACACAAAGAACTACTGCCAGCAAGACACTTAGTACTCTCTTCATAACCTTCCTCCTACCCTATACCATTCACCACATACATATTATACCGTGAGGACTGTGGAATCGCAAGGATGGAATGGAGCGAGAAATCGCCCGGCTCAATTTTGAGCTCGGCTAATTCTTTCCACACAACTGTGGAAAGCGCATTCTTGCTCCGTCATGTGATGACGAATTTCGTCGGTACAAATATACGGTTCGTCATAAAAGACGATCCGAATCCCAAATAGACAAGTTCTATTTTCTTCGCACATTTGTACGCAAAACAGGAGAGTCCAATAATGGACATGCCCACTACAATTACAGGTGGTCACAGCCTGAGACCACCTTTTTAACGGGTGCTCAATTTGAACCCTCGCTCAATTCAGGAAATAATTATGCTGCAATCTGCATTGTATTATTTTTCTGTATAAACTCCTTGATCTGATCATATCCCCATCCACAATCTACAAGTCCACTTACCAAACATTCCATTGACTGAATTGCTTTTAAATCTTCTACCGAAAGATAGTCTCTCAAATTGTCCTTCTTTCCAATTCCAAGATTCTCACGAAGTTGCTTTGCATTTACACCGAACAATACTTTATAAATACAGTTGGTGTAAGTAGAGTAAGCATGTCCGTGCATCCGCTCATTCTCTGTGGACTGTTGCAGTGCTTTTGTAAGTGATTGCCTGACAGCAATTCCTTTTTCTCGTTCAACAAGTTTGCCTTGTAGGATTTTTTCCATAGCATTGAATTGCTTGATGTAGGCAAGTTTGAACTTCATAGCTTTCGCCCCCGTGTAACCCATTGCTAAAAGAGTAAAGCCGTCTCTTGTCATAAGATACATTGGATTCATTTTTCCATTGGATGCCTTGTAAGAATCCAAATAAAATAGAGCGGAAAATTCCGCTGTACTTATAGTAGACTCTATATTCCTTATAGACTCCATTACATCTCGATGATTCTTGTCAAATGTATCTGATACATCCAAACTTGATACAACTGTCATTTCCATTTTATTCACTCTTTTTACTTCTACTAACATATTTTCAATCCTTTCGCTGAATCTCGTCAGTGTCAATTTGACACTATCTGTTTTTTAAGTATTAAAATAAGGTGCAGCATTTCGCCACACCTTTACACACGTTCTCTACGTTCGTTCGTTTTTCAGACGAAGCAATTCACTCACATCGCCGCCATTGAGAAGCGCATCTTCAATCTGTCTTGTCCGATCATCCATAGCCGGCGCCTGCTCCAGACCGTAATACTTCTGCATTGCCCGGTAAAACTCCCTTTCCTCTTTTGAGAGATTCTTATTCGACACATCCATTGTCCGGTACTCAATGACCTTTGACAGCCTGGTATCTTCTCCCAGATTTTCCAGAAGCAGCATAAACTTCCACCAGTGCATCTCTTCTGTCTGCAAGTCAATCCCGTACTGCTGGATGAAACCGGCATAGATCAGTCCCGCATCCTCTTGAAAGTCAAACGGTTGCTTATCATTGACCCCTGCAATCTTCCGCGGGAATTTCTTCTTTGACTGCTCCTTGCCACAGGAAAAGAACCAAAACATCTGATCCACGTGTTCTTCTGTGAAATAATCACAATCTCTGTAGAACAGCAGCAACACTTTCAGTAAGGAATCTCCCGTCAATTCTTCTACGCTTTCTATGATTTCATTGCATTTTAAAACAGTGCGGAAATCCCATTTTACAGGACACTCCACACCATTCACGATCAAAAACTCTGGAAATTTTTCTATTAAGAGATTCATCATTTTTCTACAAGAGCATTTCCCTTTGATAGCATTTCCAATCTCCCCATAATCTCATTGTACTGATTGTCCTGTCTGATCTGCTCTGTGACCAACTGCTCATAAACTGTCATACAAGCAAGCAAATCATTTCCTTTTCCACACACACGATTACCTGTACCCTCTCCGAATACAGAATCAAACATCTGCTTCACTCTGCCGCACAGAAATCTATTCTGCTCCAGTTCTGTTCCTTCTGGCAGCTCTTCTGCAACATGCTTCATCTTCTCTATCTCAGCTCTATATCGTTCTTTCAACTCTGGATTCTCCAGATCATACAGGTTGAATTCCAATTCTACTCCATTGATAATCATCTTTTTGTACTCCTTCCTTTTCTGGTCCTTGCCTTATTTTCTACTTCCTCACCAACTAAGGCATTATCAGCGAGGGATACTATTCCCCCGCCGGTGTAAAATTCTTTGTAGATGTATCAAACTGTCCATCTTCCCAGTCAGATACACCAAGTAAATTTCCAGAGCCCTGAATCTCACCATCGTTGTCCGAGAAATCTGACACCTCGATGGCTACTTTTCTTCTCTTTGCATAAAACTTATTCTCCTGTTCTTCCACAGGCTTTTCCATGAACACCTTCACATAATAAGTTTCTGCATCTGACCCGGTCTTTTCATTTTCTCCGATATCCGCAATAAATTCGATCGCTTTTTCGGAGCGGATCAGGTCGAACTCCAATGGTGCCGTCCATTCATAAGAGCCGATTCTCTGCGTTGCTGATTTCTGATTAACATATCTTTTGGAAGATGTCTGTGCAGATGGAGAATCGTCCAACTGAGTCACTCCAAATCCAAGAAGCTCATAAGTTTCACTCAGATCTTTTGAAACATCCAGATATCCCGGATGCTGCCATCTACCTACAACACCAGTCTCGCCTGCTGCTGCAAAAAACTGAATATTCATTTTCATACCTTTGTTACCTCCGTTTATAATAAATAAATTGACATTGTATCCTGTACTGGCACTTTGTTTCCTGTGCATCGTACAGATATCCGTCTGTTGTTGCCCGAATAGATTTGCTTTGCAGTTTCCCCGTCAGATTCGGAAGAGCACCTGCTTTTGTACACTCATCCAGCCAGTCTGCAAATTTTTCATAGAATTCCGATGTGTCTCTGTTCTCTTCGTCTCCGTAAAGCACTCTGGAACATAACGAAAATACATACTGTCTGACAGTATCGCCGTTTGCGTACCGCTTTAAGATTGGTTCTGCTGGCGTACTTTCAATACTGTATGCAGTCACATCTTCCTCCAACATATCTACATTCACAACAGGGAACATCTCCTGAAACTCCCGCAGAAACGGGCACCCGGCAATAAACTCCGCCACTTGGTTTGTTATGCTCATTTCGCCTTACCTCCACAATATTTCGCAACAGACTGTACAATTTCTTTCCCGCGATCCGCCCACATACGCTCTGTCCAGTGGCTACCGGCACGAGCATGTACGGATCTGTTCTTTCCTTTATTCTCGTAGTACTGCCGCCTTGCATAAGGAGTGTCATAGATAATAGAGGATGCTGTTTCTGTCACACTGTCCATTGACAGGTTTCCGCTTAATCTCGGCACATAAGGTGTGGACAGCTGTCTTACTTCATGGGTGAAGAACTTCTGCCCTGCTCCGTTCTTATTGAGACTTCTCTTCAATAAAATTTTATCTACCGGATCTATATCAAGCCTGATCTTTGCCATTAAGAACCACCACCTATCCTGATATGCTTAGAAGAACCAAAAAAGTTCTCGGAATGACTAAGTACTTTCCCAATCGTTCCAGAGAACCTTTTCATGATATCTTCTATCCCTGTGACATTTTCTCCATCCCATTCTCCAAGGATAAAGAAATCACCATTCCGCACAGTCCATTTTCCATACACTTCTGTTAACCGGTTGAACTCATCCGGTGAAATCCAGTCAGCACATTCTGAATATGGAATCCGGATCTGGTATTCATCTGCGCTTCTTAATCCATTTTCTCCTACGGTGCTTTTCTGGTTCGTGTGAAACCAGACCTTATGGATGACATGAGGAATAAACACCATCTTCCTGTTCTCCTGATCTGGCCACTGATTAAAAATCGTAATCTTAGCATTCGTAAGCATTGACATTCACCCCCAGATAAAGCAGTCCTGTATGCGCTAGATAACGGCGGATGACCGCGTAGATCTTTGTTTGCAGAGCGTCTACTGCAATCTTTCCCGCTTCCGCTTCTGTCGCGTAATTCACGGAATATCCATCTGTATTTTCCGACTGCACTTCTCTTCCTCCATGTTCCATTCGGTTCATATCATCCTGATAGATCATGTCAGAAAGTTCACACAGGCAAAGCTTCACTAACTCCATATCGTTCTCACTCGGCTGTAAATGCATCACTTGATTCAGATAGGTGTTAGCTTTCAAGATCGGCTGTTTCAATGACCGTTCGTCCTCGATTATAATTCCATTGTATTCTTCTACGTAAAACTGAAAATCTACACGTATCAACGCCTATTCCTCCTTACGAATTCGCCATGATACCCTGTTTTTTCATCTCTGCAAGAATCGCATTGATTTTATCTTTCAGGTCAGTTGCGGTTTCTGTGGACAAATCTGCAATCAAAGCCATCTGTTTTACGCCACCAAGCGTTGTCTTGTTTGCTGCTGAAAGAGTGTAACTTGGTCCCGCTGGTCCCTGTGCGCCCGGTTCTCCCTTGTCGCCTTTCGGTCCTGCTACTCCTGGATCGCCTTTTGCTCCTGCTGCTCCTGCTGGTCCTGCTGGTCCTGCTGGTCCTGCTGGTCCTGCTGGTCCTACCTGCTCATTCTTCACGCCCTGCTCTAACTTATTCAGTTTCTCTGCTGTAATAACGTCATCATTATTCCATTTAGTTGGTGTATATGCCATTATTATTACCTCCGTCTCTTATTTTGCTTTACCTGCTTTTGCCTTTCCGACTTTCGCAGTTCCTACTTGTGCCAAATCGTCATCTAGGCCTTTTTTTTTACAACTGCGTAGTTCTTGTCTCCAAGACGGTATCCGGTACAGATTTCCACCTGTGCAAGAGTTCCGTTGAAGTTCTCAGAGTCTTTCAGTCTTGCCATAGATAACAGGTCAATGATATGCAGTCCTCTCCAGTCATACATGATATACTCTACCTTTGACAGATCTTCTGTCTGAAGCGTTTCTGTATAATCGTAGTATTTTGCTGCCGATGTCAGATCAAGCATATTACATTCTACCCACAGCATTCCGAGGTAATATCCCATCTGTCCGGTACGGATGATCTCGTCATTCTTTACCGGAGTAAATTTGTCCCCTGCAACTTCCAGCATCGTACTGTATGTCTCTACAGATGCCATGACCACATTCGCGGACGCTTTCTGTTTACGGATTGTTTTTCTTCCTGCAATTATCTTACTGATAATGTTGGACGTTGTAATTGCTTCTGTGTCTTCCATTGCAGTTCCTTCGTGCACCAGACATGCAAGACCAGACTGCTGCCACCCTTCTTTGCAAACCTGTGTAGACTGTGCGAGATGAGCATCCGCTGTATCGAATGGTACGGCACTCGCCTGTACATTGTAGATTTTTGTTGATTCCTGCTGTGAATTGTTCATCAATACTGAAATCAGTTCATTTCCTGCAGTTCCATGCTCAAAGTCAGATGCTGGCTTTTTCGGATCTTTTGCAGCCTTAGCAGCCAGACGGAATACTTTTACTGCTCCCGCTCCTTCCGCATCTCCCTGATACTGATCGTTAAATGTCATTCCCGGCTGAAAAATTGCATCAAAATAAAAATTTGGTGCAACGATTGAACTGTATTTTTCACTTACATTATATCCGCCATATTTCATACTCTGTCATTCTCCTTTTCTATTTCGCATATTTGTTGTTTCCATATTTTCTTGAGAGGTAAGCTTCTTCTTCGGATTTTGTTTCCGGTCTATAAGTACCATGAGTTCCTCTTACCCACGTCTTTTTTCCTCCATCCGGTTCTTCCTGTTCGAACTCATCTGGGTATTTCTCTTTGACGCCTTTCATGTACTCATCTGCGCCAACAAAAGCACCATCTTTAAACTCCATCTTCTGTTCCAGAAACTCATGTAAGATTGTCTTTCTGGATAAAGGAGATTTAATCTTCTGAGTATCCAAAAACCGCTCTGCTGCAAACATCTTTCGGTCTGATTCAATCTGGTCATTTAGTGCTTTCGTGTCTTCGTTGTACTTTTTCTCCCAGTCAGCGGCAGACTGCTTGATTCCGTCAATATCCATGTCCTTGTAAGACTTGATCGTAGTGTTTGCTTCACCGAGCTGTGTCTCCAGTCCATTGGCTCTCGTCTCAAGGCTCTGGTACTTTTCCTTGCTGATATAGCCGCCATCTGATAAATCCACGAATCTGACATGCTTCAGCTTATCCTCGATTCCGTTGTTATGCTCCTGAATCTTTGCATCTACCTGTCCGAAAAGTTCTTCTCCTAATACGTCTCTTAACTGCATCTTTATTCCTTTCCTTGACCACTGTTTATTATCGCGGTGTCTCCGCTGGCCGTGGCAGTTATTCTCCCATGCCACAGGGGATATTTCCCGCAGTTTAAATGTCTTGAGGGTTGATCGGACAAATACTATCCCCAAAATTGAGGAAAGCGTATAAAAATAGCACCTACCACTCTGGATAGATGCTGATTTATTATTTTGATATAAAAAATACCACTCACTCAATTAAGAATAAATGGTATTACTCTTTTACAATTTCCCAACGTCCACCTGGACTGCTACCATCAAGTGGTGCCGGATTCTCTTTTGAATACAAATAATCTTCTCCGCTGTCATCAATGACACGATACATTCCAGACTCTTCACTTGCTTCATATATTTTTCCATTCGTTAAAGAATCTACTCCAAATGATTCCCCTATATATCTCAGCTTCATAATTTTTCCTTTCTTACCTTTAACTTCGCCTCGTACTGTTTGCCGCCCTTTTCATACCAGTGAATATCGAATATATACTTTCCGCTTTCTATTTTTCCTGCACATTTGCTCCAATCGCTTGCAACTCCACCATATCTCTCTGCCAGCCGCCCCGCAACTCTTAATTCCGTTTTGCTTCCTGTTCCAGCTATAATTTTCACGTTTTGAAACACTGTATTTGCCGGTATGAACTGTTTTTCTCCATTATACATATACGACAACTGTTCGTGCAAGAACTTTTTATCGGATGCCCTAGATCCAAACCATCTTCCCGGCAACACTCTTCCGAGCCCATCCATATACACTCTCTGCATCTGTTCTGGAAGCTCCATCTTTTTGGAAAATCCTTGATATTCCCGGAGCGTGTTCAGATACTTTGCTTGGGCTGCCTGTATGTCCAACTGACTGGCTTTTCCCTTTTTTAGAAGATCAATGTCACTTCTCTGCTTTCTCATTCTGGTTTCAAGCACTCTCTGCCGCTGCTGCGCTTCATAGGCATTGTATGATTTTCCATGATAAGACCTTGTAATTTGTTCGTTTGCTTCCATTTCCCGTAATTGTTCTGGTGTATACGTTCTGACAGATACCCCTTCCACAAATGCAAAGTAGCTATGCTTACAGTTTGCCCCACACAGACCATCCACATCTCCTAAACGGCAGATCGAGATCAATTCCTGTTTGGTGTATACATTCCCTCCCCACCAGTGAGAAGGTCGATGCCCGGCATGCCATGTCACCTCATAAGTATCTGTCCCTAAATCCTTTGCCACCTGTTCATTGATCTGAGCAGCCAGTTGATGTACACCAGTCATGACAGCGCGTCTGACTGCTACAGGGACCCGATTTCCATATCCTGACGCATAATTTACTGTCCGTATCCCACTGGCTGTCATTTCCTTTACTACACGCCTGAGAACGGTATTGTAATCGAATGCGCCGGTTACAATATCCATACATGCCCGATCAAGATACTTCTGATAGTACTCCGAAAATGGAGTGAATACTTTCTTTCCTCCATAATCCAAAGCAAATCCCATAGATCGTGTGATATTCTGTATCTCATGTTTTGTCTGACTTAGAATTGCTTTCGCCCATGTCTGCATCTGCTCATTATCTTCATAAGGTGTGAAATGGGCATTTACCTGTTCGTAGATTTCTTTTGTTCTGGTGTAATCCTTTTCGATTACAGTATCATAAATCTCCCACAGCTCCGGATCAGTAAGCCCTGAAAGACGTTTGATTTCCGATTCAATGAACTCCGTAGAATTTCCAATGATCTGTATTCTGTTCAACTGATAGTCCGCTGTAGATGTAATTCCACCTGTCTTTTTAATCCTCCTGACTACATCTCTCATAATGCGGTTCTGTAATTCAAGAAACATCTTTTCAAGCTGCAGTGGCAGGTGTTCCATTTCCTTTGGCTGCATATCTTCACGCCCTATTCCATTGTATCTTCCAGGTTAAATTGTGACGCCTTCTGCAACATAATAATTGCCTGTTCCTCTGTTTCTCCAAAACGCTTCATTCGATATTCCACGGGACCAACAACCCCAAGACTATAATCTGCCCGAAGCTGTTCCGTCTCATATTTCTTGTCTGTTACAAGGGAATCATCCCAACTGCAGGATACTTCTACCTTTCCATCTGTGGCAATGCCTCCCAGTGACATCCACACTTCCACTGCTGCCACAAGATTCTCAAGTGCGTTCCCAAGGCTATTCTGAATAGATTTTACCGTTGCGTAAGAGCGTTGCTTACTGGCCTTAATTTCTTCTGCTGTCTTATCCACTACCTGTGGATCTGAAAGAGTTCCATAAGCAAGACCACAGTTAAACTCTACTTTCTGTATGATCCTGTTGTACCCGTTGAAGAAGCTCTCATCCCGGATTTCCGGTGAATACGCATTAAAAAAGGGATTTCCATCCCTACTCATCACATTCGGCCCCATTGCCCGGTAAAGACGCTCTTTTCCTTTTGGCAGGATAACTTCTCCCTGTCGATTCTTCCGAAAGAATTCGTCTGCTGCCTGAATCGCAGTTTCCTTTGATTTGTATTCCCACAACACTGCTCCATACTGCTCATCAGCATCCCTGATCTGATTCACGGCTCTTGCATAGATCGATACACCAAGAGGAGAATGGATGTCTGTATTGTTTGCCAATGGAATTTTGAAGTAAGAAAACAGCATCCTGTCCGCATTCTGAAACTCGACATAAGGGGCAATATCTGACCATTCCGGTACTTCTTCCAGATTGATCTCCTGTCCGAGATTTACGATATCATCCGTTTTTACCATTGCTTTCTTACTGATAAAAGCTTTGTTAACAATGCTGTATCTATCGCCCTGTAATGCGTGATATTCAAGTCTTGTATAAAGATTCTTTCCAACGCGCTTAAATTCTGGGAAGATAGCTGCTGTAATCTCTCCTGCGCTGTTAAACTCTACCGGGTAAAAGTCACCGGCTCTCACTACATCTATCTCAATCCCTTTCTGGGATAAATACGGTTTAAAGACCACACCGCCTGTACTGCAGGCAAACTCTATGTAGTTTGAAATCTCATTTAGAAACGGCTGTATCCCCTCTTTAATCATTCCAGCTTTGCTTCCGCCCGTAATATTGATGCTGGATTCCATTGTCACCAGTCTTGCCATTTCGGAGCAGATTGCTGCCGGGAGGTTCAGTCCCTTTACATCATCATTCAACCAGGGGGATTCGTTGATATACATCTTTGACCACCGATAGATTCCCTGTGCCATTCTCTGGGATACCGCAACATCCACTCCCATTGCCTGTTTTATAGTTTCATACTGTATCAACGTTCCTCACCTCTTTCTGATATTGGCAACATAAATTTAATCTGGTTCCACATCCCAACACACAGATACCTGCTTCCATCAAGCGCATGATCGTTCTCTTTTACTGGAATCTCAACACCTTTTTTAATTCCATCCGTATTGTACTGATAAAGTCCAAACTCCTTGATCAGCATCTTCTGTTTCTCACTGACGATCATCCTTCCGAAAGACAACAACTTCTGCACACGGCTGATTCCTAATTTGACATCATTCTGCGCCGGTATAACCGGTATATGGGGGATGACTCTCCGTATTTCCTCAATCAGACCTGCTGCCGATGGATCCACGAATATGTAGCTGACTACACGGTCATACTCCTTTTCTATCTTGTCGCAGAATGTTTTCATATCCTGTGCATACTCCGAAGGAGATTTCTGTGTTCCACTTTCTCGCCCGGAATAGTAGTACTCATCGATTCCACGCAGGACTTGATTTTGATAGTCAATGCCGAAAGCTTCATAGACTGTTGCATTCTGTTGACCGTAGTCCACTCCGATTCCAATCTCCCCAATGCTTCGTTTCTCTTCCTCAATGTAATCTTCCGGCTGATAAATATGCTTCTCTGCTGAAAACATATAGTAGATCAGATCATCAACTCCCGTAGGCTCTCCTAACCATGTCCACCGGTACATCTTGATATCAGCTCGCATCATAGCTTCTGCAGAATCAATCAGATCCTGTCCCAACCAATCAACCGGAACATCTTTATAGCTTGTGTGAATATGGATGCAGTCCTCCCGCTCTTCCATCTTCTTGCACCAGAGGTTGATCGGAGCATTCGGATTCTTCGGCGGATTGTAAAGATAGATCATCTGGAAACCAGCTTTGTTTCCACGGACGAACGTTGCTTCTATATTCGCCAGTTCATCTTCCCCTTCCCCGTCATCAAAGAACTCTGTCAGCTCATCCAGCACTACAAGCTTTATCGGCTTGTCCTCATCGATGATACCTTTTGTATCGTCAATTCCATCAGAACCGGAGAAATACATCGTTGTATTGTGCTTTTTATATGTAATCTCCATCGGGGATTTTCCGATCTTGAAATATGACTTGGGAATTTCTAGCCGGTTAATGCCCCGGAGCATTTCTTTGTATACTGTTTTCCGCAGTTTATTGTGATGTTTTCTCAGGACTACTGCTGAACCATTTGCATCATCCACCAACTGGAAAATACCTCTAACACCTGCATAACTGGATTTCGTGCCGGCACGGCCAGAAGTCAGGATGATATGTTTATGCTGCTTATCGTTGAATAACGGCAGATATTTTGGAATGATCAAATCTGATATTCTAACTTGTTTTTTTGTCTGCGTCATTGATAATCTCTACTCCTTCCATTTCATCCTCATTGCTGCAATCTCGGTTCAACTTATCTGCATTTGCTAGCTTCAATTCTGTATCCGCCTCCCGGTTGCGTCTGTTCTCATCCGGTTCCGGTGATTGCCCCGCATACTTCGCTACGAATGTAGCTGCCTGTGTATTTCCGCTCAGCGCTTCTTTGATCTGTGCCATCAAAAGAGCCGATTCCAGAGTACACTCAACACCAAGTGACTCCAGAACCGGCTTCCATTCAGAACTATCTATTTCAGCGGTAAGCAGCATGTTCAATGTCTTTCGGAAATCAGCCTTTCTCCGTCTTGCTTCCCCGCTTGCTTTACCACCTTTAGAAGTAATTATTCGTAGTTCCTCCGTTGTTCGTTTATTAAATCCACGATCTTTTATGTTATCATAACCTGCCACTTCACCACCTTCCAATCTGTTAATTTATAGTACAAAAAAGAGACACCGAAGTGCCTCTTAAACATTCATATTTGATATAATATCTTCCACTATCGGAAGAAAACATCCTGCTTTTTCATACAGCTTATGTATACCATGTGCTTTCTTTTTTGCTTCTTCTTTAATTACTTCACCTTGCATTTTATCAGCCATTTTCATTATGTGAACGCTTTGATCAAATTCATTGATTACTTCACCCAAGTTATTATCCAATATACTTATATCTTTTCTATTTTTCAACTCTTCATTTGACAACTCAAATTCACTGTCCATCTTCACTGTTCTGCGCTTCACATCTTTCAACTCTCGAAAATAATTACATTGTTCTTCTTGAGACGCATCTTCATTTTCTTTCATCTTTTCCAAAACTTCGCAAATATTCCTCAAGCGATTTTTTTCAGTCAAGAAATATCTCGTTTTCTCTTTTTTAATGTCTTTCTTCCGGTAATATTTAGTCACTAATATACCGCTAATCACACCGCTAACGATTCCTGTTAGCAGCCCTATCAACATATCCCATAAAAGCTCCATAACTCTGTCCCCCAACTCTTAATTATATACTGAATATAACACACATAATTAGCAGCCACAACACTTTAGTGCTAATTTATACTTTTTTAATATTTAGGACTACTGCTGAAAGAATTAATAACGCCAACAAAAACCAAAATAACCAAAAACACAATCAAAATTTATAAGAAAAAAGGAGGAAACTTTGCAGTAGTCCACAACGGGTATAGCAGGACTCGAACCTGCGACACATCGGTTAACAGCCGATCGCTCTACCAACTGAGCTATACACCCATAGGATGCCTTTTATTGACATCCTCTACCCTATCCGCACTCGGGTACTGACACTAAATATAGATTGCTGAATCTATTTTTGTTTGTTTTGCAGATCTGCGGATATCTGCGTTTTGGTACCAATCAGATACAAAGCTGATCGCGCGCTTAATCATTTAAGGACCGCCCAGCAGTCAACACTTTGTATCCGAAGCCGTGTACAGGAGTCGAACCTGTCTGCCCTACATTTGCCACGGCACAAGAAAAAGCACCCCGAAAGGTGCCTTAATCAATCTCGTTTTTTACTTTCTCAATACTTTGAATGGATACACGGCAACAAGATGCTCTTCTTCTGCAAATCTCATAGAATCTCCATTATTATCCCTATCTACTGGTTGAACATCATTATCATCATATTTGTATACCATAAGTTCATAATTTCCTTCTCCCGGAAAATAGAAATCACTAATCTTAAATCGCGTTGATTTAATTGTTACTCCTTCAATCCTAGTTTCTGGAAATTCATTTTCCGCTTGTTCTTCTTCACTTTGTGCTCTTTGATGTCTAGAATTGCATACATATGCCATTTGGCAACTCTTTTTTTCTAATTTTTCAATATAGTAGTATAAGCCAAATTTTTGTTCATCACATCTTATTGCATTTATGAATGTAACTATGTTGAATGATGCCGTATTGCTATCGTCAATATATAAAATATCAAAAATATTTTGTATATTAGTAATTTCTTTATCACATTCTCCGCACAAAATAGTGCTAATATTCCATCTTTTATCACTCATTTTTTTTCACCCACACTGCATTATCATTTATTGATTTCTTTACCTCATCATCTTCTGAATGTTTTGTCTTCTCATACTGCCTAATTACTTCTGTTACTTCCACTGGCATATTTTCAATCTTCTTCTCTAAGATTTTTATATTTTCCTTTAATTCCCTTATGTTTCCTACATTTTCTCTATTGGCATGTTCCACAATATTTACAGTATCTTCTAGCTTCTTTGTCGTTCTTTCCATTTGGTTCCGCATTGCATCTGTTTTACTTTCACCAGTAATACTCATAATAATAGCGATAACTGATAAAATAATTGAAGTTATTGTACTTGCAAAGGAGATTAATTCCGGAAACTTTTCATTGCTCGAAGTTCCTGTTGTTATCAACCATACAACAATTCCAGTAGCAATGCATGCAATATATCTACTGTGTAACTTTGTTCGCATACATCTTAATTTCAATTCGTATTCATCATAGTTTTTACAAGGACATTCTGTACCTGTTTCTATGTCAACTAAAGGAATTTTTATTCTCATTTTCTCTACCTTCTTCTGTTAACTCTATGAAAAAATAATACTATATATGTTTGTAAAAATCAATATAAGAAACACCGCCAGACGAGAAAGGGTGAAAGTCCGGCGGTGTTTCGAATGTTGTTTGGAAAGCTTTTGGAGTCTTTCTTCTAACTCCATGTTATACTATATATTATTTAAAACGAACAATGTGAACAAAACGAACAAACTTTTATTTTTCTTTCATCCACCTCTGAAATTCCATTCTTGCACTATCTCCTGTGCAATTCCCTTTCATCTTCGCAGCCACTTCATCCCACGTCAGCCCCTGCATGACCCTGAACCGGATAATCCTCTGCATCCGAACCGGTGCTTTATTGATTACTCGCTCTGCCTTTACTTTAATCAGCTTCGCATTCCTCTTTCGCTCTTCCAGCAGTTTTTCTTCCTCATCCACATTCACATGACTCTCTGCGCATCCGGAAATATTAAAGCTCTGCGGCTGGTATGGAAACTCCGGATTACTGCCTATCACCTTATCCTGTACGATTGTTTTTCTTCTGTGCCGTCTGATATCTTCTTCCGTCTCTTTTACCAACGCTTTTGCATCCATGTACTCATAGATTACGTTCTTGTCCAACTCAATCACCTCCCGGAATCGGTTCTTTGATGTTATACTTTTCTGCTATGTACTCCACAGCGTCCTTATTCGTCCTCTCACGGCTTTTAAAGTCACAGGCAAAGGCTTTATGCCCCTTTTGCTTTAAAGCAGTATCACAGGGCTTTCTCGTTGCCATAGTGTATGCTTCTATTTTCTTCATGATGTCCGCTGTCTCCTTTCTGCATCTAGCTTATTATCACCATTCACTCACCCTCACAGGAAGTATGATGCCTATTATTTCTCCGTAGCGTGTAAACACGGCATCGTAGTATTCAGAGTTTCCTTGGTATTTAATAAGATTTGGCGTGCATCCGTCAAACATTTTCAAATATTTATTATCAAACCAAGCGTATTCCCCTGTTGTCTCGTCTCTTATTGCTCTCAGAATGCTTTTGCCAGTTGTAAGCATTCTGTTTGACAACTTGGCCGCCCTCATTTGGCTCTGAATATTTTCTGTGGAAAAATGTTTCACCCCATCTTCTGGCAATTTCTTCTGCTTATCTATGTCGAGCAAGAAATCTTCTTTCTTCACAAATACAATATATCTACCTTGCGTAATCATCACTTTTCCGTCTATCTCGCCCATCATATACGATCTTGTTTTCACTGCTTCTATCTGCACTTTATCTTCAATTAGCATTTTCTCTTCTCCTTCCTGCGTCTCATGGTTTCCCTGTTCATTCCGTTACCTCAATTTCCTCTCCTGTCAGCTCTTCCAGCTTCTGTTTCATTTCTTTCACTGTCATTTTCTTCGGATTCTCTTTTTTCATAACCTACTGTAAATACCTCCGCATTAATATCCGGTTCGGATTTGTTATTGATCGATTGAGTCTGTAACTGGTTCGCACCCAACGTTCGTAGAAATCCATGTATTCACTGATTCCCTTGAACTTATCTTTTATCAATTTATTGATTTCGGTCTTTTCGCATTCAGACTCCTGGATTAAGCCTTTTTCTCTCATAAAACGCTTCATCGTCTTAACATTTGCGTCAATTCCGCTCTTTTTCGCAATTTCCTTGTGTATATGGGTAATTACGCACCCATCTTCAAGCATTTGCCTTATTTCGTCCAAATACGGCTCGTATAGGTCCCTTTTTCTTTCTTGCATTTAATCATCTTCTTTCATTTCGTTAATAACCGGCGTCCACGATATTACTAAATTCTTGCAGAAATTCAACATAGCATGATCATCCCTGTACTTCTCAATAATCCCATCGACATCTGCATTGTATTGACTCATTGAGCCGGTACCTTTATAATTTTTATACGCTTTCCAGAACAAATTCTGGATATCTGTTATTTTTTCGTGCATACACTACCCTCTTCGTAACAAAGCAACAAAATTTTTCTTCCGGTAACAAAAGTCTGTTACCCTATCAAACCAGCATGGTTGACAGGTTTTTGAGGTTGGTAACAAAAGTAACAATGATTTTTACCCTATATAGGGACTTCATATTTTTGAATTTCTCACATTTTTATTCCGTATATATAGCGCGATTTCCTGTTGTTACTTTTGTTACTTGTTACCTTATCGCAACTTTTCTGCCCCGATATTCCACTGAAATCACATCATTCGGCGACGAATTTTTGAATTTTTCCAGCACCTCATTTAATATTGCATTTATCGGAACTCCATTCCTGAACGCCATGCATTCAATAAAATCATAGTTTTCATTACTAATCCTCACAACTTTTGACATTGTATTTCCTCCTCTTAACTAAAAGGTAGCTTTTCTTGTGTTTCATCGATGCTTTCAAACCCATCATTATCCGTATTTCCTTTCGATTCAAGTTGCAAAAACACGCATCTCGCCGCTCTTCCGTCTATCTTTTTCAGCTTTGTTGGGTTTCCCTTACTGTCCTGCTGGATAACGCCTTTCTTTGCAGCCCATGACAAGAAGGACTTTTTTGAGAATTTCCCAGATTCACAGATTTCCTTAAATGCCTGTCCGTAAATCACTGCGTATCCGTCTTCAATAATTCCCCATTTTTCACAATTTGAAGACACATCAAATCTCTGGCTGTTCATTGCGATTTTATCAAGGATATATTGGTAGCATCGCTCATTGTCAGACAGCTCATTTCGGTCTATAAGCACCTGTTTCGCTTCATCCATAGAAATATACTGTCCATCTTTGAAAATGAGATCTGTGGCTATTTTATCGGCTGTCAGAACGATAGAAAGTGAAATACTCTGCTTCTGCATCTTGTCCGTGTTAAATAACTCCTTCTGAAACTCTTTCTGGATAGAACGAATTTCATCTTCTCCCATTTCTTTGATGATTTCCACGAACTTCTTGCCCGCATGTCCGTAATTCCGTTTTACCGTTTCCGCTGTCTTCTGCGGATCCTGATAGATTTTCTCGCCACACTCAACCTCTAAGATTCTGTTTATTGCACCGCCCTGACTGACATAGCTGCTAAGCGGTCTCTCACCATTACAGATCATTACGTTCCGCCACCGATTCTCTCGATTGATTCCGAGGTCTTTGTTTGACCGGCTCTTTCCTTTTCCGGAACACAGATCATAAACAATTCCCTCGAAGTTATCCCTGATCCTTGCGGATGTTTTGCTCGTATCGTCCAGAAACATGGGAAGATGATTCAGCATATCCGCTTTCGCTTCCAGTGCAACGTCCGTTGTTTTGAAATCTCCAATATATCTGCTTTCGTCTGGATTCGCCCACACAGATGCGGCTACCATGAGAGAGACTGTCTTACCACCCTCGGTTTCACCCCACAGATCGACAAAAAATGGAAGTCCGCCCAAGACATGAACCAGTACACTTGCGAATGATGCGGCCAATAGGAATTTCACTTCCATTCTTCCTGACACCCTTAGCTCTCGAACATGATTTAACCACACATCGAAACTTCCATGCTCCGACACGCTTTCAAAGGTCTGCTTAAATCGATTATCCCCGTCAAAAATGATGTCTGTATCATAGGGGATAAACTGATCCTTGATCCACCCAAGTTTACTAGTGGAATACTGCACATCTATGTAATCATCGTTTCCATTTTCTACGTCAGCCAGATACTTGACTAGCAATTTTGCATTTTCTGACGTAACTGCAATCCCTCTTCCGGATAATGCCACGATCTTATTCGCCGATGTGATCATCGTTTTTGGGACCACAATATCGTGCCACTGATTATTTCGCCTGTACGACAGTTTTATTTGCTCTTCCCCGGTCTCCAAGTTTCGCAGCCGCTCTACTGGCAGGATTGGGTGGTAGCAAGCCACTTCATCAACCCTTCCGGAATTCTGTGCGAACACGCCGCGATCATCCGCAATCCAGGCGCCGCAATACATACGATCGTGAGGTCCTGTGAAATTCGTATAGTTATCTACTGTGCAGACAGTTCTGTTTTCCCGTTCCTGTCTCTTCATTTCTCGGTCAGCCTGATTGTATCCTTTCAAAATCTCTTCAAAATCCGACTTGACGCCCAGCTGTTTCGCTCTTCTGATGAGCTGCACTTTTGTCTTTGATCGGAGAATCGGATCTTCCATTTCAAATAATTCGATGAAAACTTCATCATCCAATATGCTGTCTGCATCGAATTCGTTCATTTCCCTCATTTCCTCACCTCTTCTCTGTTTAATATTTCATGCAAATATAACTGGTACTGTAACGCATTGCAGCAATCGCACCAGACGTCACTGAATGGTTCCGACTTATTCATATAATCGCGGTACACATCAATCAGAACATTATTCAGCTCTCTTTTTTTCCGAAGCTTTTCCTCTTCTCGCTTTCTCTGTTCTGCCTTCTTCTGACTCCTATATATTGCCAATTTCGACTGGAATGTTGGCTTTTCATAGGTTCCACCGAGACTCTGAAACGCTTCTTTGAAATCGACATGATCAATCAACTGTACGAATGTAAAGATATCTCCACTTGCTCCGCATCCGAAACAATGGAAGCTGTCTGGGTAGATTTTTAATGATGCTCCCTTGTCTCCCTTGTGGAACGGGCAGTGGATGAACCCCGCCCGATTTACATGGAACCCATATCTTTCCACAATTTCCCTCATGCTGTATGAATGTTTAATCTCTTCTTTATTCATGTCTTTCGCTCAACAACTCAATAATTTTCTTTCCGGTATCATTCTTCTCACAGAATTCAAACCTCACGTTATACCGATCTCTAATTGTGCAAAGGGACTTGTATAGCTGATTCCCATCGACTGCTTTAGAAGATGCTACATACCTCTCCTTCTTTCCGTTCACAGTGCGCCATCGTACTTCATGTTTTCTTGGATTTTTCCAAAAATACACATCCTCGATGCTTTTGATATCCTTCCCGTGCTCAATCAGTATGATCAACTGTATTCCTGCATCCATAGCCTTAAGCAGTTCCCTTTTAAATCTTTCGTGCTGCTGACAGACATTTCCGCATAACTCTTGGAGATTTTGCTTTCTGTCGATTATGAGCCGGGGATTGTCTAAAGACATATAATCACCCACATATAATTTCGAAGAGATGCTTTGAATACCGTGCTTTTCAAATTCCGACAATATTCGCTTAATTGCATGCTGTTTTTCTCTCGTATCTATCATTATCTGCACACTGATTCCTCCTCATGTTCTGGAGCTGTATATCCATGCTAACTATTCTGCAATTTGATGGTTCATAATTCCCAAACGGATTGATTCTGTCTATAGTACAAACCCCACGTTCTGCTCTATCATCGTATCCATTTTCCATCATCCATTTTTTGAACACTTCAAAAGATTCATCCCATTCCTTGCAGACACTTACATCTTTTGCTCCATAAAATTTATATTCTTTTGCATTTGGGTTTTTACAACGCTTTTTCATCTGTTTCCATACTTCATTCAAACGACTATGAGATTCACCATGTTTATAATTAAGAGATTTAGTGAGTTCCACATGCAGACATCCGCAACTTTTAGTGTTTCCTGATTTTAAAGCAGATAGATTCACGTCGATTTCATTTCCACAAATACATTTACAATGCCAAATTGACAGTCTTCCTCCAGAAGGGTAGATTTTTGTACCTACCCTATATAAAGCTGTAAGCCTACCAAATGTCCGTCCTGTAATATCAGTTACGTTTGACATAACATGTCCCTCCTAATTAAACGGAAGTTCTTCATCGATGCCATCCGGAATATTCATAAATCCATCAGGTCCGACCGGCGGCGCTGCTGCGGATGCTCCGTTATTATCCTTGTATGCCTTTGTTTCGATTTCCGCAGGGATATCAGCGTCTTTTACTCCTTCTGCGCTTCTGAACCAGCGGAGCTGATGCTTTGCAATGTTCCTTCCATTGTAATAATCATTTACAACGCCAAATACTGCTCCAGCCAGCTTGTTTTTAAAACATTCCGCAAATCCATTGCCCCAGTTCACCGTGAACCCCGGATTCGACTTCTCAACGGACGTGATAAATGTCTTGAAAGATTTACTGCAGTCACCATTCTGATCCTCGGTTAAAATATATGCAGTTCCATTTGCCGGCCATTTCTTATCCGGTCTTATATCATCTCGAAACGCTTTTTCGAAATATCCGGGCTGGCTATCATTTTGTGCGAAGTCGAAAGACACCCTAATCATGTCTTTATTTGTCTTCGATTTCATTTCCAGAACTTCCTTGATGATCAAGATATGTCCTCCAAGCTCTACCGGTGTAAATTCTCCCTGTACCTGTGTGTTGTCAAAATTATTTGGTTTCTGCATTGTTTTCTTCTCCTTTTCCTAATCCGTAGTATTCTCTAATTTTCTTATCGACCAACAATAGGTCATTATCTATTGTTAAATCCTCAAACATTCCGATCGGAGATTTACTTACTGCCCCTTGGCTTGCTTGAGTGACAAACAAATGCTTTCCGCCTTCCTCGATGCATCTAAGTACTATCGTAAACATTCCTTCGATGCAAACTTTTTCATCGAGTAGTTTTCCGATGGTTTTTGGTTTCACTTCCCCTGCTTCATCTTTTTCTTCGTGCATGATAATATACACGATTTTGTTTTCTGGCACTTTTGTTACAATAAACTGGATTAAGTTCCAGAAATAGTCTCCAATGTCGTTGTACAGGGAGAATACCCCATTTCCTTTTCCAGCTGAGCTGTGTCCCCTCATAAAATGATTTGTTATTAGATATCCAGCATCATCAATCACGATGGAATCCGCTTTTGATGCAATCAATAATTTCATGATCTGCTGGTAATCGTCTGAAAACCATCCATTTACCTTTCCTTTAAAAGGTAGCGGCTTATTAAGGACCCTGATAAGGTTAAAATCGTTGTTCTGACAGTTTCTCATGCTGGTAGATTTTCCACTTCCTGATTTGCCAATAATTAATACTGGTGTTGCCATTTTTATTCCTCCTTCATAATTCTCACAATATTCAAAAGTGCCTGCGTCAGATTTGCTATATCTCTGCTGTGTTCTCTTTTTCAATTTAGCTTTCCGACGGTTTCATCCAAGATATTCATGTCGCACCTTGCGTCTTTGTATAGTAACAGCGACATCCCATTACTCTTCACCGTTGCGATTCGACATTAAATTTCGTTTGCCTTTAATGTCCTAAATTCCATATTCCACCACCTACCGAATCTGAATATTATTGTTCTGTACCAATGCAACGCCAGAGAGTTCAACCCCATCTTTCAGTGCCTTTTTCACCTTTGTTTTGTCCACCTCTGGATCAGTGAACTTCAAGTATTCTTCATCCAGTTTTGAAATGTCTTGCACCTCTACGCTCTCTGATTTTCGATAAGAGATGCTAACTCTTGGTGTTTTGAATTTCTCTCCACACAGGTAGCCAGACAGGTATTCTTTCAAGTTTCTTGCCTTGTTTTCACATGATTTCTGGCGGTCAGCCAGTTTATTTTTCTCTGCCTTGATTGCTTCTGCGTCAGATAAGAGGTTTTTGATCCAGAGAGCAATTCCCTCTACCTTTTTGTCAAAATCCATCTGCAACTGTGCCAGCTTTTCCGGGTCGATAATCTCGCCTGTTTCCTGATCTACACAATTTAAAATCTCTTCGTCAATCTCGTATAATGTTGCCATTTGTTATTTCCTCCATAAAATCGCAATAATTCTGATAGTGTCTTTTACGCACTCTAAAATATCTCTGTTTTTCAATTACTTCTTGGTCTGATGTTTCCTCTGTTTCTTCCGTGCATCCGTACATATTATTCGCCTACCTTGTCTACTGCTTTTTCCAGCAATACTTTTGCCAAAACGATTGCATCATCTAGTTGCTTATCTGTTTCAATACCGTCAAACAAATCGTAATCTCCATCAGCAACAAATCCGTTTTCTTGCGCCAAGAGAACTATTCTGCTACCGTAGTTCGAAAATTCAATGTTTACGTACGGATACCCATCCTTACCTTCTCCGTGCTCTTGAATCTCAAGAATTAAGTCTAAAAATTCATGTATTTTCTTTCTGTCCATTGCTTATCCTCCTACTCATCCTTAGACAATCTAAACTCCATCAAATCTGCCAGCATCAAATATTCCTTTGCCAGTCGACTGTCTCCGTGTCGTTCTTTCACCTTTTCTCTAAATTCCCTCAGTGTTCCGTAAAAACATCCACATCTCACGCTGATTCCGCCGTCTTTCGTGCGGAAAAATGTTGTCGTCCTATTTTTCGATCCGAAGCAGCTTGTAGCAGAATAATCACGGCAGTTTTGAACCCAAGCGTCACCGTATACCCAAGCGTTACCGAATACCTGAGCGTCACCGAATACCCTAGCGTCACCGTATACCCAAGCGTTACCGAATACCCGAGCATCACCGCATACCTGAGCGTCACCGAAT